>Ga0307476_10000050_pt1 | contig 127690 bp, 119 predicted proteins | sample atmos_gasesECM2C_2_FD_203314 | JGI IMG/M metagenome (GOLD analysis project Ga0307476, IMG submission 203314) | Hardwood forest soil microbial communities from Morgan-Monroe State Forest, Indiana, United States - atmos_gasesECM2C_05 | ecosystem: Environmental > Terrestrial > Soil > Temperate... | reverse complement strand
CAATAAAATGGTGGATGAAGGCGGCCACCAACTGGCGCACATCCAGTATCCCGGACTGCCCGCCGACGACATTCTTTCCGCCGTGCATCGCTTTTACGATGAATATTATTTCCGGCCCAAGGCAGTGTTCCGCATCTTGAAGAAGGCTGCGTTTGACAGCAACGACCGCAAGCGCCTTTACAAGGAAGCCAAGACCTTCCTGAAGCTGCGCTCGGCACGCAACAAGATGGTGAAGCAACACGGCGAAGAAGCCGCAGCCGAACTCGCCAAGGCGTAAGCGAAAACCTTTCACCACGGAGGCACAGAGACACGGAGAAAACCTTTACCTGTCTTCTCTTTTGTCTTTCTCCGTGCCTCCGTGGTGAAAAAGCTTTGAGAGCTAACCGTCTAAACTTCCAGTGACCTTTCGCAAGTATCTAGTGCTGGCCGGAGTCACGGTGTTTGCCGCGGCTGGAGACTCCATGCTCTCGCATGGGATGAAGCAAACCGGCAGCATCTCTCTCAATCATCTGCAAGGCGTGATCTACGCCGTGCTCAATCCCTGGGTCGCGATCGGAATTCTGCTTCTGCTGGCGTTCTTTGCCACCTACATGACCGCGCTTTCCTGGGCGGATCTCACCTACGTTCTGCCGGCAACGTCGCTCGGCTACGTAATGCTCGCCCTGGTTGCCAGATTTGTGCTGCACGAGCATGTCAGTCCGCTGCGCTGGCTGGGAATCGCTTTGATTACCGGAGGCGTGGGATTTGTGGCTGGGGGTCCGGAGCTTACGAAGCATCCGCATGCCAACGAGCCTACTAACAAGACATGCGCTGTGACGGCGTCCCCACCCTTCGGCTCCGCTCAGGGCAAGCTTCTCGCAAAGGACGCGAGAAATGGGGCACCCGGGGTCGAAGTATGAAAAGCATTTATACCTGGAGTGCAATCCTGGCGATCGTCTTCGCCTCGGTAATCGGCGACGTGCTTCTGGCTCGCGCAATGAAGCAGGTAGGGGACGTCGGCGCGCTTTGGCGCCGGGCCGGCTTGGGTATCGTGATCGGACGAACGCTGGGCAATCCCAACTTTCTCTTCGGGGTCACTGCCATGGCCGTGGCCTTCTTCAGTCTGCTGTTCGCGCTCTCCTGGGGAGACGTGAGCCTGGTCGCCCCCGCTGCCGCTTCCCTCACCTTCATCGGCAACGCCGTCGCCGCGAAAATCTTTCTGCATGAACGAGTTGACCAGCGGCGCTGGATTGCGGCTGGGCTTGTGGCGGCGGGAGTAGCGCTGCTGGCAGGGTAAATCTTTGTCGTAGGCTCCCACCCTTTCGCTCAGAACGCGAAAGGATGGGCCACCCGCCCAGTTCTCAATGAGTGTATTCGCCTGTTCTCGAACGTTACAACCGCCGATTTCCGTGCTGTGCGTCCGCGTATAACACTCGAATCTGCTTTAGGGTTTCCAAGAAATTGCCGTAAATACTTTCGTCAGCGTCGAAGGTCGCTTGATTGTGCGCTATGTGCTCCACCGCTGGAATCAACTCAGGCATGGTGGGGAGGATGCATCGCGGCTGAGTTTCGAGTTTCTCAGTCACCAAATGAAGGAAACAGCTCGCGGCATCGGAATTGTTGCACGGTTCAAACCCACCAGACATAATGCAATCCCGGAAGCCGAGTATGTAGTAACGGAAAGGAATCTCCGGCATGAATCTCAAGTCCGAAGCGGCTTCGACTGGAATGTCGCGAAAGTATTGTTGCATCTCGGCATTCGATTTTCCGGCAAACACCCCATGTACCGATTCTTGGTCGAGGTCGCTTCGATAGTCGCCCCAATCGGCCTCGGTGGGGATGGACAATATCGGGTTCATACCGTGTTGAGACATCACGTCCTTTCGCATTGCGAATCTACTCGCGGCTGCCTGGATGTCAATTGGCGAACAATCCCTTTTGGATTCTTTAGTGGGCTTGGCTATCAACGGACATTTCCACCTCGGCGGCATCGAAGAAGAAGTGCTCGGGTGGTCGCTGCACGGAACGCGGGTATTGCTTCGTTGCAGGTGGCTCTGCAAAGTGCCTCAGGGTGCCGGTAACCTTTACAGTCTGGCCCGTGCGAAAGTGAGCATAGAGACCATTTTCTTTTGCAATGCCTGATTTGTTGGCCGCATAGATATAGGCACCCCAATTGTTGAACGCGAGCCAAAAGCCTTGTTTCCCGTCATGCAGGGTTCCTACGACCGTGATCTTCTGGCCGACCTTGGGCATCATCTCACTTTTGAACTTTGCGCAGGCTGGGGTATCGTTCTGTGCGGCGGCCGCTATCATTAGCGTCAGTCCGACCAGAGCGGCTGCGTATCCGGCTATGCGCCACATAATGGGCATTGTAGCGCCGATCACTGTTGTAACATCCCCATTACACTCGTTGGGGTCGGCCATTGTGACTGGTCACTGTTCAGGATGACGCTCGGTAGAAGTTGGCTGTTTCGTCCTTCGTCCGAAAATCTGTCAAGGCCCTGAAGTTGACGATTTCTGCGTAAGGCATTCATTCGGATGGAAATATAAACTCGCGGGAGATGACACAATTACCCCCTTCAACTTGATATCCTAATAATAGAGGGCAAAAATAGATGGCGCAGGCCTATGGGCTTGCGCCATTTTTGTTGGCGGCGGCGGTGGTAGCGGTCTATGGGGTCCGGGATGAGGCACACGAGGGCTAAAGCCCTGCTGAAGCCGAGTCCTTTACGCGGCGCTGAAGCGCCGCTCTTCCACGGCGGTGTTTGCATTTCCTTATTGCTCCGCTGTGCTTGTGGCGTCTTGAGGCGGGCGAATATGGGGAAGGGTCGGAAGGGTGGGCGAAGTGCGGGTTCGGGGAGAGCTACTGGACGCGACAACAGCAAGCATGTCGGGGAAATGGCGGAGATGCAGTTCATGCTGGATGCGTCGCGGCGGAGGTTTGGGGTGGCCAAGCCGTTCGGCAACAACGAGCGCTATGACGTGATTCTGGATGCGCCGCGGCGGTTGTGGCGGGTGCAGGTGAAAGCGAGCGGGGCGTCGCATCATCGGGGGTTCGCGGTGCGGGCCTGCTGGAGGACTACGCGCAAACACATGCCTTACACTTCGAAGCAGATCGACTTTCTGGCGGTGGTGGTGCAGGGCCGGCGGATGCGGGGGCGGCGGATCTGGTATCTGATTCCGGTGCGCGCGCTGGGAGGGAGGCTGACTATCAATCTCTATCCGTTTGGCTGTAGGAAGGATGGTGAGGAGCGGTTTGAGAAATATCGCGAGGCTTGGAAGTTGCTCGGGAAGCGGGGCCTGCACGAATGATCCCCAGTTCCGAATGAAACACTTTGCTCACACTTTCAACAATTTGCCCTATTTCGCGAGGGTGAGCGGGGGGACTCTACAGCTCGGTTACCTTGTCGGGCCGCAAACCAGCCATGGAAGCGGGTTTTGGGGGCACCTGGCTGACCCATGCCGGGGAGGCTGAATTCGGTTATTGCTGATGATTTGCAATGGCGTCAAGGCTGAGGGTTCTGGCGCAATCGTTGGTCCAGTTCATAGAGCGGCTGAGTGTACTGTCGGCCGAGTTCCCGGTGCGAAGCAAGTGCCTTTTTGGCCTCAATCAATAGTGACTTAGCCTGGCGCGCGTGGCCGAGATCGAGGTGGCAGGAGGCGAGGGCCACCCGCGCATCGGCCAACGATGGACTGGCCGGCTCCAGAAAGCTCTCGCGCAGATCGACTGCGCGCTGGAGCGGAGGCAGGGCGTCGGAGGGGTGGCCGAGCAGCAGGTTGGCTCGTCCCTGGGCCAGCGCGGCCGAGGCATCGAGAGCTTTCAAATAAACGCGCGCCGTGCTGCCCGACAAGTCGCGGTCGACCTGTGCGGCCAGGCGTTGCGCCGAATCGCCGTCGTGGCGTGCCAATGCTACTTCGGCTCGCGCGGTCAGCAGCCTGATTGTGTCGAGCGAAAGCGTGCCCGCTTCCGGCGCTTGAGGATGGAAAGCGTCTAACGCGGCGTCGGCGTCACCGGCTCGTCCAGCAGCGATTAACAGCCTGGCGTGATCTTTCGCTTGCAGGTAGGTCGGCGGGACATTGACGCGCTTGGCGATGACGCCAGCCTCATCCACTGCCCGCTGGGCTTCCGCATAACGCCCCAAGTCAATCAACACCGCCGCCTCCTGTTCCAGCATTTGCCCCAGGTAGCGGGTGCCGGGGCGGTTTTTGCGGCGGTTTTCAATTGCCTTCGAGATGTAAACGAGACCGTCTTCCGGGCGGCCGGCGTTGGCCAGTGCGAAACCATAAACGAGAAATACCTGAGGCGCGAAAAACGGATCGTCATCGCGATGGGTGCGCTGCAGGATGTCGCGAGCGCGCTCAATGTGCTGCAGGCCCTCCTGAGTTCTGGAGGCGCCAGCCAGGAACCCGCCCAAGCGCAGTTCCGTTTCCATGGTATCGACGTGGTCGTCTCCATTCAATGTTTGGGCAGCGATCGCCGCCCGGCGCAAACTCTGCTCGGCGGCTGGGAAATCCAGCAACTCCTGCTGGGTATCGCCCAGGTAGGCGTAAAAGCGCGGTAGACTTGGGTTCGGATCGCCCTTGAGCCTTATCGAAACTTGGGTGGCCTCAGCCACAAGCTGCTCAGTCTCACGGTACCGTCCCAAGTAATTGAGCAGCACGCCCTCGATATAGAGCGATTCGGCCAACGCCGGATCGTTCGGATATTGCCGATAGACGCCGACTGCTTGCTGTGAATATTGCAACGCCCGCGGCAAGTCCGAGCTTTGATAGTGTTGCGCGAGTTTGGTCAGCAGGTCACCCCGGAGCTGCGAGCTGAAATCGCGGCGGCTGTCGAGGATGCGATTGGCTTCGAGCAGAACCGGTTCACCCTCGCCGGGCGAACTGGACTCGAACAGAGCAGATCCGAGGGCTACGAGAGCGGTCGCGACCTCGATTGAATTCTTGCCGTACCGCGCGCGAGAGAGGTCGACGCGTTTGCGCTGCATGCTGACAGCCTGATCGGCGAGGCCGAGATCGGTGTACATGGAGCCGAGAGTTGCGAGGACATTGAGCTTGGCTTCTGGAACTCCGGACAGTTCTCCATCGATGTTGCGGGCGCCGATATCGAGGAGTTCGCGCGCGGTCGTTTGCCGCGCCTTTACGGGGTCGGCCTGGTCGGAACTGTTCGCGCGAAAGATACCCTCGAGAAAATCTTCAACGGCATTCGCCACGCGCGTTTCGCGACGCGCGATGTGGGCCTGCCACAGAGACATGCTTAGGCCGAGAGCCAAGGCGAGCAGCGTCACCGCCGCCAGGGCAACCACCACGCGATTGCGCCGGACAAACTTCACGGTGCGATAGGCAAACGTGTCCGGGCGGGCGCTGATGGGCTCATGCTTCAGATAGCGACGGAGATCGTCGGCCAGGGCGGTGACCGAGGCGTAGCGTTCCTGCGGGATCTTCTTCAGCGCTGTGGCCACGATCGTTTCGAGGTCGCCACGGAGTTGCCGACTTAATTTTTCCGGAGTGGTGGAGCGGTGGGCGGCATTCGTGGCGTTTTCCTTCGCATTCGCCCTCGTGGGCGTGACTACGTCGGAGAGGCGCGGCGGTTCGGTATCGACGATTGCTTTCAACAGGCTTGCAGGCGTGCGCACGCCGCTTCCCGCCGGATGCTGTCCGCACAACAACTGATAGAGCAGCACGCCCAGCGCGTAGACGTCGGTAGCGGTCGTGACTGGCCCGCCGGTCACCTGTTCAGGGGCCGCGTACTCTGGGGTTAGGGGAGATTCGCCCTCGCGCGTCAGCAGAGTGGCGGCATTCTCCTGGCCTTCCTCCTCAATCAGCTTGGCGATGCCGAAATCGAGCAGCTTCACGTGGCCATCTTTGTTGACCAGCACATTCGTCGGCTTGATATCGCGGTGCACGATCAGGTTGGCGTGTGCGTGCGCCACCGCGCCGAGCACATCAAGAAAGAGAGATATCCGAGCCTTAACATCGAGCGCGCCCTGGTCGCAATAACGATCGATTGGGTTGCCCTCGACGTATTCAAGGACGATATAAGGCTGCCCGGACGAACTGACGCCTGCGTCGAGTAGCTCGGCGATATTTGGATGGGAGAACCGGCCGAGGATGGCGCCTTCGCGCTTGAAGCGATCCTCGCCGACCTGGCCCATCAAAGCGACATTCAGAAATTTGACGGCGGCCTTGCGTTCAAATCTGCCATCGCTGCGTTCGGCCAGCCAGACCTGCCCCATGCCGCCCTGGCCGAGTTTGCTAACAAGTCGATAAGGGCCGATGACCTCCAGCTTGGCGCGTTGTGCGTCGGCCAGGGCGGCGGCTCCGAAAGAATCTATGGTTGCGTCAGGGTCGGAAGTCGAAGAGGCGAAACCTGCTTCAGCGTTAGTGTTCTTCGCTGCTTTGTCCGCGTCGCCCATCTTTTCCACCGAGGTGGTGAAGTTTAGCACCATGGAAAGCCACTTCTCAATCGGCGTAACATCGCCCCGTATTTACGGACTGAGGTTTTCGAGTGAAAGACTTTGCTCAACTGGTTCAACCACTTGCACTATCTCGCGGAGGCTGCGCAATCCGGCCATGGAGGCGGGGTTTGGGCTGCAACCAAAGCGTCTTTCTCTTCAACTAAGCCTTTGTCGTGTAAGTGAGCGTTCTTGCTCAGAAGTATGGCACGTGGAGTGCTAACTTCCGGGCAGGCTTTTGGACGAGTCGTCGGGCTGACGGTAGGAGCCTGGTGCCGGCAGGATTCTGGTATGGTGAAACGCATCGGACCCGTTGCGGTTGTGGCGTTCGTCTTATTAGCGGTTTGCGGGGCTGTGTGCCAGGATGCGCGTCAATCCCTTCCTGATGCTCCTTCGGTGCAGGCTGCAACTGGGAAACAGAACCTTAACGAGTTCACCGAGGCAGCCCGCTCGCCTTTCAGTTTAGCCTCGACCGGTCGTGATGCAGGCCTCACGCGCCAAGTCTTATTCGCCGATCCTGCCAAAGCGCTATCCGGCCAAAAAGACCCCAATGCTATTTTTCGCAGGTATCTGTATCCCTCATCAATGAAGCAGCAATCGGGCTATCACTCTCTGAGCAGCGGCAGCTTGATGGGCCGAGCCACGTCCGCAGCTTCGCGCACTCTTATCGCTCGGGATGATTCGGGAAAGGCAAAGCTGAACACGTCCTATCTGCTGCGAGCGCTGACTGTGGTCGCGAAGGACGCCGCCTCAACGCCATATTGGAGGCGGTCTCCGGCGGCCCCGCTCAATAATTTTGGTTCGACCGTGGGCAATGACGCAGGCATGAATCTATGGCGCGAGTTCAGCCCCGGTGTTCAGCAGTTGATGAAAAACCACACGCCGGGATTTGTGACCAGGATCGAAGAGCGCGTTGCTCACCACTAGCTCCTGACCCGGCCTAGGGTCAGATTAAAACATTACAAAACTTTGCGTAATGCCAGCTCGCTGGGTCGTCGATCACTGCATCCAGCGGCCGTAGGTGAGCATCTCTATATAGAAGCGACCTTCAGTTTCTGAACTGACCGTCTCATAATGCGAAGAAGGGTTAGCCTGCTTCTTCGACTTTAATCTTGAGGAGATTTGTAGAATGAAACTTCCAAACTACGTTGCACTCTTGTCAATTCTTGCTGTTCTGTCGCCGCTTAGCGCGTTTGCACGGGATAAGAATCAGCACTCGGTAGATATTCCTGACGCCGTGCAAGTCGGGGGCAGCCTGCTCCAACCCGGGACCTACAAACTGGAATGGCAAGGAACCGGCTCCGACGTGAAAGTGACTTTCCTGCGCAGTGGGAAGCCGGTGGCCACGGTGCCAGGAACCTTGAAGACAAACGACAGCGAGGTAACGCAAGACGCGATCCAAATCGACTCGGCGAATAAAACACTCAACGAGATCGACTTCCGGCGTGACAAGGAAGCCCTGGTTTTTCAGAGCGGGATGTAAATCTTTTCATCCTGGCTGCCTCATTCTTCGCGCTTGTCCTGGCGAAGAGTGGGGCTTTTTTTCTGGACATACTGATCCAGATTCACTAGACAACCGGTCACTTTCCGAACAGGCGCATCAGTCCGGAGGCAGGCAAGTCGGGCGACAGAAACATTTTGTCCTTGGTACCTGCAGCACGGGTCAGCGCCTCCGCCGCCAGATATCCGCTGCGGACCGCTCCTTCCATGGTGGCGGGCCAACCGGTCGCGGTCCAGTCGCCGGCGAGGAAAACTCTGGGCCAGGCCGTCGAGGGCTGCGGGCGGAAGGCATCGATGCCGGGGCGCGGGGAGTAAGTGGCGCGAACTTCCTTGATCACGGTGGACTTCACCAGATTCGCAGTGCGCGCCGCCGGAAAGAATTCGCGGACCTCTTTCAGCGCAAGGTCAACAATTTCCGAGCGCGACTTGTCTATTAGGGATTTCGAGGCGCTGACTACGAGTTCGATGTAGCTGCCCGATGATTCTGGGTCGGCCCCGCCTCGTGTTGCCAGCAGCCGCGACTTGTGGAACATCCATTGAATCGTTCGGTCGAGGAGGACGGCGTGATCGAGGTCGGTGATCTGACGATCGAACCAGAGATGAACGCCGGTGATGGGAGAAGACTCGAAATGGCTGAGTTGTTCGCGGAGCGGCACGGCTTCCGGGCTTTGCGGGAGCACTCGATCGAGGCTTTCGAAGGGCAGCGCCAGGACTAGATAGTCGAACGCTTGCTCCCCTTCTCCTACGCGAATCCGCACTTGCGACGAGTCCGGGGAGAACGTTTCGAGCGAAGTGCGGAAGCGGATTTCGCCACCGCGGGCGCGAATGTAGTCTCCGGCTCGATTGTAGAGATCGGTCAGCGGGATGCTCGGAACGCCCATGTGGCGCGCCGACGGCGATTTCATCGACTCGCGCACGACTTGCGCGGCGGCGGAGATGGAAATCAAGTCGAGATCCTCACTCAGGGCGCTGACCAGGATCGGCTTCCAGAAGCGTTCAATCGCGTTGCTGGTTTGGCTGTGCTGATTGCACCATTCGAGAAAAGATTGGCCGGTGTCCCTCTGCTTGGTCAGGGCGAGGGCCGCGATGGCACGCGAAATTACCAGCTTGTCTTTGGCCGAGAGAAACGGGAAGCCGAGGAATGACGGCGCGGTGTGCAGCGGCGCCGGCAGTGGAGAGGCGCGCATCACGCTGGTGCGGCCGCCGGGCTCGATGAAAGTCATTTCGTCGAACCAGCGTATTTTGTCTTCCACGCCGATGCGGCGGTAGAACTCGACCAGGTTGGTGCAAATGCGGAAAAGGACGTGCTGGCAGTTATCGACGACCTCGCCGGTTCCGGGATGCTCGTAGGAGGAAGCGCGTCCACCGAGATAAGGACGACGTTCGAACAGGGTAACGTGAAAGCCGGAGTCGGCCAGCGCGCAGGCCGCAGATAGGCCAGCTAGACCGCCGCCGGCGATGGCTACTGTGGGTTGGGTGGGATTCTGGACCATTCGGGATTCAGATTTAGCTTAACAGTGGGCCGTGGGTGTAGCTCAAACGCAACAGCAGGTTCCTCACCGGGCTTTGAGCCCAGTTCGGAATGACAACGGTACGGATTATCACGTCAGGCGTTGCAGGAAACCTTTTCCCAGGACGCGCAGCTTCTCGCTGACCGTGAGGCTGATCTTGCCGCTGAAAACGTCGTACTGGCGCTCGGCGATCTTTTCCAGCAACCGCCGGTAGATGTTGACCAGCACCCACAGCGCGGGCTGACTGTCTTCTGAAATATAGGGGATGAGTTGGTCGCCGGCCTGGTAGAACTGGCGGGCGCGGTCGGCTTCGAGAGCCAGCAACGGACGAAAGCGAGCGGGGTCGGGCGCCGAAAGCAGTTCCGCGGCTGACAGGCCGAACTTCGCCAGATCTTCTTCCGGCAAGTACACGCGGCCCATCGCTGCATCTTCTTTAACGTCGCGAATAATGTTGGTGAGTTGGAAGGCCAGGCCGCAGTGCTCGGCCAGCGGCTCGGCCGCCGGATCGCGATATCCAAAGACGTGGATGCAGACCAGGCCCACCACGGATGCCACTCGGTAGCAATAGACTTTGAGATCGTCGAAGGTCCGGTACTGGATGGTCAGGCCTGGAACCGCGGCATTCGGGGAAGGTGGCGCATCGTGCGCTCCGGCTTCCGGATCTGCCACATCCATCGCTGTACCCATGGCGAGTTCGTCGAGCAAGCCCGCGGGAATGGTGTAGCGGCGCTGTGCGTCAGTCAGAGCCAGCAGAATCGGATCGTCGGTAGGTTCGCCTTGCTGGGCGCGGTGCAATGCGTCAAGCCAGGTATCGAGTTTGTAGCGGCGTTCTTCGAGACTGAGGTTGGGGTCGTCGGAAATGTCGTCGCAGCGCCGCATGAAGGCATAGACTGCGCACAGCGCCTGCCGTTTGCGCTTGGGCAAAACCAGGAACGCGTAATAGAAATTCTTGGCGTTGGTGCGGGTGATGCCGCGGCACACCGAGTACGCCATGGTGAGCTGCGCCGGAGCCGGAGTCCACGGCATCATCACCGGTTGCGCTCCTGCGCTCATCTTGGGTGGCTCCCGGCTTCCGGCTTTCGGCCTCCGGAGTCACTGGATGCTCCCAGCAACTTGCCTAACGCGGCCCGAGCCACGAGAGCGAGTTTGCGTGGTCTCGAAATTGCGGGACGGCGGCCGAGCACGGCGAATTGCTGGCGCTCGATGGCGTTTAGAATTTCCTGGCCGCCGCGGCTGAAAAGTTCGATGTCGATGGCCAGGGCGGCGTCTACCTTGCTTACCAGCGGCAGCCCGCGCTCGAACCATTGGCGAGCGCGCTCGACTTCAAACTTCATCATCTGGCAGAAAGCGGGAGTGTTTTGTTTTTCCTCGATATCCTTCTCACTCACCGAGTAGCGTCGCAAATCTTCGAGAGGCAGATAGATTCGGCCTTTACCGTAGTCCACGCTGACGTCCTGCCAGAAATTCGCGAGCTGCAGCGCGGTGCAGGTGTAGTCGGATAGCCGTTGGCGCTCGGCGTCGTAATAGCCACACAAATAGAGGACAAGATGTCCGACGGGATTTGCCGAATAGCGGCAGTAGGCGAGCACATCATCGAAGGTTTCGAAGCGTGTGATGGTCTGGTCCTGGCGGAAGGCGATCAGGAGATCGGAAAACTCGTGCTTGGGGATGGCAAACTTCTTGACAGTTTCGGCCAGGGCTACGAAGACCGGATGGCGCGGATTGCCTTCGTAGCAGGCGTTGAGTTCGGCCTGCCATTCATCCAGTAAGGCCAGCGCTGCCTGGGCGTCTCCCACTTCGTCGCCCAGATCGTCGGAGATGCGGCAGTAGGCGTAGACGTTCAGGAAATCCTGGCGCAAGTGCTTGGGAAGAAACCAGGTGGCTACGGAAAAGTTTTCATAGTGAGTGCGGGCGAGACGGCGGCAGTATCCTTGCGCATCTTCGAGCGATGGTGCCGATTGCGGGATCGCATATTCCGCGGGCAGGCGGCTCCAGCCCAGCTCCGCGGGGAGTGCGGTGGATATGCGAGAGTCGGCGGTGGTTGCAGAAGTCATTCAGTAAGAAATCATTTCAGGATTGTCCGGCTTTCCGACCAGAAAGCTTACCCAGCGGCTAAAGCCGAGATCCATTCCACAGGACTTACGGCACGACTGAAGTCGTGCCCTTCCCGATCTCGGGATCTAGTGGCCGGGAATGATCGCCGTCTTGATGTCGCCCCCGCGGTTCAGCATGTGGCGGAGCACCTTTTGCAGGCTCGACAGAGGAGCTTCGCCGGTGATGTAGTCGGTGGGGCGGATCTTCTTGGCAGCGATCAGCCCAAAGGCCCGGCGCACCGTCTCTGGCGTGTGATGGAACGTGGCTTTCAGCGTGATCTCGGAATAGTGCAAGCGGTTGGTATCGAGTTGCACTTTCGATCCGCTGGCGCAACCGCCGAAGAAATTTACGGTGCCGCCTTTGCGGACCATCTCGACCGTCCACTCCCAGGCCTCGGGACGGCCCACAGCCTCGATGACCACATCGCAACCGCGCCTCTGCGGCGTGAGTGCGCGCACCGCCTCCACTACGTCCGGCACCTTGGTGGTTTGCACGATTTCATGCGCGCCCATGTGCTTGGCGGCTACTACCTGTTCGTCGCGTTTCACTACTGCGATCACGTTGCAGCCGATGGCTCGGGCTACCTGCACAAACATCAATCCAATCGGGCCGCCACCGATGATCGTAACCGTGTCTCCGATTTCGACGCCGGTCTCGTGCAAGCCACGCAGCACGCAGGCCAGAGGTTCTGTCATGGCTGCGTCTTCGAAGCTCACATTGGCCGGGATGACCAGCATATTGGCTTCCACGATGCGCCGGGGAACGCGGATGTATTCCGCATAGGCTCCGTTGTTGAAGAGCAGGTCTTCACAGAGATTTTCCTGGTGCTTGGAGCAGTAGAAGCACATCTGGCAAGGAGCGGAATTCAGCGCCACCACGCGCATGCCCTTCTTAAAGCTGAGCACGCCCTCGCCGACTTCCTCGATTACTCCGGCGAGTTCATGGCCGAACAATGCGGGAGGCACAATCATGCGGGCGTGGTAGCCGCGCTGATACACCTTCAGGTCGGTACCGCAGGTGAGAGCAACCTGTACCTTGACCAGCACCTCGCCTTTTTCCACGCGAGGGATGGGCACTCGTTCAATCTTCAGATCTTCTTTGCCGTAGAGAACGGCAGCTGTCATTTTTCCATTCACTGCTGGCTTCCTTCCCGGGACTCACGGTTCCAGGTCGTACCCGGCTGAATCACAATCTTCATCGATGCCGGCTGCGGATGAGCCGCGAGCTCCAATGCCCGGGGACTCTCCTGCAGCGGAAAGCGATGGCTGATCAGCCGTTCCAAGTCCATTTCACGGTTCATAACAAAACGAACTGACTCCTCCTGCAAATCCACCGAGGCGCTATAGGAGCCGACCAGCGCCTTTTCATCGACGCAAATCGCAGCGGGATCGACCACCACTTCTCCGCGCTGCGTCTGCGCAAACAATAACACCCTCCCACCGGGACGGGCGGCATCCATCGCGGGACGAATCAAGGCATTGCTGCCCACGGCCAGAATCACGGCGTCCGCTCCCCGGCCGTCGGTCCGCTCCCGTATTGCCCGCACCGCGTCGTTCTGCGATGCGTCAATTGTATGCTCAAAACCAAGGCTTTTAGCTATTCTAAGCCTCTCGGGATACAAATCGGAAGTAATAACCGTGGCGCCTGCCCGCCTGGCCAGTACACTCAGTATGATGCCGATTGGGCCCTGCCCGATGGCTAGGACGGTCTCGCCGGGCTGCAGGCGCAGGGCTTCGATCCCCTTCATGCAGGTGTTCACCGGCTCTACAAAACAGGCCTGTTCGAAGGAAACGCCGGCGGGGATTTTTACGGTTCCCTGCTCGACGATCCAGTCCATTACCCGGACATATTCCGCGAAGCCTCCGCCAGAAGGCTCGAATCCAGCCGTGCATCCCACCTTCTTATAGGTCGGACACTGTGCGAAGGTCTTGTGCCGGCAGTAGTAGCACTGGCGACAGGGGATATGATGAAAGACAACAACCCTGTCTCCTGGCTCAAACTTCCTCACGCCAGCGCCCACGGCCGCCACGACTCCGGAGGTTTCGTGGCCGAAGATGCGTGGCGCGGAATGGGATCCGGAGGCAATCTTTTTCAGATCCGTGCCGCAAACCCCGCAGGTATGCACGCGCACCAGCAACTCTCCGGCGCCGATCTGGGGCACGGGAACGTTCTCCAGGCGGACGTCGTTCACACCCCGGTAAACCGCCGCCAGCATGGTCGCCGGAATCGACTGGCTTCGGTCTTCGATCGCGATTTGTCCAGCAATTCCCATCAGATCTTACCCTTCAACTCCCACCATCAACCTGTGCCCATTAACCCGTGCTCGTCAAGCTTAGATGAACTTTGCTTCCGATGCGCTTCACAACGTGCCCGTCAGCAGGGCGCGGACGTTTGCCCTCAGACGTTATTTCCCGGAACTCTCGGCCTGCCTCGGGTCCGTGTTCCTGAACTCGACCTGCACCGTCATGGAATCGAGATACGGCGATTCCGGCGGCGTGAAGTGATACGCCTTGACTTCAAACACAACATAGAAATTATCCACCTTCATGATGCGCCTGGCGCGCACTGGAACGGCCGCTGTGTTCGAGGGCCAGAGCCGGAACAAGGCGTTCTTGGCTTCATTCTTCGGATCATCCGAGGGATTGGCCGACACCTGCAGCACGTTGTCGTAAATGGGGTGTTGCAGGTCGGCCAATTTTCCTTGCCAGGATGTGATTTGGGTATCGCCCTCCGGTCCAAGCGGAATAATTGAGAAAGCGTAGCGGTCGTTCCCCCGCAAATCTTTGATGCGCTCGCGGTAAAGCGCGTCCTGGGGAGTGAGCTTGACCTCAAAGCTCTCCTCCATCACGCGGGTCGAGCCCTGGCGATAGCTTTCCGCATAAACTTCAGTCGCGGTCGATTGCGCGGCGAGACGCATCGCCCCACACAGGACGATTAGAACCAGCTGCGGCAGCTTCCTGTGAATTCTCATTTGCCACCCTCAGCGTGCGATCCGCTGGTTGCCGCGACCGGCTCGGATACCCGGCTCAAGTCCTGAACCCAAAGCTCGAGATGCTCGCTCAGCGCTCTCGTTGCCTTGCGACTGTTGGCGGCTAGCAGGACAACTCGCCTCCAGAGCCACGGCCGCAGGGCTGCGAAAAGCGCGAAGTTCGCCGTTTTGAATCGGCCTTGCGGATCGATGAAGCGCGCCATTTCAGGGAGTTCGAAATTCGACTCGTCGGAAATCACCTTGGTCGCAGCGAATGGAATCCCGTGAGCGACGGCCGCCGCAGCTACGGCGGCAGCTTCCATGTCTACGGCTTTCGCGCCAAAGGCGTGCGCCAGGTTTTTTTTCTGCTGAACTCCTGCCACGGACATATAAGTTACCAAGGAACTCTGATTATCTGCACCAGCAACGAAAGCACGGCTGCCATCGCGGGCATCGATAACTACCGATGCCGCGATAAGATCACCCACATGCAGCTCCGGGATGAGCGCGCCCGCGAATCCCACCGAGTGTAATTGCGTAGGATGATACAGAACGATCACCGCCTCGGCCGCGCGGCGCGCGGCGTCGAGGCCGATTCCGCCGCATGCGACAACCACTTCGCCCCGCTCGAGGAAAACAAATCTGCGACCGTCATACTGCCGCTCCACGCGATTCCAATTCCTGGTCAGGCCGCTGACTTCGCGTTCGAGCGCGGCGACAATGGCGACTTTACGCATACCCGTTGGCCCGGAACCACTCTACGGCGCGGCGCAATGCTCCGTCCGCGGGTATGGTCCTCCATCCCAACTCGCGTGCGGCCTTGTCGGAACTGGCCCACATCTTTTTCTTTCCCATGCGCACCGTCTCGACAGTCGCGCGCGGCTCGCGCCCCAACAGGCGGCCTGATACCGCCTCATCCACCGCGCCTGCGACATAGGCAACAAAGTAGGGGAGCTTCACCTTCGGCGAGGGTAAGCCTGCGATCAGGCCCAGCTTATCGAGAATCTGCTTCAGCGTCAGGTTTTCTCCACCCAGAATGTAGCGCTCGCCGCTCTTGCCTTTTTCGAGGGCGGCAACGTGTCCCTCGGCACATTCACGAACATCGACCAGATTCAATCCCGTCTCTACGTAAGCGGGAAACTTCCTCTTAAGGAAGTCGACGACAATCCGTCCCGTCGGAGTCGGTTTAACATCCTGCTCGCCGACCGGCGTGGTCGGATTCACCGTCACGACTCGCATGCCGCTGCGGCCGGCCTCTAGTGCTACCTGCTCGGCCATAAACTTCGAGCGCTTGTAATGCCCAATCATGTCAGCCAGCGAAACCGGAGAATCTTCGTCCGCCGAACGCCCGTTCCCTGTGAAACCCATCGTAGCGACGCTCGAGGTGTACACCACGCAGCGCACCCCGTTCTTTTGCGCCGCGGCCAGAATCGCTCGCGTTCCCTCTACATTCGAGCGGTACATCTCGGCCGGATCACGCACCCAAAGTCGGTAGTCGGCAGCCACGTGGAAGACCACCTCGCAGCCTGCCATCGCCTTCTCCAGGGACGCCGGATCGCGCAGGTCGCCGGTCGCGGTCTCAGCCTTCGTATTACCGGAACCCGTCCCGGAGCTCAGTCCCTCCAGATTCTTCAAACTGCTGGTGGGGCGCACCAGCAGCCGCAAGTCAGCACCCTGCTCCGACAAAACGCGAGCTACGTGGGAGCCGAGAAATCCAGTTGCACCTGTGACAAAAACTTTCAAAAGCGGTTCTCAGTTCTCCGTTCTCAGTTCTCAGTCAAGAGCCTCAACGCCTGGGGAGCGACACTGAGAGCTAGGACTGGGAAGTGAGAACTAGCCTTCTGCCTTTTCCATCACCTTGGCGTAGGTCGTCAGCGCCAAGAGCGGGAAATATTCGCGGTAAAGGTGATACTGCAGATAAAACACGCGGGGAAAGCCTGTGCCCGTGCAGTAGGGCTCATCCCAGGAACCGTCTTCTCGTTGGGTGCGCAGCAGGTAAGCGATGCCGCGGGCCACCGAATCGCTGCGTGTGTCGCCGACGGCAAGCAATCCCAGAGTCGCCCATGCTGTCTGCGAAGGCGTGCTCGGACCTACCCCGCGCATGCTGGCATCGTCGTAGGAACCGCAGGACTCGCCCCAACCTCCGTCCGGGTTCTGCACCATGCGCAACCACTCCGCCGCCTGCTGGATGTAAGGCTCGTGATTGTCCACGCCGATCGCTTCCAGACCGCGCAGCGCCAGGGCCGTGCCATAGATGTAGTTCACACCCCAGCGCCCGAACCAGCTTCCGTCCGCTTCCTGTTCGTTGCGGAGGAACTGAATCGCACGCTTCACGGACGGATGGTTCTGGTTGTAGCCGTAGGCGGCCATCATCTCGAGAATGCGGCCGGTTATATCTACGGTCGCGGGATCGAGCATGGCGTTGTGATCGGCGAACGGCACATGTTGAAACACCATGCGGTCATTGTCTTTGTCGAACGATGCCCAGCCTCCGTTCTTGCACTGCATCGACAAGACCCAATCCATGGCTCGCTGCACCGACTCGCGCTGGTAGCGTCCATTGGGATGCTCAACCCGGCTCAGCGCCAGGCAAACCATCGCGGTGTCATCCACATCCGGATAAAACTCGTTGTTGAACTCGAAGTACCACCCGCCCGGCTTGCCTTTCTTGTTCTTGATGTGCCAGTCGCCTGGATTTCGCACTTGCTTTTGGAGGATCCAGTCCGCGCTCTTCACCATCCGCGGATCGTTTGCCGGCACTCCAGCTTCACCCAGCGCGAACATGGCGTATGCCGTGTCCCACACCGGAGACATGCAAGGCTGCATGCGGAACGTATCGTTTTCTTCGATCCCTAACTTCTCAAATTCATCCAGCGCGCGGATCACTTGTGGATCATCCACCGAGTAACCCAGGCAACGCATCGCGATGATGGAATTCATGATCGAGGGATAGATACCACCAAGCCCGTCGCTCATCTCGAAACGCTCGAGCATCCACTTCTCCGCAGTCTTCAAAGCAATGGAGCGCAGAGGCCGAATGTGGACGCGCTCGAACCAATGCGTCATGCGGTCAAGGCAGAGGAAGAAGTTGCGCCACGAGACCAGCTTCTTCGACCAGCGCAGGTGCATGCGCGACTTGAGCATTCCGCCGACAAACAACTCTTCGATGCCCATTTCCCGCGGAATCTTTTTGAACGGCTTCTTGGCGTAGCAGATGGAGAGCGGCACTAGAATGGCCCGCGACCACGCTGAAATCTCGTAAAGGTTGAACCAGAACCAGTTGGGAAACAGGATAATCTCCGGCGGAACGGCCGGGACAGCGTCGTAGTCATACTGCCCGAAGAAGCACAGATAGATCTTGGTGAAAGTATTGACCTCGGTGACGCCGCCGAGTTCGAGGATTCTCTTGCGGGCGCGCTGCAGCACGGGATGATCCGCTTTGTATCCCGCCAGTTTCAGCCCGAAATATGCTTTCACCGATGCGCCGACGTTTGACGGACCCTCGGGGTAAGTATTCCAACCACCATCTTCGTGCTGATGCTGAATGATCCAGTTCGCCGCCTTCTGGAAGCGCTCGGGATCGCCTGTTCCGAGCAGCGTGTGCAGCAGAATGTAATCCGACTCGAGAGTGGTGTCGGCTTCCAACTCCCCACACCAATATCCACTCTCGTGCTGGGCGGAGAAAAGAAGGCGGCGCGCGGCGTCCATGGCGGCGCCCACACGGCTGGCCAAACCGTCGATTTTTCCAAAGCGAAGTTGTGGGGCGGAAGCTATGTTGGAATCAGGGGAGTTTGTGTCCATCTCCATCAATGTGCGGCTCCGTTAATCCGCGGTCGCGCTTGCCGGAGCGGCGGCGATGGCCTCGACAATCTCCGGCGGCAGCCCGAAGCGGACGTTTTCCGGCATCACTTCGAGTTCCTGCACGTTGTCGAATCCTTTGGTGGCGAGAAATTTCATGGTCTCCTCCACCAGACACTCCGGCGCCGAGGCGCCCGCTGTGAGCGCGATGGTTTTCACGTCCAGCAGCCACTCGGCCTCAATGTCTTTATAGCTGTCGATGAGATGCGCGTTGGTACCCAGGTTGCGCGCCACCTCGACCAGACGATTCGAATTTGAGCTATTCTCCGACCCAACCACCAGTAGCAGATCAGATTCCGAGGCCACTTCCTTCACGGCTACCTGACGGTTTTCCGTGGCATAGCAAATATCCTGGGCAGCGGGCCCCTTGATGTTTGGAAACTTATTCTTCAGCGCTGCAATAATGTCTTTAGTCTCATCCAGACTAAGCGTCGTCTGCGTCAGATAGGCCACGTGATCCGGATCTGGTACGCTCAGCGACTTCACCTGCTCCGGATTTCCCACCACCTGCGTCACTAGCGGAGCTTCACCCAGGGTTCCAATCACCTCGTCATGATCGTGGTGGCCGATCAGGATTAGCGAATAGCCTTCCTTGGCAAACTTCACGGCTTCCACGTGCACCTTGGTAACCAGTGGGCACGTCGCATCGATCACGCGCAGACCGCGCCGGGCGCTGTGCTCGCGCACCTCTGGCGAAACCCCATGGGCGCTATAGATGACGCGCTCGCCGTTTGGGACTTCGTCTTCACTGTCGACAAAGATCGCGCCCTTGCCGCGCAACTCGTCCACCACAAAGCTGTTGTGGACGATCTCCTTACGCACGTAAATCGGCGGACCGAAGGCCTCCAGCGCGATGCGGACCACGTCGATGGCCCGCACCACCCCTGCGCAGAAGCCGCGCGGCTTCAGCAAAAGCAACGTCTTTCCCTGGCTATTTGGCACTATCCAACTCCCGTTCTAGTGATCTTCTCCAGACGATTTTCGATGCAAAACCTGTGCCTGGAGCCTGTACGGTCAGGGTACATGAACCCATTGAAGGCGATAGTAATAAACTACCGGAAAGTACCCTTCTGGTCAACGTAAGCCACAGAAACGGCGGGGATTAGCAGTGGATGGTGAGGATTGAACAGCGGACGGTCATGGGGAGTGCGCCTACTCCCAGCCCAAATCTTTCAACTCTTGGTCAGTCAGCGGATCGAATGCATCAGCGGTCCAAGAGATTTTTCCCTTCCACAGGCCAGGAATCCGCGGCCCCTTGGCCGCAGGCGGCAGGGCTACCAACTTCACGACCGGCTTTTTCCCTGGCGCTATAACGACCTCCTCACCCTGGCAGGCTTTTCTTATCAGCCGCGAGAGTTGCGTTTTCGCCTTCCGGATGGTGACGGTTTCCATGGAATCTATCTTAGCTGCCCTCACTGGCTAGGTCGAGTTCGCCGCTGGAAGCATTGCCCTGTTCCTCAAGCAGCGCTTTACCTTGCGAATCAAGGAAGATGATTGAGCAGCAAGCCTGATCACCCGTTCGCCTTAATCATCTGCTCTGCGTGCTTGCGCGAAGTATCGGTCAGCTTGGCTCCGCTCAGCATGCGCGCTACCTCTTCGGTGCGCTCTTCGCCCACGATGGCGCGGATCGTGGTCCGCGTGCGGCCGTTGCGTTCTTTCTTCTCGACCACAAAATGGTGATCTGCAAACGTAGCGATCTGCGGCAGGTGGGTCACGCAGAGCACCTGATTGGCGCGCGCCAACGCTTTCAGCTTCTTGCCAACCGCCTCCGCGGCGCGGCCTCCGATGCCGGTGTCGATCTCGTCGAACACCATCGTGCGCTGGGAAGCACGCTGGGCGGCCGTGCGGGAGCCGCCCGGTTTCGCGGGCGAGGGCGGCCGGGCCACACGGTTCGATCCCGCCTCCACACTCACCTTCAGCGCCAGCATCACGCGTGACAATTCTCCCCCCGAGGCAATGTGCTCCAGTTGCCGCATAGGCTCGCCCGGATTCGTCGCAATCATATAGATCACCTGATCAATTCCAGTCGACGTCCAGTTCCCTTCTTGCTCGGACGTCGTCATTTCAATCCGGAACGCCGACTTCATTGCCAGATCATTGATCTCGGCCTCGACCAGCTTTTCCAGCTTACGCGCGGCGTCCTGCCGGCTTTTTGACAGGGCCCGCGCCGCCCGCAAATACTCCGTGCCGGCTTTTGCGAGTTCAGCGCGCAACGCGCGTAGGACCTCATCCTTGTTCTCGATCTCCGAAAGCTTGCGCGCCACGTCTGCTCCGAAGGCGATTACGTCCTCGAGCGATCGACCGTACTTACGCTTAAGGCGGTCGAGCATCGCCAGCCGGTCCTCCACTTCCGCCAGATGCTCGGGCGAAGCATGAATTCCGCCGGCGTAGTCCCTTACAGTGGCTCCTACATCTTCTACGCTGATTCGCGCGGTCTCGAGCGCCGCCAGCGCCTCTCGAAACCTGGGCTCATAGCGGGCCAGTTCTTCAATCTGCTTCTGCGCGGCCCGCATTGATGCGGTGGTGGAACCGTCGCCTTCGTACAGAAGATCGAATGCCTGCATGGCAGCGTTGTAAATCTTTTCCGCGTTGGCCAGCACGCGCTTCTCGGTTTCCAGTTGCTCGTCTTCGCCCGCTTGCAGCCTGGCGTCTTCGATCTCGCGCTTCTGAAAGATCCACAGGTCCACTAACCGCAAACGATCCTGCTCACCGCGCTCCAGATCGTCGATGCGCGCGCGAACTCCCTTCCACGCCTCAAATGCAGCGGCCATGGGCTCGATTTGAGTTCCCGCAAATCCATCCAGCAGTTCCAACCGTGCCGGAGCGTCGAACGCCAGAATTGATTCATTCTGCGCGTGGATGGTCGCCAGATGCGGCGCTAACTGGCGCAGAACCGCGACCGTCGCCGCCTGATTGTTCACGAATACTCGACCTTTGCCTCCGGTGGCAATCTCACGACGCACAATGAGCGAGCCGTCTTCCGATTCGTCGAGCCCGTTTCGCTCCAGCACTTTCTCGATTGCATCCCCGGACGCGTGATCGCATTCGAAAACTGCCGATACCACCGCACGCTCCGCGCCAGTGCGAATCACTTCACTCGACGCTTTTTCACCCAGCAACAGCGCCAGCGAATCGATCAGGATGGATTTCCCAGCGCCCGTTTCTCCTGTCAGCAGGTTCAGCCCGGAGGCGAACTCCACCGCCGCGTTGTCGATGACCGCATAGTTTTCCAGCCGCAATTCAACCAGCACAGGCCGTCCTTGGTCGAGGATGTCGGAGTTTTGCGCAGCATAGCACGAAAAGCAGCACAGAAATGCCGGCACGATCTATCGCTTTATGGCTGTGCGACATTGCCATCCACCGGAGCCGCCCTTTCTCCGAACTTGTGCGCAACGCTCTTCAGGTAGGTATCGAGAGTGCTCGTATAACCGAGGATGAAACGGGAAACAAAACGAAACACGGGGTTGTAGACCTCGCCACGCTCGGTGATGTTCAGGAAGGAGCCGTCCGCAGTCGGAGAAACCTCAAAAATCCAGACGCCGCCAAACGGCAGACCCTTGTCATCGATCCGAGTCACCATCCGCCGCGGCGGATTCGACTCGACGACTTCCATCGTGAGAACGCCATTCTTGCCGTGTTCCCGAAAACGCGTGTGCCCATCACGGTCAGGTAGCAGTTCAACCTGCTGTAAGCCCGCTCGCCAGGAGGATCCATCCTTGAAGTTCGAAATCAGCGCAAACACGTCGGCTGGTTTCTGCCTTAGTGAGATGGCTCGGGCCGCCACGTGCTGCTTCGGCAACACATAGCCGATCACGACGACCAACACGATCAATCCCAACAACAACGCCAGCGACATTGCCGTGATCTTCAACATGAGCAGGTTATGTCCTTTTATTGGCTTTGTTTTTCGTCTTCACCTCGCAGGCGAGCTGCCGCGAGGCCCGCGCCAGCAATTCCATTCCCTCGAGAGCGCGCCTGCGTTCGTCGCGCGTCAGCTTAGCAAGAAGAGCGCGCACCCGTTGAGCGTCCAGGACCGAGGTCGCGGCCATCGCTCTGGCTCCTTGCGTGGTGAGCGTCAAGGCGGCAGCACGTCGATCGCTCGGGCTCGCTTCCCGCTTGAGATATCCGAGCGCTGCCAGTCGGCCAATCGCTGCTGAGAGCGTTGAGGCCCCGATTCCCATGTGGGCAGCCAAGTAGCTGGGGCTGAGTGGTTGGGTGGGGCTCAGGTGAACCAGTAACGAGGAGTCTCTCGCGGAGAGCCGATGCACCGTGCTCGCTGCCCGAACGTGCTGGAGGTGGCAGGCAAGATAAATCTGCGGATAGCATCTCTGGATTGAATGGATGGCGGCTGCGCGATCGTTGGTTTGCATGGGAGAGAATTATTTCCGCCAATCGATATTTCGTCAAAACGAAGTATCTCCCTGCAATGTCGGAGTTTTGCGCAGCCTAGCACGAAAGGCAGTTTCCAGTAGCCTGGTTATCAGTTGCTAGTTTGAGCCCGGAGGGCTCTATCGGCCTGCTCCTGCGAGAATTTGGCCGAACACTGCGTTCCCGTCAGCAAACAAAAAGCCACGGCCGAAGCCGTGGCTCTGCGAAAAACCAGTATGACTAGCCAGCCTTGCGGTACTTGTCCGCGCTTTCTTCCGTCGAACCTTTGGCAATCACCTGTTTGCGGCGTTCCCTTAGCCTGTCTTGGAACCTGTCCCAACGAGGCCCGATTCCGACTGCGCTCTGACTAATTACAACGGAATCAGTGCTGGCTGCGAAGCCGCCCTCGGTAAGTGCCCCTGTATCGGTGTTCTCGGCCGCCGCGAAGTCCGCCGCACGGTTCGCAGCCGAATTCCCCGGCATCTGTTGCGCGGTCGGAGTGATGTTCCGGTCTGTCTCTGCCCGGTGCATCACCGGATTTGCCTCCCACTTCGCACGGTAACGTCCTTCATAGTCTGCCCACTGTTCGTCGGATTCCAGATCCAACTCGTTGTAAGGCGGAAAGCTTTCCACCTGCTGCTTGTTGAGATCAACCGCGAAGTCGTCCTCATGCTCGGCGGAGAGCCGCAGACGGTCCGCCGGGACAATGAATTTCTTGCTCGTCAACCATCCGCCAGTGTCGACCACCACGTAGCCAATGAGGCCGGTGAAGTAGTCAAAAATCACATCGTCAATCTTGCCGAGCTTTTCATCGTTAAGTCCGTACAATTTGGAGCCGCGAATGTCTTCCGTGGCATCCGTGAAGCGAAAGTCTCGTAACATTCCGTGCTTCGCCATAATTCTCTCCTTTTCTAGTAAGTCCTTCCCACGAGTTACTGCGCTCCCTTAGATGTCACCCCCGGTGCGGAGGTATATCAGAAAAATAAATGTCGAAGGGAAGCCCACCGTTGCGGTCGACACGTCAGCAGGTTATTCTTGCGATACGTCCCCGAAGATGCTCGCCTCGATCATCTATAATCCCGTTAAGGTATCCTTCAAACACGATGCATCTTCCATACCCTGCACTCTTTCTCGGCGGCGAAATTCTCGACCTCGTCTCCAGTACTGGCGCGGTCGCCAAGTTCGTACTGCTGACGTTGCTCGCCTTCAGTCTCATCTCCTGGGCAATCATTCTCACCAAGTGGAGCTTGTTGAGCCGTGCCCGGCTGCAGAGTGGACGCTTTCTGCGTGCTTTTCGCAAAGCGCAACGTCTGCAGGATATCGCCACGGTCGCCGATCAGTTCCGTCCCAGCCCGCTGGTGGGCGTGTTCGAAGGCGGATTCCACGAATACAAGCGTCAACTCGCCGCGACCGGCGCCGCACTGCGCAGCCTGACCGCAGTTCAGCGCGGCATGCAGATTGGAGCCTCGGAAGAGATCACGCGCCTGGAACGCAACGTGCCCTGGCTCGCGATCACAGCCGCCGTCACCCCGTTCATCGGATTATTCGGCACGGTATGGGGCATCATTGACGCATTTCACGGCCTGGGCACCGCCGGCGGCGCTACGCTGCGCGCCGTCGCCCCGGGTATTTCCGAAGCTCTCATCACCACCGCAGCTGGACTCGCCGCGGCCATCCCGGCCGTCATCGCCTACAACCTAATTGGCAACTCAATTCGGCAGTTCGCCGCTCGCGGTGACGATTTCACCCTCGAAGTTCTGAATGCCATCGAGAACAGTCAGGCGCAACCTGCAGCCGATGGGAGGCGCTGATGGCGTTCACTTCATCCGACGGCCGCACTCAGACCGCTCTCGCGGATATCAATATCACTCCGCTGGTTGACGTGGTCCTCGTCCTTCTCATTATCTTCATGGTCACCGCGCCCGTTCTGCAATCGGGCATCGAAGTCAACGTGCCCAAGACCCGCACCGTCAAGGAGATTACGGAGGAACGGGTCGTCATCACCATCAACAAGGATCAGCGCGTCTTCCTCGGCAACGATGCCGTCAACATTCACGAAATCGCTGCCAAGCTGCGGGAAAAGATTCGCGATCCCCGCAACCAGTTCATCTTCGTCCGAGCCGACGAGAATGTGCCCTTCGGCGCCTTCGCTATGGTCATGGACGCGGTCAAGCAATCGGGCATCACCAACGTCAGCATCGTCACTCAGCCCCTGGAAGAAAATGGCGCGAAACGCTGAGATATTTTTCGAACACGATAACTGGGGACGCGCCCTCAGCTGGTCCGCAGGCTTTCACATTGCGGTGACCGCTGTCATTCTGCTCTACTCCGTTATTTTCAAGGGATCCACTGGAGCAGGTTGGGGCTCGGGCGGCGGTGGTTCTGCGATCGGGGTCACGTTAGTCAGCACGGTTCCTTTGCCTTCTACGGCCCCACAGAACCAGAACGTGCTGGCCAACGAATCCAAGGGCGTGACTAAATCCGAGCCGAAGGTTGAGGAAAAAGAACCCGACGCCATCGAGATTCAGGGCAAGAATTCCAAGATCAAGCCGACGAAGCCGCCCACGCCTACCAAGTCCAAGCCGCAGCCCGCGCCGCAAGAAGAGAGCAATCAGGTCGCTTTCGGCGAAGGTGGCCCGGTCAGCGGTCCTTATGGCAGCTTTGCCGCGGGCGGCGCCAAAGGTGGTTTCGGCGTCACTGGCGGCGGCGGAGACTTTGGCACAAGGTACGGCTGGTATGTTGAAGTTATTCAACGGAAGGTCTCCGAAAATTGGCTGAAGTACGAGGTCGATCCCGGCATCAACAACGCGCAGAGGGTCTACATTACGTTCGAGGTCGCCCGTGATGGTCATCCTTACAACGTGAAGGTCGAGCAATCCAGCGGAGTTCCGTCGCTCGATCAATCCGCCGTCCGGGCGCTGCAGCGCATCGACACTTTTGGCCCCCTGCCCTCCGACTACAACGGCAGCAAAATTTCAGTGGAGTATTGGTTCGATTACACCAAGAAATAAACTTGTGTATCTAGAGGCCAGGGAGGGCATCCATACAGCAATGGCCGAAATCTCCGATGTAGATCTACGGGATAGGAAATATTCTATAGAGCATCCACCTGATTATTCCTACGGTTCCAGACCTGCGACTATGATCGAGAGTAACTTGCCGACGAAAACATATCGGAGTACGATATTGTCGTATAGAGTACCCTTTTGCCCGGGTTCGTGTCACGGCTCCAAACGGATGGACGACAGACCCAGAAACAGACAAAGACAGGCCCGGCGCGTCACGCCAACCGGCGTACGGATTCTGATCGCCTTGAGTTGCCTGATTCTGTTCTCTTCGCTACTCGTCTCCACTTCCCTCGCCCAGGACTGGGTGCGGACCGGTTCCGGCCTGGGCGTCGACAAAGTCCGGCTCGCGGTTCCCGACTTCAAAGCCGCCAACGCCGATCCCCAGAACAACGCTCTGCTCAAAACCTTCAACGACACGTTCTGGAACGACCTGGACAATTCCGGGGTTGTCGAACTCGTCTCCAAGAGCTTTTATCCTTTGCAGGTGCCGGGACAGCCCGCCGAAGTCACCTTCAACCTGTGGAACGTACCGCCGCCCAACGCCGCCATGCTGGCCTTCGGGAATTTAGGCGTGGCCAGCGGCAAGCTCACCGTCCAGGGCTGGCTTTACGATGTTAAGAACACAGCTTCGCCCCAGGTTCTCGGCAAGCAATACACCGACGTCCCCACCGATGGTGCGGCCCGCCTGATCGCCCACAAGTTCGCCGACGAGATTATCTTTCGTCTGGGCGGCGGCATTCCTGGCATCGCCGAGAGCGAAATCTATTTTGTCAGCGATCGCTCCGGACACAAGGAAATCTGGGCGATGGATTACGACGGCTCCAATCAGCGGCAACTTACTCATCAGGGTTCGATCTCACTTTCGCCCCGCATCTCGCCTGACGGTTCCCGCCTCGCCTTCAGTTCTATGACCAAGACCGGGTGGGATATTCTCATGTTCTCGCTCGACCTCAACCGCGTGGTCAGCTTCCCTCACTTTGGCGGCACCAACCTCTCCCCTGCTTGGTCGCCCGATGGAGCCCGTCTCGCGCTCTCGTCGTCTCGAGGCGGCAGTTCCGAGATTTATGTGTGCGATGCTTCCGGCGGCAACCTTCACCGTATAACAGCCAGCAAAGGTCCGGACGTTTCTCCCGTATGGAACCGCAAGACGGGCGCTCAGATCGCTTTTGTCAGCGGCACCACCGGGTTGCCTCAGATCTATACCATAGAAGCCGACGGCACGAACCAGCAGCGCATGACCGACCAGGGTTACGCGGTCTCGCCTGGCTGGTCGCCGAATGGCCAGTTTCTCACTCTGGCATGGACTCGCAAGTATGGCCCCGGCGAGCCCGGCTCTTCTGATATTTACCTGATGGATATCGCGAGCAAGCAGTGGGTCCAACTTACTCACGATGGCGGACGCAACGACTTTCCTTCGTGGTCGCCTGACGGCCGGCACATTGTCTTTCAGTCCAGCCGGTCGGGCAAGGAGGAAATCTGGATGATGCTCGCCGACGGCACCAAGCTGCATCAGCTGACTTTTACAGGCCGTAACACGCAACCAAACTGGAGCTGGAAGTAGAAACGCTTCGTCGCAACTCGAAATCGATTTTCCGGTCCGCAGGAGGATCAAACGTGAAGAGGAAGAATATGAAACATCGAACTTTGAAAGCACTCGCAACCGTCATCGCTCTGGCCGCTATTCTCACGCTCGGTGCATGCAAGAAAAAAACAGCGCCACCGCCGCCACCGCCGCCGCCGGCGCCAACCTCGCCCACCGCTGCCATCTCGGTTAGCCCGGACACGGTTCAGCACGGGCAATCGGCGACTCTGACCTGGCAAACTTCCAATGCCACCGACGTTTCCATCGATGGCATCGGCGCCGTTCAGCCCAGTGGATCCCAGTCAGTCAGCCCCGGCGATTCCACCACTTATCACCTCGTTGCCAAAGGTGCTGGCGGAACTCAGGAGGCGACGACACGCCTCACCGTGACGCAGCCGCCACCACCCACGACAGCAACTCCGTCGCCTACCGACGAAGACCTGTTCGGCCAGAATGTAAAGGACATCTATTTCGACTACGACAAGTCCAATATTCGCGGCGATCAGGAGGCTTCCGCGCAAGGCGACGCACAGTTCCTCAGTCAGCACCCCAACGTCAGCTTCACGATCGAGGGACACTGCGACGACCGCGGCTCAACCGAATACAACCTGGCCCTGGGCGACCAGCGCGCCAGTTCGGTGAAGAACGCCCTGACTGCGGCGGGCGTCAGCGCCAGCCGTATCAAGACCATCAGCTACGGCAAGGAGAAACCGTTCTGCCTGGAAGACAACGAAGCCTGTTGGCAGCAGAACCGCCGCGGCCACTTCGTTTATCAAAAGTAGTCAAAGCTTAAGCTCTCAGGGGCGGAGTGACCCTCCGTCCCTGACTTTTCATGTTCTCAAATATCTTCCCAACCCGCAGCCCCGCCAACCCGTCTAAAATAGATCGCAGGAACCTTCCGCCTATGACATTACGACGCTATTCCATCCTGATCGCCTTGCTCTCCACGCTTTGGCTGGCAGTCACCCCGGTTTGGGGGGCCAGCAAAGAAATGATTCAACTGCAAACTCAAGTCCAGCAACTGCAGGAGCAGATGACCGCCATGCAGCGCAGCTTCGATGAGCGCATGGGTGTCATGAAAAACCTGGTCGAGCAGGACACCGACGCGATCAACAAAGTTACTGTCGCGATCAACACCCTGCAAGGCACGCTGCAGAAACAGCAGGGAGACTCCTCTACCCACGTTGACCAGCTCTCCGGCCAGATCCAGGCGCTCAACGACACTCTCGACGAACTCAAAGCTCGTCTGGCCAAAGTCAGCAAGCAACTCGAGGATATGCAGTCGTCCCAGCAAAGCCTGGCGGCGCAGCAAGCCACGCAACAGGCCCAGCAGCAAGCTGCTGCTTCGGCTCCTCCGCCCGATGTTCTCTACAACAACGCTCTGCGCGATTACAACGGCGACAAGAACGATCTCGCCATCCAGGAGTTCTCCGATTACGTCAAGTTCTATCCCAACACCGATCTAGCCGGAAACTGCTACTTCTATCTCGGCGAGATTCAATTCCGCCAGGGAAACTACGCACAGGCCGCGCAGAGCTACGACCAGGTGTTGCAGAACTTTCCCACCGGAAACAAGTCTGCTTCCGCGCAGTTGAAGAAGGGGTTTTCGCTGATCGAACTCGGCAAACAGGACGACGGTGTCGCGGAGCTGCGCCGGGTAATCCAGCGCTATCCTAAGTCCAACGAGGCTCTGCAGGCTCGTGAGCGCCTCCGCAAGCTGGGCGTCGCACCCGCAGGCCGGCCTGGCCAGTAGCTTTCCGCAGGAGCACTCATGATGAATAAAATTTCCGACAACGATCCCGACCGCGCCAAGGGTGCCACCGAAGGCGAAGAACATCATCACGATGGGAACCTTGCGCTCTCCGAACAACTAGGCCACCGCGACCAGGACCCGCTGATTAAAGGCGCTGACACCGACTACCCGGAGCCGGGAAATAGTCCGGAATATTCAGGGGAAGGCAGCCAATCGAAGAAAGTTGTGAAGAAAGCGAAAAGGAAGTGATCTGTTCTGAGAAAGCCCTGCTAACCAGGGTGGGACTGGCCACTGATCACTGGCCACTGACCACTGCTTCTAAATCGCCATCGCGCCGACTTCTTTTTCCACTTCAGTCGTGTCGACCATCACAATGGCGTCCCAGGGACAGCCATCGAGGAAGCACCCGTCAGGACCTTTGCTGAGGCACTTCTTGCAGCCGATGCAGAGAATAGGATCGACCGCGATACGCCCGAACGGCGTGCTGTCTTCGTCCGCCACCCAGAACATGCAGTCTTCCACCGGACAGTATTCCACGCAGGCTGGAGATCCAGCGCATCCCGTGCAGCATTCGGTGATGACGGCAAGCTCTTTGGGCTTCTTTTTCCGAGGCGTGGTCAGGCCTTTGGACCTGGGTTCAGACTTCATCTCGTCGGGAACCATTCCGACTGCTTTGGTGGCGCCGGGTGCAGGAGGCATGGCGCGATTATAACGTGATCAGGGTTCGTCGGGAAGCACTTCGTCCGGACGGAGGCGGCACAACTGCTCCGTGTTAAAGCCTGCGCTGTCCCAGAACGGACTTCTGACGAGAATATCAGCGCACGCACCGTTCACGGTTGGCTGCTTCCGGTATACTGAACCCCTGCAAAGGAGCACTCCATGGCAGGAAAGAGTCTGAACCGCGTTCAACTGATCGGTAATCTTGGGAAAGATCCCGAAGTGAAGTACACGCCGCAAGGCACGCCCGTGGCCAAGCTGACCATTGCCACCAACGAGCGCTTCAAAGACAAGGCCGGCGAATGGCAGGACCGCACCGAGTGGCACAACGTCGTGCTCTGGCAGCGCCTGGCCGAGATTGCGGGCGAGTATCTGAAGAAGGGCGGGAAAGTCTACATCGAGGGCCGCCTGCAAACCCGCTCCTGGGACGACAAGACCAGCGGCCAAAAGAAATACATGACCGAAGTGGTAGCCAGCGACCTGATCCTGCTCGGTGGACGCGGCGAAAGCGGCGGAGGAGATTTCAAGGAAAGCTCGCGAGGAGTCTCAGCCGGCGGCGGCAACAACTTCGACCAGCGCACGCCCGAGCCCGAGCATGCCACAGCAGGGTCCGGTCCCATCACGGATGAGGATATTCCGTTCTAACAGGGCGTCGTAGAACCGTTTATTGTCTCAGGGCTCTGGCGCTTCAAGTGCTGTCCCTCGCGAACTTGCGCGCCTTCATAAACTGTCATAATATGAAGGTATGGCCATGACCTCTTTGAACATTTCTCTTCCCGAACCCTTGAAACAGTACGTCGAAGGGCAAGTTGCATCGGGCGATTGGGGAACTCCCAGCGAATACGTACGCGAATTAATTCGCCAGGATAAGGAACGGCGACTCCACTCGCTTGAACAGGATCTCATCGCCGCCGCTAAGGGACCCACCATTGAACTTTCCATGACGGAAGTACGCAAGAAGGGCCTGCTCGCTGTCCTGCGTAAGCAGGCTGGCAAGAAGTGAATCGTGCACAGCTCCGGCTTACTGACGTCGCGGTCAGCGACATTCAAGAACAAGCCGACTGGTACGAACAGCATTCAGATCGCACATTGGCAAGGCGATGGGAACATGGAGTTACAGTCGCTCTGACTCGCATCGAGAGAAATCCCCGCTCAGGTGCGAAATGCGCCTTCAGCCCTGATGAGCTTCAGGACATTCGACGGATGTCAATCACGGGATTCCCCAGACATCTCGTTTTCTATCGCGCTGAAAAGAAGGAAATTAGGATTCTCCGAATAGTGCACGGCGCCCGCGACCTCGAGAGTCTGCTTTGAGGCTTATCCGCCGCAGGACGAAGTACAATAGCCTCCCATGACCGAACAACTAGCCGATAAGAAATGCGTCCCCTGCCGCGGTGGCGTGCCTCCGCTCAAAGGCAAGGAACTCGACGCGCTGCACAGGATCGTTCCCAAGTGGAGCGTGGTCACCGAGCACCACATCACTCGCGCCTTCACTTTTCCCGACTTCAAACAGGCGCTCGACTTTGTGAATCGCGTGGGAGCGCTGGCCGAGGAGCAAGGGCATCATCCCGACATTCTACTGGCCTGGGGCAAAGCTGAAGTTACGATGTGGACCCACAAGATTGACGGCCTAACCGAGAGCGACTTCATCATGGCAGCCAAGATCGACCGGCTGCTGGGGTAAAGGGATCCGCAATTATCCCGATTCCTGGCCTTGCCGTTCCCGGGTTATACCCATCGCCAGCGCCCACAACGCGGCGGGAATCAGCATCATAAATCCCGTCCATGTCGCGACCGTCCGCGCTGACACACCCGAATCAAGTAAGCGTCCGCACAGGTAAGCGCCGGCGGCGATCGTAAACATCGAGAAGCCCAGATCGGCAGAGAAGACGCGGCCGCGAAAACGGTCCTCGGTATGAAGCTGGAGCAGCGTCGTGGAGAAAACCCAGACCGTTGATCCTCCCGCGTGGGCCAGCATAGCGCAGGCGCTCGCCATCCAAACCGTGCGGCTGATCCCGAGCGCTCCGTATCCGATTGCGATGGTGAGATAACCGAAAAGGATTCCCAGTTGCAACCTTCGGTCGCTGCGGCCCGCCCAGCGCGCCGACACGAGCGGACCGACGAGCGCTCCCAATCCGCGTCCGCCGAGCAGGATGCTCATGCCGAGCATCGCCCCGCGCGCAGCATCGACGTTGCGCCAATGCACCGCAAACTCATGCGCGCCCAGCACGGTGAAGATCACCCAGCTCGGCCCGATCATCAGTTCGCCAGCTTTGGCAAAGACTGTTGGCAGCAGCGTGCGGTGATTACGGATGTATCGAATCCCTTCCAACACAGGAGAGAAGTCAACCAGATCGCGCGGGCGCAGCGGAGCGGCGGATTCCGCGTGCGGCTCGGCGAAGTGCATTCCTCCGATGAGCGCAGCCGACGCCAGAAACGACAACGCGTTCAGGATAAAAACCGCATCTCGTCCGAAGAAGGCCGCAACCACTCCGCCGACTGAAGCGCCAATCAGCAGATTCACCGACCAGGTTGCTGAGGAGAGCGTGTTGGCGATGAGCACTTCACCACGCGCCGCGATGTTCGGGATCACCGAACTGCGGGCCGGTTCGAAGAAGGCCGCCATGACGGTCTCCGCCAGCAACAGAGGGTAGACCAGCCACACCATGGAGCGCGAGCGCACCAGCAACATAGCCAGCACTATGCCGAAACGAACCAGATCTGCGGCGATCATTACATGCTTGCGGCGCAAGCGGTCATTCACGACGCCCGCCGTCGGACCTATAAAGGTCTGCGGCAGAACCTGCAATACCAGCGCCAGTGCGACCGAACTCGCGTGTCCCGTCAGCTGCAGTAGCAGAGTGTAGATGGAGAGTGTGTAAAACCAGTCACCGATCTCGCTGACGATCTGCGCTAGCCAGAGCCGGCGGAAATTGCGGTTGCCGCGCACCAGCCGCAAATACGCCGCCAGCGAAATGGACGGAGCTGCGAGCTCTGGTTGGGGTTCCATGGAAAGGGTTAGGGTAACAAAGGTCGGGCTTCGGCTTTCGGGCTGCGAGCTTCGGCTTGAACTCGAGTGTGAGGAACTTTCTTTATAGAGCGGTTACGAAGTAGGCAACAGCTTTCTCTTCAGGTCGTCGGCGATCTGCTTGCCGTGGAAGCGGCCGTTCTCGATGAAGATTTCGTTGGTCCGCGAGCCGGCAACGATCACGCCGGCGACGTAGATTCCCGGAACGTTGCTTTCTAATGAGACCGGGTCGCACACTGGACGATATTGCTCGTCCGAAAGCTCGATACCCATGCTGCGTAGAAAGTCGTAGTCGGGGTGATAGCCAATCAGGGCTAGCACGAAGTCATTCTTCAGGCGGACCGGTCCGCGCGGCGTGACGATGACGACGTAGTCCACTCCGATTTCCTGCACAGAACTGTTGAAGTAAGCTTCGATATCCTTGTTCTTGATGCGGTTTTCCAAGTCTGGCTTGATCCAGTACTTGACGTGGTGATGCAGTTGCGCGCCTCGATACACAAGTGTCACGCGCGCGCCGTGACGCCACAGATCGAGGGCCGCAATCGCTGCAGAGTTCTTGCCTCCGATCACCAGCACATCGGTGTCGTAATAGGGATGAGCCTCGGCGTAATAGTGCGAGACCTTAGGTAGGTCCTCGCCGGGAAGGCCGAGTTGATTGGCAAGATCGTAGTAGCCGGTCGAGGCAATCACTTTGCGTGTGCAGTAGTCGTGGGGTCGTCCGGCGCGGTCGGTCGCCGTGATGCTGAAGTTTCCATCTTCGCCCATCACTGTTTTGACCCACTCGTACTGGCGCACGTCGAGATGATAATGTTCGCTGACTTTGCGGTAGTACTCGAGAGCCTCTTCGCGGGTTGGCTTCTGCAGGGCGGTCGTAAAAGGGATCTCGCCAATCTCGAGCAGCTCGGGCGTGGTAAAAAAAGTCATGCCCGCGGGATAGTGAAAAAGTGAATTCACCAGACAGCCTTTGTCGAGGACGATGACCTTGAGACCGAGCTTTTGCGCTTCGATGGCGCAGGCCAGGCCGGTGGGACCGGCTCCAATGACCAGCACGTCGGTGCGCGTCTCGGGACGCGCGAGAAGCTTCGCTTTGGGCTGAACTTCAACTTCCGCGGCGGCTAGAAAATCAGGCATGGACTTCGTGACACGGTGCACCGGCCAGCTAGGCACGGGCAGAAACCGATGATTCTAGCACGCGGCCCGAGCGGACTTTCTTACAGGGAGGTTAATGTGCGCAGGCCGAAGGTTGACCGCTCGGTCCGCGCTATAATTCCCGGTTACTTCCTTCATTGCGCTCTGATCAGGACGTCTATGACAACTTCCGGCGACCAACCGACTCGCACCCGCATGGAATCCGACAGCATGGGACAGATCGAGGTCCCGGCCAACGTCTACTGGGGCGCGCAGACGCAGCGCTCGCTGCTGCACTTTAACATTGGGCGCGACACCATGCCGCCGGAACTCATCCGGGCTTTCGGCGTCCTCAAGAAAGCTTGTGCGCTGGTGAACCAGGATCTGTGCAAGCTTCCGGCAGACAAGGCGAAGCTGATCGTGCAGGCCGCTGACGAGGTGATTTCGGGCAAGCTGATGGACCAGTTCCCGCTTCGCGTCTGGCAGACGGGCAGCGGCACGCAGACGAACATGAACGTGAATGAGGTCATCTCGAATCGTGCCATTGAGATTGCTGGCGGCGTAATGGGATCGAAGAAGCCGGTTCATCCCAATGACGACGTGAATATGTCGCAGTCGTCGAACGATACGTTTCCGGCGGCGATGCATATTGCGGCGGCGGACCGCGTGAAGAACGCGCTGATTCCGGCGATCAAGAGCGTGCATGATGCGATTGCGGCCAAGGCTCGGCAATTCAATGACGTGGTCAAGATCGGACGCACTCATTTGCAGGATGCTGTGCCTTTGACGTTCGGGCAGGAATTTGGTGGCTGGGCGAGTTTGCTCGAGCGTGACATTAAGCGGCTGGAGCAGGTTCTCGAAGGACTGTACGATCTTGCCATCGGCGGAACTGCTGTGGGGACTGGGCTGAACACTCATCCCGAGTTTGCCGAGCGTGCTGCTAAGAAGATTGCCGAACTCACGGGACTTCCCTTTCGCTCGCATGGCAACAAGTTCGCCGCGCTTTCGGCGCATGATGAAATCGTTTACGCGCAGGGTGCGATGGAAACGCTGGCGGCTTCGCTGATGAAAATTTCGAATGATATTCGCTGGCTGGCTTCAGGGCCGCGGTGCGGGCTGGGCGAGATCTCCATTCCGGAGAACGAGCCTGGGTCTTCGATTATGCCGGGGAAAGTGAATCCTACGCAGTGTGAGGCGATGACCATGGTCTGCGTGCAGGTTCACGGCGCTACCGCTGCGGTGGGGTTCGCTGGCTCGCAGGGTAATTTCGAGCTCAACGTTTACAAGCCTGTGATCATTTACAACTTTCTGCATTCGGTCACGCTGGTTGCTGACGCCTGCCATGGATATGTTGAGTACATGATCAGGGGCATCGAGGTTCATCGCGACAAAGTGGATTGGTACGTGAAGAATTCGCTGATGCTGGTGACGGCGCTGGCGCCGAAGGTGGGATACGACAAGGCGGCCAAGATCGCCCACACGGCGCTCGTGGAACACAGCAGCCTGCGTGAGGCGGCGGTGAAGCTCGGGTATCTTACGGGCGAGGAATTTGATCAGTGGGTTAAGCCCGAGAAGATGACGCGGCCTTAGTCGAGTTCATCCTGGAAATAAAGTTTGGGGCTTGGCTGCGGCCAGGGTTGATCGGTTGTGCTGCAGGTGGAAATTGGGTACCCCTCCCCCACCCCCCTGATCTTTGGAATCACCACGTTAGAGTGGTTTCTCCCCGTAGAATCTAGATGTCAAAGAGCTTAGATACTAAAATCTTTGAAACAAAGGACTTCGGGCGCGACTGATTGGCTTCTGCCGACTGTCACGGCCTCGACCATCATCGCGCATGGGGTGGGCTGTGGACAAGGTTAGATGTCACAGTGGCTTGTGGAAATTTCTTCTGTGGCTGGGCACGATGCGCCCACTTTCGAAAACCGCGGAAGGTGGGCAGCCTGACTACGTATAATCTCCGCGACGCCTGAGGCAAAGGCGCGATAGTAATCGCCGGAATGACTGGAATTATGAACCACGCCCTTATAGTGGCTATTAGCTCTGCCTCGCGGTGGTCGTTCCGGTCGTCATCACTCGGAAGATTCTGGAATAGTCTTACAGCTCTCCAAGTTGCAGCCGTCGTTTCAGCGGTTGTACTCGCAGTGGGGGCAGTAATCGAATACTGGCACCATCTGAGTACGCTGACGCTCTTAGCGGCGAAATGGGTCTTCCGAAGGTTAACTCCTGTTGACCGTTGCGTGTTGAAGAAACTGTTTGCCCACTCTATTGGGCCTATTTTAGTAGTGCTCGGAATTGCGGGGGAATTTGTGTTTGAGGGGCGAACCTTTGTTGTGGAGGATAAACAGGAAGAACAATCACGCCTGACGATTTCTGCCCTGGAGAATAAGGCTTCTAGCAGCGAACGCGAAGCGGCCCAGCTCAGGAAAGACGCTGAGGGATTGAAAAAAGATGCCGAAGATGAACATTTGGCTCGCGTCAAGATCGAGGCAGCAGTCGCATTCAGGTCATTAGACGATAAGCAAAAACGCGACATTGGAATGGCGCTTGCTAGCTTTAGCCCCATAGCTGGGGCGAGTATATGGTTCCACGGCCCCTCGACTGAAACCGAGATGTTCGCTGACAATATCGCAGAAGCATTGAGGTTCGGCCGCATAACAACCACTGCCCCCGGAGGAATAATGGATATGCGAGAGGGTGGTAAGTGGAATGGGGGAATAAAATCAGTCGATACCGGTGTGGTGATCCAATCTACAAGGGCGCCCGCTGCAATCGAATTTGCTGCCGCGCTCATTGAGGAGCTAACTCGCCGAGGATTTGACGCAAAACGGCAAACGGACCCGCCGTTTGAAGACAAACCCAGTCCAATAATTTGGGTTACTGTGGGACCGCGTCCAAGCGGACCACAGGGAGAATACAAGCTCGAGGCGGACCGGGAAGCGAGGGCCAAAAAAGCAGTTGGCGCAAGCAGCAGTCGCTGAGGGGCGCGGAACGGCAGCCGCTGCCCGGCCTCGGTCTGCGGCGCAGCGAGGGCCAGCCCTCCGTCTGCGGCCGGATTTTTCCCTCAATCTGATAGATTTAGGTTCAAATGCCCAGTGACGTTGCGACGACCATTGCCTACGTGGGAGCATTCGTGGGTCTTGTCGGCGGCGGTGTGGCCCTATTCAATGCAAGGAAGGCTGTCTGCTGGAAGAGGGCCGAACTCGCCAACACCTACATGAAGGATTTCAACAATAATCCTGAGCTGGTCTTCGCCGGTAGATGCCTGGACTGGCAGGGTGGCAAGCTAATCGTGCCAGAAAGTCTACGGGCATACTTGCCGGATGGAACAAAGGTCATCGAGCATGATCGTAGGGTTTACTCTGCCGCGGTGAGTCCATTCCTTCAGGTGGGCGAAATGGACGATGATCCACGGGTGCAGATTTACAGAACGTCGTTGGACATGTTTCTTTCGTGGCTCGCGCTCGTTGGCAGCGCGCTGGATCGCAAACTTTTCCTGGCCGCTGACATCAATGATGTTGGCTACTGGGTTGCGAAAATCGAAAGTGAAGTCGTCATACATCCGTTCATCGTTGCATACGGGTACGCGACGAGCCTGCAAAAGCTCATTCGTCTATATCGCCATAAGAATTCCGACTATAAGAACTGGGTGTTCGCGGTAAACATGCCGCCACATCCGCCGATAAAGAAAAAGTGAGCGCAGTCCTGGGCCAGCCGTCCTCAGTTTGCGACGTCTGTGAAAAGTCCGCCTTGCTCCGCATCGGCGGGGACAACCGAGGCGGCTGTCCCGCATGAGCATCGTTGAAAACGGGACCCGATCACAGATTCGCCTCGGGAAAGCGGTACGCGCCACAGGGAGAAATTTGTACCGCTGAAGAACCGGGCGCGAACAGCGTACCGCAGGCGCTGAAGCGCGGCGCGTTTTCGGCGGCTTAACGGCACGAATAAACTCGTGCCTTTCCCGAGCCCTTTCCGGCCCACCGCACCCGCGTGCTACTTGCTCGGTGGGCTCGGTCTCCTGCGTCAGCGCTGGCGGGTGGCCCCGGGCTTTTGATAACGCTGGGATCTCAGCACAGGGGCAGTCTCGTCCTTCGCGCCCCTTGAGAAGGGCGGGAGTCGGGTGCCGTCCCTACGGGACTCGGTTCCGTTTGACTTTCTTTTCCCCGCACTTACGTGCGGGGCTAGTGAATGCCGTCGCTTCGCGACTCGAGCGCAACGTTAAGGATGGGGCACCCGGCGCCACCCGAAGCCGTGCTCCGTCTGTTAGGCCGCTTGTTCCTGGAGGTCGGACTCTGGGCGGCCGAGGAAATGCTTGCGGAGTTGTTCGAGTTGTGCGGTTGCCTCATTGATCTGTTGGGCGCAGGCATAGCCGAGCGGGGGCAGGAATCCGTCGTATTTTTCGAGCAAGAGGCGGGCATTCTCTTCGATGAGTGCAATCTGGGCGCGAGTTTGGTCGGCGGCGGCAGACATCAGGCTGGTTAGTTTCTCCAGTTGCGAATCGCGCTCGGCTAATGCTTGCCGGCTTTGTGCGGCTTGCTGTTCGAGGGCACGCTCGTGGAAGCGGATGAGCAGAAAGAGGCCTGCGGTTAGCACGAGCAAACACAGATTGGCGGCGATGGTTTGTGACATGACTTGGTTGGAGTCGGCGTCCCTCTGTTTTTCGAGCGTGGCGAAGCGGGTGTTTTCGAGGGAAGACAGTGAAGACAGCAGAGACCGGGCCTGATCCGAGTATTGTTTGCCTTGGTTGGTTTGCACGAGCTGGAAGGCGCGGTGGCGGTATCCCTGCTGGCGCAAAGCGATGGTTCGCTCGATCTCGGCTTGTTTCGAGGTGGCGAGGGATTCCAGTTGGGTTTCGAGCGCCTGCTCTGGTTGGGGGCGATTGGCTAAGGAGGAGCGAAGATTGGCGAAGTGGGTAGCGATCGCGTTTTTCGCATCGGCGTAAGGCTGCAGGTAGGCCGGGTCGTCGGTGAGAAGGTAGCCGCGCTGGCCGGTCTCCATGTCGGTGAAATCCTGCGAGAGGCGGGCGATGCCAGCTTGCACACTGGAGCTCTCGAGGCTGTGGGCCGCAGTTGCCTGGATTTGCTTTAAGTGATCGATGGCGAGATAGGCGTTGAAGGCCATCAGGATGAGCAGCACCACGGCTGCAATTTGCAGGGCAGCTTTCCGGATTGTCACGTTTGGGCTCCTGGGCTTAGGTTGAGCCTATCCTAGCGCAAGTGGATGACGGACGGTCATGCCTGGGGGACTAACGTTTCCGCCACAGCGACCTCAGGCGCTGAAGCGCGATGAGTTTTCAACGCTTCGGCGGCACGACTGAAGTCGTGCCCTTCCCGAGCCCATCCCGGCCGACCTTCTCCCGCGTACTGCATACTACGGCTCGGCCAGTTCAGTTTCCGGAGCCAGCTCTGCGGACTTCGCCTTTTTCGGTGTGGTCGTGATCACCACTACGCTCACCAGCACTAGGAATGTTCCGAGGATCGTCCGGGCACCCAGCGCTTCCCCGCCTAGAAAATATCCGAGCAGCACAGCGATCACGGGGTTCACGTAGGCGTAGGTGCCTACTTTCGTGGGGGACTCGTGGTGAATTAGCCAGACGTAGGCAGTGAAGGCGATGATCGAGCCTGCGACGATTAAGTAGACCAGTGCTAGCCACGCGCGCGGCGAAACTGCTTGCCAGTGGAAGCGGTTGAACTCTCCAAAAATAGCGGCTGCCAGCAGGAGCAGGATTCCGCCGACTAGCATTTGGGCTCCTGAATTCATGATCTTCGATTGCGGCAAAGTCAACTTGCGGTTGAGAACTGAGGCCAGGGACCAGCTGATGGCGCCCACGACCAGGGCAATCGCCCCGGAGCGATCAATGGGAGCGTCGCCGAGGCTTACGGAGCGGCTGACCAGGACCGCTACTCCGGCGAGTCCTACCAGAAGGGCGCATCCCAGGCGGAAGGTGAGGCGCTGGGTGCGCAGGATGAGAATTTCGGCTAGCGCGGTGAAGACCGGGATGGTCGCCAGCATCACGGCCGTAATTCCTGATGGGACACGCTGCTCGGCCCAGAAGACTAATCCGTAATCCACCAAGAAAATGAGTACCGCCAGCAGGGTTACGGATAACCATTCGCGGCGGGAGGGTGAGGCGGTGCCGGTGGCGCGTACCCAGGCGTAGAGCACGATGCCGGCGGCGAAGAAACGCATTCCGGCGAGCAGGAGCGGCGGGACTTCGCGCACGCCGATGCGGATTGCCAGGAAGGTCGATCCCCAGACGAAGTAGATTATGGCGAAGGCCAGCAGGGTCTTCCAGCGGTGTGGGCGGGGTGTGGCTTGCATGGGATGCAGTCTGAATCGGGTTTGAGAAATCAGACTGGTTGATCATCTTCTTAGATCGTTGGCGGGCTGGTGGGGAAGCAAATTCCGCTATCAAAAGTTTTTATAGGCGACACATTCTTCGGGGCAGGCCCGAAGCCGCGGGACGCCGGCGCTACTTTTTCAGGAGGCTGGTGTGGCTGGCTACGCATTGCCAGCGGCCCTGGGCGTAGATCCAGGTGTCGGTGAAGCGGCCCCAGTGCTCGTAGGGTTTGGCTTGGTAGGTTCCTTTGGTGTGATAGATGCCGACTACGACGGCTGTGTCGGCATACATGCTGACCTTGACGTCCTGGATGGTCAGGATGGAGGGTTTGAACTGAGGGTCTTTGATATCGGCTAGGAACTTGGCCTTGTCGCTGACTTCGCTGTCGTACTCGGTGTTGACGAATTCATTGCCCAGCATGGCATCGAGGACGCGGGCGTCGCGATTCACCTGGGCTTCATTCCACAGGTGTTCCATGATCAGGAGTTTGGTCTCCTGGGAATCGTCTTTTGATTTCTGGGCTGACGCCGGTCCTGCCGCAGCGATCGCTAGCAAGAGGCAGCAGCATGTGGCTCGGAGCATGGGCTTGCTCGTCCGCAACATCCCCACGTGCGGCGGACGCTGCGAAAAGATAGCAGTGAGACGAATGGTGGCGCTACGGAAATGACCGCAGGGAGATTACGAACGTACCTCGGGGGCTGAAGCCCGGATTTGTCTATTGGACCTAAGCGCAGCGCTGAAGCGCTGGCCATCCAAAAGCGCGCCTGTTGATCTGAACCTGTTAAGAGGTAAGCCGGCGGGACGCCGACGCTACGTTTTAGAAGGCCCAGCGGAGGAGGGCTGCGCCTACCGTAAATCCCGCGCCTACTGAGGCCATTAGCACCAGGCTTCCCTTCTTCAGCTTGCCCTGTTCGATGGCGGTATTCATGGCTAACGGAATGGTGCCGGCGGTGGTGTTGCCGTAGCGCTCGATGTTGACGATGACGCTTTCCGGGCGCAGGCCTAGACGTTCGGCGGTGGCGTTGATGATGCGCAGGTTGGCTTGATGCGGGATGAACGCGTCGATATCGGAACCTTTGAGGTCGTTACGCTCGAGCAGTTTGAGGCAGGCTTCAGTTTGCTTGCGCACGGCGAATTTGAAGACCTGCTGGCCGTCCTGGTGAACGTAATGCATTTTCTTGTCGACGGTTTCGCGGGTTGAAGGATTGAGACTGCCTCCGCCGGGCATTTGGAGGAAGCATCCGCCCGAGCCGTCGACTTCGTGGATGAAATCGATCAGGCCAACGGAATCATCTTCCGCGGGTTCGAGAATCACGGCGCCGGCGCCGTCACCGAAAATCACGCACGTGGCACGGTCCGCGTAGTCGATGATCGAGGACATCACATCGGCGCCGATCACTAGGACACGTTTGTGGGTGCCGGTGGCGATGAATTGTGCTCCCGTCTGGACGGCGTAAACGAAGGCGGAACAGGCGGCGGAGAGATCGAATCCCCAAACTCCCTTGGCGCCAAGCTTGTCCTGGACTACGCAGGCGGTTGAGGGAAAGAACATATCGGGCGTGACCGTGCCGACGATGATGGCATCGAGGTCGCTTGGGGCTAGACCGCGCTGGGCGAGCGCCTTCTTGGCAGCCGCGACTGCGAGATCGCTGGTGGCTACACCTTTTTCCACGATGTGGCGCTCGCGGATGCCGACGCGGGCGAGAATCCAGTCGTTCGTGGTGTCGACCATTTTTTCGAGGTCCGCGTTGGTGAGGAGTTTGGGCGGCACATAGGTGCCGAGGGCGCTGATCTTGGCGCGAATCAGATTGGTCAATTAGAGCTCCTGGGTATGAAAGGGAGTATTTTGCAGGATTGCGAGCAGATTGTCTAACTGGATGTCGACCCAGGCTGGAAGGTCGAGCTGCGCTCGACGGACAGCCGAGGCGGCTGTCCCCACGTTCAAAAGCCGGCGAGACGCCGGCGCTACACTTGGTCGGAAGATTAAGCCAGGCACCGGGACCCCACTGCACACGCAAGAGCCCGTTACCGTTGCTTCCTTCCGGACCTGGCGGGGTTGGCGAGAGTACGTCGCGTGAGACCGATGCCTGACCTGAATGATTCTAGCAAAGAAGAGCGCGGCGGCACGGGCAAAGGGCTGGTGACTTTTGGTGCAAGAAAGGCGCACGAAAGCCTTCCCTTCTTGATGGAAATTGTCGAACAATAGAAGCAGAGGTCTAGTGAGCACTCATCCGCGACTTTCCATGTCCCAGTCCAGCCAACAAACCGAAGTGATCGACGGAACCCAAGCCATCAACAAATACTTCGAGTTCTCTATTTATCTACTTGTGCTGGTGGGGTTTGGGACATTGGCCAGTACGGGTGGGCTGGACCTGCCCGCGCTGTTGCTGGCAGGAGCGGCGCTGGCTTTCCGCGGCTACCTGTTGGCGGAGCGGCGGCCCATCGCGATTTCGGAGCGCTGGACCACGCCGCTCAGCATCGGGTATTTCGCTTTCTACGCGGCCGATTACCTGCTGCTCTCTCGCGGCTTTCTGTCGGCGACGGTACACCTGGTGCTGTTCGCTGTGGTGGTGCGCACGTTCTCGCTGCGGCGCGATCGCGATTACACGATGCTCGCGATCCTGGCGTTCCTGATGGTGTTGGCGTCGGCTGTGCTGACCGTGGACAGCGTCTTTCTGTTCTTCTTTGCGGTATTCATGCTGATGGCGGTAGCTACGTTCATCCTGATGGAGATGCGCCGGTCGGGGCAGAGCACGCGGTTTCAGGCACGATACTCGAACGATGCGGCCGAGCACAGGCAACTGGCGTTCTCGCTGGCACGGATAACTCCGGGTTTAGTGCTGATGATCCTGGTGGGCGCAGCTGCGATGTTCTTCCTGTTACCTCGCATGTCGGCCGGCTACCTGGGCGGCTACACTTTCGGCACCGATCTTTCGACGGGCTTCAGCGATCAGGTGCAACTGGGGCGAATCGGGCAGATTCAGCAATCGAATGCGGTGGTGATGCACATCCAGATTGACGGGGACCGAGACGGCAAGTACGCGCTGGCCTGGCGTGGGGTGGCGTTGGCGAACTTCGACGGCAAGAACTGGTCGAACCCGCGCGAGCAGTTCCCGCTCGATCGTGAGGCGGATGGAAGCTTCCGCATTCCACTCATCGGCCAGGGAGTTGCGCAGGCTGTAACCGCGCGCGATCACCTGATTCACTACCGTGTAGTGATGGAGCCGATCGGGACCAATGTGTTTTTCCTTGCGCCCTGGGCGCGCCGGGTAAAGGGAGCGTATCGGACTTTGCAGATCGACACGGGTGGGGCGGTGTCCGATGCGGAGAGCCAGCTCTCGGTGAGCCTCTATGAGGCGGATTCAGATATCTCGACGCCTTCTCCCGAGCGACTTCGAATGGCGGGAGATTACCTCCCACAATTTGCCCTGGCCTATCTGCAACTCCCGCGGCGGCTTGATCCGCGCATTCCGCGGCTGGCCGGGCAGATCACGGGCTCCGCTTCCAATCGCTACGACAAGGCAGTAGCGCTGGAACGATATTTAAAGACGCATTACGGATACACGCTGCAGTTGCTGCGCTCGCCGGTTGCCGATCCGCTGGCCAACTTTCTCTTCGAGCGCAAGCAAGGACACTGCGAATACTTCGCTTCTTCAATGGCCGTGATGCTGCGGACGCTCGGCATTCCGTCGCGTGTTGTGAATGGCTTCCGCAGCGATGAATTCAACGATGTCACTGGGAATTATGTCGTCCGGGCCAAGAATGCGCACTCCTGGGTGGAAGCTTATTTCCCCGGCTACGGGTGGGTCACGTTCGATCCCACGCCGGGGGGCGCGATTGAGTCGCCGCAGGGCTGGGGACGAGCGATGCTCTATCTGGACGCTGCGGCATCGTTCTGGCGGGAGTGGGTAATCAGTTACGACGCTTCGCACCAGAACATTCTGGGAAAGGCGGTGCTCAGCGGGACACGCGGTTCCTGGGAGCGGGCGCGGATGTGGGCCCGGCTGCGCTATGCGCGGCTGCTGAATTGGGCGCGGAAAGGCCAGCGAGGCGTGGAGCATGCCCCGGGACGGTGGTTTGGGGGAAGCATCGCGCTGGCGCTTCTGTTGCTGGTTGTGGGCAACGCTGCGCGGATTGGTCGGATGATCCGTACGAGACGGTTACAGGCACATCCAGAACGGTCGCCCAATGAGGCCGCCGCGATGTGGTACGAGCGGATGGCTCGGTACCTGGCGCGACGGGGAGTGAAGAAATCCACTACGCAGACGGCGCAGGAATTCGTCCGCGTCATCGAAGATGAGCGGTTGCGAGCGCGGGTCGGGCGGTTTACCGAGGCTTACGAATCGGCGAGGTTTGGGAACTCACCAGATGACGCACTCCGGCTGCCGGAGTTGTTCGAAGAAGTGGAGCTGGCCAGCAAGAAGTGATTGGTGGCGATCTGTGGGCCGGTTAGAAGTGCCAGACCACGCCTCCGCCGACGAAAAAGTTATGCTGGCGGCTCTTGCCAGTATCAGCTAGCGGCAGATTTGGCGTGCCCGACCAGAAGTCGCGGACCTGGCCACGAATGCTGAATTGGTGCAAGACTCTAACGTCCAGGCCGAATCCGCCCTGGATCACGCCCGAAGTCGAGGAGCCGCCCGGGTTTGGGCCGCCAAAGACCAGGCTACTATTCTGGCTGAAGTGGCCGAATCCGCCCCCGAAGCTCACCCAGGGTGAAACCGCAGTTCCAGGAAACAGATTCACGCGGGCCGACGGAGTGATGAAGATCTGTTTGTAATCCTTGGGAACAACGTTGGTGCCGGAATTGAGGTCTTCATCAAGGTTGAAGACCGCGGGCACTTCTCCCGAGATGGCGTAGACGGGAGTGCCGAAGAGACGCCGGGCGTAGTTCACTTCGAAGGTGAGTCCTTTGCCGGAGCGGACAACGTGATTGAAATTGGTCGCATTGAGGATGCCCTGGTCGCTGATGAAGATACGGCCAATCACGCCGGTCACTTCGTTCTTCTCGTCCTGGGCCGCTGCGGAACTGCCCAGAATGGACATCACAACTGCGAGGATTGCAATTACGGACTTTTTCCCAGACATTTCCCCTCCAGGATGCGGGACTTACGGATTTCTTCGGTAACGCCTAGGGTAGCATGAAGCGTAGAGTTTTCATCCACAGGTTGTGCATTAGGTTGTGCATTTCGTAGCCCTCACCGCCAGATAGTCAAAACAGATGCGTGGAGCCCAGTAGATGCCTTCGCCGGGGATGTCAGGCGGAAAATGTTAAAATAGCGAGATAGCATGCCCTCGAAGAGCTCCACTATCTCGCGTTCCAGCGAAAAAACCATCCAGAACGAATCGACCCAACACGCCCGGCCTGCACACCCGCAGAGAGTGGGCTTCGTCAGCCTGGGATGCCCTAAGAACCTGGTCGACAGCGAGGTGATGATGGGCCTGCTGGCCCGAGCCGGGGCCGAACTCTCGCCCCGAGCCGAAGATGCCGACGTCATTGTGGTCAACACCTGCTCGTTCATCGAGAGTGCGCAGCAGGAGTCGGTAAATACGATTCTCGAGATGGCCGCTCACAAGACCTCAGGGCGGGCGAAGAAGCTGGTGGTCGCGGGCTGTCTGGTTGAGCGGTTTCGGGATGAAATCCGCAAGAGCATTCCGGAAGTAGATGCCGTGGTAGGGACTGGGGAATTGCAGAATATTTTGGCGGCTACGGGCGTTGTCCCGGCTGGGGCAAACTCGACTCCGGTGCACAATGATTCCCCGTTTGTGGTTCTACCTTCGCGGGCCGAGGGCGATGCGCGGGCGGCGCAGGGAAGATTCTCCCGAGGGCAATGGGACGGAGCGATTGCGGACCTGCCGAATTATTTGTACGACGACGAGACCCCGCGCGTTCTGGCTACGCCGAAATCGACGGCTTACATCAAGATCGCTGAGGGTTGCGACCATCCTTGTACGTTCTGCATTATTCCGCAGTTGCGCGGGCAGTTTCGCTCGCGGCGGTTTGAGTCGGTGGTGGCCGAGGCGGAGCGACTGGCGCGGAGTGGCGTGCGCGAAATCACTCTGATCGGGCAGGATACTACCTGCTACGGCGAGGACTTCGGTCTGAAGGATGGTCTGGCGCTCCTGCTTGAGAAACTCGCGAAGATTGAAGACCTGCGCTGGATCCGGTTCCTGTATGCCTATCCCAATAAGATCACGGGCAAGCTCCTGGAGACGATCGCATCGTCTGAAAAGATCTGTTCCTATATGGATGTGCCGCTGCAGCATGCGTCCGCGCCGGTGCTGAAGCGCATGAAGCGCGGCGGCGGAGCGGAATTGTTTCTGCGCTCGATTGCCAAAATGAGGCGCGCAATTCCCGGGCTGACTTTACGTACGTCGTTTATTGTGGGTTTTCCGGGAGAAACCGAGGAGGAATTCGAAGAGCTGTGCGACTTCGTGCGTGAAGCCCAGTTTGACTGGTTGGGAACTTTTTCTTACTCGGATCAGGAAGGCGCGGACGCATATGGGTTGGACCAGAAGGTTCCCGTCCGCGAGATCGAACGGCGGCGCAAACACTTGATGAGCGTCCAGCGGCAGATCAGCAAGAAGAAAAAAAAGGCGCTGGTGGGGCAGGAGTTCGACCTGTTGCTGGAGGGGACGTCGGAAGAGACGGATCTGCTCATGGAAGGCCGCACTTCGATGCATGCGCCGGAAATTGACGGCAAAGTCTTCGTGAACGATTTTCCGGCAGAGACCGAGCCTCAGGCGGGTGAGTTTTATCGCTGTCAGATCACCGAGGCGCACGACTATGATCTGGTGGCGAGAATTCTGTAGCTGTTGGCTGTAAGGTCTGTGTCTTAACTTAGTACCGAGCTAGAACCTTCCCTGACCATGCCTCGCAAGCGCACGCTGAAACTCCGCTGCCCGATCTGCAAGAAAACCGTGAAGAGCGGCGACCCTGAGTTTCCCTTCTGCAGCGACCGTTGCCGAACGATCGATCTTGGCAAGTGGGCGAGCGGCGCTTATGTGATTCCGTCGCCCGTTACGGATGCGGATGAGTCGATTCGAGAGAGTACGCCGGAAGATCCGGACGAGGAATCGTGAAGGATATTCGGAAATCCGAGAGTAGCGCCGGCGGTCTGTCGGCTGTCTCTTCCGCGAATTCAGGGCAAGCTGCGGGAGCGTCCCACGCGATTTCTTTGTGGGCTACGCTGGTTGCCACGTTTTTCGGCATCGGCCGGCTGCGGCCGGGACCTGGGACCTGGGGATCGGCGGCGACTGTTGTGTTGTGGGCGGCATTATGCCATGCGCTTGCGCCATCTTTACGGATGCCAGTGGCAATCGCACTCGCGGGGCTGGTCACTCTGGTCGGCATTCCCGCGGCCACGCTGGTGGCCCGGGGTTCGGGGATGAAAGATCCGCAGTTTGTGGTGATTGATGAGGTCGCGGGTCAACTTGTGGCTCTGATCGGCGTACCGTTGGCATGGAAATCGCTTCTGGCGGGTTTTATACTTTTTCGTGTCTTCGATATCGTCAAGCCGCCGCCGGTGCGACAATTGGAGGCGATTCCCGAGGGCGCCGGGATCGTGCTGGACGACGTGGCAGCTGGTCTCTACACATTAGGAACAATGCATCTCTTCTTGCACTTTGGTCTTCTAATATAGTGTCTTGAGACGTAGTGCGAGTACTCTCCTCATGGGATTTTCCGATCGCATCCTGGGCAAGAAAAACGTGAATGGCGGACCGCATATCGAGTCCGTATCGCCCGTCCTGGCGCTGGCGGGAGGCGAAGTCCGCATCGCGGGTTCGGGATTGCGGTCGCAGCAATATCAGCGTCCACACGTCCGGTTTGGCGAGGTCGAAGGCGGAGTTGTGATCAGTTCGGATTCGTTCCTCGTGGCTCGGGTTCCCGAGGGAGCGACTTCGGGCCCGGTGGTAGTGGCTGCAGACGGGCATGTCAGCAACGCGCACGCCGTGAAGGTCGCGGTTCCCATTGCCGAAAGCCTGCATCCCGTGACCAACCCCGCGCTCGATGCTCAGGGCAACATTTACGTGACCTTCTCTGGTTCACGCGGACAAAAGGTTCCCATCGCGATTTTCAAGATTGATACCAACTACGCGGTGAAACCGTTCGTCGCAGAGATGATGAACGCAACTTCGATCGCCTTCGATCGCGAGGGACAGATGTATGTTTCGTCGCGGCATGATGGCGCGGTTTATCGCGTGACGCCGAACGGAAGCATGTCCACGTATGCAGAAGGGATGGGGGTCGCCACGGGAATTGCTTTTGATCGCAACCAGAATCTCTATGTAGGCGACCGCAGCGGCACCATTTTCAAGATTGGACGCGACCAGCAGGTCTTCGTGTTTGCCACTCTGGAGCCGAGCGTCTCGGCATACCATCTTGCCTTTGGTCCCCAAGGAGACTTGTTTGTGACCGGGCCCACCACATCGAGTTTTGACTGCGTACATAGAATCGATCCGCATGGGACGGTGCACACGTTTTTCCGCGGCCTAGGACGCCCGCAGGGGCTGGCTTTCGACGCGACCGGCAATCTGTATGTGGCGGCGTCGCTCTCCGGCAGGCGCGGCATTGTGAAGATTACGTCCGACGGCAATGCCAGCCTGGAAGTTGCGGGCCATGGCCTGGTGGGATTGGCTTTTGCGCCTGGACGCAGCGTGATTCTGGCGACCACTGACGCGGTGCACCATCTCTCGTGGAATATTCCGGGACTGCCATTGCTGCCGGAGTAGTTAACGGCAGTACACAGTGCCAGACCGTGTTCCCCAACAAACTGACCGCACTGGTGAGTACTCGGTACTGAGTACTGAGAACTGCCTTCATCATTTACACTCTACCCGTGAACGCCGAGATCATCGCGGTCGGCTCCGAGTTGCTGACACCCTTCCGCACCGATACGAACTCTCTCTATCTCACTGAGCAGATCAACCAGCTGGGCGTCGAGGTGGTTTTCAAGTGTGTGGTAGGCGACGATCTCAGGCGCCTGGTTGAGGCCGCGCAGCATGCTCTGTTTCGCTCCGAGATCGTGATCTTCAGCGGCGGTCTCGGCCCTACTGAAGATGATCTTACTCGCGAGGCAGTGGCGGAAGCGTTGGGTGTTTCTTTGCGGCGTGACGAAGCAGTGCTTGCCGGCATCGAGCAGCGTTTTCTGGCGCGGGGCTGGAAGATGTCCCCTAATAATGCCAAGCAGGCGGACGTTCTCGAGGGAGCGACGGTGCTTCCTAATCCCAATGGGACTGCGCCCGGGCAATGGCTCAGTGGCAAGTTTGATGGACGTGAGCGGATCGCCATCTTGTTGCCCGGACCTCCTCACGAATTGAAAGCGCTGTTCGAGGCGGAGTGCCGCGAGCGGCTGCGGGCGAAGTTGCCACCGGCTTTCATTGCAACTCGCGTACTGAAGGTGGCGATGCTCGGCGAATCTCTTGTGGATGCGCGCGTGGCACCCATTTACAAGCGATTTAGCGATGTGCAGACCACGATTTTGGCGGGGGCGGGAGAGATCCAATTGCACTTCAAGTCGCGCGCCGAAACTATGGAAGCGGCGCAGGGGCGCGTGGATGAAGCGGCGGACGCGGTCGAGGAAGAGCTGGATGACGCCGTATTCTCGCGGAACGGCGAATCGCTCGAGCAGATCGTGGGCTACTGGCTGCAAATGCGCAACGCCACGCTGGCCGTGGCGGAATCGTGCACCGGCGGTCTGTTAGGTGAGCGAATTACGTCGGTCAGCGGCAGTTCGCGTTATTTTTCCGGCGGCGCGATCGTCTACTCGAACGCGATAAAAACTGAACTGGCGGGAGTGCCTGCCGACATGATCGAGCGGCATGGAGCGGTGAGCCGCGAGGTTGCGGCGGCTCTGGCGGAAGGGATCCGTTACCGTTGCGAAGCGACGCTCGGAATCGGCATTACGGGCGTGGCCGGGCCGACTGGAGGAACTCCAGAGAAGCCCGTGGGGCTGGTGTTCCATGCTCTGGCCAGTGATAGCGGAACCGAAGTGATCGAGCGTAACTTTCCCGGCGATCGAAAACGCATCCGGTGGTTCGCGACTACGCTGGCGCTGGATATGGTGCGAAGGAAGTTGATGTGAGGAGAAAGCTGCTAGCTATTGGCTTCTAGCTGCTGGCTCTCCGGAGTTGGGGCCAAAAGCTAGAAGCTGTTTCTATGCGCCTTTTTGTTGCTCTCGATCTAGACGATGCTATTCGCAGCCGCATTGCCCGATTCGTCGACGGCGTGCAGGGATTTGCTCCGGACGCGCGCTGGGTGCAACCCGAGTCGCTGCACGTCACTCTGAAGTTCATCGGAGAAAAATCCGAGGAAGAGGTTGAGAAAATCAAACGCGCGCTGGAAACAATTGAGGCAGGTACCTTCGAGATAACTTTTCGTGCCTATGGATTCTTTCCAAGCGCACGGGCACCGCGAGTGTTCTGGGTGGGAATTGAGGGCGGCTCGAAATTAACTTCTCTGGCCGGAGTCGTGGACGAAACCCTGGCCCGGCTCGACATCCTAAAGGAAGAGCACGCATTCAGTCCGCACCTTACGCTGGCGCGGGGCGCGGGCTCACCGCGACGAAAGAACGATAATCCGAATCGCAGCTTTGAGCGTTTGCAGGACAAACTGGCGGCGCTGCCCACGCCGGAGTTTGGTACGATGACGTCCCGCGAGTTTTTTCTGTACCGGAGCCAGCTCTCGCCGCGCGGCTCAAAGTACACCAAGCGGGCGAGATTTGTTTTGCGATAGCGCATCCAGCTGGAGACTGACTTAAATTGCTAACCCTCCTCATCATTGCCGCACTGAGTTACCTGCTGGGATCGATTCCTTTCGGCTACCTGCTTGTACGTATCTTCCGCGGGGAAGATGTGCGCCGAAGCGGCAGCGGAAACATCGGAGCGACGAATGTGTCCCGCAAATCGCCGTTGCTCGGGGGCCTGACGCTTCTGCTCGACGCGGCAAAAGGAACTGCGGCTGTGATGTTGTCCTACGTTGTGGCTGACCACATGGAGGCGATTCCGACCCTCGAGGAAGCGGCGTTGGGAGCGTTGTTCGCTGTTCTCGGCCATGTGTTTCCCGTGTGGCTGAAATTTCGCGGCGGCAAGGGAGTTGCCACCGCATTGGGTGCATTCGCGCTGCTTGCTCCGAAGGCAATTCTGGTCGCAGTGGGTATCTTTGTCGTAGTTGCACTGATCACGCGCTATGTTTCCTTGGGATCAATCACAGCGGTTGCAGTCTTTCCCTTCGCGGCGGGGCTTATCCGTCAGTTTTATCTTTCCTCTGTGGCACTGGCTCTGATGTCGCTCGCTTCCCTGCTTATTCTTGTTAAACACCGTGACAACATGCGGCGGCTCTGGGCCGGCACGGAAAGCCGCCTTGGAGCAAATCGGGCATGAGCGAGATCGCAATCATCGGCGCGGGAGCCTGGGGCACGGCGCTTTCGATCGTTCTTGGACGCAAAGAGAGTCACCGGATTCGGCTGTGGGTTCACGAAAAAGAAGTCTGCGAATCCATCTCTTCTAGGCGGGAGAACGAAAAGTTTCTTCCCGGGCAGCACGTCCCGGCTTGCGTGAAGCCCTGCAACGATCTCGCGGAAGCGCTTGCGGGCGCGGATATTGTGGTGAGCGTGATGCCATCGCAACATTGCCGCACTCTGTTTGAACGGATGCGGCCGCATCTGCGCAAGGAAACGATGATCGTGAGTGCAACCAAGGGGCTGGAAGAGAAATCCTTGCTGCGCATGACTGAAGTGATCACGCAGGTGATGAAAGGCGACGGCACTCCAGCCGCGCGGATCGGCGCGCTCAGCGGCCCCTCGTTCGCGTTGGAGGCGGCGCGGGGAGACCCGACGGCGATCACAATTGCTTCGCAGGATAAGGCACTTGCACGCTTCGTGCAGCAGGAGTTCAGCCATGCCAGCTTTCGCCTTTACACTAACGATGATCCCGTCGGGGTCGAGCTGGGCGGCGCGTTGAAAAATGTCGTAGCGATCGCTGCCGGGGTTTGCGCTGGCCTCGGCTTGGGGCACAACTCCGTGGCCGCCCTGATTACGCGTGGACTCGCGGAGATGACGCGGCTGGTCGTGGCCTGTGGAGGCAAAGCCGAGACTATGGCGGGGCTGGCGGGTCTGGGAGATCTGGTGCTGACTTGCACCGGCGGCCTATCCCGCAATCGCAGCGTGGGCGTCGAACTCGGCCGCGGATACAAGCTGCCGGAGATTCTCGCGGGAATGCATGGCATGGTTGCGGAAGGAATCTTCACCACGACGGCAGCGGCGGAGCTGGCGCGTGCCCGCGGGGTCGAGATGCCCATCACCGAACAGATGCATGCCATTCTGCACGAGGGCAAGGCTCCGCGCGACGCAATTTATGAATTGATGACTCGCAGCAGCAAGAGCGAAACTCTCCGGACCTAGCGGCGCGCACGAGGTGTCCACTCTGGCACCGTTTTTGTTGCCAACACCGGCACCGACGTTCATTCTCAGTGGTACTTTGGTAACGGCAAAATCCACGGTTTTCACCTTGCAGCACTCCTTCGACATTAAAATTCTATAGATACCCGTGAAATCCGCCGCCACTTCGATCGACGGCGCTTCCGCAGTGAGCCAAGGGAGCGATCCGTCTTCCGTATCGCCTAATCTGGCGCGCATCCCGATTCTCTACGTAATCCTGGGCGTGCTTCTGGTAATCAGTATCGTGCCCATGTATTTCTACTCTGCGGAAGTGGAGTCGATTAACCAGGAGCGCCTGAAAACCAACGAGAAGCTGCTGCAAAACACGGTGACGCGATCGCTGGCCGATGATCTTTCCCAGCGCGAGCGTTCTGTGCGGATGATGCTGGCTAACCTGTCCTCGGCAATTCAGGTGGCGAGCGGCGGCGACATTGGTAACAAGAACATTGAATCGCCGGAGCTGCGCGCTCTGCTGGAAAACTTTGTGTCGTCCTCAGATGTGGTCGCCTACGCCACGCTGCTTAATTCCGAGGCAAAAGGAATATCCGCGTCCGCTGGGCACATTGCGCCAGATGCTTTTCTGCAACGAGAGTTGCAACATGCCTACGACGCAGCTCGCGACGGCCGCGCCTACAACGGGCAGGCGCTGCAGGTGGAGGACGGCAAGACAGCGCGGACGGTCGTGCTGGTGAGCAGTCCGGTCAGCTACGACGGGCATTTTCTAGGCATGGTGGGCGCGGTCGTGGATCTGCAATTCCTGATTCGCCGGCTGCAAGAGGTGAAGGCCAGCGGCGGCGGTCTGATTCCCTATGTTGTGGACGCGCAGGGCAGGTTGGTAGCTGCTGGCACTCCGCAATATATAACGGGCCAGGATATGAAGAGCCTGGAGATCGTCCGTAATTTTGTGGACCAGGGCAATAAAACGCAGGTCGTCGCCACCAACGAATTCAATGTCCACGAGGGTGGGAATGACGTCGAGATGCTCGGCACCTACAGCCCGGTCACCGCGCTCGATTGGGCTGTTGTTGTGCAGAAACCGCAATACGAGGCTTACGCTGGGGTTTCCGAGATGCAGCGAACGGCCCGACTGCTGGCTCTGCTGGCGGTGGTGGTGAGCATTGGCGTAAGCATTTTCGCGGCGCGCAGAATCACTAATCCTCTACAAATCCTTACCCAGTCCGGCCGGGCTCTGGCGCGCGGCGATTTCTCGCAGCGTGTTCATCTGCGCAGCCGCACCGAAATCGGCGAACTGGCGGAGACCTTTAACACGATGTCGCAAGAACTCGAACACTTCGTTGAAGACCTGAAGCGGGCGGCGGAAGAGAACCGCGCCCTGTTTCTGGGCTCGATCCAGATGCTGGCCGGCGCGGTCGACGAGAAGGACCCTTATACTCGTGGTCACTCTGACCGGGTCACGCGCTACTCGTTGCTGATCGGAAAAGAACTGAACCTGCCCACTGATTTCATGGAAACGCTGCAGATTTCCGCACAGCTCCACGACGTGGGGAAGATCGGCATCGAAGACCGCATTCTCAAGAAGCCGGGCGCGCTTACCGCGGAAGAATTTGAGGTGATGAAGACTCACACCACGAAGGGCGCCAACATCCTGCGCCCGGTAACCCAGTTGGCGGAGATGCTTCCCGGCATTGAGCTTCATCATGAAGCTCTAGATGGCCGGGGCTATCCTTACGGCCTGCAGGGGGATCAGATTCCGCTGCTGGCGCGGGTGATCGCGGTGGCCGATACGTTTGATGCATTAACCACGAATCGTCCTTACCAGCATGCCCACACGCCGGAAGAGGCGTTCAAAATCATCCAGAACCTTGCCGGAAAACGGCTTGATCCCGAGACGGTGGCAGCACTGATAGCGGTTTATGGACGCGGCGAAATTCGCATCCAGCGGCTCTCAATCAAGAGAGCTGTGGCCGCCCCAGATGCGGCCACGGCTGACGTCCCCGCGACTCCGGCGCTTCCCGCTCCTGAAGCTGCCAATCTCGAAAGAACCCGCGTCTAACTATTGTTTTCTTCGTCTGCAGCCTATCCGCGCTCCTAGTGTCTCGACGGCTATAATCAGGTTTTGGAATTCCTATGATTCAAACTTTGTTCGGCAGCACCGAGGAAACACAGCCTGGGCTTTTCGAGCGCATGAAGCAGGCCGTCACGCGCACGCGCGAAAACCTGGCCGAGCGTATTGAAGAGGTTGTCGCCTTTGGCAAGGAAATCGACCGCAACACGCTCGACGACCTTGAAGCCACACTGATCGGCGCCGACCTGGGCACCACGACCACGCAGGAAGTCCTGGGCAAACTTCGTGACAAAGCCGATCGCAAACAGATCAAGGATGTGCCAGAGCTGAAACGCCTGCTGAAAGACGAATTGCTGGCGATTCTGAATGCGGCAAACACTCGCCCGGTCCAAAAGGTGGACGGGACGCCGGAAGTAATTCTCGTCGTCGGCGTGAACGGCACGGGGAAGACCACGACCATCGGCAAGCTCTCGCAGGTATTCAGGGCGAATGGCAAGAGCGTGCTGTTGTGCGCGGCGGATACCTTCCGAGCGGCGGCGATAGATCAGCTGGAAATCTGGGGCGCGCGCACGGGCACAGAGGTGATCAAGACCAAGCCCGGCGGCGACCCTGCGGCGGTGTTATTCGATGCGTTACAGGCGGCCACGGCCCGGAAAACAGACTACGTGATCGTCGACACTGCCGGCCGCTTGCATACCAAAACAAGCCTCATGTCGGAACTGGAGAAAATGCGGCGCACTGCCCAGCGCATCATCCCCGGAGCCCCGCACGAAACGTTGCTCGTCATGGATGCGACGACCGGGCAGAATGGTTTGCAGCAGGCGCGCCTGTTCACGGAGTCGGCGGGTGTTACCGGAATCGTCCTCACCAAGCTCGATGGCACCGCCAAGGGTGGCGTGGTGGTCGCCATCTCGCGAGAATTGGGATTGCCCGTGCGGTTTGTTGGCGTAGGCGAGAAGGTGGGCGATCTGCTGCCGTTCGACCCGAAAGAATTTGTGGATTCTCTGTTCGAATAAGGCTGTTTTCAACCACTTCCCCACCAAGAATGCCAGACCACTCTACTGACGAGCAGTTCCTGCACCGTGCGCTTGAACTGGCGCGCCAGGGCATCGGAGTGGCCTCACCCAATCCGTACGTCGGCGCGGTGATTGTCGACCGAGGCGGCGCGGTCGTGGGCACAGGAGCCTACACCTACGAGGGCGTCAAGCACGCGGAAGTCCGGGCGCTCGAGCAAGCCCGCGACAAAGCTCGGGGGGGAACTCTTTACATTAATCTTGAGCCGCACTCGCACCAGGGACGCACGCCCCCGTGTACCGACGCTCTGATCGCAGCCGGAATTCATCGCGTGGTCGCCTGCATGACCGATCCCAACCCGAAGGTGAGCGGGAGGGGTTTTGAGAAGTTGCGCGCGGCCGGGATCGTTGTAGAAGTTGGGGGGCTGGAAGCGGAAGCCCGAACATTAAACGAGGCCTTCGCCCGCTATATTCGCCACGGCGTCCCACTGGTAACGCTGAAGTCTGCGATGACGCTGGACGGCAAGATTGCTCCGCCACCGGCGGCAGTCGTGAACCGCGCATCCGATGCTCCCCCAGGCGGATGGATCACCGGCGAAGCGGCGCGAGCCCACGTCCAGCAACAGCGTCATCAGAGTGATGCCATCCTTGTGGGTGTGGGAACCATCCTCGCCGACGATTCTCTGCTTACCGATCGCAGCGGGAATCCGCGACGCCGCGCGCTGTTGCGCGTGATTCTGGATTCGAATCTTCGACTGCCGTTGGAGTCGCGCCTCGTGAAGAGCATCGTCACTGAGGGTAGCCGTGAAAGTGATGTGCTCGTGTTCTGTTCCTCTGCCGTCAAAGACAGAAAGAGTGCGTTGGAAGCTCGCGGCGTCCGTGTCGAGGAAGTTCCCGCTGCTGGATCAGATGGCCGTCCGGATCTTCGGGCGATTCTTCGCCGCCTCGGGCAACTTCAAATCACGAGCGTAATGATCGAAGGCGGGGCAGCTGTGAACGGCGCGGCGCTCGCCTCTGGAGTGGTTGACAAGGTCTTTCTGTATTACGCGCCGAAGATTCTGGGCGCTGGGTCGGTTCCATTTGCTAGCAACGCCGGTCCACGGCAACTGCGTGAAGCACTCCGTATTCAGCATCTCAACCTGCATCGTTTCGGCGAAGACTTCGCCGTGGAAGGGTACTTGCGCGATCCCTACGCAGAATGAGATCTATCACCTACGCGTCTCGGCGATAGGTTTATGATATTTCGTTACTTCTCGAGGTCCTTATGTTTACCGGTATCGTGGAAGAAGTAGGGCGCGTCACCCGCATCGAGGAGCGCGGCGAGAATCGCCGCATCACGGTTGCTGCCGCGAACGTAGCTAAAGAATTGAAGACTGGCGACAGCATTGCAGTCAGCGGGGTTTGCTTGACCGCGCTCGACATCGGGCCCGGCTCGTTCTGTGCCGACCTGGCTCCCGAGACCTGGGAGCGCACTTCTTTCTCGCGCATGCATGAGGGTGCGCTGGTGAACCTGGAGCTGCCTATGAAGGCCGACGGCCGCTTCGGCGGCCACATCGTCCAAGGCCACGTGGATGGCGTCGGCAAGCTCGTCGCTCTGGAGCGCATTGCCGACTCAGAAAACTGGTGGCTGCGGATCGAGTTGCCGGGTGGCGTCGAGAAATACACTGTCTACAAGGGCTCCATCTCCATCGAGGGCATCAGCCTCACGGTGGCGAAACTCGAAGGCCGAAGCTGCACGGTTGCCATCATTCCGCACACGGTGGAGATGACGAATCTCAACTCGCTCCGGCCTGGCGATCCGGTTAATCTCGAAGCTGACCTGATTGCGAAATATGTCGAGAAGATGATGGGCAGAGAACCGGAAGAAAGCGCACTCACGGCCGAGGAGTTGGTGCAGCAAGGATTCTAGCCCCGACGTATGGCCGCTGCTGAAGAGAGAAACTACGATCCGTCTGGACTGGGATTGTGCGGCGATTGCGTCCACGCCCATCGAATCAGAACCGACAGAAGTTCGACGTTTCTCCAGTGCCGGCTTTCTTTTACCGATCCGCGGTTCGAGAAGTATCCGCGGCTTCCGGTTCTCACATGCAGCGGCTACGAAAGGCGCCCAGATGTGGCGAGCAGGAAGTGAATTCCTAGACTCCCAACTTTAGCTCGTCAAGTTCCAGGAACTCCTGCACGATCGGTTCGGTGGATTTTTCCAGCTCCGCTGAGGTGCCGAAGAAAACCGCCCTGCCTTCGTAGAGAAAGACAACTCGGTCGGCAAGTTTCTTGGCGAGGCGCATATCGTGGGTGACCACGATACTGGTCAGGCTCAGTTGAAGCTTGAGCCGCTTGATGAGATCGCCGAGCAATTGCGCCATGAGAGGATCCACCATGGTGGTCGGCTCGTCGTAGAGCACACATTCCGGGCGCGCTGCAAGCGCGCGGGCGATGGCTACCGATCGCTTCATGCCGGTCGAGAGATCCGAGGGCAGCAAGTCGCGCATCTCCTGCACGCCCACCATCCTCAGCAATCCGTCGACGATTTCGTAGATCTGCTCTTCGCTCAAATCCCGGCCTTCGCGCAGAGGAAACGCCACATTCTCGCCGACGGTCAACGAATCGAACAGCGCCCCGCTTTGAAAGACCATGGTGACTTTCTTACGTATGGCCTCCATCTGCTTTTCAGAAAAATCGGTGACATCTTCGCCGGCGACGATCACGCGCCCAGAGTCGGCTTTGAGAAAACCGACAATCAGTTGCAGCGAAACCGATTTGCCCACCCCGCTGCGCCCCAGGATGCAGACGGTCTCTCCGGGCATGACATTGAAGCTGACGCGGTCGAGCACAACCTTGTCGCCGAACGCTTTAGAGACCTCGCGGAATTCGATGTAGGGTTGAATAGGATTGGGCATCGGTCGCTTTCGAAAGTCTGTTTTTCAGTTCGGGGTGTCCATCCGGGATGTCAGGCCCGGCGTAGCTCTGCCTCCAATTCCTCCGGCGTGTTCAGGTTGCGGAAGATGGCGGACGAAAATCCGGCGCCTTCCAACTCTCTTTGCTCGATCACTCGAGTACGAACCTCATCAAACAATCGATCAATCTTGTTTCGTCCGGCCAGTAAAGGACGCTCCGCGACGCCGGAAAATTCCCGGCGGTAAATGGCGCAGAGTGGCTGCCAGCCCCCGTCCATGCGCGGAACAACCACGGCCGCCTCAGGCGCACCGCGCGCCTGAGCGATTAAATACTGCAAAAAGGCCCTCGAGACAAATGGCACGTCCACTGCGAGCATCACGTTGAGGTCGGTTGACGAAGCTCGCAAAGCTGCATGGATTCCGCCCAGGGGCCCGCAGTCTCGGATTACATCTTCCACCACCGGAGCGAAGGCTGCAAACTTTTCCTTACTCCCCACGATGCGCACGTCGAAGGCTACCGAGCGAGCCAGTTCGAGCGCTCTCGCCAGCAGGGTGCGGCCGGCATAATCCACAAACGCCTTGTCCGTGCCCATGCGCGTGCTCTTGCCGCCAGCCAGAATGAAGGCGGTCAGGTCGGGAGCGGGGCCATTTTCCATGCCGAGATCATACACTTTGCCTGAGTATGGACGGAGTTCCGGTAACCCCATCTTCCTGCCCGCATAAAAACTTTCCACAGCGTAACTGTCTGCGTCAGCTCGATTTATTGCGGGTTCACCCCTGTGACCGGAACGAAAGTAACCTACCCAATAATCTTCGCCCGAGAGATGATGGGGTCCTCGGGCGCTCTCCAGGCCCGGAAGTAACCATCATGCCGCAAAAAATCATGGATGTTCTGATGCTCGGGCGCTGCTCCCACGAGTTTTCCTGGCCACGGCGCGGTGCGGATGGAGACTATTATCAGGTTTGTCTGTTGTGCGCCGCCGAGTACAAGTATGACTGGACCACCATGCGCCGCACCCAGCGCGTGGAGCATGCGAAGCCTGAGAACGTGGCCCGGCGCATCCATACGCGCGAGAAGCGGCCGTCCTGGACGCCGCGGGCTCGCCGCCTGAAGCTCGACGTCGCACTTCGCTACCGCGTCAATAACACCAGCACCTGGCATGAAGGCACAATCGACAACCTCAGCCAGAGCGGCCTGCTGTTTCGGGGACCGCAACAGTTGCCCGTAAACGCGCTGATCGAGATGGTGTTTGAGATGCCGGAAGAAATCTCCGGCCAGAAAAACCGAAACGTGCTCTGCCAGGGTCGCGTCATGCGCTCCAAGAATAAGCAGGGTAAAGAGACCGAGGATAACGATACGGAAGCTGGGACGGGCCTCCTGGCGGCCTCAATCGTCGACTACAAGTTCATCCACTAAGCCTCTCGCAGGGAGGATTGGCTTCGTCGTACACTCTGGAAGCACGACGATCCCATCCCCATGCCTCCAATCACGGCGCTGCTGCACACGTCGAATGATGCGTTACGCCTGGGGCGGACGCTCGAAACGCTTCTCCCGTGCTCCGAAATCCTGATTGTGGATCATCACTCTGCTGACGCGACCTGGCACGTCGCCCGGCAATACGGAGCTCGCGTCGTGACTGCAGACAGGGATGCCTCTTCAAGTTACTATCTCGACTTGGCGCGCCACGACTGGATTTTCTGTATCGAGCCCGGAGAATCCGTGACCGAAGGGCTGCAGGCAAGCCTATTCGAATGGAGCGTGCAACCCAGCCACGATGGCGTGAGCAAGCTTGCAGGCGGGTCGGTCTTCTCCGTCTCTGTGCGGGTGCAGACCGGTGAAAGTTGGCGGGAGCTTCCTGCGCTCGAAACCCGTCTTATCCCCCGCAGCTGGACCCAGTGGCAGGGACGGCTTCCCCGTCATGAGCCTTCCGCTATCCCGCTGCCAGGGACGCTGTCGCGATTTACCATGCCCTGAGCGAAAGTTTGCTGCACAGGGTGCCCAGTCGAAACCGTCTGTGACTCCGATCAGCTTGCTGCCCACTGTCCGATTGGACAGTGACTTCAGTACCTTAGTCCTGCATGCCCTCGTCGCCTTATAATCCACTCAAGAAACAACAATACCTGCGTTCTCAGGAAGATGTGCGCGGCCGTGTGGTCGCCCTCGTCCCGCGAATGCCACGAGACTTAGTGGATCCGTTTCTTGCATCGTCGATTTTTGTCCTGGGGCTGGCCTTCGGCAGCTTTCTGAATGTGTGTATCTATCGTCTGCCGTTGGGCTTGCCGGTGTCGATACCGCGTTCGGCGTGCCCGCATTGCCATCGTCTCATCGCTTTTTATGACAATGTGCCCGTCCTCAGCTGGCTGTTTCTGGGCGGCCGCTGCCGGCAGTGCAAAGCCAAAATTTCGCCGCGCTATCTGTTTATCGAAGTGCTCACTGGATTTCTCTTTCTCGGTTGTTACGCCTATTCGGGACTTACCTTCGCGACTTTGAAATACTGCGTCTTCGGTTTTCTCCTGCTCGGCCTCATCTTCACCGATGCTGAAACCAAGCTGCTACCGGACAAACTCACGCTGCCTGGCCTCGCGCTCGGTGTGCTGTTCAGTCTGCTGGTTCCGGTGCGTGACATGGCTTCGCAGTTTCTGCCCGGAATGCTGAACCTGCCGGTCAGCGCAGATCTGGCCGCTCGCCTGTTCTCCCTGCTCGATTCCCTGCTGGGTGCGGCCCTGGGTGCTTCGTTCATTTACGGAGCAGGGGCGATCTACTTGCGCTGGCGCGGCGCCGAAGGCATGGGCTTCGGGGACGTGAAGCTGATGGCGATGGTTGGGGCATTTCTCGGGATGAAGCTCACTATCTTCACGATCTTCGCGGCTTCCCTGGCGGGGTCGATGTTTGGCCTGACCACTGTGCTGGTGGTGTGGATCAAGCGTACCCATCGCTTTACCCGCCGGCTGGCAACGCTCGAGGCCGCGCGCCGTCGCGGCTGGCAGTCTGCGCAAATGGTCTATCGCCATTATCAAATGCCCTTCGGCGTTTTCCTGGGCAGCATGGCATTGCTTGCATTATTCGTGGGCAACAAGTTCCTGAACTGGTATGGGAGGTTCTGGTGGTAAGGCTCTTCGCCAATCCGCTGGTTCTGCCCGCTGGGCTGGTGCTTGCCGTGGCGGCTGGCGCCTTCATGTTTGCTGTCTGGGTGATTCGCCGCTTACGCCGCAACATTGCCGCCGAGGCTGATCTCGATTCCACCGCCACTCCCACTCTGGAAACTCTGCCGCTCCATCTCTATAACACCGTCATTCAGCAACTGAAGCAGCAAAAACACGAACTGCAGGTGCAAACGTTGGCCGAACAACACCGGGCTCGCACTACAGAAAATTTCAGCCAGGCGCTTTTATCAAATCTTTCCTCTGGCGTGCTGGTATTCGGCCTCAACGGACTGGTGAAACAGGCGAACCCCGCCGCTAAGGAGATTCTCGGTTTCCATTCCCCCTCGGGCATGAGTGCGGAAGACATCTTTCGCGGCGCCACAGTCTGTGCCGATGGAATGGGAAACACTCTCGGACAGCTCAGCGAGGAAATCAACGCGGTGCTGCGCGAGGGGAGCAAGTGCCGGCAATTCGAGGCCGACTACACCACTCCTGCAGGCCGGAAGCTGCGTATCGCGGCTACGATTTCGCCCGTGCCCGCCGTCGACGGCAGCCTGCTCGGAGCTGCTTGCCTGATCAGCGATCGCAGCGAGTTTGAACGGATCCGGCACCAGCAGGAGCTGCACGGCGAAATTTCTGCGGAGATGGCGCTGGAGCTGCGCACCTCTCTGGCCACGATCGCCGGATACGCGCAACAATTGGCACGGAATCGCGATCCGGAGCTGGCCTCGCAATTGGCCGCCGACATCGCCACCGAGGCATCGCGTCTCGACCGCCACATCGGAGGATTTCTGTCTGACAAACGCTCCGCTGCAGCTAAGGCGACTCGAGCCAGCGCAGCGGGGCAAAACATTTGAAGATCGCCAGCAATCGAAGATCGTTGATGAAGATCGTTACTGAAAACTGACGCGTAACACAAGTACAAGTAGAGGTGAACCTATGAAGCGCATCATACTGATCGGATTCGTATTCGGATCGTTCGCGGCGCTGGTGTCTTCGGCAGTAGCACAGGCCGCAGCGCCAACCCAGGATCAATCGTCGCTCGGCGACTATGCCAAGAAGATCCGCAAGGACCCGGGGACGGCCAAGGCCCGGCCCAAGGTTTTTGACAACGATAACCTTCCGACCGAGGACAAGCTCTCGGTTGTCGGCCAGCAGTCCGCCGCAAATGCTGCCGGCGCCGCTCCCAGCGACGACAAGAACGCTGCTAGCGCTGCCGACGACGACCAGGCCAAGAAACAGGCCGCCTGGAAGGCCTGGCAGACCAAGCTGACTGCACAGAAGGATTCGATTGACCTCGCGACCCGCGAACTGGACGTGCTGCAGCGCGAATATCAGATTCGTGCCGCAGCCATGTACGCCGACGCGGGAAATCGCATGCGCAACGAAGCGCAGTGGGATAAGCAGGACGCGGATTACAAGCAGAAGATCGCCGACAAGCAGAAAGCGGTCGAAGACGCCAAGCAGAAACTCGGAGACATGCAGGAGGAAGCCCGCAAGGACGGCGTTCCGTCTGCCATGGTCGATTAGGGAATGCTCGACTGAGGCGATTGTCTCGGGCGAAGCATGCAAAGTCCGTCGCGCGATTCACCTCACTTGGATGATCAAGAAGCGCCGGCTTCGGGCCGGCGCTTTCCTTTCGGCGTTTCACCATCCAGAGCATCAGTTCCCTTCGTCTCGCCTCACGCCATCGCGGAGACGCAGAAGCTGTTTCACGTGATGCCGTCCATGCACCAAATGAAACGTTCTCCATTGCCTGGCGGTTAACGGCCCCAGAATCGGGTGATCGAGCAAACACCTGCCGCGTCCAAAACGTGATTCACATTGCGCGATGATCGCATCCATCTCCACAATCTTCGCACCCACCTCGCTCCGCAGCTTCTCCGCAGGCAGTCCTCTCGGACGCGTGTTCGCGGGCGCTTGGCGGCCCTTCGGCATATGCTGAAACTTCACAACCACCAAGGTCCGCGCTCGCTGTTTCATGGAAGTTCGCGTCGCCAGTGGCCTGCCGGCTTCCAGCACCTTCGTGAATCCTTTGATCGTTCCCGTGTAGGTAAGGTACAGATGTTCCAAAACCTCCGCCGCGCACCACTTGGCTGGCGGATGCCAGCCTAATTGCTCGCTGGACAAACCTTCAATCGACGATTCCACAGCTTGCTTCAATTCTTCGAGGCGGGAATCCATTGCGGTACTCTCGCGCTTCCGAGCGCTTCAGGTAGAATGTTGCGCAACAACCAAAACACCTCAGTTATAACAGGAAGGTCGCCATGAAGATGGGGGACTTCGTTCAGGCAGAGACCACCGTTGTCACTGCCGCCGATGAAGGAGTGAATAGAAGCAGGAAAAGAATGCGGTGTCGGGGCCGCGCCCCGGCGACGATCGCTTTCGCGGCTGCTCTCCTCGTGATTCTTGCCATGCTCGTTAGCTGCGACTCGGGCACAACCAAGGCGCCCCCCGCCAAGCCGGAAATCAAGCCTCCCGAACTGCTTACGGGTCGCGCAGCTTTTTACAAGACTTTTATCGCCGCCCGCAACTATGCGGCTGACGTAAAGCCCTTCCGCATCGAATCGACTCCTTCAACCGAGAGCGATGGCCACGACGGCAAGTCAACCATCTGGCGCTCCAGTTACGCCTCCGCCACGCAACGCGGCGTGAAGCCTTTTTTCTGGTCCGGAAGCAACCTGCTGGACGCTCCTTCCCGGGGCGTCTCGCCTGGCAACGAGGATGTCTACAACCCGAGTAACGCGTCCACGCAGGTTTTTGATCCGGCTTTTCTGAAAATCGACACCGACCAGGCTTTTACCGAGGCTCAGAAACACGGCGGTGACAAACTTCTTGAAACGGATGCCACCACCCCTGTGCTCTTTATCTGCGAGTGGAACCACAACACCAACCAACTGGTCTGGCATGTGATTTACGGCACTTCTCGCGAAACCGCTAAGCTGGCAATTTCCGTCGACGCCTCAACCGGCGCATTTATCCGCGTGGAGAAATAGGCTTGAGGCGGATTCGTCGTTTAACATTCCATCATTCGGTTGTATTCGCGATCGGTGTCTGCCCGCCGGGCGCAGCCTTTATCAGGACAGCTTTACGCCATAGCGGCGAATGAGCGCGGCAGAACACAGGTGGTTAGGCTGTTGCAGGTGTAAACTTAACGACACGACGTTAGTTAGACGCCGTTAAAGCGATTGGGCCATGCGGTAATTCTGGAGGTACGGAGGCGGGCCGTTGCCCCGACAAGCAGACCCTCAACTCGAACGGCGAATCCTTGACGCCGCCTGCCGGCTGTGGTCCCGGGGCGGCGAAAAATCCCTCACCATGCGGGGTGTCGCCAAGGCGGCCAGCACCACGACCCCTACTCTCTACGAACGCTACCGCGACCGTGACGATATCCTCCGCGCTGTGCGCCTTCAGACTCGCAGCGAACTCTTCGCGGCGCTCAGCCGCACCCGATCGCTCACCCAAGCTTGTCAGCGCTATCTGGAGTTCGCCCTCGAGCATAGCCACGCTTATGAAGTACTTTTCGACGGATTCGCGCAGCCTCCATCCCTGCACGAACCATGGCCCTCCTTCAATCTTATGCGCCTCCGTCTGGCGCAGCGCCTGGGGGGAGCTCCCCGCAAACACACTCGCCTCATGCTTTCGTTGTGGTCGCTGATGCACGGCACGGCGATGTTGATGATCCGCGGCGGCGTGACAGGTCCCCTGCGCACCCAAATGATCCACTCCTGTCTAGACGCCGTCGAGGCCATCGCTGCGCAGGCCGCCCGCTCGAAAGGAAGGGCATACTCGGGCCCGAAGTGGCCAGCAAGTCTGATTCTGGGAGAAGCTGATCAAAGCAAGGTAACTGACGGCGAGATGGAGGCCAGCGTGAAATCCTCTTCCAATTCCAGGTCAGGCAATCGCTCGAAACAAAAATCCTCGATCCGGCTCCATGCCGTCCGGTCCGGCGAGTGATCCTTTCAGGACTTCGGCTACTGCGCCAGCTTCGGCCCTGTCGTCTGCGCTTTCAGCCGGTCAATCGCCTTCTGCGCTTCTGAGGCCTGCGGGCCGTGCGGCAGAATCTTTAAGTAGCTCTGGTACTCAGCCAGGGCATCGTCTGAGATTCCCAGCTTTTCCAGACACTCAGCCAGCCGGATCGTCGCCACCGCGTCGTTGTCTTTGTAGCGCAGCGCCTCCCGGTAGCGATCTTCGGCCGCACGATAGTTCTTGCGTCTGAAATAGAAATCTCCGACCTCGACGCTCTTCGCCGCTTTGTGCGGGTCCCAGGTGTGAAACTCGGCTATTCCGCCGCTCCCCAGGGACGCAGCCTCCGCGTCAGCCAACGCTGTCGAACTCTGCGGGTGAGCCTTGGCATCGTCCGCCGGAGGGCTCAAATCCACTTGCGTATCTTTGCTCGAGCTGTCGCCAACACCCTGACCCAAATCGTCAATCTGTACGCGATCCGAGCGCGGTGGCTCCATGCTCGGAGCTCGCTTCTTAGGGGGATCGTTCGCCGGAGCGGGCTGTGCGGGCGTATCTTCCGGGAAAGAAAGATCACGGCTCAGACCAGAAGCGTCGGGTTTCTCAGGAGGCGAGGATGGGGGCGCCGAGGGCGGCGCCGAACTCTGCTGCGCCCACACCATCCCGCTTAATCCCAGCAGCAAACACAAACACAAATACGGCCGACGTTGCATGTCTCTATTTTACAGATGTAACCGGACTCTTTGGAAAGGTGTTTTTCGCCACAAAGCATTCGGGCTATTCGAAGCCAGTGGCCCAGCAAAAAAGCAGGCCGCTCAGGGGGAGGCTTTGAGCGGCCTGGTTGGCGAAGTTCTCCGGGGGAGGAGAAACTGCTATCTGCCGACTACAACGACGAGGGATTATTCTGCCCGGTGGTCGCTGGTGTCGCTGCGGGCTGGGTCGTGTCGCCCACTGTGTTCGTCATCAGGCGCACATCCACGCGGCGGTTGTCAGCGCGGCCTGCTTTGGTCTTGTTGGTTTCCACCGGCTTGTCCTTGCCCAGCCCGATGACGTAGATCTTGTGGGCCGGCACGTTGTACTTCGATGCCAGGTATTGGATCACCGAGTTCGCGCGGCGCTGGCTCAGGTCATAGTTATAGTCGGCCGAACCCACGGAATCCGTGCTGCCTTCCAAAGCGATAATGTAGCCCTTGGTGCTCGCGATGGTCCCTGCCAGCTGGTCAAGCGCTTCCTTGGCCTTGGGAGTCAAATTGTCTCTGTTGAAACCAAACTTTACTGACGTTTCGGCCACTGGATGATAATTATCCAGGTTGGCGACGGTGTTGGTCAGCACACCTACGCGGCCGTTCGCCGCGTCAGCCATCTGCTGCGCTGATGCCGCGGACTGGCCGGCGGCCTGCGCCTTCTGCTCCACGTCTGCCGTCTTGGCATTCACGGCCGCGATGCCAGACTGCGCTCGGGCATCAACGTCCTTGATGTCCTTGCTGTTCTTCGCCGTCATGTCATCCAGTTCATTGGTCTTGTTGATCAGCGGCGTGGTCTGTTGCTTCACGTAGTTCTTGGTTGTGCAGCCTACCGTTGCCGCCATGCTGACTGCGAGGAGAATCGTTAACGAAGAGCGGGTCATATTGGAAAAGCTCCTTAGATTTCTTGTCTCAGCGCCATCGGGTTCTCCCGTGCGCGGAATCTTGCCGTCTTGCAGGGCCCTAGGGGAATCTTCAATCCTTACAAGTACTCCCTTACTTTTGCACGGGACGTGCCAGTTCGACCCGTGGGGAACCATCCCCATAAGTATATACGTTTCAATCGTTTGCAGCCAAAGTAACGCGAATGCCAAAAAATGGCATTGCCCTTTAGTAACGCAAACCGCACATAGGTGGTGGAAATTTTATACAGTCGGGCCGCCGGCGCAGGCGGACCCGCCGGGTTTGGGTGTCGCGCGCTCCAATGGCTTCATTGCCCCGTTTCTGTCACTTCTGACGACTTTCTTATCGTTCTCAGCGGGTCGAAAAGCTCTTCCGTCGTAGCGCAAGGGTCTCCATACAAATCATCGAATAGAATAAATCCATCCTGGAAATGGATATTCTCGCTAAAATCCGCACTATCCCCACCGAGCCCGGCGTGTATCTCTACAAGAACGCCGAAGGCGAAGTCATCTATGTGGGCAAAGCGAAAAACCTGCGCAGCCGTGTGGCCAGCTACTTCCACGAAGGCCGCTGGGAGGACTCGAAGACTGGCACCCTGGTGCGCGAGGCGGTAGACGTTGACTACATCGTCGTCGCCAACAACAAAGAGGCGCTGGCACTCGAAAACAATCTCATCAAGCAGCGCAAACCGCGCTTCAACATCCTGCTACGCGACGACAAAACTTACCCCTACGTGAAGCTCACGCTGGGCGAACGCTGGCCGCGAGTTTACGTCACCCGCCGCCTGCGCAAGGACGGCGGCGCCTACTACGGCCCCTACTTCCCCGCCAATCTTGCCTATCGCATCGTCGACCTGATTCACCGTAATTTTCTGATTCCATCTTGCAAGGTCGACCTCACACGCTTTCACCCGCGCCCCTGCCTGCAGTACTACATCAAGCGCTGTCTGGGCCCGTGCGTGAAGGACCTGACCACGCCGGACGCTTATCAGGAAGCCGTGCGCGATGTGAAGTTGTTCCTGGAAGGCCGTCCCACCGATTTGAGCAAGTCGTTACACCAACGCATGGACCAAGCTGCCGCCGCCGAGGAGTACGAGCGCGCAGCCAGATACCGCGACCTGATTTCGACGGTCGAGCAGTTGCAGGAGCGTCAGCGCATTGCTGCCGCAGAGGGTGACGACGCCGACGTGTTCGGATATCACTATGAAAACGGCATGCTGGCGGTGAACCTCTTTCACATGCGCGGCGGCCGCGTAGTCGACCGCCGTGAATTTTTCTGGGAAGACCTGCCGGAAATCGCCACGGACCATGCAGGAACGGAGACGGAAGGTGTGGGGACGGGCACTCTTGCTCCGGGCGAGCAAAGCTCGCCTGCCTCTCCTACCGCTGACGCCTTCAACCCAGGGGAGTTCTTCTCTGCTCTGCTCAAGCAGCTTTATATCGGCCAGCCCTACGTACCGCGGAACCTCTACGTGCCAGTCGATTTTGAGGACCGCGAAACCCTCGAGGACTTACTCTCCGACCAAATCGCCGGCGAAGGTGGGCGCGCCACAAAGGTCCATATCCTAGTCCCGCAGCGCGGCGACAAGCGCGCTCTCCTCGACCTTGCCGGCACTAACGCCAAGCAATCCTACGATCAGCGCTTCCGCGTGCTCAAGCCCAACGCCAAAGCCATCCAGGAAGAACTGCAGGACGTGCTCAGCCTGCCCGAAGTTCCGAAGCGCATCGAATGCTTCGACATCTCACACATTCAAGGCGCTGAGACAGTCGCTTCGATGGTGGTTTGGGAAGACGGCAAGATGAAGAAATCGGATTACCGCAAGTTCATCATCCGCACGGTCGAAGGCGTCGACGATTTCGCTTCCATGCGCGAGGTGGTAACACGCCGCTACAACCGCCTGCAGCAGGAAGAAAAGCCCATGCCCAGCCTGGTGCTGATCGACGGAGGCCTCGGTCAGTTACACGCAGCAGCCAAGGCGCTGGAATCGCTTGAGATCATTAATCAGCCGCTCGCCGCCATCGCCAAACGCGAAGAGATTCTCTATGTCTACGGGCAGGAAAAGGATCCGATCGGACTCGATCATCACTCGCCGGTGCTGCACTTGATCCAACTCATTCGCGACGAAGCCCATCGCTTCGCCGTGACCTTCCATCGCAAACGCCGCCAGATGCGCGACCGCTCCACCGAATTATTAGAGATCCCCGGCGTAGGCGAAAGTACGACGCGGCGCCTTCTCGAACATTTCGGCAGCGTGCAGGCGGTAAAGCAGGCAGATGCGTCAGCGCTATCGGCGGTTGTGACCCGGGTGCAGGCGGAAGCGATCAGCGCTCACTTTAGGAAGTAAGCCGAAAATCGCGCCCTCAAAGACCGGACATTTCTATCCCTTACGCGCGTGGGAGCTGAGGCAGCGCGTCGAAATGCGCGTCGCGAGCACACAGGACAAGCGAATGCTGCAGGACTAGAGACGCGATCCACATGTCGTTGGTCGGGATGGGAGTTCCCTGCTTGCGCAATTGCCGGTAAACAGCGCCGTAATGGTGCGTGGTCTGTTCGTCGGCGTAGAGCACTGCGACGCCGGACTTCAGCAGAAAGCGGCGCAGGACAGCTTCGTTGCGCGGGCCTTGAGTGCCCACGGCAAATCCGGCGCGCAATTCTCCCAGCACGATGAAGGGCAGCCAGACTTCATGGGCGAGTTCGACCGTTTCGACAACCGACACATTGCCACGGCACAGGTCGGTATAGCGGTTCGTATCGAGAGCCAGCCTCACCGCCACATCTCTTCGTCAATGGTATCCTGCGCGGCCAACGCGCTATCGAATGCGGGATCTTTGCGCCAGGTGCCTGCGATGTCGGCGAGATCGCGCTGCCGCTCGCGTTCGCCAGTAATACCAGCGCCGCGGGCCAGAGCTTCAATCGCCACCTCATTCAGGCTTTTGCCCCGCCCACGGGCGGCCCTGCGAAGCGCCCTGTCCAAACTATCGGGTACCTTGCGGATGGTGTACTGCATGCATCCATTGTAGGCACTGCAGGCACATAATGCAAGCGCAACTTTCCCAGTGCGAAAAAACGCGAAGGCAGGAGATTCTCGAGAGCAGTTTACGAACGTCAGTACGGGGAGCGAAGGGACGGGAAAAGGCATTTTTGCTACATTCATCGCAGAAAGGATGAGAGGGTGGGATGCCATGCGAGTGCAGGCGAGCAACAGCACAATCATCATCACCGGCGCAAGCCGCGGGATCGGCGCGGCAACAGCCAAGCTGGCCGCTGTGCGCGGATTTTCTGTGGCCATCAACTTTGCCACCGGCGAGGCCGAAGCCGGAGCGATTGCCCAAGAGATTATTGGCGCTGGCGGGCGCGCCTGTGCAATCCAAGCTGACGTTGCCTGCGAAGAAGATGTCGTCCGGCTCTTTGAAACGGCCGAACGCGAACTGGGGTCGATCAAAGCTTTGGTCAACAATGCCGCGATTACTGGGGGATTTGCGCGCGTCGAATCGGTGACCGCAAGGGCCCTCGCGCAAGTCATGGCGGTCAATGTCACGGGAGCGTTCCTGTGTGCCCGCGAAGCTGTGCGCCGCATGTCGACCCGCCACGGCGGAACCGGCGGCGCGATCGTGAATATTTCCTCCCGCGCGGCCAAGATCGGCTCCGCTGGAGAGTGGGTGCACTATGCGGCGTCCAAGGGCGCAATCGACAGCTTCACGATTGGACTGGCGCGTGAAGTAGCAACCGAAGGAATTCGTGTAAACGCGGTTGCTCCCGGATTGATCGACACGGGGCTGCATGCCGCCAACAACGCGCCCGATCGGTTGAGCCGCCTGGCCCCCAGCATTCCCATGCAAAGGCCCGGCACCGCGCTCGAGGTAGCCGAAGCAGTCCTTTGGCTGCTCTCCCCCGCCACTTCTTATACGACTGGCGCTATTCTGGAGGTCGGCGGCGGCCGCTAATCCTCGTCCGGGGATTAGCTTCCTTGTTTCTCTGCTTTAGATTCTCCCGCAGGTAGCTTTTGATCTTTTCCGGCAAACGCGATGTATGCAGGACGTCGCGCAGCAGCGGCGGTGGAAGGTTCCGTGCAAAGTCCAGAGCGCGGGCGAGCGGCGTGTGCGGAGTGCGCAACAGAGCCAGACGAATTTCCCGCCGCAGCGACCACTTCGCGTGATGGCACACTGCTTCGACAAAAGCTGTGCTCGCGTTTGGGTGTAAGAGAGCCTTTATAACCGCAGCTTCAGTCAGTCGCGCATTCTCCAGCGCCGCATGCGCGACGCTGGGTTCCTTGTCGAGCAGCAACGCCGCGGCAACCCTCTGCGAGGCACGGCGAGCCAGCATCATGCGTTCCCCCAGCGTCACCGAGGGAAGCCGGGTCACGAGCTGCTCTGCGGCAAAATGTTTCAAATCGGCCGCCACTGACGGGCGCAATGCAAACTGCATGAGATCGCCGGTGTAAAAGTGGCGAAGCAGGCGGAGCGCCAGGTGTCGGGGCGCGTGCGGATGAGCGGCGAGCGCGACACATACCTTCCGCGATTTCAGCGCCGCCGGGTCGTGACTGAGTCGTTCGAGAGTTTCCGGCGGCAGATCGCGACGTTCGAGCAGAGCTAGAGCAAGGTCTTCGTTCAGCGGCGCGGTGACCCCCGCGCTACCAGAAGAACCGGCAGCCGCGCTCGACGGCGTGCTTTCAGACCCTCCAACCCCGGTCAGCAGTAGATTCTGCTGTTGAATTTCTTCCGAACCCATGATCGATCGCAGCGCTCAACCAACCCTCCGCGCCATCTGCAGCGCGCCATGGACTGGATCGACTACTTCAGGACTCAAAATGACGTCCGGATTCGCCGCGCGCACTTCATTGTAAAAAAGTTCGCGAATCATCGCCGCGTGACGAAAGACTCCGCCAGCCATGGCCATCGGGACAGCGGAAAGAGCAGCGGAACGTTGGAGAGGAAAAAGCCGGCGCAGGACGATCCCTGCAAGCTGTGCCAACTCGCCAGCGGCTTGCGCGCTAACCTGGCGAGCCACTGCGTCTCCAGCCTCCGCCGCACCCAGGACAGCAGGAAATAGAGCTGCGAAGTTTGCATTCATGTTGGCCGTACGCGCTAGCTGTTCGAGCGAATTCACGCTCCACGCGGTCTTCAGTTCGCGAAAAAGACGCGCGGCTGGCCATTCTCGATCGTTTTCAGCTCGTTCTTCCCCAGCCTGATCCGCCGCGCGCAGCACGGCGTTGACCGCCGCACGGCCGATCCAATGAGCCGAGCCCTCATCGGAAACAGCGAAGCCCCACCCTCCAGCACGAGCAGTTCTTCGCTGCGCATCGCGGCCAAACGCAATCGACCCGGTACCAGCGATGACAATCACGCCCGGACCCGCGCCAAAGGCCGCCGCCAGCGCGATCTCCATGTCACCCACTACTTCGATTTCCCCCGAAACGATCTCTGCGACAATCTTGCGCACGGTGGCTGCTATTTCCGAACGCCCCGCACCCGCAGCTCCAATGCACGCTCGACGAACCTGCTGGGGATTAATTCCTGCGGCCTGACACGCCTCGCGGATCGCCTGCTGTAGAACTTCCCGGGCACCGGCCTCGCCTACGCGCGTGATGTTGCTGGCGCCCACCGTAACTGTAGCGAGAATCGAGGATTCATCGCCGGCAACACACGTCGTCTTGCTTCCGCCGCCGTCAATGCCCAGGTAGTAGGCCACGCGTTAGTTCTATCACAGGAAAAGTTCGAGTTCTCTCGAGGTCGCTGTGGAGACCTGCGAAAGTATCTTTCCCGCCACGTCTATAAACACTCACTCGCGCGGAACAAGGATTGCCGCCATAATTTGAAAACGCACCCGCGCCGAGAGCGGCGCCAGCGGCAGAAGAGAATGGGTCTCAACAAACTCGATCTCGCGATCATCGCGCTCTATCTCGTAGGGATCACCCTGTTTGGTCTGCGCTTCCGCAAGCGCCACCGCTCGTTGCGTGACTATTTTCTAGCCGGACGCGACATCCCCTGGTGGGCGATCGCGCTTTCTATCGTCGCCGCCGAGACCAGCACACTTACCATCATCAGCATTCCCGGACTCGCCTATGACACCAACCTCACCTTCCTGCAAGTAGTGATGGGATATCTGGTGGGACGGGTGGTGATCAGCGTTGTGCTGTTGCCGCATTATTTTCGCGGCGATCTTTATACCGCCTATGAGCTGATTGAGCGCCGCTTTGGGCGCGGCTTGCGCTCGCTCACGGCCGGGCTGTTCTTGTTGACGCGCGCGGCAGCCGAAGGTGTGCGCGTCTATGCGGTGTCGATCGTGGTCTCGATTGCTCTCGGCACGGGCGAGGTCGCCTCGATCGCTATCATCACTGTATTGACGCTTATCTATACGTTCGAAGGCGGCCTCGCGGCCGTGATCTGGACCGACGTAGTGCAGACCGCAATCTATGTTGGCGGGACGCTGGTCGGAGTAGTAACGATTCTCCATTTTGTCCCCGGAGGATGGACCGCGATTCATGCCGCGGCCGCGAGCGCAGGCAAACTACAAGTATTCGACTTCCGACCTAACTTCTGGCTGCCTTACACGTTCTGGGCCGGCGTCGTCGGAGGCACAGCCTTCATCACGGCCAGCCACGGCACTGATCAACTCATCGTCCAACGGTTGCTTGCGGCACGTGGGCAGAAGCAGTCCACGGTCGCGCTTCTTTCGAGCGGAGTGGCCATAATGTTCCAGTTTGCTCTTTTCTTAATTGTGGGCGTAATGCTGTGGGCCTTCTACCGAGTGCCCTCGGCCACTTTCGGAAAACCGGATCGAATCTACCCGACGTTCATCGTCAGCCAGATGCCGCACGGAATTTCCGGGCTGCTGATTGCCGCAATCCTGGCGGCGGCCATGTCGAATCTCAGCGCCGCGCTGAATTCACTGTCGTCGAGCACAATCATGGATTTTCTTCTTCGCCTCCGCCCCAACACCGATGAGCAGGCACGAATGAAGCTCTCCCGGTTGGCGACTTTCTTTTGGGCAATGGTGCTTTTTGCATTGGCGGTGCTGGCGCTGCAAAAAGTGGGCCGCGTGGTCGAGGTAGGACTGCAGATTGCATCCGTGGCCTATGGCGCGCTACTCGGAGTTTTCCTGCTTGGAGTGTTGACCCGAAAAACCAATCAGCGCGGCGCGATGGTAGGAATGCTGTTCGGGTTCAGCACTGAACTGTATTTGTGGAGAGCCCACGTCCCGTGGACCTGGTGGGTGGTAATTGGAACGATGGTGACGTTCGCGGTGGGATACATAGCAAGCTTGCTTAGACCAGAGCGGCCGGACAAGACCAACGCCGCCCCTGACGTATACTGACACCCTTGCATCATGCCTTCGCCAATTCAGCGAACCACTACCCGCCCCGAGCTGGCCCGCGATCTGGGCGTAAGTCACGCGTCTGCGGTGGTCGTGGGCACAATCATTGGCAGTGGAATTTTTCTCGTTCCCGCCGAGATGATGCAGGCGGTAGGTTCCGCCAAGCTGGTGTATCTGGCGTGGCTGGTGGGCGGGCTGCTGTCTTTTTTTGGCGCGCTCACCTACGCTGAACTCGGCGCCATGAAGCCGCAAGCCGGCGGCGAATATGTTTATGTCCGCGACGCTTACGGACCCCTGGGAGGCTTCCTCTATGCCTGGACGTGGTTCGTCATCGCCAAGCCTGCATCGGTAGCCACGATCGCGACTGGACTGGTTCGCATTCTCGGCACGTTCTCGATCTTTTCATTCTTCCCCACGAACGTTATCTCGGCCCCTTTCGCCATCACCTGGGGACAGCTCGTGGCCATTGCCGCTGCCATTCTTATTTCCCTTCTGAACTACTTCGGAGTCAAGAAGGCCGGTGAATTCCAACTCGTATTTACCGTGCTGAAGGTAGCAATAATCCTCGGCATTGTAGTGGTCTGTTTCAGCGGCGCCGGCAGCGCAACCGGACGCGGCTGGAGCAACTTTGCCACAACGTTCACGGGAGCTAAAGGCGGCTTCGCCGGCTTCATGGCGGCGCTGGTCGCGGCGCTCTGGGCTTATGACGGTTGGAACGACCTGAACATGGTTGCCGGCGAAGTAAAGCAGCCGGAGCGCAATATTCCGATCGCGTTGATCGCCGGCGTGGCCACGGTCGGGCTCCTGTATGTGCTGGTGAATGCCGGCGTGCAATATGTGCTGCCGGCGAGTGCCATTGCGGCCTCGCCGCGGCCGGCCTCCGACGCGGTCGCCCTGGTCATGGGACACATGGGCGCGAGCATCGTATCCGCCGGCATGGCGATCTCCATGTTAGTCACGCTAAATGGCACCATTATGAGCGGTGCTCGCGTGCCTTTTGCCGTAGCCCGCGACGGATATTTTTTCTCAGCTCTCGCCGACGTGCATCCGCGCTTTCACACCCCGTCTGTTGCCATCGTGCTGCAAGCCGTCTTGTCAATCGCTCTCCTGCTCCTGGGAGGCAATTTCCGTCAGCTCTTTTCCCTCGCCATCTTCGCGGAATGGCTCTTCTACATGATCGCGGGCAGCACCATCTTCGTCTTCCGCTGGCGCGATCCCCAGGCGGCGCGGCCCTATCGCGTGTTCGGCTACCCTTTCATTCCCGCCCTGTTCATCGCAGTGGCCGCCGTTCTCCTCTGCTACACCCTCCGCGGAGACTGGCCGAATTCTCTCTATGGATTGCTGGTAATACTGGCTGGTGTACCGGTTTTTGCCTGGTTTCGCAGGCAGCGTCAGGCGCCGACCGGATCATAGCCCGCCATCAGCCGCCTGCTAGCCCCGCACCCTTGGCCCATTTTGGCAAGAGTCCCATAGCTATGCCGCCTGGTTACCTTAGGTCAAGAGCCGTGGACACGTTTACCCCCTGTCCTTTTTCCCCTATGTTGAGAACTCCAGTCCCAGTCGCTCCCTCGGCTTGGGTCCCCTTGGAGTTATTACATGGCTACCTATCAACGCGGTTTCAAGCTCGGCATTCTCCCGGAGCGCAAGATCGACAAGCGTGCGCTGGTCGCCAGCTACACGTTCATGGTGATCATGCTGCTGCTCCTGATCAACATCAGCCTTTTGTTTCCGGACAGGATTTCGCTTAAACAGTACCGCGTTACAGAATTGATTCCGATGCCCAGTCTGAGGCCAGAGCCGGCACCCATCAAAGTGGTGAAGCCGCAGGTGAGGCCAAAACTTCTGCCTCCCGCTCCGGTTTTCGAACAGCCCAAGCTGATCGTACCGCGTGAAGTACGCCACACGGTTGCCCCTGTACCAGTGGAGGCACCCAAAGTAGTGGTGAACACGTTCGCGGCTCCTCAATTAAAAATGGCCGCGGCGGGTGGAGCACGTCCGCAACTCCTGCATACCGGTGACTTCGCTGGCAGCTCCGTAGCTCCTACCGTCAATGTAGCGGTGCAAAAGGTGCAGACCGGAGGTTTCGGCGACGACAATGGCTTGAAGGGAACAGGCAAGCCGAACGCCAAGTTGTATGCAGCCCAGGCCGGTTCGTTTGACATGCCGGCAGGCCCGGGACAGGGCAACGGATCAGGCGGCGCAAAGGGCATTAAAGGAACCGTAGCCAGCGCAGATTTCGGGAACGGCATTGCAACTGGAGGCAAGGGCGACGGCCGCAGCAACGGGGCCGGTGTTTCGACCGGAGGCTTCGGCTCAGAGCAGGTGGTTCACGGCGGACCGAAAATCGCGCAAGCAGCTTCCGGACCCGCAACCACGCCGGTGGAGATCACCTTCAAGCCCAACCCGGTTTATACCGACGAAGCCCGCGGCCTGAAGCTGGAAGGCGAAGTTCTGCTGGAAGTGATGTTCGGCGCCAACGGGTCTCTGCATGTGAATCGTGTAGTCCGGGGCCTGGGTCACGGCCTGGACGAGGCCGCCATTGCGGCTGCTAATAAGATGCGCTTCAAGCCGGCGCTGCGCATGGGACAGCCGGTCGATTCGACGGCGATCGTGCACGTGCTTTTCCAGATTGCGTACTAACAGTGCGGGCGTTCGGCAGACTTTAGGTCAGAAGATTCGTTTCGTGGCCATGAATGTGCGAGACGAATTAGGAAACGAGAAATCGGTTCACGGAAATAATCGGTTCAAAGAAAAACGTCAGTTCAGAAGGAACCTTGGAGAGAAGAGTCATGCGTACTTGGAAATGGATGTTCACAGCCGCACTGCTGGTCTCGGTGAGCGCTGCCGCGCAGCAGCCGTCGGAGTCACAACCCTCGGCGCAACCTAACGCTGCCGCAGCCGCGTCCTCGGTGCCGACGCCGGCAGCTTCCGATGCCACGTCGCCGGCCCAGACCGCCGACGCCCAGGCAGCTCAAGCGTCTCAGCCGCAAGGGTCGCAGCAGGGGAGCGCTCCGGCGCCAACCCCGTCGGCTCTGCCTCAACCCACCACTATGGATCAGGTTGTGGATCGCTTCATCGAGCGTGAACACGGGCTCATGAAGGCGCTCTCCAACCGCACTCCGGTGGTTGAGACCTATCTGCAGGACCTGACCGCCGATCCGCAGCTTGGCCCCGTGCCCAGCGGCGATCACTATTTCCTCGGCCGCATGGATATGGGTATCCAGGTCGACCGCAAGGACTATCTGAAGGACAAGGAGAAGGGCATCGGCATCCAGGGCATGGAGACGCGCCTGTTGGGCGGCTTCCACAAGCTTTACAAGGTCCAGTACGAGCCCACCGGGTTCTCCTGGATGGTCTATGCCGACCGCACGGACTTTGACCGCTCGCACTATGAGTTTCATTACATCCGCCGCGAATTTCTCGGCGACATCCGTTGCCTCGTATTTGACGTCACACCCAAGAAGAACTCCAAGAGCTCCGGCAAGGGAGGGCGGTTCCTCGGCCGCGTCTGGGTCGAAGACCAGGACTACAACATCGTCCGTCTCAACGGCACCTACGCTCCGGCGCCGCGGAATTCCTACTTCTTCCACATGGATAGCTGGCGCCTGAACCTGATTCCCGGCTACTGGGTTCCCGCTTATATCTACAGCGAAGAAGGCGACTTCAGCGCTGGCGTGAAGAACAAGCTTGCTTTCAAGGCCCAGACCCGCATCTGGGGCTATGACCTCAAGCGCGGCGACAAGGACGACGAACTCACGCAGATTCGCGTGGACAGCGTGAAGGATGAAACTGCCACCACGCAAGACGCGTCTCCGCTGCAGGCTGAGCGGGAATGGCAGCAGCAGGCTGAAGACAACGTTATTGAGCGCCTCACCCGCGCCGGCTTGCTCGCGCCCGAAGGCGACGTCGACCACATTCTCCAGACCGTAGTGAACAATCTGGAGGTCACCAACAACATCGACCTGCCGCGTCCGGTTCGCACTCGCGTGCTGCTCACCGCGCCTCTCGAAACCTTCAGCGTCGGCAACACGATCGTGATCAGCCGTGGATTGATCGACGTACTTCCCGACGAGGCCAGCCTCGCCGCTGTGCTCTCGCATGAACTGGCGCACATCGTGCTCGGCCACAACCTCGGCAGCAAGTATGCGTTCAACGACCGCATGCTGTTCTCCGACGATTCCACCTACAACAATCTGGGCTTCAAGCACATTCCGGAAGAAGAAACTGCAGCCGATAAGAAAGCCATCGATCTTCTTAACAACTCGCCGTACGCACAGAAGCTCGACAACGTCGGCCTGTTCTTGAAAGCGCTGCAAGTTCGCGCTCCTCAGCTCAGCGCTCTTCTGACCACGCACCTGGGCAATACGCTGGCCGAGAACGGGACGGTCAGCCGGCTCACGGCTCTGGCCACAAAAGGTCCAGCGCTGGACAACAACAAACTGGATCAAGTCGCCGCTCTGCCGCTGGGTGGACGCGTCAAGATCAATCCCTGGGACGACAAGGCAGAAATGGTGAAGACGGCTCCGGTCGCCATCACCTCGGCGCGCGACAAAATGCCGTTTGAAGTCACGCCCTTCTATCCGCGGTTAGCCCGCTTCGGCGCCTCAACACCGAGCGCCGCCCCGGCTACCTCTGCCGCCAACTCGAACTCGGGCAACTGACAAGCTCCACAAGTTGCAATAAGACGAGGGCCGGGATCCGGAATCAACTTCCGGGATACCCGGCCCTTCGTTTGTCCTGACCATTGTCACCCAAATATGGGTGATTATTAAGGAGTCACCCATTATTGGGTGACAAGGCTCACCGTTTCTTTTCTGCTCGATTCTTTCCCGGCAGACCCGCCGGATTCTCATGCGTGCGTTCCCGGAACCTTCCCCGCATCCCTGCCGCCAGCGTCACGCTAGACTCGCCGAACTTGTCACGCAACCGGTCAGCCGCGGCCAACGCATCTTTCCAGCGCTGCTGGCGGCCACCTTCAAGCAGATTGATCTGCTCCGCCTGCGCCTCGAATGACGATGCCTGCACGCCCAGCAACCGCACTTCCCTGCCCGGCTTCCAGTTGTTACGAAACAACGTGCGCGCCTGCTCAAAGATTTCACCGTCGAGCTGAGTGGGCACCGGCAAGCTGTGCGCACGGGTGATAGTCGTGAAGTCTTTATAGCGCAGCTTGAGTTGAATGGTGCGCGCGTGCAGCTTCGCCTCCCGCAGGCGCCGCCCGACCATCTCGGAGAGCCGCATCAGAGTGGCTCCAAGCTGGTCTAGGTCCGCCGTGTCCTCGTTAAAAGTATGTTCGTGGCTGATGGATTTAGCTTCGGTATCGGCGCCGACCTCCGTATCAAACCATCCGCCAGCATCTTCGCCGCGCGCTTTTCCCGCCAGCGCCAACCCCCATTTCCCGAATCGTTCTGCGAGTTCGGCTTCGTCCAGCCGCGCCAGGTCGCCTACCTTCTTGATGCCCAACTCGTGCAGATGCCTCTCCATCACCTTGCCAACGCCAGGAATCTCCCGCACATCCAGAGGCGCAAGGAATTTGGGTTCTTCCCCGGGGACGATCCACAGAACGCCGTTAGGCTTAGCCTGCGCCGAAGAAACCTTCGCAATCAGCCGCGACGATCCAATGCCAATCGAACAATTCAGCCGCGTCTCTTCGTTCATCCGATGATGCAGTTTGTGGGCGGCCTTCAGCGGAGGGCCGTGCAGCCGCGCCGTGCCTGTCATATCCAGGTACGCCTCGTCGATCGAAGCCATCTCCACCTGTGGCGAGAATGTGGTCAGCACCTTATAGACTTTTTCCGAGCACTCACAGTAGCGCTCGGGGTGCCCGTCGACAAAAATGGCGTGCGGACAAAGCTTAGCCGCCGTCCGCAACGGTAGCGCCGAATGCACCCCAAACTTCCGCGCTTCATAAGACGCCGCCGAAACCACCCCGCGCTCGTTGCGCTGCCCTCCGACCACGACTGCTTTGCCTTTCAGCGAAGGATCGTACAGCTCCTCCACGGAGACGAAGAACGCATCCATGTCGACGTGGAAGATGGTTCGGGCTAAAGCCGGCAGCTGAGATGTGACGGCCATCAAGCGGATTGTACCAGCGGATTCTTTTGGGCGGAGAAAAAGCGAATGCTCGTCTGGGGAAAGCCGCCCTCGGCGGCTGTCCCCGGAGCGAAGCTCCGGCTTCCTGCCCTCGACGACGACTTACACCAACACCTTCTCCTGCAACGGCGTCATGCCTCGCATCTGCCTCACGCGTTCATAAATCTTCCCGTATTCCCGCGCGGAAGCGTTCCAGGAAAAGTCCTTATTCATCCCGTTCCGCATCAGCACCTGCCACGAAGTCTGATCCCGATAAGCCACCAGCGCCTGTTTGATGGTCAGCAGCAGAGACTCGCCGTTGTACTCCGTGAACTTGAATCCCGTGCCTTTGCCGGAGCGCGCATCCCAGGGCTCGATCGTATCGTCCAGTCCGCCGGTGGCGCGAACAATGGGCACCGTGCCATACTTCAAGCTATAGATCTGATTTAGCCCGCAAGGTTCATATTTAGAAGGCATTAAGAACATGTCAGACCCTGCCTCAATTTTGTGCGCGACAGCGTTATCGTAAGCCACTTTCACGGCAATCTTGTTGGGGAACTGTTTATTGAGCCGGACAAACATCTCTTCATACTGCTTGTCGCCAGCGCCCAACGCGACCACGATCATCTCTTCGCGCGCCAGCCGATCCATGATCTGCGCAATCAGGTCAAACCCCTTCTGTGCAGCAAACCGCGACACGATGCCGATCACTGGAATCTTCGGATCGGCGTTCTTCACCCCAAACGCCGTCAACAGGTCCTGCTTGCACTGGGCTTTTCCAGCAAGATCCTGAGGCGAATACTTCGCCGCGATGAACTTGTCGGCCTGCGGGCTCCACTCGTCGTAATCCACGCCATTCAAGATGCCCGTAACGGTAGCCGCGCGGTCGCGTAGCACGCCTTCCAGTCCAAACCCATATTCGGCAGTCTGAATTTCCTGGCTGTATTTCCGGCTCACCGTAGTTATGAAGTCAGAAAAGGTAAGCGCGCCTTTCAGGAAATTAACCTGCCCGAAGAATTCCATCTTCGACATGGTGAACAGGTCCCAGGGCAGCATCAGCAGCGGCAAAGTCTCAGGGGGGAAAAGTCCCTGGTAGCCGATGTTATGGATGGTGAACACGGTACCTACGTCGCGAAACGCCGGATCCTCCGCATAAACTGTGCGCAGCAATACCGGCACTAGCGCCGACTGCCAGTCGTGACAATGGAAAATCTGCGGGACTCCCAGAATCTTCGTCGCCTCCAACACCGCACGAGAGAACAAAGCGAAACGCTCCGCATTATCGGGATAGTCCCCTGCCGGCGTGCCGTATAGCGCGTCGCGATCGAAGTACTCCGGATAGTCGACAAAATAAAACCGCACTCCGGACTGGCTTCCACCCGCAACCACCGCCGCGAACCGGTACTTGTCATCGAAAGGGATCGTAATGCTGCGCACCACAGTCGCCGGATCCGCCAGCTTCGTCTGGCGGTAACGGGGCAAATATACGCTCACTTGATGCCCCAGGGCCGCCAATGCACGCGGCAATGCTCCCACCACGTCGGCCAATCCGCCGGTTTTCGAAAACGGCACGCCTTCTGATGCCACGAACGCAATATGCATGAACCCCTCCCGGGAGACCCGCTTTTCACGGGCGCACGTTATGATGGAATATATGTTGCGGGACATTGCCAGTCTATATGTCCGGGGAAAAGAGGGTCAACGTGCCGAAGGTCGTGTCCACGCGCCGTCCTCAACATAAGCCCAAGTTGGGACAGCATTTTCTCGCCAGCGACAGTTATGCCGCCCAGATTGTCGACGCCCTCGGCGACACATCGCAAAGCACCGTGCTCGAAATCGGCCCCGGGCGTGGCGTCCTCACTTCCCTGCTCGCGAAGCGCGCCCGCCGCCTCATTGCCGTGGAGCTCGACCGCGTGCTGGCCGCACAACTGCGTCTCCGCTTCGGCATGTTTCCCAACGTTGAGGTCATCGAGGCCGACATTCTTTCGGTCGATTTCGATTCCCTGTTCGGACCCAAACCCGGTCTGCGCCGGCCCGGAATCGAATTCCGCCCCGACCCGGTGAAGGTCATCGGCAATCTTCCTTACTACATCACTTCCGACATTCTGCTGCGCCTGTTCGATTACTCAAAGTACTTTGAAACCATCGTCGTTCTCGTCCAGCGCGAAGTCGCAGACCGCATCGCCGCCGAGCCCGGCAGCCGAGATTATGGCCTGCTCTCCGCCACCGCTCAGCTCTACGCCCGGGTCGAAAAACTTTTCACTCTGCCGCCCGCCGCCTTTGCCCCGCCGCCGAAAGTGCATTCCACCGCGCTGCGCCTCACCATCGCTCCGCGACAAAAGGAATTGGGCCTTAACGGAGACGGCAGCGCCGAAAGTGGCCGTATTAAAGACAGCTTCATCGACTTCCTCAAGCTCTCCTTCGGCCAAAAGCGCAAGACGCTGTGGAACAATCTCAAGTCCAACTATCCGGAGCCTCGTCTGCGCGCGGCCCTGACCCAGGCCCAAGTAAAACCCACCGCCCGCGCCGAGACCTTGACTCTGGAAGAAAGCGCTGCCCTGTTTCGCGCCTTGCGAAACTCCCACGACGGCTCGTAGCATGATTTCAGTCGGCAAGTTGCTTCGCTGACCTTTTCGCGGAAGGGAGTATCCATGACCGCGACTCTAGTTCGACATCCAGCGGTCGCCGGACGTTTCTATCCCCATGATCCAAAAGTTCTCCGCGAGGAAGTTCACACTTACCTGTCCCAGACCCCCAGCCAAAAACCCGTCCGCGCGATAGGTTGCATCGCTCCCCATGCCGGCTACATGTATTCCGGCCACGTGGCGGGCGCCGTGTTTGCAGGGGTAGAGATCCCCCAACTCTGTCTGGTACTGTCTCCCAACCACACCGGCGTAGGCCGTGCCCTGGCAATCATGAGCGAAGGCGCGTGGGAGACGCCCCTCGACGACGTTCCCATCGACAATTCATTCGCCGCCGCCCTCAAGCAGCGCTGCCCGCTCCTACAGGAGGATTCATCCGCGCACCGCAGCGAGCATGCCGCTGAAGTCGAGTTGCCCTTCCTGCAAGTGCGCCAGCCCCAACTCAAATTCGTTCCCATCGCGCTGGGTACCAGTCAGTTCGACGTTCTCGAGCAACTCGGCGAAGCCATTGCGGACGTGATCGCAGCGCACAGCAATCCCATCCTGATCGTAGCCTCCAGCGACATGAATCATTACGAATCGGAAGCCGTCACCCGCGTGAAGGACCACACCGCGATTCAACCTATCCTCGCCGTCGACGCCCGCGCCCTCTACGACGTGGTCACCCAGCAGAACATCAGCATGTGCGGATTCGGCCCGGCAGTCGCAATGCTCACGGCCGCGAAGAAGCTGGGCGCAAAGGCGGCGGAGCTGGTCAAATACGCAACCTCAGGCGACGTCTCCGGCGACCGAGATCTGGTAGTAGGCTATGCTAGCGTGCTGGTTCGTTAGCGGCCGCAAATAGAAAACATCTCGCCGATTGATGAGTGATCCTGTAGATTGGTTAATCCTGTAAATTCATGCCATGATTGCCTACCAGCACGCCCTGGCTCTGTTCCTATTCGTCGGCGTTCCCATCTGGGATGCGCTCGAGACGCGGGCACTGAAAACCAGCACAAATCCTCGCAGGAAAATATTGTCCTATCAGAGAATTGTGCTCATCCTCTGGGCCGCCGCCATCGTCGCCTGGATTACACTACGATCCAGCGTTTTCTTTATCTGGCCAGAGGTCCATCTAGCCGCTCAGCAAAAGATAGGAGCATCGTTCGGTTGGGGATTCGCCATCGCGTTTGTACTTGGTTCCATCCTGCAGGTCGTTCTAGTCCGTCGCAGCGCCACCGCGCGCGAAAAAATGTTACGGCCATTTAAGCGCCTGGCTTTCATCCTTCCCGTAACCCAGCAAGAGCGAGCCTGGTTCGCCTTGGTCTCCGTCACAGCGGGCATTTGTGAGGAGACTTTGTATCGCGGCTTTCTGATCAGATACCTCGCCAATGACCCGTGGCACGCCGGACTCTGGATCGCGGTAGCGATCGCCAGCATCTCCTTCGGACTCGCGCACGGCTACCAGGGATTATCCGGCATCATCGGCACCACCTTGCTGGGAGCGGTAATGGCAGTTCTCTTTCTCGCCAGCGGAAGCCTGTGGCTGCCCATGGCACTTCACGCCATCATTGACCTGAGAATTCTCTTGCTGCTCCGCCCCGGCGACCTAGCCACTTGAAGCGCTCTGAATCAGATCGCTGACTGGTCATTCAAGAATCGGTACAAACGAACGCGATGGCCGAAACGCGCGATCTGCGGCCAATGAGTGGAACGTGAAATTTGTCGCCTGTCCACGTTCCCTGCTCGAGTTCACCGTTACTCAGATCCTTCTTGAGATGATCGCAATCCTGGCGTGCGGAGTAGATTGACTTGCGCGTGGCGCCGATCTAACATCTGCCGCATTGTCTGCAGACCTGACACTACCGGTTAGAACCTTCGGCCGCTACGAACTCCGAGAGTTGGTGGCCGTAAGCGGCATGGGTGTGGTCTATCGTGCCTGGGACCCCACACTCGCCTGCGTCGTCGCCATCAAACTGGTTAGTGAAAACACGATTCCTGACGAGTCCGCACGCCGCCAACTCTATACGGAAGCCCGAATTGCTTCGTCTCTGAACCACACCAATATATGCCGGATCAAAGATGTAATCGAAGAATCAGGCCAAGCCGGCATTGTCATGGAGTATGTCGAGGGACAGGTTCTCACCAATGCCATCCCAGCCAATGTCGGGCTTCCATTTGATCTTGTAGTCGAATACGGCATCCAGATCGCCGACGCTATTTCTCATGCCCATGAAAACGACGTGATCCACCGCGATCTCAAGAGCGGCAATGTGATGCTCAATCGCGACGGCCAGATAAAGCTGCTGGATTTCGGCCTGTCGAAGATACAACGCCGCAGCGAGCTTCCCAGCTCTCTCCAGAACCCGGATACCAAGGACAGTTCAGACACGATCGTGGGAACCCCGCCCTACTGGGCTCCGGAAGTGTTGAAACATCGTCCGAGCGATACCCGCAGCGACATTTGGAGCTTTGGTGTGTTGCTGTACGAAATGGCCAGCGGGCAAATGCCATTCAAAGGGGCCACCATGATTGAGCTCGGCTCCTCGATCCTGCGAAACTCCCCATTGCCGCTGCCCGAACACGTGCCGGAGTCGCTCTCGAGAATCACCTACCGCTGCTTGCGCAAGGAAATGGGCCAGCGTTATCAGCATGTCGGTGAAATAAAGGCGGCGCTCGAGGCGATCGAACAGAACGCTGATCGCCCCTCTCCGCGTCCGCCAGCTGGCGAGAGGGCACAACTACCTGCGATCCGCTCGGTTGCCGTGTTGCCGTTGGAGAATCTTTCGGGCGCTCCCGACCAGGAATATTTTGCCGATGGGCTGACCGAGTCGCTGATCACTGCTCTGGCGAAAGTCCCGGGGTTACGCGTCATTTCGCGCACTTCGATCATGCAGTACAAGCATGCCCAGAAAACGCTCCCTCAGATCGCCCGCGAATTGAGCGTGGACGCCATCGTGGAGGGCTCCGTGCGCCGCGATGGCGACCGAGTGCGCATCACCGCAGAGTTGATCGAGGCCCGCACCGATCAGCATCTCTGGACTGAGAGCTACGACCGGGACCTCCGCGACATCCTGAGCCTGCAGTCGCAAGTAGCGGCTGCGATTGCTAACGAGATAAGGGCCAAGTTAAGCCCTTCGATAATGGGAACAGCTTCCCCGTCGAGCAGGTCTGCACTCGATCCTTCGCTCCTCGAGACGGCAAACCCCTCCGCCGCGGCCGGCAAACCATCCGCCTCGATCAATCCCCTGGCGTACGACCTTTACCTCAGGGGCCGGCATTTTTGGAACAACCGGGTTACTGACGAAGATTTCCGAAAAGCCGTGGAGCACTATCAACGCGCTCTCGAGATTGATCCCCAATCCGCGCTGACTTATGCCGGGTTGGCTCACTGTTCTCTCCTGATGGGAACGGGCGAATATGGCCTCAGAGCTCCTTCCGAGATGATGGAGAAAGCGAGGGTGGCCGCTCTCAAAGCTTTGAGCATTGATGATTCGATTGCGGAAGCGCACTTGTCGTTGGCGATGGTGAAGTTTCGCTTTGATTGGGACTGGGAGGGTGCGGAAATAGAGTTCCAGCGAGCCCTTGAACTCGATCACGGCTATTCCGCAGCCCATTACTGGTACTCGGTCTACCTGGCGGTCCTGGCGCGCTTCGATGACGCTTTCGTCGAAGCGAAGATGGCACGGCACCTTAGCCCCTTCTCGCCATTAATGCACTTTAGCTTGGGACTCTTGCTTTATGCCTCAAGTCAGAATGAGGAGGCCATCGAGCAGCTCCGCGACACCGTAGCCATGGACGCCAAGTTCCCGCTCTCTCACCTTGTCCTTGGGCTGACGTTCGGTCGCAAGGGCAGATTTGATGAAGCCATCGCCGAATTCAAGCAAGCTCTGACGATCGCGGGCGTAAGCCCTCTTTGGTCAGGTTTCCTGGGACAGGTTTACGCGTCGGCGGGGAAGACTGAGGACGCGGTCCAGATTTTGAAGGAGCTGTCCGTCACGGCAAAAACCCGCTACGTGCCGCCCGTCGCTTTTGCAGTCGTGTACGCCGGCTTGGGTAAAATCGATGATGCGTTTCATTGGTTGGGGAAAGCGGTTGACGAACGCGATGGACTATTGATCTACCTCAAAGTCGGATCAATTTTCGACAGTTTGCGTTCGGATCCGCGCTTCTCCTCGATTCTGACTCAGGTGGGCCTGCAACGGGATTCCGGGCTCGACGTCGTTCATCCTCCACCCAAGCCAATTCCGCCGCCCCCTCCAACGCCTCGGCCGCTTCTGCAAAAACTGCTTCTTGGGATCGCCGCCGCGATCTTCGTTGTGATCGTCGCGTCTGTCCTTATCCCGCATGTTAGTGAGCTACTTTGGCCTTCAAGGACAATCTTAGCTATCCAGCCTTTCAAAACCCTCGGTGGCGATCTGGATTCTCGCCGCCTTGCCGAGATTGTAAGAGAAGAGGTCTTCACGCGATTGAGCGAAGTTCATCCCCTAAAGCTGGGAGTGGTCGAGCTGACTACGGCAGATTCTGAACTCAGTTTTGAGCAGGTTTGCGAAAGTCACAAACCAACGTACATTCTGGCGGGTGCGGTTCATCGCGATGGCAATCAATTGGCGATCACCGATCAACTTGTGTCATGCAAAGACCAGACCGGCATGCTCGGCGACCGCCATGCAATGAATCCCGACCAGGCAGGCACGGGTGCGGTTGTAGAAAACATCGTTCAGAAGATATTGGCAGCGCTTCCCAGGGACATACAGCCCGCATATCAGGTGAACCCCAAAGCATACGAGGCTTACTTGCAGGGGCGTTTCGAGTGGAATCTACGCACTACACAAAGCCTCATGCAGGCTATTTCTTATTTTCAACAAGCAATCGCCTACGACGCATCGTATGCACCCTCGTACGCCGGTTTGGCGGACTGTTACGCTCTTTTGGGGTCCGCACCCAACACCGCTTTGCCGCCGAGCGAAGCCTTTCCCAAGGCGAAGGCCAACGCGTTAAGAGCGCTTGCATTGGACAAAGACCTCGCCGAGGCCCATGTTTCGCTGGGATATTCCGCGCTCGTCTACGATTGGAACTACCCGGAAGCTGAGAAGGAATTCCGCAAGGCTATCGAACTCCGGCCGGATTACGCAACCGCACATCAGTATTACGCCTACTATCTGACTGCCATGGGCGAGATAGACCAGGCGATCGCCGAGCGGCAGCGTGCTGTTTCGATCGAACCAAGGTCTCCTCTGCTCAACGCCGCACTCGGAGAGGCGTACTACGAAGCACATCGATTTAGCGACAGCATCGGACCAAGCCAACAGGCTCTGTCAATCGATCCCCGCTACGCCATTGCGATCATCAACATCGGGCGCGCAAACGAGCAAATGCACCTGTATCCGCAGGCTCAGCAGTATTACCAGTCAATTCTGGCATTCGCGCCGCACGAACCTGCTCTGCTGGGGCTGCTGGGACACCTGTATGCTGTTACAGGGCGGCAGGCGGCAGCGCGTGAAATCATTTCGCAGTTGCAGCAGATGAGCGGAAGCCAATACGTCTCAAGTCTCTATGTAGCCCTGATTTATATAGGTCTGGGTGAGAAGGACCAGGCGTTCGCCTGGCTCGACAAGGCCTACGCAGAGCGATCAGATTTCCTGGTTTATCTGCCCACCGATCCGATGGCAGATCCGCTGCGGAGCGACCCTAGGTTTCCGGTTTTGCTGGGACGCCTCGGGCTTAAGAAATGAGAGCCCTCGGAGGAAACTGCGGATGGTGTACCCTCCGAGCACCTATTCGTTAAGAACGAGATGTGACAATCGGCGAAGACCTGACAGGCAGCGGCCTAGAAGCACTCTCCGGGACCTACGTTACCCTTTCGATACGCTCCCCGTACCGTGTACGGACTTGTGCTTGGCTCAATGCCGAGACCAGCCACGTCAAGTGTTTCAATCCAGAAAGGGTGCAAACGGTACCTGACTCGATAGGTAATCGCCGCGCGTCGAGAAGGACTTGCTTCCAACTGTTCCTTCAGCTTACGGGAGTAAAAAACGTCAAAGCACTCGATCTGGCCCGACCTTCTCACCATCACGACCTTCGGTTGCCCCTGGTCATCAACATTGGGGAGATTGCTAGCAGGTTGATAGGTATTGTCCGGGAAATAGGTCAGCCAGAAAGTCTTGGTTCTTGCGTAGTATCCAAAGAAAATGACGTAGACTACGACCGCTGTTCCGATCACCGCCGCAAAGTAGCCGCCACGCTTCCACTTCGCCATTCTTGCCACCGATTCGCGGTCAGTTTGCCTTACCTTACCACTTGTCGAAGTCGGGCGATTACACTCGTCGTCAGCGCCCGGCCGTGGCGTTCTTCCCCATCTCGATCAACCCCTTAGCCCGCGCCCGCACCACATTGATTACCGAAGCGTCCTCAAAAATCTCCTGCAGCACCGGCGCCACACCTTGTATCTCGTCAAGTTCATTGTTCCTGGCCTGCGTCTCCATCCGCTTCAACTCATCGTCCAGCGCCAGCTTCTGGTAGCGATGGTAGTAGGACAGCCGGCGTCCATAGTCCAGCGTGCCCCCCATTCTCTGGAAAAGCTCGGTGAGCTGCTGCACTGCTGCCAGGTTCGAATAGTTGTACCGTGCCGTGTTTGAGCGCTGGCCATCCTGAAAGCTGAGTAGCTTCGTACCCGTGAAAGCCAGCTTGTTGTTGCCCGAGTCAATCTTTCCAGCGAAATACTGCGCCCGTTTCGCCCAGTCGAAGATCTTCTCCCGATTCCCCGCCGACGCCTGGAATTCCGTCTGGTAGGGTTGCTCTTCGGAATCCTCAGCGATTGCTCCGACGCATTCATAGCGCGCACGTCCCGTTGCGTCGACCGCGATCGAGTAGTGCGCAGGATTAGACTCAGGAAAGTCCAGAGTAAACGTAACCATCGCGGTCGAAACCGCACTGGCGTTTGCAGTCTGCTGTGCGATCGACGGCACAGACATCGCAGCCACAGCCAGCATTCCCACGCACACCGCTCTCCAGCCAATCCTGGGGCAAATGAAAGAAGCTCGAACCAGAGAAGCTCGGATCAAAAAAGCTGGAATCAACAAGGCTGGAATCATCACCGCGCCGCAGCCCTCTGCCTTTCCAGCGTGCCCGCGGTATGTAAATGGCAGATCGCGATGGCCAGCGCGTCCGAAGCGTCCATCGGCTCCGGAGCCTCCGCCAGCCCCAGCAGGCGCGTCACCATATGTTGCACCTGTTGCTTCTCCGCCCGGCCATATCCCACAACCGACGACTTGATCGTCAGCGGAGAATACTCGGCAACCTCCAGCCCAGCCGTGGCCGCTGCCAGCATAGCCACTCCCCGCACCTGGCCCAGCTTCAATGCCGACTTCACATTCAGCGCGTAGAAGATTCCTTCAATCGCAACTTCATCCGGATGGTGCACCGTAATAAGGACGCCAAGTTCGTCGTAAATGCGCGACAGCCGCCGCGCCAGCGGCTCCCGCAGCGAAAGCTTGATCGCACCGCAAGTCAGGCAAACCAACTGTCCGCCAGAATGCATCTCGACCACACCATACCCGGTGTACTCCCCGCCACAGTCAATGCCCAGAACTCGCATGTAAGAGCAGTCTATCGCGGAAGCAGCGCAGAACCTAGAACCGGTAATGGAGTTATAAACGATCTCACTGAGGCGCCCTTACAGCCGCTTTCGCCAGTACCCAGGCTTCGGCTCGTGTGTGCAACCGCGATGATCTGGATGCTCGCCGAAGGTCGTTCACGGTAAATCAGAACAAACGGAAACTGCCTGAGCAAGAACCTGCGAGTGGCGTGCGACCCAGACACCCAGCGCTGTGGAGCCTGCTTGATCTGCGCCTTAAGGCGCGATCCATTTCAGAGTCGAATTTCAGAGCAGCATCCACACTGTGCTCCTGGTACCAGTCGAATGCCGCATCGTACTCGGCCGACGCTTCCTCATGAAATTCCACGAAATCAGTGGGCACGGGGCAGCTTCGCTAAGTTGCGTTTGCGCACTTCCGCCCATGTCGTGGTTTTTGCCTCGCCTGAATCCAGATCTGCGATTCGTTTCCCGATCTCCGCTTCCCACGCGGCTTGTACCTCTTCATCAACCTTGCCATCGAGGTTGGAGATCAGGGACTCCGCCAACGCTTCCCGTTCCTCAACCGACAGCGACAGCGCTTGCTCCAGCAGCCTGGACACTTCCGGCGTCATTTGCGCCATAGCCACCTCACCCGGTTATCTTATCGCAGCCGGCTAATACCGATTACACATGATTCCATTGCGCAGCTCATCAACAGCACTTCGGCCGTCGCACCTTAACCTCTTCAAACTCCCGCCGAAACGCCGCATAAGCCGCTCTTGACGACGCCATCCCAGCCCGTTCCAAAAACCGCGCATACGCTGCCTCATCAAAAATCTCCCGCAGCGTCGCCATGAAAGTGTGCCAGCTGAAAACGATTCGCTTCATCCCCGCTCCTCCACCAATCGAGTCCTCACAAACGGCGCTTCTTTCACCGGTGCTTGTCTAGTCCCACTCAGAATTCCCCACCACTGCCGCCCCGATTCCACAAGCACCAGCGTAACCATCACCACCAGCACTCCCGTGACCGCCGCATCCAGCCGGTTGTTGAAGATCAGCCGCCCCGTCGCCCCAGTCGCCGGACCCGCTGCCAGCGCCTCAGCCTGCGCCAGAAATCCCACCCGCGGATTCGGGTCGAACATCTTCTGCCACGACGCCGTAAACGTCACTGCCACCAGCCACGCCAGCGGCACCAGCGTAACCGCCGCATACTTTGCCCGGTGCATCTTGATGATGATCGTCGTGGCCACGCACAAAGCCACCGTCGCCAGCAGTTGATTCGAAATACCAAAGAGCGGCCACAGAGAGTTAATCCCGCCCAGCGGATCTTTCACTCCCTGCCACAGAAAGTATCCCCAGGCCCCGACAATCAGCGCGCTGGTCCCAAGAATCGACGGATACCAACTGGTCCGCCCCAGCGGCTTGTACACATGCCCCAGCGCATCCTGCACCATGAACCGCGCCACCCGCGTCCCGGCATCGAGAATAGTCAGGATAAACAGCGCTTCAAACATGATGGCGAAGTGATACCAAAGCGCCATCAACGTCTCCCCGCCCAGGCTGTGCGAAAAAATGTGCGCCATGCCCACCGCAAACGCGGGCGCTCCCCCAGTGCGGTTGTAAAGCGTCTGCTCGCCAACTGCATGCGCCAGCGCCTGCATGTCAGCCGCAGTCACCGGAAAACCCCAACTGGAAATAGTCGCCGCCGCGGCAGCAGGCGCCTGCCCCACGACTCCCGCCGGGCTGTTGATCGCAAAATAAACTCCCGGCTGCATCACACACGCCGCGATGATCGCCATCACCGCGACCGCCGACTCGCACATCATCGCTCCATAGCCCACCATGCGCGTCTCAGTCTCCCGAGCAACCAGCTTCGGAGTCGTCCCGCTCGAAATCAGAGCGTGAAATCCACTGATCGCTCCGCATGCAATCGTGATGAAGGCAAAAGGAAATATTTTCCCCGCAAATACCGGACCCGTGCCGTCCACAAACCGCGTCAGCGCCGGCATATGCAGCGTGGGATGCAGCGCCACAATACCGACAGCCAGCAACGCGATCGTTCCCAGCTTCACAAACGTACTCAGATAATCGCGCGGCGCCAGCAGCAGCCACACCGGCAAAGCCGACGCGGCGAAGCCATAAACCATAATCAGAATCGCCAGTGTGGGCGCGCTAAACGTAAACAGCCGAGCCAGCCCCGGACTCTGCGACACATACTGCCCGCCCCAGATCGCTGCCAGCACCAGAACAAATCCCAGCGCCGAAACCTCCAAAACTTTCCCCGGACGAATCCGCCGCAAATAAACCCCCATCAGCACAGCAATCGGCATGGTCATCGCGATCGTGAACGTTCCCCACGGGCTCGCCTTGAGCGCATTCACCACGATCAACGCCGCGACTCCCAGCAGGATAATCAGAATCGCAATCACCGCCACGTAAGCGACGAATCCCCCAACCCGCCCGATCTCGTCCTTGGCCATCTCCGTCAGCGATTTTCCATCGCGCCGCACCGAGAACAGCAGAGTTACGAAGTCCTGCACGCAACCCGCAAACACTGCTCCAGCCAGCACCCACATCGTCCCCGGAAGATAACCAAACTGAGCCGCCAGCACCGGCCCCACCAGCGGCCCCGGCCCGGCAATCGCCGCGAAATGATGTCCAAACACCACCCACTTATTCGTAACCAGAAAGTCGCGGCCATTCTCCAGTCGCTCCGCCGGAGTCGCCCGCAAGCCATCCAGCGCGAGAATCTTCACCGCGATGAACTTGCTGTAGAAGCGGTACCCGAGCGCATAGCAGCACGTCGCCGCCACCACCAGCCACAGCGCGTTGATCGGCTCGCCGCGATGCACGGCAATCGCACCCACTGCCAAGGCGCCGACCACGGCAACCGCTCCCCACCCCAGAATCGCAAGCAGCTTGCTCATTTCAGTTCCTTCCAGGGGAGCATTGTGCCCAAACTTGGGCCGCGGACGCAAATGCTGCTCATACCGTCACCGGGCCGTAATGAAGCGACTCCTTGCCGAGAATCACTCCGCATTTAATGATAATCTTGTTCTTCCCGGCGACTGAATATCCCGCGCCTCCGGCCAACTCTGAATCCGGCCCATGCCCGGGGTCCATCCCAGGAAGTTTTGTCTGAATGAATGCACCGGAGCACACAATGAAGATTGGTATGTTGACCGGCGGAGGAGATTGTCCCGGTCTGAACGCAGTGATTCGTGCGGTAGTCCGCAAAGGCATCTTCACCTACGAGGACGAATTCGTCGGCTTCATGGAAGGCTGGCGCGGCGTCATTGAAGACACCAGCATCCTCCTCGATCTCGACTCGGTCGGTGGCATTCTGCCTCGCGGTGGCACCATCCTTCGAACTTCGCGTACCAATCCCTCGAAGCGTCCCGATGGCATCGACCGTTGCCTGGCCACGCTCGAAAAAAATAAACTCGATGCTCTCATCGCGATCGGCGGAGACGACACTCTTTCGGTCGCCCAAAAACTCCATGAACGCGGCGCCAAGGTCGTAGGCGTTCCCAAGACCATTGACAACGATTTGGGTGGCACCGATTACACCTTCGGATTCGACACTGCCTGCAACATCGTCTGCGAAGCCCTCGACCGCGTCCACACCACCGCGGAAGCTCACAACCGAGTCATGGTAGTGGAAGTCATGGGTCGCGACGCCGGCTGGATCGCGCTCTACAGCGGCATCGCCGGTGGCGCCGACGTCATCCTCATCCCCGAGCGCCCCTTCGACATCGATAAGGTAGCGGATTCCATCCGCCAACGCCACGAGCGCGGCCGCTATTTTTCCATCGTGGTCGTGGCCGAAGGCGCGAAGTTCTCCTCCCAACCCGGCCAGGGAGCTCCCGTTCTGTCAGATATGGGCAAAGACGAATTTGGCCACGTCAAACTCGGCGGCATCGCCAACATCCTCGCCCGCGAAATCGAAAAACGCACCGGCTACGAAACCCGCGCCGTGGTTCTAGGACACATCCAGCGCGGAGGCTCGCCCAGCGCCTTCGACCGCGTCCTCGCCACGCGTTACGGCCTGGGCGCGATCGACATGGTGCATCGCGGCGAATTCGGATGCATGGCCGCTCTGCGCGCCAACAAAATCGTCTCCATCCCTCTGCTCGAGGCCATCTCCCATAACCGCGTCGTAGACGACGAGATGATTCAGATCGTCGACGGCCTCTTCCAGAAAGTCGCCGATCGGGAACCCGCGGAGAGATAGAACCTCCCGGGACACACACCGGGAGAAGGACCCACGTTTGAAACTTCGACTCTGGCTCCTCTTGAGTTTGTTGGCGAGCGTGACCAGCTCGCTCTATATGTCCAGAGTGCTGCTGCCGTGGGAGTTCTACATTGACGTGCAGCACGGCAAGCTGAAGGCCGAGATGGGCGACCTCTATCCTCGCTGGGTGGGGACACGCGAACTTCTGCTCCATAGACGCAACCCATATGGCCCCGAAGTGAGCCATGAAATTCAGATGGCCTTTTATGGTCACGTCATCGATCAAAAATACGGAGAGCCGGGAGTGGAAGTCGTCGACGAGCAGCGCTTCGTCTATCCCCTGTACGTCGTGTTTCTCCTGGCGCCCATGGTTTACCTGAGCTTTTCGCAGGTGCAGATGTGCGCCCTGGTGCTCTTCGCAGTAGTAACGGCAATCAGCGTGCTCCTCTGGCTGGATCTCTTGCGCTGGAGACCGGACAAAATTCTAACCACTGCCATTGTTCTGTTTGTTCTCAGCAACCCTCAGATCGTGCAGGGACTGCGGCTGCGCCAAATCGGCTTGGTGGTCGCTTTCCTGCTCGCATTGAGTGCCTGGTGCATCGCCCGAAATCACTTGGCCCTCGCCGGCGTCCTTCTGGCGGTTTCCACGGTCAAGCCGCAGATGGTTGTGCTGCCCTTAGTGTGGTACCTGGTGTGGGGCATAAGTGGATGGCGGCGGCGATGGCCCCTGCTCGCGGGGTTCGGAGTCACGCTTGCGACGCTGGTCGCACTCGGAGAGCTAATCCTGCCCGGATGGCCCGTCTATTTTGTCGACGGGCTCATCGCCTATCGGAGGTATTTTCCGACAACTTCCCTCTTGTGCCTCGCTCTCGGCAATTGGGTCGGCGGAGCGTTGTCAGGAATCGCAATTCTCGCCCTGCTGACTCTGGCTTGGCGAAACCGGAAGGTCGATGCAGCTTCGCCGGATTTCATACAGACGCTGGCGGCATTCTTCGTCGCCGCATCTCTCGTGCTGCCCTTGTTTCAACCCTTCAATCAGGTTCTGCTGTTGCTCCCGGTCCTGATGGTCGTCCGCGACTGGGACCTTCTGCCGCCTCTCGGTCGCCGCTCTTTTTTTATCGTTGCCGCCTGGCCCTGGATTGCCTCCCTCGTGTTACTGCTCTTTCCTCCTCGCCTGGATTCGACGAACCGCATTCCCTTGCTCCCCTCAGTGCTGGTCCTATTCGTACCCTTTCTTCTTCTAATGTTGTTGCTGACAAGATCGGGACCAACCAGCGAAACGCCTGCCATCCCCGGATCTGCCCCCGTGCCGAGTTCCTGAATTCTGTATCATGGGCGGACCGATGTATGTATGAGCATGACTCCAGCGAAAGCCGCCTCGTGGCTGACCCTTAAACGCCTGCGCGTACACGGTCTGATCCTCGCTCTGTGCCTCTGGTCTGTCTACATCTGGAATATGGCCGCGCCCGGCCTGCGCGATCGCGCCGGCAATCTCAAGGGCACTGACTTCCTGCATTTTTATACTCTCGGCTGGCTCGCCCTGGCTCACCGCGGCGCCGATCTGTATAGCATGCAAGCACAGTCCGCACTTGCCGTCCAACGCGTCCCCGCCGCTGCCGGCATTCGCTATCTGCCGCTTTATCCCCCGCAGGTTTCAATTCTCTTCACGCCCTTCGCGCGCTTGTCTTATACATGCGCACTGATTCTCTGGCTCACCTTGAGTGCGCTACTTTATGGCCTGTGCGTTTATGCCGTCTGGCGCACGTGCCCGAACCTCCAGAGCTGCAAACTCACAGTCTTAATTCTCGCTCTGGCGTTCCCCGCCTTCTGGCACCTGATTGCCTGGGGACAAACCTCAGCGCTCGCGCTCGCCTGCTTCACGCTGGGCTTCTTCGCCTTGCGTGCCCAGCGCGAATTTCTCGCTGGCCTGGCTCTAGGATGCCTCATCTTCAAGCCACAACTCGGTGTCGCTTGCGCAATCATCTTCCTTGCCACACGCCAGTGGAAAGTAATAGCCGGCGCGCTGCTTTCCGCCTCAGCTCAACTCGCGGCCGCCTGGATTTACTACGGCCCCGATCCGCTCCGCGCTTGGATCCAATTGCTCTCGCGGGTCCCCACCCTGCTTCCGCTCCTCGAACCGAAGCTCTACCAAACTCACTCCCTGCGCACTTTCTGGACACTGCTCCTGCCGTGGCCGCGCCTAGACATCGCCCTCTATATCCTCACCGCAATCCTCACGCTCGCCCTCGCCGCCCGTTGTTGGCAAAGCACCCTGCCGCTGCCCCTGCGTTATTCCGCTCTGCTGCTAGCCACAGTCTTGGTCGCTCCCCATCTCACAGTCTATGATCTCGTAATCCTCGCGCCCGCGTTCCTGCTGCTCTCAGATTGGATCATCGTTCAACCCGACCGCATCCGTACTCCCCATCTCGAACTCCTTCTCTATCTCGCATTCATTCTTCCACTACTAGGCCCCCTCGCGCGCCGGACGCACCTCCAGCTCACCGTTCCCGTCATGCTGGCTATCCTATGTGTCGTATTTCAACTCGGACGACGCGATAACGTGGAAGAGCGGCGCTTCAGCGCCGCGTAAAGGCAAGAATCAATGTGGGCTTCAGCCCCCGTGGTCGCTTGAGGTCTTCCTCAGCCCAATGTTCCACCCTCCTACTGCCCAAACAAGAACCTTAACGCTTCAGGAAATCGCTCCGCCCACGCCGCCTCGTTGTGCCCGGCTCCATCCTCGATCACCAGCCGCAACCGCCTCTCACTCAACACTGCTCGCCGCAAAATGGCCGCCAGTTCCCGCACATCGTCCACCACCGTCCGGCTCCGCTCCGCGCTTCCAGCTTCGGCAGTCCCGACTCCCAGATAAATTCGCTCCGGCCAGATTCTCACCGACCGGCTCTCCTTGATCGCCTGTCTTGACGACGCCCACAGCGACGGACTCTCCACCAACAATCTCCCAATCACTCCCGGCCGCGCCACCACAGTGTACAGCGCAATCAGCGCGCCTAACGACGATCCCCCCAGCCCAGTATTTTCCGGTCCCGTCGCCACCCGATAGTTCCGCTCCACGAACGGCATCACTTCCTTCATCAGAAAATCCGGATAATACCGCCCCTGCACCCGCAGCATCATGGGTTGCATCGACCGGTGCGGCATGTATTCGCGAATCCGATCCTTGGTCGCATTATCGATGCCCACAAGAATCATCGGCGGTACCGCGCCTTCGCCGATCAGACGATCCGCCGTCTCGTCCACCTGCCACTCAACGCCGGCGTATGAAGTCGCCGCCTCAAACAGATTCTGCCCGTCATTCAAGTAAAGCACCGGATAATGCCGCCCTTCATTCTCCGGCCCGTCATATCCCGGAGGCAGCCACACCCGTAAGAAGCGCGTGTTCCGAAAGATGCGGCTGCGAAATTCATGCAGCCGCAAATCTCCCGTCGCCCCGCTGGCGCGAATCGCCGCAGAATCCTCCGCACCATTGCTGATTTTCTGGATGTTTCCCATCAAAAGACTATTTCGCCGGAGTCGCAAAGCGACGGCATTCATTAGCCCGCACGTAAGTGCCGGGAAGCAAGAATGAATTGAACCGAGTCCCTTCAGAGCCTGCTCTGAGCGAAGTCGAAGGGGATGTCACCTCATCGCAATTTAGACTGTTTGGCCACGATGTCGACAGACTCACGCTTTCGCCTTCACCACACCCGCCAGCCCCGCGATCCCGGCAATCAGCCCCAGTGAACTCAAACACAAAATACACCAAGTCTCCAGCACATACCCCTCGACATAAGTCAGGTACGAAGCAAACACCAATCCCGCCAACGCCGCAGCCAATAACCGCGTCGGCGTCTCCGCCCTCGATCTGTAGATCGTAGCCAGCGCCAACAGCACTCCGTAACCCACCATCCCAATCCCCGCCACCGGAATTCCCATCACCGTCGAATACTCACTACGGTTCACGATGTCGCAGCTGAACTTCTCACCCAGTTCGCAGAACGCGGTCGCCGACTTCGCATAATGCCGCTCCAGCGAAACCGCCGACACCGCCACTCCCGCGACCGCCAGAAACGCGATTGCCAAGTACAGCACTCGATTGTTCGACACGGAAGTTACGCTCACCCCAGCGCGTGGATCTCCGGTCCTACTCACGGCAAACTGCACCCAGTCTGACTGCTCAACACTTGCGGAGTAAAGACTCCTTCGATCGGCGGATTCGCTCCAAACTGCCAGCTTGGAAACAGCTTCACTCCAGCCGCCGAGCATGCCGGAGCGAGATCGTGCGAGCCTTTGATCGCGCATTCCACGTAGGGCACATACTGAAACGATTTCCCAAACATTTCCTTCTGCTCGATGCAGTGGGGACACCAGTACAGCCCGTACATCTTCGCCTGCTTCGACGCCAGGCACTTCGCAAATCCATCGTAGCGATGATTCGTGTGGTACCAGCCCGCGGCATAAGCCAAAACAAACAACACCACAATTCCCCCCCAGATCAGCTTGTTCCGCGACCGCGGACTTGCTTCCGGCACTCCCGCCCGCTCCTGGTGCCGTTTTCGCCGCTCTTCAGACATGGTTCCCTTCCAAATGACTTCGGTTCCTCATACCACGCGCTCAGGCCACCACGTTCAACGCCCCGGGAAGCACATCCAATTCCTCGCAATGCAGCGTCAGCACTTCCCCGTCCACCATCACATTTACGGGTGCGTTCAAATCGAACTCCACCCGTCGAACCGCTTTTCTCTCCGCCCGCGGATGCTCAATGTGCGTGCCATCATAGAGTCCCGGCAGATTCCGCATCAGCCCCAGCCTCCCAATCGCGCCCCAACGGACGTATTCAATGAGCCCACTATTCACTTCAGCCTTCGGCGCGATCATCATTGTCCCGCCGGTAAATTTGCTGTTATTAAATGTGAGAAACAAGCAGCGTCGCCGGTCAAACTCAGTTTCCCCGTCTACACGCACAGGGAACGGCCGCCTTTGCAGCTGCGCCAGCCCCAGAAAGATCGAAATCACATATCCCAGTTCGCCCTGCCGGCTGAAACGGCGCGCCCGCAGAGTCGCTACATCCGCCGGAAACCCCACACTCAACAGATTGATGTAGTGGATGACTCCGCTTCGGTGCCGCAACCGCAGCACGTCGCAGCTCTGCGTTCGCCCCGCAATTAACGACTCGATCGCATGCTCCACCCCGCGGTCGCTGAAATCCCGCAGAAAAGAATTCCCCGTCCCCAGCGGCAAGAACCCAAGTGTGGGGCGCGCGCCCCCGCCCGGCCCGTTTGCGTCGGAGCCGTCTCCCGCCTCGGGAAAAAGCCCGTTCACCACCTCATAAGAAGTCCCGTCTCCACCGACTGCAATAAACCGCCGCTTCCCAAATCCGTAAGCCTCGCGCGCGATCCGCGTAGCGTCGCCGGCACCCCGCGTCTCCACCACCTCAATCCCAACTCCGCCCGCCCGCAGCCGCTCCAAAGCCGGACCCAGCATCTTGCGGCTCCGTCCGCCCCCCGCCGCAGGATTCACAATTGCCAGATACGATTCCCGCTCATTCACAGCCCCACCACCGCGGCCCGATTCACCGTTTTTCCCAGCTCTTCCGCCAGCGCCTGCCGCTTGATCTTCATCGACGCTGTCCGTGGAAAATCTTTCTCGCAGATCACATAACCGCCCACCCGTTTGAAGTCAGGCAGCCGCCGGTTGCGGGTCGCGATCTCCCCCAGCAGCGCGCTATCAAACCGCTGATTCTGTTCCAGCCGCAGCACGATCACCAGCATCTCCTTGCCCAGCTTGCTCTGCGGCCAGATGTAGTTCGCCGCGAACACACAGTACTCCTTCACCGGCAGCCCGTCGAAAACCGTCTCAATATCCTCGGGATAAATATTCTTCCCCCCTGCAGTCACGATCATGTTCTTCTTCCGCCCGAATAGTTGCAGATGTCCGCTCTTGTCGAAGCGCCCCAGATCGCCAGTCAGAAGCCAGCCATCGACAATCGTTTCCAGCGTCAGCTCCGCATCGTCCAGGTAATGCGACATCACCGTCTTACTCCGCGCGGCAATTTCCCCAATCCCCTCCTCATTCGGACTGAGCACCCGCAGCTCCACGCCCGGGAGAGGTTTGCCCACCGTGTCCGCGCGAAACGGCTTCAGATCGTTCAAGGTCAGCGCCGTTCCCGCCTCCGTCAGCCCGTAACCGTTCACCACCGGAATTCCCAAATCATAGAAAAGCTGCATGGCTGAGGGCTCCATGAACGCTCCGCCCGTAATCAGCGCCAGCAACTCCCCGCCAAATGCCCGATGCACTCCCGGCAGCAGCGCCCGGCTTACTTTCACCCGCGCTTTGTTCCGCGTTAGCATCTTGTTAAGCCCAATCATTCGGTTCAGGATCGCCCGCTTCCACCCCGGCAGTGCGTCGAATTTCGCCCGCAATCCGCGCTCCAGATTTTTCACGATCATCGGCACGAGTGCGACATAAGTGATCCGGTAGCGCACAAAAGCATCCCGCACAAACTCCGGACGCATCGTCCGCAAATGCACGACGCATGCTCCGCACACGAACGGACCGATGAATCCCACCATAAAGTCAATCGCATGATTCGTCGGCAGAATGCTCAAATACCGCACTCCTGGCCAGAACGGATACCACGCCGTCAGCGCACGGCATTGCTCCAGATAATTCTCATGCGTCAGGACGCATCCCTTCGGACGCCCGCCCGTGCCCGACGAATACACGATGCAAGCCACGTCTTCCCGCTGCCGCATCACAAAATCCGGCGCGCCCTTGCGTTTGAAATCTTCCCAACGGAATCCTCCCGCCAGCTCCGCCCCCAGCGGCGATTCCGTCACCAGCACCAGCTTCGTCTTGATGCTTTGAAATTCCGGCGCCTGCATGATCGCCCGCCAAAGGTAATATTCCACCACCAGTACTTTGGCCTTCGAGTGCTCAAGCAGCTGCAGTTGCTCTCCCGCCGTCAGCTTGTAATCGAGAGGGACGAGCACCCCCCCGCTGTAGAAAACTGCATAAGCCGAAATCAGCCACTTCGACTGATTCGTCATCAAAATCGCCGCACGATCCCCGGCATCGAATTCCGCATCCTCCAGCGCCCGCGCCAGAGGCATACTGATTTCCTTGAAATCAGAGTAGGTAAGCCGCACCTTTTCCCGATCGCGATCGGCTTCAATCAGACAGGTCTCACCCCCAAAGCGCTCCATTGCATCGCGCAACGCCGCGCCCAGACAGCTATATTTTTGGAGGTCAAGCATTAAGGAATCATTTCACCACAGAGGCACAGAGACCCGGAGAAAACCTTGTTAATGAATTAGCTACCCACACCAGTCGATAGCAAAGGCGAAACAGCGAGGACGTAAAGACTAGATGGGTCTTTCTCCGTGCGTCCGCGCAAATAGCTCAGAGCCGCGCCTGAATCTTCCCCGCCAGCGTGCGAAAATCCGAAACCCCCTGCAACTCATAGTCCGGCAGTTCCACCCGAAAATGATTCTCCAACTTCGTCAGCAGATCAAGCGTCTGCAAGCTGTCAATCCCCAGTGTCTTGAAAAAGTCGTCATCGGCACGCAGCTTCTCCCGCGGCACCTTAAAGTGCGCCGCCGCCAGCCTAAGAATTTCATCCAGCGTCTGTTCAGCAGTATTCATAAATGCACTTTGTCATTCCGAACCGGGCTGAAAGCCGGGTGAGGAACCTGCTTTCGCTAGGTACTAGGTACTGGATACCGCTACGGCAAATAAGGCTGCGCATCTGTGCTTTCCACAAACTTCTTCAACCCAGACTGCACTGCAGGACGGGCAAACAACTCACAAAACAAATCGATCTCCCGCCGCAACTCCTCATGCGGAATCGGCTTAATGAACTTCTTCGCCGCCGCCGCCGTCCCGCGATCAAACTTCCCCAACTGCGCCGCCGTAGCACGCGCCGCTCGCAGCGCCTCGCCTTCACCCACCACCTGGCTGACCAGTCCGATCTGCTGGGCTTTAGTCGCATTGATACTGCGTCCGGTAAGTAACAGATCCCGTACGACAGCATTACCTAAATCCCGCTTCAGTCGCGGAATCCCGCCGAACCCAGGAATCAATCCCAGCCGCAACTCCGGAAAGCAAAACCGCGCCATCTTGTCCGCAATCATCAAATCGCAAGCCAGCGCGACTTCGAATCCTCCTCCAAACGTCACCCCATGCACCGCCGCGATCGTGGTCAGAGGCGAAGCATCAATCAGATTCAACACCCGGTGAATCCGCTCCAGAAAATCCCGCACCCCGGTCACAGCCTCGGATATCTCCATCGTCTGCGACCGCTGGTAAAGTTCCCGCAAATCCGCTCCCGCGCAAAACCCCGGCTTCATCTCACTGTAGACAATGAGCGCATGGGCTTCCGCCTGCAGATCTTCCAAAACAGCTGCAAAGTTCTCCAACTCCTCCAGCGACGCCGATCCCAACTCGTTACAAGGTTCCCGATGCAGCGCCAGCTCGATGACACCATCGCGAAGCGACCACGACAACGCCTGCGGACTGCCCCGGCTCGCGAGTTTCGCCTTCGACGTTCCTCCTTGCACCTTGATGTTGTTCATGATTTCCCAGCGCACAAGCCCACACTATACCGCTTGCTTCACCCGGTACATCCCTTCAATCTCATCCTTCATCCGGGCTGCGATCACGTCCCGCTTCAGCTTCCCATTCACGGTCAACATTCCGCTCTCAATCGAGAATGCTTCCCCGCGCACAAAAAACGCTCGCACCTGCTTGTAATGCGGCAACTCGGGGTTCACCACGTCCAAAGCAGATTGCACGTGCTCAGCCGTTACCTTCCCGGTCACAATTGCCGACAAATATCCACGCCCGTTCCCCACCACCACCACCTGCTGCACTTCCGGCAAGCTCTTTGCAATTGCAATCTCAATCGGCTCCGGAGAAATCTTATGCCCCGATCCCAGCACGATCAGGTTTTTGATTCGCCCCGCGATCCGCCAGTTCCCCGCCGCGTTCACCTCGCCCTGATCGCCGGTGTGAAACCATCCGTCGCGCAAAGCCTCGGCTGTTTGTTCGGGCCGTTTCCAGTAGCCCCGAAAAACGTTAGGCCCTCGTACCAGGATCTCGTCGTGTTCTCCCAACCTCATCTCCATGCCTGGAATCGTCGGCCCCACACGCCCCACCTCCACCCCGTTCGGATCATCCATCGTACAAATCGCCGTCGTTTCCGTCAGCCCATAAACCTGCAGCACGCGAATTCCCAGCATCATGAAATAAAGCTGCGTCTCCGCGCTCAGCGGCGCCGAGCCGCAAATCAGCGCCTTCAAATTCCTGCCGATCATCTTCTTCCGGATCGCCGGAAACACCAGCGCATTCGCCAGCCCCAGCCACATCGCGTCCCCAGCCTTCGCGTGCCCATCCTGCCGCCGCGCCCACGCGCCTTTTGCTCGCGAATAAATCCCTTGCGCCACTCCCCCCGTTTGCCATAACTGTTCATCAACCGCCCGCCGCATCCGCTCCAGCAACTGCGGCACATTGAGAAAATAATCCGGAGCCACCACGCGCAGATCATTCGCGATCTTCGTCAGATCCATATTGATCGTGACCAGGCTCCGCCGCTTCAGAAACGTCAACAAAGCAATCCACGACGCCGCAAAAGTGAATGGCAAGTAATGGAATATCCGATCCTGTCCTCTCACATGCGACGACGAACCTGACATCAACTGTTCCAACCGCTCCGCTGTCCGGTCCAGCATGAAGCTCACATTCGCCGCCGTCAGCACCACGCCCTTGGCTTCCCCCGAAGTCCCCGACGTATAGATGATGGTTACGGGACTGTCCTTCCCCACCTGCGGCCGTTCCAACTGCACTCCGTCAACGCCGGCAAAAATCTCATCAAATAAGAATTGCGGGGGCGCGTCCGCCCAATTCTGTGCAATCGCATCCCGCAACTCCACGTCGCCACAACACACCAGAGCCGGCGTGCAATCCTTCATCATCGCCACCAACTCCGCCGGAGCCTGCCGCGAATACATGGGCACGACAATCAGCCCTTCGGCCATAAGCGCCAGATCCATTGCCACCCAGCGAATGCTGTTTGCCGCGAGCAACCCGCACCGTTCGCCTTTGGGCAGCCCTTTGGAAGCAATAAAAGTTCTGGCTTTGCGGATCAACTCCAGCAACTCGCCCCCGGTAACGCCCGTAACTTCGCCGTCACGGATTTCAGCGAGAATCCGCGTATTCACAGCCGCGTTCAGCTGCGAAAATATTTCTCCGACAAATGGAACGAGTGTGCTCAAGATATGGCTTGCAAGAAAAGCACTCACAAAGAATTCAGACCTAGTTGTAAGCCGCCACCAACTCCCGCAGACCCTTACCCATCGGCGGCAAATAATCCTCCCAACTCCACTCTCCCCGGCGAGTTTCGAATTCCGGATACTTCCTCTGCACTTCTTCTTCGAAATACACTCCCATACGCGCCATCACCTTCAAATTCCTCACCACCGTCTGCGCAATTCCATTCGCGATCGCCTCGCCTTCACAACTCAACTTCTCCAAAGCAGCCAGCAGCTTCCCTTCCAGCTCCGGATCGTCCACCGTCATCAGCAAATCCTGATGCCCACGCTCCCGCATCAAGTTCCGGATGCGCTCATCCATCGTGATCCCCGCCGACGGCACCAGCCCCGGCATCGAAGTAACAATCCCGTGATACCTCGACGAAGCCATCATGTGGCAAGCCCGCAAAATGCTGACCAGTTCGTACATGTTGTATTCGTCCGATGTCAGCACCGGCACGCCGCCAAGTTTTTCGGAAATCCGCCTCGCCGGACGCGCATCCAGTCGCTCCGTCGCCGCCAGAATCACGAACACATTCTTCTTCTTGCGGAATGCATCCACCGCATTCGCAATCGCCGTCCAGTATTTTTGATAAGCCTGCTCCGCCGCCGGGCCTGAATTGTGAAAATAAACGGTGCGGTAGTGGCTATCCCCGTAAGCTCCCGTCAAACTATGCGCCGCATACTTCGCCACGGACGCCTTCACCGGCCACTCAAACGGATTAATCGGACACACCACCAGCACCGGCGTCCTCCCATCCCAGCCTACTTTCCGCAGCACGCCCTGCCCGTACTCCGCCGGACACGGCTCAAACGTCCACGCTGTGTCGGTTCCAAGCTCGGTAGGTACGCCCAACTCACGCAGCACCGTCCGCGATTCCTCATTCCGGGTAATCACAAAAGAGTTCCTGCAATACCGTCCGCACATCTTCGCCAGCAACGGATCCATATGCCCTGCTTCCGCGCCGTACCCCACCGAAAGCTTATTCTGCACCGCTGCAATTCCCAGCGACCCGATCATCATCGTCGTCAGCGCGTTGGCGAACTTGCTCTTGAACATCGACCCTTCGCATGCCACCACTCCGTCATGCTTCGGCACTTCATTCGCCAGAAACGGCGGGAAAATATCCGGCAGGTGAACTTGCTTCGTTCCTTCGAAATATCCCTTTGAGAACTCAAAATTCTGGCTCATCACACTGAACTCAACGCGCTCCGCCCCTAAAATATGCCGGACCTGCCGCAGCATTTCTTCCACCCGCACATCCGACCCCATATTTCGCGTGCCGTTGTAACCCGCAAACAACAGCTTTAGCTTTTCACCCGGCTTCCAGCGTGTGCCTTCGCCCAGCATCCACCCAGCTTTCGCCCGCTCGATCGATCCGCTCACCCAAGCTTCCAGAATCAGGTCCATCATGCCGCGGTCCCTCCCGCAGTCGCCGGCCAGGGCTGGTACTTGTACGCGAAATTATTCTCGCGGCTGAACTTTAGCAGCGGATAGCAATACTCCGAAAACGCCACTGGCTTCTTCACCAGTTCCTTCGTCACCCGCGTGTTATTGAACACGGTATTCCATACCAGATACGGCATGAACACTTTCATCAGCGACGCGCCTTTTCCAATCGCTCCGCTGCGGTTCGCCAGAAAATTCACCGACCCCGCAAACGGACGCTCCACCACCGGCACAAACACTGGCGCGCGTTTCTGCTGCGCCGCAGCCAGCGCCGTGGTTATTTCGCGGAACGTCTGCGATCCCACGCCCGATGAAAGATGATACGTATCGTGCTCCGGACGTTCTTTCTGATGCAAGGTCGCAATTGCCTCCGCCACAAAATCCACATTCACAATGTCAATCTTGTCCTTCGGACGAAACGGCAGCACCGGCAGCCCCGCCAGAAAGACAAATGCCTTAACCATGTCGAATTGCGTAGTCTCTGCGTAACGGCTGTCCCCCAGCACAATGCTCGGACGAAAAACCGTCTTCGGCGTCTCCGGCAGCAGCACCCGCATCATGTGCTCGCAGAATTTTTTCGTCCGCGCATAAGGATCGTAATCCGACCGCTCCCAATCAATCGACCGATCTTCACTCACCACTTCATTGTGCCGCTTCCCCGCCACCGCCACCGTGCTCACCTGGCTGAACCGCCTCAGCCCGTGATAATGCTCCGCACTTCGCGCCAGCGTCAGCACCTCCAGCGTCCCTCGCAGATTCACATTCAGACAGCTCTTTTCCGACTTCCGGTTGAGCGACGCAGCACAATGAATCACTGAATCCGTCGTGTGCACCAGCCGGTCGTACTCATCGCGCGAAAGCCCGAAGCCCGGCTCTGTCAAGTCGCCTCGGAACACCCTCACCCGAGTCTGCAGAAATTCATAAAACTGGGGAAACTCCAGATGCAGTTGCAGCGCCTGCCACAGCCGCCCTTGTGCCTCGCCATCATCTCGTGCCCGCACCAGCACATTCAGCGACGCGCCATGATCCCGCAGCAGATTCGCCGCCACATGCGCCCCGATGTAGCCCGTCGATCCCGTAAGAAATATTGCCATTCAATAATTCCGTTCCTTGTCATCTTGAGCGAAGCATGCCGGAGAGCGAAGCGAGCCGGCATGCGAAGTCGAAAGATCCCTATCGTCTGATCCACGGTCAGCCGGAGATTCTCAAGTCCCCGTCTTCACCGTCTCCCCGTTCTGCAAACTTCGCGCCGGACGCGCCTCCAGCGGCCGTCCCTCAATCAGCGGATAAGTCCACTTGCGCAACGCCGGAATATGCACATTGATCCAGTAATCCCACCAATCCAGCATCCGCGCCTTATACCCAAACTCCTCGCGCTCATCCTCCACCAGCGCGTGCGACAACTTCTCCACGTTATCCGCCGCGAAGTCGTGCTCATTGAGCAGAATGAAAGGTTCAAACAACTCGATCAATTTCTCCAGCCGCTCCAAATTTCTCTCCGCCTTCACCAGCGGAGTCTTCTTCAGTGGCAGCGGCGACATGATCCGCTGAATCGATTTCACAATCGCTTTCTGCGCCGGCGCCGACATCCTCTGGTATCGCTCCTTCGATACCGGAATCGCATCAAACCGCAGCCGCAGCCAGGACTCCAACCCTTCCTGCGCCCGGTAATGCTTGCGGTGCGCCAGCGACGTCAACTCAATCGACCGCCCCATGTCGCACGGATTCGTCACCGACGTAGCCAGCTGATAAAGCGAATCGTGCCGCCGCTCCACAATCGCCGCCGCAATCAAAGTCATCCCCGCGCACACCGCGTCCACCGGGAGAATATCCAGCCGCTTGCTCTCATTCGAAGGCAACTGCCGGAAGTATGTCCCTAATAAATAAGATAGCGACGCCGAGGTATTGATCCCCTCATTCCACCCCAGAAACGGCTTCGCCACCGACGTCTCTACAATCGCCGGACGCACCACCGCGATCGGCAGCCCCGCCCCATGCTTCACAATCAGCGACTCCGCCAAACTCTTGGTCAGCGTATAAGTGTTCGGCCAGCCCAACTCCTTCGCCCGCCGCGTCCCCGCTTCCGTCAAGTAAGTCTTTAACCAACGGATCCGGTTCTTGCGGATCTGGTTCTCCAAAGCCGCGCCCTGCAACCCTTTCGCCGCATGTTCTTTCGCCAGCGACTGCGACTTCAGCCCCGCGGTCACTTCCGCGCCCTCAGCCTCTGCCTCAGCCTTCGCGATCAGTTCATGCAGAGATCGCAGTTCTTGCTCGGCATCGAAGTTTGGCACGCGATGCGGCGTGTAATTCGGAATCAATTTCTCCGTCACCCGCCCGTCGCGCTCACCCGCCACATAACAGGTCGACAGATGCAGCAGCCCCGCGTGCTCCGTCCCCCGAACAAATTCCAGGATGTTCATCGCCGCATCCGTATTGGTCGCCAGCGCATCCCGCAAATCCGGATTGAAGTCCGTCAACCCTGAACTATTCACAATCAGATCAAGATTCCTCTGCAACCGCCGCGCGGCTTCCGCATCCAGGCCCAACCCCGCCTGCGTGACGTCGCCCTCTACAACTTCCACCTTCTCTCGCAGATAATCCCCAAACCCCACCCCATACTTCTCAAACAAGGGATCGAACACCGGCGATTCTTCCACAATCTTTTCGAACCGCCGCTGCGCCGGATTCGATTTCTGCCGCCGGATCAGCAGATAAATCCGTCCGATGTCCGGCAATTCCATCAGCGTATTCGCCAGCCAGACCTTCCCAATAAACCCGGTCACCCCGATCAGCATCACATGCTTGCCCGCCAGCGCCCGCCGCACTGAAAACCCCGCTTCTTGCCGCCGCCCTTCGAAGTGCACAATTGGACGTTCCCGCGCCATCGATTCGCGCCCAGATCCAATCACCGCCGCCCGCAGCTCTTCCACCGAAATATCAAGTTGACGCGCCAGCGTCTTCGGCGCCCGCCGCCCATCCGGACTCTGCTCCCGTATCCGCGCGAACGCTCCCCGCGGCCGGATCACCGGCTCCAGCAAGCGCCCCGTAGCCACGCCATCACGAAACTCCAGCCGGTTCGCCACCACTCGCTTTACGCCGAGATGCTGCGCCAACGGCTTCATCACGTGTTCCAGCCCTTGACTCACCAGCACCACATCCGCGCCCGAGCTCACCAGTTCCCGCACCTTCTCCGCTCCATGCGTTTTCAGCTCAGGCTTCAACTTGTATTTGAAATATTCTTCGCCCAACAGATCCAGCCGGTCCCGCGTCACCCCTCGCAAAGTCGTGTGGACGACGCGGGTCGCAAACTTTCGATTGGTCGAATAAAGGAACGGACGCAGCGCCGCCATCAGGAATATCAATCCCCGCCGCCGGAACCGCTCGGCAAAGGTTTGCGCATTCCACGTAAAGAACGCCACCGGCTGCACTACCGTCAGGTCAAGCAGGCTCCCCTCCACCCGCCAGTACACGGTAGGGGCAGCAACGGCCGGCATATAAGGCTTGTGGTTTGACGGTTCCAAGTGGTTTGACAGTTCCTGGTTCAACAGTTCTAAAGTATGCTTCGTCCCACAGGGATTCTGAACTAACGTGGACGAATCTCCTATTGTAAACAATGCCCCCGCTACGGGCGAGCACGTTCCCGGACTTACCCCATGTCCTCGGTGGTTACGGTTTTAGGAACCTCCCCAGCTGCTCGGATTTCACACTCCCGTAACAATCCTTCCGTATAGTGGCGACGACCTGAGGAGCAAACCATGGCCACCGCATCGCAGACTCTACTCGACCAAAAACTCTCCCGCTCGCCGGGCAAAATCGGGATGCTGGTCTTCGGCGTCGTGCTTGTCATAGGCGTCGGCTACGCCGGCTCGAGTCTGCTCCACGATCTTTCGACCATCCACAACGAATCCGTCCTGCCTTTCGTGCTCTTGGGTCTCGCGTTGATGGTTGCGCTCGGCTTCGAGTTCGTCAACGGATTCCACGACACCGCCAACGCCGTTGCCACAGTCATCTATACCCACTCGCTCGAGCCCCACATCGCCGTAGTGTGGTCCGGCTTCTGGAATTTCCTCGGCGTGCTCGCCTCCAGCGGTCTGGTAGCCTTCGCCATCGTCTCCTTGCTCCCCGTCGAGCTGATCCTGCAAGTCGGCAGCAAAGCCGGATTCGCCATGGTCTTCGCGCTACTCGTCGCCGCCATCATCTGGAATCTCGGCACCTGGTATTTCGGCCTACCCGCCTCCAGTTCGCACACACTCATCGGCTCCGTGATCGGCGTCGGCATCGCCAACCAACTCATGAACAACAGAAGCGGCACCAGCGGCGTCGACTGGGGACAAGCCGCCAACATCGGCAAGGCTCTGCTGCTCTCGCCCATCGTCGGCTTCGGTTGCGCCGGGCTTCTGCTACTCCTTGCGAAAGTCCTCATCAAAGATCCCAAGCTTTACACAGCTCCCGAAGGCACCGAGCCTCCTCCTTTCTACATTCGCTGTCTCCTGGTTCTCACCTGCACCGGCGTCAGCTTTTTCCACGGCTCGAACGACGGACAAAAAGGCATGGGCCTGATCATGCTCATCCTCATCGGCACCGTTCCTACCGCCTACGCTCTCAACCACGCCGTCACTTACAAAGATTCGCAGGATTTCATCGCCGTCTCCCTCCAGGCCGCCGACACCCTCACCAAGTACGTCAGTCCCAACGCCGCCATCGGTGACGCCCACGAAGACGTCACCGACTACATCCGCACCAAGGATTTCACTCCCAGCACCATGCTCGCCCTCCGCACCCTCGTCAGCGACATCGGCAACGAAACCGCGCTGTACAAAGAGATGAAGAACATCCCCAACGACCGTGTACGCAATTTCCGCAACGATATGTATCTCATCAGCGAGGCCCTGCGCCTCATGCAGAAGAGCGGCAATCCCAAGATTTCCGCTGCCGACACCGCCATACTCGCCAACTACAAGAAGCACATCGATCACTCCACCCGCTTCATTCCCCTCTGGGTGAAGGTAGCCGTAGCCTTGGCTCTAGGCCTCGGCACCATGGTCGGCTGGAAGCGCATCGTCGTAACCGTCGGAGAAAAGATTGGCAAGAGCCATCTGACCTACGCTCAAGGTGCAGTGGCCGAAATCACCGCCATGGCTACCATCGGCGCCGCCGACGGATTCGGTCTCCCCGTCAGCACCACCCACGTACTCTCATCCGGAATCGCCGGCACCATGGCTGCCAACCATTCCGGAATTCAGTGGTCCACCGTCCGCAACCTCGCCCTGGCCTGGGTCCTCACCCTGCCAGTCGCCATGATGCTCTCGGGATCCTTATTCTGGCTTTTCCGCAAGACATTCTAAAGGGACAGGCGATGCAGCGGCCCGGTCAGATCAGCACGACCGACCACTTTCGATTGGCTACCTTTTCGCTGCTCGTGTCATCCCAGATGCACGGAGGTTCCCATGAATCCCTTCTGCAAAATCCAGGCGCTTTTGTGCCTGCTGGTGCTCCTATGCTCTCCCATTTTCGTAACCACTCTGCACGCGGGGAACGACGTGCTCGGAGAAGTCGAACTCGTGGGCGCTTCGAAGGTCGAGAACACTTCAGGCGTCTGGATCGATGGCCAATATGTTGGCTACCTCAGCGAGCTTAAGGGATCGAAAAAGCTTCTCCTTCTTCCGGGCAACCACGAGATCACCGTGCGCCAGGGCGGATATCTGGATTTCGTGCGACATGTCTCAGTGCGGGCAGGAGAAAAACAGAGCATCGCCGTAACGATGCAAAAAGACACCAGGGTTGCTCTGCCGCAGATCACCGCGGAGATCAAGTTGGACGTGAAACCAGATCGCGCGGCCGTGTTTGTGGACGGGGTCTTCGTAGGCCATGTCGCCGAGTTTCAAGGTGTCGGCAAGGCTCTGCTCGTCGCGCCCGGTAAGCACGCAATCAAAATCAGTTTGCCGGGATACCACGACTTCGAGACCGATATCGAATTGGTCGCCAATCAGAAATCGACCGTGAAAACTGAGATGTTGAAGGGCGGCCCGGCAGAAGGCGCGTCTCTGCCGCAGTAATAAGCGCCAAACGGACGAAAGTCAAACACCCGGTCCGGATTCAGGCAGATGCGCCCGAGGACGCAGCCAGTCCGCGCTGTTTGCGCAACTCCGCCAGAAAAGCATCGGCGGAAAGCGCGGCCGGGCTGCGAAATAGTCCAAGCAGCGTGTCTTCTGGATCACCAGCCGCAGGTAAGAATGAAGCATTAGAAGATTCAGTTTCCAAACCTTCCGGCTCAACTAGCAACTCCGGCAGAACCTCGCGATTCTCCGTGAGCAGCCTGAGGAACTTTTCCAGCAGAGCGCGATGCTCCGCCGTGGTCTGAGTGAATTCCACGCCCATCCCCTTATCGGCGTGCATAATCCGAACCACGCCTTCGGTTCGCAGTTCAACTCCGCCGGCTCGCATCGACAACGTTACGCGCGTCGAAACCGGAAATGGCGAGCTGATCTCCAGGTAGCAACCTCCCAAACTCAAGTCCGTAAGCTGGCACCGCACGGGCGGATCGTCCTTCTCCACGTCCGGAGCATTCCGTCCCAGCCATTCCCGCAACTGACCCGCAACTTCTGGCGACGGATCCCGGAAGCGCAACCCCACCTGCTTCCCCGTCCCTTCCCAGGCGAACTCGGCATTGACTTCCACAGCCTTGGCAGAGCCCGGCAGCGTGAACACCAGCTTCCAGAGTCCGCGAGGTTTGCTGCGCCGTGGCAAACTGATCGCGAGGCCGCCCTCACCCAGATCGGTGGTATTAACCTTGAAGTGAACGTCCGACTCCCGGCTCGTCATTTCTACGGGAATATTCACCGACACCCGCGAATTCCTCCGCCGTTCTTTCTTCATCAGCGCTCGAGCCGCGCGAAAACTTGATTTCGACCGCTCCACCGAAACCGGCTTATACAGGATGAAGTGCGCCCCAATCTCGAATCCCGATCGCAGCCCAATCTCGGGATCCAGAATCGCCACCGCGATAGCCCGCTTGTTGCAAGGAGCAGTCCGTGCGCTGCGCAGCACCGCAGCCGCTCCCGGCCCAGCGCAGTCCACAATAATCGCCTCAAACCGCTCGCGGGTCAGCTTGCGCAAAGCGATCTCCGAGTTCGCGCACAGCTCCACGCCGATGTCCAGATCGCCCAGCGTCCGGCGCAGCACCCTAACGATTTTGTCGTCCGAACAAAGCAGCAGCGACTTCAGATTCATGGCCCGCTCTTAAATCCTTCCAGCCCTGTCGTTACTCTCCCAACCTGAGCCGTAACGGGCGTGTTTGACCTGTGGAATCCAGGCAAGACACGGCCCCCATCCCACTGTAAGCCGCTCCAAAAGCCCGATCAATGGCCCCTTTGCCTCAGAGGTTACGAGCGTAACGCTGGGCGTCTTCGACGCTTTTGCGGAGAATCGGGATTCGTCTCAGGGTATGGCTTCCAGACGTCTCGCAATCGCCAATCGCGCCTTTAGGCACTGTCCGAAGCCGACAGATCTAAGCGACTCCCCAAGGGGCTATCAAACCCGCTCATGCGGTAAGAACAATGAATCCAATTACTTAGAAATGGCTTACTCAAGTGATACCGCGCAAATTCTCATTGACTTCCGCCACCCCTTGCCCTAACATACTGACTCTCCGATCAGCTTTTTGGATCACTAAGAGACCGGCGCATCGAGTCTCTATCGGCCCGGGATCGTGTTTTCCCTGAATCCGGATAGTATTCGGAGAATCACATACATAGAGCAATCAATAGATTCCATTCCCCTTTTGTAGGAAAGGCATGTTTCATGGCCAAGCGACGCGGAAATCCGAACTGGGGCAAGCCCGAACCGATCGGCCCAATTGTCCCCACCATCACGGAGTTCGAGCAGGTAGTCCGAGAATACAAGCTCACTCCTGACCAGTATTTGCGCTCAACTCGCCTGCGCGAGTGGGCCCGCCGCAACAAAAACTCCAAGTATATCCCCGAGCCTCTCTTGGAAGCCTGGGGCTTCGAAATCGAATCCACCCTGTAATTGCGGTGTGCGGGTTTTTCCAAGGGTCGCCGAAAGGCGACCCTTTTTCTTTCCCGACAGAAGTCTGTCATTCCGACCGGAGCTTCCCCTTCCGAAGGAAGGGGAAGCGGAGTGGAGGAACCTGCTTTCCTATCCTCCTCATCTGCTCTCAGGTGGCGAAGCGCTTCCAGCGACGCGATTACTGCCCTATCATGTTTGGGGGCTTTAGCCCCCGGGCGTTGACGAACTCCCATGCTCAACCTCCTCCAAATCCCGCTCCCCGAACTCTTCGCAGTCCTAGCCGCCGTCGCCTTCGCCGCTGGCCTAAATGTCTACGCCACGGTAGCCGCCCTGGGCCTGCTAGCCCGCTTCGGACATGTCCCGCTCCCGCCAGCTCTCCAACTCCTCGAAACCTGGCCCATAGTCGCCGCCAGCACCACTCTTTTCGCGATAGAATTCTTCGCCGACAAAATCCCCGCCTTCGACCTGATCTGGAGCGCCCTTCACACCTTCGTCCGAGTCCCCGTAGCCGCCTTCCTGGCCTACGGAGCCACACGCCAGCTGTCGCCAGGCGAACAATTACTGGCAGCCGCCTTGGGAGCAGCCATCGCCCTGGCCGCCCACGGAGGCAAAACCGCTCTCCGCGCCGCCGTAACCCCAACCCCCGAGCCTTTCTCGAACATCACCCTAAGTCTCGCCGAAGACGCCCTGGCCATCTCCTTAACCTGGCTAGCCACGCGCCACCCCTACGCAGCAGCCACGATAGCGCTCGCGCTGGTTACAGTAATAGTGTTCCTAGCCAGAGCAGTAATCCGAGCCATGCGCGCATTGTTCCGAGGAGCAGAAAAAGAATTGGCAGGCTGAGTCTCAACGTGAGGACAGCCGCCCTCGGCTGTCCGTCGAGCAAAGCTCGACCGGTGTAGAGCGAACACTCCTGTCCGCTGCCTTTGACCTTAGCTTTTGCTTCAGGGCCGCCGGCGTCAGATTGGTTCGCGATACCGCCGCAGCCGAACCGCTGCCGCAAGAAATATCGCGGCGAACACCAGGCCGATCCAAAAACCCGGGCTGCCCAGGGAACTGAATTGCACCCCAATGATCGGGGACATACCCTGGGAAGCACCTCCCTGCCCGCTTCCCCCAAAATGGCGTCCCATCATGGCAGCGAAATACGAAGTGTTGAAGGCAACTTTCTCCACGGCGAAGATCGCAAGCCACGGTAAGACGGCCCACAGCAACGCCCCCCGCCGCGCCCAGGCTGAGACCAGCAGCAGCCAGGCGTATACAGGCGCATACCAAAGTCCATGCATGATCAGCAGATGTCCAAGCAGCATCCACGACATCTCGAACAACGACACCTGCCTCCACAGCGTGGCGACGCTCAGACCACTCCCCAGCACTACAACGCTGCTCAACATCAGCATGATCCACTGCGTCGCAAAAGTGACCGCGAAGGCGACCAGCTGCAGCACGACGACCGGAATGATGGCTTTCGAGAGCACCGTCGTCATATCGGAAACCGGCATCGACTTCCAGAACAGGATGCTGCGATCGCGCCGCTCGCCGTGCAGCGTATCGAGACAGTAGAACACCGCGACGATAAGTGTGGTCACCATGATCAGACCCGCCGCGAACTCGTAAGGCATGACAATCGCGGCCCGCAGCTTCGCCGGATCGACCCCTGCCGCCGCGCGTATTTTCTCCGGCAGGCGAATCAGGCTGATCAGAAAGCCGATCAGATACACCGCAGCCGCCGCCAGCGGCGCCAGGTAGATCGAGCGGTACTCCCACAATTCACGTCGCACCGACCAGTAAAACGGCCGCGTTGCCGACAACGCTGCAGGCGCGCTTCCCTGCGAGTCGAAGGACTCCGGCACAGCGTCAGATTGACTATTCATCGAGCCACTCCTTGTGCTCCTCCGGCCAGATTCCCCGGTTTATTACACAACACGGCAACGAACAGATCGGCGATGCTCGGCGTCCGCACCTCGCCCAGCGCAGCAAGTTGCTGACGATCAAGCTTCTGATTAACGCCACGATCAAACAGCAATATGCTGCGCCCCAGCGCCTGCCGCTCGTGCATCGGCCCAAGCGCCCGTGCCGCCACGACCTGCTCCGGACGCACCATCACCTCCACATACCGCAACTCGAATTCGTCCATGCTGCAGCTGAACACGATGCGCCCGCGGTCGATGAACATCAGATCAGTAAGCACATGCTGCACTTCTTCAATCTGGTGCGTCGCCACCACGATCGTCCGGCTCCGGTCGAAATAGTCACTCAGCAGCGAATCATAGAACTGCTTGCGATACAGAATGTCCAACCCCAGCGTCGGCTCATCCAGCACCAGCAATCTAGCGTCAATCGCCATCACCACAGCCAGGTGCAACTGAGTCACCATGCCCTTCGACAATTCCCTGACCCGGCTCCCGCTCCGGATGTCTGTCTTCGCCAGAAAACCTTCTGCCTTCCCGCGATCGAATCGCGGATGCACCCCAGCCACATACTCAAGCACCTGCGAAACCTTGATCCACCTCGGCAGCACTGCGACATCGGCAATAAACGACACATCCCGCATCAGCTGATCGCGCTCCGTCCACGGATCCCGCCCCAGCACCCTCAACTCTCCCTGATACGGCACCAGGCCAAGAATCGCGTTCAGCGCCGTAGTCTTGCCCGCGCCGTTAGGACCAATCAATCCCACGATGCGCCCTTCGTCGATCCGCAAGTCGATTCCGTCCAGCGCAACAGTCGTGCCGAAAGCCTTACGCAAACCGCGTGCTTCTATCACACTCATAGCTTCGGCTCCCCTTCGGTGGCATTCGGCCCCGCATTCGACGACGGCTTGCGACCAGTGCCTTTCGCCCCATCCAGCAGTTCTTCCGCGCTCAACCCCAGCCGCTGAATAGTCGCGTGCACCCGCGGCCATTCCTCCGCCAGAAACTTCTGCCGCTCACCCTGCAGCAGCAGCTTCCGCGCCCCAGCATTGATGAACATCCCGCGGCCTCGGCGACTCTCCACCAGCTGCTCGTCCACCAGTTCCTGATACCCCTTCAGAACCGTGAGCGGATTGACCCGGTACTCCGCCGCCACATTTCGCACCGAAGGCAGCGGATCGCCGTCCTTCAGCACGCCGTCCAGTATCATCGCGACCACCCGGTCGCGAAGTTGGCGGTAAATCGGTTGTCCGTCATTCCACTCACGATCCATCAGGATTCCCAGATACCCTTCCTCAACATACTCTTCCCGTCAATTGATTCTGTGCAGATCGAAGTGCGCGTGGATCGGCTTGTCTTTCATCATGAACGTCCAATCCTCCAGATGATGATTAGCGTCGACCACGGTAAACACCGAATGGTGCATGTGGTAGTCCGTGTTCCCGCTGATGTCCTTCAACTCGAACTCCACCGTCTTCCCGTCCGCCGACATCTTCCCCGTCATGCGCGGCCGGTTCCCCGCATCGCAGTAATGAACCAGCGTGAGCTGGTCCCCATCCACATAAAGCATCGTCACCGGATGGTCATACTTCGTCGCATCCAACGGCGTTCCCGCTTCCTGAAACTCATGCACCAGCGTGTTTCCCCGCGAAGTCACCCGCAACGAGAGGTGCATTTTGGAGCCCGACATCTCCGGCGCGTCCGGGACCGTGACGCCACCTTCCCACTCCCCCGCCAGACTCTTCAAGGTTGCAAACGACTTCTGCGCCTCCGACGGCACAGCAGCCACGGATACCTTCTGTACCTCGGGCTTCTCCATATCAGACTGCGCAAAACCCAAGCTCGAGATCGACATCAAAACCACCGCCAGCCGATAACCAAGGGATTTCATATTTCCTTCTCCTCAAATCCTCTTTAACTTTCGGATCAGAATTCTCGCTAACCAGCCAGCCGCAAGCGACAATCAGATCACTAGTGTTATAGTTAACTATAACACTATACAGAATGCAAGCCTTTTTCGTGATTTATTTTGCAGACGCTAGAGCTCTGACCGTATCCGCCTGAAAGGCAACGACTTGTCGCTCGTGCGGAACGGACACTCCTGCCCGTTGCCTTTGACTTTGATCTTGGATTTCGATTCCGACTAAGTCTGGGTGCCCCATTTCTCGCGTCCTTTGCGAGAAGTGGGATTCCACGACTCTCAATCTCATAGGATTTTGATCCCGGCCAAGGATCACGGCCGAAAGCGCGACCGTGGAAGAGCGGCGCTTCAGCGCCGCGCGAAGCGGGCTGACGCTATCCGGCCGCGAGATCCGAACCGGCTGTCGGCGCTAATTCGACTGCGATTCCAGCGTAGCGTCAACCTTGATGTGTCCGCTCGACACCGTAATTTTTCGTTCCCAGGGCTTGAATCCGGCTTTCTTTACCGAGACTTGGTGTGGTCCTGCCGCAACCCCCATGGTGGAAGGTGTGTTGCCTACGAAATTCCCATCAATCTCGATGTCGGCCCCGTCGGGAGTCGAGGACACCTCCAATTCCGCCGCAGCCCCCTGATCTTGCGACACTTGATCCGGAGGCGCAGGAGTGGCATCGCCGGGCGCTGCGTTCGGAGTCGCAGCCGGCGATGCAGCGGGGACCGCCTGTGTGGCAGAGGATGGTGTGGCAGAGTCTGATGCGGCGGAGTCTGGTGTGGCCGAGCCCGGCGTTGAGGACTCCGGTGTTGCTGCAGGAACAAGCCCCGCGGGCTGAAACTTTACCGGGTCTAGCTTCACGTCCCCGCTGATGTAGGCCGTCACCTCAGTCCCTTTGGCGATGGTGACATCCTTCCCATGCATCAGCAGAAAGACCGGGGCCGCCGGCCAGACGATCAAGCTGGTCGCAACCATGCCTCCCGCCATTAGCCCAGCGTGACTCCCTCCCTGGCTCTCTTTCACCGCGCGTAGTGTCACCTTTTCTCCGTCCACCAGTTGGACGCTGTCGATGGTTACATCGAGTTTGCCGGCACGACCCATCCGTCTTTTCTTATGGGCCTCGACAACGGTTCCTGATGCCGGGCTGTCCTTCGGGATGACAACAATTCGGTTGACGCTTACTTCTTCGGCCACCTCGAATTCCACTTTATCGCCAGCCTGTGCGTCGGCGGAGGACAAGCTGCGGTCCAGCCGCAGCGTCACCGCAGTTCCATCCTCCAGAACGAACCCCTTTGACGTCCCGTTAGCCGGGACATTTGTCGACTGACTCTGGCCGGACGCAGAAGGCGCCAAGTTCGACTGCGCGAGAGCACTTGACAACATGCAGCAAAAGACAATCAAACCAGCAAGCGCGGCAGACATGATAGGACACTCCTATCTGTTCAGGATGAAAAGATTCCGCGCAAGGTTTCAGAGTTTTTGGACGCAAGAGAAGCGATGCCGAGCACATCACACAAGCCGGGTGCCCCATTTCTCGCACACTTTGCAAGAAGCGGGATTCCACAACTCTCAACCGTCCCCGCCTCTGCTCGTGTGGAACGGACACTCCCTGTCCGTTGCCTTTGACCTTGATCTTGATTTTGATGTGGAGCGGGCGCCGGGTGCCCCATTTCTCGCGCACTTTGCGAGAAGTGGGATTCCACAACTCTCAACCTAATGGGATTTCGATCCCCGCCGAAAACGCGCCGCAAGCACAACGGTGGAAGAGCGGCACTTCAGCGCCGCGTAACGCGCACACAATAAGAAACAGGGCTTCAGCCCTTGTGGATTTCGGCTGCAAACATTTCTTAATCGCACGCCCGGCAGGAAAACGAAAGGCAAGACCCGGCAAACCACCTCACGCTCTCGCTCCAAAGGCGCCGCTGACTTCAAACGCCTGCGCGCCCTGCGCGATTCCGAAATCGACTTCTCCGACATCCCCAAGCTCGGCAAATCGTTCTGGGCCACAGCCAAGCTCACCCTGCCGGAACCAAAGGACCGCCTAACCATCCGCGTCGACCACGACGTCGTGCAATGGCTCAAAAAGCACGGCAAGGGCTACCAAACCCGCATCAACGCCATCCCACCGCTCTTACATGGAAGCCCAATCCAATACCACCCGCTAGCCACAACCCGCGAAAGGATGGGCGACCCGCCAGAGAATAAATGATCGAGGCCCAGTCCCAGCGCCGGACTACACCGCCTTCTCCGAGCCTTTAGCGCTCGGGGTTGGGACTTGGAGTTTTAGCCCGGGGAAGTAGACAGTAATAGGATTCTCAGCCATTTGCGATTCGTTCTCCAAAGCTTGGCGCGCCTGCTGCGCGATCTCGGACCTGTGCGTCTCCAACTTCGGCACCAGTGAGTAAATGTCCGTTGTGTCGATCAGAATTGTGCGGCACTGCTGGATGTCGAAGGGGATTCGGTCGGCTTGGCGAATGATGTGGACGGTCGGCAGCCCGCTCACGTGGCGAAGACATAGCTCGTAAAAGACGTTTGGGTTGTGGAAGGAGAGGTCCACGATCACCAGCCGAGACCTGAGCACGTGCTCCATCAATTGCGGCCCGATCATACCCGACTTTCCGATCAGGTCAGCGCGCACAATCTTCAACCCAAGCTCTGTTATCGCGGGCTCAACGACGTAATTCAGGAATAGGTCGGAATGTCGGCGTTGATCTGTGCCTTCGTCGCCGATCGGCGTGATGTAGAAGCAGACCTTGGACCAATCGGAGGTCTCGGTGCTCGCTGGCGGCGCCCCCGCGGCCACAGGAGTCCGCGGGATTGTTGAGAACTCCACCACCTTCCCACTAGAAGGTAGCTCCTCGAGCGCGTGGTCAATCTTGAGCAGGCGCTCGGCGCCTGCGATCGTTTTCAGGAGGCCGAGATACTTCGCGTTCACAATGAAGGCGTCTGCACACTCCGCGAGGTCAGAGTCTGGAACTCCGGCTTCCCTCAGGACGTCGTGCATGACCGGCTTTGCGGGCAACTTATTGCCGGCGAACTTGTCGTAGAGGGCCTTAAACGGCGCGATGCCGCTTATTGCAAGCTCGAACCTCGCCTTGAGTCTTTCCTTGGGGTCTCCTTCCGGGTTGGTGGCCACGTTCCCTTTTGGAGTAAGTTCGAGGTGTTCAGCTATGTAGCTCCCGGTCGTTAGGCCGTACCGGGCCGAGTTCGTGACCAACTGTCGACTCGGCCCGCTATCCGGGGACTTATTAAGTGTGTCAAAGAGCGTCAGCCTTCGGATCCTCCCCGTGCCGCCGGAATGAGCTTGGATCGCATCAGGAATGGTCAGAGCTTCTTGAAAGGAGAATGTAGGGAAGACCTTGCTTGCGGCGCGTCTGGTGGGCTTCTTCGAACCAACGGACTTCGCGCGAAAGCTTTTCGACCTCGCGTGCGCCGACTTGCGCGAGTTGATTTTCTGGGATGCGTCCTCGTTAGTAGGGGCGACAGGCGTTGCTCCAACGCCATTAGAAGGAACTGCAGATCCGGACATACTGCCCTCCAAAGTTTGATCTCTAACCGTTCTCCGAGTAGTGCGCCACATCGGTCGGCCCAGCGCCACTACCGATCCGCGAGACCGCTCCTAATTGTGTAACTTTGGGCCAAGCCTTGACGATTTCGGAAGCAGCCGCCGCCAAGGTAAGAGCAAGATCTCTGTATGCGAACCGGCTAACCAGCTCCTCTCCCGTCAGGACGCTCAGATAGACGGCGTTGCGCGGGCGGATTCTGTGACGATGCGCGAGCGCGGCCCTTCGCATTACAGCAAGCAGAATGTCAATGTACGAGCGGCTTCTCTTTCCGAAACCGATCTTAATCAAATGCTCCTGGCCATTTTCTCTAACCCAAAGATCCGGCGATGCAGTGAACACAATCTGACCAATCTGATAACTGATCTTGTGGGCAGGCAGAATCTCGAATTCTCTGCGCGCGTACTGAAGGCGAAATAAGGTCAGGGCAGAGATATTGCTCTGCAGCTTCGATCGCTGTCCCTTCTTCGCAGTCGCATCCGCTCTGACGTGCCAGTCGGCTAGAGCATTCTCAAAAACCTTGGCGTCCCTGTTCAATTTGAAATACCTGCGAATGATGGCCACGACGGGTGGGCGAAAGAGGATGCGTGCGATGCCCTCTCCGGCCCCTCTGAACTTATAGGGGCGAAGCACTGACTCGGGAGAGCGACCGCCCCTGGTAGCGTACTCCGCCAAACAGCTCACGGGGAGCTGAAGTATCGCTCCGGATTTCTCGGTCATTTTATTTCCCCCGGATCTGCTGACCTCGGGCGTCATGCTAATAATCTCCTATAGCCTACTCCCGCGCATAAGCAAAGAAAAGGCGAATCGCTATGTTAACTGTGAGTTAGTTGTGAATTCTCAATTAAAGCTGTGGATGTCTGTGCACAATTTCCGGTGCAACGGTCTTCGGGTGTCACAGCCTTTCCGTTCCGACGTATGCTTGGGTGCGCCGTTCTTGCCTCTCCGCTCCTCGGAGAACCGGCGGGGATTTTCTCCACGGACAGGAAACCTAGCGACCAACGAGAGGCCCCCCAGTATCCGCAAGTCTATGTAATTAGCACTCCCCACCCCCGGACCGCCACCCCCGAGACCCGCTTTTCGTCGCTTTCCCTTCGCCCTGTGTCCTTTCTGCCACTTTTCCAGCTCGGTCGCTAAACCCATGCACCCCAGCCACTTCCTTCCCCTCAACTATAGCTTTAAGGTGGTTTTCCGACTTTTCCGAGATTTCCACAGTGTTCCGGTAAAACCGCTCTTATGTTCCAACTGGAACATTCGCACGCATAACCACAAATCGCTGATATGTTCCAGCTGGAACACTCAACCAATCCTTTCACCCAAGCCTCTCTCAGTTAACCAACTCGCCAACGCCTTTGCTACAATCGCCTCATGAGCACGCAAGCCTTCGCCGACGTCCCCACCGCCATCGAGGAGATCCGCGCCGGCCGCATGATCGTGGTCGTCGACGACGAAGACCGCGAGAACGAAGGCGACATCACGCTCGCCGCCGAGAAGGTCACGCCCGAAGCCATCAACTTCATGGCAAAATATGGACGCGGCCTGGTCTGCCTCACCATGACCGAGGAGCGCCTCGCTCACCTCCGCATCGGACCCATGAGCGCCGAGAACACGTCACAATATGGCACCGCATTCTGCGAAGCCATCGACGCGCGCGAGGGCGTGACCACCGGCATCTCCGCCTACGATCGCGCCCGCACCATCCAGGTAGCGATCGACCCGGCCACGCAAGCCGCAGACCTGGCCCGCCCCGGCCACGTCTTCCCTCTCCGCGCCCGCAAAGGCGGAGTGCTAGTCCGCGCCGGACAAACCGAAGCCTCAGTAGATCTGGCCCGTCTCGCCGGACTGATTCCCGCCGGCATCATCTGCGAAATCATGAAGGACGATGGCACCATGGCCCGCGTCCCAGACCTGATCGAGTTCTGCAAGCAGCACAACATGAAGATGCTGACGGTCGCAGAACTCATCCGCTACCGCATGGCGCATGAACGTTACGTGCATCGCGTAGGCGAAGCCCTGGTCGACACACGCTTCGGCGAGTTCCGCCTCATCGCTTACGAAAGCGAAGTCGATGGCGGAGAGTCGCACGTGGCCTTGATTAAAAGTGATATCGGAAACAAAGATGACAAGAACGACGCGCCAGTGCTGGTCCGCATGCACGCCCACTGCCTGATGGGAGACGTCTTCGGCGCCACCGGCTGCGAATGCCACGCCACACTCGAAGGCTCGCTCCGCGCGATCGCACAAGAAGGACGCGGCGCGCTTATTTACTTACACCAAACCTCAAAGGGCTTTGCCGTAGAAAAACTAGGCGAGCGCGCAGCGCTCTCATTCCATCGCGGCCGGAAGCTGCCGTCACTGCTCGACAACGAGCGCCAGACGCAGCGCGAAATCGGAATCGGCGCGCAGATCCTTTCCGACCTGAACCTGCGGCGGATCCGCCTGCTCACGAACCGGCCCAAACGTGTGGCCGCGCTCGAAGGTTTCGGCATCGAAATCGTCGACCAGGTTCCAGTGGAGTTAAGCGGAGTGCAGGCAGGAAAAAGCTAGAACTTAAGAACTCAAAGCCGCGGGCGCGGCCCGTCGCTAGAAAGGTTTGCGCACGATGACTTCCGCCTCGCGAATAAAAAACTGCGCGGAGCATTTCTCCGAACCGCAGATGACTGGGACGAGGCCATTGATTTGCCGGCGCGTAATCAGCCCCAGCATCCCGCAGGATGGGCAAGCCAACACAGCCCAATAAGGATCTTCCTTCTCGCCGATCTCGCCGGCGTTTTCGAGGACAAAGATTGTTCCGGGTTGCATCTGTTCGGGAATCCATTCGTTCAGAATGTCTAGTTCTCCGACCATGCATTCCTCCTGTGTTCCAATCCCAACACGCGATACTTCGAGCTGCACCTGCTGCCTAAGAAGCTTTTCTAGCACGCCGACGCACCGTCGGCGATGTTACGGAGGTACTCGCTTTCCTGGCGACGACCTCAGCGCGCACTTGCCGGACGGCGTCGCTGAGGCAGATGCCCAGAATGGGCTGATTCGAATTCTTAAGGATGTCTACGATCTGGCGCGCCGAAGTTTCGAGATAGAGACGCTTGCCATCGGTAAGCAGGTGAACGTCGGAACTGCGGCTGACGATTTCGGCCAAGCCTTTGCCGAACTCACGTTGGAGGAAACGCATGACCTTGCGGACTCCCTGCAGAGAGAAGCCTTTGCGGCGCAGTTCACAGATGAGGGCCATTTCAGTGAGGTTCTGCATCGAGTAGAGTCGGCGATGCCCAAGCCTCTCCGGCTTGACCACGCCGCGCTCGTCCCACCACTGAAGCTGGCGTGCAGTCACGCCGGTCAGAGCGATCACCTCTTGCGATGAAAAGCGATCTGGCATTAGTCCCCGTTTATGTTTGAAACAGTCTGCGAGTCGAATGTTTGAAACATTCTAGACGTGAGTTGGCGAGTGTCAATGAAGATTCGAAGGAGCAGGGGTAACTAGAAGAGTGCCCAGGCGCTCATACGTCATTCCTTTTCCCTTCCTCGGTCCAAGAGGGCCTTCTCCATGTGGCTGCGCTGTGCAGTTATTTGCAGCTTGACAAGGCAACGACCAGCAAACATAATCCTCGGCACGTTTTGGGCGCGCCTACCCGTTCTCGGCTGCCCAGAGCCTGATTCCGGGCTTGTTGCCAAGCATTCGGACCCCCTGGTAAGCCCAAGATTCGCTTTCCTCGAAGGAGAAATTCGCATGAAGCTCCGCATCGTCTGGGTGCTGGTTGGATTCTTGTCGCTGGTTTCACTAACCGTTGCTCAAATCTCCGCGCAAACCGCATCCGCGCTGCCTCGCCTGGTCCGCTTCGGCGGGACGGCCAAAGATCTCAACGGCAGTCCGCTGACCGGCGTGGTCGGCATCACTTTCGCCTTCTACTCTGAGAAAGCCGGCGGCGCGCCACTTTGGATGGAAACGCAGAACGCAACCGCTGACAGCAGCGGTCACTACACGGTTCTGCTGGGATCGACCAAGCCCGAAGGCCTGCCTGCGGAGCTGTTCACTTCCGAACAAGCGCGCTGGGTGGGAGTACAAGTCTCGGGACAAGCCGAGCAGCCGCGCGTGCTGCTGGTGAGCGCTCCCTATGCGTTGAAGGCTGGCGATGCGGAAACCATAGGCGGACTTCCGCCCTCGGCCTTTGTGCTGGCCGCCCCGCTGGTGATCGGCTCCTCGACGTCGAGCAGCGCAACCGCAACCGTTCCGCCGCCTGCCGCCACCGACGTGACCACCACCGGCGGTACCCTCAACTATCTGCCGATCTTCAGCGGGGCGGACACGATCATCGATTCGTCCGTGTTTCAGACGGGCAGCGGAACCACGAGCAAGATTGGCATCGACACGACGACGCCGGCCACGCCACTGGACGTCAACGGCGCCGGCACCATCCGCGGCACGCTGAGTCTGCCGGCCACGGGTACGGCAACGGCTGCCGGGGGCAAGCCCTCGCAAGGACTGAACCTGACGGCATCATCGTTTAGCAGCACCAGCAGCACAGCGGTGAACCAGACGTTCCGCTGGCTGGCGGAGGCCGCCGCGAACAACACGACTGCTCCGTCGGGCACGCTGAACCTGCAGTACGGACTGGGCGCGGCCGCACCCGGCGAGACAGGGCTGAAGATCAGCAGCAAGGGTCTCTTTACTTTCGCGACGGGACAAACTTTCCCCGGCACCGGCGACGGTTCGGTGACGAGTGTTGCCACCGGATTGGGACTGAAGGGAGGGCCGATTACAAAGACCGGAACGTTGAGCATCGACACCACTGTGGTGCCACAACTGGCGGTGGCTAACACTTTCAAAGCCGAACAGACCATCACCGCCAGCAACACAAGCGAGATCCTAAACGTCACACAAAATGGCACTGGCTTAGCGATCGTGGGCAAAGGGGGCATCTCGGGCAGTTCTACTGCCAATGCGGGCTCAGGCGTTTTGGGTGTCGGGAGTGGTCAGGCGGGCTACGGCGTCTATGGCTCGGAGACGGCGACGATTGGAAACGGCTACGGGGTTTACGGTGTGAACAACACGCAGGCTGGCGCCGGAGTTGAAGGTTATGCTGCCAACACGAGCTACGGCATTGGCGTTCTAGGAAGCTCTCCGTCCGGCATAGGCGTCGAAGGCACCGCGAGCGGAACAGCGAGTTACGGAGTGTTCGGGTGGGCGACCGCGACCTCGGGCACAAACTACGGCGTTTATGGTTCAGATGCGAGTCCAGACGGC
>Ga0307476_10000049_pt1 | contig 128625 bp, 116 predicted proteins | sample atmos_gasesECM2C_2_FD_203314 | JGI IMG/M metagenome (GOLD analysis project Ga0307476, IMG submission 203314) | Hardwood forest soil microbial communities from Morgan-Monroe State Forest, Indiana, United States - atmos_gasesECM2C_05 | ecosystem: Environmental > Terrestrial > Soil > Temperate... | reverse complement strand
TGCGAAACATGGGGGCTCTTTCTGTTGCTGAACAGGAATGTCATCTCCCCGTTATGGACACAGTTTTGATTTCGCAACACCAGAGCAAAGGGCACCGATGCCCGCATGTAACCGTGGTCGCCGTCCTCCTGCCAGACGCGTCCCGGGTCCACAATGTAGTTCCACGCCGAACTGCCGGTGATGACAAGTCCTTGCTGAACGGAAATGAGGTAGCTACCGCTCTGCACAAATTGGAAGCTGAAGCTTGCGAGGTGCCGCCGTGGGGAATCGGCTCCGGCATCGATCTTTTCGTCGTCGCGCAGGATTCGAACGCTGCCACTCGAGGTAGGGTTCGACAGCGTCAGAGTACCCTCAAAACTCTGCGATGGCGCAGCCGCATTGGCGGGCACCGCAAAGCCGGCACTGTCGTCGACGGGAGACGCGGGAGCGGTGTTCGAGAAAAGCTCGCCGTACTTGAGAACACTCCGGTTCACCTTGCCACTTCCTATCAGAGGATCGCGGGGAATAGTCACGGCAGAGGCTGAGAGGAGGGTGGGACCCAGCCAGGCTAACGTCGCCCACGACAATAGTGTGACCAACTGTATAGGAAGCTTCATGAGCGCAAGAGACAAGCCGGAAATTACCCGGGCGGCCAGGAGAGCGGGCGTCCTCCGAGGAGGTGGACGTGGAGGTGGAAGACTGACTGCCCGGCGCCAGGGCCGACGTTGAGGACGGTGCGGTAGCCTTGCTCGATGTTGCGCTGGCGGGCGATGTGGGCGGCGGCGAGGTGGCAGCGGCCGATCAGTTCGGCGTCGGCGGTCTCGGCTTCTTTTAGTCCTGCAAAATGTTTCTTGGGAATGATGAGGATGTGGGTGGGCGCATGCGGATGGATGTCTTCGAAGGCGAAGACGTGATCGTCTTCATAAACTTTCTTGGCGGGAATCTCGCCGGCGATGATTCGGCAGAACAGGCAATTGGAATCGGTCATGGCTGGTTCACTCTCGGTGGCTCCTTGACGAACTACCCGTCGACGCGTGTGTCGGCTCTTTCCAGCTCCATGAGCCTCGTAACCATTGGGTCATCTTCCGTTGGATTCCATTCGCTAAAATCTGTGCGCAGACTGTCTAACGACTCGCCTGATTGACTTGTAAAACACACTTGTCGATTGTCCTTGAAATGCACGAAGAAGCCGCTGGTTGAGGGAATGAACTCCGCTACCCAACCGAAGCCAATAACCTGCATTAAGAGCGCCTGCATCTCCGAAAACTCATCGTCGCGGAAGAGTTGCGCTGGTGCTAGCTCAAGCGAACGCGGGTCCCCGTGTGCCCGGCGGATGTCCTCAATGATCTGCCAGCCCACCTTTGTAAATTGTGGCGTCCCTATGTTCCATCTTCGCAACCAAATGAGCCCGCCAGAAAACGCAGCCTCTCCCCGAAAAGAAAGCATGATACGAGCGAACCGCATAATTCTGCGGAACTCTTCTGGGGCTGTGACGAAGAACCTCTGCTCCGCCGACGGCGAATAGTACAACCAGCCTTCCTCAGTGAGCTTCACTCCCGCACTAAGGCACCAGCTTGCCGCTTCCTCGGTTGTCATCGCTTTCATCGATAGCTCCTCGGTCGCGACGGCTACTCGGCTTGCTTCGGGCTATGCGGCCGGAGCGATCGTGCAATCAAGACTAATCCACCGACCAGCAGAACCAGCATCACCACGGTGTTGAACAGGCTGGTCGGCTGAAAATAAATATGCAGGTTGGCGATGATGCCGGCGAAAATGAACAGCGCTCCGGCTACGGTCAGCAGCCATCCAATGACGCTCTTGCCATTCCAGAACAGAATTCCTACGCCGAACAGCATGGGTAAGAGCGTGATGCCGAAACTGCTGCCTCCCCAGAAACTCCAGTACGAACCGACCACGCTCACCTGATGGGTGATGAGGAAGCCTCCAATGCAGGCCATGGCAAAACCGAGCAAAAACATTCCAAGCCCGCCGGAGGTTCCGCCGACATCGCTGATTGAACGGTTGTCCATGAGCGGAAGGATAGCACTTCGCACGGCTGGGGGAAACGAAGAAGGCGAGACGGAAAGAGCTAAACGGAAAAGACGTTAGCGATATGCCCCTGGCGGCAGGCCCGTGATGCGGATTCCGGCGTAGCCTTTGTGTCGAATGTTCATGCCGATGAGCATGGCGGTGATTTGCTCGACGATGCGCGCATTTTGCAGCGGGCCGCCGTCGAGGGCGCGGACGCCGGGAATCTTCGCCGCGAGTTCGCGGGTGAGTTGCGCGGCGTCGGCATCATTACTGCAGACGATGACGTCGCAGTCAATGGGCGCGTCACCGTTGAGCAGTTCCGCAGAAAGATTGTGGAAGGCCGCAACCAGACTCACCCCCTTGGGCACGAGTTCAGCGGCCTGCTGGGCGGCGGAACCTTGCCACACGCCGAGCGTGCGGGAGGAGCGTCCGCCAACGCTGGCGGCGAGAGGTACGGTGGCGTCGATGAGGATGCTGCCGTCGGTGATGTCGGGTTTGAGTTGCTTGAGCAGCGAGGCTTGAGCCTCGAAGGGAACGGTCAGCATCAGGATGTCGGCGGCTGCGCAAGCAGCGCTATTTTCCATGCCAGACACTTTCGCCTCTGAGCCGACTCTTTTTTGAATCGAGACGGCTGCCAATTGCGCGCGCTGCTCGTCGCGCGAGCCGATGATGATAGTTTCTCCCGCGCGCGCCCAGCGCAAGGCGAGCCCCATGCCTGCGGCTCCGGTGCCTCCGATGACCGCGATGGGGCGGATGCCGGGAGCGTCTGGATTGGCGGATGTGGTCGCGCTCATGCGAATTCAGGCTCCAGCGGTTGCTCGGCAGTAAAGTCATCCAGAGGAACCTTGATGTGGATTCGCGAGTACGTCGTATTGCGCTCGGCCGGGATGCGGCCCATCTCCAGAGTCAGCGCTTGAAAATCTTCCGGGCTGGTGTATTGGCCGGCAGTAGCTCCGGCTTCGCGCGAAATATTTTCTTCCATCAACGTGCCGCCGTAGTCGTTGGCCCCGGCGTGCAGGCAGAGTTGCGAGAGACGACGGTTCAGCTTTACCCACGAAACCTGAATGTTGTTGATCGATCCGGCAAGCAGCAGCCGAGCCAGCGCATGCACCTTGAGATGTTCGGCGAGAGTTGGGCCAGTCCGCGCGAGGCCTTGATGGTAGAGCAGAGTGTTCTGATGGACGAAGCCGAGCGGAACGAACTCGGTGAAGCCTCCGGTTTCGGATTGGATCTCGCGCAGCAGTCGCATCTGGCGCACCCAGTGCGCGGGGGTTTCCGTATGTCCGTACATGAGAGTCGAAGTAGTACGAATGCCGTGGCGATGCGCAGTGCGGATGACTTCGACCCACTGCGCAGTCGAAAGTTTGTTGGCGGAAAGAATGTGGCGAATCTCGTCGTCGAGAATTTCCGCGGCGGTGCCGGGCAGCGTACCCAGGCCGTTGTCGCGCAGCATCGAAAGATAATCGGCCAGCGGCATGCCGGTGAGTTCGACTCCGTAGACAATTTCCATGGGGGAGAAGGCGTGGATGTGCATGCCAGGCACAGCATTCTTTACCGCGCGGAGAATGTCGCGATAATAAAATTCGGGAAGACCGTGCGGCAGGCCCCCTTGAATGCAGACTTCCGTCGCTCCGAGTTCCCACGCTTCAACCGCTTTGCGGGCCATGTCGTCGAGGGAGTGGAAGTAAGAATCGGCCTCACGCGGACCGCGGCTGAAGGCGCAGAACTTGCATCCCACGAAACAGATGTTGGTGAAATTGATGTTCCGGTTCACTACATAAGTGACAATATTTCCGCAGAGTTCCGCACGCAGGATGTTGGCCGCGACAAGCAGCCCGAGAAGATCGTCGCCTTCGGCGGTGGCCAGCGCGTATGACTCTTCCAGAGATAAATCAGCGCCATTCTGGGTTTCGAGGATTTTCTCCAGAGAAGATCGCGCCGCCCAGGTCAGTCGCCGAGCTATATCAGACCAATCGAGAGAAGGGAAAGATTCCAGTTCAGAAGATGTGAGTTCGCGAGGCATGGCTTTCTTTGACCTCAGGGGCTAAAGCCCGTTCCTAACCAGCATTCCTATCGCAGCGCTGGAAGCGCTGCGCCACCCAAAAGCCGAATCCAAACAAAACTCAAAGCGTTTTGCACACGACCACCGAGCAAACAGTACGGTCAAGCAGGAAACGCAAGAATGTCCAAAGACAGTCTACCGGAATAGGTCGGTGGCCGCAGGCCGGAGCAGGGCACGGATTCCGCCCGCGCCGGCGTCGTAGCGGAATCCGCGGACGATGCAGGCGGGGGCGCGGTTCAGTTTGCCGCAGACGAGTCCGGCGGCGCAGGCCAGTTCGTCAGCGACGGCCTCGACGCTAGCTTTCAATTTGTAGCCGTGCGGGTCGCGATGGCCGCGATCGTCGCGCAGAGGTTTCATCCCACTGATGCCGATGGCAAACTCGGTCAGGCCCTCGCGCCAGGGACGGCCGAAACTGTCGGTAATGATGACGGGGATGGCGCAGCCCGTGCGGCGTTTCATTTCGCGGCGCAACTGTGCGGCGGAGCGGTCCGCGTCTTCCGGCAGCAGCACTGCGTGAGCGCCGCCGTCGACGTTGGAAACATCGATACCGCTGTTGGCGCATATAACGCCATGGTTCGTTTCAGTGATGAGCACGCCGTTCTTGTGGCGGATCACGGCGCGGCTCTCGCGCAGGGCGAGTTCGATGACGCGGGCGTCGAGACCATATTGTTTCGCCCACGCGGTGGATTCGGCCGAGGGTTGCACTGTGGCTAGATCGACCAAGCGGCCTTCGGATTTTGAAACGATCTTGTGCTTCACGACGAGGATGTCTCCGGCTTGTAAGTGGAGGCGGCGACGACCCAGAGCTTTTAGTAGTTTGTCGGCGAGCGAGTCGCCGGGATGGATTTCGTCCGCGAAGGCGATGGGGATCAGGCGAAGGTCGGTGGATGGTGTGGGAGAAAGCTTCTTTCGCTCCTGAGCTCCCGAGTCCTGAGCCGCTGACCCACGGCTGGCGCCCATTCGACTTCGCTCAGGGTGGGGTGCATTCTTACGCTGCTTTGAGGCTGATTCGTCGAAGGCTCTGCTGGACTTTCTCATAAAAAAACATTACGCGTCATGGACTGGTGAACTCATTCCGCGCCACTTCGCGGCTGGACGGGCGAGTCGCCCGTCCCCACATGGATCTTGGCTGCGACGGTAACGGCATACTGCCGCGCCAGGCGCTGGGCGCGGGTTTCGCCCGGTAGCGAAATAAGTTGCTGAAGATCTGCGGGGTTGTCAACGTCGACGGCAATTCCCGGAAGGTTCAGCACGATGCATGGTTTTCCAGTGGCCTGTGCGGCGGCGTGATGGGGTTTGAAGCTATCGTTGCCGAAGCGTAGCGGAAACAAATCTGCGGGACGGCGAAAGATGGCGTTGGTGCCTCGTCCGTCGGCGGCGGGGACAAGCACGCTGCCTTCGGCGGGCGCATGCTTCCGGATTTCGTCGAACTCCCACGCTTCGATCAGCGGAATGTCGGCCGGGATCACCAGAGTGCTGTCGGCGCCCCGCTCCACGCAGACGCGAGTGGCCATCTCGATGGCACCGGTTTCTCCGGGATTGTCAGGATCGGGAATGACTTCGAAGTTATATTCGGCAGCGAGCTTCACGGCGAAGGGATCGCTAGTCACGACTGCAATCGACGCGCAGTTCTGTCTTTGTCGAGCGGGCCAGTTGTGGAGGGCGCTGAGCACGTCGTGCAACATTGCTTGTGCCAGCGCCGTGCGGGATGGTTGATCGAGAACAGAGGCTAGCCGCTGTTTTGCCGAAGACGTGTTCTTGACTGGAACCAGGATTACCGGGGAGGCGATCACGGCTGCGAGTCCAAACGTCGAAAGGCGTTGGCGTGATCTTTGGGCTCGCTCTCCGGAAGCGGAGTTGAAGAAACACATGAGAGCACTTCGCGCGCCAGAGCCGCCTTATCTTCGGCGGTGCGCATGACGGTTTGCGAACATTGCACGCGCAGGCCGTTTCTGCGGAGGGTTTCGGCGGCACGGGCGTCGCGCGTGTCGCAGATCAAGATGTCGAGAAAATCTTCGTAGGCCTGGGCCACGCCGGCGACTGAGCACGGCAGTCCTTGGGCAGCCATCAGAATTCCCGCCGGGCCTGCGACGGGAGCGTTGCCCACGATGGGGCTGACTGCGGCAATTTTTCCGCGAGCGCTGATCAACGCTTCGCGAATGCCGGGCACGGAAAGGATCGGGCCAATGCTGGTGATGGGATTGCTCGGCGCGAGCAGAATTGCGTCGGCGGAACTGATGGCTTCGATGACTCCCGGAGCGGGCTCGGCGTCAGAGGCTCCAGCGAATCGCACGGAGTTCACGGGGTCCTGATACCAGCGCTGCACAAAATATTCTTCGAAGCTCAACTCACCCGCGGGGGTATCCACGCGGGTTTCCACTCGCGAGTCGCTCATGGGGAGAATGCGCGCTTTCACGCCAAGTTTTTCGGAGATGACCGTCGTTGCGTCGGAGAGCGTTTTGCCTTCGGCCAGCAGGCGCGAGCGGAGCAGGTGCATGGCCAGGTCGCGGTCTCCGGTGTGGAACCACGTGGGCTCGCCGAGTTGCCCCATGGCTTGCAGGCAGAGAAATGTGTCGCCCTTCACGCCCCATCCGCGCTCGCGGCTGAGCATGCCGGAGAGGACGTAGGTGATCGAATCGATATCGGGCGAAACGTAGAGGCCCCACCAGAGCAGGTCGTCGCCGGTGTTGACGATCAGGGTGATGTCTTCGGCGGGCATGACCTGGCGAAGACCGTCCACGAACTTGGCGCCGCCGGTGCCGCCGCTGAGCACGCAGATCATGCTGCCGTCCTTATTTTGGCTAGACCAAGACCGTCAGCGGCGACGCGCAATTTGTCTGACAGCAGGCCGGGTTTGGCGGTAACTGCCGAAAGAAATTCCGGATACACCGGCAGACGCTGGCGCAGGGAGAATCCCTTGGCTTCGGTGCGCAGGCGCAGCTGATCGAGATGCGGCCAGGGCTTTTCCGGATTGATGAAGTCGGGCGTCAGCGGCGAAATTCCTCCCCAATCATTAATGCCGGCCTCCACTAAATCATCATAGTAAGGCGCAGACAGGTTGGGTGGCGCCTGAATATTGACGTTAGGGAGTAACAAGCGAGCTACCGCTACGGCCCGCAACATCTCGCCTCGCGTGGGTTCGGGCCAGTGTGCCATCGGAATCGCGGCCTTGACGCGGAAGTTCTGCACGATCACTTCCTGGATGTGCCCGTAGCGCTCGTGCAAATCGCGGATGGCGAGCAGCGTGTCGACGCGATCCTCGAGGGTTTCTCCGATTCCGATGAGCAATCCCGTCGTGAACGGGACATTTTGTTTGCCGGCATCTTCGATTGTGCGTACGCGTTTGATCGGGAGCTTGTCGGGGGCGTTGTCGTGCGCCGCTCCGGGGGCTAACAGCGTGATGTTGGTTGTCTCCAGCATGAGGCCCATGCTCGGGGAGACGGCGGCCAGGCGTGCGACCCACTCAGTGCTGAGCAAGCCAGGATTGGGATGCGGCAGCAGGCTGGTCTCGCGCAGCACCAGTTCGCACATGGCTTCAAGATAATGCAGCGTGGATTTGTAGCCGAGACGCCGCAGTGTCTTGCGCATCTCGGGGAAGAAAAGTTCGGGCTTGTCGCCCAGACTGAACAGAGCTTCGGTACATCCCAACTTTTCGCCAGCCCGGGCGACCGCGAGCACTTCGTCCGGAGTCATGGTGTGAGCGCCGGGGTCGCCGGGATCGCGGCGGAAGGTGCAGTATCCGCAATAATCGCGGCAGAGATTGGTCAGGGGCAGGAAAACCTTGCGCGAATAAGTAATGACTCCGGGCTTGAAACGCTCTTTAGCAGCGCGGGCCGCGGCCATAAGTTCAGGGAGGAATTCGTCAGGGCAACGAATCAGTTCGATGGCCGCTTCGCGCGAGATGGGCGCGCCCGGACGCAAGTTTGCGAGCACTGCGGCGCAGGCCGAGCGGCTTTCGGAAGCAGAGGGGGTGATTAACGTGACGGCCACGTGAATCGAATGATACAACGACGGGGCATGGTAATGTAGGCGGTTGCGGGGAACCCGGGGCGGTTCGGCCTCAGCGGCTAAAGCCGGATTGGTTTTGACGGGATGGATCGCAGCGCTGGAAGCACTGCGCCACCCAAGCAGCAAACAATGCTTCGCACTGAGAGAATGGCGAAACCGTGAGCTTGAATTCTTCTGAATTTCGCAGGGCGATGGGTTGTTTCGCCACCGGGGTGACGATCATTACGGTTGACCTCGACGGCGAAGTTCACGGCATGACCGCCAATGCCTTTGCCTCGGTGTCGCTCGATCCGCCGCTGGTGCTGGTTTGCGTAGATCACAAGACGCGCACCCACGCGCACTTGCACGCGAAGAAACGTTTCGGGATCAACGTGCTCTCCGAAGATCAGCGGGCGATTTCGGAATACTACGCGCGCGTCGAACGTAGCACCGAGAGCGCTGAGGCCGAGGCCGGGGCGCGCTTTGACCGCACCAAACACGGTACGCCGATGCTGCATGGATCGTTGGCATACCTAGAGTGCCGTCTGAACTCGACCGAAGTGGCCGGAGACCACACCATCTTCATTGCCGAAATCGAAGACGTGGTGGTGCACGAGGGGGAACCGCTGCTGTTCTTCAGGGGGAAGTATCGCAAGGTGGGCGAGGAAGTAGGGAAGTAGGGAAGTAGGGAAGTAGGTGAGGTGTCACTTTTGGTAGCTCTGAAACATCTAATGCTTGTAAAACAGATCACTGAAATGGAGTTTACTCATGGCTGAGGAAACCGCAGAGAAGATCGTGAAATCTGAAGCCGACTGGAAAAAGCAGCTGACCGACGAGCAGTATCATGTGACCCGCGAGGCAGGGACCGAGTGTGCATTTACCGGGAAATACTGGAATACGAAAGAGCCGGGGATGTATCACTGCGTGTGCTGCGGGTCGCCTCTGTTCGATTCGCAGACGAAGTTTAATTCAGGGACGGGCTGGCCTAGCTTTACCAAGCCCGCTGAGGGCGGCGGTGTGGTCGAGCATCGAGACACTCAGTACGGGATGGTGCGCACTGAAGTGCGGTGCGCCAAGTGCGACGCCCATCTGGGACATGTATTTGACGACGGGCCTGCGCCGACCGGGTTGCGGTATTGCATGAATTCGGCCGCGCTGGATCTGCGGCCTGCGCAGAAGAAGTAAACCCTGGCTAGGGAGAAGTCCCTCTGGGGCTGAAGCCCATTCTTAAGTTGGCCAGGGATCGCAGCGCTGAAGCGCTGCGCCACCCAAAAGCTAACCCCAAAAGCCAGTGACGGCAAGACCCAACGAGCCGCAGCGACGGCGCTCCTAAAAAAGCAGGGGCACGCGCGACCGTGCCCCTTGTCCGTTACGAGAGAGACTTCCGGTCAATTATGCGCTGGCGGTTGCGGCCAGGGCCTTGGGCGCCTCGGCCGGTTTCTGGCCTTGCGGCTGATTCGATTTGCCTTCGCCGCTGCGAACCTGAATTCCGCCCTTGAGTGCGGCGCCGTCTTCCACGCTGATGCGCACGGTCGAGATGTCGCCGTTGACGGCGCCTTCGGCTCGGATATCGACACGGTCGCTGCACTCGATGTTGCCATTCACCTTGCCCATGATCACGACTTCGCGGGCTTGAATGGAGGCATCCACCTTGCCGTTGCGGCCGATGGTAACGCGGCTTTCCGGCATGTTGATCTGGCCTTCGACGCGGCCGTCGATGTAGAGCGCCTCAGAGCCGCTGATCTCGCCCTTGATTACCAAAGTGCGGCCGATGGTGGCCTGGTCCACCGGAGCGGTGACGGTTTTGACGGGGTTGTAGGGGTTGGGGTTGAGACCCGGCGTGCCGGGCTTCTGATTAAACACGTTATCCGACGACTGAAGCATGCGACCTTCCTTGGATTCCCGCGACGGCGCCTTGCCCTGGGGCCCCTGGCACCTAGTTCCTGCGGTTGGTCTTGAAATTTGTGGCCGGCGGCAGTTGCTGGCCATCTGGCCAATCTGACTATCGCACACTGGTAAGGTTTTCCTTAAGATTACGGAAGTATATGTCCGCCGGCTGAGGAGTAGTTCACTCAATCGGAGCCCTGCAGGGCTTCGGCCATGGCCTCCCATTCCTTGATCAGCGCGGCATGGGCGGATTTGTGCCGGTCGAGTTCCTGCGATTGGCGCTGGCTCTCGTCGGCGTTGACGAAATTCTGCAGCGCGGTTTCGAGACTCGCGATCGCCGATTCGGTTCGGCTTATCGCTTCTTCCAGTACGTGGACGCGGTCTTCCATTTGTTTGCGCTTGATGGGATTCAGGCGCTTCTTCGCTTCCGCCGGTCCGGACGTTTCGCCAGCCCCATTTCCGTTCGCCGGTACCGGCGGCGCAGCGGGCCTCGGCGCAGGGTGCGGCTCGCTGCGGTGAGCTTTAGCCCCGGGGACGTCATCCAGGGTGGGTGCGACGTGCTGCCCGCCTTGCTTACGCCACAAATAGTCTTCGTAATTTCCAGGAAAGACTTCGACTTTACCGCCGCCAACTTCGAAGACGCGCGTGGCCAAGTTGTCGATGAAATAGCGGTCATGCGAAACAAAGACGACCGTCCCGGTGTATTTCATGAGTGCGTCGAGGAGCACATCTTTGGCGCGCAGGTCGAGGTGGTTGGTCGGTTCGTCGAGCAGCAGAAAATTTGCGGGATGCAGCAGCAGGCGCAGCAGAGCGTAGCGGCCGCGCTCGCCACCCGATAAAACTCCGATTTTCTTGAAGACGTCGTCTTCTGAGAACAGAAAACAGCCCAGCAGGCTGCGTAATTCTGTCTCTCCGGAGCGGGGTGAGGCTGCGCCCAGATCGTCAAGGATGCGGGCGTCGGGATCGAGCTCCTTGTACTGGTCCTGCGCGAAATAATCGGCTTCCACGTTGTGCCCGAGACGGTATTCACCCTGCGTGACTTTCTCAGTTCCGGCCAGCAGTTTGATTAGTGTGGACTTGCCTGCGCCGTTGACGCCGACCAGCGCGATGCGGTCTCCGCGCTCGATCATGAAGTCGACGTGGCGGAAGACTTCTTTGTCGGCGCCGCCGTTTTTCCCGGGATAGCTTTTGGCCACGCCCTCGAACTCGGCCACAATGCGGCCGCTTGGCTTCGGTTGTGGAAACGAAAAGTGGATCGTCTTTTCTTCCGGTGGAACTTCGATGCGCTCGATCTTTTCAAGTTCCTTGATGCGGCTCTGCACCTGCTTGGCCTTGGTGGCCTGGTAGCGGAAGCGGTTGATAAAAACTTCGAGTTGCTCGATGCGGTCGCGCTGGTTGCGGTAGGCGGCCTGCAGTTGCTCGTTGCGCTGCGTTTTCTGCGCGAGAAATTTGTCGTAGTTGCCGGTATAGAACCAGAAGCGCCTGTTCCAGATTTCGGCGATCTTGTTGACCGTCACGTCGAGAAAATAGCGGTCGTGCGAGATAAGCACAAACGCGTTGGGATAATTCTGCAAATACTCTTCCAGCCAGTTGCGGGCTTCGAGATCGAGATGGTTGGTCGGCTCGTCGAGCAATAAGAGGTTGGGTTGTTGTAATAAAAGCTTGGCCAGGGCGAGCCGCATCTGCCATCCACCAGAAAATTCGTCGGTTAGGCGCGGCCAGTCTTCCTTACTAAACCCCAACCCCATCAAGACTCGACCGACTTCGGCTTCAATTGAATAGCCGTCGCGGGTGCGGAATTCGTGTTCCACGCGGTGATAGCGGTCGGCGACAGCAGCGTATTCCGGGCTGGTGTGGTCGAGTTCGGCCATGCTGTGCGTGAGCGACTCGAGTTCCGTTTCCATTGCGCGCAGATCGTCGAATACCGACATGCATTCGGCGAAAACGCTGCGGCCGGAGAGCGTGAGGCCGTCCTGCGGCAGATATCCGGCGGACGTGCCTTTGGCGATGACTAGGCCGCCGTAGTCGAACGTGTCCATGCCGGCGAGAACCTTCATTAGCGTGGACTTGCCGGTGCCATTGCCGCCGACCAGGCCGATGCGGTCGCGTGGCGTGATGAGCCAGTCCGCGTTTTCGAAGAGCAGTTTGTGGCCGAAGCGTTTTCCGGCGCCGGAGAGCTGAATCATGGTGTCTACTTATCGTCTCATGAAATTGGCCTGTCATCCTGAGGGGAGTAGAGCGATTCGCACTGCGAATCGCTCTAGACAGTCGAAGGATCCCTTACCTGCCTGCAATCTGAACACGCCCCGGCGGGGAGTTTTCGCCGCGGACCCAAACAAGCAAGAGATGCCTTCTTTGAGAATTCCTTGAGACGCTGCGAGTCGTTCCGGCAGGCACGGGGTCCTTCGACTGCGTTTTCGCGAGCTTCGCCCGCGAAAACTCCGCTCAGGATGACAGATCTGTGGGTTTCTTTACGGCCAGACGACGTCGGCGATGGGGTCTTTCGAGGCGGAGGGGTGAGCATTGCGCGGGCCGGGATAGGCTCACCAGAGTTCGTGGTGAAACTGGATGCGTTCCAGAGCGCGGTCGATTACGGCTTCAAGCTCGCGCGAATATTTTACTTCGCGACCCTTGGCTAGACGGCGTTTCGCTTCCGAGGGGCTGAACCATGTCGGATGGCGATCGCCTTCATCGGGGCGGCGCATCTGGTGGACTTCCATCAGAAAGGCTTTGACCACGAATTCCTGCACACCGCCGGGCTGCCAGAACACGCCTTTCGAATGTATGTAGAGGTGAAAGTGGCGCGGCTCGATTGTGCCCAACGCGCCCGCCTCTTCGGCGGCTTCGCGTTCAGCGGCCTGACTATGCGAAAGGCGGGCGTCGGTTGAACCCTTGGGGAAAGTCCACTTGTTGCCACCGTTGGTATTAACCAGAAGGAACTCAATGGCCGTCCCGCGGCGGCGATAACAGATCGCGGCCACCTGCAGCGGTAAGGATTTGGCGACCCTGGCTGACCCCATGAGGACCCTCCTGAATACAGGCTACATGCAAGATATTTCAGCAATGTTAATGTGCAACAAAAATTGTGCAGTCAGGAGGGTTACGAAAGGGGGTAATAATATACTTGACAAATCATCCGATGGCTGGTAAAGTGGTAAACATGAACGGCAAACACACGCAACCAAAGACCTTGCAGGATGCAGTCATTTTCTACGCCAATCCTGATAACTGTCTTGATTACATGGTTAACATCCGGTGGCCGGAGGGTGTCGCCTGTCCAACCTGTGGCCGCACCGATGTTGTGTTCCTTGCCAACCAGCGCAAGTGGCAGTGCAAGAGCATTCACGCCAAGCGCCAGTTCTCCGCGAAGGTGGGAACCATCTTCGAGGATTCGCCAATCTCTTTGGAGAAATGGTTGGTCGCTGTGTGGATGCTGTCCAACTGCCGCAACGGAGTCAGCAGCTACGAGATCGGGCGCACCATCGGCGTAACTCAGAAGTCGGCATGGTTCATGATGCACCGTATTCGTCTTGCGATGCAGCGCGGCTCGTTCATCAAGATGGGCGGTGGTGGTGGTGAGATCGAAGTCGATGAAACTTTCATCGGTGGTAAAGCGCGTAACATGCACAAGGCGGTTCGCGCTCGGCGCATTCCGTTTCCCGGCAAAAAGGATGACAAGACCATCGCCTTCGGAATCCTTGAGCGCGGCAAGGAAATTCGCACCATGGTCATCAAAGATCGGACTCGGGACACCGTTCTCCCGCTGATTCGTGAGCACGTCCAGACCGGAACTTCGGTTTACACCGATGACATGAGCGGCTATCGCAGCATGGACGATGAGTTCTTTCATGGCGTGGTAGATCACGCGAACAAATACGTAGATGGCCGGATTCACACTAACGGCCTTGAGAATTTTTGGTCGCTGCTGAAACGCGGCATCTCGGGAACTTACGTAGCTGTTGAGCCGTTCCATTTATTCCGTTACCTTGACGAGCAATCTTTTCGTTACAACAATCGCGGCACCAAAAAGAATCCGACCAGCGAACATAGGCGCTTCGATCTCGCTATGGCTGGCATCGTAGGAAAGCGCCTCACCTATGCCGGACTCACTGGCAAGACCAGCGAAGAAGCGGCTTTCTAATCCCTACCGTTTGAAACGCGGTCCGAAGGGCGGCTAGAACCAATTGGCCGCCCGTACTTTTTGGACCGTTTACTTCTGGCAATTTTTTCTTCATCCAATTTCGCCTTGATCTCGCTGTGAGGAACCTGCATCAATTGGCGCATTGTGCGGTCGAAATTCTCGAATTCTGAGTTGTCCTTTTTCATTTAAGCGACCGCTTTCTTTCTCTCTGGAAATTTTTTCGCAAGCAATGTGTCGAGAGCAACCACCATCTCTGGCCCCATGGCTGCCGCATCATCTTTACCGCATTTCCGATAAATCTTCCGAACCTCTTTCAATCCTACTTGCAAATCGGAAACCGTTAGAGCCGAAGGGTCCGCCTGGATAATCGTTGCCGGAAAACAGTGCGGAGTTTTAGCGATTGCACATGCCGCATATCTAACAAGGTAGAACCTCACATTGCGCCTCTCTACAGCATCGAGATTTAAAACTGGGTCGTCCAAAAATGCGGCCACTCTTCTGCGTATCAATACGCAGTTTAGGTAAATCTTTAGATCGTATGCTTTTCCGCCTGATAGCAGTTGGCCTTGTTGGTAATCATCAGCACCAAAGACGCTCCACCGCTTCTTATCTTTCACAATGTAATCTTGCGGTCTCCCTCGGGCCTCTTGTGGCTTCTTTAATAGAATCGTCACCACTGCCTGTACTAGATTGAGCACGCTTACAATCTTGTCCATAGGAAGGCCCTGATCCTTGCAATAACCCTTTCTACGGTCATAGAACAATCCCTTATCCGCGAAGAACGCTTCAATCTGTTTATGGAGGCGACTCGTAGAAATCATGGCCTCAGGCGGCATCTTATTTTGGTTGTTAGTAGCTCGAATAATCTCATCGCGGACTTCTGATTTCTCGTTTTGGATCACGCGCACCAATATTCTGCGCGGATCATCTTGCGGGATGGTCGCGTTGTTAGTAGAAAAGTAATCGAATATTCGCCGAGACGTTTGGAGTCCGTTTACGATCTGGGGGTCTTTGATCTCCAATTCCCCGGATTTCAGAGCAGCATACGGAGTCAAAATGGTAATGCCGTTATTTAATAGCCAAAATTCCGGCTCATCTCTGTTTGCGTTTGTTAGGGTTGTACTGATCGCCCGATTTATCGCGGTATTACGAAAATAACCACGCACATTGTCGTCAAAGATCGTTTCGTTTAGTTCGGTGGTGGCTTGCTCGTCTTGAAGAAACTCATAAAACTTTCTGAGGCGCACTAAGCCCACCCACCCCTCGCGAGTGTCGATACTTTTCTCGAAGGAAAGATACTTCTTGGATGCCTGTCTAACCTTGGTCTGATCATAAAGCCGTTGCGCGCCAGCAAAGTTAAAGGGTCTGACATTGGCCCTTTGGAAGTGAGAGAGTGCCATTTTATGAAGCGCCGCCGCTGCCCGTTTTGCATTCTCGTCCGGGTCCTCGTCGCATCGCGTTACAAAATAATATTCAACGGTTAGATTGCAATGGGCCATCTGTTTCATCTTCAACTTAAAAACGTCCATCAGTCCGGCTAATCTTGCGTTGTAATCGTATCGGTATCCTGTTTTGGTGCGTCCAAGGTCAAATAGATCGTCTGTAAACCTCTGCATCTGTTCGAGAGCCAGAAAGGAGAATCCTTTATTCTCTCTGATTTGCATCATTACGACCTCAACATCGTTCTCGCTTCTACGATCAACATGAGTATCACTATCAGCCAATACCTTATTGATAAAAAAATGGAAGCTATCAATCCCGCCATCGCCGCTAGCACCCACCAATCCTTGACCGAGCTCCTCGTCGTCAAGATTGAACCTCTTGAGAAATTGTTCCGCGCAGAAATACTCAAAAGCCGTCACTGCATTCGGGGGCAATTTCCCCTCTGCGAGACGAGACTTGCACCACTCGTCGTAATACAGGTTTAGAGCCAATACATCATTGGCGGGCATACGTCCTCCAGTCGGGGTCATCTCTAGCACCCCTTCCGGGAATCATTACACTTGCGGTCTGATTCCGCAAGTATATTATGACCCGAAAGGGTTACGTCGCGCCATCAGAGTCCTCGCCCATACACGGGGATGGCCGTTCCGGTTAGGTCTTTGCCGGCGTCTCCGGCGAGCCACACGATCAGACTGGCGACGGACGCGGGCTGCACCCACTGCGTTGTATCGGCGCCGAGCATCTCTTTGCGATTTACGGTAGTGTCCATCGTGCCGGGGAGAATGACGTTTGCGGTGATGCCCGCGTCTTTGTTTTCGATCGCAACCGTGCGGATTAGGGAAACCAGCGCTGCCTTCGATGCGCTATAGGCGCCGACGTTTGCGCCGGGATCTTCGGCGGCGCGGCTGCCGATGGCGATGATCCGTCCCGCGCCCGCCCGTCGCATGTGGGGGATCACCGCCCGCAGAAGGTGAAATGCGCTGCCGAGGTTCACGTCGAACATGCGCTGGAACGTCGCGTCGTCGGTTTCGGCGATGGAGCGGCCTCCAGCGAAACCGCCGACGAGGTGCGCCAAGACATCGATTTTTCCGAAACGGGTGATCACCGCGTCGGTAGCCTTCTTCGCGGCATCGAGACCGTCGATGGTGGCGGGAAGCGCAGTAAAATTCGGGTGGTTGAAGTCGGACGGCTGGACCTTGGGCGCCATACCGGCAACGGTAAAACCGGCGTCCAGCAAGGCTCCTGTTACGTGCATTCCGAGGCCGCCATTGGCTCCGGTAACCAGCGCAGTTTTTGCCGGCATGGGTTTAGCTCCACCTGAATGCCATAATAAACGTCCGCGCCGAAAGTTGTTGAGTGAAAAGGAAGAGATGTATCCTTAATGGCGGTTGGAAACCGGACCGACAGCGGAAGACCAAATACCCGCAGCGGGCGAACTGGCGCGGCATTTGGGCATAGCAGGAATCTGTATTATTAATACGACTTCGTGTGAAGAGCGGGGTCGAAGGTCCGATGGCAGGGACAGTTCCCAGCCTGCCGTTCGTTCCAGCCAGGTCACCGGTCAAGTTATAAAGATCAAGTCATAGCGATCAACTTATGTGGTTAGTGCGACTGGCGCTGCGGCGCCCCTACACCATTGCCGTCTCTTGCCTGCTGATCATGATCCTTGGCGTGCTGTCGCTGACGCGCATGACGGTCGACATTTTCCCGGTCATCGACATACCGGTGGTCGCGGTGGTGTGGACCTATCCCGGACTCTCGGCGCAGGACATGGAGCGCCGCGTCGTCCTGATCAGCGAGCGCGCCTACTCCACCACGGTGAACGGAATTTCGCGCATCGAATCGCAGTCGATCCCGGGCGTCGGACTGCTGCGCGTCTATTTTCAGCCTGGCACCGACATTGGCGCCGCGATCGCACAGATTTCTTCAGTATCGAGCACCATTCTGCGCATCGCGCCTCCGGGCATCACGCCGCCGAATGTAATCCAATTCAACGCCACCAACGTCCCGGTCGCGCAGCTGACGATTTCGAGCGAGACGCTTCCCGAGCAGCAGCTCTACGATTACAGTCTGAATTTTATTCGCATTCGGCTGTTCACCATTCCGGGGCTTTCGACGCCCGCGCCATTCGGCGGTAAAGAACGGCAGATTATTATCGATATCGACCCGCAGGCGCTCGCAGCCAAGGGGCTCTCGGCGGGTGATGTGGTTAATGCGGTGCAGAGTTCGAACGTCATTCTGCCCGCCGGTGATGCCCGCATAGGCAACACCGACTACAGCGTACAACTCAACTCCAGCCCCGACACCGTGCCGCTGTTTAGCCGGATTCCCATCAAGGTTGTCGGATCGGCGACGGTTCTGCTCGGCGATGTGGCGAAGGTGTCCGACAGTTATGCCGAGCAACGTGGCATCGTGCACGTCAACGGCAAGCGTGCAACTTATCTCGCTGTCCTCAAGCATTCCGACGCGTCGACACTGGCCGTGGTCGAGGCCACGCGTGACACGCTGCCGATTATCAAGGCTTCCGCGCCGCAGGGGATGGATCTGAAGATCGACTTCGATCAATCTGTGTTCGTGCGCGCCGCGATTGTTGGGGTGGTGCGCGAGGCGGTGCTCTCGTCAATCCTGGTCTCGCTGATGATCCTGGCGTTTCTCGGCAGCTGGCGCAGCGTGATCGTGGTGTGCACATCGATCCCGCTGGCCATTTTCACCGCCATCATTGGCTTGGACCTGAGCGGCGACACCGTCAACATTATGACGTTGGGGGGCCTGGCGCTCGCCATAGGCATGCTGGTCGATGATGCAACGGTGGAAATCGAGAACATCAACCGCAACTTCGATATGAACAAGCCGATCACGGTGGCCATTCTCGACGGCGCCAGCCAGATTGCCGTGCCCGCGATCGTTGCGACGCTGGCCATTTGTATTGTGTTCTTCCCGGTCGTTCTGCTGTCTGGCGCTTCGAAGTATCTTTTCACGCCCATGGCATTGGCCGTGGTGCTGGCCATGTTGTCGTCGTACGTGCTTTCCCGCACACTGGTGCCGACGCTGTCGCGAATTCTTTTTGAGGGCCACCGCGAAGCCGACGAAGCCAAGGAAGAAAACCCGGGCCTGATCGGCCGCCTCAACCGCAAGCGCGAGCATGCGTTCGAACGCCTGCGAGAAAGTTACGGGCGCGGGCTCGATCTGGTGCTACATCACCGCGTGTTCGCACTTTGCATTTTCGGACTGATGTTTGCCGTCAGTGCGGTGCTGCCCTTCATCATTGGCACCGACTTCTTCCCCAGCGTCGACGCGGGACTGATGAAACTGCACGTCCGCGCACCGATCGGCACGCGCCTCGAAGATACCGAACAGTTGCTGATGAAAGTGGAAGGGCGCATTCGCGAAATCATCCCCCCGGATGAAATCGATACCATCAACGACCTCGAGGGTCTGCCGACTTCATTCAATCTGGCGTACGTCCCGACCGACAATGTGGGCGACATGGACGCCGAAGTGCTGATCGCACTGAAGCCGCAGCATCATCCCACCGAAGGGTACATGGAGAAGATTCGCGGGCAACTCCCGCGCGAGTTTCCTGGATCGAGTTTCTATTTTCAATCGGCCGACATCGTGAGCCAGGTGTTGAACTTCGGTGTGCCCTCGCCGGTCGACATTCAGGTCGAGGGGCCGAATCTGGATCAGTCGTATCAGATCGCGCGCCAGTTGAAAGATGAGATCAGCACCGTGCCTGGCGCGGTCGACGTGCATGTTAAACAGGCGATTCGTTATCCCGCGTTACGGGTCAATGTGGATCGCGAGAAGGCGGCGGAACTCGGCCTGACCGAGCAGAGCGTCGCCAACAGCATGCTGATCTCGCTGTCGTCGAGTTCGCTGATTGCGCCATCGTATTTCTTGAATCCTGCGAACAACGTCAATTACATCGTCGCGGTGCGCATTCCGCCGGAGCGTTTCGATTCTGTTCAGACTCTGATGAACACTCCGTTAAGCCTGCCGGGAGCGGCTAATCCCCTGCAAGTCGCCAGCGCTCCGCAGACACAGCCTGTCCCACAGCCGCAATATGAGACTCTGGCTAATGTTTCGCGGGTTGTTCCAGACTCCGTGCCTGCGGAGATCAATCACTACACCGTCCAGCGCGTCATCGACATCAACGCCAACCTGCAGGGCCGTGACCTGGGTTCGGTCGTCACAGGCATCCAGAAAAAAATCGACGGCCTCGGAAAGCTTCCGGTGGGTATGCGCATCACCGTGCACGGCCAGTACGAAGTGATGAACTCGTCGTTCCGCAGTTTGCTAATGGGATTGATTCTGGCCATCGTGCTGGTGTATTTGCTGATCGTAGTGCTGTTTCAGTCGTGGATGGATCCTTTCATCATTATGATCGCGGTGCCGGGAGCTCTGGTGGGTATTTTGTGGATGCTGGCTGTGACCGGCTCGACCATCAACGTAGAATCGCTGATGGGTTCGATCATGGCGGTGGGCATCGCGACCTCGAACTCGATTCTGATGGTGAGCTACGCCAATGATGCCCGAGTTGAAAGACACATTTCGCCTCTCGAGGCGGCGCTGGAAGCCGGAAAGACGCGCCTGCGGCCGGTTCTGATGACGGCGCTCGCTATGATTATCGGAATGATTCCCATGGCGTTGGCTTTGGGTGAGGCAGGCGAACAGAATGCTCCGCTGGGCCGCGCCGTGATTGGAGGATTGCTGGTGGCAACCGTCGTCACATTGTTCGTTGTGCCCGTGGTCTACACGCTGCTGCGGAAGGATTTTCCCACGCGTCACCTGCTCGATGAAAAGTTTGCCGCCGAAGCGCGCGGTGAAGTGTTTCAGGCGGAGGGACATTGATGTCTGACGGAAAGACGTCCGACGGGAAAATGCCGGAATCGCGGAGCCAACAACGTCGCGGATCTGCCTGGCTTTATTTAGGCGGCATCGTCATCGTTCTTGTTGCGGCGGCGATGGCCCTCCTGCTTTTCACCCGCCAGCGCAGCCACGTCGAGGCCGCGACTGAGCAGCTGACAGTCGAAGGACAGAAAGGGCCGTCCGTTGAAATCGCCACTGCCCGCAAAGTCGCGGGCTCGAACACGATCCGGCTGATTGGCGAGGCGCGTCCTTACCAGTCGGCAATTTTATATGCCAAGGTCAGCGGCTACATGCGCAGCATCAGCGTCGACAAAGGCGATTTCGTCCGCGCCAACCAACTTCTGGCGGTGATCGAATCGCCGGAAACCGACAAGCAATATCAAGCCGCAGTCGCCGATGCGCATAACAAGGAACTCATCTCCAACCGCGCCACGACTCTCGTAAAGAAAGAAATGATCTCGCAGCAGGACGCTGACCAGGCTGAGGCCGACGCTGCCGTCTCCAAGGCGACGCTTGAGCAGATCGGCACTCTGAAGTCGTATGAGGAATTGCGCGCTCCCTTCAGCGGAACTGTGACCGCGCGCTATTCCGATCCCGGCGCGCTCATTCAGAATGCGGCCACGTCGCAGACCAGCGCACTGCCGGTGGTCGAAGTCTCGGAGACTTCGCGGCTGCGCATCTACGTTTATGTGGACCAGGCGCACGCTCCGTTCGTGCGCAACGGAGATGAGGTCACGATTCTCGACCAGGCCAATCCGAATCTGAAAGTGGTGGCGGCGGTTACGCGCACGAGCGGCGAGATCGATCCTAAGACGCGCACTCTGCTGGTCGAAATCGACGTCGACAATCCACACAACCGAATCCTGGCCGGCAGCTTCGTGCAGGCTGAGTTGAAGGTACAGACGCCGCGCTACGTCGAGGTGCCGTCCGACGCGCTCATCGTTCGCGGGACAGGGACGTTCGTGGCCGTGGTCACGCCCGACAACACAATTAAATTCACGCAAGTTGCGGTTGCCGAGCAGACCGGAGAAACCGCGCGATTATTCAGCGGGTTGGACGACGGCGAACGCGTCGCCCGCAGCATCGGAGAGCGCGTGCCGGAAGGCGGCAAGGTGCAACCGGCAGTGCGGAGCGGTAACTGATTGTGCGCCACTTCAGAATATGAGAAAGCAAAATCAATGCCGGGCCGGACTTGCCGCTCTTGCCCTGATCGTCGGGAGCGCCGTGTGCCCGGCACAGGATCAGCCGCTGTTGCTGGCTGACTGCTATCGGCTCGCCGAGCAGAATCAGCCCGACCTTGCCACTGCCGAGGATCAAGTCCATGTGGCCGAGGCGCACCTCAAGGAACGCCGTTCGGCCTACCTTCCTCACTTGAGTTTCGGAGCGACCCACAACCAGCAGACCTACAACTACGCGCCGCTGCCGGGGACTTCGATTGCCACGGCCAACAGCCAGTACAACGGCGAGCGCTGGTCGAACTCTCCTTACTACTACACCGGACTGAACTTCAGCCAGAACATTTATGACTTCGGCCTGACTCGTGGCTCCATGGAGCGCGGCCGGGCCGAACTGGCGCAGGCACAGCAAAACCGTGACCGCGTGCGCCAGGAGACCTTGCTGAATGTGCGCGACGGATATTTCAGCGTGCTGGCAGCGCAGGAACTCGTGGACGTACGGCAGAAAACCGTTCAGGACCAGAGCAAACATCTGGATCAGATCAAGGCGTTTTTCCAGGTCGGTCGTGTACCGAAGATCGACGTCACCCGGCAGGAAGTGCAACTGGCCAATGCGCAACTCGATCTGGTGCAGGCGCAATCCGATCTGAAAGTCGCTCAGGCTGCGCTGGCCACGGCCATGGGCCTGCCGGTGAAGAGTACATTTACACTCGTCGATGTATTGGGCGCCGCCAGGGCGCCTGACCTGGTGGATAGTTATCTCACCGAAGCACAGACGCTGCGCCCCGATTTGCAGGCGCTGCGGCAAGTGGTCATCGCGGCGCAGGGAGACGTCGTATCCGCACGCTCGAATTTCAAGCCTCGCCTGAACTTTACGAGCTTCGCTGATTTTGAGAATCTGAAGTTTCCGCTGATCTGGAACCTGGGATTCGGCGAGAGCCTGCTGCAGCCCCTGCTTTCCGGGGGATTCAACCGCGCGTTTCTGAACGAAACTGAACAGGCCAGGAACGCGGCCGAGTCGAATCTGCAATCGGCGCGGCTGCAGGTCGATCGCGAAGTCTACACCGACTACGCCAACACCACGGTTGCCCAACAGCAGATCGATCTGGCCTCGGTTGCGGACCAGGAAGCGCGGGAGAATCTGGCATTCGCCGAAGGCCGCTACTCGGCCGGAGTAGGCAATATTATTGAATTGACCGACGCGGAATTGTTGGCCGCCACCGCGAGCGCGCAAGTCGTCACCGCCCGATACAACTATCAGTTGGCTTACGGCAGGCTGGAAGTCGCTGCCGGCAAGGATCCGAGCGACTAGGAGTTGAGTTGTGAAGGCGACGGCAATCGCATGGGCCGAAACGACTCCTAGCTACTCCTGTATCACTATTCTTGGGCGTGAGTCCTGATTCTTGTACATCATTCCTGCACATCGTCGAGCAGCGACCGCAGCTTGCCCGAGCGCGAGGGATGACGCAGTTTGCGCAGGGCCTTGGCTTCGATCTGGCGAATGCGCTCGCGGGTCACATCGAAGGACTGGCCGACTTCCTCGAGAGTGTGCTCGGAGCCGTCGTCCATGCCAAAGCGCATGCGGATGATTTTTTCTTCACGCGGGCTGAGCGTGCGCAGCACATGCGCGGTGCGCTCTTTCAAGTTTACGTTCAGGATGGCCTCGGCCGGAGACATTTTCGTGCGGTCTTCAATCAGGTCGCCGAGATGAGAATCTCCCTCTTCGCCGATGGGAGTCTCCAGCGAAATGGGCACGCGCATGATTTTTTTCACCTTGCGCACCATGGCTTCGGGGATGTCCATCTGCTTGGCAATCTCGGCCGAAGTGGGCTCGTGCCCCGAGGCCTGCACCAGTTGCCGTGAGGTACGAATCAGTTTGTTGACGACTTCGATCATGTGCACGGGCAGGCGGATGGTGCGGGCCTGGTCGGCAATCGCCCGGCTGATGGCCTGCCGGATCCACCAGGTCGCGTAGGTGGAAAATTTGTAGCCACGACGGTATTCAAACTTGTCGACGGCCTTCATCAGGCCGACGTTGCCTTCCTGGATCAGGTCGAGAAACTGCAGCCCGCGGTTGCCGTATTTCTTGGCGATCGAAACCACGAGGCGCAGGTTGGCTTCGATCAGTTCGCGCTTGGCCTGCTCGGCGTTCATGTCGCCCTGAATCATTTTGCGCTGGGTGCGCTGCAGGTCCGGAAAGGTCATTCCGGCCTCGTCCTCGAGTCGCTTGATCTCGATACGATGCGTCCGCTGCGCTGCGCGATAATTCTTCTTGAGTTCTTCGCTACGCGTGGCGTTAATCTTGGCTTCCAGACCCACGACTTCGCGATCGAGCGCACGCATGACGTCGATGGTTTTATTCACCCGCTCGATCAGGCGCTTGCGTTCGGCGTGGATCAATCCAAGATTGCGGATGATGAGCGAAATCTGCACCATCTCCCGGCCCAACTGCCCGCGGCAGCGGCGATATTCCTTGGGCTTCTTTTTCGCGGAGATCGTCGTCAGCTTTTCGGCAAGCCGGTTCGCGGTCTTGTAATGCTTGTTGAGTTCGTCGATGCGGCCGGTAATGTCGTCGACGCGCTTGCGCAGAATCTCATCGGTAATTTCTTCCTCGTCGAAGGCGACCAGGTCTTTGATCGAGCGCAGGCCGCGTTTCAGGTCTTCGCCCAGGGCCAGCACCTGCTGGATCACAATGGGAGAGCGCGACAGCGCTTTCATCGATGTGACTTGCCCACGCTCGATGCGCTTGGCAATCTCGACTTCTTCTTCGCGCGTCAGTAGCGGCGAGGCGCCCATTTCGCGCAGGTACACCCGTACCGGGTCGCTGGCTGAGTCGGGCGCGCCTGGAGTTAAATCAAGTTCGACTTCCTCGCTGTCCTGCGCCAGCCTGCGTTCCAGAGCGGAGTACGGCGAGGACGACTCGCCTTCCACTACATCCAGGCCGCGCGTGGCGATGGAGCCAAGCAAATCGTCAACTTCTTGCGGAGATTGTGTGTCTTGAGGAAGCAGATCATTCACCTCGTCGTCAACTTCGGTTTTTCGGTTCGCCAACATCGATTTAGTGTCGTTTATCGCCAACTGGAATGCCTCTTCAGTGCCTTTGTACGGGCTGCCTCTGTGTGGAGAGAAGGGAACTTGGCTGTGTACCGTGGCAAGTTCAACAGAAAGCGTGGAATTAGGCCGTCATCTATGCTAGCACAGCTGCGTCTGCATTCCTATTGGCGAAGTTTCCAGGTAGTGGTGCAGTTTGGCTTACGCGTAGGCCGGGTAAGCAGGAGATCCTTCGCTACGCCTGAAAAACGGCTCCGCTCAGGATGACCCCGAATAAAACTGCACCACTACCAGTTTCCCTGGGTTTTGACCGGCCCGACCGCCCTATATTTAACATTCAGCATGGCTGGCCCTGTTGCCTGATGTACCAAGGAGCGCTGACGGTGAAGATGCGCTGATTGCCGCGGGCGAGCAGGACCCATTCCAGTAAGCGGCCACGCTGGTTGTGAAGGAAGTATTCGTACCAGCGGTCCTCCACCAGTTCCGGGATGACGACGACTATGCTGCGGCCGGGATTCTTCTTCGATAGATCGAGCACGAACTGCACGATGGGAACGATGACGAAACGGTAAGGCGAGGGCAACATGTGGAGTTGAGGCGGTTCCTTGCCTTGGGCGCGAAAGGGTTGCACGACGTAATGTTCCCAGTCGTCCTGGAGTAATTCGGAATGCTCGCCCGGTTCCACGTGCAAGGCGACGACTTCCGGGGAAAGCCGCGCGGCAAATTCGATGCCCTGGCGCGCGATGTTGCTCCAGTGGTCAATCGCGATGACTGCAATGGGATGCTGGCTGAGCCCGGCTGCGTCCACTGGAACCTTGCAGGTGGTGAGCACCTTCACATGGTGGTAGTGGCGGCGGACGATGGAAAAGAAAAGGATTGTAAGAGGAATGAACAGCAGTGTGATCCACGCGCCTTCCATGAATTTTGCGACCAGCACGACGGCAGTGGTCGTGCCGGTGACGAACGCTCCTAGTCCATTGACCATCGCGCTCTTTACCCAACCCGGGCCGCGATTTTTCCGCCAATGCATGACCATGCCGGCCTGCGAGAGCGTGAATGCCAGAAACGCTCCGACAGCGTAGAGCGGAATCAGGCGATCGGTCACGCCGCCGAAGAGGATGAGCACGCCGCCACAAAGCACCGCCAGGACCACTATGCCGTAGGTATAGACGAGCCTCCGCCCACGGTAGCCGAAAACGTGGGGTAGATAGTTATTCTGAGCGATGGCGCGGCAGAGCCGCGGAAAATCGGCAAACGCGGTGTTCGCCGAAAGCGACAATACGAACAGGATGGAACCTATCGTTATGTAGTAGAAGACGCCCTTGCCAAAAACCGCGGAGGTGAGCATCGAGAGCACGCTCTGGTAGCCCGGCGCACCAGGATCGGTGGCAGCGATTCCATATACCTTGACGAGGTAAGAAATTCCCGCCAGCAGTACCGCCAGCAGAAAAATAATCGCCGTCAGGCTCCGCTGGGCATTTTTGACGGCAGGCTCGCGGAAAGCCTTCACGCCGTTGCTGACCGCCTCGACGCCCGTCAGAGCCGTGCAACCGCTGGCGAAAACCTTGAGCAGCAGCCAGAAGCTTACCGCCGCCGTCGTGATCGGCGGAGGGGGAAGTGGAACAATCGGTGTGGGATGACCTCCGCTGAAGAGCACGCGCAGAATGCCCGCGACGATGGTGATGAGCAGCGTGCCCACAAACAGGTAAGTAGGAACCGCAAACGCCGTGCCCGCTTCGCGGACGCCTCGAAGATTGAAGATGGTAATGATGATCAGAATGCCCACGCACAGTGGAACCATGTGCGGGAGCAACGATGGGACGGCCGAGACCAGAGCGCCGACTCCCGCGGAAATACCGACAGCGGCGGTGAGAATGTAGTCGGCCAGCAGCGCGGCCGCGGCCAGCAGACCGGCCGGCGCGCCCAGGTTGAAGCGCGCCACGGTGTAGGAACCACCGCCCGAAGGATAGGCCGCGATGGTTTGGCGGTACGAAAAATATACGATCACCAGCAGCGTGATGATCGCCGCGCTGATGGGGACAATGTAGCGCACGCCCAGTAGTCCAAGCGGAATCAGCAGGCTGAGAGCTGCTTCCGGGCCGTAGGCGGCCGAACTCAGGCCATCGAGACCAAAGATGGGTATGCCTTGGGCGGGGCCGATCTGCTCGGCTCGCTCGTCGCTGGTCTTAATGGGCTTGCCGACAACGAGATCAAGAATGTTCATAAGAGATAGGTTCCAGTGGAAAGTTCAGGGCCGGAAAACACAATTGTGCCACGCGCAGATGTGGACGCGTGGCAGCTGCTTTAAAACTTGTTGGTTAAAACTTGTTGGCTAAAGCTTGTTCAGCCCGTCCAGCGCAGCGACTTTGTAAGCTTCCGCCAGCGTGGGATAGTTAAACACCGCATCGCGGAAATATTCAATGGTTGCGTCCAGCGCGAGCACCGTCTGTCCGATGTGAACGATCTCAGCCGCACGATCGCCGATCACGTGGACCCCCAGCAGTTTAAGCGAATTCGGATCGAAAATCAGTTTCAGCAAGCCTTGTTCGTCGCCCAGCATCTGCCCTTTGGCCAGCTCGGCGTAGCGAGCCAGTCCAACCTCGTAGGGAACTTTTTTCTGGGTTAACTGTTCTTCCGTGTATCCGACCATGGAGATCTCAGGAATGGTGTAAATGCCGTACGGAATCAGGTTCGACGGCATTTTGCCGGGAGTTCCAAACATGTGGCAACTGGCCAGGCGGCCCTGCTCCATGGACGTGCTGGCCAGGGCGGGAAATCCAATCACGTCTCCCGCGGCGTAAATGTGAGGGACGGCAGTTTGAAAATGTTCATTGACGATGAGCTTGCCCCGCCCGTCCGAGGACAGCCCTGCGGCTTCGATATTGAGCAGATCACTGTTCGCTTGCCGACCGATGGTGTACAGCAATCCCTGGCCGTGAACGTTCTTGCCGCTTTCGAGTTTCGCAAACACGCGGTCGCGGGCCTCATCCAGCCCGACTGAAACCACTTTTTCGCCTAGGCGGAAAACCGTCCCCAGTTGCCGCAACTGGAAGCACAGGCTTTCAATGATTTCTCGGTCGACGAAATCCAGCAGAATGGGGCGCTGGTCGAGCAGCGTGACTTTCACGCCCAGCGCGGCAAACATGGAAGCGTATTCCAGACCGATAATGCCCGCGCCCACGACCACCAAATCTCGCGGAACTTCGTCGAGGCAGTGCACCTGATCGGAATCGAAGATGCGCTTGCCGTCGATGGGAATATCATCGCTGTGGGCCGGCCGGGTGCCGCAGGCAATCATGATGTGCTGGCCGCGAAGCAATTGCGAGCCGTCATCCGCTCTGACTTCAATCGTATGAGGATCGAGGAAGCGCGCGTCGCCTTCGCACGTCGTCACGAAGTTCCGGCGAAGTTGAGCCTTGATCACCTCGACCTCGCGCAGCATGACGGCCTGCGCGCGAAAGGTCAGGTCTGACATGGCAATGCGATCTTTCAGCACGTACCCGCGACCGTAGAATGTACGCTGGCGAAAGCCGCTCAAATAGAGAACTGCTTCGCGCAAAGTCTTGCTCGGAATGGTCCCGGTATGAACACAGACGCCGCCCATGGTCCGCTTCCGGTCAATAATGGCGACCTTCTTGCGCATCTTCGCGGCGCAGATAGCCGCCTTCTGGCCGGCCGGCCCGCTGCCGATCACTACCAGGTCATACTCGTTGGCTTCCATCATTTGCACATCCGAAGCATTTCAGGGCTGCGAATCGTTCTGCTGAACGCATGGTCGAACGTTTCAAGAACGGTCCCCACGATCTCGGACCGTTTCTGATACCCCGAGAAAACTATCATTAACCTCCTCGGGAACAGAAGGGGATTGTGGAGTGTAACAGTCTATTCACAAATCGGCAGAAATGGCCGGAAGCTTTATAGTCAGGAGAGCAATGCCGATGCAGCCCTAGGCGCGGGCCATGGCCACGAAGAGCGGGGGAGTGGAGGCGTCGGCGACGGGCAGCTTGATGGTGACCCGTGCGCCATGGGGCTTCAGGTTTTCGATTTCGAGATCGCCACCGCGTTTCTTGACGATGCCATAGCACACGCTCAACCCGAGGCCGGTCCCTTTGCCCGCGGGCTTGGTCGTATAGAACGGATTGAGGGCGCGGCTCAGATTGCCAAAGCCGGGTCCCGTATCTTCCACTTCGATCACCGCCCGCTCGCCGTGCTGGCAGGCGCGAATGCTGATCTGCTTGCCGCCGGCCGCCCCCTCCAGCGCGTCGCTGGAATTGTTGAGCAGGTTGAGGAGAATCTGTTTGATTTCGTCCTCGCTGACCGCGAGAAAGGGCAAGTCGGGGGCGATGTCGAGTTCCACGTGCACGTTGCGGGTGCGGGTGTAGTATTCCCGCAGCGCCAGGACCTGTTGAACTACCGGAAAAAGTTGTGAAACCTGCGTGTCGCGCGCTCCGTGCCGCGAGAAGCGGAGCAGGTTGTCGATAATCCGGTTCATCCGGCGAGCCTCACTCACCAGATTTGCCAGCTGATCGCGAGCCTGCGGCGCCGCGATGGCCTCGTTGATCAGCTCGCCATAGCCCATGATCGCGGTCAGCGGATTGTTGAGCTCATGCGCGACGCCTGCCAGCAGTTGACCCATGGCCGCCAGTTTTTCCGAACAGACCAGCTGCGCATGCAACGACTGCAGTTCCACCGCCAGCGCAATGTCGGTGGCCAGCATTTCGATGTGCGAAAGTTCGAGCGTGTGGATGGTCCGAGTGTCTCGCGGCGCAGCCAAACGGATACAGCCCAAGTATGCGCCCCCATCCGAGCACAAGGGGATCAAAAGCTCTTCGCCGGCGCGCCATTCCTTGTTCGGATTCTCGGGCAGCGCGAACAGAATGGTTTGCTGCTGCAGCAGCAAGTACGAATTCTTGCCCATGCGCTGCGCGGTGGAGCACAGGTTCTTCACGTAATCGAGCGTCCAATTTTCGGTTTGCGCCTGCAGACTCCGCAAAGACTCGTCCGAAAGTCCACTGGAGCCCGCGACTCGCAGCCGTCCATTGGCATCTTCGAGTTGGACCACTGCCATACTGAACGTGCTGACATCGGTAATGGCCGAAGCAATGGCGGGGCAAATCGTATCCAACGGCGCACCCGCCAGCAGACGCGTTGTGATGGCCGAGAATCGTTCCAGGCGGCGGTCGAGCCGGTCGGCTTTATGTTGCATGCCGGCAATCGATTCCGACTTGTCTTCCACCACGGCCAGAATCATTCCGAGCGCCACGAAAATCTTCGGCGCATCCCACAACTCTCCGGGAATCGTAAGGTGCGGGATGAACCGATCGATCAACAGTCGGATGGGAAACGCCGCACCCCAGCTGAGGAATCCCGCAGCGATGGTCGCGATGGCCGGCGACCATCGCTGGCGATTCCGGCAAACAAGCACGCCCGCCAGTACAAACCCGATTCCCATCAGGGCAACGGCGCCTTCCTGAAAAGACCCGCGCACCACAGACACGATCGCCCATGCTCCGGCAAGCGACGCGATGAAGGTCACGGCCGCCAGGTGCAACGACAACTTTCTACCCCGGAGAAAGAAAACGGCGCCGCCGCCGAAACAAGCCGCAAGGAGCAGAAGGTAAAGCCAGCGCCCCTGCACGTTGTAGGAATTGCATACCACGTACGCCACCGAAGGCACGCCCAGCAGGAGCAGCCATCGAGTCCGCTTTGGATAGTCTTCCGCCACGGAAGAGACTGAGGCGAGAAAGGTGACCACCGCGGCTTGCATCAATCCGGAATCGACGGCCAGCAGAAGGGAATTAACTGATCCGTGGTCTGGCTCCAGGAGTTGGGCCAGGAAATGGGTGAATACCAGCGTCCAGGCCACCGTCCAGAGAGTGAGGCGGCCGCTGCGCGCGTGGCGCTTCAGGCAGACGAAGATAATCACCAGCACGCCAGTGATCAGAAATATCGGGATCTTTTCGAGAGCACCCATTCAGGATCAGTAAGGGGAGAAGCATAGGGGAGCACATAGCTCGTTAGTTATCAACAGTAACCAACCGTAAGTCGCGGGGCAACGCCAGAACGTGCCATCGGCATGGCACCGATGTCAGGGAGCCCGCACACAGGTGCCATGGTCGCTCAGCCCTGGGCGCGAACTTCCGAACGAATTGGTCCTGGTCGGAACCTTCGGCTACTTCGGCTGCTGTCTCCCGGCAGCCGCGATCGCAGCTCTGATTTTTCGTTCGCCTTCATCGCTCAGATAGCCGCAATCCAGGCGCATGAAAACTGAAGTGTAGGGGATGGTCGAGGTGGTCTTGATGAACAGGATGCGAAAGGTTTTTCCGGCCTCATCAACTTTGTTCATCACGTCGGCGTGCGGCATAGTCTGCACTTTCTCGTTCGCGAACTGCGCCGCAATTTGCTTCCTTAATTCCGTCACCCCGGGGTAGTCGTGCTCATCGATGAATTGCAGTTCCTGATCTACAAACACAGTGGCTCGCACGTGGCGCGACGCGGAAATCGCGTGTGCCACGTATTTCAGAACAGATGGGATATCTTCGTTGACCGCAATCGTCTCGACGCCTGGCTCCGAGTAGGCCGGGAAGGCCGAGTCCGAGACCACGATCCAGTTTCTGTGACCATACAGCAGCAGGCGATTCTGTACGATCGCTTTCCAGTCGGAAGCTGGCGCAGGGGCCGGCGCTTGTGCGAAAGATGCGAGCGAGGAGAAATATAGACTCGTCAGCACCGCCATGACAGTGATGGCGACGTGCAAGCCGGACTTGATTGTGTTCATCGAAACTCCGCTTGAATCCAAGAGTTTGTTTAAAGAGATTTCCGCAGATTAGCACTACTGCCGCTTAACTTCGTGCCGCTTTACCGTCGTGCTGGAATGCACAATTGAGAAAATTCGCAGCCGCGGCTCCGCGGATGTACCTTCGCCACCCAGATAGCCACGTGTTCCGCGTCGGCCGGGGATTCGAGTCCAAAAAGTAAAACCCAAAACGAGGCGTACGAGGCGTTCAACTAGATCTGCCCAGGAAAGTTCAAGACTGAAGAGTGGGCGAGTCGCTAGCCTCAGAGAAGACTGGGCGGGAATTACTGGTCGGGGCGCGCGGATTTGAACCGCGGACCCCCTGCGCCCAAGGCAGGTGCGCTACCAGGCTGCGCTACGCCCCGACCTCTTTATTATAGATGAGATCTTTATACACGAGATCTTTGGCGGTTCAGGCTACGATCTCATTCGTTGCCGCTCGGCGGTGCAAACACGACGCATCAGCGTGGTTAACTCGACCGGAGAAATTATCGAAGATGCTTTACGCCTTCCTTTTACCATCCTGATGCAAAATGTACCGTGGCCCTGGCAGACTCCACGAATCAATCCGACGGCGGGAAGCGGCTGGACGGAATCGACTTGTTGCGCGGGCTGGCGATTTTCTTCGTATTGATGAACCACTTCAACATTCGCCTGCTGGGTGCTGACGTACTCTATACCAGGTTTCTTCCCGCGCAACTCGTGCACTTCCTGGTTTGGAATGGGCAGCTTGGCGTGCAGATGTTCTTCGCCGTGTCCGGGTTTCTGATTACTTCGATCACGCTGCGGCGCTGGGGATCGCTGGGGGAAGTGAGCCTGCGCGATTTTTACCGGCTCCGCTTTGCCCGAATCGCTCCGCTGCTTCTCTTGCTGCTTCTGGTTCTGAGTGCGCTGCATTTTGCTGGCATCCATCAATTCGTGGTGCCCGCGGAAACGGGCGGGCTCGGGCGAGCACTGCTGGCCGCGCTCACTTTTCACATCAATGTTCTGGAGGCGCACAAAGGATATCTACCAGGAAACTGGGATATTCTGTGGTCGCTTTCGGTGGAAGAGGTTTTCTATCTTTTCTTTCCTATCGTGTGCCGAGTTCTTGGCCGGAGCAAGTTGTTCTTCGCCATCTTGTTCGGCCTGGTTGCCCTTGGCCCCTTCGGGCGCACGTTGCTCGCACGGGGGAACGAAATCTGGCAGGAGTATTCCTACCTGGGAGGAATGGAAGGCATCGCACTGGGTTGTCTGACTGCGCTGGCGGTTTCGCGGGTGCGGTTTTCTCGCACAGCGATTTGGGTGCTGGGCGGCGCTGGGGCGGCGATCGTGACTTGCAGCCTGATCTTTTCGTGGCAGGCCTATGTAGGCTGGTTGGGCCGGACTGGGTTGAACATGACCGTTCTCGGTGTGGGTACATGCATGTTCATCGCGGCGACCGCGCAGGCACGATGGCGAAGTCCGAGATGGCTTGCACCGTTGCTAGGAATCGGCCAGTACAGCTATGAAGTGTATCTGACGCACATGTTCGTGGTTTTCGGATTCTTCGGGATGTTTGTCTCGGCTGGTAAGCCGATGCGTCTGGTGCCCCTGTTGTTCGTCGCGACTATTCTGATTTCTGGTCTTCTGGGCGCCGCTATAGCCGGACTCTACTCCGAGCCGATGAATCGCTTTCTGCGGACGGGCGCGGTGAAACAGTAGAACGCGGTGTTTCATTTTTGCGTTGAAACTGGTAGGGATATTTTCCGGCCTTTCGGCGGATGCCTGCGCCCCACGACGGCGTATAATTTTCGATCAGTATGCAGAAGCCGCGTTACGCGCTGGTGGCGTACCTGAATAATCCCGCGGGAGAGTTCGTGGAGAACCTCCGGCGGAAGCTGCATCCTGACCTTCCTCATCTGGCGGCTCATTTGACCATCCTGCCGCCTCGTCCACTGCAAGGCTCGGAGAGTTCGGCGCTGCAGGTTCTGGAACGAATCTGCGGCCACGAGGAGCCTTTCGAAGTGACCCTGGGTAACGTGGAGACGTTCGCACCGGTGACTTGGACGGTTTACATCCGGGTGGAGGGCGCGGCCGCCCGCATGAGCGACCTGCACAGCAAGTTGAATACCGAAGCGCTGGCATTCCAGGAAGAGTGGCAGTACATTCCACACGTCACCATCGTAAAGATGACCTCCGAACAGCCCGCCCAGACTGCCTTTCAGATGGCCCGCGAGCGCTGGGGCCAGTTTTCGGGTAGCCGCCGCATCCTGCTGGAAAGGCTGATCTTCGTGCGCGAAGAAGTGCGTGCGGACGCCTCCAACTGCTGGGTTGACCTGGCGCCGGTATGGCTGGGGCGCACGCTCGTCTCGCGCTAAAAGCTTGTTTTCGTATTGGCCTGCCGTAATCGTCGTTGATTACTACTTGTTCAGTTACCCTCGCCGCATCCGCATGCCCCCAGGTACATCACCCTCCCGTGCGTTGAAAAGCCGATCCCATGTCTGTAGATAAAGAGTAGGACAAATATTCGGGCGCGCCCAAAGACGAACCCTGGCGCGGGTTTCGGGTTAGGAACGGGAGAGACGAATGCAGATCGGGGTCTACGGCTCGGGGTACCTGGGAACGGTGATTTCGGCCTGCCTGGCAGATTTTGGCACTCCCGTTTCCTGCTGTCATCCCGACCGGACCCGCATGGTCGAGATGGCCCAGGGCAACGTTCCCTTCTTCGAAAAGAATCTGAAAGAGATTATCCGGCGCAATGTGCGCGCGGGACGTCTGGCCTACTCCACCGACATTGAGTCGTTTGCCCGCAAGACGCAGGTCATTTTCCTCGCAGAGGACAAAGCGGAAGGTTTGAGCGATGTGGCCATGCGCATTGCCCGGCTGGCCGCGAAGCCCCCGATTTTGACCATTGTGACGCCCTGCCCCGTAGGCACGGCGAGCGCTCTCGAAAAAAGCATCAAAGATGCTGGCTTGCAGGCCACGATTGTTTCGCAGCCCATGTTCTTCACCGACGGCTGCGCGGTCGAGGATTTCAACTGGCCTGACCGGCTGATTCTAGGATCGACCTCGGGCGAAGCTGTGCAGATGCTCAAGCAGATTTTTCATCCCCTGGTGATGCGGGGCGTTCCCGTGATTGTTACGAACCAGGCGACGGCGGAACTGGTGCGCGAAGCGGCGACCGCGTTCGTGGCGACAAAAATTTCATTCATCAACGAAGTGGCCGCGCTCTGTGAGCGAGTGAACGCGGATGCCGTGAACCTGGCCCTGGCGCTCGGCCTCGACAAGAAAATCGCTCCTCGCTGCCTGCAGCCCGGAGCGGGCATGGGCGGCGTGTTCGCGGAATCGGATATGGACGCTCTGGCGGGGCTAGCGCAGGCGCATGGAGTGTCGTTGAAAGTGCTGAGCGCGGCGCGCGACGTGAACCATCTGCTGGCGGACCGCCTGGTTGACAAAATTTCCGCGGCCCTTAACTCCGTTGAGAACAAGGAAGTCGGCATTCTCGGGCTGGCGTTCAAGCCGAATACAAATTCCGTGGCTGGATCGTCGTCCGTGCGGCTGGCTGAAACGCTGGTTTCCAAAGGCGCGCACGTGCGAGCCTACGATCCGGTGGCGATTCCGGAAGCCAAGACGCGGCTCAACGGATCGGTACGCTATTGCGATTCGGCTTATGCCGCGGCGGAAGGGTCTGACGCTCTGGTGGTCGGCACGGGCTGGCCGGAATTCCGCGCACTCGATTTCGACCGCATCAAGCACTTGCTCAAGAGGCCGGTCATCGTCGACACCAAGAACTTGCTGGATTCAACGCGGCTCCGCGCCCTGGGATTTGAGTACGTGGGAGTGGGACGCGGCTAAGAACCGCGCGGTCCGCGCTTTGGTCCTGTGGTTTCTGACTTGATTGGTTGCCCTTCCCCCGTCCCCTCCCCTTCAATTTCCGGTCGCTACGCGCCTCTCTGACGTGAATCTTGCGGCGCACGCAGGCGAACTCTGACAGCGCGAACCTCAGTTGCTATAATCATCAGGAGTGGTGGGAATAGCTCAACTGGTAGAGCACCGGACTGTGGCTCCGACGGTTGCGGGTTCGATTCCCGTTTCCCACCCCAGACTTCCTTAGAAGTCCTTCTCCGCTAGTAAACTGACTCACTGCACGCTGCAGCCGCAACTTGCTGTTTCCGATCTTTATCCGCTATACTTCCGCGCGTCGCAATCCTCCCGGGCGACGACACTTACGCCAAAAATCGAGCGTGGTTGAAGGCGGTACTGCATGTCGACCCACACCGTAAAGCCCGGAGAGAGTCTCACGACCATCGCCCGCAAGTACGGATTCAGCGACTGGCCGGTTATCTACAACTTTCAGAGCAAGGAATATCGCCGCCGCCACCCCAACCCCAACGTGATTTTCCCGGGCGATCAGTTGGATATTCCCTCCAAGACTCCGGCCGCGCAGCCCGCTCCTGAGTTCTCACTTACGATTGTGGACTCCAATTCCGGCACGCCGTTCGTCAACCTGACGCTCCGATTGCGGTTCCCAGACAGGACCGAAAGCACCGCCATCACCGACCGCACCGGCACCGTAACCGTGATCTCCGGTCCTTCCGCCCAGTTTGGGCTCAATGACACTTTTGACCTGATCGACGCCATCGACGGCAGCGACACGCCCCCCATTGCTTACCTGGAACCAAAGTTCCGCCAGTCTGGGATACGGGTGAACTCGTCTTTCGTGTTTCACATTCCCGACAAACGTGCGATCGCCGACAACATCGCTACGAAACTCAAGATCACACGCCGCTCCAAGTGGGGCAAACTGACGCCTAATTTTGTCGCGATGGATCAAGACTGGGATTACGAAATCGTTGCTCTGCACCACTCCGGCAACAGCGGTGAAAGCAACCCGCTTGAGATCGAACAAAAACACATGGTCACCAAGCATCAGTGGCAGGATGTCGGTTACCACTACATTGTCGAGCGGGACGGATCTCTGTTCGAAGGCCGCCATCTGGCGTTCAAGGGTTCTCACGTCGAACTGGCGAATACCGGGAAAATAGGGATTCTGCTCACCGGAGACTTCGAATCATCCCGCTTGAACTGGAACAGTACGACGCCATCCTCCGACCAGTTGAAATCGGCGGGGGATCTGATCACGGAACTAAAATCCGTGTTCTCGACCCTGACGAAGCTTGGCGGACACCTGGATTACAAGAAGGACACGGTCTGCCCGGGCGATCAACTCTATTCGCTGATTCCAGGGCTGCGCACTAAGCTCGGCTTGGGTGGGCCATGAGAGCGCTCGGATGGCTCGGCGGTGTGGTCGCCGTTTTGGCCGTGCTGTTGAAATTGTTCACCTACGAATTCCTGCTCCGAGACGATGCCACGGTCGGCGTGGCTCTGCGCGGTGTGCCCTCACTGGCCAGCCGCCAGATCGTGGCGCATTCACCGAGTGCTCACCTTATCCTGGTGCAGAGTGAAAACGACTTCATGGGGTCGGGGCTGTACGAGACCTTCGCCCACTGGGGCTGGATTGTACTTGTGATCGTGGGGATCGCGGCGGCGCTCATCTCCAGGAGGAACAAGCTCGTCGGTGGCCGCTCCGGCCAAGCAGCTTCATAAATTCTTTGCAGGTCCGTTTTCGACAGCCTATCTCGTTTGACCCGCTTTCAGCCAGCCTGTAAGATCAGAAACGCTCTATCGGCTCCGCCGAATGAGGCATGGATCACTTCGAGTTGTCGAGATCATTTCCTACGATTCATTTCGAATTTTCGCTCAATGATGAGGTCAGGAAAGCGCACCGAAAGTGCAACGGAGCCCAAGCAACGGAATAGTTTGCTGATTCTAAACGCGGCCCTGTAGCTCAATTGGATAGAGCATCAGTCTTCGGAACTGAGGGTTGGGGGTTCGAGCCCCTCCGGGGCCACCATTCGACTTGATCGGCACTCTGCGCATGAAACGCATGTTCCATTTCCGGGGATCTTCGTCGCGGCTGGGGCCGCTGGAGCAACGGCTGCTCGAAGCTCTGTGGGAGCACGGCCACGGCACGGTGCGCGACTTGCTGAACCGCGAGGGTGCCTGCCGCGACCTGGCCTACACGACGGTGATGACTACTCTCGACCGTCTCTTTAAGAAAAATTTGCTGTCGCGCGAGGTCGAGGGACGAGCCTTCCGGTACGCGCCCCGATTCACCCGCGAAGAACTGCACCGTGAAATCGCCGGTGAAGCTGTCCGTCAATTGCTGGAGGCGAGTCCGGCCTCATCGCTGCCGCTCTCTTATCTGGTTGAGGTGCTGACCGAGCGAGACGCCCATTTGCTCGATAAACTCGGCGAGGCGGTTGAAGCCAAGCGGCGGCAGTTGCGCAGTGCTGATATCCGCAAAGCTGAAGCCCGCAACGATTCCAACTCCAACGATTCCAAAATCCAAGATTCTTCTAAAGCCCAGGAGAAAGCGTGATGTTTGCCCTGCGCGGCATCGCCGTGGCACTCTCGGTATTCGTAATCGTGTATGCGGCATTGTCGCTCGCGGTGGGACTCTGCTGGCGCTGGAGTGACGTCTGGCGGCGCGGGCAGCGGCATACGGTGCGACGCAGCGCGGAGTTGTTGTTTGCCTGGCGCATGTTTCCGCTGGTGACCGCGGTGGTTGTTACAGCCGCTTTCGCCGTGCCCTCGTTTCTTCTACTGGAGCCGCGCTCCATCGACGAGCCGCTGGGCGGGATTCCTTTGGCGCTGGGAATCTGCGCCGTTGGCCTGGGAATCTTTGGAGTGGGGAATGCCGGTTTCGCGATGCGGAGGGTTTCTCGCGCCGTGCAGAAGTGGACGAGCGCAGCACAGCCGATTGAGTCCTGCGCTCCGGTTCCGGTGCTGCGAATTTCTTCAGGCGTCCCGCCTTCGGGGACGATCCTTTCCGCATTCACGGTTCCTGCAATGGCGGTTGCTGGCATTGTTCGGCCTAAAGTTTTGCTGTCACAAGCGGCAGAAGTCGTGTTGACCGAGGGCGAATTGCAGACGGCACTGAATCATGAAGTGGCGCATGTGCGTCGCCGCGACAATCTGAAAAAACTTATGCTGCGCTGTGTCGCGTTCCCCGGAATGGCTGGTCTCGAAGCGGCATGGCTCGAAGCTACCGAGATGGCCGCCGATGATGCCGCGGTTTCAAACGCAAGCGAGGCGCTCGATCTGGCGTCGGCGCTGGTCAAACTTTCGCGCCTGCAGCCCGTCGAGTGGGGTACCGTTGAGTCGGCTATCAATATGACCGCAGTTTTGGTGCATGGGTCCGCGGCGGTGGTGAGCGCCCGCGTCGAGCGCCTGATCGCTTGGAGCGGTGAGCGTCTTGCGTCGCCGAAGACATTCTTCCCGTGGTATGGCTTGGGCGCGGCCGCAGTCGCGGTTTTTGCCGTCGCGTACAGCCATTTGTTGGCGCAAGTGCACACGGCGACGGAGTGGCTGGTAAGGTAGAACGGCCGCCTATCCTCTCGTCCTTCTAGTCCCTGTAAGGTTCCCTCAGATCCCTCAGAAATTCACACGCACGCCTAGCTGTGCGGCGAACGGAATTCCCACGGTTGTGCCGGGGCCGAAGAAATCTCCTAGAGCGCCTTCGGGGATTTCCAGTTGCTTCAGGCTGGTGACGGCAACGGTCTGCGAGCAGTCGGCCACCGTACAAATGCTGGTGACGTTGGTGATGCCGGTGACGGGATCGGGCTGCATTTGGGCCGCGGGAATCGGGAGCTGTGCGACGTTGACGGCGAAATTCGCGCCGGGATTGTTGCGGTTGAAGACGTTAAAGAATTCGGCGAACGGGCTGATCTCCCAGCGCTCCTTGATTTTGAACGGGCGTGTGACCCGCAGGTCGGTCTGCAGGTAGGGCGTGCCGCGGAATTCGTCGAGGCTGGTCGGTATCCCATTCACAGAAATGCGGCCGGTGTTGTCCGCGTTGGTGATGGTAATGGGGCGGGCACTCTCGATCTGCGCGACACTGCTCACTTCAAAACCGCCGGGAAGGTGCAGCGTTCCGGCCAGCACAAAACGGTGGCGAACGTCTTCGCCCGAGGGGCCGTAGTCGCCGGGTCCGAACGGCTGCAGCGGATTGCAGACGCCATTCACATAGTCAAATAGCTCGCCGAGCAGACATCCCCAGGTCTGCGCTTTAGAGAGCGTGTAGTTTGCGACCAGATTGAAGCGCCGCGTGTTGCCTTGCAGATGCAGCATCAAGGCGTTGTAACTGGAACGGTTGTCGGAATGGAAAACAGTCGCGGCGACAGGAACCGTGTACGGATATGCGCGATAGCCGTGGTTGCCCTGCTCATGCGTGTAATCGGCGCTAAGCGTCCAGTGCTGGTTGAGAGCATGTTGTACTCCGCCCGTTATGTGAATGGCATATGGCGTCTTGTAATTCGGATCGATGAGGGAAGGAGGCGCGACCGAATTCGGATTCACCGACTGAAACGCAGTGGCCCAGCCATTTTGCGCAAGGTCGTTGAAATACAGCCCAAAGCCGGCGCGGACGACGGTGGTTCCGTTGTTGCCGGGCGAGTATGCGATGCCGAGCCGGGGAGCAAACTGCTTGCGGTCATCGTGCGGAACGGTGGAAGGATAGCCCAGGAGAGCGAGGTCGGCGAAGGAAGAATTGGCCGTCTGGCTTTGTCCGGAAGCGGTGAAGAGTCCGAAGGTGGTCGAATATCGCAAGCCGTAGTTAATGGTCAGATGATGCGAGGCGCGCCAGGAATCTTCGGCGTAGAACGCCAGTCGTTGAACGTTCTGCGAGAAGGCGCCATTGCCGGCTGGAGTAAACGTGCAGTTGATGCCGGAAGCCGGATCGGGCGCGGGATTGCACTGATCGGCCGGAGGATTGTAATAAAACGGCAAAGGACTCGTGATGCCTCCGCAGTCCGCTCCGGGCGGATTGATGTAGCAGTCGGGGTTCGAAGGGTATGTCGTGAACTGCTCCGCTGTGGCTGCGAACGCGCCGCTCAGAACCGGTTCGTGAACGAAATTGATTCCAATCTTGAAGGAGTGATCTCCGGCTGAATGACTCAGGTCGTAGCGGAACTGATATTTATCCTGATTGCGCAGGTCGGGGAACAGAGTGATGGGAGTAGCGAATTGGTTGTCGCCAAAGGTTTCAAACCCGGAGACGGTCAGCGCGGTCGCGCTGAAAGGAAACTGGAGGGCGAAGCCGAGATTCGAGTTGCGGGTCTGCGTCAAATGGAGCAAGCTCGCGTCGACGACGAGCGTGCCGAGCCATATCTGGTTGAACGTGTAAGTGTTGCTGATGACCGTGTTCCAGTAATTGTTGTGGGTCGTCAAGCCGGTCGAGGGCAGCGTCGCCTGCTGAACCAGCGCGTTGTGCGTGAGGTAGCTGTCTTCTGAGGCGCGCAGAAACCACTGCGACTTGGGCGACTCGGCCCAGTCAAAGCGCAACGAGCCCAGATAATCGCGGAACGGAATGGGAACAGTTGCGGGCACGGCAATAGAAGGAATGCCCGGGATCAGGCCATTGGCAGCCAACTGAGACAGCGCATCGAACTGCGCGATGCTGCCCGGGCTGTAGGCGATGCTGGCGTCTTCATGAACATTTTCGAACGAGGTAAAGAACCAGACTTTATTTTTCGCGAGCGGCCCGCCGAGCGTGCCTACATAGTTCTGGCGCGAGAAGGGCTGCTTGGGATTGTTGACGCAAGTTCCGTCGGTGCAAGTCTGCGCAGGATTCTCAATGGGGAAGCGAGCGTTGAGCGCTGCCGCACGCTCGTAGAAAGAGCCGTCGCCGTGCCATTCGTTGGAGCCGCGTTTGGTCGTGATCACTACGGATCCGGCGGTTGTGCCGCCCGTGTCGGCGTCTTCATTCGAAGTGCGTACGGCGAATTCCTGGATGCCGTCGGGCGAAAAATTTTGCAGGAAGCCGCCAATCCAGTCGTCGGAATTGTCGGCTCCGTCTACTGACAACTCATTGTTCAGGCCGGAACTCCCGCCGGTGGAGACGGCCGTGATGCGGGCCTTGGTGGGATCGGAAGGCTCAACCGGTTCGGTGCCGGGCACGAGATAGGCAATGTTGGCGAAGCTGCGCGCGGGGAGTGGAAGCGCTTCGAGATCCTGGCCGCCGACTACGCCGCCATGCACGGCGCTGGAAAGATCAATGGGCTGGGTGGTGATCGAAGAAGCCTGGCTTTGCACGGTAACCGTTTGCGAGGCCGCCGCGGGTTTGAGCGTGACCGTGACTTCGCGCACCGAACTGACGGCGACTGAAACATCGGATTCCGCAGGCGCGAATCCGGCGGCGCTTACCGTCATGTGGTAAATGCCGGGCTGCAGATCGTCCAGCCGAAACTCGCCGCGATCTTCGCTGGCGGACTCGCGCTGCAGCGACGAATCAACCGCACGCACGACGATCTTTGCGGAAGGAACGCGAGCGCCGGTTGCGTCCTGGATTGTGCCGCGCAGTGAGCCGCGCGGGTTCTGGGCTTGCATCACGGGTGCCAACAGTGCCGCCGACACCATCGCGAGAATCAATTTACGAAGCAAGTCCCTTCCTTTTCAGAACGCAGATTTGCCAGCGAAGGCTAGAGAACACGCCTAAGACCTCTCGGCAAGGCATCGCGTAGTTAGAAAGCGAGGTTAGCGTGAGGGGGCAACCTACTACCAGCGGTGGTAGGAATGATGCCGATCTACAGCGGCCGGCGAATTTGGTGAATCGAATTTGGGCGCAAAGCGATGCTTAGAGTTTTCACCGCGAGTAAGAATCCCTCCGGTCGGTCACAGGAATTTCATGAGCGCCTCGGTGGTTTCCTTGGGTCGCTCCTCCATGAGCCAGTGGCCGGTGTCCTTCAAGACAATGATGGTTGTGTCGCTCGCAACCAGCCTCACTTGCTGTCCGAGCGCTGCTCCGTTAGCCTTGTCGCCACCGATGCTCAGCACCGGCATGGTTAGTTTGGTCTGCGAGAGTTCGGCGAAGTCTTTGGCGGCTTGCAGGAAGGAAACGAAATAAGCCCATCCGGCATGCATGCGCCCCGGACGTGCGTAAGCCGCAGCGTAAGCCTGGCGAACTTCTTCAGGAATCGAATGAGTTTTGTCGGCGGCGAAGTCGTCCCAGAAGTAATCGAAGTAAGTTCGCTCGCGGCCCTGCACTAGGGCTTCAGGGGTGGGCCCATTGAAGCGGAAATGCCAGATGTGGGGATTGTTGTAAACCGCTTCCCAACCCGGGACACCGGGGAGGAACGCATCCATCAGGACAAGTTTCGTGACTTCCGAGGGAAACTGCGCGGCATAGGCATAGGCGACCATGAGGCCAATATCATGACCCACGACCTCAGCTTTTTTTACGCCGAGTGACTCGATCAGATTATGAATGCTGACGGCGGCGCTCTTCATGTCCAGGCCGCTGGAGGGAATGTCGGAATCCCCGATGCCGGGCAAGTCGGGCGCGATCACGGTGAAGCGCTTAGCCAAAGCGGGAATGATCGGCTTCCACATCAGCGACGTTTCCGCATAGCCATGCAGCAGAATCAGCGCTGGGCCTTGGCCGGCGGTCATGTAGTGAATGTTCGCACCGTTGATATTCGCACTGCGCGAGGCGATCGCCTCATCAACTGAGTAAGCCATTGCCAGAAATCCGGCGAAAAGGAAAAACAGGCCGAACCCGGCCATGGTTAGAGCACGCCTCATGGACTCTCCTTTCGGTGCGTAGGATGTTATCAGAGCAACCGTGAACGGTCGGACTTTGAACGGTCAGTCAGACCACTTCTGCGGGGTGCGGTCCCAGCGATGTTTTTTCAGTTCGGCGAGCAGCGTTTTGTCGAGAGGGCCAGCGTCGCTGGTAGCGATGTTCTGCCGCACGTTCTCCAGCTTGCGCATGCCGGCAATGGTTGTGCTGACCGCGGGATGCGACAGGATGAAACGCAGCGCCATCTCCGGCAGCGTCATGCCCGGCGGGAGAACCTCCTTCAGCTTGTCGACGCGTTTGATGGTCTTGGCCAGATTTTCGGGGCCGAAATACCCGGCTCTCCAGTCGTCTTTCGGGAAGGTGGTCTGCATCGTCATTTTTCCGCCCAGGCTGCCTTCATCGAGGGGCACGCGGGCAATCACGCCGATGTTGAGTTCCTGACAGACGGGGAAAAGTTCGTCTTCCGGCGCCTGGTCGAAGATGTTGTAAATCACCTGTACTGCGTCCACGAGTCCGGTGCGCAGGGCCTTGATCCCGTTCTCCGGCTGCCAGCGGTTGATGCTCAGGCCGAAGAAGCGAATCCATTTGTCGTGTTTCAGCTTTTCTACCGTCGAGCGGAAGTCGGGCTCGTTGGTCCATGAATCGTCCCAGACATGAAACTGCAGCACGTCAATGGTATCGACGCGCAGCTGCTTGCGGATGAGGTCGGCGTACTTGAAGACATGTTGCGGCGAAAAAACGTCGCTGTACTTATATTCCGGTAGCGCGGGCCAGCGGTCGTTGGCGGGAGGAATCTTCGACGCGGCATAGATCCGCTTGCCCGAATTTCGCGACATGATTTCGCCCAGCAGTCCGTCGCTCTTGCCTTCGCCGTAAGCCCAGGCAGTGTCGAAAAAGTTGCAGCCGAGATCCACGCCGAGTTGCATCGCGGCCAGAGATTCCTGGTCGTCGGAGCCGCTCCACCCGCTCATACCCCACAATCCGTGGGCGATGTCACTGACTTCGAAGCCGGTACGGCCAAGCTTGCGGTATTTCATGAGAGCCTTTCTGGAGGTTCTTGTTTGTGGGGTACTAAATTTCTGAACCGATAATTTTGAATTCCGCGACGGCATCGTATCGGAAACTCGTTGAGTATGATAACTCCGATAAATGATTTCCGGTTCAGGGATGGTCGACCGGCAAGTCCGGACACAATTTCAAATGACGCTGAATCTGAGGATGAGCGAACTTGAGACCGAGCGCCTGCGCTTGCGCGTGTTTCGGGATAGCGATCTCGCCGGGGTTGCCCAGTGGGATGAGGCGCTGCGCGCCGAGAACTTTCTGGAATTCTGCTTCCGCTCCTACCGGGAATGGGGAATGGGACCGTGGGCAATGGAGCTGAAACAGTCGGGAGCGATCGCCGGCAATTGCAGTTTCTGCCGGATCGACTACGAGCGCGAGTCGGGGACCCTTGAACTTTGCGGAGAAGTTAATTATTACGTTGCCCCGCCATATCGCGGGAGGGGGCTGGCCTTAGAGGCGTTGCAAGCAATGCTACGATTCGGTTTTGGCGATATTAAACTCACGCGGATCCAGGGCAGATGCGCTCCCGAGAACGTAAGTTCGGAACGCGTGCTGGAGAAAGCGGGGCTGAAATTCGACCGCATGATCGCAGGCGCGAAAGGTTTGCCCGAAGAAAGGCTCTATGCGATTTCACGGGAAGAGCTTCTAAGAATAATGTCGTCCTCACCGTCCGGATGCGATTCCTGTTGAGAACTTACTCCCTGATTTTTCGATGCGAACGATTTGAACTTTCGCTGCCAACGCGTGGCGGCCGAGGTGTTAAATGAACCTAGATCACAAAACTGGATCATCAAGCTGGACTATCAAGACGCTGGATCATCCAAATGGAGGTTTAGGCCATGAAATCCGAATATCCTTTTAATCCGTTTATTCCCCCACCCGGGAAGAAAGACGAATTGACTGCAACGCCCGCATCGCGCTTGATCGACGAGAAAATCTCGGACGAATCGTGTACGGAGACGCAAACCGACAGCGCACTCCGGCCGGCGGGTCTTAAGAATCCCTTCTGGAATTAGTTTCCTTCGGAATGAATCTCGGCTGGCGCCGGCTTGTCGTACGCAGAATCATCGCGACGGCCGGCGCTGATTTTTTGCTCCCACCACAGCCGGAAAAACGGCGCTAACCCAAGATCGGAAGGCATAGACACGGCCGGATCGAGAACTCCAGGCCCGACATTTCCTGTAGTGCGGGATGCAATAGAGAATCGCGGCAAGGCTCCAGCGTAATCACAAATGGCAACGAGGATTTCTCAAAGCCCGGCTTCTGCAGCAAAGAGTCGATATTCAAGTGATGCGCAGCCATGATTTGGGCCAGCCGCGCCACAATCCCCGGCTGATCGCGCACGAAAAACCGCAAGTACCATGGCGTCTCGAAATCGCTGCTGATGGGTGGCGTGGATATCTCGGTAGTAGAGACGTCGCCGGCAAGGTCTTTCTTACCACGGCCGCTCTTATCAGTTGGAGCGCTGATATTTTGCGCCACCGACATGACGTCTGAAACCACGGCCACGGCCGTGGGGTCGCCACCCGCTCCGGCGCCGAGAAATGCCATGTCTCCACCATACTGTCCCGAAGTTAGCACCAGGTTGAGATTTCTCTGCACGCGTCCGAAGGGGGAATCCGACGCAACCAGACACGGACCCACGTCGGCGAACAAAGTGTTGTCTTTCAGATCGGCGCGCGAAATCTGGCGAATGGTGCAGCCCAGTTCCGCCGCATAGTCAAAGTCCACGGCATCGACGGCGCGAATGGTGCGGGCGCGCACCGATTCCGGCGCGACCTGGGTGTGCAGCCCGGCCAGCGCCAGAATGGCGAGCTTGGCGCGCGCGTCGCCGCCATCTAAGTCTTCGGAGGCGTCGGCCTCGGCGTATCCGCGAGCCTGCGCTTCTTCGAGCGCTTCGCTGAAAGGGATTCGCGCGGTTTCGATGCGGCTCAGGATGTAATTACACGTCCCGTTCAGAATTCCTGCGATGCCGTGCAGGCGGTCTCCACACAACCCGGTGCGCAGCGCGGGAAGAACCGGAACGCCTCCCGCCACCGAGGCGCCGAACTCGATCTGGCATCCGTTGCGGGCGGCCAGTTGCAAGAGTTCTGGGCCGTGGCGGGCGATCAGTTGCTTGTTGGCCGTGACCACCGACTTGCCGGATTCGAGCGCGCGGCGCACGATCTTGCCGGCGGGGTCGAGGCCGCCGATTAACTCGATGACGATATCGACGTCGGAGCTCAGCACCGAGTCAGCATCGTCGGTCCAGATGACATCACTCGGTATTTTGCTCGGCCATGATTGTTTCTTTTTCTCGATGTTACGGTTGCAGATGTGAGTGAGACGCAGGGAGCCGTCGCCGTTTTCCCACAATATTTTGGCCACCGGGCGGCCCACAGTTCCGAAGCCGATCAGGGCGACGCGGCAGGCGGAGGTCCGCTCTGTCTTCCTACGCGCCTGGTTCTTGCTCGTGGCGGTGTTTGCCGCCGGCTTTGAGGTTTGTTTGGACAAAGAATCTCTCGCTTCAGAAAATCGAGTTCCTTATCATAACGTGCGACATCATAACGTGCGACCCGTGCTTCTCGGAAACTGCAAACCATGAGACTCGGCGCTCTTTCACCCGTCGATGTTGATCTGGAAAGAACTCCTGCCGCCAGCAGCGGGCCCGCAACGCGACGTTTTTCGGCTATGATCACTGCCTCCGTGCGGACCGCTGATCGATCCCGCCGCCTCTCCGGCTGTGTACTCGTCGTTATTCTGCTCCTCTCGACAGGCTGCAAGAAGAAGGACGAAGCGCAGCAGCCAGACCGTCCTCGCCTGACTCCGAACGTGGTGTTGCGCGACATCACCTTCCGCAGCGCGGCCCTGAATCGCGAGATGCAATACCGCGTCGTGCTGCCTTCGAAGGTGGCGCCTGGACAGAAGCTGAATGTGGTTTATCTGCTACACGGCGGCGGAGGAGGATTTCGCGACTGGACCAACGACTCTGACGTCGCGCGTTTCGCCGAGTCGGGGCTAGTTCTCGTAATGCCCGAGGGCGGCTCATCGTATTACGCCAATGCCGTCGACCCGCCGGAGGATCGCTACGAAGACTACATTGTGAAAGACCTCATTAGGGATGTGGAGAGCAAGTTTCCGGTGGCAGCCGGCCGTTCGAACCGCGCGATCGTGGGCATCTCGATGGGAGGGTTCGGCGCAGTGAACGTGGCGTTGCATCATCCGGAGCTGTTCATTTTTGTAGGCGGTTTAAGCTCTGCCATCGACGTTCCCCGCCGTGCGTTTTCCATCAAGCGGCTGCAGCAGTCTCGGCACTACAACTCAATTTTCGGGCCCTCCGGCAGCCGGACGCGACGTGACAATGATCCTTTTATTTTGGTTCGGACAGCGAATCCAGAAGCCGCACCCTATTTCTTTCTAACCTGCGGCGAGCAGGAAGGCTTGCTGCCGGCAAACCGCGAGTTCGCCGCGCTGCTTGAGGCGAGACAGTTTCGGTACGAGTTCCACACTGTTCCCGGAAGTCATGACTGGAACCAGTGGAACGCCTGGCTTCCCGGTCTGTTTCGCAGCCTCGCGGAGCACATAAGCTCCACGAGCCCATCCTTCCACTAGGTCCCCACACTAGGTTCCGGCCCGGACTCGCGCAGGGCGGCATCGCGGGCGGAATCGGCATCAAAGTTGGTAATATGGTGCCTGCCTGCTGCGAGTGCTATCCCGGCGGGAGCATCGCGGATCTGTTGTTTCCGAGAAGCGCCTGTCTTCCCAGACTGTATGCGGAAGAAATATACGGCCGACGTATAGGCTGAGCGCTATGGTCTGCAAATACACCCGGCAGCGGGAGGAGAATGAATGATTCGAAAGCTCGCGGCGGTTCCCGGAGTCAGGGTCGTCCCGATGTTGCTAATGGCGATTCTGGTGGGAGCCCTAACGGTTCATGGTCAACAAACCCCAGCGCAGCAGCCACCCGCACAGGCTCCGGCCCAGCAGCCCCAAGCTCAGCAACCTCAGGTTCAGCAGCCCCAGGGTCAACAGCCTCAAGCTCAGCAGCCAGCCGATAACCAGCAGTCGGGTCAGGAGGCTACACCCGGAGAGATAGGGATGGCTCGCAAGCCCAAGGTGAAACCGTACAAGAACTGGGTCTATAACGTTGGTGGCGGAGCGAGTCTGCTGGACGGCACGACCCAGAAGTTTGTGCGCGGAGGAGGCGGCGTGGCGGCCGCTGGTGTTGCCCGCAATTACAGCCAGTATCTCGGGCTCCGCCTGGATTTCCAATTCGACAATTTGCCGTTAAAGGATTCGGCGCTGCGGCTGGCGCAGGCGCCGGGAGCGACCAGTCACGTCTACTCGTTGACGTTCGAACCCATTATCAATATTCCGCTAACCAGCCAGTGGGGCGGCTACGTTTTGGTTGGCCCTGCTTTTTTTCACCGCTCGGGAGACTTGGACTCTTCGAGCGTACTCCCCGGATCGATCTGTAATCCGTTCTTCCAGTGGTGGGGGCGGTGTTTCAACTCCAGCCTTCCAGTCAACGGAAACTTTCTACACGCCAGCCAGAACGAATTCGGCGAAACCTTCGGCGTTGGGGTGACCCACAAGCTAAATCCGAAAGTTGAACTGTACGGTGAGATCCGCTATTTGCACGGCACGCACTTCAAAGTGACGACTGACCTGCGCCCCATTACCATCGGTGTGCGCTGGTGACGCGTAGCCGCTACTCGGGATTCGTGCGGTAACGCCATAGACCGGCGGCCTGCTTCTGTAACTGCACGAAAGACGACGCGGCGACGGCATTCGCGACCGCCGGGGTGGCATTCGCCTCGCGAACTGCGGATTCAACAATGCCATGGGACGGCGCCAGCGAGCACGCCGGATCAGTCGCCGTAGCGTCGGCGGTCAGCAGGAAAGCCTGGCAGCGGCAGCCTCCGAAATCTTCGCTGCGGCGGTCGCAACTGCGGCAGGGCTCAGGCATCCAGTCTTCGCCGCGAAAACGGCGGAACGAAGATGACTCCTGCCAAATCCAGGCCAGCGTCCTCTCGCGCACATTCTCGAAGGACAGGTCCGGCAGCACTTCCGCCGCGTGGCAAGGAAGAACTTTGCCGGAGGGGTTGATGAGCATCAATCTTCGTCCCCAACCTCCCATGCAGGCTTTGGGATACTTCGCATAGTAGTCGGGCACGACTGAATCGATCCGAATCCGCCCGGCGAACCGCTTCTCGGCCGCGGCCACGATCGCGACTGCTTTTTCGAGCTGCGTGCGCGTTGGCAGCAGGGCGGCGCGATTGGCCAGCGCCCATCCGTAGTATTGCGTGTGTGCGATTTCGATACGCTCGGGGCTGAGCCGCTCGATGAACGCGATCATGTCCTCGAGGTGGTCGAGGTTTTGACGGTGCACGACCAGGTTCACGGTGAAGGCAAGTTTTTTTCCGCCAGTCTTTTTCTTGTCAACCTTGTTTCCATCAATCTTGTGCTTGCGGATGGCCTGCGCGAGCTCGATTTTGTGCGCGTGGGCTTTCGCTCCGGCAATCCAGTTCGCTGCTTCTTCGCGCGAATCCTGGAAGCTGAGCTGGATATGGTCAAGCCCGGCGTTGACCAGCGTTTCCAACCGCGACTCGTTGAGTCCGATGCCTGAGGTGATGAGATTGGTGTAGAGGCCGGCGGCGCTCGCGGCGGCGATCAGTTCTGTCAGATCGGTGCGAGCCAGCGGCTCGCCGCCGGTAAAATGCACGTGCAGCATGCCGAGTTTCGCCGATTGCTGGAACACGCTGGTCCACTCGGCAGTCGAGAGCTCCGCCTTCGTGCCCGCCAATTCCAGAGGATTCGAGCAATAGACGCAGTGCAGCGGACAGCGGTGCGTGACTTCGGCGATGAGGGCGAGAGGATCAGAAGGCGATACCCTCTCCGAACTCCGCGACTGAGGCTTGGTTTCTTGAGCCATTTAAATTCTCGCGAAGGTCGTAATTCAGTATCCAGCTTCGCGTCCATGACGAACCGCCAGTATCACGATTTCTTTACCATCATAGTGATATAGCGCGATATAGGCGCCACGTCCAAAGTCAATCACCCATTCGCGGAACTCGGGCGGAATTTCTTCGACCGGGCGGCCCATCTCCGGGTGCTTGGCAAGGGCCTTGACGCCCTGCCGAATAGCGTTCACGGCACGTGTGGCGGCATCCAGGCTCTTGGGAGCCAGAAAGGCATGCAGGCGGGCGACATCCAACAGCGCCGCTTGAGACCACTTCAGGCGCGGCATTTCGGCGGAGGGACGTGTTTCCCCGCTTCGAGCTTGGCCAACCAGGCGTCGGCGTCTTCGGCGGTGACGTGCAGCCCTGTAGCCTGATAAGCGGCCCAGGAGCTTAGCGCGTCCTGCCGGAACTGCTCGCGTTTCTCCTCGCGCTCGACATACTCCTCGATCGCTTCGCGCATCAGCCAGTGAGGCGACCGGCGTCGAGCAGCGGCCAGCCGTTGCACGCGCTTCTTTACCTCAGTATCGAGTTTCAGGCTGGTTGTGGAGGGCTTCGGCATGCGGGTGTTCTAAGGTGTTACCTAGTGACACTATAGCATGTGAGCCGCTAATAATCCACGATTCGCTTCTTCTGCAACTGTTCCAGAAATGCGCTGATGTCCGAGCGGATCTTTTCCGGATCCGCTGCGCTGAACTGTTTCTGCAGTTCGGCGATGATTTCGCCGAAGGTGCGCTGGCCGTCGCATTGCTCCAGCACCTGACGTCCTGTACCTTGCAGTTTGATGGCGCCTTCGGGGAAGAGGATGACGCGGTTCTCTTCGCTGCCGGTGGTGGTCGACGCACCCCAGCGGCATCCTGCGGCGAGGCGAGGCTGGCTTGAGTCAGCAGGAGGCGCCACGGTCAGGCTCCCTTCTCACTCATGAGAAAAGCGCCGGGCGGTGGCCAGCCGGGCTGCACGTAGGCGAAATAGAGCGCGTCGAGCTGCGCCCACAGAATGTCGCACTTGTCGCGCAAGGCCTGGATGGCGAGTTCCTGCTCGGCCCGCGTTTTCGCATTCTCGAACACATAATTAATGGCGAATTTCGCGTCTTCAGGAGCCTGCGTCAGGCGTGCCTCGAAGTAATCCAAACCGCCGGAGAGCCACGGATAGTGCTCGCGCAACTTTTCCATGCGCAGTGTAATCAAGTCGCGTGAGAACAGCTCGGTGAGCGACGAGGCGACCGCCTCGAGCAGGCTGCGGCTGCGCACGATGTTGAGGTACTCGTTGACGGCGAAACGCGTTGCGGGGAGGATGCCGGTTCCGGCCTGGACTTGATCGGTGTTGAGCCCCGTCGCTTCGGCGAGTTTCAGCCAGCGCAGTATGCCGCCCTCATTGTGAGCGGTCGCATCCCCGTCGTGATCGATCACGCGCTTGCGCCAGGCGCGGCGAAAGAAGGGATCGGCGCCGCGCGACAGAATAATTGAATCCTTGATCGGGATGACGCTTTGATAGTAGTAACGGTTCAGGGCCCAGGCCTGGAGTTGCCCGCGGCCTAGGCGGCCTTCGTGCATCATCAGGTGAAAAGGATGCCGGTGGTGGTAGCGTTCCTCGCCCAGCGCTCGCATGCGAGAGCGCAGTTCGTCAAACGACAGCAAACCATCTCCTCGGCCGGTATCTACAGGTCGAACTGACATCCGTCCTCTCCGATTTCCCAGCCGCTCTCCCGCACCAGGCGATACTCGGGACCAGCCTGGTTTAGCATGGGATTCGTGTTGTTGATATGGATAAAGATTTTACGTGGACGGCGCACTCCCGCCAACTTACTCAGACTGCCTTCGGCGGACGAGACGGGAACGTGGCCCATTTGCCGCGCGGTTTGTCCGCTGCCTTGCGTGCGGATCAGTTCATCGTCGCTCCAGAAGGTTCCGTCGAAGAGCAGAACGTCGACGGAGTCAAATTCCTGCAACAGCGCGCCGTCGATCTGCGGGACGGCGGGCATGTAGGCAAGCCGCTTGCCGGCGGGCGATTCGACGATCAGTCCCAGTGACGCCTCACCGAAAGTGAGTTTAGCCTGGCGTGCGGGCGGAACGTACGCGGGATAGTGCGTGCCCAGCGAGACAGCGCGGCAGCGCAATCCGGAATCTTTGCCCGCGGCATTTTCGAGTGAGAAGATCGCTCCCGGAGCAAACGTGTTCCATGCCACCTGCCCCGGAATGCGCTGCAGCATGGCGAACATGGAATTGTCTTCCGTCAGAATGCGGTGGACCGAGTCAGTCGCGTAGACACGCAGCGGCTGCAGTTCGCGCAGCAGGAGCAGGCCGAGCACGTGGTCAATGTCGGCATTGGTTACTACCGCTCCGGCGATTGGCGAATGGCGGACATCTTTTTTCTCGTGCTGCGGCTGCGGATGAAGTTCGGAAGTGGTTTCGATTTGAGCACGCAGATCAGGAGAAGCTCCCAGCAGAAACCACGTGTGCGAATCGGCGCTGATGGCAACCTGTGCCTGAGTGCGGGCTTTGCCTGCGAAAGTTCCGCTGCGCACGCCGCGGCAATTGGAGCAGGCACAATTCCACTGCGGGAATCCTCCGCCGGCGGCCGAGCCGAGAATTTTGACGCGCATCGCAAGAAAGTGTAGCAGCCGCTGGCCGGGTCTTGAAATTGAGTAGCAGGCACTCAGGATCGGTTTTCAGCTGCAGGAGTTGAGGAGGACTTACGCGTTGGCGATGTCGAAGAGCTTTACGGATCGTAAACCGCAGTGTGCATGCCGGCGCGGCGCGCCGCGTCCTGCATGGCATCGAGCCGGCGCTTCTGTTCGTCGAGATGCATCTGCAGCTGCGCGGCGTGCTCCGCTTGCAGAGCTTGATACCGGTTATAGGGGCCCTGAGCGCTTACGCCCCCAGAACGGATTGAGGCGTCGATCTGGTCGATCCTCGCCTGAATCGCGGCCACCCGGTTTTCTTGCTCCACGATCTGTCTCTTCCATTGCTCGCCGACGCGTTGCTCTGCCAGTAATTTCCGTTCGAACCGTTGGGCAGAACGGTCGGCGGCTTTGCCGAAGTTCGATTCGCCGGATGACGGCTGCGCCTCGCGCGGCGCCTGATACCCCTCGGGATTTGCCGGGAGATCTTTGTTGGTGATCATCTTGGGCGGCGTTCCGGAGGCTTGCTCGGCGTTCTGTTTCTCGCGATATTCTCGCGCAATTTCGCCGAGCGACTGTCCGTAGGCGGCCAGGCTGGTCAACAGCGCCACTGCGGCGATCTTTAAGAACTTTCGCTGCATAAACCTCTCCAAATTCAGGAAAGTTTGGCCTACGTTTCCATCAGCCAGGCGGAGGTGACGCTCGTCCCACTGGCAGCGGCGGCTTTTTTTCGTTGCGGGAGTTGGCTTGCACCACTTCCCGATTTCAGATCAAAGCTGAAGTCGATTGGCCGGTCGAACACAACGGCTACTGAGAAATTTCCCGTAGGCTTAGGCTCGACTCGAATCACCTTGCCGCGAGCGGTCATTTCTGTACCCGGTTGTGGAAGGGCGGCCACGCGAACCGCTACGTCGACCACCGAGCCTTCGGGAATCAGAAATGCGCTGGAAAGCAAGATTCCACCCAGGCTGATGTTCTCTGAGCGGGCGTGCATTTTTTTGTGAGCAACCGTCAGGGAAACTGGAAGGTTCAGAGAGTAGCGAGTGCCGCGCCGTTCCTGGGGTTTGGGGGAGTCCATCTGCAGAGACTAAGCCGAGCCACGCGGCTCCAACAGATAACCGTGGTGCACATGAGTACGAGAAAAAGGACTAAGGGTGCGGGAGGTAACCTCGGAGGTAACTTGATACGTTGCAGTCGCCATTTCGGCAACTTCATGCAAAGGCTAGATGCTCCGTCGCGGATCCGTCGCCCTCCTGTGTTGGCCGAATTCTGCCGACCCAGAGCGCGTGTGGACTGACTACTGGGATTTCACTGCCTTGAGACGGGAATATCCATCGAGATGTATTGCCCGGGCTCGAGCCGCAAAGGCGCAACCGGGAGTTGCATCCGGCCGGAATGCGGATCCCTGACCACCAGAGTCAGCTCTTTTCCTGGCGGCAGGAGAGCGCGGAATTTGCCCTCGGCGTCGGAATCAACGCCCCCGCCGTTTCCCTGCCCGTCGAGGAAACCCAGTCGCGCCTTCAAGACGGCACCGGTTTCGGCATCGATCACGCGTCCCTCCAGTACCCCGGCTTTTGCGCCGAGCTTCACGGCCACCACGGCGGAGGGATGGTCGGCGGTGAGATCTACCCTTGGCACGTCCGCCTTCGAGTCCGCGTAAAAGCGGTCGAGCGGGTCGGGATGGCCGTCTTCATCTTTTCGGGCGTAGAGCTTGTAGGCTTCGAATGGAAAGCGCCCGCGAAAATCGAACTTGCCATTGCGGTCCGTCTGAACCGACCTCGGCGTGATCTCATCGAGCATCAGACCCTGCGGAACGGCGTAGACCGTGGCGTCGGACACCGGGCTTCCATCCCCATCGGTAACGATACCCTTGATCTCGCCTGTCCTGGTCTGTGCTCCAGTTTGTGCCTGGGAGAGCTGAGATTGGGCAAACTGTGCTTGCGAGAGCAGGCTTCCGGCGGCCACGACTAGCAAGAGGAGATGCCGCATAAGAACCTCCTTGGCGGGTTCACCAGCTACGATGCTGTCATTAGGCGGAATGGTTTCTTGCTGGCATTACAAGTTTCTGGGCCGGTCGAACGGCCCAAGGCCGCTCCAAGCCGCCCGCAGGTACCCAGACAATCTAGTTCATATCGCCGAGGGAGCAAGCGCCGGGGCCGCGGGGATCGCCGCAGGACCCGCAGGCCCCGCCAGAGGAAGTCGACGTCGAAGGCGACGACCCTTTCGCCGACACGGCGAAGACCGAGAGCTGAGGCTCCAGCTTCGTGGCGTGGCACTTGGGACACTCGGCTTTTTGCTTGCCGTAGACGAGGGCCTCGAACTGGTGATGACACTCTTTGCAGATGTATTCGAAGATGGGCATGGGCGACTCCAGATCAACCTCTATTAGAATCAATTTGTGGGGACTTCGCAAATTCCGCGTGCTTCGGACCGAACCGCGTGGACGGAGCGCGCGCCTTTCCGCGCGCGGCGCTGGCTGAGCGGAGGACACGTCCAGACCATTGCCAGCTTTCTCTTGCCACGCAAAATTCATTTGCCGCCGGCGGAGGAGCGCCTGGTCGCGGTTGCTCCTGGGATTAAGGTGCGCTGCTGGTGCTACTGGCAGGGCACGGATCACAGCGAGGCCTTGACGCTGATCGTCGTCCATGGCCTTGAAGGATCGTCCGATTCGCAGTACATGCAGGGCGTGGCGCGCAACGGGCTGGCATTGGGGATGAACGTTGTGCTGATGAATCAGCGCAACTGCGGCGGCATGGATCACTTTGCACCCACGCTCTATAACTCAAGCTTGTCGGGAGACGTAGCCGCGGTGGCGCGGGACGTGATCGAGAATGATAAGGTCTCACGCTTCGCCCTGATTGGATTTTCGATGGGCGGAAACCTGGTATTGAAGCTGGCTGGTGAATGGGGACGCGATGGAAATGCTCCGGCGGAATTTTGCGCCGTGGCGGCGGTATGTCCGGCTATCGATTTGGCGGCGTCGGCCGACACGTTGCACGAGCCGCAGAATCGGATTTACGAGTATTACTTCCTGATGCAGTTGTTCCGGCGCTTGCGTCTAAAGGCGCGGCTGTTTCCCGGCAAGTTCGATGTGTCGCGGCTGCGAGGGATTTCCACCCTGCGCCAGTTCGATGACCGCATCACGGCCCACTACTGCGGATTTGCCGGGGCCGACGACTACTATGCGCGGGCCGCAGCGGCGAATGTGGTCGACCGGATTGCGGTGCCGACCCTGATCATTCATGCCGCGAATGATCCGTTTATTCGGATAACACCGGAAACCCGGCGGCGCATGGCCGCGAACTCGAACATTATCTACGTCGAGACCGAAGACGGCGGGCACTGCGCGTTCCTGGGGGAGAGAGATCTGGGTAAACGGAATTCGAGCGAGCGCGATGGCAGTGCCGGGGACAACGGTGTGAACAATGGTGCGAATAATGTTACGAACAATATTACGAACAATGCTGCCAACGATGGGCGCTGGGCCGAGCAGGAAGTGGTGGATTTTGTGGCCGGTCAATGAATGCACACGATCTTTCGCCGCTCATAGCATTCCCTCCTGGCCCAGCACGCAAATGTCCGGCATGTCCGGCTGGTAGTGAACCTTGAGCCTTCGTTCTCGGCAACTGGACTCAAACCGCTCCGCATCGTCGCGACTCGTAAATCTTAGTGACTCGGCGCCAAGAAACTCCTCGTCGTGCACTCTGTACAGGTAGCTGAGGCTCACCTTCGGGACTCCATGTGCATCGCGGCTTCTGCCCGTGTGAAGAATGAAGCCCTCGGCAACGGGCCAGTCTCGCGCTTGATCCAACATTCTCGATTTTCTTTCTTGAGCCAGCTTTAACATCCTCGCTTTTCTGAGGGCGAAAATCTCCGCAGCTGAAACGCCGATTCCCGCCAACCCGACCATCAAAACGGCCCACCACGGTTCTTTGAAGTGCCAGGCGGCGAATGCACAGTAAAGCAGATACGGGCCCATGACCTTGTTCGGAATCATTTTCGGAATCCAGCGCTCCCAAGGCAAGAACCAAAATGCGATCACGGGAACTGCAGGTATCAACGGAGCAAAAATGAGGACGTCAATGGTCCTGGCGTTCACGAGACTGAAGAGGGGCGTCACTATTCGTGCCGCAGAGCTTCGATTGGATTTAGCCGCGAGGCACGGAAGGCCGGTATCATGCCGCTGATCAGCCCCACTGCTCCCAGGATGAGAGTGGATGCGATCAGAGTCCCCGGAGCAATCAACAACCGAATGTCGCCGGCTTCTCCGTTTTTCGCGAACGCGCTGTATAACGTAAGTCTTCCCACCGACAGTGCGACCACGTAAGCCAGGATCACTCCAAAGACGCCGCCGATGAAGGTAATGGTCAGGGCCTCGGCAAGGAACTGCATCAGAATGTAGCGTCTGGGCGCGCCGAGGGCTTTCTGCACGCCGATCTCGCGAGTCCGCTGCGTCACCGAAACCAACATGATATTCATCAGCCCGACGCCGCCAATGCCGAGGGTCAGGGTGCCGATGAAGCCCATCAGGATCTTCAGCCCCAGAGTAATGATTTCGAACTGATGCAGCTGCGTCATCAGGTTGAATACTCGGACGGCCTCACGATCGCTCTCGCTGAATTTGTGTTGCGCCGACAGGATGGTGCGCACCGCCGGCTCGATGCGCTCAAACTCCGGAGTGTCGAAGTTGAACCAGATGGTGTCGAGGTAATGCGTGTCCTTCAGATCGCCCATGGTGGTGAACGGGACGTACACTACGCGATTAATGTCGTCGTTGCCCTCCTGCATTTTGGCGCTCAAAATGCCCACAACCTCGAAGCTGAGTCCGTCCACCCGGATGTGGTCACCGAGCGCATTGCGCCCGGAAAACAGCTTCTCCTTAGCTTCCGAGCCGATCACCGCGACACGGGCGCGCTGCACCTGATCTTCCATGTTGTAGAACCGGCCCTGGCCGAGTTTCAGCGAGCGAATCGCATATACGTTGGGATCATTTCCGGTGACAGTGAAGGTGAAATCCCGATTGTCGTATTGCACGTTGGCTTGCTTGTCGACGCTGGGGGTGATACGGGTGATTTGCGGAAGATTGGTCGAGAGCGCATCGACATCATCTTGCGTGAAACGGATCTGCACCCCCGATTTCTGTCCGCCCGCCTGCATAGAAGTCTTGCCCGGCACCACAATGACGAGCTTGGTGCCGAAATTGGCGAAGATGTTGGCGCAGGCCCGGCCGAAACCATCGCCATAGGCGAGCAGCATGACCACGGTCGCAATCCCCCAGGCCATGCCGAGCATGGTGAGCGCTGTGCGGCGGCGATTGTGACGCATGGCCGCGTAAGCTTCCTGGAGCAGATCACGGAACATATTCCTTTACCCCTTATTGCCTAAACTCTGGTCGCACAAGTTTGTTAGCCCCAGTCCTGGCATTACTCCTGCCGAAGCGCTTCCACCGGTGGCAGCAGGGCCGCCCGGCGCGCGGGGTAGAGACCTGCGATCACTCCCGCCAGGGTCAGACTGCAAATGGCCAGCATGGCCGACATGGGCACCAATTTGGGTGGATCAAATCCCTGCGGACCTTGCACTCCGCCCATCATGGCCATCAGTCCGCCCGCGAAACACATGCCGAGCAGACCGCTGCCTAGTGTCAGCAGCAATCCCTCGAGAAAGAAATGAAACAGGATGTTGCGGTTGGTAGCGCCCAGCGCCTTGCGCAATCCGATCTCATGGGTGCGCTCGCTGACCGCAACCAGCATGATGTTGATGACTCCGATTGCTCCCAGGGCGAGCGTGACCATGCCCACGGCTCCGAGGAACATGTTCATCACGTCGAAGATTGTTCCCACCATCTTTGATTCCTGGATCGAATCCCATTCGTCGAAGGCGTTTTCATCGTTGGCATCGAACTGATGATTGCGTCCGACAATTCGATGAACTTCCTTCTGCGCCAGAACGTGGTCGGCAGTCACCAGCGGCTGATACTCAATGAATGAAATGGAGTTCTGATGATTTTCCCCTTTGATGGGGAAATTGGCAGCCATAACCTGGAATGGAATGTAGCCGCGCATGTTGAGCCACATATTGTCGCCACGGCCCAGATGCGGCAGGCTGCCCACCACTTCAAACCGAATGCCGTTGAGAAGCACGAATGCCCCAACCGCTGGACGGCCGGGAAACAGCACCTTAAGCAGTTCGTTTCCCAGCACGATTACATTGCGTCGCTGCAATCCGTCGAGTTCATTGAGCCAGCGGCCGTCCTTGATGGGAAGGTAGCTGATCTCGTTCAGCTCCGGCTCGGTGCCCATAATCTCTCCGCTACCGGTGGCGAATTCGCTAACCTCGTGCAAATCGCCGCGGGAAATGATCGGGCAGGCATTGCGAACGTGTGCGGCTTGCCGGATGTCGAGATAGTCCTGATAGGTCAGCAGGTAGGAACGGGCGGAACTCATATTGCCGGATACCGCCGGCGCACGGCCGGGAAACAGAAACATGATGTCTTGGCCGAACTCAGCCAGCTCTCGCTTATTGCCCGAGCGAAAGCCTTCGCCAACGCCGACCAGCAGCAGTAACGAGCCCACGCCCCAGGCGATTCCGAACATGGTGAGAAATGAGCGTAGTTTGTGCGCCCAGAGGTTGCGAAAGATTTGCGCGAAGATGTCCAGGGCGGTCCGCATCGTCGACTCACGATCTACTTCTTAAGACTCTTTAGATGCACAGTTATTACGAAAATAGGGACATTTACACCAAAAAAGCTCACCAAAGCAGCGTTACGCGCTTTGAAGTGTCCGGCACCGCGTTTTGCGCTCCGGACCTGTTTCAGGGCGATAACCACCAAGCGCAGATATAGTTACGTCAATCGATTCATCAAAGTTCCCGCCAGTAGCTAGAGCATGCAGGTTTCTCAGGCGATGTAATAATCCGCGCCGACCTGCGTCTGTAAGGTGTGGGAACGAATTAGGGGAAGCGCATCCGGCTGAGCTTGGGAATAAAACTGGGAATAAGGCTTATGGCAAAAGCACGCATGCTCACTCTGTTAGTTGTGATCGCACACTGGGTCGTCGCAGTCTTGCACTTGTTCCTTGCGGCGAAGGTTCTCCCGGCGCCAAACAGCAACGTTAGCTGGCTGGCCATAACTTTGATAACGCTTGGGCATTTAGGCGTATCCATCGGCTTATGGGAGCTTAGCGATAAACCAGCTGGATTCGTTTCGTTGACGTTCTTTCTTGCCGCATTAGGTGCCGACCTTTACGAGCACTTTCTGCATGCGTCTGCAAACAATGTTTTCGTGGTCGCGGCCGGTGACTGGACTGCCCGGTTCGACGCAAGCGTAGTTCTTCTTCTTGCTCTCGAGATCCTGGGATGCATGCTTGGAACTCTATTGCTCAGCCGCAGGACAAGGAAGAACAGTCAACCCCGGTTCACCAATCAGAGTGTTTTGTCATAACGTTGCGGCTTCGGCGACCTTGCGCGCGTAGTAATCACGCTTCTGTTTGCCCCAGCCGAGGACCCTTGCTTGATGGAGCAGTCTTCGCTCTTCCGCTTCCTTCAAGTAAACTCTTTCCCACTCGGGAATCCCGATCGGTCTGGTCCGGTCGCCGCCTCCGCGCCGCGCCAGTCGATCTTGCAGGATTCTTGCCGGGTGCTTGAACAGGCGCTCACATTCTTCGCGTTCCGCGCGAATGTCGAAGCGAACTTCCGACTCATGGAATGCCCAATCCATTTGGTGGCCTGTTTTTTCTCGCGGGGTGGGGTTGCGTCGCGTCGGTGTCTAACTTGACGTCGAGTTCAAGGTTGCGTGGGACCAATTCTACGTCGATTCCGGCTGTTGACGCCAACAGAACAGACTGGTGCTGGCGCTCATCCTCATTGGCGTAGCTCATTGACCCAGCGGCGCAGGCGTGCGATGCAGCCAGGGCAGCAGTTCCAATCCGCGGCCTTTCGTCCTGGTACGAAAATAGGCCAGGGCCAGCATGGCAAGCGAAATTATCAGCAGGCCCGCCGATGCTGCTCCGATGCCCATCCGGCGCTTGGGCAGGATCGAGACGCGGCCGTAAACAAACTCGATGTGCACCCAGTAAACCAGCAGCGAGGCCTGGCCGAGCAGGATCAGCGGGCTGAATCCCCAGTTAGCCAGACCCCAGCGGCACCACGCGTAGCTAGCGGCCGAAATTACCAGCAGCATGCCCACGCGGATCAGGAAGAAACTCGGGCTGGTGTGCCAGTAATCCTGAACCGAATAGAACTGGCGCGGCTGCGCATCGAGCCAGCGGGCGAACTCGATCAGCAGGCCGCCCGCCACTCCCAGCGCGAAGAATGCCCTGGGTTCCCACTTGCGCGCCCACTGGCTCTGCAGAATAAATCCTACGGCGAGGCCGGCGAAGGCGAACGCCGTCCACGGAAAAACCGGGAAGATGCCCTGTTGCGGAACTCCCAGGTTGTGCACGCCGTCCACATAGGACTCAAGCGGCCAGGGCAGCCAGGTTGGCCGCCAGGTCGTCCACAGGGGTGGTGTCAGCAACGAAATGAGCAGGGCGGTTCCTGTGGCGGCCAAGACGAAAGGAATACGCGGCATCTTTTCCCACCCTTGCCGCAAAACGCGCGGCAAGAATGGGGCACGCTCATCTTCTTGTTCTTCTTCTTTTTCTCTTTGCCGCCGGGGAGCGAGCACGGGCACCAGCCAGCAGACCACCCCCATCAGCATCATGGAAAGGCCAATCGTGTTCAGGACGTCCACGCGCAGCAGATCGGTTTTCGGAGCCCAGCCCCAGGAGATGACATACTCCTGCAGGCGGAACAGAAGTCCGTAAGTGAAAATCTCAGCGCCGCGAAGGATGGTGCTGCCGGCAATCTGGGCTGGCGCGACATCTTTCTGCCAGAGCTTTTCGGTGACCAGCGCGAAGGAAATCCCCGCCAGAAACAGAAACAGTGGAGCCGGGAAGGTTCCCCCCAGCTGCGAGTACATGAAAAAGCGGCTCTGCCGCGCCTGCGGACTGAGCCAGGAATCGTAGCAGTGGGTCTGGAACATCAGCAGGCAGGCCAGTCCACGCATCCAGTCGATGTAGGCAAGACGGGATTTGGCGGCGTTCGCTGGCGGCATGCTGGATTGCGAGGACTAGGCGGCAGCCGCAGTATACGGCAGCGCGCCGGCAGATTCCGTGATTTTTCAGGCTCTGGTGCAGGTAGACCAGTCAGATCGCGGGCTTTGGCGGCAGATTGTGCCCGATTTCAGCCGAGAAAATCTGAATTCAGACGAATAGTTGTTAACTTTGCGTCTTCCATACAACCTTCTGTGCAACAGCCTTGATCGAAGAGGGATAAGTAGTTATAAGTTAAAACACACAGCAGAAATCCGATCTGCCCGGAGTCTCCATGCGAATCCTTAAGGCGTTGTCGCTCGTTCTCTTGATTGCCAGTGTCTTTTCCAGCTTGAGTTTCGCCGCCCAGCAAGACCGCATTTCCGGCTCGTTGTCCAGTGGCGAGAGTCATGTGCTGAAGGGCAACATCCGTCACCAGGCCCGGCCAGAGTACGACCAGGGCCGAGTGGATCCTGGCATGCGCCTTGGGACGATCACGCTGATGACCGCGCCCACCGCAGCCCAGGAGAGCGCCATCAAGCTACTCCTGTCGCAGCAGCAGGACCGGAAATCGCCGAACTACCACAAGTGGCTGACTCCCGAGCAGTACGCCGATCGTTTCGGCCTCAGCGAGAACGACATGCAGAAGATGGTGGCCTGGCTGGCGGCCCAAGGATTCACCATGATTGAGCCCGCCCGCGGGCGCAACTTTATTACTTTCACCGGGACCGCGGCGCAGGTCGAGAGTGCTTTCGGGACGGAAATCCATCACTACAACGTGAAGGGCGAGTTGCACTACGCCAATGCCATCGCACCGCAGATCCCCGTGTCGCTCGCGGGCATCGTCACGGGCGTGCGCGGGCTTGACGATTTCCATCCCCGCCCGATGGGCATCCGGCATGTCCGCCCAGACTACTACTACAGCAATGAGCAGGGTTCAGCGCAGTACATCGCGCCCGGCGACATTTATACGATTTACGACATCAACCCGCTCTTGACCGCCAGCCCGAAAATTGACGGCACCGGACAAAAGGTAGCGATCATGGGAGCGACGGATATTTATCTGTCGGATCTTAACGACTTCCGCGCGGGCTTCGGCTTTACGCCGGCAATTAGTTGTACGGCTGGGACTCCGCCCAACGATTTGATCACGGCGTGCAGCGATCCTCACCTGAGCTACGTGCTGGGTGGCGTCGATCCCGGGCCTGTCGGCGGCGACACTCTCGAAGAGGCCGATCTGGATCTAGAGTGGTCTGGAGCGATCGCTCCCGGCGCGCAACTCATCTTCGTGAATTCGAGCGACGCGTTCACTTCCTTCTACTACGCCATCGACCATCAGAGCACGCTCGGCGAGAGCGTGATCAGCTTGAGCTTTGGCCTGTGCGAGTTTGATGCCAACATTGGCGAATTAGAAACGGGCCAACCGGTACTGTTTGAAACGGAGCTACAGAAGGCCAGTTCGGAGGGTATCACCTTCGTAAATTCTAGCGGCGACAGTGGTGCGGCTGAGTGTGACGACAATACTACTTTGACCTCCACGGGTCTCGCCACCGGCGGCCTGGCCGTGAGTTACCCAGCAAGCAGCCCAGAAGTTACCGGCGTCGGCGGCACCGCAGTGCAACTGGTGGATTTATCGTCCAGTCCGGGCTATTGGGGCACGACCAACGGCCCAAATGGCGGCTCGATTCTGCCCACGGGCCCAGAGAGCGGCTACATTCCAGAGCAAGCTTGGGACGACGCCGACGAATTCGCGCAGTTCTGCTCCGAACAAACGTCAGGTAACGGACATACCTTCTGTCAAACGGGGGACGAGCCGGCTGGGAGCGGCTGGGTTCCGATTACCTCCTCAGCGACAGCGCAGGACGACATCGGCATTAGCGCCGACGGAGGCGGGGCCAGCAACTGCGCGACTCAAACCTCGGACTTCTCGGCATGCGTATCCGGCTTTCCGCAACCTTCATGGCAGACCGTAACCGTCTCTGGGCAGTCGACCCGTATGACGCCGGACGTCTCTTTACTGGCCACGCCAAATTTTCCCGGCTACATGTTGTGTACGCAAGTCTCGGGCGGCAGCAGTTGCGCGGGCGGAATCCCCGCTGGGAATTTTTCGATCATTGGCGGCACCTCGGCCTCGGCTCCAATCTTTGCCGGTATCGTCGCACTGCTGAACCAATACACGGGGACCGCCCAAGGCCCGATCAATAAAATGCTGTACCAGACGGCGGCGACGGCTCCTTCGTCGTTTCATGACATTACCAGCGGCGACAACAACGTGGCTTGTGACGCGGGAACGCCCGGAGCCCCGCAGCCACAGGCTTTGTGGTGTCCTTCGACTGGAGTCGTCGGCTATTCGGCTGGACCGGGATTTGATATGGCCACTGGCCTCGGCTCAGTGGACGTGAATAAGCTCGCCGTGGCTCTGAAGAATCCTCCTGATTTTTCCGTCAGTTCCTCGGTTACCAGCCTGTCCGTGTACGCCGGGCAAACTGGCACGGCGACGATTACGGTTACTCCGGTTAACAACTTCACCGGCGCGGTCGGCTTCAGCTGCAACGGACTTCCCACGGGCGCCACATGTTCGTTCAGTCCCTCCGACGTGACTCCGAGCGGAGAGGCCGTAACTACCACGGCAACCGTTACGGCTGGCGATTCGGCAACGAGCGGGTCGGTCCCCATCGTCGTTTACGGCACCACTGGCAACACCAGCGCCACGGCGAGCCATGTGAGTCATGCGACTCCGTCTATTGCTTTGACCGTGAATTCGCCATTCACGCTTGCGTTACCGACTTCGAGCTTCCAGGTGACGCAAGGCAACAGCGTGCCCGTTCCGGTCACGGTGACCTTGGCTGGCGGCTTTACCGGAACGGTTTCGTTCCAGTGCAACGATCCGGCGCCAGAGTCCATCTGCACCATTCCTACTCCTATCAATGCCTCGGGGTCCGTCAGCTTCAGCATCTCGACCACCGCACCCACGGCGAGTCTACGGCCACCAGATCATGGCACCCAGATCTTCTACGCCGCCCTGCTGCCCGGGTTGTTTGGTGTGGTGCTGACGACCGGAACGCGCCGGCGCTCACTGCGCGGCATGCGCTTCCTGGGGCTGATCCTGGTCATGGGATTCTCCACCATGTGGCTGGCTTCCTGTGGTGGCAGCAGCGGCGGCAACTCCAACAAGGGAACGCCAGTTGGTCCCTACCAGATAACGGTGAGCGCGACGTCAGGTGGTGCGACGGTGAACGCCCCCACCGCCATCACGCTGAACGTGATGCAATAGCGCCCCGGCACGCAATCCGTCAGGCGCTCCGCTCATCCCGGAGCGCTTTTTCCTTTTCCTGCGCCGATCTGCCGCTTTACTCGAGCGCGGGTGGAGTTGTTTATGTTTAATTGGTTGAAGACGCTGGGTGTTTCGTGAAAGGCTGCTCGGTTCAAGTCTGGTGCGTTCACCGGGGTGCCCATGAAAATTGTTTTGTCCGCTGCGCTTGTTCTGGCTGCCGGCGTCACGCTGCTCGCAGCCCCCGACGATAAATCAGCCAGGCCGCAATATGACGACAAGGGCCAACTCACGCGGCCCGCCGACTACCGCGATTGGATGTTTCTTTCCGCCGGGTATGGCATGAACTACAGTCCCGCGCCCGGCAGCCATGAAATGTTTACCAACGTCTTTGTACAGCGCTGGGCCTATGACGCGTTTGCGACTTCGGGAAAGTGGCCGGAGCAGACCATGTTCGTCATCGACGAACGCGACGCCGCCAGCAAAGGATCGATCAACAAGACCGGCCATTTTCAGACCGATCTGATGGGCCTCGCAGTCGAAGTAAAAGATTCTGCGCGCAATCCGGATAAGTGGGCCTACTACGTTTTCAATGCCGACGGCGCGAGTTCCGCGGGGAAGAGTGCCGGCGCCATGCCCAAGGGCAACCCTTGCTGGTCATGTCACGATGAGCACGCCGCGGTCGAACATACGTTCGTGCAGTTCTATCCCACGCTGAAGCCGGTCGCAAAAAAGTTCGGCACCTACAACGAATCGCGCGAGCAGGTGACCGACTCGAAGTAATTGTGGGGCGGACACTCCTGTCCGCCGCCTTTGACCTTGCCCGAGTGTGAAGGCGGTAGTCGGCGGTTCCTGCGTGGCCTGCCTCGCTGCCGACATTTGGCGGACAGGAGTGTCCGCCCCACATCAACCCTCCTTTGTTTTTCCTAAGCCCATCTGCGAAACTGACAACTGATCCTCCCTGAAACAGAAAAGCGAGAGCCGAGAACTGAGAACTGCCCATGGGCCGCATCCACGTACTCTCCGAAACCGTTGCCAACCAGATCGCCGCGGGCGAGGTTGTGGAGCGACCGGCTTCAGTGGTGAAGGAGATGCTGGAGAACTCGCTGGACGCGGGCGCGACGCGGATCAAGATCAGCGTGGAGGCGGGCGGGAAAAAGTTGATTCAGATCACCGACAACGGCTGCGGCATGGTGCGCGACGACGCCATGCTGGCGTTCGAGCGGCATGCGACTTCGAAAATCAAGAGCACGGAAGATTTGCTGAGCATCGCTACGCTGGGATTTCGCGGCGAGGCGCTGCCTTCGATTGCATCGGTGTCGCGCCTGCGACTGGAGACGCGGGCAGAAGAAGAGACTGCGGGGACCGTGGTTGAGATCAACGGTGGCAAGATTGCGCGCGTCGAAGAAGCCGGCCTGCCGCTGGGAACTTCGATCACCGTGCGCGATCTTTTCTTCAACACTCCGGCGCGCAAGAAATTTCTGAAGGCGGAGTCGACCGAGTTGTCGCACATCGCATCGCTGGTCACGCACTACGCGCTGGCTCATCCCGAGAAACATTTCGAGTTGCACTCGGCGACGAATGCCATGCTGGTCGCGCCTCCGGTGGCCGGACACAGCGAGCGGGTGTATCAGGTTTTTGGAAAAGAAACGCTCGATCAGCTGATTCCCGTGGCGTCGCGGCAGGCGCTGGAACGCGTGGGATTGCCGCAGCCTCCGCCGTGGCGGCGCAAGGAGGCTGAGGAAGACAGCGAGCTTGCGGATGGCGAGGTTGTTGAAAAAGGCCCGGGCGAGATGCGCATTCACGGCTTCATTTCGAAGCCGGAGATTCAGAAGCTGAACCGCAATTCGATTTTTGTGTTCGTCAACGGCCGCACCATTCGCGACCGCCTGATCCAGCACGCGCTGACCGAGGCGTACAGAAATATAATCCCGCCGACGGTGTATCCGGTGGTGCTGCTGTTTCTGGAGTTGCCGGCCGCGGAAGTCGACGTGAACGTGCATCCTTCGAAGACCGAGGTGCGCTTCCGCCAGCAATCGGTGATGCATGACTTTGTACGCGACTCAGTGCGGGCAGCTCTGATGAAGGCGCGTCCCGTGCCGCAGTTTGTAACCGAGATGCGGGCGCACGCAACTGCCGGTACGTCGCTGACGCCGGGCGCGATGACGCCAGCGCTCACTCCCGGTGCTCCGTCGTGGAATCCTTTGTCGGGCGAGGCTTCTGACGAGCCGCAGAATTCCCCACTTCTCGCGAAAACCGCAAGAAATGGGGCACCCGATTCTGGGGAGGGTGCAGGCTTCACGCTGCAAGCGTCCGCGCCTCCACCGGTTTCGCAGCGCTTTCAATTCGAAGGCGGCATTGCGGTGGAAGCGAATGCTGCGCTTTCGTTGGCGCGCGCACCCGAAGCGATTCCTGACCACGGATGCGCTCCGGCTCTCGATGTCAGCGAAGAGGAGCCGACGCTCTCTGCGCTGGGCACATTGAAGCCGGTGGGACAGATTCGGAATTCGTTCATCCTTGCGATAAATGAAGATGGGCTATGGATTGTCGATCAGCATGTGGCGCACGAGCGCGTGCTGTTCGAAAGAATCTTGAAGCAGCGCGCAGCGCAGAAAGTCGAAAGCCAGCGCTTGCTCATGCCGATCGTGCTGGAGCTGTCTCCCGCGCAGCAGGCGGTGTTCTCTGAGATTGCGGACGAACTGCAGCACAATGGGTTCGAAGCCGAGCCCTTCGGCGCGCGCAGCGTCGCCGTTAAAGTCGCGCCGGCTGGAGTGGAGGCGGCCGCGATCGAGCATATGCTGCACGAGTTGCTCGACCAGTTCTCGCGCGAGGAACAGTCGTTGAACCTGGAAAAAATTCGCGCGCGAATCGCGGCGTCGATTGCGTGCCACGCCGCCATCAAGGTGAATATGCCGCTCGAGCAAAACAAAATGGAGTGGCTGCTAGCAGAACTCGCCAAAACCGACCACCCAATGGCTTGCCCACACGGGAGACCGGTGGTTCTAAGGTATTCTGTGAAGGATATTCAGAAGGCGTTTAAGAGAATCTAGCTTCGAGCTATGAGCTACGAGCTACGAGCTACGATCGTTTACTCGTGGCTCAGAGCTCGAAGCTCACGACTCAAGAATGACTGATCTCGAACTACAGCAACTGCGGCGCGAAAAATGGCGGCTGGATGGCAAGCCCATCCGGACGATCGAGCGGGCGCGCGCGTTTCTCGAAGAGGTAGGATTCTGCCTGATGTTTCCCAAGCGGCCGGCGTTGCTGGTGCCGACGTTCATGGGGGCGTTTGTGGGCTCGGACGACCGCTTGCCAGGATGGCAACACGCATTTAAGGATCCGCGGGCGGCCGAGGCGACCGAACTGATGGTGCGCTTGCTGCGCGAGCGGACGGCGTTCGAGGCGAATCTGTTCGACGAGAACAATGGATTTCTGGTGGCGGCGTCGGTGTTTCCATATTTTTATGCGCTGGTGGGCGAGCGCAATCCCAAGTTGGCGCCGAAAGCGGGTTCGCGGTCCGCTTATTCTGCGCTGGCCTGCGATGCGTTTGAGCTGATCCGCCGCGATGGGCCGATCTCGAAACAGAAGATGCAAGAAGTGCTGGGCGGAAGCGTATCGCTGGCGGCGCTCGATGGCGCACTGGGCGAGTTGTGGTCGAAGCTGCGCATCACGCGCGTGGATTACAAGGCCAGCGAGGGCTCGGTGTGGGATGTGCTCTATCGCTGGGCGCCGGATGCGGTGAAGGAAGGCGTGGGCCTGTCTGTGCAGGAGGCGCTGACCGCGCTGCTGTCGAAGTATCTGGATTGTGTGATTGCGATCGAGCAATCCGATCTGGAGATTTTTTTCGGAAACGTCATCGCGCGATCGAAGGTGAAGGATGCCGTCAACGCGCTGCTGGCCGCGCGGGAATTGAGCTTTGTGCATGTCGGCGGACGATCGATGCTGCAGATCACTCCGGAGAAAGTAGTGGTGGTTCCGGCCGAGGGAGCTGCGGTCGCTCCGGTAGAAAGCCGTTCGCCAAAAGATAGACGGCCACGGGGGCTGAAGCCGCGCACCAATCCTCGCTTCACGCGGCGCTGAAGCGCCACTCTTCCACAGTTGAGCTGACGATGTTTCGACGGATAGGCTGGGCGCTGTTTCGTGGTTAGGTTACGCTCTGCCATGGTTAAGCTCACATTTGCAGTTCATCTACGGGCCTCGGGTGCTGTGAAAATGGACTGGCGCAAAGCGATCGAGACAGATGGATTCGCGATTCTTCCCAAACTCTTTCCGTGTGAAAGTCTGGATCATCTTCTGCAGGAGATCAACGAATTAGACCCGCGACGAAGCCGCGCTGGTGTGCGGCATGCGTTGGGGTTATCGCCGGTTGCGGCGGTCGCCCGGCAACCGCAGATGATCGAACTGGCGCGCGGAGTCCTCGGGCCCGGCGCGTTCCCGTTTCGCGCTACGTTGTTCGACAAATCGCCTGCAGCGAACTGGCTAGTGGTGTGGCATCAGGATACGGCACTGCCGTTGCGGGAGCGAGTCGAGCTGCCGGGCTGGGGGCCGTGGTCGGTGAAGGACGGGATTGCGTATGCGCACGCCCCGGCAGCTGTTCTGAGCCAAACGCTCGCGCTGCGCGTGAATTGCGACGATTCAATCGCTGAGAATGGGCCACTGCGGGTTTTGCCAGGAACGCACACGCTGGGTGTTCTGAGCGATGACAGCATCCATGAGTTATCGACGCGAACTCCGCCGGTGAATTGCGTTGTTTCAAGGGGTGGCGTGGTTGCGATGAGACCGCTACTGATCCACGCCTCATCGAAGTCGCAATCGGACATGCCGCGACGAGTCCTGCACATCGAGTACGCTGCGTCGGATTCGATTGCGAAACCGTTGCGGTTTGCGGTTGCCTAGCGTGCGACTGCTTCAATTCCAGCTTGGGAACTTGTGTATAATGATCAACTTACCGCACCATAGTGGGCGCTTAACTCAGCGGTAGAGTGCCATCTTCACACGGTGGAAGTCATAGGTTCGAATCCTATAGCGCCCACCATTCACTAACTGGCTTTGCAGACGTTACTGTTTCTTCCATGTCAGCAAATGTCCGGGTGGTTCATTCCTGGTCGTTTCCCCTCGCTAGTACCATTCTCATGCCAGTACCGCTCTCACGACGGCGGAATGGGCCGCTTTTGTTCGCTGACCGCCTAAGTATGGAGATGTTCATCGTGGTTTGTGCATCGGCGTGCCTCAGCAGTTCCTGCCGGACCTTCACATCCGCGCCAGGCTGTCTCAGCATCGAGCCGCGAACTGTTGGCGCAGGTTGGCGGAAGCACACGAAGCGCTTGATGTTCTGCGTTGCCGCTGGGCCTTGGCAAAACTCCAGCTTGCGCACTAACTCCCGTGGGCGTTGTCCACGCAGCACGATTCCGATTCGAGAAAGGAAGCCTAGGCGTTCGACTTCGTCAATAGCATTTGCCGGATCTACGAATGGATTATAGACTTTATACAATATCCACGCGGAGGGCATCTCTGTGGCCGGATGTGGCCCGCTGAAAAGCAAGCTTTCGTATTCGCGGGTAGGGACGAAATTGAAAATCAAGAAATAGGCAGCCGATCTCATGAAAGCCACCAATCTCCGTGTCCTCCTATTGTGTTTGCTCGCCTGCATGATCCTGCAGGCGAAAACATCCGCCCAGAATGAAAATCCCGCTGAACTGGAAAGCGGCAAGACCCTCAAGCTGAATCCGCTGCCGCTGAACCAGGTGAGGTTGACGGGAGGTCCGCTCAAAGCGGCCCAGGACGCCGACGCGAAATATCTGCTGGAGCTTGAGCCTGATCGCATGCTTGCATTCCTTCGTCAGCATGCCGGGCTCAAGCCCAAAGCGGAGGGTTACGGTGGATGGGATGGTCCCGGACGAAATCTGACGGGGCATATCGCAGGGCATTACCTCTCGGCCGTCAGTTTGATGTGGGCGGCCACCGGCGATGTCCGCTTCAAAGAGCGAGCGAACTACATTGTCGAGCAATTGAAAGAGATTCAAGACGCCCAGGGCGACGGATACATTGGGGCTTTGGTCGACGGTCAGGGCGTCGATGGAAAGCAACGCTTCGTCGACCTGAGCAATGGCGTCATCCGGTCGGGTGGCTTCGATCTCAACGGTCTGTGGTCCCCGTGGTACGTCGAACACAAACTTTTCGCCGGCCTCAGAGACGCATACCGGTACACCGACAATGCCACTGCTCTGCAGGTGGAGATCAAGTTTGCGGGCTGGGTCGAGAAGATTCTGTCAAAGCTGAACGACGATCAGTTACAACGTATGCTGGCAACCGAGTTTGGCGGAATGAACGAAGTCCTCGCGGAGCTGTATGCCGACACCGCCGACGACCGCTGGCTCACACTCGCCGACAAATTCCACCAAAAGGCTATCGTCGACCCGCTCTCGGAAGACAAGGACTCCATCTCGCACACACATGGCAACACGCAAGTTCCCAAACTTTATGGCGTGCTCATGAGGTATGTGTACACCGGTAATCCGTCAGATGAGGAGGCTGCGAAATATTTCTGGGATCGCGTCGTTTACCACTACACCTTGGCGACCGGCGGTCACGGAAAGAATGAGTACTTCGGTGAACCTGACAAGTTGAATGACATGGTTGACGGGCGAACGGCGGAGACATGCAACGTCTACAACATGCTGAAGATGACTCGCACCCTCTTTTCCGTCGACCCTGACATCCGCTATGCGGATTTCCACGAACGGGCATTGTTCAATGACATACTGCCCTCACAGGATCCACGAGACGGAACTACTTCGTACATGCTGCCGGTCGGGCGCGGAGTGCAACACGAATATCAACGCATGTTCGAGGATTTTACGTGCTGCGTGGGAACGAGCATGGAAAGTCATGCACTGCACGGGGCAGGAATCTATTACTACAAGGGTTCAGAGGAATTCTGGATCGGCCTCTATGCTCCGTCGATTGCAAAATGGGATAGGTCCGGAGTCGAAGTGGAGACGACGACTGATTTCCCCATCGGTTCGTCGGCTTCGGTGAAAATCCGCACCAAGAAGCCGCAGAGCTTCATGCTGGCGTTGCGCAGGCCATATTGGGCGGGAGACGGTTTCAGCGTTAGAGTAAACGGCCAATCGCTCAAAGATCTTCCACCGCCTGATTCCTACGTCAAGATCACCCGGATGTGGCGGCAAGGCGACGTTGTTGACCTCACTCTTCCAAAAGTCCTGCGCAAGGAACCGCTGCCGGACAATCCCAACCGCATGGCGCTCATGTGGGGCCCGCTCGTATTGGCCGGTGACCTCGGACCGGAGGCTAGGAGAGGCGACGGAGATGAGGAGAAGCCGCGTGCACCCGCGGCTCCTCCTATTGTCGTCCGTGAGGAACCACTGGAGCAGTGGCTCAAGCCGGAGCCCGGAAAGCCAGGATGGTTTAAGACGACCGGAGCGGGGCTCCCCCAGGACATCGAATTTGCACCGTTCTACGAACTTCCTCGCCGAGAATACGCCGTCTATTGGGACGTTTTCACTCCTGAAGAGTGGGATAAACGCTCTGCCGAATACAAAGCGGAGCAGGAGAAGCAACAGAAACTTCGGGCAGCCACAATCGCTTTTGCCCAGCCGGGCGAGATGCAGTCGGAACGCGACTTCAACGAGCAAGGAGACGACTCTATTCCGCTCCTCTGGCGAAACCACCATGGACGCACCGGCAAAGGCTGGTTCTCGTTCGATATGCCGGTCGAGAATTCGCGGCCGATTGTATTGTGGGTGACGTACGGCGGTGAAGGCCGGCGAAAGAGCACATTCGACATTCTGATCAACGGAAAAAAAATTGGCGATTACGCCGCGCTGCCACGCAGCCCAGAGCAGGACGCGCGTTTTGTCGATGTCAATTACGCAATCCCGGCGGAACTGATTGGAGAGAATCGCAAAATAACTGTGCGCTTCCAAGCAACGGACGGGAATGAAATCCGGGGGGTTTTTGGCGTCCGGACGGTACGGGCTGACGAGTCGCACTAACCCGGCCCGCAGGAGGTCAGGAGATGTTTCTTCTTTATCGTCCTCCACCCCGGAGACGGGGATCGCTACCAAGAATATCGGCCAGCAACTATGAAACTCCGAACAAAAACCATCGGACCTACGGTCGACAATGTATGTCGCTCAGGAATTTACAGTAGCAAATCGATTGTCCCTTGACTCGCTGATTCCATGGTGATAACTGTTTTTGCGCTGTGCGAATTATTTCGCGCGGGTGCTGCGCATCTCATTCCATCGGACAATCCCATGAAGTCCCTTTCCAGTTCCAGATCATTCACACTCCTGCGTTCTCTGCGATTCTTGTGGCCATTTGCCGGGGCCGTGCTCTTGCTCACGTCCGCGGTTGGGCAGACGGTCAACGTCGTTCAAACGAATCCAGATCAGTCGGCACTGCTGAGCCCGCAACCTTCGCTGACTTTCGCCCCCGGCGCAGGGAGCGCGCTGGCCATCAATGTAGACGACACGATTCGCTACCAGACGCTGGAAGGAGTGGGTGCTTCGTTTACCGATTCGGCGGCCTGGTTGGTCTGGGAAAAGCTTACGCCGGCGCAGCGAAATCAGCTGATGCAGGATCTTTTCAGCCCTGATGGGATTCATCTCAGTTTTCTGCGCCAGCCAATGGGCGCGACTGATCTTGCGCTGAGCAATTACACGTATGACGACCTGCCGCCGGGAGACACCGACCCGAACATGAAGCAGTTCTCAATCGCGCATGATCAGGCCTACATTATTCCGACCATCCAGGCTGCCTTGGCGGTTAATCCTCAAATCAAGGTTCTCGGATTGCCTTGGTCACCTCCCGCATGGATGAAGACGAGTGGATCCACGAATGGCGGCACGTTGAATACGGAATATTTTGCAGCGCTGTCGAAATATTTCGTTAAGTTCATTCAAGCGTATGAGGCGAACGGGATACCCATCAACTACGTTTCGGTCCAGAATGAGCCGCTGTATGAGACCAGCGGTTATCCAACGATGTTCATGACACCCTTGGACGAAGGCCATTTCATCAGCCGTTATCTGGGTCCGGCGCTGATGGCGCAGCGCTTCCAGAATCAGGGATGGAACTTCGATCGGCAGAACGCTTCACCAACCGATGCGACACCTGGCATTTTCGGCTACGAGCACAATTGGGACAACCCACTGTATCCGGAACTGTTGCTGCGCAATCCAGAGGTGCGACCGTATTTGGCTGGCGTATCTTTCCATTGTTACGCAGGCAGTGTGACCGACGCGCAGAATGCGATTCACTATCTGCAGCCGGATACACCTATATGGTTCAACGAATGCACTGGCGGTTATTACGCGCCCGATTTCGCGACGAATTTGCCGAACATGGTTGAGGGTGACGTGATCAACGTGCTCCGCAACTGGGCGAAGAACGTGACTTTGTGGAACATGGATCTCGATGAGAACGGCGGGCCGACGGCACAAAACGGCTGCACCGACTGCCGCGGCGTGGTAACGATCGATACCAGTACAACCCCGGCGACGATTGAAAGAAATGTGGAGTACTACGTCCTGGGACATCTTTCGAAATACACGCAGACCGGCGCCTATCGCGTCGACTCGAATACATTCGGCTCGGGCAGCGTAGAGGATGTGGCCTTCAAGAATCCCGATGGATCGATTGCCGTTCTGGTGTTGAACTCGGCTTCTAATCCGAACACCTTCAGTATCACTTGGCGCGGCCAGAATATTGTCTACACTCTTCCGGCAGGAGCGGTTGCGACGTTCACTTGGCAGGGCTATCCAGGGTCGACATTCGACGTAACCGCAGGACCTGATACGCAGATCGTCGCTCCGGGCAGCGCGACGGAATTTGTCGTGGATGTAGACCGCTATGGACAAGACCACGGGCGAGTTAGTCTCGACCTGAGCGGTCTGCCTTCTGGCGTGTGGGGCCAATTCCTACCATCGTGGGAATCTCCGAACCAGTCATCCCTGCAGTTGAACACCTCAGACGGTGCAAGTGCCGGGACATATCCAATAACCATTACGGGCACGCAGGGGAACCTGCAACGCTCAGCTGCTGTGCAGTTGACGGTGGGCGGTTCGGAAACGCCTTTTGGCGGAATGTCCTGGCCTTTACCCGGTCTGATACAGGCGGAAAATTTCGATAATGGCGGCACTGGCGTCGGCTACTTCAACCTGTACACCAGCAACCCTGCGGGAACGAACTATCGCCCGGGAACAACTGTCGGCGTGGAAGACAACTCCGATGTGGGCGGTGGTTATGACGTCGGCTACACGGACGAGGGACAGTGGCTGAAGTATACCGTGAACATCGCGCAGAGTGGACTTTACAATCTTCAAGCTCGCGTAGCGTCACTCGGTCCAGGCGGTTATTGGCATGCCGAATTTGATGGACGAAACGTCACGGGTAATCAATTCACTCCCGCAACTTATGGCTGGCAAACCTGGACGACCATGGTGAGCCCCGCGTTTTGGCTGAACGCAGGACAGCAAGCGATGCGGGTGGTTTTTGACGGCAATGGGCCGACGGGTGGTATGGGTAACTTCAACTGGTTTAACGTGCAGTCGTTTGCGCCGTCCACACCGTTTCCGGGGCCGGCCACAATCCCAGGCCTGATTCAGATGGAAAACTTTGACAGCGGGGGGAAAGGGCTGGCGTACTGGAATGGCAACTCGCAGAACAATGGTGGCGCGAATTACCGCCCGGGAGAAACCGTCTATATCGAAAATTGCTCCGATACCGGCGGTGGATACGACGTGGGTTCCACCAATCCTGGCGACTGGCTGAACTATACCGTCAACATCGAGAAGCAGGGTGTATACACGCTGAACGTGCGAGTCGCGACAGATGTGGCGGGCGGCGTCTTCCATCTCGCCGTAGACGGACGGGACGTGAGCGGTCCTATCTCGGTGCCACAGACGAACGGTTGGCAAACGTGGCAAACCCTCAGCGTGCCGGGAATCCGACTGCCCGCAGGTGCTCACACCCTCCAGATGGTCATGGACACCGGGGGTTATTACAACACGATTGGGAACTTTAACTGGTTCTCGCTGGAGTAGGAAATCGCCCGAACCAAAAGATGAAAAAAAATAAAATGCTGACGGCCAAGAGTTCAAAACGTCTAAACGGAGATTATGGTATCAGCGGTTCGGGATCGTCTCTGTAAATAAACCGCCTGGATGCAAGACAGTTTTGGTACAGAAACTGCTCAGCAAGAGAACGCAGTGGTGTGACTGGAGGCCGGTATGGAGACTTTGTTACACGACTTGCGTTTCGCCTTACGGCAGCTGCGGAAGGCGCCGGGATTCACTGTCACAGCGGTGATTACACTAGCTCTGGGCATCGGCGCAAATACTGCCATTTTCACCCTGGTGCAGGGCATTCTGCTGCGCTCACTGCCGGTGGCTGATCCGGCCCGGCTCTACCGCATCGGCGACACTGACGATTGTTGTGTTGAGGGCGGCTTCCCACAAGACAACGGCGATTTCGATATTTTCTCCTACGACCTTTACCTGCACATGAAGAACTCCGCGCCGGAGTTCGAGCAACTGGCTGCGATGCAGGCGGGGCAGAGTGGGTTCACGGTGCGACGGGGAGACGCGCTGGCGAAGCAACTGCGCGGCGAATATGTCTCCGGCAACTACTTCGCCACGCTGGGGCTGGGAGCCTACGCTGGGCGGCCATTGACCGATAGCGACGACACACCCTCGTCCCCACCCGCAACCGTGATCAGCTACAGGGCCTGGCAGACGGAGTTTGCCGCCGATCCGACGCTGGTGGGATCGACGATTTCGATTCAGACACATCCCTTCACGGTCATCGGCGTCGCTCCGCCCGGCTTCTTCGGGGATCGCGTCACCGATTCCCCTCCTGATTTCTGGATGCCGCTCGCGACCGAGCCCTACGTCGATCCAACAGGCCCGATCCTGCATTTGCCGGAAACTAACTGGCTTTATCCGCTGGGGCGAGTGCGTCCGGGAACCAACGTCGCCGCGTTACAAGCCAAACTGACTGTGGCAGTACGGCAGTGGCTGGCCACGCGTCCGGTGTACACCGAGAATGGCGGGGCCGCTGAGATCCCAAAGCAGTATGTGGCGATCGTGCCTGGCGGTGGCGGCATTCAGAACCTGCAACAGGAAGCCGGCGCTGGCTTGAAGATGCTGATGATTCTCTCCGGCTTTGTCCTGTTGATTGCCTGCGCCAACGTCGCCAACCTGACACTGGCGCGCGCCACCACGCGGCGTGCTGATCTGGCACTTCGGACAGCGCTGGGCGCCGGGAGGCGACGCCTGATTCGCCAGATTCTTACCGAAAGCGTGCTATTGAGCTTCTTCGGCGGCCTGGCAGGATTGGCTGTGGCCTATGCCGGTTCGCATACGATTCTTGCCCTCGCTTTTCCCGAAGCCAGGAATCTGCCCATCGCCGCGACGCCGTCGCTGCCGGTGCTGGGATTCGCGTTCTTAGTCTCGATGATTACGGGCGTCCTGTTCGGAACAGCTCCAGCGTGGTTGTCGTTTCACGCTCAGCCTGCCGAGGTGTTGCGAGGTGTGAACCGTTCCATGCGTGACCGCACTTCGTTGCCACAGCGAGCGCTGGTGGTTTTGCAGGCGGCATTGTCGCTGGTGCTGGTGGCGGGAGCAGTTCTGTTGACCAAATCTCTGGCGCGCCTGGAGCACCAGAATTTTGGCATCACCACCGGCAACCGCTACGTGCTCGAACTCGATCCGGAGGGCGCGGGATACACGGTTGAAAAGTTGCCTGCACTTTACAAGGAAATGGAAGATCGGTTTTCGGCGCTGCCCGGCGTGCGCAACGTCGCGTTGCAGCTCTACAGCCCGCTTGCAGGGAACAATTGGGGCGACTGCGTGGTGCTGCAGGGGCATCCAGCGCCCGGCCCGAATGACAAGTGCAATGCCACTTTTGACCGCGTCAGCCCGCAATTTCTGGATGCTCTCGGCGTCCCGATCCTGCGCGGCCGCGGGTTCACTGAGCAGGATCTCACGAGTCCGCATCAGGTCGCGGTGGTGAACCAGACGTTCGTCAAGCGCTTCTTGCCCAACGAGGATCCGCTGGGCAAACACTTTGGCATGGAATATCCACAATACTCAGACAGTTTCGAGATCGTGGGTGTGTTTGCCGATTTCAAGATGAACAACCCGCGCGATCCCACCCGCCCCGTCTACCTGCGCCCGCTGGGCCTGCGGTTCAACGGATATAAGGAAACGCGGCTGATCGGCGGCGAGTCTTCATCGTTGTTCATCAATTCCATGATCCTGAACTTCAACGTGCCACAGCAGAACGTTGAAGCGCTCATTCGGCGCACGCTGGCGGGGATCGATCCCAATCTGACCGTGGTTGGTCTGCAATCGTTCGATGCGCAGGTGGCGGGCAACTTCAACGGCGAGCGGCTCATCGCGCGGCTTACCAGCCTGTTCGGCATTCTCGCGCTCATTCTGGCTTCGGTGGGACTCTACGGCGTGATGTCGTATTTCGTGGCCCGCCGCACCAGCGAGATTGGAGTCCGCATGGCGCTGGGTGCTACTCGAGCGAGTGTGCTGGGAATGGTGTTGCGGGGAGCGCTCTGGCAAATTCTGATTGGCCTGGGCTTGGGCATTCCGGCAGCGCTGTTGGGCGGGCACTATATGGCCAGCCAGTTGTATGAAGTCGGCAGTTACGATCCGGTGGCACTGGTGAGCGCCACCCTGGTGCTCGGGCTATGCGCCGCGGTGGCGGGATTGGTCCCGGCCCGCCGCGCCGCTTCGATCGAGCCCATGCAGGCGCTGCGCACGGAATAGCTCGGGAGTTCTATGGGCGTCGCGCACGATGCAGGGTTTGGGATCGCGCCAACTGCGGGTAAAATAAAGCCTGTCGTCGGCGAGGGCGCGTAGCTCAAACGGATAGAGCATCGGATTTCTAATCCGGCGGTTGCAGGTTCGATTCCTGCCGCGCCTACCATCCTCAGGCTACATCCATCCTCACCGGCCAACCGGCTCACTCACGATTCCCATTCAAGGCTTGGGCTTGCGGTGTTCGCAGGTTTCTGTGTTCAGGCAGGCATCCGCCAGGCGGAGGCGTTCGACCGCCTTGCCGCCGATGATGTGCGACTCCACAATCTCCTCGACGTCAGTTTCGGTGACGTGCCCGTACCAGACGGCGTCGGGGTAGACGACGAGGTTGGGGCCGTGTTCGCATTGATCGAGACAGCCGGATTGATTGGCGCGAACTTTTCCTTTGAGTCCACGCTCGGCGAGTTTTTGTTTGAAGAGCTTCTGCAGTTTGGCTTGGGCAAGAGGATCACAGCATCCCCGCGGATGGCCTGCCGGGCGCTGGTTTCCGCAGACGAAGATGTGTTTGTCGAATTTTGGCATCAGGCTACGGTGGCGACTTCGGTCTCTTCTGCGATACCGCTCCTGGCGTCAATCTCGGGATCGATCTCAGCATCCCAGATGCCGTCGAAGTCGACGAAATATCCCTGCACTTCGATCCCCGGAATCGCGGCCCGCAGGTTGGTGGCGGCGCGCTGCAGTTCGCGTTCGTGATGCGCGGCTTCGGCTGCGGCGTTGCCGCCGAATCCTGCTGTTAGGCCTCCGTAGGCTCCGCAATCGGAGTGCACCATGAGAATGACGCGTCGCGTGCCGTGCAGGCGCATCGACTTGCGAATCTGATCGAGCACGAACTGGCGGTCGGATTCCTGCTCGGGCGAGGCCATACATTTGGCGCCGCCTGCAATCTTGATGGGATCGGAATTCACCACCCCGACGCGCTTGAGAAATTTGCGGAAGCCCAGCTCGAAGCGGTTATCGAAGCACCACAGGATGGCTGCATCGCAATGATACTTCTCGCGCGGAGCGTCGAAGTGGAATACTTTTTTCATGGAGCCTCCTCGGAGAAACGGATTCCTGTTTCTCATTCACCTGGTAGTCCTCTAGCCTTGAAATTACTCGGCTCCCGGCTTGACAGGCGGATCACCTTTTCTCTCGGGTTCTGCTGATGGCGTGACACCGAATAACTCATCCACGAATGGCTGGAGTTTCCTGCCGATCTTACGACCAGCCGTCACGTGCGACCAGAAGTAAAGGCCAAGCATCACAATTAGGAAAATCCAGAGTGCCCACTCCATGTCGGCAATCCTAACATTGTTTGTTAGCAGTTTCTCTCTTTGTACAGACCGGGCTTGCCAGGTCTCGGCGTGTCGACGTTGGCCATCATCACGAACCCCGCTCGCGTTGCTATTCGCCGCGTCGACGCGATAAGATAGCTTGTACACGTCTTCTCCGCTCATATCCCAGTAATTTTTTGTGAAAGCATTCCTGCGGGCAAGGAGTGTGCGACCCCGGGGGCAGCGCAGATATCTGCCTACCCGAAATTTCCCTGACGGAGTTGGAATTGAAAAAAGGCAAGACCGCGGTGATTGTTGGCGCCCAGTGGGGCGATGAGGGTAAAGGGAAGATCGTCGACGTGTTGTCGGAGAACTTCTCGGTGGTGGCCCGCTATGCCGGCGGACATAACGCCGGCCACACCGTCATCATCAATGGCAAGAAATTTGTTTTACAGCTGGTGCCGTGCGGCGTGTTGCGCCCCGGTTGCCGCAGCGTGATTGGCAACGGAGTGGTCCTCGATCCGATCGCGTTTCTGAAAGAGGCGGGCGCCCTGCGCGAGGCAGGAGTGCAGATCGACGGTCACCTGTTCGTTTCCAACCGCGCTCACGTCATTCTGCCCTACCATCGCATGATCGAACTGGCGGCGGAGAATGCGCCGGGACGGGTCAAGATCGGGACGACCTCGCGCGGCATCGGTCCGGCCTACGAAGACAAGATGGGACGCCGCGGCCTGCGGGTCGCGGATCTGCTCGATTTGCAACTGCTCAAGAAGCATATTGAGAATGCGGTTCGCGAGAAAAATATGATCGCGCACGCGCTCTTCAACACCGAACCGCTCGATGCTGACAAGATGTATACGGAGTACGCGCAGGCGGCGGAGAAGATCGCGCCATTTGTTTGTGACACGGCCGTTCTCTTGAATCAGGCGCTGAACAATGGCGAATCGATCCTGTTTGAAGGCGCACAGGGCACGATGCTCGACATTGATCACGGGACTTATCCGTTTGTCACGTCGTCGAGTGCGACTTCGGGCGGTGCGGTCATCGGCACTGGCGTCGCTCCCAATGCCATCAATTCTGTGATCGGAATTTCCAAAGCTTACTGCACGCGCGTGGGCGAGGGTCCATTTCCCACCGAAGACAAGACCGACGCCGGAGACAACCTGCGGAAACGCGGCAACGAATACGGTGCGGTAACGGGGCGTCCGCGGCGCACGGGATGGCTCGACTTGCCGCTGCTGCGGTACTCGGGCATGATCAATGGGACGAACTGGCTGGTGATCACCAAGCTCGACGTGCTCGACGAACTGGCCGAGATTCCGGTGTGTGTCGAATACAAAATCGACGGCAAGCCGACCGCGGAAGTGCCCGCGGAGGCCAGCGGTTGGGACAAGATCGAGTGCGTCTACGAGAAGCGGCCGGGCTGGCGGACTTCGACCGTAGGCATTACCGACTACGAGAAACTGCCCGAACTGGCGCGGGAATACCTGGCATTTATCGAGAAGGAAGCGGGTGCGAGAGTTGGCATGATCTCGACGGGTCCGGACCGCGACCATACGATTCTGGTGAATGAATTCGTTACAGAGTTGAAGACGGCTGCGAAAAAAGCTTAGAATCGCTTCCCCGGCTGACCTGCGAGCGGGGAAGGAGCGAAACGATGGTGGTGTTGGCGGTTACCTGGATGGCGAAAGTTGGGCACGAGGCCGAAGTTTCCGCACTGTTTGAGAAGTTGACCGAACAATCCCGCAAAGAGCCGGGCTGTGCCATGTACCAGGTGCATCGGCACAAGACGGAGCCGCGCCGCTTCTTCATCTACGAACAGTACAAAGACGATGCCGCGCTCGAAGCGCACCGCGCCGCGCCACATTTTCTGCAACACGCCAAGAAAGACCTTCCCAAGATTGCTGACCGAGTGGAAGGGCATTTGTTCGAGCCGCTGGGATAGGCTCTGTGCGGGACGGGCGACTCGCCCGCGCTGTCTGCCTCAGACGGGACACGCCAGTTGCAGTGAATCACTTCCCCTTGTCGATCATCAACTCGCCGCCGGACGCATAGCTTTCGTTCGACACTTCGTTGAACGCGACGATGATTCCTTCGCGGCGCGCTCCGGCCTCTTCGACCAGAGCGTCGGTGATGCGCTTCGCGATTTTGCGCTTTTGATCGGCGGTGCGGCCTTGCAGCATTGTGATTTGAACCATCGGCATAGATAAGCTCCACCAGTGCGAGGGCAAGATGCCCTCGCGACAGCCGCCGGGACGGCGGCGCTACTTTGCCAATTCGTATCCTGCAAAGAAAAAGCTCAACTCGAAGCGCGCCGTGTCTTCCGCGTCCGAACCGTGAATCGCGTTGTGCTCGATGTTAGTCGCCCACTTCTTGCGGATGGTGCCTTCTTCGGCCTGGGCCGGGTTGGTGGCGCCCATCAGCTTCCGCAGGTCGGCGATGGCGTTTTCTTTCTCCAGCGCCAGCACGACGATCGGTCCGCTCGACATGAAGTCGGTGAGCGTGCCGAAAAATGGACGGCTGGCGTGCACGGCATAGAACTGCTCAGCCTGATGTTTCGAGATTTCCAGCATTTTCATGGCGAGAATGCGGAAGCCATTTTTCTCGAATTGTTCAATAATGTCACCGACAGCGTTCTTGCGCACCGCGTCGGGTTTGACGATGGTGAAAGTACGTTGCAGAGTTTTCATAGGTTCGGTCGTTGGTCCTTGGTCTTGAGCATTCGGTCCGGGGTCTTAGGTATCCGGTCTTCGATCGGGCGGACATCTAAAAAGATTTTGTCATTCCAAGCGGAGCGAGGAATCTGCTTCGTCGTCTCACTGCGCTCTAGACGCTCACTCCGATCGCGGCGGCCAGCGTCTCGCCGATCGCCGCCGGAGACTTCGACACGCGAATTCCGCAAGCTTCCAGCGCCTTGATCTTCTCCGCGGCCGTGCCTTTGCCGCCGGAGATGATCGCACCCGCGTGCCCCATGCGGCGCCCCGGAGGGGCGGTCTGTCCGGCGATGAAGCCCACCACCGGCTTTTTCATGTGTGTCTTCACAAACTCGGCAGCGGCCTCCTCGGCGTTGCCGCCGATTTCGCCGATCATGATTACGGCTTCGGTCTCGGGATCGCGATTGAACAAATCCAGCGCGTCGATAAAAGTTGTACCAATAATAGGATCGCCGCCAATGCCGATCGCCGTTGACTGGCCAATGCCGCGCTGCGTGAGCTGATGCACCGCTTCGTAGGTCAGCGTGCCCGAGCGCGAAACGATACCGATCGATCCCTCTTTGTGAATCGACGCCGGCATGATGCCGATTTTGCATTTGCCTGGTGAGATGATTCCCGGGCAGTTCGGTCCGATCAGTCGCGACTTACGGTTCTGCAAGAATTCCCATGCCTTCACCATGTCGAGCGTCGGAATGCCTTCGGTGATGCAGACGATCAGGTCTATCTCCGCGTCGGCGGCTTCCATGATGGCGTCGGCGGCGAACGGCGGAGGGACAAAAATCACGGTGGCGTTGGCGCCCGTCTTGTCGGCGGCCTCGCGCACCGTGTTGAAAATTGGCCAGCCCTCGTGCGTAGTACCACCCTTGCCCGGAGTGACTCCTCCCACGATTTGGGTGCCGTAGGCCTGGCTGGCCTTTGCATGGAACGTGCCTTCGCGGCCGGTGAGGCCCTGCACGATCACTCGCGTAGTTTTGTTAATTAAAATTGCCATGACTCCTCGCTTCTAAGACCCCAGGGGCTAAAGCCCTCGTCAATTCAGCATCTCTGACGCGGCCCTGAAGGGCCGCTCTTCCACAAAACGCGCTGGCACAAATACGCGCTGCCACAAATCTTCTACCGCCATTCGGTTACGCCCGCCGTGCCCCGCGCGGCTGCGACTACCTTGTCGGCTGCGTCTTTCATGGTTTCGGCGACGACGAAGTTGAATCCCGAGTTCATCAGAATCTTCTTGCCCTCGTCGACATTCGTTCCTTCCAGGCGCAACACGATCGGCAACTTGATGTTGGTTTTGCGCGCGGCCTCGACCACGCCTGTGGCCAGAGTGTCGACGCGCAGGATGCCGCCGAAAATGTTGATCAGCACCGCCTTCACACTCTTGTCGCTGAGCAGAATTTCGAACGCGTGTGCAACCTGCTCGGAACTTGCGCCTCCGCCTACGTCGAGAAAATTCGCGGGCATGCCGCCGGCATACTTGATGATGTCCATCGTGGCCATGGCCAGGCCTGCGCCGTTCACCATGCAGCCCACGCTGCCGTCGAGCTTGATGTAATTCAAGCTGTATTTCGAGGCCTCGACTTCCAGTGGATCCTCTTCCGTAATGTCCCGCAGTTCTCGCAAGTCAGGATGGCGGAAGAGCGCGTTGTCGTCGAAGGTGATCTTGGCGTCGAGCGCGAACAGACGCCCATCCGTCGTCGTGATGAATGGATTAATCTCGAGCAACGACGAGTCGGTATCGAGAAATGCCTTGTAAAGGCTGGAGAGAAACTGCACGGCGGGATTGATTTGCTTTGCACTCAAGCCAAGCGTGAAGGCGATCTTGCGCGCCTGAAATGCCTCCAGGCCCATGCCGGGATCGATGTGCTGCTTGAGAATCGCGTCCGGATTTTCAGCCGCGACCTGTTCGATGTCCATACCCCCTGCAGCGGAGGCCATAAAAACCGGCTTGCCTTCTGCGCGGTCAACCAGAATCCCGAGATAGAGTTCCTTCTCGATGGGCAGAGTTTCTTCGATGAGCAGGCGGCGCACGATGCGGCCTTCTGGTCCGGTCTGATGCGTCACCAGTTTCATCCCCAACATTTTTGAGGCGAGATCGCCGGCTTCGTCTACCGACTTCGCAATTTTTACGCCGCCGCCTTTGCCGCGGCCTCCGGCATGAATCTGCGCCTTCACCACAACTCCGCTCGCACCTGAGTCGAATAGTTCCCGTGCGGCTGCCTCGGCCTCTGCTTGCGAGGCGGCCATTGCCCCCCGCGGCACGCTTACGCCGTACTTCTTGAGGATTGCTTTAGCCTGATACTCATGGATTTTCATATTGAAGCTCGCCAGCTAAGAACGTCAGTTAAGAATTGGAAGGACCCTGATTGCGGCGTCGCACTGCGGGCAGCAAACCTGTAATTCTATAGAAGGGCGGGGAAGTAGGGCAAACGTAGGGCGCACGTCACAGGCCCGTCCGTGCCAGAACCGGAGCAAAATGCTAGGCTATTGGCCACGCTTTTGAAATCCCAATGATTCTTGACGCGCTCCATCGCATTGCGAACCATTCTCAATCGCTCGATCGTGCTCAAGCCCGCGAAGTGATGTCGGAAGTGTTGGCGGGCAAATGCAGTGACGCGCAGATTGCAGCACTGCTCATCGCTCTGCGGATGAAAGGTGAGACTGTCGAGGAAATTGTAGGTTTCGCCGAAGCGATCCGTGCGGCCGCCGCGCCCTTACCGATTCGCGGTACGGATGCGCTTGCCGTCAGCGGCACCGGCCGCGACGCCCTCGCCGAAGAGCCTCTCGACGATGCGTCCTTAGTCGACACCAGCGGCACGGGGGGCGACGCCAGCGGCACGTTTAATATTTCCACCGCAACTGCGCTCGTAACCGCCGGAGCAGGCGTGCGCGTAGCCAAGCACGGCAACCGCAGCATCAGTTCAAAATGCGGCTCGGCCGATGTAGTCGAGGCCCTGGGCGTGAACATCCAGCTTTCGCCGGAGCGGGCCGCGCGGTGCCTGCGCGAGGTCGGCATCTGTTTTCTGTATGCACCGAATCTGCATCCTGCCATGAAGCAGGTGCAGAGCGTGCGTCGCGAATTGCGCATGCGCACTATGTTCAATCTGCTTGGTCCGCTGACCAATCCCGCGCGCGCCTCGGGGCAGGTGGTCGGAGTGTATTCGCTCGATCTGGTCGAGAAATTGGCCGAGGCGCTGAGTATGTTAGGTGTGCGCCGGGGGCTAGTCGTGCACGGGCTCGACGGCCTCGACGAGATCACAATTACTGGCCCAACGCGCGTGGCGGAAGCGCGCGACGGCACGTTGCGATCCTACGAAGTGGAGCCCGAAGAATTCGACATGACGCGCGCCACATTGGCGGATCTTGCAGGCGGCGATGCCACGGAGAATGCCACGATCATCCGCGCGATTCTGGGCGGACAAAAATCGCCGCGGCGCGACGTCGTGATCCTCAATTCCGCCGCCGCTCTGGTGGCCGCCGGTCGGGCCGATCACATCGGCGAAGCCATCCCGCTCGCCGCCCAGTCGATCGACTCCGGCGCGGCCGCAGCGAAGCTTGAAGCTCTGGCGAAATTCACATCAGCCAGTTCGTAAAATCTTGTGATCCTGAGCGAAGCGAAGGACCTCCGCAGTTCGCCGCCATTGCTTCCCGTGAGCAGATCTCACCGCACTGGTACCTTCTCCAGATACTGTGCCACCTGCACATTCCATCCCAATTCTTTCTTCATCAGATCCTGCAACTGCGCCGAAGCGTCGGGCTCTCCGTGAACCAGATAAGTGTTAGCCGGCTGGTTTTGAAAAGTGCGCAGCCATTGCAGCAGTTCAGGCGGATCGGCATGATCGCTGAACTGCTCGAGCGCCGCAATCTGGGCGCGAACGGGAACGTAGTCGCCGTAGATCTTGACTTCGTCTGACTTGTTCTTAATTTGAAATCCGCGCGTGCCCGGTGCCTGGAATCCGATGAACAGCACCAGATTTCTCGGATCGGGCAGGCGCTGCGCCAGGTGATGCAGGATGCGCCCGCCCGTCACCATACCACTGGAAGAAACGATGACCGCAGGCATGACCGCCGCATTAATCCGCTTCGATTCTTCCGGCGTAGACGCGAATGTAAAACCGGGCCACTGCAGCGGCGAGCCATACTTGCGGATCATGTCGCGGGTCTCGTCGCTGTACTCTTCGTCGTGCTTCAGGAAAATCTCGACCGCCTTGATGGCCATCGGGCTGTCGCAGAAAACGGGCAATCGTGGAATCTGGTTCGATTCCATCAGATGCTTGAGCAGGAATATAAATTTCTGCGTGCGTTCAATCGCAAAGGCGGGCACCACCACGCTGCCACCGCGCTTCGCTGTCGTTGTGATCAGCGAAGCCAGTTCGGGCATCGGGTCTTCTTTCGGGTGAGTGCGGTTTCCGTAAGTCGATTCCATCACAACCAGGTCTGCCGTTTCGCCTTCAGTCGGGCCAGAATGCACGACCTTTCCCGGCGCAACTTTATGATCGCGCACGCGCCCAATGTCACCGGTGAAGAGCAATCTCTGCGCCTGCCCATCAATGCGGAGCGAAACTTCGGCCATGCATGATCCAAGAATGTGCGCGGCGCGAACAAAACGGAAAGACAATTCCGGAGAGAGGGTAACGTCCTGGCCCACGGCAACCGGCTTGAAATATTGCAGCGAGTTTTGCGCCTGCTCGAACGTGTACAGCGGCAGAGCGGGATCGTGCTTCGATTTTTTCGTCTTGTTGTAGTAGCGTGCGTCTTCTTCCTGCAGGTGGCCGGAGTCGGGAAGAATGATGCCGCACAAATCGATCGTTGGAGACGTCGCGTAAATCGCTCCCCGGAATCCTTCTTTCACGAGGCGCGGAATCCATCCGCAGTGGTCGAGGTGGGCGTGAGTCAGAATGATCGCGTCAATGTGCTTGGCTGGAATCGGCGTGTCGCGCCAGTTGCGTTCGCGCCATTCTTTCGGCCCCTGAAAGAGCCCGCAATCGATGAGCACCTGAAAGCCGTTCTTGCCCGACGGGTCGCCAGTGTTGATCAGATGTTTCGAGCCAGTCACAGTCCCGGCTGCTCCAAGAAATTGAATATAGGCCAAACGCTCCCTCCCGTTCGACGCCGAATCCTATTGCTCGGTCGCCTCGATCTTAAACACGTTGTTCCTGGTGTTGTTTTCGGGCACACTGCCATCGTTGACTACGATTTCTTGCGGAACTCCGGAGACTTCCACGCGAGTTACCGCCTTATTCTTCGCCCGTACTTCCATTCGCCGCATGATTTCTCCACCGGCAAATTTGACGACGACAGGAACCTCGGCTCCGGCCGTTCCCAGATTATCGAGCGTGATGGTGAGCATGAACGAGCCAGTCATTGTTTTGCGCGCAAACGCAGACTCGACTTTGAAATCCGGCAGCCCCCGATCGCGGTAGATCCAGTCATCGAAGAACCACTCCAGGTCACGCTGGGTTTGCGCGGCAATCAGACGCGGCATGTAGGAAGGGTCTTTATCCTGCTCGGGGCGATAGGCCGCGAGAGCCTTCTTGAGCACGGCGTCCCCGACCATCTCGCGCAGCATCCACCAGACGCACATCGCTTTGCTGCGATAGAGTTCCTCGCTGGTCGTGTTTACCAGCGAGCGGTTCACTTCATCTTCGGACCTTGGGACGGTGGTCTGCGCATCGACTTGGCTCAGTGCAAATCGATGGAGTCCCATGTAGTCGAGCGCGGCCTGGCGGCCTTTCTCGCGTTCGAGGTAGAGAGCCTGCGCGAAGTGAGCGAGACCCTCTTCGATCCACGGACGAAACGACAGGAACGTAGCGTGAGTCAATTGATGGGTTGCCGCGAGACCGGCTGGCTTCGGATCGTCGTTCGCCAAGGGAGTGAGCAAGAGCGCGCCGCTCTCAAACGGGGCGGCGTGGAGATCGGGAAGGTCGGCGGTCTTTGCCCGCTCGCGCGGAGTGCCAAACCATTCGCTGATGAACGGGGCGATCTTCTCCGCAGCGTCAGCGAAGTTTGTGGCTGCAACGTCGTGGCCACGCAGGTAGCGTACTTCGATCGCGGGCCGCTCCAGGGTCTGATAGTCCGCGATGACGAAGGTTGGGACATCATGGCGCAATGTTTGGTAAAGGCAATCAGCGGGGCCAACTCTCGTACCCCTCGTCGACTCGTATACCGCTGGCCCCGAACAACTGACTCCATTGAAAAGGATCTGTGGCAGCGATGGGTCGTCGCTGGTCGGCGTAAATCTGAAGTGCATCTTCGACCCAGCTTCTCGGTATTTCCATCTGCCCAGCACTTCAAACAAGCTGTTGCCATCGGAAAGATTCGCAACCTCAGTCGCGATGGGATACCACGCAACATATCCCGCGCCTCGCACCGCCGTGAAATTCGTCGCGATCTGGTCCCAGTCCGTGCTGGTCGCGGCTTCTTCGGGTGTGCCGATGCGGGTGAGACGAGTCGCGTCGAGCAGGATGACGCCCTCGTACGCGATCTCGAGGTCAATGGTCCCTTGAGGCGCGACAGCCTGCGGCAAAGTGACGATCGCTTCGGAAAGGCCGCCAGTGTGGTCGATGTCAGAAGTGTAAGGTTGCGTGACGAACTGCACAGCCTTGTCGCCGGCCTTGATCGATCGCCAGTCGAGCGATGAAGAGATCTGCAGCACGGCTATCTTCTGCGGCGTCTGCGAGTCATTTCGCAAAGTGAGTTTGCCGCGAACCCCGAGCCGATGTTGTTCGGGGTCGATCTGGACGTTGAGATCGTAATTGGTGATGCTGAAGGCCTCGCGGTCGAGAGAAAAACAATTCACCGCAGAGGCACAGAGGACACAGAGAAGACTCAAGGTCTTCAAACCGATATTCGTCGTGCATGACTTCATTTCTGGTTGGATGCGCCTTCTTTGACGCGCCGCTGCCGCACGATTTCAAAGAGAACCACCGCCGCAGCCACTGAAACATTCAGCGACGGAACCTTCCCCAGCATCGGAATCGAGACCAGGAAATCGCACTTGCGCTTCACCAGGTCGTGCAGGCCTTTGCCTTCACCGCCCAGAACCAGGGCGCAGTCCATGTTGTAATCCATTTCGTAGTAAGTCTGCTTGCCGCGTTCGTCGAGTCCGACGGTCCACACGTTGTGTGCTTTCAAGTCTTCGATGGAGCGGGCGATGTTCGTGACTTTGGCGATCGGCATGTGCTCGCTTGCCCCGGCCGAAACTTTCGTGACCGTGCCCGTCACGCTCGCCGATCGTCGTTCGGGAATCACCAGGCCGTTGGCGCCGGCAGCATCTGCAGTACGCAGGATCGCGCCTAAATTGTGGGGATCCTCCACGCCATCGAGCACGACGACCAGCGAGTATTCCGCGCGCTTGGCGTGGATGACATCTTCGAGATCGTTGTATTGTTTGGCAGACGTGACTGCAACCACGCCTTGATGCGCGGCGTTTCCCGCCAACTTGTCGAGTTCGGTCCGCTCCATGAAGCGCACGTTCACGCCGAGCCGCCGGCAATCTTCAATCAGGCGCTGCAGGCGAATGTCATGGCGCTCCTTGGCCATGCCGATCCACTCAAAGGCCCGCCCGCGCGCCTTCAGCGCTTCGGTCACGGAGTTGATGCCATAGATGTAGTGCATGCGTATTCAGTGTATCGCGCCCTAATCCTAACCGATGTCATCCTGAGAAGGTCGGAACGACCTCCGAGGGACCGTACGTCTGCGAGACAGGCGGTGCAGTCAAGAAGATCGCCCCAACTGCATGCAGTCGGAATGTTCTTGTCAGCAGCATCGCGGCAACCCGCTGACGTAAGGTCCCTCGCGCCGCTTGCGCCGCCGCTCAGGATGACAGAGGTTGGAAGTTATTATGAAGGACGCTGACGATGTCCGCCGGCTCCGGCCGCTCCGTGTAATCCTCATTCGCCGACACGTATGAAACCATGCCATCGCGGTCGAGAATATACGTCGCCGGAATTGGCAACTCCCAACTTTCATCCCCGTTGGTGAAAGGGAGGTTCACGAAGGCCCGGCGATAGACAGCTTCTTGAAGCGCAGGCACTCGATAAGTCAGTCCAAATTGCCGCGCAACTTTGTTGCCAGCATCGGAAAGCAGCGGAAAGCGCAGCTTGTGCTGATCGTGCATGAAGAATGACTGCTTTACCGTCTGGGGCGAGATTGCGACGAAAGTGGCTCCAGCCTGCTCAATCTGCGGCAGGATGAGGTTCATCGCTTCTGTCTGCCCCACGCAGAACGGGCACCAGCGCCCGCGGATGAAGCTGAACACGAGCTTTCCCTTGGCGAGTAAGTCAGCGGATGAAACTATTTTTCCGTCATGATCCGGAAGTTCAAATACCGGAGCCTTCGCGCCGACGGGGAATATGCCCCCTGCAAGATTTTTGGTTTTGAGTTCAGCGACAGCCTGCGCGTGAATGGCCTGCGCCTCCGCCGGAACATACTTCGCGATCAGTTGCTTACGCTCCGCGAAACTTTCGCGCAGCGGTCGCTCGAGAGTGTCCGGAGTCGATTCTTCCAGAGAACGCCATTTCATAATCGTGGTGCGACCAAACTGGTAGGGATCCTTCCACTGCGCTGCCGTTCGCTTCGCTCGCGTCTGCTCCGCTCAGGATGACAGTGGCTTAGGTTTGTACTGGCTACTGACCCCTAATCCCTAATCCCTAATCACTGCTCTTCACATTCCCGGCAGCTTCATTCCCGCAAGCCTTCTGGCGAAACTCGGCTTGCCCATCTGCTTGAACATTTTTTTCATCTGCGCGTACTGGCGGAGCAGATTGTTCACTTCCTGCACGCTGGTGCCCGATCCGCGGGCGATGCGTTTGCGGCGGCTGCCGTTGATGACTTCGTGGTGATTGCGCTCGTGCGACGTCATCGAATTGATGATCGCTTCGACTCGATTGATCTGCTTCTCGTCGACGTTGTCGGCGGCTTTCTGCAGGCCGGAGAACGGACCAATCGAGGGCAGCATGCCCATCAGGCTCTTCATCGATCCCATCTTTTTTACCTGCCGCAACTGGTCGCGAAAATCTTCCAGCGAGAAGCCGTCGCCGGTCAGGGCCTTGGTGGCCATTTCCTGCGCCTTCTTCTTGTCGATCTGTGACTCAGCGCGTTCGATCAGCGAGAGAATGTCGCCCATGCCGAGAATGCGCGAGACGATGCGGTCGGGATGGAACGGCTCGAGGGCGTCATATTTTTCGCCGACGCCGATGAACTTGATGGGCTGGCCGGTCACTTGGCGGATCGACAGCGCCGCGCCGCCGCGGGCGTCGCCGTCCATCTTTGTGAGTACAACTCCCGTCAGCGAGAGCTTCTTGTGAAATTCCTCGGCCGAACGGACCGCGTCCTGTCCGGTCATGGCGTCGGCCACGAACAAAATTTCCGACGGATTCAGCAGCTTTTTCAGCGACTGCATCTCGTCCATGAGCTGGTCGTCGATGTGCAGACGGCCGGCGGTATCGACGATCAACACGTCGCAGCCGGAAACGATGGCCTCACGCCGCGCTTCTTTCACCAGCCGTTCGACAGTTGCTGTGTTGGCCTCGCCGACCTCGCCCTCGTAGATGTGACTCTTCACGGCTTGCGCAACGACTTTCAACTGTTCGCGCGCCGCGGGACGGTACACGTCGACCGAAACCAGCAGCGGACGATGCCCTCCTACCTTGAACCAGTTCGCGAGCTTGCCCGAAGTTGTGGTCTTGCCGGAGCCCTGCAGCCCGGCCATGAGCACGACCGTGGGCGGCTGCGAAGCGAACTTCATACGCGCCGTGTCTTTGCCGAGAATGTCGACCAGTTCGTCGCGCACTATCTTGATAACTTGTTCGCCGGGCGAGAGCGCGGTCAGCACTTCCTGACCGACCGCCTTGGCGCGAATCTGGTCGATGAGCTGCTTGACGACTTTGAAGTTGACGTCGGCTTCAAGCAGCGCCAGCCGGATTTCGCGCAGCGCGTCGTCAATGTTCTCCTCGGTCAGCTTGGCTTGCCCGCGGAGGCTCTTGAAGGCGCGTTGTAGTTTTTCCTGGAGATTCTCAAACATAAGGGAATTTTCTATTTTAGCAGCGGCGGATCGAGTCTAATCCACTTTTGGTCTGACCATCTCGAATCGCTGCGTCGTCCGGCAGTATTGCAGACCGCCCATGCGGCCGATCAGATCGAGCGAATCGCGGTCCAACCGGCTATCTTTCAGATTCGCATCGTGGATGCGAATCGAAACGATTTCACCGAGAACGAGGCTGCTTCCGGTGGCTGCTGGAGAGAAGGTGAGAATCTGGTGAAGCCTGCACTCAAAGCTGACCGGCGATTCCGCGACTCTCGGCGGCCGCACGACTGTTGATGGCTCCGCAGTGAGTTTCGCCACTTCGAATTCGTCCACGGATGCGTCATATTCGCCGCTCGTTAAATTCATCGCTTCGGCGAGTTCGTTGGTGACGATGTTCACCACAAATTCCTTAGTCTCACGAATGTTCCGCAACGTGTCCTTGGCTTCGCCCTCTCTCGCGGTGTGGTGCTTAGATGGCCGGAATCCGGGGGCAAATGCGAGCAACGGAGGATCGACGGAAACTGCATTGAAGAACGAGAAAGGAGCAAGATTGCGGCGACCCGACGCGTTCACCGTGGATACCCAGGCAATCGGCCGCGGTGCAACGGAATTAAGCAGAATGCTATAAAGCTCGTTGTGCAAAAGGTCCGATGGGCTGGTAATCATTCTATCGAGTATAACTTTTGATGGCGCCACCAGGTTACGGCGAAACCTTCGTCGACACCGCGGACCGATCGCCGGACACTTCCTTCGCTGCGATCACCGTGTTGCTGTGAATCGTCACCGTGTCCTCGATGTTTCGAGCGTACCCGCCGGCGTACGTCACCATCACCGGGATGTCGCGGGCGCGAGCCACGCGGAAAACGAGTTCGTCGCGCTTCTTCAATCCTTCGATCGTCAAGTTGAGCCCGCCTAATTGATCTTCTTTATAAGGATCGGCGCCGGCGACGTAGCACAGCATGTCCGGCTCAAACTGTCGCAAGCCGGAACTGAGCGCGTTGTCGAGCCACGCCAGGTAGTCGTCGTCGCCGGTGCCATCGGGTAAGTCAACATCGATCGAAGACGGCGGCTTATATAAAGGATAGTTATTGTGCTGATGCAGCGAAATAGTGAACACGTCGCCAGCATGGGCGCGGCGCTGATTGCCACGCGGCGTGCCCTGACCCCGCGGCAAGGTTGAGGCTGACGACGAAGGCAGCGGAGCAGTCGCGGGGTGTTTGCCGCCAAAAATCGCGGCCGTGCCATTGCCCTGATGCACGTCGCAATCGAGAGTCATCGCGGTGCGAATCTTGCCGTCGCGTTGCATCGTCCGAATCGCCACGGCCACATCGTGAATCATGCAAAATCCTTCCCCATGGTCAGGGAACGCGTGATGAAATCCGCCGCCAATGCTGATGCACACGCGGTCGGTGAAGCATTGCCGCGCCGCCAGGATCGATCCCCCGGCCGCCAGCCAGAACGCCTCCACAAGGTCGCGCGAGTAAGGGACTTCCATCTGCATCTCTTCGCGCGGGCTGAGCGTCCCGGTCTTCAGCTTGTGCACGTACTCGGGCGTGTGCACCAGCAGGATGTCTTCGTCGGTCGCAGGCTGCGGCTCAAGGAAATCGCTCGCGTCGGCGACACCAGCCGAAATCAGCCGATCGCGAATGCGACGATATTTTTCGGCAGGGAAGACGTGGTCGCCGATCGGAAGGTAATACGCGTCGCTGTAGACGAGCTTGAAAGAGAGCATGAATGACCCTAGGTTATTCTAGCGAGTGTCGTCCTGAGCGGAGTAGTCGTCCGCGAAGCAGCGACTCCGCCCACGATCACATTGTGGTGAGATGTCGAAGGGAGCGCTACTTCTTCCGTGGCTGCGTCGTCGGCACCACCATCGACCGCCTCACCGGCACGATCGCTCCCTTGGCCGGATCGGTGGCGGCGTTGGCGCGGGTCAGCACTTCCTTCTGGATGTACTGCACAAACTCCTGAATCTGGCGCTGCATCTCCTCCATGCGCTCGCGCATTTGCAGGATGATGGCCATCCCGCTGATGTTCACGCCCAGGTCGCGCGCCAGCGACAGAATGAACTCCAGCCGCTGCAAATCTTCGTCGGTGTAGAGCCGGGTGTTGCCTTCGGTGCGCGATGGCTTCAAAAGTCCCTCGCGCTCGTAAAGCCGCAACGTTTGCGGATGAATCCCATACATCTCGGCCACCGACGAGATCATATACGCGCCTTTGGATTTACGTTTACTCACGGATTCCCTCACTGCGCTCGGGGTTTCGCGAGCGGGCTACGATCCCGATCACCGGCGCAACCGGCTTCAACATGTGCACCTTCCCGAATTTGTGCTTGTTCATCTTCATCAATTTCCCTCGCACGTCGGTATCGGCGCGTCGCTGCCACAGCCTCGTGACGCAACCATGCTAGCTTAAGTCACACGCTGCTGCCGTTGAAAAACAAAATAGAACTGGAGAGCGACAACAAGAGATTTTTGCCGAAGTCTGTCCCCCGCGTCGTCAGCCAGACCAAGGCTCATCCAGACCAAGCTCCGGGGTCAGGTCTGACGCCTGACTCCCGGCTCCCGGCTTAGGTTCGTCACGTATAATGTCTGCGTATGACAGCCTACGTCTACGTTTCGCTCAAGAAAAGCGTGCTCGACCCCCAGGGCAAGACCATTCAGGGCGCGTTGAAGAAGATGGGCTACAAGGGTCTGGAGAGTGTGCGCCAAGGGAAATATTTTGAGCTTACCCTGGACGGGGGACTCGCACCGGCTGAGGCAAAGGCCGAGGTTGAGCGGATCGCCCGTGAAGTGCTCACCAATCCCGTCATTGAAGAGTTCCGTTTCTCCCTGGCCGAGTAGCTCCGGTTAAGTAAACGTGGCCCGAGTGAATCTGTCTGGAAAATCCTTTGAGGTCTCTGCATGTGTGGCATTGTCGGCTACGTTGGTAAGAAGAGTGTAGTTCCCATCATCATCGAAGGGCTGCGTCGGCTGGAGTATCGCGGCTATGATTCGGCGGGCATTGCGGTCGCCGGCAACGGAGAAGGCCTGCAGCTTCGGCGCGCCGAAGGCAAGCTGCGCAATCTGGAAGAAGTCATCCGGCAGAAGCCGTTAGACGGCACTTACGGCATTGGGCACACACGCTGGGCCACACATGGGCGTCCCACGGAAGAAAACGCGCATCCCCATCGCGACTGCACGGGCAAGATCGTGGTCGTGCACAACGGGATCGTCGAAAACTATCTCAGCCTGAAAAAAAAGCTGACCGAAGAAGGCCACAAGTTCACTACCGAAACTGACACTGAAATCATTGCTCATCTGGTCGAAAAATATTCCGCGAGTTCGAACGGCCGGCGCCCAACGCTTGAAGATGCGGTGCGGCAAACCGTGAAACAGCTCAACGGAGTTTTCGCGCTGGCGGTGATTTCGAGCGATGACCCCAACAAGATTGTCGCGGCGCGCAATGGGCCTCCGGCCGTGATTGGACTGGGCAACGACGAGTACTTCGTGGCGTCGGACGTGCCTGCCATCTTGAATCACACTCGCGACATTTTCTTTCTGGCTGACGGAGATATGGCCGTGGTCACGCCCGATGGCGTGCATCTTTCCGATTTCGATGGAAGACCCGTGCGGCGGCAGATCCAGCATGTGACCTGGGACCCGATCCTGGCCGAAAAGGGCGGCTTCAAGCATTTCATGCTCAAGGAAATTTACGAGCAGCCGCGCGCGGTTCGCGACACTGCCCTCGGCCGGGTTTCGCAGGACACCGGCCACATTTTCCTGGACGAGATGCAGATCGGCGAGGCGGAGTTCCGCAGTGCAGCCAAGATCAATATCATCGCCTGCGGAACCAGCTGGCATGCTGGGCAAGCGGGCAAGTTTATGATCGAAACCCTGGCCCGCGTGCCGGTGGAAGTGGACTACGCCAGCGAGTGGAGATACCGGAACCCGATCGTGGATAAGGACACGATCACGCTGGTGATTTCGCAATCCGGTGAAACGGCTGACACGATTGCAGCCCAGCGCGAAGCCAAGTCCAGGGGATCGAAGACGCTGGCGATCTGCAACGTCGTGGGGTCCATGATCACGCGCGAAGCCGCGGGCACGGTATACACGCATGCCGGGCCAGAGATTGGCGTGGCTTCGACGAAGGCGTTTACCGGACAGCTCACCGCGCTGTACATCTTCGCGATGTACCTGGCGCAAGTGCGCGGCGCTATGACCGCCGAGCAGGCGCAGGCGGCGATGCTGGAACTGACGCGCATTCCCGGAAAACTGGAAACCGTTCTCGCGCACGACGGGGCTTGCGACGAATTGGCCAAACGCTACCAAAAGGTTCACGATTTTCTGTTCTTGGGGCGCGGCATTCATTATCCGATCGCACTCGAAGGCGCGCTCAAGCTGAAAGAAATTTCCTACATTCATGCCGAGGGATATCCCGCAGGCGAGATGAAGCACGGGCCCAACGCCTTGATTGACGAAAATCTGCCGGTGGTGGTGATCGCCACGCGCGATGTGAACAATCCTGGATCAGTGCTGCGCTACGAGAAGACCATGTCGAACCTGAAGGAAGTGAAGGCGCGTTCCGGAGTGGTGATCGCGCTCGCGACCGAGGGTGATGAAGAAATCAAGGAAGCGGCGGATCATGTGCTGTATGTTCCGTCTGCGCCGGAAGAGTTGTCGCCGATTCTGGAAATTGTCCCGCTGCAGTTGCTGGCCTATCACATAGCCGTGCGGCGCGGCTGCGACGTGGATCAGCCAAGGAACTTGGCCAAGTCCGTGACGGTGGAGTAGCGAACGTTCAGATTCCAGCAACTTCTACGTCGGTGCGGGCGAAGGCTGTCCCCTTGAATAGCAAAGGCTCATCTATCTCTTTCGCCAGCGCGTAGGCAAAGCAATCGCCAAAACTCAACCCTGCCTTGTGCCACCCCTTGCCGCACTCAACTCGTTTGAGAAGCCTTCAGCAAACTCCGCAACCGCATCAGCACTGCGCCGAGTGCGGCGATCCCGGCGATCCATACCGCGAATATCGTGTCGACCACCCAGCGCGGCGCTGCCCCCACTCTCCGCAGCAGGAATGGGAGAAAATTCCAGGCGGTGATGTGAACATAGTCCCACTGGTCGTAAGTCATTTCGTCGGTGTTCAGACCCCACGCATCCATCTTGCCGAGAGCGAAGGCAGCAATGTTCTTGAAGCGCAGCGCGATCACAAACGTGGGATGGCCGAAAGTCTCCATCTGGTAGATTTCGAGAGGCAGCCAGAAGGCCAGCGATGCGACTTGAATGACGAGGCTGGCGGCGATCAGGACGAGGCTGCCGCGCCAGATCCACGGACTCAGATTCGTGCGATGGCGCAGCAGGAGAGGTACGGCAAGCAGAGCCACCATTTCTACGACGCTCGAAACATAGCGGTCGCCCCAGGAAAAATCTCCCGCCCAATAGGCGTAGCGCGCGTAGAAGCTGATGTAGCCGGCGACCAGCAGAAGCGACGTCAGCGCATAAGCGTGGACTTCGGGAGTAAGCTGCTTCCACAACAAAACCAGCAGCACGAGCGCGAGCACGAGGAGAGGATCGAACAGCAAGATCGACTTCTCCGGCTTGAAGAGCGCGCCGAGAACACCTTCATGAAAAGGCGTGCTCCAGGGAAAGTTTGCGGGCAGGGTCGGATCCTGCTGGCGCGACACTCGCGCGAAGATCGGGAGATAGGTGCCGGTCCAGGTGCCGAAGCGGTAAAAATTGTAGACGCGCTCTATGACCAGAAAGAAGGCGTAGACGGGTGCTGCAACTTTGCAGTAGTCGAGAAAGCGCCGCCACAAAGCGCGGTCTTGCGCAGGTTCAAACCAGAGCAAGATCAGCAGGAAAACACCACCAGCCATCAGGTCGAGGCCGGTGGTCAGGCGAGTCAGGAGGTTGAGTCCCAGCGCCATCGAGCCGATGAAGAGCGGCCGTACACTGCCGCTGCGCAACCATTCGTACTGGTAAGAAAATCCCGTCAACGTCAGCAGCAGGATGTAATTGTTCTCCTGCATGTTCTGGGTATAGTGCAGGTGAGTCGTACAGAACAGCAGCGCCAGGACTCCTGCAACCGTTTCGTTCACACTGAAACGAAGCTGGCGCAGCAGGCGAAAGGCGATCAGCGCCGACAGCACGTTGACGAGAATACTCGTGCTGTAGCTGACGAGGATGCTGCGCACGGCGGGGTCATCTTCATAGTCGGAAAAAACCCGCCAGTGCGAGACCCATGTGCTGACGAGGTCGGCGGGCAGCATGAGCAGCGACTGGCCGATGCCGTACCAGCTGAAGATCTGGCCGCCGCGGCCGGGGAGGCCGAACTCGGGATATTCGTTGGGAAATACCTGCGGCTGCGAAGTCCAGAGCCAGTGCGTGGTCTGCAGGCGGTGCATGGTGTCGGCGGTGCCGAGTTCACCGGACTGCACGACGAAAGCGAGCAGTCCTGCGGTCAGGCCCAACAGAAATAAAGGATCGCGCAGCCAGTGACCGAGGCGAGAAGTCATTGCCCTTGGATGGTAACAAAACGGGCGTCAGACCTCGGACTTCTGACCTCGGACCTCACTCCGTTTCGCCGCCGGATTGAAGTCTGAAGTCGGAGGTCCCGGTCTGGAGTAGACTGTAGCGGGAATTTTTCATGGCCAAGTGCTCAAGCTGTGGGACTGAATTATCGGACGGCATGCGCTTCTGTTCCGGGTGCGGCGCCCCAGCCGCGAATACCGACGACATGGCAACGCTCGACTTTGCGACCGCGACTTCGCCGTTGCCGCCGCGGCCGCTGTCGAAGTCGTCTTCAAAGTCGAAGTCGTCATCGACATCGTCTTCCCGGCTTTCCAGTTCCGCGGAATATCTGCTGAACGAAGGGCGATTTCTGCCGGGGCGGCTGGTGGCGGGACGGTATCGCATCATCGCCCTGCTGGGCAAAGGGGGTATGGGCGAGGTCTATCGCGCCGACGATCTGACGCTCGGCCAAGCCGTGGCAATGAAGTTTCTGCCGGATGAGGCCGGCCGCGACGAGGGGTTGCTTGAACGCTTTCGCAATGAGGTGCGAATGGCTCGCCGCGTTTCGCATCCCAATGTTTGCCGCGTGTACGACGTAGGCGAAGTCGATGGCCAGACATTTTTCACCATGGAATATGTCGACGGCGAAGACCTGGCTTCTCTGCTGCGCCGCATAGGCAGATTGCCTCCGGATAAAGCGCTCGACATTGCGCGACACCTGTGTGCGGGGTTGGCCGCGGCACATACCAAGGGAGTCCTGCATCGTGACCTGAAGCCGGCCAACATCATGCTCGACGGGCGCGGGCATGTCGTGATCACCGATTTCGGACTGGCCGGAGTGGCCGATGACATTCGCGGGCAGGAGGTGCGCAGCGGCACTCCCGCGTATATGGCGCCTGAACAATTGGCGGGAAGAGAAGTCAGCACGCGCAGCGATATTTATGCGCTTGGGCTGGTGCTCTATGAAGTATTCACGGGCAAGCGGGCGTTCGCGGATTCTCCGGCGAAGCTGGCTCCGTTGCATGGAGACCGCACGCCGAGCCGTCCGTCGTCGGTAGTCAAGGATCTCGATCCGATCGTCGAGAAGGTGATTCTGCGCTGCCTCGAGGCTGAGCCCGCGGCGCGCCCGGCGACCGCGCTGGCAGTCGCTGCGGCGCTGCCCGGCGGAGATCCGCTGGCCGCGGCACTGGCCGCCGGCGAGACGCCATCGCCGCAACTGGTGGCCGCCTCCGGAGAGACCAACGGCCTGCGCCCCGGCGTCGCGGTCACGTGTCTGGTTGCGATACTGCTGGGATTAACGATCGGAATTTATTACACGATTCGCTATAGCGCCATTGAGAAGATGCATCTGGAGCAGACGCCCGAGGTGCTGGCGCACAAGGCGCGTGAGATTCTGAGTCAGGTCGGCTATCCAGAGAAACCCGCCGACAGCGCTTTCGGATTTGACTACGACACCGATTTCCGCGACTCCGTTGAAAAAGAAAGCAAGACGCCTCCTAACTGGGATGAAGTGCTCGCCGGGCGGCCGACCATGCTGTTGCTCTGGTACCGGCAGAGTCCAGACCTGCTGGGCCCCAGCGGGTACCGCGACAGCTTCCTGGTTCCAGGCGTTGTCAACGAAGAGGACCCGGCGACCACGCTCTCGGGTATGGTCAACGTCAAGCTCGATGCGAAGGGCAGGCTGATTTATCTACAGGCGATTCCTCCGCAGAAAGAGGTGGCCGCTCCCGCCGCCACTTTGACTAACGCTCCGCCAGATTGGAGCGCTCTGTTTGCCTCCGCGGAAATAGATGTTTCCAAACTACAGCCGGCGCAGCCAGAATGGACCTCGATGGGTATCGCCGACACGCGCGTCGCGTGGACCGGAGTATGGCCCGGATCAAGCCGTCCGCTGCGAGTGGAAGCGGCGGCATGGCACGGCAAGCCCGTGTTTTTCGCCATGATCGGAGACTGGAACAAGCCGTGGCGGATGGTCGCCGCTAAATCGGCGGACCAAAAGAAAAACTGGTTGAGCCAGCTCATCGGACTAATGATTCTGATTTCCATGCTGGTTGGGAGCGCGCTGCTGGCGCGCCGCAATTACCGTCATGGCCGCGGCGACCGCGGGGGAGCGCTGCGACTGGCAGTCGTTATGTTCGTCCTGCAAGTGGGGTTGTGGCTTTGCCGCTCCCACTTCGCGGCGGGCCTGCAAACTTTCGGATATTTGATCGAGGATATTGCCGGCGCGCTTTTATGGGGAGGCGCGACCTGGATGCTGTATCTGGCGGTCGAGCCGTGGATTCGCCGGAACTGGCCCCAGGCTATTATTTCCTGGAGCCGCCTCATTTCCGGTCAGCTGCGAGATCCAGTCGTGGGACGCGACATTCTGTTTGGCGTTGCGTTCGGTACGCTCTGGCTAGTCATCTTCCAGATAGGAAGCATGCTGCTGGCCAGTACCGGTGCATCTCCTCAGCTGGGCTCTTCGGCCTTCCTGATGGGAGGACGACAGGCGCTCGGACAGTGGCTGGTCCAGTGTCCTAACGCGATCTTCGGCACGCTGCAATTCTTCTTCATCCTGCTGGGCCTGAAAGTTCTGGTGGAGTTCCTGTTCCGGCTGGTCGGGCTCAAGGTGGTGCGCACGGAGTGGATTGCGGCAGTGTTGTTCGTCGCCATCTATGTCGGTCTGCAGTCGCTGCAGAATTCGCATCTGGCCGTGAACCTCCCGATCTACCTCATCATCTATGGCATCCTGGCGCTGATCGTCTTGCGCTTCGGCCTGGTTCCGCTGGCGGTCGGAGCGTTTACGGTTGATTTGTTGGGAAACGTTCCCTTCACCACGGACTTTTCAGCCTGGTACATGAGTACCGCCGCTCTCGCCCTGCTCAGCGTAGTGGCGCTCGCGGGATGGGGCTTCTATCACTCGCTGGGCGGGGAACCGCTGTGGGTGGTTGAGTCGGAGTAGCAGTAGCGGTTCTCAAGATTCTCAATCAGGCTGGCCTTCAGTTGCGCAAGGTAAGCGTCCAGCCGGTCGTCGGGAACTCCTTCGCCCCGGTCGAGTTGGTCGATGCCGCGCCGAATCTTGGCGCTGATCTCTTCCCGGTTCTCCAATGGCCAGCGATCCTGTTCGTGTGTCATGATTTTTGAAACAGGCCCGCCCTGTCCTGATGCCACGGAATGACATCCGATGGGTTCTGCTCATGCCCAGCAATGCGGTGATCGAGTTCCGCCCGTTGCACGTCGGTCAGGGAAGCAGCGTCCTCTTCCAGGCTTTCCCAAACTCTATCGAGCAGTTCTGCCTTCTCCCCGGCCGAGAGGCTTTTTATCTGGCTTCGCAAATTGCTCATATGGCTACACCCTAGCGCTGTTTCCCCTGTCACGCAAAGCACGTTGTCCTCGAGGGATGGGGTGGAATCCCACGTCTTGCAAAAGACGCGAGACGTAGGGCACCCGGCTACCGGTACTCGAGGATCGCTTCCATAGCCCCGTCACGCTGCGCGCGGTAGTCTGCGAAACGCGGTGGCGTATAGAGCTGGGGTGGTACCCATTCCCGGTCGTCGGTGGGCCAGGAGCTCTCCCAGTACAGATCGGAAATGCTGACCATCAGCTTGCTGTAGGGAAGCTGGACGGGTGCATCCTCTCCAATAAAATTGGGACTGGAACCCGTGGTGTCGCCCACCACAATCGCCGGAGTGAATCGGCTGATCGCGGTGACCGCATTTTGTGCTGCGGAGAAAGTGCGGTGTCCGGTGATGACAAACAGCTTGCCCGGCTGGTCGACTTTCGCGTCGCGAATCAGGCTGGCCAGTACGGTTGGCACCAGGGTTGTGTCGCCCCCATTGTTCCACCGCATATCGAGGACAAGCCTCTCGACAGCATGGTCTTGAATGAACTGAGAGACACGGTCGAAAAAGTGGGCAAACGGTTCCGCTGGATCACTGTGTACGTGATTCCACTGCAGGTAGACGGTTTTGGAATCGGATAGATACTCGAACCAATAGTCCTGGTGAGGATTCTTCAGGTAAAGCGGGACGGTCCCTGGGAGCGTGTCGACAAATCTCGTCCAGTTCTTCGGATAGCCGTCCCACAGTTTGCGGCTGGGAATGTCTGAATCGGCGGGTAGGGTGATGGTTCGGAGCTTTCCACTGAGGTCGCGCACGGTCAGCGTGAGCTTGGCAGGATCCGGTATCAGGCCGAGTCCGGATAGCAGCGGAAGGTTCCGCATACGCATGGGCCCCATCACCTGAGGCCCCGCCGCATTATCTCGGCTGATCAAGGGGTCGAGGGCCTGCACCACGTCGTCTACGCTGCGATCCCCGAAGCGAATGACCTGCGCACCCAGTAAATCGACAAATCGCGAGTCCGCCGCGATAATGAACAGGCCTTCCTCGAAAAACGCGAATTCGACGGGAACGTTTTGCAGAAACTCGGGCCGCTCGAAGAAGGCATAGACCATGGTGTGGCCATCTCCTACGGCGGCGGTGAGTTTCATCAGTTCGAGGCTCATCTGCACGTCAGTCAGCTTGGGGATGGCCGCGTTGAGTGTCGCGACTCGCCTTTCAAACTCCTCGCGAGAAATCTTTCGAAAAGGAGCGTAGCCGCGACGCTCGATTTCTCGCGCCATGAGTTGCAGGTCATAGCTCCAACCGGCGTCGCGTGCCATGCCTGAAGGGTCCACGGCCGCCACCAGTTCCTTGAACTTCGGATTGTCGCCGAGGATTTGTAAGTCAGGATCGTGTTGGGCGCCTTGCAGATCCCGATACCCCAGCTGCATTGCCTTTTCGAACCACTCCAAAGCAGCCTCGCGCTGGCCGAGCCGGCCATAGCAGCGGGCAATCTCGTAGGGGATGCCTGAACGCAGTCCATTTACACCCACCGACAACGCTTTCTCGTAGGCCGTGATTGCAGCCTGATAGTCCTGTGCAGCATAACGAGCACCGGCCAACTGCAACCAGAAATCACCCGTGACGGGGTTTGCTTTGGTTACTTCCTCCCACAGGGTTTCGGCCTTACTCCATTGCTTGGCCTGGGTCGCTTCCTCAGCCTGGCGGAGTGTATCGGGAAAAGGCCTGGCGCTCGAAGTGACCGCTTGCGCCGCGCAGACACCGAGCAACACGCAAGCGGTGACATGGATTCGTAGGACGGCAAGGAGCGAAGACATGAAGGGTCCTCCCTGCTCACCGTACGGGCTAGCGCGCGGTTTTGTTCCCACTAGTCTTCGGGACTTGTTCAGCCCAAGGCACCTGGATACGGGATCGTCAGTCCACAACCGAGCACGAGGCTTTCTTGCGGGAGACAAACTCGGGACGCCTTCCAACCGCTGGAGTACCCGGTTGGTCCCTTCTTTCGATTTCCGCAACTCCTGATCCGCCAGCCGCATCTAAGCCTTGACAACGATTCACTCAAGTCTTAGCATGTTGCTTGACGCAATCATCACGGTATTGATTTTAAAGAACTTAGCTGTTACAAGGAGCGTTTTATGGGAAAGATTATTGGAATTGACCTGGGGACTACCAATTCCTGCGTAGCGGTCATGGAGGGCGGCGAGCCTAAAGTGATCCCTAATGAAGAAGGAGGGCGTACTACGCCCTCGGTAGTCGGATTTACCAAGACCGGCGAACGGCTGGTCGGACAAGTGGCCAAACGGCAGGCCATCACGAACCCTGAGAATACCGTTTATTCGATCAAACGGTTCATGGGGCGTCGCTACGACGAGGTCTCGGAAGAGATCAAGATGGTGCCCTACAAGGTTGTCCAGTCGGGCGACCACGTCGCCGTGCTGGCGCAGGGCAAGGAGTACACCCCGCCCCAGATTTCGGCGCTGATTCTGCAGAAGCTGAAGAAGGCGGCGGAAGACTATCTCGGCGAGAAGGTGACCGAGGCGGTCATCACCGTGCCCGCGTATTTTAACGATGCGCAGCGCCAGGCCACGAAAGATGCCGGGCAGATTGCCGGACTCGAAGTAAAGCGCATCATCAACGAGCCGACGGCGGCCGCGCTGGCTTACGGGCTCGACAAAGGAAAAGACGAGACCATCGCCGTGTACGACTTCGGCGGCGGGACGTTCGATATTTCGATCCTCGAAGTGGGCGAGGGCGTGATTGAAGTCAAGGCCACCAACGGCGACACCCACCTCGGCGGCGACAACCTCGACCAGCGCCTGGTGGATTGGCTGATCGACGAATTCAAGAAAGACGAAGGCTTAGATCTCAGAGGCAAAGGGAACGAGATGGCTTTGCAGCGGCTGCGTGACGCGGCCGAGCGGGCCAAGATCGAGCTCTCGACCACGATGGAAACTGAGATCAATCTGCCGTTCATCACGGCGGATGCATCCGGGCCGAAGCATCTGGTCAAGAAGCTGACCCGGGCCAAACTCGAAGGGATGGTCGAAGACATCATCCAGCGCTCGGTCGGGCCGTGCAAACAGTGCATGAAAGACGCGGGCCTCGACGCCTCGAAGATCAACGAAGTGGTGTTGGTTGGCGGACAGACGCGCATGCCTCGCATTCAGGCGCTGGTGAAGGATCTGTTCGGGCGCGAAGGTCACAAGGGCGTCAACCCGGACGAAGTAGTCGCGATCGGCGCGGCCATTCAGGGCGGCGTGCTGAAGGGCGAAGTGAAAGACCTGCTGCTGCTCGACGTGACTCCGCTGACCCTGGCGATTGAAACGCTGGGCGGCGTGGCCACGCCGATGATCCCGCGCAACACGACGATTCCGACGAAAAAAACGGAGACGTTCTCGACCGCGGCCGACAGCCAGACCTCGGTTGAAGTTCACGTACTGCAGGGTGAGCGGCCCATGGCATCGCAGAACCGGACTCTGGGCAAGTTCCACTTGACCGGAATTCCGCCGGCTCCACGCGGCGTACCGCAGATTGAAGTGACGTTCGACATTGACGCCAACGGCATCCTGAACGTGACCGCGAAAGATACGGCCACGCAGAAAGACCAGAAGATTACGATCACCTCGTCGTCCGGCCTGTCGAAAGAAGAAGTCGAGCGCATGGCGAAAGAGGCCGACGCGCACGCGGCGGAGGACAAGTTCGCACGCGAGTCGATCGAAGCCAAGAACCAGCTCGACTCGATGGTCTACAACATCGAGAAGATGTTGAAAGAGCAGGGCGACAAGATCTCCGGCTCAGAACGCGGAGATGTTGAAAATGCCCTGGCCGACGCCCGGAAGGCACTGGAGTCGAACGACAAGGCGACCATGGATAAAGCCCGGGAGACGCTGACCGCAGCTTCGCACAAGCTGGCCGAACAGATGTACAAGGCAGCCCAGCCGACGCCGGGAGCGGGTCCGGGGGCAGGTCCAACGCCGGGCGCGACCGCCGGCGGCGACCACAGCGGCAACGGTCAGGCCAAGAAAGATGAAGGCGTGATCGACGCAGAATACGTGGACGTAGAAGACAAGAAGTAAGCGCACTGTCATCCTGAGCGGAGTGGGTGCTTCGCAAAGCGAAGCACTCACGCAGTCGAAGGATCCCTACCCTTGTTCGGAGGCTGGCCGTCCGAGTGAAGGTAGGGATCCTTCGACTGCGTTGCCGCCCTAACTCGGCGACAACTTCGCTCAGGATGACTTTTCATACGACGAGATCAGTTGTGGGAGGATTGAAGTGGATTTTCAGGTGAATGGGGAAACGTATTTCTTGAGCCTCGCCGAGGATGAGGCGCGGTGGCTCGTTTTTGTGGAGGGCACCACGGGACCGCGGCGCCTGTCGGTGTATGTGGACGAGGACGAAGTCCAGGATTTGAAGATTGTCGTAGAAGACAAAGAGAAGCGCCGGATTCTGAATTAAACTCAGGCCGGTCCGATTTCCGTGATTCGATTTAAGATTGCGCACGATGGCAAACACCCCTAAGAAGGATTACTACGAAATACTTGGCGTGAAGAAGAGCGCTTCGGCGGACGACATCCGCAAGGCGTTTCGCAAGCTAGCGCGGAAATACCATCCTGACGTCAATCCCGGGGACAAGGGAGCGGAGGAGAAGTTCAAAACGCTCTCCGAGGCCAATGACGTTCTCAGCGATCCCAAGAAGCGCAAAATCTACGATCAGGTTGGCTTCTACTCCGACAATATTGATCCGGCAACGGCGGAGGCCTATGCCCGCGCAGGTGGCGCGGCCGGAGGAGCCAGCGGATTTCCCGGCGGCGCGCCAGGCGGTGGAACGGATGGAGGGCAGGGCGTTCCCTTCGATTTTAGCGGGTTCGACTTTTCTGACTTGGTCGACAATGCCGCCCGTGGAGCCAGCCGAAACCGCAGCAGCAGCGGCGGCGGATTCCGCGACATTTTTGAGGGAATCTTCGGAGGAAATCGCGGCGCGGCACAAGCCGAGGAAGGCCCCGAACCTGGGACCGACCTCGAATATCAGGTCAGCGTTCCCTTCTGGACGGCGATCCGCGGCGGCGTCATGCGCTTGAATATTTCTCACCAGGACGTTTGCCCGACTTGCCATGGGCAGGGCTCGCTCGAAGCTCCGGGCAAATGTCCAGAGTGCAATGGCACTGGGCAAATCACCCAGACCGGCGGGCGGATGAAGTTTAACGTGCAGTGTCCGCGCTGCCACGGCACGGGCAAGAATCTGACGACCTGCCCGACCTGTCACGGCGAAGGCACGGTCGCGAAGACCGAGCCGCTCGAGGTGCGCATCAAAGCCGGAACCCGCGACGGGCAGCGCATTCGACTTCCAGGCAAGGGCAACGCCGGTGTGCATGGCGGACCGGCCGGCGATCTCTACGCCATCATCCGGACCGAAGAGCATCCCATCTTTCACCGTGACGGCGACGACATCTACCTGACCGTGCCGGTGAACGCGACCGAGGCGGCGCTGGGAGCGAAGATCGAAGTGCCCACGATTGACGGGCGGGCGCTGCTGAAGATTCCTCAAGGGACGCAGTCGGGGCAAAAGCTGCGACTGCGCGAGAAAGGTGTGCCCTCGGCGACCAAAGAAGGTGTTCGCGGCGACGAGATCGTCGAGATCACAGTGACCGTCCCCATGCCGCGCGACGAGCGCACGAAAGAACTACTGAGGGAGTTGGCTAAGCTGAATCCCGAAGATCCACGCGAAGAACTGTGGAAACAGGTTTAGAATTCGCCTCCCGCGTAAGACTTCCCATCGCGTTGTCTGGAGCGGCGGTGTTCGCCGCGAATGACTGTTAAACTTGCTTGCCGAGAGCGCTCTCAGTCGCATCGGTCCTTCGGCCCGCAGAAAGCGCGGGCCTCGGGCCTCAGGATGACATCGCCGTTTAGGAATCCCCTACTTCTTCTTGCTGGGACCGTCTGCAGGGTTGATGTAGTTGAATTGCGCCGGCGACATGCCGTGAATCTGGACGACCGTCTCCCCCGAGGCGGCCGCGTAATGATGCATCGTCGGATCTAGGTAGGCGAAGCTGCCCGCCCCGAAGCTCATCATCTTGCTGGCATCGAACTGGTCTCCCATGCCCACTTTGAGTGTGCCAGAGAGCACCGTCACGTTCTCCCGGTGGGGATGCGTGTGCGGCGCGATCTTGTAGCCGTCGGGCATTTTCAAACGGATGGTGAAATCACCTGACGCAGCCATGGGGTCGCCTTCGAGCACGGCGAGCTGCGCTCCTGGTTGAAGAAACGGCGGAGCCGGACCATACTTCACTTGATCGGGCGTGAAGGCGTTTTGCGCCTGCGACGGCTGCGCCGCAAAGAACGCAGCCACGGAAAGAGCGAGAGCGAGAAACGGCAGTTTCATAGAAACCCCTCCAAACGGATGGCGGCATCATAAGTCCGCAGCGACTCATCTGCAAGCGGAGCGCTTCTGCAATATAAAGTCTGGAGCGGTGGCCAAAGAATCTAGCTGCGAATTATTGGCGGAACACGTGGACGATGATGGCGGCGTGAATAGCGATTGCCGTACCCGCGCCGACCAGATGCATCGCTGCCGTCCCATCGCCAGCCTGCTGGATGGCGGCGATACCGTATCCTCCCAGCGGAAGAAACAAGGCAATGGCGGTTCCCAATCCTGGGTTGTAACCTTGTTTAATCGCCGCGTGGATAACGTGAATGGCCCCGTTCACGACCACCAGATAGGCCGCCGTCAGCCCGAAGCCAACTCGAACCGTTGCTGCCAGGGCTAGGGATATCCCAACGATGCCCCACACTCCCGGCACGTTGATAACGAACACAGCCAACGGTGTGAGGACTTCCCCCCTCCCGATTTGCCGGTTGACGAACTGTCTGAACCGGTCGTTATCGTGCTCCTCGTACTGGTGGAGCATGTAGACCGGCAGGCAGAGAAAGGTAGCGACCAGCGCAGCCGGCCACGAACGCACGAGAACAGGCGCCAGCAAAAGCAGTAACAAACCGGCCAGGAATCCGCCGTAAACCCAGTTGGCGATCAATCGGCCAAACATGATTTCCTCCGTGTGATTCTCCCCATAATTTCCTGTCTATGACTTCCTGTCGAGGATCAGATTAGCGCAAGGTCTCGCGCGCGATGTGCCGCGCTTTCGGCCCAGTTTCTGCTTAGAGAGGCATTACCTCCGTACCACACCGCCCGCTTGCAGAAATTTGTAAGAAAACTCAAAAAAATCTTGCATCTGTGGAAAATTCCCGTAATCTCACAATTGCGAACTAACTTCGCCGAAATGCCCGGGAATCGCATCTCACCCCGGGAGCCGCGAGCAAGAAGTCTTCAGTCCGGAAGATCAGACGTCGAAGACCAAGGGAGACGCGGTGGTGAGAGTGAGTCGCTTGAGGAGGAAGACATAGAAATTGGCAACAGCTAGCGCTCCGCGTCGACAACTCGAAAATCCCCAGCCGCTCACCGCCGTACCCGGCCGTAATCCAAAAAAATTCGTTCGCCTCACGCTTTGGCCCCTGGTCGCCGCCACCTTCTTTATGGTGTCGGGCGGAACCTATGGCACCGAAGAGATCGTGCATGGCGCCGGCTACGGACGAGCCATCCTGATTTTGATGCTCACCCCGCTGCTCTGGAGCCTGCCCACGGCTTTCATGATCGGCGAGCTCTCGAGCGCGCTGCCTTACGAAGGCGGCTACTATGCCTGGGTGCGCCGCGCCATGGGCAACTTCTGGGGATTTCAGGAAGCCTGGCTCTCGCTGGTTGCGTCCATTTTCGACATGGCGATCTATCCCACGCTGTTCGTGGCCTACCTGACGCGGATGTTCCCCTGGTTTCAGGAGGGCGCTCGCGGATGGTGGGTTGCACTGGCGGTTGTGGTCGCCTGCGCCCTGCTGAACATTGCCGGAGTGAAAGTGGTATCGCTCACTTCGCTGTGGCTGTTTCTCGCCCTGTCGGCGCCGTTCCTGGTGATCGTGGTACTGGCGCCGTTCAAACTAGGCGCACTGGCCAACGCCGTGACCAAGCCCACCACTTCGACCGTGGATATTCTGGGCGGGCTGCTCATCTGCATGTGGAACTATATGGGATGGGACAACGCCTCGACCATCGCCACCGAAGTGGAAAAGCCGCAGCGGACTTATCCGCGGGCGATGCTGGTCGCGGTCTGCATTGTGGCCGTGAGCTACATTCTGCCTTTCGCCGCGATGTGGATGACCGGCTTGAAACCCACGGCTTGGGAGACGGGCTCGTGGGCCGATATCGCAGGTTTGGTGGGCGGCCCGCTGCTACGCATTGGCGTAGTGCTGGGCGGCCTGATGAGCGCCTTTGGCATGTTCAACGCTCTAGTCATGAGCTACTCGCGCCTGCCACTGGCCATGGCGCAGGATGGCATGCTTCCCGCGGTCTTTGGCAAACTGCAGAAAAAATCGCGAGCTCCGTGGGTAGCGATTATTGCTCTGGCCACGGGATGGGCGATGTGCCTGAACCTGGGCTTTGAGCGACTCGTAACCATCGACATATTTCTTTATGGCACGAGCCTGCTCCTGGAATTTGTGGCGCTGGCGGTGCTCCGGTTCCGCGAACCGGAACTGAAGCGTCCATTCCGCGTGCCCGGCGGCTTGTTCGGTGCGATTGCCATCGGCATTCCGCCCATGCTGCTGGTAGGTTTTTCCGTGTTTCGCGGCGAGCACGAGAAGATCTGGAATATGAGCTTCGTCGCCTTCGGGATGCTCTTGATCGCGGCGGGCTTCGTCGTCTACTTCATCAATCATGTGCTCAAGCCGGCCGGATGGACGGCGCCGGCAGAACGCAAGCCGCAGCCAGCGGCGTAAGCAACAATCATCGGTCACGGATTCACGCGGATTTACAGGGATTACAACCTGCGATCATCCGCGTTGATCCGTGGCCTTTGTATCTAGTGCGATGCGTCACGGGCGGTGTCACTCACACAAATCTGCGCGTCCGAAGTCCCAGGTCAATCTTCACTTCTTAAGCTTTTCTTCAAGATCGGCCAGCGTGTCTTCGAGCAGGTTGCGGTGCCTCGGATTCTGTGCCGCTTCCAATTGTTGAAGCACTCTTTGGCGCGACAGCCGGAGGCTTTCTTTCTCTCGCCAGCGTGCCGCCTCTTCGGCGCTCATCGGGGCCGGCCGCTTGGACGATTTTTCGCTCGCGTCCGCCTGCTGCGCTTCGACCGATTTGCTCTCCCATCCTCGAGCCACGGAAAGATTATAAGTCCCGCCTATCTTCAGCTACTAACTACTCTCGCCTCTAACTACTCTTGACTTAGCCACGCTTGACTCTTGCTGCCAATGGGACAACCTGAAGAAAAACGTTGACTCCCTCAATTTCGTGGTTATAATTGCCGCGGTTCGGGGGCGACCGAATCAGAGGCCAGCCTTTTGAGGGGGAGGCGGCCAAGGCGGCATCGGTGTACCCCTCAAGCGCGCAACGCTTGAAAAAAAATTCAGCGGCTGTGCGAGTCCACACTACCTAATGTGGCAGCGGTTCCATTCCTTCCCGATTTTTCCTGCGTACACCAAATCGATTCGTCGGCGGAGGTGCGTCTCCATGCCGAATGAGCGCAATTCCTTCAATGCGGACGACCCGATTCCGTTGGCCCACTCTGAGCCACTCAGCGAGCCCGAAAAGCTGCTCGCCACCTATTTCAGTTCCTCTTCCGTTGGCCTTTCCTTCCTCGACTCTCAGCTTCGCTACTTAGCCATCAACAACACGCTCGCGGAAATCCATGGCGTCCCTGCTCCTGATCACCTCGGTAAGACGGTTCGTGACATTCTGGGCGATTTCGCAGACCTGATCGAGCCTCAATTACAGCGCGTGTTCTCTACGGGAGAGCCGATTCTCAACCTCGATGTTACCGCCATGTTCGCCGCGCGAACCGGGAGCGGTCACTGGGTTGCGAACCACTTTCCCATCAAAGATCACTCAGGACGGGTTACGCGAGTGGGATTGGTTGTAGTCGAAGTCAGCGCGCAGAAAGAACTGCGCCAATCGGTCAAAGATCTCAGTGGGAAGCTTCGCAAGGAAATGGGTCGACTGCAGATGCTGCTCGATATCAGCAGCATCATGGCCTCAACCTCGGATATACACCAGGTCTTTCCGAAAGTCTCGGCCCGCATCCGCCGTGTCCTGCGCCATGAGTACGCCGGCTTCGAGTTGCACGATGCCGGCACCGGATTGTTGATCCGCCAGGCCGAGGACTTCCCCCTGGGCAAAGGACTTTTGTCGGCCGTTCAAATCAGCCCCCACAACAGTCCCGGAGGTCTCGCTCTGCACGAGCGCGCCCCGCTGATTTTTTCGAAACAGCAAATGCAGGGCTTCGAGGCCGAGATTACGAAGAACCTTCTCGCCGAAGGTCTTCGCTCCCTGTGTTGCGTGCCGCTTTTGCGCCCCAAGGGTCCTTTGGGAGTTCTGGTGCTGGGCAGTACCCGCGTCGACGCATTTCATCCGGAAGACCTGACTTTGCTCGATCAGGTTGCCGCGCAGTTCGCCACCGCCCTCGAGAATCAGCGGGCCGTGGTCGAAATCGATGCTCTGAAACGGCGTTTGTCGGCAGAGACAAAATATCTGGCCGGCGAATTCCGTCCCACCGGTGACTTCCCCGAAATTATTGGCGACAGTCCCGCTTTGAAGCAGGCGCTCGATCAGGTAACGACCGTCGCCCCAAGCGAGGCCACCGTCTTGCTCCTGGGGGAAACTGGTACGGGGAAGGAGCTGTTTGCGCAAGCCGTCCATCGCCACAGCCGCCGCAAGGACGGCCCTTTTATCAAGGTCAACTGCGCCGCCATTCCAACCGGCCTCCTGGAAAGCGAACTGTTCGGCCACGAGAAGGGAGCATTTACCGGAGCGGTCAGCCAGAAGGTTGGACGGATGGAACTCGCCCACGGGGGAACTTTACTACTCGACGAAGTTGGCGAAATTCCCCTCGAACTGCAGCCCAAACTTTTGCGTGTCCTTCAGGATCAGGAGTTCGAACGCCTTGGCAGCAATCGCACCATCAAGGTCGACTTGCGCTTGATCGCCGCTACCAATCGCGACTTGGCCTTAAGCATGGGGCGCCACGAATTTCGCAGCGATCTGTTCTACCGGCTCAGCGTCTTTCCCATCCGCGTGCCTCCCCTGCGCGACCGCGCGGACGACATCCCTGTGCTGGTTCGCCACTTCGTGCATAAGTTTGCCCGGCGCATGAACCGCAACATCGAGAGCATACCGAGCGAAACCATGAACGCTCTGAGCGGATGGTCGTGGCCGGGCAATGTTCGCGAGCTTGAGAATCTCATGGAACGCTCGGTGATCGTGAGCGAGGGCCCCGTCCTGCGGGTCCCGCTGACAGAACTGCAGGGCGATCCTCATGCCCCGACTGCTGCGGATCGCGGCTCAGCCTCTACCGCGGATCACAGCCTGGATAATGCCGAACGTCAGCATATTATCCGCATTCTCCGCGAAACCAACGGCGTGCTTTCCGGGCCCGGCGGAGCGGCACACCGCTTGGGTCTGAAGCGCACGACATTGCAATCGAAAATGCAACGCCTGAAAATCACTCGCCGCGACTACTTGAATTCCTGACCGGGAAAGTGCCGGCCCTGACGACTAATCGGCAGGGGTGCCCACTCGGTGACAGGCACCGGTTGACGGCTTTTATTTTTCGTTTTGGAACTCGTTCCAAACAGGGAAGTTCCCCGTTTTTCCGCTCTCTCCCATTTGCGGAACACAACGTGCACTGCACTGGTTCATCTGCCTCTGGCCGGCGAGCGTCCTTCCCCTACCTCCCCAGAAGGCCTCGGTTCCAAACCAGACCGTTGGAGCCCGGCGCACGCGGCCGGTTTTTAGGGAGTGAGAGAAGTGGCAGTCACGAATCAATATCCGCTGTTGAACTCAGGCGCTTCCCCCCGCCTTCTCCCAGCTGTCCCGCCCCCACTCAAGCTAGTTGGTTGCGTCGTGGGAGATCATTCTGACCTTACTACGGGATGGGCTTCGTCGCCGCGAGAATCGACGTTGCCCAGCGGATCGAACCTGGAAAATCCGCTATCCCGCGATCTTCAGCCTTCCCCCCACACCCATCCGCACGAAGTCGATCCTTTCTACCTGTTTGCCTGTCACCTCGAGTGGGAACAGCGTGAGGAGCCCAGTGCCGCCTGGGAACTGCTGGCTGCGGCGCGGAGTTCGCACAGCGATACTCGCGCTCACGCCCGGGCCCTGCTCTCCAGTTCGCATCATCTGGGAGGTTTAGGTACGGGTTCGGGGTGCGTCCCCAAGAAGAAGCGGTCGACCGCTACGGAGCTCAACATGAAGTCGCCCAACGACCCTGAAGTCATTGACAACTGTCTAGAGTGTACGAACCCGACGAGCGGCTTTTTTTGCGGCCTTTCTGAGTCCGCACTACGGTCGCTGAGCGAAATCAGCCACAGGAGCGCCTTACCGGCGGGAGCAATCCTGTTTGTCGAAGGCCAAAGTCCACGGGGCACTTTCATCCTCTGCTCGGGAAAAGTGAACCTGTCCACGACTTCGCGCGAAGGCAAGATTCTGATTCTGAAAACCGCGGAGGCTGGCGAAGCTCTCGGCTTGAGCGCCACGATTTCGGGAGTAGGTTATGAGTCCACCGCCGAGACTTCCACACCTTGTCAGTTGAGCTTTGTGGATCGCAACCACCTGCTTGAACTCATGCAGTCTCACAGCGAGGTCGGCTCGCATGCCGCGCTGTGTTTGAGTCGCGACTATCAATCCGCCTATCGCGACATTCACGATCTCGTACTCACCCGCTCCTCCGCCGGTAAGCTGGCGAGGCTGTTGCTGTCGCATTCCCCCACGCAAGTCTCGGAAGAGGCCGAGACTCGCATTCATTCCGCCATGACCCATGAAGAGATGGCGCAGCGCATTGGCGCATCGCGTGAAACCGTGACCAGGCTGTTGAGTGGTCTGAAGAAAAAGCGGCTGATTCGTCTCGATGGATCGACGCTGGTTATTCGCGATCGCACCGCGCTGGAGGCCTTGGCGGTGTAAGCCTTCCCCCCTAAGACCGGAGGACGGTTTGCCTTTCTCTCGCCGTCCTCCGGGTTTTTTCGAACCACTCTGGCAAGCGCGATTAACGTAGACGTTTACGAGTCTGGGAAGAAAGGAAATGTATTCCGGAACGCTGATCAACGATCTATTCAGTCTGGTCGACCAGAAAAAGGCCGACCGGAAAAACGCCGAACGAGCAGAAGCCGAACGGTCCCGGGACGAGCGAGCCTCCGGCGAACCGGCCAAGGTCGATTCGCACAGCCCCCGCGCGGAATAAGTCTCAGAGCTTAAGGCTCATGTTTGACAGTACCAGAGAGGGGTCACAGTCGGAACAGTTCCCGCAGCCGCTTGGTCTGCGCTCGGCTGACCGGAACCTCAGTCTGCTTCTTGTCGTCCATGCGCAGCTGGTAGGAACTCTTGAACCACGGGACGACTTCGCGAATGCGGTTGATGTTCACCAGGTAAGACCGGTGTGCCCGCCAAAAAAGATTCGTATCCAGACTGGCCAGCAGTTCCTCAAGCGTGCGGCAGTTGGATTGGCCCTCCATGCCCACTGGCCCTCCCGTCACCACCGTAATTACGCCGTCTTCAATCCACGCATAACAGATGTCTCGCTGGTCCACCAGAAACATGCGCCCGACGGTCTTGAGCAAAATTTTCGCGGCCGGCTGTTTTTGTGATTCGATCATCCGCACCAGCGTCTCGATTTTTTCCGCCGGCAGGGCATTGGATTCCTGCTTGGCCCGTGCCTTCTGAATGGCCTGCGCCACACGCTTCTTGTCGAACGGCTTCAGCAGATAATCGACCGCATTCACTTCAAACGCCTTCACCGCATACTGGTCAAACGCTGTGGCGAAGACGATTTTGGGCAGCGGAACTTTCTTGTCGAGCAGCTTCTTGATCACGCCGAAGCCGTCCAGCCCCGGCATTTGCACATCGAGAAAAACCAGATCCGGATTATGTTCCTTGATCAGGTTGACGGCTTCGAGCCCATTCTTACCCTGGGCTACGACAGTAACGTCGTCAGAATTTTTCAGCAGGTAGGCGAGTTCGTCGCGGGCGAGCTGCTCGTCGTCCACGATCATTGCGGATAAAGACATCGATTTACTCCCGACCGGCTGCCCCACGTCTCGCGGTCTGTGCCAGACGTGGAAGTCGCCAACAGATCACTGAGTTGAGTATAGGTCCGCAATTTTCCCACCGCAATGCAGTCCCCGGTAATCCAGCCCCGGCAATCGAGCCCCCGGCAATGCAGCCCCGGTGGAAGATCGGCTCTTTTGGGGCGAGTGGAAGAGCGGCTCCTTTAGGGCGAGGTGGAAGAGCGGCCCTTTAGGGCCGCGTTAGCGCTCTAGTCTCTGAGGGCTTTAGCCCCTGCGCCGCGCAACTTACCGCGGCCGCTGCATCATGCTGCCCATATCGAATTTCGTATATCCCGCCGGAACCTCAAACAAACTCGCCAGCGCCGCGGAAGAGTTCCCAAAGAATTCGGGCTTCAGCCCTTAGGGTTCAGCCAGTCTTCACTGCCGAAGCCAAAAGCCAAGAGCTTAGAGCATGCCTTACACCAGGTTCTCCAGTGCCAGCGCCATCCCCATGCCGCCGCTCACGCACAGCGTAGCCACTCCGCGCTTCGTATTGCGCTTCAGCATCTCGTGCAGCAGCGTGACTGTGATGCGCGTTCCCGTGCATCCGATGGGATGCCCGAGCGCGATCGCCCCGCCATTCACATTGAGGCGGTCACGATTAAAGTTCAGCGTGCGGTCGCACGCCAGCACCTGCGCCGCAAACGCCTCATTCAACTCGATCAGACCGAACTCGTGCAGCCGCAAGTTGTGCTTGTCTTCCAGTTTGCGCAGCGCCGGAACCGGCCCAATCCCCATCCTCCGTGGATCCACGCCCGCAGATGCGACCGCCGCAATCCGCGCCAGCGGCTTCAAATTGTTTTGCCTCACGAAATGTTCACTGGCCACGACCACCGTCGCCGCTCCATCAGTGATCCCCGAGGAATTCCCCGCGGTAATCGTGCCTGGCTTTTCTTCGGAGGTAGAGAATACGGGCGAAAGTTTCCCCAACTTCTCGATGCTCGCGTCGGTAAACGGATGTTCGTCGCGCGCAAAAACTGTCGAGCCCTTTTTGCCCTCGATCGTCACCGGAACAATCTCGGCATCAAACCGCCCCGCCGCAATCGCCCGCGCCGCCCGCGTCTGCGAGGCCAGCGCAAATTCATCCTGCTCCTCGCGCGTAATCTTGTACTGCTCGACCAGCACCTCGGCGGTTTCGCCCATCACCATCTTGGCCAACGGACAGAAAAATCCGTCGCGATACATTCCGTCCACCATCTCCTGATTGCCCAGCCGGTATCCCCAGCGTGCCCCGTCCAGATAATAAGGAACCCGCGACATCGACTCCGTGCCGCCCGCAAGAATGCAATTCGAGTCGCCCGCGAGAATCGCCTGATAAGCCAGCGCAATCGACTTCATTCCCGACGCGCAAGCCTTGTTGACTGTGAACGCCGCAACTTCCTCGGGCACGCCGCTCCGCACCGAAATCTGTCGCGCCACATTCGGCCCACCGCCCGCCTGCCGCGCACAGCCGATAATGGTTTCGTCAACCTGCCCCGGCTCAACCCCGGCCCGCTCCATCGCAGCCTTGGCCACAACCACGCCCATATCAGCCGCAGTCAGCGAAGCCAGGGCCCCGCCAAACTTCCCAATCGGCGTCCGCACTCCAGAAAGAAGATAAATCCCGGGCAAACCGCACCTCCAAACGCTTGAGTCTAGCAGGAAGGGAAAAGATGTGGCGTCGGGGAACGTGCTTCATCGGGGACGGAGCGTCATCGCAGAATTCAACGCGAAGCGGTCAGTCGGGAAGTTTCCAATCGAAGACGAGCGGGACGGTCACTCGATCCTTGCTCCACTCCAGATCGTTGATCTGCTGCACCATCGGAATTTCTGCCTCGTCGAGCAAATGTCCAGATCGGTCATACAGTCGAACTATGCCGGGCGCGTCGCTGCCTTGTCCGGGCATGGTCGAAGGCCACAGTTGGCGCCGGTACACCACCAGACGAAATCGTGAATCGGGACTATTGATGACCCGGTACTGTGCCAGATGGACGCGTTGCCAGATGGCGAAGGCGGCGATTAGAGCGATCACGGCGAACACCGCGATCGCGAGACGCTTCTTCGCGGCCGGTTCCGGAGCCGACGTGTTCATATCATCATCTTCATACGCCGATGTTTATACTACGAAAGAATCCGGGGGACTGATGTTTAGCTGCTTCACGTCGGAATAGACGAGGAAGTCGCCGCCCTTGCTGTTGGCAGTCCGCCAGTTGCGAAAGTCTCCGTTATCCACTTCGTTTCCACTCATCATGGGGCCGGCGCTGGCCGTGTTCGAACTCTCATCCCACCATCCCAGGATCTGGTGACCCTCGAAATCGTAGGAGTCCCATACATGAAAGCCAACCGTGTAAAGAGTGACGCGGAGCTTGCCGACTTCGGGAGCAACATCGAAAACCAGCGGCACGACGTAGATGCTGAAATTGCCCAGCGCCGCTTCCATGTCGTCAAAGTCTGTCACACCGGGAACCGCCTTCAGATTTACATGCAGAGGGTGCTGATCCACGGCGCTCTTGCCGGAAATGTCCAGGCACTTGTTCGCGTTCGGCCCCATCCCCAGGGCACGAAGGCGGCTGGCGAAAACCGGCTTGGCCGCAGCGCTCATCCAAACCTTGTCGCGCACCATGCTGTCGAAGACCGTCTTGGCCCGCGGAAAAGTCAGTACCCAGGAATCCATCTTGATCGTGGTTGTGTCGGGAGTGGTGTAAGCCGGCATCGTCGCCGACGGTCCGGCGAACCATTCCCCCATGAGTTTCGCGCCATTAAACCACTTATTGGCGCGCATGATGCCGGGAATATTCGTGATCGAAGTCAGGCCCACAAATCTGCTCCTTACTGCAAAGCACCACAAAAGGTCGGCGTTACCAGGTCGCGAGGATTCTAACGGCGCAGAGGGGGAAGGGCAACTCGATCCTGTTTTGACTTCCGAGCTCTTGAGTCTGCGAGGAGAAGACCAGACAGATAAGGATCACGAGAGATTTCTGTCGTCGAAACAATTTCGATGCACCCTCGGGCGCCTTTCTTCAATCATATTGGTCGTAGTGCTCGCCATCAGTCACAGCGCCCTGTCAACGTCGCCAAGACTCATCATCAGATCTCAAGGAGGAACACCATGTCCTACATTGAAGTAGGGAACGAGAATTCAACGCCCATCCGCCTTTATTACGAAGACCACGGCTCCGGCCAGCCCGTAGTTCTGATCCACGGATATCCCCTCAGCAGCGCATCCTGGGAAAAGCAGGTCCCCGCGCTTCTGCAAGCCGGCCACCGCGTCATTGCCTACGACCGGCGCGGATTCGGAAAGTCCAGCCAGCCGACCTCCGGCTATAACTACGACACGTTCGCCGAAGATCTCCGCAGGGTCATCACTCATCTCAAGCTGAAAGATTTCACTCTTGTCGGCTTTTCCATGGGCGGCGGCGAAGTGGCGCGCTACATCGGCAAGTACGGATCGAAGGGCGTGAGCAAGGCCGTCATCATCAGCGGCGTTCCGCCCTACCTGCTGAAGGCCGCCGACAACCCCGAGGGCGTCGACGGCAGCGTGTTCCAAGGCATCGAAGAAGCTGTCGCCGCTGATCGCTACGCCTTCTTCACCGCATTTTTCAAAGACTTCTACAACGCCGACGTCTACCTGGGAAAGCGCGTCAGCGAGCAGGCGGTTCAGGCCAGCTGGAATGTCGCCTCCATGGCTTCCGCCACAGCCAGCCTGGCGTGCGTGGCCACGTGGCATGAGGACTTCCGCAAAGACGTGGCGCGTATCGACGTCCCCACGCTGATCATACAAGGCGACGCGGATCGTATCGTCCCCTTCGCTTCCTCAGGACAGCGCACCGCCAAGCTGGTCAGCGGCGCCGAACTCGTCACCATCAAAGACGGCCCGCACAACATCGCGTGGACGCACGCCGACGAAGTCAACGCCGCGCTGCTCAACTTCCTGGCGAAGCCGGCCGCGAAAGGGCAGGCCTCGGCTCCGAAAACAAAAGCCGTGGCCTAAGCTGCTGGACCGCTGCTCAAATTGGACGCAGTCGACACGTTGTCATCCTGAGCGAAGCGAAGGACCTATGCAATTCCCGGCGGAACTGCATAGATCCTTCGCGGCAAAAGACGCCGCTCAGGATGACAAGATTTCTTTTGACTTGCCGGGCGTGCGCAAGGGCCGCACGGCGCGCCCGTAGCTCGGATGTCGCTGAGCCCTTGCCATTCCGCCTAACCTCCGGCATAATAAGAGTTTGCCTCGATCTCACCGGACTCTTCCGGAACAAGGATATAAGACCTGTGTTAATGATTCGTCTGGCGCGCCGTGGTGCGCGCAAACAACCGCACTATCGCATTGTGGTGATTGAGAAAGAGCGCGCCCGCAACGGCCGCCCGGTGGAAGTGGTCGGGACCTACAATCCCCGCACCAATCCCGCCAGCGTCGAGTTGAAGCGCGACCGCGTCGAGTACTGGGTGTCGAAGGGCGCTCAAATGTCGGATCGCGTGAACAAACTGTTCACCAAGACTCCGGCCCCGGCCGCCGCCTCCGTCGCCTAAAGGGTTTATTTTCGGCCGCCTTCGGGCAGTTGACTTCGCGGCTCCGGTTGGGGCATCGCCGGTGCAGTGGATGTCCGGAGAGCACCGAACCGGGAAGGGCACGACTTCCAGTCGTGCCGCCAGAGGCGGCAAAGAGACTCCGGCTTTAGCCGCTGAGGGAAACGGCGGCCGCATCGTTTTCATTTCACCATGAGAAGCAGACTATGACTGAGCCCTCTGGAGATGTGCGCGCTCTCGTTGAGCTCATTGCGAAATCGCTGGTCGATGCCCCCGACGAAGTCTTCGTCGAAAAATTCGACGACGACGTCATCGAACTGGAAGTCGCTGAAAGCGACGTGGGCAAAGTCATCGGCCGCCAGGGACGCACCGCTCGCGCCCTGCGCGCTTTGCTGAGCGCCGCCGGTCACCGGGCGCACAAGCGCTACACGCTCGAAATCATCGAGTAGACGTTGAGCGGCGAAATCAGCGGCGAGTGCGATTTTATTACCCTGGCCCGAGTGGTGAAGACGCAGGGCCGGCATGGCGAGGTCGGCGCAGAGATCCACAGCGACCTCCCAGACCGATTCGCCGCAGGCATGAAGCTTTTCGCTCTGCCGAAGTCGGAGGGTTTGACGTCGCAGGCGCGGCGCGAACTGGAAGTCGAAGATGTGTGGCCGCACAAGGGCCTGATTGTCCTGAAGTTCCGCGGCGTCGATTCAATGAATGACGCTGAGTTGCTGATCGGATCGGAGTTACAGGCTCCCGGCGCCAAACGCGCGCACTTGGAACGGGGCTGGACATATGTCAGCGATCTGATCGGTTGTGTCGTCGTCGATCATGGCCATGAAATCGGCCGCATCGAAGACGTTCAGTTCGGAGCGGGTGAAGCCCCGCTGCTCATCGTGGCCGACAAATCGGGGAAGAAGTTTGACGTGCCCTTCGCCGAAGCGTACCTGGAAGGTGTGGACGTCGCGCAGCGGCAAGTGCGCATGAACCTTCCCGAAGGCATGCTCGAGATCAATGCCCCGATCACGGGAGAAGAGAAGCAGGAACAGGCAGGACTTGAAGGGGCGCGGCTTAAGCCACGCCGCAGGGGCAAGAAATAGCAGCATTTGACGCGGCTGGAAGCCTCATCTTTTTGAAGCAAGATTTCGGGTTCCGCAGGTCGTAAGAAATGAAGGCCGACATCGTCACGATCTTCCCGGACTTCTTTCGCGGGCCGCTGGATCACGGCATCACCCGACGGGCCTGCGAAATGGGCCTGGCGAAAATCGAAGTTCACGACTTGCGGCAGTTTACGCATGACCGGCACCGCACCGTGGATGACCGCCCTTTCGGCGGCGGCGAGGGCATGGTGCTCAAGCCGGAACCGATCTTTGAATGTTTAGAACCGCTCGGGCTCGGTACTCGAGACCAGCGATTGGCTGGCACGGTCAAGCAGGGCGTAATCCTGCTTTCGGCGCAGGGTGAGCGATTCACGCAGAAAGTTGCCACTGAGTTGGCGGCGCTCGAGCGCATCGTTCTGATCTGCGGCCGCTACGAGGGCGTGGACGAGCGCGTAGCCGACTTCATCGCCGACCGTGAGCTGTCGATCGGCGACTACGTGCTTAGCGGCGGTGAGCTGGCCGCGGCCGTGATCATCGAAGCGGTCACGCGGCTGTTACCGGGCGCAGTCGGCAACGAGGCTTCGACGCGGCAGGAATCGTTCACCGCGCATGAGAAAGCGGGCGAGGTTACCGAAAACGACGCGGCGGATTCAACGTGCAGCTCCGGTGGATTGCTCGACTATCCGCACTATACGCGCCCCGCGGATTTTCGCGGGATGAATGTACCGGAAGTTCTGCTCAACGGCGACCACCAGGCAATCCGCCGCTGGCGCCGCGAGCGAGCTCTGGAGAAGACGTTGCGCAACCGCCCGGACTTACTCGAGGGCGTGAACCTCAGCGACGAAGACGCGAAGATTTTCGCGCGAATCAAGCGCGACAGAAAGTAAGGAAGATTTTCAAGGAATCGAACGACGAAGGATAAAACGACAATGTCAAACCTAATCATCGAAAAGCTGCTGGCAAAATCGAAACGCACCGACATCCCCGCATTCCGCCCCGGAGACACGGTCCGTGTTCACGTGAAGATTAAAGAAGGCGACAAGGAACGCGTGCAGGCCTTCGAAGGCGTGGTCATCAAGCGCGACAACGGACCGCAGGCCAGCTTTACCGTGCGCAAAATGAGTTTCGGTCAGGGCGTCGAGCGCATCTTCCCTGTGCACTCCAAGGTGATCGACAAAGTTGAATTGCTGCGCTCGTCAAAAGTTCGCCGCGCCCGCCTGTTCTACCTCCGCGGACTGAGGGGCAAAGCCGCTCGCCTGCGCGACGTGGAAAAAAGCTAGGGTTTGTTCGTGAGGGGCTGCGATTGTGTGGGGCCGGGTCGGAGCCTGCCCTGAGCGAAGTCGAAGGGACCCGGCCGGGCCGAGCGAACGCTCGGCTCGCTTGTCAGGTCATCTAACCAGCCGCCGCCAGCGGCTCCGTCACTACTTCCACTGCGGCGAACTCCTCGACCCGCTTCGTCCTCAGCTTGCTCAACACATAACTGAGTAGCGGACGATCGCCGCGCCGAATTTCCTGAAACTCCACGCCCATCTGAAGATTGTCCACCAGATATTTCACCTGCGCCTTCACCGCCACCCGGATATCGAACATGCTCAGCATCAGCCGGAAGTCTGTTCCGGGCCGCAGGATTTCTGTACCGGCTATGCGCGCGCCGTATTCCGAAATCTGTTGCACTTCGCCCGCTACGTGCTGCACTCCGTCAATCACCTCGGCCTGACCCTCGACATAAAACCGCGGACGCCGCCGCCGGTTGGCCGCCGGCCGGTCAAGCGTCGGACGATCAAAACCCCGCGCCGACTTGCCCTTCAAGGCATCGACGATAACCGGCTGGTACTGTTCTTCGATCTGCATCTGCCGCAACTCTTCGTCCCAGGGCGTTCTGCCTTCGATACACTGTACCGAGAACTGCCCGCGCAGCGGCGACGCAGGATCACCCGCCCACACCACCTGACAAATAGCCTTGTTGCGTCCGCGTTCCACCATCACCAGGTCGCCGATGTTGACTTCGCGCGCGCTCAGCAGCCGCGCGCCATGCGGGTGGATGTCATAGGTGCACGCCATCTCCACCGGCCCGCGTCCTTCCTGACCCACCAGGCTCCAGCGGACGGGAAGCGCCAGATGCACGACGCAACTGGTTAGCAGGCCGTCTTCTTGCGAGTTGGTTTTGCGTTCCAAAATTCTTCTCGCGGTGTGAATACAACTGAAGCGAAGTTACCAGTACATGTACCACTGGGCAATGTACGACCGTAATCCGAACGACGGTTACTGCCTGGCGTTACCCCCGTGGGGGAGCACTGGCCCGCGCGTGCCAGAGGGTTGAGCCGTTAGCAAAAACGGGTTCACTTCGACTTCGCTCAGGGCAGCTCTCGCTTCGCCCAGAATGACAGTTCATTTCTTCGTCGACTTTCTTTGTTTCGCATCGAAACCGCTTGCGCGAATCCGCGCTCTCGAAGAAGATGGTCTCAAACCCGTATCTGTAATGAAGTCGTCATCCACACGAACGCTCGGGCTGGCATCCTCACGAACTCTATCGCCGTCTGCGGCCAAGCTGCGGCTGCTGAAGAAGCTGCGCTGCACGCTGCGCTACGAAAAGCAGGCCTGGGCTATGGGTGCGCAGCTGGTGGCAGGCGTCGACGAAGTGGGACGCGGCTCGCTGTTCGGCTGTGTCGTGGCTGCGGCGGTGATTCTCGATCCGGCGTACCGGGTGCGCGGGCTGCGCGATTCGAAGTTGCTTTTGCCAGAGCGTCGTGAGGTGCTGGCCGAGCGCATCCGCGAGCACGCCGTGGCATGGGCCGTGGCAGCGGTGGACGCGGCGCGCATCGATCAGATCAACATTTATCACGCGTCGCGAGCGGCTATGCGCGAAGCGGTGCTGCGCCTGGCGCCTGCGGCTGACCACCTGCTCGTCGATGCCATGCGTCTCGACTGCCAGCAGCCGCAGATTCCGATCATTCATGGCGATGCGCTCTCGGCCTCGATCGCGGCGGCGTCGATTCTGGCGAAGGTGGAACGCGACCGCATGATGTGCGACTGGGACGCAGTGTTTCCCGCCTATGGGCTGGCTTCGCACAAGGGATACAGCACCCCGAAACATCTGGCCGCGCTGCGCGAGTTTGGGCCGACGCCGCTGCATCGGCAGTCGTTCGCGCCCGTGTGGCAAAACCCGGTGCCGCAGGAGGCCTTTGCGTTTATGGACGAGAATGTTCCGGATGAGGTAAGCCCTGAGGATCTGGCTGGTTAGGGCGAGCAAGTAAGATTTACATATGTTCCTGCAGGAACATTGTTGACAGTTTTGTACATACATTAATATAAGCATCTTGGGACGTATGACAAAGACGTATGACAAATAAGAAACGAGCTGGGAGCAGGAAGAATGTGCGGCGTTCCACGAAGTCATCCCCTGTCGGAGCGCGGCGCAGGTCCAGGCTGTCGGTATCGGGCAAGGAGTCAAAGCGGCATCCGGTTTCGATGGGGGAAGTGCTCGAATACTATAAGCCGCTCAAGAAGCCGGTCACGCTCCGGCTGGACGCAGACGTGGTGGCATGGTTCAAGCGAGATGGACGGCGTTACCAGACGCGCATCAACGCCGCGCTGCGGCGGGTGATGGAGCGGGAGATGAAAGCGGAATAGGGCCGTCCCCTTGCGAGCAGTTCCCCGACGGCGGCTCCCGTGTCGTCGTAATTACAGTCGAATACTCGGCTTCCGGAAAGCAGGTTCCTCAGCGGTCTTTCAGACCGGTTCGGAATGACAAGGATTGTTACGGGTTGAGGGTGGAGTTGAGGTCGTTGAGCAGTTTTGTGTTTTTCTCCAGAGCGTGCTCGAGGATTTCTTCTTGTTGTTTGGCTGTCGGCCAGTCCTGGGCTTCGACGGCTTCGGTTAATCCTGGCAATTCCAGGTGGGCGTAGGTGAATCTTGCGCCGTAGAGGATGTGTTTGAACCAGGGGCGGCCGGGGATGCCGCCGGGGTTCAGCCAGTTGCGCTCGACTTGCATCATGCCGTGATTGATGGCGAGCGCGAGTTTCGGGTCGATGGAACCTGCGGTTAATTTGGCTTTTAGGGATTCGTTCAGTCTTTTTCCGGCGGCTTCGAAGGCATCGATTTCTTTTTCTACTTTGCTCAGGTCGAGTTGAGTTGAGATCTTGGAAGCTTGCGTGGGTCCATCGTCTGAAACGATTGCTTGGTGGAAACTCCCGGATGGGCTGCAGGTTGCGCACGCAGGCATGGGGTCCTTCGACTGCGTGGCGGCTTCGCTTCGCGACCCCGCCACTTCGCTCAGGACGACAGATTTATTTTTGGTTGCTAGCTCTTGCACGAACTGGCGGACGTTTGCGGCGTAGCTGGCGAAGTCGAAAGGGAGCAGGTCGGCGTTGGCCAGGCGCAGCGCAGTTACACCCCAGAGTTGGCTCATCAGCGTGTGGTACTTGTAGCCGGGGTCGCCGAAGTGGTTCATCCAATAGAAATCGTCGTAGCCGGAGTGGTAGACGCCGTAGTCGCCTTCGAATCCCAGGCCGATGACGGGCATGCCGATGAAGTTCAGGAACACGGTGTGGTCGCTGCCGCTGCCGATGCGGGTGTCGGCCAGAGTTGTGTTGGCGACGCCGGAGTCGAAGGGGCCGGATTGGGTTCCGGCTTCTTTTTCGCGGGCTATGGTTTCTTTCCAGGCGGCGTAGAGACTCTTGCCGGACGGATCTGGATTCTGCAGCGTGCGCGTGGTTTCTTCGAGCATGGGCGCGAGCGAGGCGACCGCCTGGCCGTGAAAGTTCGGGCCGGATGTGGCTTCGTCGACGTTGATGTAGGCGACGGCTTTGGCACGGAGTTCATCGGCGAATTGTTCTCCCCACTCGGTGGAGCCGGTGAGGCCGACTTCTTCGCCGTCCCAACTGCAGACGATGATGGTGCGGCGGGGGCGCAAGCCTTCTTTCCCGAGTTGGCCGAGGGCGCGCGTGAGTTCCATCATCGAGGCGGTGCCGCTGGAGGGATCGACGCCACCGAAGACCCAGGCATCGCGGTGATTGCCGAGCACCACCCATTCGTCGGGTAATTCGGCGCCGCGGATACGGCCTTCGACTACGTAGTAGGGCTGGGTGCCGTTGTCCATCTCGATCTTGAGATGGACCTTCACACGCTCACCGCCGAGGTGATATTGGAAAGGCAGTCCGCCTTGCCAGTTTTCTGGTGCGACGGGGCCGTCCATGTTCTCGAGCAGAGGTTTGGCGTCATGCCAGGAAAGCGGCAGCGCCATAATTTTTGGCGCGGAGGTGGCTTGCTCGATCGGAATGCGTTTCGCGCCCGGTACCGATGCCCAGCCCGGAGTTTGCGGGTCGCCGGGGACCATGAAGTCGTAAGTGATGGCGCCGCGCTGAATTTTATATTCGGGGCCCCAGGGGCCCTCGGGATCGACTTTGCCTTTTTTGTAGCCGTCTTCAGCGGGATCGCTGTAGATGAGGATTGCGGCCGCGCCTTCGCGCTGTGCGGTGAGAGCTTTGAATCCGCGATAGCTGTAGGGATTCGAATAGCGGACGAGAACAATTTTGCCTTTGACGGTGATGCCGTTCTTGCGCAGAAGGTCGTAGTCTTCGGGATTGCCGCTGTGAGCGTAAACCACGGGCGCGGTGACTTCGCCGGAGATCGACATGCCGAGCCAGGCGCCCGAGATTGCGGGATTCTTGGAGTCATCGTCGCCGGCGAGCGGGGTCTCGCGCAGTGCGGCGGTGTAGTGCGTGGGCGCGATCATTTCCAGCGAGGCGGACTTGGGGTTGGTGCCGTAGACGTCGTAGCGGCGGATGATGACGTCTTCGAGGCCTTGCTTTTTCCATTCGTCGCGAATGTATTCGGCGAGTTCGTTGTTGCGCTTTGATCCGGCGACGTGGGGCTCCTGGGTGAAGATGCGGTGCTGTCGGCGTTCTTCATCGGGGCTCGGGATGGATTTGAACTTGGCTTCTACCGCTGTTTCGTGAGCGGAGGAGGCGGGCGTGAAGCCGAGGATGGATTGGGCGTTCGCGGAGCTGAGTGGCGAGAGTGCGATGAAAGCGAACAGGGCGATCAAGTGTTTCTGGTGCGTGGATGTTTGGCAGCTCATTCGCACCACATGCTAACAGGTGCTGTCAGGGTCGAGCACATGCTGTCATCCTGTCTCTAACGACGGTGGCGCGTGTCAAGCGCTTTTGTTCGACACGCAGGCGTTGACGCTTTTGGTTTTTCAGAAGCGCCATTTCGCTCTTCTTCGAAAGGCTTTGTACTTTCCCAGA
>Ga0307476_10000048_pt1 | contig 129300 bp, 126 predicted proteins | sample atmos_gasesECM2C_2_FD_203314 | JGI IMG/M metagenome (GOLD analysis project Ga0307476, IMG submission 203314) | Hardwood forest soil microbial communities from Morgan-Monroe State Forest, Indiana, United States - atmos_gasesECM2C_05 | ecosystem: Environmental > Terrestrial > Soil > Temperate... | reverse complement strand
ATTTCGTAACGCCTTCTCCGCAACTACGACCCCAACCACTGTTGAGTTTTCCTTTCGTGGTGCCGGGCATTGTGACAATAAATGGCGCATGGGATTTTATAGTGAATCACCGAGGTCCCGATCCGAGTTACAACGTCAAGATGCTATTCATTGATTTAATCAGACAAAAACAGCTAGCAACGAGTGGTGGACCGCTCACCGGGCCAGATTTAGATAGTTTTCAAATGATCCGTAGATTTCCGGAGATTGATCCCAAGGGGCACTCAAGTAATTTCGCGATTCAGTTTTTATGGACCCCTCCTATTGTTGATCACGAGCATTACGACATCGAAATAACGTGGCGGACTGGCAGCGTACACGAGGATTTGGAGATAGAAAGAGTTAATACCAAGTGGTTGTGGGCGATGCAGATTATAGACAGAGACACGAAGCAGACATTGGTTAATTGCAAAGACCCTGGGTTCCCACTTGGGCCTCCGGGAAACAAATCATGTTTCCCTGAAATGGTGCAGCCCGGAACTTAGGCTGTATTGCCATGCTTCGGTTTAATGGGATATACTATAATAACCCAAGCATGCCATTTGACGAACAGACCGCCAAGGATGCAGGGCAGAAGGGAGGACGCTCCCGCAGCAACAAGAAGCTCAGGGCCGCTCGCAGGAACGCCAAGAAGGGAGGCCGACCAGCCAGTCGCACCCTTGCTGAGCGCCTCCTGGAGCAGAAGTTAACGCCTCATCAGCTAGAGGCAATCAACAGAGAGTGGTATAGCAACAAGTTTCTGTTCGTCGGTGAGTCGCAGAGGCTATTTGAATTCTTCGAGGTCAGCGCCACTGTTTCCTTCTCCTCAAAGACCTGGTGCCGGAAGTCGGGTCGAATGCCAAAAGAGATTCGCTACATCGTAGGCAAGTTTCGCCTAGCCGCCCAATACATTCTCAGTGAAGTGAAGCCTCCTGCACCGCCAAAGGATTATGTGAGAGTTCCAGATCCTTATAGCAAGGGAGAATTGGCAGAGTGGCGAATGCGACACCCAGGCCATCCTATAGGAACGCCACCACCCCGCCGACAAAAGAAATACTTCCGCGATCTTCCGATGTACAACGAAATCGTCGGATACTTCAAAGACAACCCAAACATGACGACGCAGGATATCACGGAGCTTGGTGGCAACGCTACCGGGGCTGTCGCAGAAGAACTTCTGCGTTATCTACGTTTCCTCTCTAAGCTGTAGCCTACCCAGAAGGACTTCAGGCAGGCGCATTAAGGTGGAATTGATGGTTGTACAAGCAGGGTTCAAGTACAACAGCAAATACCTGTCGGGATTTGAGGTTAAACTCAAACCAAAAGGCGACGTGTTCATGTTCGTTTATGAGCGTGGGCACCGAAGAATGCATGTCTCCTATCATAAGGATGGACGGGTGAACCATAACACTGACCACCCAAATGAAAAACATGTTCCGGCTATGTGGGACTTCTGGGGCGTGATGGAGCCGCTGATCCGACATGAGCCTCCCGTACAGGCCATCGTAGGAAGGCAGAAGGTTGCGGTCACAGCGTGGGCGACAGAAGACATCGACAAAGCGGCATTGCCAGAATTCGTGCCGGAGCCCGATGACATTGTTGTGGAGCCTATAACCCCTACTGCGGGTTTCTCCATTAACATTATCAGCCCTGGCACTCCTGCTAGAAGCACTGGAAACCTGCGTGCACCTGTTCTAGCCCGTTACGAGCGAGGCACCAACCCCATTATAGAGATTGAAACATTTGATTGGCTGGCCCCACAAGCTCCAGCACAACGTCTGGTTAAAACGGTACTCATGGTTACACCTGAGAATGACGGTACATGGTTGCTCGAAGGTAAAGAACGGTTTAATACGTGGCAGGAGGCTGTAGCGGCTGTTATGAAGAAGAGTGGAGAACCTCATAAGTTGTCAGCTAGAACTGATGGCGGAATCAATCTCTACTGTCGTCGCCTAGAAGACGACCCGTTTGAACTCTAAGCTACCCAGAAGACACCTTCCAATTTCGTGGACACCCGCGACCAGAGGGCTGCGCTGGAGCGCCGGGCGGGGTACCTCAAAACTGTCCGGGATGAAGGCGTGATTCAGATGGCGACGGCAACAACAAGGCGAAACCTGACAATCCAGGGTCTACAGCTTCTTGGATATTCGACTCTTCACGCGCTCCGCAAATTTAGCGCGTTCGGCTCCTTCGATCTGGAGGTTGCGGAACACAAATTCGAAGTCTGCTTTGAGATCGTCGAAAATCGCGATGCATTCCTCGTCGGTCTTGCCATGAACGCCTATGCTCAGATGCTTATACAACTGACCGAGCGGATTCACGCCCCCCGGTCTTAGTGCATCTGGGATCCCGTCCGAGGCAACGCGGAGTTTCTCTTCGTACTGGACCTGAGTCTTGGCGTCAACGAGAGCTTCGATGATGTTCGCTTCTACGTTGTAAGTTTTTGCCAATTCGACCACCACATCAATGAGTTCGTCGGTCTTGTCTTCTATCACTCTGCGCATGTAGGCGACGGCACCAATTCCTAGATTGTGCGTTCGACACAATAGGCCCTCTTTGTAATATGACGCCGCGGAGCCCAAGCGCTTCTGAAGTTGTGAGTCTACGTCAATAGACGGCGCAGGAATCTGTCCGATCTTCTGCACAGCGCCGTGCTGCCACTCATTAATCGAGTAATATCCGCGAGGCGCAGGACCTAACTCTGGTTTTCGATGCCACTCGATTTTTCGATAAAGCACAATGAGGTATTCCTTGCCGCATAGATTACAAACATAGGAAACGGCTTGGAAATCTGGCGAAGTCCCCATAGTACTCACGGCTACGGTCTTGACCTGCGACCACGTCGTCTCTTTCTCGCATTCGCCCTCACACCTCCGTGAAATGGCATTTGGAGGCTCGAAACCGAGAATCTCCGCACGTGTATAGAGCGGCCAATCCTCAATGAACTCTTGTGGGGTAGGCATTATCACCACAGAATAGCTTGCCTCCCGATGACGTTGCAAAGCGATTTGTGATCGGGGGCAAACCGAATCGGCACAATTTGACACAAATCAAGGCGAATCGTTTGAAGGTGCCCTAACTTATTGAAAAATAGTGTGCCCTGAGAGATTTGAACTCCGACATCCCGGTTCGTAGCCATTTCGTGCTACACACCAGTCTAAGATCTTGGGCTGGGAAACGATGGTGTGCTGCGACGACCCGAGTCGAAGAAAATTCATTCAATAATTTTCTTGATTTCCACAAATGATCGAGAGTATCGTTTTGCCCAATCGGCGGGTAGGGTTCCCAGGCGCGATTCTCTGTTTGTCAGTAGGGTCCTTCTCGTCGCTTCCTCTGAAACGTGAATGGATTGCGCTTGCAAATCGCAGGCAAGCGCATCAGTGCGGACAAATAATCGCATGGGCAATCCGGCGTTTGCCGGACGGGGCCGGTCTGTTCATTTTCGTCAGGAGGAAGTTAAGATGATTCGTCTTGCCGGTGTGATCTCAATAGTTCTCGTTTTCGCCTCCTTCACTTCTGCACAAACCGATCCGATCGCTGGAATCATTCCTTTTTCGACTCGCGAGAACAACGTGGACCTTGCAACCGGTGCGATCACGCTTGAGATTCCGATCCGGAGCAAGGTCGGGAAGATTCCAGTTTCGTTTAACTTGGTCACGAACTCGAATGCATATAGGTACACAAATATCGATAACGATACGGTTTGGGCGGTTAGCTACGGCTTTCGCTTAGAGGCACCCAGCCTCCTCAGCTTCAGTCTGTTCGTGTCCACCCGCGTTGGTAAGTCGTGCGCAAACGGCGGTTCAATCGATTTGCAGGGCATCTCCATTGTTGATATGACAGGAGCATTACATGGTTTGCCAACGAGTTTCGTTATTAACGAGTGCTCGACTGCTCCGCTAAGCCCGACCACCACGACGGACGGTTCTGGATATACGCTCGTGGTTGCAAACCAAGCCGCTGGACCTTGGACACTCTATGACCCATCGGGGTTGAGTCTTAATCTTACAGCGGACACCGCGGAGTACGACCCAGATGGCGTTTCCATTTCCATTACCCGCTCCAGTTCACAAGGACCGCCATATACCACCACTGACACTTACAACGACTCGCTCGGGCAGACCGCTTTAACCGCAACTTCAACTTACAACAGCAATGATGTGGATGTTGGAGACGCCTACACATACGCCGGTACGAATAATCCGGCTTTCTCGGTGGAATATTCGTCTTTAAGTAACGAGTTGAATTTTGAATGTCCCGGAACTCTCGAGAGCGGCATAGGTTTCCCCCTCCCTACAATCATCACGACGCCAACCGGCGGCGAGTATACGATATCTTATGAGCCTAGCCCGGGAATCAGCGGAGATGTAACAGGACGAATCGCTGAAATCACGTATCCGTCCGGTGGGTCAATCACATATGCTTACTCAGGCGGAAACAGCGGAATCAACTGCACTTCGGGAGTGGTCCCAACCCTTACAGTCACCGTGAATGACAATAACGGGAACAGCAAGACCTACACCTATGTCAACTCCAATACCAGCTTCCCGGGGAGCGCCTTTACAGTCACCAAGACGGACCCGGCGGGAAACCAGACCGTTTACAGCTTTGACGCGGAGTACCAGACTCAAGCGGCGTATTATCAAGGCTCCGCAACGGGTACTCCCCTGAAGACGGTGACAACTTGCTATAACGGCAACTTCACCAGCTGCGCCACGCCAAGTACTGGACCTGCGCAGCCTTTTTCACAGACGGACGTGTACACGACCCTCAACGGATCTGCCACCAACCTGGTCGAGACCAAGTTCGATTCTTATGGCAACACTATCGAAGTGAAACAATACGATTTCGGCGTAACGTTGGGGGCTGCTCCAACTGTTAGCCCGCTCTCCGACACCCTGACATATTACGGCCAGTCGTGGAATGGTACTTCTTGCACCGCGTACCCCTCCGGCACCTACATCTACAACACGCCTTGTTACAGCTACACTAAGAATTCGGCAGGTGCCACCATCGCCCACACTCAGATTACCTACAGCAATACCGGTCACCCGACCTCGACCGTGAAGTGGACGGGCTCCTCATCGCTGACCAGTACAGCAACGTACAACACCAACGGTACGCTGGCGACGTCTACGGACGCGAATGGAATCGGCGCTTATACGTATGCCTACAACGGCACAGACGGCTGCAACAACTTGCTTCCTACCTCTGTTACCGTTAAAGGATCGGGCCTGCCTTCCGCGGGCTTGACTACTTCGGTGCAATGGAATTGTAACGGCGCGGTGCCGACGCAGACCACTGACCCCAATCAACAGGCGACCACCTACACGTACAACGACCCGCTTTGGCGTATCACGTCGATGACGGACCCGGTGGGAAATGTGACGAATTACAGCTACCCAACCCAGACTACGTTCGAAACCGCGATGAACTTCAACGGCACGGTGTCAACATCCGATACGCTGATCACGACCGATGGTTTGGGCCGTAAGATTTTTTCACAAACGCGCCAAGGCCAAGGAAGCTCGCTGTTTGATACCGTCCAAACGACTTACGGTTGGTCCGCAACAGGGCCCTCTGTTACCACTACTGTGCCCTATTCCGGTACTCAGGCGGAGCCTGCTCCCAGCGGGACAGGCAGCACTACCTCTCAGGGCGATGCCCTGGGCCGGCCAAGCAGCGTCAGCAACACCGGGGGCGGAGTAGTAAATAACACCTATTCGCAGAACGACGTGCTGTCTGTACTCGGCCCCGCACCCACTGGAGAGCACACGAAGCAGACGCAGACGCAGTATGACGGTCTGGGCCGTGTGACTTCAGTCTGTGGAATCGAGAGCAGCGGTGGTGCCATTTGCGGCCAAGTCACCGGCAGCCTTAGCGGCGTGGTCACTACCACGGCGTACACCTCGGCTAGCGGAAGCCAGACTGTGACCGCAACTCGCGCCTCGCAGTCACGGAGCAGCGTGGTCGATGGCGTAGGGCGCACCACACAGAAAGTAACGCCAGAGGGTGGGACGTGGAATTACTACTACGACTCTTATAGCTCTTGCCCGTCGGGGTACACCGGTCTATCCGGGCAATTAACGGCCATTAAGGACCCCAACGGGAACCTGCTGTGCTACGCCTATGACGCTCTGAACCGGGTGGCGGGAGTGAACGCGAACGGCACGACATGCCGCTGGTTCTACTATGACAACTCGACCGGCTATACCGGCACGGTCCCCACTGGGGTTACTCTGGCCAACCAATACGGACGAATGGTGGAAGCAGCCACCGATGGTTGCACTGCGGTAGCAAGCCACACCAGCGCCACATTGACCACGGACGAATGGTTCGCCTACGACAAAGACGGGAGACTGCTTAATTCTTGGGAACTGACGCCAAACTCGACGCAGTACTACAAAGCGGAGATGACTTACACAGGCCCATCACTCACGGGTGTGAACTTTGCCAGCCCGAGTCTCTCCGCATTCACCTACGACCTCGATGGAGAGGGACGCTGGAACGGGATGTTGGTCGGCTCGGCCACCGACGTGGCAGGCGTGACTTACAACGCCGCTGGGCGGCCGACGAAGATATCCATCGGTTCTGGTACCGACTACGACGGATACGCCTACGATCCCAACACGATGAACATGACTGGATGGACCTTCCAAGTAAATTCCGTACAAGAAACGGCGACCATCACGCCAAATCCCAACAACACAATCAAGTCGGTCGCGATCACAGACGGCTTCAATGCGGACGGGACGATAACGTGCAGCTACAATAGCGGACTTGTGACCGGCACCGGCTACGACGACTTAGGACGGTTGATCGGCCACAGTTGTACAGGAATCGGCGGCACGTGGGGCCAGTCGTTCGCCTACGATCAGTACGACAACATCACGAAAACCGGTAGCGGGTTGCCAAGCTGGAATCCCGGCTATTCAGCCACAACGAATCACTACACCTGCACCGGCTGCACAACAGGTTCGAACGGTAACGTCACCAACGACGGCACCAACGCCTACACTTGGAACGCCTTCAGCAAGATGGCCTCCGTCAATATGAGCGGGTCAGGATGTTCCACGTCGGGGGACTGCATCGTCTACGACGCATTCGGCCGTGCTGTGGAGTTTGACAATGGCTCGACCAAGACGGAAATCTGGTACAGCCCAATAGGCAAGCATTACCTGAACGGTACAACACCACTGTACGGATACGAAGCGGCTCCTGGTGGCGGAACGATTTTCGGTAGCACCTACATGCACAAGGACTGGATAGGCAATGCGCGTGTTATCTCCAGCGTCACCGCTTCCACTATCACTACAGACCGCGCGTTTGCACCCTACGGCGAGGTTTTCAACATCTTCGGCGGTACTGGACAGAGCGATATCATGTTCGCGGGTCTAGATCAGGGTATATTTGCCGGCATGTACGACACTCCGAACCGCGAGCTGCAAGGCTCACAGCAGGGACGCTGGCTCTCGCCCGACCCAGCTGGGTCCGGGTGGAACCAATATACCTATGTGACCAACCCGAACAGTGGCAGCGACCCTACGGGCCTGGGGGACCAGCCGGGCTCCAACTCGACTTCTTGCACTCTCTTGGGTGGTTGCATATCCCGCAGTAATGGGTGTATGGATTCGAGAAAGTACACGTGTTGGCTTGGCGACACTGGGGGACAGGCGGGCAGTGTTCAAGGGTGGGACGCGTTCGAGATCCTACAGCTGGCGTTTACTCCTACGGGTTACAACAAACTGTCTTCAGTGCTGGCCACATCCGTCGACGGCGAGATTCAATTTACCGAAATTACGAGCTACGACCCGATATACGGGAACACTGGTCTGTTGAGCCTTCTCTTTATAGGGCCAGGTGGCTATATAGGGCCACGCTATAGGAGTCGCGCAAAAAACTGGCAACAGGGGCCTGATCCATTAGCCATTGCGAGAAGTATGAGATTCGGTCTCGAGACGGCGATACCGACAGTCTGTGGCGGCGGCGTTTTTGGGTACGCAGGTAAGGGAGGCACCGCCTTTGGGGTAAAGGGGTTTTCAGGCGCAATTTACGAGTGGGATTCTAATAACGGAACGACAACCGGGACACTGAAAGAGGCGGGGGCCGGTGGCGTTGGCGTTGGATTCATACACAGCTCCAGCGGGCTTTCGGGGCTTGGTTATGCCGAACTTGGAGAGATCCCCGGCGTGGCCGATGCTGGCGCTGTGGGAGGCAACGGTTGGGCAGGAGGGTATGTGGAGGGCGGGCTGTTCGGCGCGGAGGTCGGCGGCGGCGCTTACGCCGACATAACTTCTGTGGCCGCATGTGATCCGTGGTGAACGTCATGTCATCCGTAGCGTTAGGGCCTCTTCAGCATACTCGTCCTTCGGTGGGAGGCGGCTTGTTGTCAATCGGCATTGGCATACTTGGTCTCATATACATTTTGGTCAATCTGCTAGCAGGCAAAGGGAAGAACGTTAGTAGATGGAAAATAGTTTTTGGTGTTGCGGTTTTACTGGGTTTCGTAGCTACCGGGATTATGCAAGTGTTCGCGGCTCGCTAACGAATATGATGCGCCTTGGTACTCGCATAGTTGGACCGGAAGTAGATTCTTTGGTATCGCCGGACACCGAACCGCCGCTCGTCGCAGCGCCCCGTGTGCCCTTTCATCGGCGAGGGTTGCCGAGGTGGGGTCTAGCGGTCGCTGCCGTTTCTTTGCTCATCATGTGGCAATGCGGCGCCGGTCTCATTCGGGCCCGAAGGCTAGCTAATGCGGCGGTCGAACATTTTCATCAAGAGTTGAATGCTGCCCGATATGACGAAATCTTTCGAGAGGCTGATCCGGGATTTACGGAGGGGAAAACGGAAGAGGATCTGGTGAAATTCCTGCAGACGATCCACACAAAGCTCGGCGAAGCTGGTGCTGTTAGGCTTGTCAGTATCCACGTAAACGCTACTGCGAACGGCCGTCTTACAACTGCCCGATACGAAGCGACGTTTGCTCGGGGGTCAGCGGTAGAGACATTTACGTGGATAGGGGCGGACAACACATTGAGGCTGTACGGTTATGACATCCGGTAGAGCGCCGATTCTACAAGGCGAACGGGCGACGCGCAAACAACCGCACTCCGCAGAAAGGGGGCTGGCCCACCCTTGCCTCGCCACTGCACCGACTGCCCCGTCCTCGCGTCCTTCGCGAGGGTCGCTACGATGCGGTGGGCACCCCTCAGTTTGTAACGCCGGTCAGTCCCGCCAGCGCCTCCCAATGCCTCGGATACGGGCGGCGTCGGCCTGCTGCAACTTGTACTTCAGAGTTTTCTCGGATGATTGCATTGGCGGAATTCACTTAGCCCCAGGACCAATGCATTCTGCGATGCCGAGCCACCGATGAGTCTATCCCCAGGGTCGAACTCTATTCCCAGCGAAACGTCTGGAAAGTCGCAGGGTTAAGCGTATTGAAAGAGCAAGGCGCATTGATCTGCATGGTTCCCTGTTGTGGCTCAGTTTCGCCAAACGTGGAAAGGTAAGTCTCTGTGGACGTTTCGCCACTTACGTAGTTGCTGGACGCGCTCTCGTTGGTCACGCTGCCGGAAGGCGATTGCGGCACGACGATAGAACCCGTCGGCTGGGGTGTAGCTGTTCCAAGTGGCACTACATAATTCGGAAATTCCGCATCTGTTCCGTTGTTGGAAACATACGGTCCCCATTGATTTGTGCCTGAATATGACATTTAGTAGCGTCGTCTTTCTCGCGTCTGTTTATGAAAAGCAGCCGTATTCTGCCCCGGTACGTAAATGCCAGATTGTTCTGGTTGGGGTGGGCGAGGGCGTCTGCTGGCTATCGCGCCTTCGGCCAAGGCAATGAGTCTCTTCAACTCGTTTATCTGTTGCGTGCATTCAGTAAACGAAAGCGTATCTACCACAGGATTGTAATGCGCGACGATTTGCGATAGTTCTTCTCTGAGACTCATTACACTTCCTCTTCCATTTCCGTTCTCGTCACTTCTTGGCCTTTGTAGACCTTGCCATCCAGCAAGTATTCGTCCGTCGCTCTTATGTAAGTGGGATTGACAATCTGTACTCCGTCTGCGAATGTGACGGTGACTTTCCCTTTGTATCGCTTTTCAAGCTTCTCTTCGACAGGGGTGTTTTTCACTAACTCGGGGTAGGAATCACCCAAGATGTCTGAAATGAATGCGCTTCGCATCACCGCCGAAACGTGCTTCACTACATCGCGCGAAGGCTTTGTGTCCCAGCTAATCTCGTTCATCAGTTGATTCTCTAATGAATTCGTTCTTACGTCTTTAAGTTCGTCAAATCCGAAAGCAACATCAAGTTCGTCGTATGGTTTAACCACGGTTCGCTCCTTTCATGGGCGATTCGTCAAATTGATGCGCAGGGGTAGTCATTTCGTCCCGCCAGCGTGCCATGACTTTTTGCGATTCAGGTTGCGGATTCGTTCTCGCCATTCTAGCCAGCAGGAACGCCCTACGCTTCTCATCTTCAAGCTCCTGAAGGTTCAATCGGCCCCTGACGTCAGCTCTTTCTTTGCGCTTGGCGTCTAACGCCTTCAGTTCCGCCTGTTCTGGCGTTTCTCTATGCTCAGGCATCGGTCTCGGCGGCAGTACGCCTTTGTCTATCAAAATGTCTCGTATTTCGTCACGCATGTGTATACTCCCGTGCGGGCAACGTCTCCCTCAGTTGTATTGTTGAACCCCATCCATAAAATTCGTCCCAACTCTTTGCGATCCTAACCTCGACGCCGTTCTGCTGAAGATAATGCAGCATCGCTAGGCAGAACTCCTCTTTCCTGTTACCCAGCAAGAAGTCTATGACGTGATGAAGTTTCTCACTCGCTCGTCTGTCTGTCCCAGGCGGTATTCCTGTAGCAAGAATTCTGTCCAGCCCCTCAAGCGTTAACACAGTTTCGCCACTGACTGTTTTGTCTTCAGCAGGCGCATGTTGTCTCGCCAGCGTCTCCAAATCGTTTACAGATTTGAGTGCAGCATCCAGTTCTAATCTGGCCTGAACGGTAGGCTCTTTCATGCGCTTGTGAGCGGTTTCGGCTCTAGCTAATCGCTTCTTCGCTTTGACCAGTCTGCGCGTGATGTTGCGAACAGGGTCATGATCGTGTTCACTCCAGCATCTTGACACGACCATATACGAAATATTCAGCCTCTCAGCGACACTTGCAAGAGTGCAACCTGAGGCTAACAGCTGATACGCCTGATCTCTCTTGTGTACGTTGCTCGGGTTACATAATGTGCACTGATTCATGTCAACAACTCCCACACTTGCAAGCTCCCTCGCACATCTCGCACCTGTCGCAAACGCTACCTTGGCATTTGGAACACTTCTTCATATACGACGGTACGACGGAAGGAGGCGGGGTGTAATCCTTACCCAAAGTCCCGATAAATCGAGTTAGTTCGCTAAGTCTTACCCTAGACACTCCCTGTCTTTTCTCTATTGCCAGACCGTTCTTTATCCAGTCGTAAACTGTACTTTGGCTCATCTTTGTGACTGAGCAGATATCCTGCACGGTCATGAGTGGATCGCGTCCTAGGAACGTAATTACATCGTCTACTTGGAACATATTGGTTTAGTAACATATTGGAATTTCTTTCCAGAGTCAACCCGTTGAGATAATAATAAATCTAGATTAATGAACACATTGAGAGGACATATTGACTTTTATAAAATATAAATGTGAGGTACTTAGCGGCAAATGCTGGTGTACTTACTACTTAACCGAGGTAACGGCAAGGCGTATATCGGGCAACACGCGGGGTATGATCTCAAGAAACGATGGAATAGCAAGCTAAGCAACGTCAAAGTAAACAGTCATTTCCACAAGGCTATTCAGAAGTACGGCCCAGCCAATTTCAGTAGACATATTCTTTGCTACGCATCCTGCCAGCGAGAACTGGACCTTTTGGAGAAACTGTGGATTGCTGCTTACAGGAGTACGGACCCACGGTTTGGCTACAACCTGCAATCCGGTGGACGGCGATGGAAAGGGGAGTATTCCAAAGAGGTCAAAGAGGCAATCAACAAAGCAATACGTGAAGCATGGGCCAAAAAGTCAGCGAAAGAGAAATGGGAGTTTTCCTTCGGGTGCAAGCTCAGGTGGCTGATGCGGACGGAATGTGAGCGCAGGCGCATCACGTCTCCAATGTGGCACACTCCGCGTGGACCCAGAACAGCATGGAATAAGGGATTGAAGGGATACCGTGCAGGCCGACCCTCTCCGATGAAAGGAAAAAAGCTTGGACCACAAAAGAATCCATGTCGTCACAGGACAGAGGAACACAGGCAAAGAATCAGTCAAGGACTCCGCCGATATCACCGTCAACGTCGCCGACAAGCGAAAGGTTGAAGCGGTGCGGCGGCAATTGAAAGAAGCACTGAGGGAGCTGGACCTGGTGGAATTTGAACTGAAAGGAGGGTGCGGATGGTAGCAGGTTTGAAACAACGTCAAAGTAAACAAATCGAGATGATCGCAGTGGACAGTAGCAATATCCAGAGCATCGGATACAACGAAAAGACTGCGCGCCTGTTTGTACGATTCAGGGATGGCGGGAAGCTTTATTACTACGATCCGACGCCAGCAGTTGTTTATCTGGGACTGCTGCACAGCCAGTCGAAGGGTAGCTACCTGCACACTCAGGTTATTCCGTTCTTCCGGTGTACGCGAGCTAGCGAGAGTGACTTAACAAAGGAGGCATGAAATGGAAATTAATATCAAGGTGGATCTTGGATACGATGAAAGACGGGACAAATTCTTTTTGGCAGATTTTGAAGTGGTTAAAGCGGACGACCAGACCGAGAAGGCTCCCCAAAAGAAATCGGCCCGGCAGCCCGGTTCCCAGCGCGAATGCAAGCAGAACGGCTAGTGGGTGTACCTTTGACGCATCAACTGCGGAATCGCGTACAAATCGAGACGAATTAGCTGGAAATGGCTTGTAGGCGGAAAATGCTAAATCGTACAGTCTACTGAAGTAGACACTAGCCCGGCGCTCGGTGGGGATGAGTCTATTGTTAAGCTATTGAGTAGCCTGTGAATATCTTTTGCAAGCTGTGTAACCTAGTGATAACGACGGAAATAAACACGAAGATATTCACAGCAAAGTAATAGATAACGGTAGGTAGGTAGAGCGGAGGTACTTATAATGTTTATATAAGTTACGTGGCTACAGGCTAAGTAGATTAACTACACTGTCGAGAGGAAGGTAACTACAATGGGACAGAACAAAGCTCAGAAAGCAGCAACAGCACGAGCCAAGAAGACTACTGCAGCAGTTGAACCCGCAGCAGTAGCCGAACAGCCAAAGCCTGAAGTAAAGGCAACTGCACCTGCTACTCCTGCACAGCCGAGCAAGCAGCAGACGACCATCGAGAAGCTGACTGTTGCTCTACGGGAACAGCGACAGATCGAAGTCGTAGCCTCAATGCTGACGCAGGATGGCAAGTACATCAACCTGCTGATCGGCAAGGAGTGGCCTGTGATTCAGATAGGCGCTTCTGGCGGGATCGTGTTGCCGCAGATCAAGTCATACCCGAAAGCGTTCGAGGCGGCTCTTCAAGGCGATAAGCTGCTGACCAGGCAAAACGAACGTCAAGCGAAGAAGGCTACTGCTACAGCACCCGCACAGCCAAAGGCTCCGGCAGCGGAAAATCAGACAGCGTCAGCATAGGCGCGTTTCATCTAGAAAGGAGGTCACCAAGATGGAACACGTCATGCACGTCATCGAGGCCGTATTAGCTGTGTTCGGGGCGGGGAAGTTCTGCCACGAAGTTTTCGAGGTGGCACATCATCTCGTCAAGCTAGTCCGCAAGTAAGAGCAGGGACGCCAGGCCCATACAACTGGGTGGCGTTTCTGTCTGGGCTCAATCTGACTTCTTCTGCTTAGCCCAGCGTTTCCGTTGCGCGTCGGCAATCTTCTTCCTGGCTTCAGCAGACATAGGCTTACGTTTCTTCCTAGTTCTAGGTGAACTGTCACTTCCTTCCAACAGATCAGCTACCCTCTGTAGTCTTTCGATCTCCTTACGTACTTCCAGCAACATTTCTTTAGTGTTCATGGCGGGAGAATATCACAAACTAGGTGTAAACCAGAACAGAAGACGGAAGGAGTAGCGCTCGTCCTGATCACTAGTGTCTACTTCAGTAGACTGTACAACGTCGCGACAGCATGTAAGAGTGGACTATGTTCCAAAAATAGCGCGGCCACCACTGGCTGCGCTTTTTGTTAGGGCACATTTCGACAAATCGACAACCAAGCTGTGAAAAGAGGGCAAGCGCGTGAAAAAACCTCGTGGCATGAACATCAAGAACTCAAAAGACCGGGGAGCATGGGCGGAGATGTGTTTCGCATTGCGGGCCATCGAGGAAGGACTGCGCCCGGCCAGGCCCTGGGGAGAGCCGTCAGGATACGACTTCCTCGTGCACCACAAGAGCACGCGAATTTTCCGCGTTCAGGTGAAGTCCACCATCTACAAGATGGGACGCTGCTATCACTGCACCATCAGAACCCGGAACCGCCCTTACAAGAAAGATGCGTTTGATTTCGTAGCCGCGTACGTCATTCCCGAAGACGTTTGGTACATCCTTCCCGAAAAAGTAGTCCGCGGCATGTCGACCGTCGGACTGTATCCGGCCATGGCAGGCGCGAAATACGATGCGTACAAGGAAGCCTGGCATCTGCTGCGCGGAGAGTCGCCGGGCCTCGTTGATCGGATTGAGGCTTGCGCGGAGGAGCATTGTGCGGCGCAGAACGAAACGGAGTCGGGGCATCGTGAGAACGCCTTGAAGCCACAGAGGGACTGTGTAGATTTGCAGGGATCCTTCGACTCCGCATGCGGATTCGTGAAGCGAATCCGCATGCTCTGCTCAGGATGACAATGGGGATTGGCCCGGCAATGGAGCGGGAGATGCGGCGGCCGGCTCCAGTGCTCCGCTGCAGTAGGGGCAGAACTTGTCGGCTGGATCCACGCTGCGCTGACAGTGGGGGCAGATGGGGCGCAGGCGGGCGCGGCAGCGGGGACAGTAACTGAAGCCGGACTCGATTTCGGCGTCGCATTGCGGACAGTGGGCGGAAAGCGGCTTGCGCAGCACGAAATAGAGGACGATGCCGAGGCCGTTGGGGACGAAGATGGCAATGAGGGTCCACAGCAGGCGGCTCATGCCGCGGCGGCCGGCGTCCTGGTTGATGTAACCGATCAACACGGCGTAGCAGCCGAGCACGGCGCCGCAGAGGATGCTGAGGAGGCAGCGAATGGGAAGCGGAGGGCCTTTGGGATCGTGGCCTACGATGATCACAATAAGCACAGTCATGATCACGAAGACGGCTGCGAATAAGTAATAGGACCAGGGCGCAAGGATGCGGATCTCGTCTTTGGTTCGCGTGGAAGGTTGATTGACGTTTGTCATAAATCTCCTGAGTGCGTACTTCTTGCTATTGGTTCGACTAACCCCGGTAAGAACCAGGGTGATCCGCCAGATGCTTATGGCTATCCTTGGCCAGCAGCGCGATTGCCGCCACCAGGGCCGGCATCACACAGAAAACAAGAAACCCTAGTTGCCAGACTGAGGAAGCCAACTGCGCTCGAGTGCCCAGCCATTCACAACCAAACCACAAAGCGACTGTGCTGAGCAGCGCGCACAGGGTTACGGCCGTACAACTGACCGCAACCAGCCACATGCGTTCTCGTTGGCGCTGCAATTCCAGGGCGCGGCGGCGCACTCTGCTCTGCGTGGTCGAGACCAGGCTGCGCCCGGCGGCGACTGGAATGGCGCGCAAGCGGTGAATTGCCTCCGCGGCGTTTTCAGCAAAGGTGCGGCACGAGGCACAGGTTTCCAGGTGCGCTGCCAACCACGCATTCGACGATGATCCGTCGGAAAGACGATCAGAAAGGCGATCGGCGGCGGAAAGCGTTTCGGGAGCGGCTGATGCGATCAGACGTCGCGCCCGTTCATGCGCGTCGTTGTTGTGGGTGCTGTTCACAGCGGCGCTCCTTTTAACCACGGTCCGAGCGCGCTCAGACCGCGGTAAATTCTGGATTTCACAGTTCCCAAAGGCACGTGCGCTACGCTTGCGATCTCTTCGAGCGACATGCCTTCCTGAAAACGAAGCACCAGCGCTTCGCGATATTCCGCGGCGAGATGTTGCATACCAGCGGCGATGTATTCGTTCTGCTCACGCTGCAGAGTCAGATCGAAAGCCGAGGCGCGTCCGGTCTCTGGCGGGTCGAAGGGCGCGGCGTCCTCATTATCTTTGTCCTTATTCATCAAACCGTCGAGGCTGGCGGGCTGTTTGCGGCGCATATGATCGATGGCCAGGTTGCGTGCAACGGTGAAAAGCCATGTGCTGAATGCATATTTGTCGTTGAACTGGTGGCCGCGTTCCAGCACGCGGATCCAGGTTTCCTGGAACAGGTCTTCCGCGAGTTCGCGGCGCCCGGTCAGGTAGACAAGGTAGCGGAGCAGGCGATGCTGGTATTGCTCGATCAGGCGGTCGAGCAAGGCAGGATCTCGACGCCGAAGCCCACGAGCGATCTCCGTGCTTTCTTGTGCCATCGAGCTTTCGAAATAGAAAGCGGTCGCGTTCATACTATTCATTACATACGGAGGTGGGGAGAAAAAAGACGCAAGCGATCGGGAAGATGTCGCAACCGATCTAAGGCATTGAAAGGAAACGAGCTGGTGGCGCGGGTTTACGATTCAACAATCTGACTGTGACAAAGAAGGGACGGCTTGCGCCGTCCCCTTGCAGCGTTGGGGGGTGGAACAATTGTTTGGATTTCCGGGACGGCTTGCGCCGCCCCGGAAACCGCGACGGGGGAGGCCCGCGCATCCGAAGAGTGCTTCCTTCGGAATGTTTCAGAATGCAATTCGGTTAGTAGCGGCCCTGATCGACCCACAGGCGAACCTGGTCTTCAACGGAAAACCGGCTGGTGGGCGTGCCGGCAAACTTTGACTCCAGAGCAAAGGCGTGCGCTTCCAGCGGCACCGAAAAATGAATCTTGGTCTGTACGAAGCCGCGCACGAAGATTTCGCTATAGCGCTCCAGTCCCAGAATTTCAAACTGGACGGCATGCACCAGCCCGTGAAACAGGGAGCGCTCGGTGATTTTCTCGTTGAACACCACCACATCGAGAAAAGTCAGGGAGTGCATGTGCGTGACCTCGGGCAGGTTCACGAATCCCATGGCCCTGTACTCCTCATAAAAAGACGGATTGGGCACGCGTGCTCCCTTGAGTTCGACAACCCGCACGCGATCAAGCATTGCCGCCGAAAAATACGGCCACATAAGGGCTTTTTCGTGATTGCTCAGGGGCACAGCGGAAGGCAGGTAGTGTTCGCGCTGCTCCTTGAAATAAACGGAAACCCGCTTCACCGCTTCAACGATCTGCTCTTCCGTGACCTGAGTGAAAGCCTCGGAAGCGGCCTCGACGGCAGGAATTTTCTTTTCGATGGAGGAGTAATACTCACTCAACGCCGCCGCCGACTGCACCGACTTACGCAAAATATCGCGCTGCCCAAACCGCGCCAAATCCTCCGCCGAAAACCGCAACCGCAGCTGATGAGTTGCGCAATGGGCGCTTAGCAGTTCGAGCTGGGCGTGCTGAAGTTCTGAATTCATCTGAGCGATAGACAGTCTATCCTCAGGGTTTTCCCATGAATACATCTTGATCATCAACTCCTGAAAGACCGCAGAAGGGGCCCGAATCTTTATAATTTATACAGCGTTATGTTTACGATGTCAACATAATTTCGAAGGAGCACACTTTGGTAACATCGCGGGAACCGGCGACATCTATTCTCTGTACATCGTTATATTTACGATGTATACATAATCATTCGAAGGGTGTTGTTCCTGGGAGGAAGCACGTGCCGCGACGACCGGACCCTGACCTGGAAGGAAAGATCCTGGATGCAGCGCAGAAGCTGTGGAAAAAGGGCGGGGAGAAGGCGCTGACGATGCGGACGGTGGCGCGAGCGGCGGGAACGAACACGCCGGCGGTGTACCGGCGCTTTCGCGACCGGGACGACATTCTCCGGGGGCTGATGCAGCGCATCCGGATGGAGCTCGCGGCCACGCTGGATGCAGCCGGCTCTGCGGAAGAAGGTTGCGAGCGGTATCTGGACTTCGCGCTGAACCATCCCCGGGAGTACGAGTTGTTTTATCAGCACAATTACGAGCTCTATTACTCGCCCCGCGCCAAGCGCGGCGGGGTCAAGGTTGTTGGCCAGCCGGCGAAAGATGCGATGCGCCGAAAGCTAACACAGAAGCTGGGCGGATCACCCGACGATCACGAGCGCGTGCTTACGGCGTTGTGGATGACGGTGCATGGTTCGGCGATGCTTTTGATTGAGAAGACCATCCGGCCCGAGGATGCAGAGGAAGCTCGATCGGTTTTTTCGGCAACGGTGGCGGCACTGCTGCACGCGGCTGATGGCCTGTGAGGGTGAGGGGAGCTACGGAAGCGCAAATGAGAATACATCGCTTCCGGCGGCAATCGCTAAATATTGCTTCCCTTTGATTGCGTAAGCCATCGGAGAGGCGTGGATCAGTTGACCAACGTGGAAATGCCACAAAGGCTTGCCAGAGTGTGCCTCCAGAACCACGAAATTCTGGGCATCGTCTCCGTAGGCAATCATCCCCGTCTCGGTTGACATCAGGCCGCCCCATCCTTTCCTCCGGCCAATCTGGAGTTCGCGCCATGAGAAATCGAGCGTGTTGAGATTGAAGGCATTGATGTACGTTTTGCCGGTGTCGTCCGCGTTTCGCAGCCCGGTTGCGTAGTAGGCAGTCCCTTCTTCGAAAGGCTTGGGTCTCGACTGAATAGTCGCGCATGCTTCAAAGGAACGGAAGTAGAACATGTGGGAGGCCGGATCGTAGCTTGGCGAGTACCAGTTCGTCGCTCCGCCATTGGCCGGACAAACGCGAACGCCCTGCTCGTTTGGAATCAGACCGGCGGAAATGGGGCGACCGTTCTCGTCAATCCCTTTCGCCCAATTCTGAGTGCTCATGAATGACCTGGCAAAAAGGAATTTCCCACTCGTCCTGTCGAGAATGTAGAGGAACCCGTTGCGATTCGCGGTCACGATCAATTTGCGTGGCTGACCTTTGAATTTCGCATCTACGATGACTGGCGTCTGCACCGCATCGTAGTCGTACAAATCATGCGGGCTGAATTGGAAGTACCACTTCAGCGCGCCGGTATCAGGATCCAGCGCGAGCAGGCAACTGGTGTAAAGATCGTCCCCGGGGCGCACGCTGCCATCGTAGTCTGGAGCCGGATTGCCGGTACCCCAATAGAGTGTGTTGAGTTCCGGATCGTAAGTGCCGGGCATCCAAGTGCTCCCGCCACCATGCAGATAACTGTCGCCAGGCCAGCTCTCGTTGCCCTTCTCGCCGGGTCCGGGGATCGTCCAGAACCGCCATTTTTCCTCGCCCGTTTCAGCATCGAAGGCAGCCAGGAAGCCCCGCACGCCGGCATCACCACCAGAGACGCCGACGACGACCTTGTCCTTCACAATCAGTGGCGTGCTGGTTGCACCGTAGTTCCTGTTTCCGGTGGCATACGGTACTTCCCAGATCAGGTGGCCCGAGCGCGCGTCCAGACAGAGCAAGTGAGCGTTGTCGGTTTCCATGTAAATCCGCGTACCCAGAATCGCCACACCGCGATTGTGATGCTGTCCAGGATCGTCGACGAGCCCTGGTGATATCGCGCGAATGTGATGCCACAGTACCTTGCCGGTCTTTGCGTCGAGCGCATACGCATCGTTTGCGCTCGTGATGAACATGACGCCCGCAACGACTACGGGAGTAACTTCCAGTGGGCTAACTACTTGAGGATGAAATACCCACTGCGCCGCCAGCCGATCTACATTGCCGGGCGTGATCTGAGTAAGGCTGCTGTGGCGGGAGCCACTGTAGTCGCCGTTGTAGGAAACCCAGTTTTCTGCCGCCCGCTTCTGGAGTAAGTCGGTCTGCTGAACATTGATGAGTCCGTTGCTATCGTCTGCTGCCGTCGCGTGCTGGGTCGCCTCATCCGCTCGCCGTTTCGATGCTTGTCCGTACACAGTGCTTCCACACATCAGAAGGAGCAGGCAAGCGGCTGCCCCGAATATGAATAAATTACTAACGAACCGGCTGCTGATTCCTTGCCGTCTTGACATAGTGAAAACTACCACGCCTGCCGGGTAAATCATCGACTCGCCGACTCGGCTCGACGCGGACTCCTGCTGGCAATAATCAGAAAACTAACTATATCGTTCAATTCCTTAGGCGTAAGCCGTGTGGCATAGTCACGTGGCATCAGCGAGCGCTCGGTATAGTGCACATCGGTGACGTCGCTCCTGGCCAACAAATGAAAACGGCCGTCTTCGGTCTGCACTGCAAGCGTGAAGGCATCCTCGTTTCGCAATACACCAGTGATTCTCTTCCCCATGTTCGTCGTCACGGTTACAACCTGCGAAGAGGGCGCCAGAGGATTGTCGGGATTCGTGATGGCTTCCAGAATTGCATGCGCCGCGCGGGTCCGGCCATAGTTCGTCAAGTTCCGTGCGATGAATCCGCCTTTGCCGTGCATCAAGTGACAGTTATATCAGTAGGAATTCAGCCCGGCGAGGATTCACGGTTCTCCTCTCCTCACAGCAGTGTCGCTTCCGCATTCGAGCCGTTACCTCTTGAAAGAAAGAAGGCCGGAGGTAACAAGCACATAGTAGCGGAATAGTGAAAAACGATGGAGGCAAGTTACGAATCTTTACAGTGCGAGTCACTTTCTGGCGAATGACGCATCCAATATGGGGTAGGATGATTCAAATGTCCGGCGGAGGGTGCGTATGCGTGCCTCTGTTCTGCTTGGTTTCCTCCTCTGTTTTACTTTCAGCCTCTTCCCAGCGATTTCGCAAGATGCGGATGCCAAAGGTGGCGTTCGAACGCACATTGTCGGAATTGAAATTCCGTCCATTTCGAATGCCCCGTTCACCGCTAAGGTTCTCGTCACGTGGAACCGGCCACTGGTAGGCGGCGGTTCGGTATCGCGGAAATACTTCACGCAAGTGGCGCGCGACTCCGAGGGACGGGTGCGCCGCGAGACTCGTGAATTCATCCCCGCGGACTCCAACGCAGAGCCGCCTCTGCGTACCTTCACCTTCCTGGATCCGGTCACCAGCACGCGCACTGTTTGCAGGAAGTCCACGATGAAATGTATGACCGCCCTCTTCCAGCCGCGAGTGAATTTGTCGCAAGATGGCGGTGCGCTTTCGGGCACCGGCTCGAACGTCACGCGTGAGAACCTCGGCCAGCAGACGATGTTCGATCTGCCTGTCGTGGGAACGCGCGAGACCGTAACTGATTCGCAGGACAGCACGCGCTCGTCCGTCACGCACACGGATGTTTGGTACTCCTCGGATCTGCAGATGGATCTTTCGGTCGACCGCAACAATCCGGAGTCGGGGGAAGTCACTCTAAAGGTCATCGAACTTGCCCGGGGAGAACCTGATCCCTCGTGGTTCGCAATACCTTCTGGGTACCAGGTCATCGCCGGGGGGAGCAAATAAACAGAAGGCGATTCCTGTGGAGAGATACGATGCGTCACTTGGCCAATTTCGCTTCTTCCGTCGTCTTGGCGAGTTTTCTACTGTCTTTTCTGAGCGCTTGTGGATCGCATCAGTCTGAAGTCGTGACGGCTACCTCCGGAAGCGGCGGTGGCTCCGGCACATCTGGCGGAACTTCCGGAGGTACATCGGGTGGCACTTCAGGCGGCACATCGGGAGGGACGTCAGGAGGTGGCACGTCGGGTGGGTCTGGAGGATCCGGCGGATCGGGGGGCGCGATCGTCGGAACGGTTGGGGAGAATTTTGCAACGCCCGACTCTGCCGGTTCTTACGCTGCCGCGTCTCCATCATCGCCGTATCAGGGTGTTGTAAACGGAGGGCAATCGCGTGCCATAGTCGGTGCCAGAGTCTACGTGCTTCAAGTCAACTCCGGCGAATATGGCACCTCGTCAACTTCCTTGCTCACTTCTGCGACTGGCAACCCAGCCGACTCCATTGGCCACTACGCGCTTAGCGGCGAGCACGGCGGGTTCTCGATAGCGGGAAACTACACTTGTACCGCCGGCCACGATGTATATGTTTATGTTCGAGGCGGCAACAGCGGCGATGATGGACCAAATTCGGCGATTGGTCTTATGGCATCGCTCGGCGCCTGCCCGGATACTGGACACTTCGACAACACCGTGCCGTTCATTTTTGTGAATGAAGTAACTACTGTCGCCGCGGCTTACGCGATGTCCGGAATGGCTGCGGATGCGACTCACGTTGTAGGTTCTGCAAGCCCCGCTGTCTCGAATGGTTTTGCCAGTGCTGCAGACCTTGTCAGCGTGACCACGGGATTCGCAAACTCCAGGCCAGGCAGCAAGGTGCCGCAGACCAAGATTCACACGCTCGCCAACATCCTGTCGGCCTGCATTAACTCTGACTCACCGACCTCGGCAGGCTGCAAGACTTTGTTCGCGAACGCGCAAAGCAACGGTTCCAACGGAGTATTTCCGGAAGACACCGCCACGGCTGCTATCAACATTGCACGAAATACTCACGCGAACATCGCAGCGCTCTTTAACCTCCAACCAAAACTCTCAGCTCCCTTCCAGCCGGCTTTGGAATCCGCCCCGCCGGATTTCGATCTGGCCGTCGCTTCCGAGGATGGAAAACCCTCAGTCGCCTCAGTTTCATTTCATCCCTAGCAGCAATCGACGTTTTCTAGCAGGACTAGGACTCTTGGGGGGAAATTCAGCCGGCTGTTCTTCTTTCAGGCCAGGGGAAGATCGACGTGCCAACCCATCCGGCTGGCAGGTGCTGATTATGAACCTCTCCCCGCACCAAATCCTCTCCCCGGTCGCGAGGATCTGGCCTCCCTGAGTTCGTTGCAAATAGACTCCACGTTACTTGCAGACGGCTCCCGCATCGGTGGTGAATGTTCCATTCAACGAGTAGTGCCCATTCACCCCGATGGAAGGCGTAACGCGGTAAAACCAATCGAAAAACGCCAGTTCCTGGAGATGGTAGGTAAAGCCGTTGGGCATTTTCACAGCAGGCATGAGGGTGCCGGACAGTGGGTCGCCAACTTCATAGTTGCCCTGGCAGCCGACGACCTGACCGATGTTGCCCCAGGCAGGCGTGGGATTCGCCCCGGTGGGATCGTTGATCCATTCGCCATGCTCGTGCGCAAGCACAGAGGTGTCGGCTGTTCCTGCAAACAGCGTCTGGTTGCGCCCTTCGAACTCGCCGGTGCCATAGGTCTGGGTGCCGGTGATGTCGTGATAGCCCTGGATGCAGCAGTTGTTGATGTTGTCCGAAGTGCCGTCGGACATTACTGCGTTGTAGAACAGGAAAAACACAAATGTGTTGGGAGTGATGCCCAGGCTGGTGATGATTTTCCGCGCAATCGGGTCCCAATCGGAAATACTGACGACACCGAGGTCATTCGGCGGGTTGACGTTGCCTGTGTTAGTTCCGCACAGGCCGGAAAAGACAAATACGGTTCCATTGGTGGTGCCGGTGTTTCCGCTGGCAATGGTGACGGTCTGCAAGGGCATGGGGGTGATTCCCATCAGCGTGTGATAATTCACCGCGGTAGAAACCTCGCTCCAGAAATTGCCCCGCATAAACGCGTCAATGTACTGGGTATTGCCAACGGTGGTGGCGCCGAGCTTATACGTCACGTCGTTGAACAGAGGCGACTGCTCGGTGAGGCCCAGTGCGGTGTGGCCGGCGCCGATGCAGCCCGGGTCGGTGACCGTGGGGTCAAAAATGTAACTCACCGTGGAGCTGTACTGAAATACCAGCCGTACGGGAATGATCACCTCGGGGATCACGACGGGGTGAGCGGGACGTGTGGTCGGGTTCGCGCCGAGAATCTGGCCGGTATACGTCTTGCCGTCCACGGGTGAAACAATGCTGTAACTATAGCTTGGGAGAGTGAAAGCCACTGGCGCTAGCGCCTGCTCGGTGTCGCGATAAATGCTGGGATGGGCATGGATGATATGTAATTGGTCTGGGCTAGCGGGCAAGGGGCGGTCGTCCTGTCCGAATGCTGACGATGTCAGCGCGAGAGCGAACACGACCAGCGCGAAATAGTAGGCCTTCATAGCATGCTCCTGGAAGCTTTGAATTTTCTGTCGGATCAGTCCGCCGGGGGTTGGTGCGTCACCGAAGCGAGGGAATCTTAACCTCGAATGAATGGCGTGTCTAGTGTGAATAAAATTGGGTAGTTGGTCAGTGTGAATAATTGGGTCATGGGTAGTGTGGATATCCACAGCCTTTGCCAAACGGACAAATTCTGAGAGAGTCGGGGACTCTGACGGCGTTGTGGCGGCGTTGGTGCAGAGGGCTGACGGGCTGTTAGGGCGAGATTGCGACCCACGGGTATTCCCCCGGGCTATCGAGTCCTGCCGCAGCGGGGAAAATCGAGAAAGCGTTAGTCCGTTAAGATTAGGCAGATTGTTGACCTTTGTATTTCGCCAGCCTAGTATCCGGTGAGTGACGGCCTCTACTCCCAGCATTGGCCAAGTCCTTGGCCATTACCGCATCGTCGAACAGATTGGCGCTGGAGGAATGGGAGTCGTATTTCGGGCGCGCGACGAGCGGCTTGATCGCGACGTAGCGTTGAAGACTCTGCCAAAGCTTGCGCTACTGAGCGAGGCGGCGCGGCGGCAGTTTCGTCGCGAGGCGTTGAGCTTGGCGAAGATCACCGATCCTCACGTTGCGATTGCATTCGATTTCGGCCGGGACGACGGAATTGACTACCTCGTGACCGAGTATGTCCCAGGGTTGACGGTGGAGGCGAAGCTGACGGGGCGTCCGCTGCCGGAAGCCGATGTGTTTCAACTGGGCAAGCAGCTTGCTTCTGGTCTGGAGGCGGCGCATAAAGAGGGCGTGATTCACCGCGACCTTAAGCCCAGTAACCTGAAGGTCACGCCCGATGGCCGGCTGAAGATTCTGGACTTCGGACTGGCCTATATGTTGAAAACTGAGATCGAAGTGACCGACGGGTCTACGCTCACCGAAAGCTACTCGGACGCCGGGACGCTGCCTTACATGGCACCGGAGCAGGTCAAAGGGCATAAGCCGGATGCGCGCGCGGATGTGTGGTCTGCAGGTGCGGTGTTATATGAGATGAGTACGGGCAAACGGCTATTCGGAGAATTAGTTCGTGGACCTCTGATCGCCGCGATCCTCGAAAGTGCACCGGTGCCGCCCCGCGAGGTGAATCCAAAGATCAGCGAAGGATTGGAACGTGTGATCCTGCGGGCGCTGCAGAAAGATCCCAAGGAACGGTATCAATCGGCTGGCGATCTGCGCATTGACCTTGCTAACCTGGCGACGGGAACGGCACCGATCTATGCGGTGCAACCGCCGTCTCTGAAGTGGCGACGAGGGCTGGCGATCCTTCTCGTCGCGGCGGTTGTGCTGATCAGTGCGGGGGTTTGGTGGAGGCAGCATCGAGTGCACCCCATCGCTCCGGAACAGAAGATGATGGCAGTTCTGCCGTTCGAATCGACGGCGAACGATGCGCCGACGAACGCTCTGGGCCTGGGGCTGACGGAGACCGTGACTGCGAAACTGGTACAGGCTGTCGATAGCGGACATCTGCAACTGGTGTCGACGCGCGAACTGATCGCGCAAGGGGTAAAGACCCCCGACCATGCGCGGCGGGAGTTCGGCACGGATCTGGTGCTCGAAGGCAGCTTGCAACAGGATGGGGCGCGGATCAGGATCACGTGGAGCCTGGTCGATCCGCGGACACGTACGCAGATCGCGGCCAATACAATCACCGGGAACGCGGGCGATATCTTCGGATTGCAGGACAACCTGGTGGATGAAGTATTGGAGAAACTGCCGCAGGCGGTCGATCGCGGACGGCGGCAGACTTCGCAAGCGCGTCCGGATGTGAAACCAGGCGCTTACGACTTCTATCTTCGCGGCCGCGGATACCTGGAGGACTACCAGCACGCTGACAGCATCGAGAGCGCGATTGCGCAGTTCCAGCAAGCGATTGCTGTGGACGGGAACTATGCGCCGGCTTATGCGGCGATGGGACTGGCTTACACCGCCGGCTTTCGATGGAATAACCGGGGCAAGGACTGGCTCGAGAAGGCAAAGACGCAATGCGAGCGGGCGCTCGCCATCACTCCGCAACTGGCGGAAGGGCACACTTGCCTGGGGAACGTCTATTCCTCCACGGGACGGGACGAGGAGGCGGTGCAGCAGTTCCAACGCTCCCTCGATCTCGACGATACGAGTGACGAGACGCTGCGCATGCTGGCAGCGGTGTATCAGAAGCAAGGGAAGGCATCGGCTGCGGAGGAAGCTTACCGCAAGGCCATCTCTCTTCGTCCCAACTACTGGGGTGTGTACAACGCCTTCGGAACCTTTTACTACAACCAGACACGGTATGCGGATGCAGAGGCGATGTTTCGGAAGGCAATCGAACTGACGCCATCGAACTTTCGGGGATACTCCAACCTGGGCGCGATTTATCTTCTGCTTGGCCGCTATGAGGAAGCTGTGGCTGCTCTGAAGCAATCGAACGTGTTGCGTCCGTCGTTTGAATCGTACGGGAACCTGGGGGCGGCTTACTTCTATATGCGGCGCTATCAGGAGTCTGCCGAGAATCTGGAGCTGGCGCTGAAGATCGACGACAAAGACTGGTTGAACTGGGGAAACCTGGGAGACACCTTGTACCAGATACCATCCCGGCGTGGAGACGCGCTCAGTGCATATCGGAAGGCGATTGAGTTGGCGCGGGCGCGGCTTGAGGTGAACCCCAAGGACTCACTCGCCCTGGCCTTTACAGCGGACTACTACGCGATGGTCGATGAAGAGCCGCAGGCGCGGGAACAGATGGCGCGGGCACTCGAAATCGCACCGACGGACGCCGATGTCTTATTTCGCGCCGCCATTCTCAACAACCACTTCGGAGTCACAGCGAAGACACTGCAATTCCTCAGCAAGTCGGTGGCGGCCGGTTATTCGCGAACTGTGATTCGCGACACGCCGGACTTCGACCATCTGAAAGACGACGCTCAGTTCCAGGCTCTGCTGCCGAAGAGCTAGTTTGAGGGAACGACATGGACACCGGGATCTTTACAAGGCTGGTTGTCCGATTTCCGAATCAAAACGTAGGGAAACTTGCCGCACGATCCTTGAGCCACCGTAGAAGCAGAGCATCCGTTGCTCACCGCGTGGATTTTGTCAGGCGATCCATGACTCACGACCGGGGGCGGGTCATGGATTACGTTGTTTATTGTAAAAACCACGGTGTAGGTGTCTGTATCGTTCTTGGCAACTTCCCAGTGAAGTGCCCCGCGCTCTGGAATGGCTACCAGGTCGGGCGTGGCAACGCAGTTGTCAATGGTAACGTGATCTTGCTTCACTTCAGTCCCCTTGTACGGGTAAGCCGGGACTCGATTGTTTGGACATCCGGCGATTCCTAGAAGCGTGGCTAACAACAACAGGCAACGCCAGATCCCGGAGCGTAGCATCTTGAGCTCTCTTTCGGTCGTGTAAGTTGCGGACCGCCAAAACTGCAGGGCATTGTGAATCGCCGTGAGCGCAAAGTCAAGTGAGACTTGCCTTAATGGATTTCGCTTGTGCGCTCTGATGGGTATTCAGCTTTGCGCCTGTCTCGGCTGTTGCTCTGGGTTTGGGGAAGATCCGCGAATTGTGCTGTTACCTCGGTTACTATCGAAGCGGCGCGACTGACGGCTAGCATTCTGGTTGAACCTGGGCTGTTAGGGATGCCGCCGAATAGGAGCAAAATCAGGCGGGGAGAAACTCCGAAAGTGGGAGTGACCTGCGAGAATCCTTCGCTCGATCGGAAACAGCCCACTTCACCCTTCTGCAGTGTTTGCGTTGGCCTGGATCGGGATTACTTCGAACAGGATGCGCAGTAGCCGCCAATTTCCAGGCGCGATACTACGATCCGGAACCGGCAGTCTTTCTCGACTTGTCCCTTTAGTTTTTCGAAGATATCGCTGACGAATTCCATGATCTTGCCGCAGCGCAGGCAGGCCATGTGGATGTGGTCGCGGTTGAGCTTGCGCTCGTAGTAGTGGCCTTCGCCGTGGATGTGCATGAGGTCGAGTTCGTCAATCAGTCCGTGGCGCTTCAGCAATTGCAGCGTGCGGTAAACCGTGCTGCGGTCGACACTGGCATCCAGCTTTTGCGCCTTGCGCAGAAGTTGCGCGGCATCGAGGTGTTTGCTGGCGGTTTCCATCACGCGCAGGATGGCGCGGCGCTGGTCGGTCATGCGGATTCCGCGATCGGCAAAGTGGGCCTGCAGGCGGCCCGGCATTTCAGTTTGGGGTAGTGGCATGTGGCGGCGCTCCTTCGGTGTCGCAACTGGTCGCAATCACGCTGCGACGGAATCTTCGGCCGGAGCTTGACGGTAGCGAGACTGATCCGGCAGGATGATGAATGTTACGTTAGATGCGACTGGGTTGCAACTAAAAAATCTCGCAATTGACCCTGAGAGCAGGCGATGGCTAGGAGAACTACTATCGCCGCTAGTTGCGAATCAGTCGCATCTGATTCTATCAGTCCTGTCTTTGATCAGTCAGATCGTTGAGAGAGCTATCTTCATGGAATTGCGTTGCACCCGGGCCTTCCTAATGTGCCTGCTGGCGCTTGTTCTAACCGGGCTTGGCTTGCCACTGCAGGCGCAGGAGAGTCCCTATATCGTCACCTACGATCATTATCTGGAGGAGCCCGGCAGCCTTGAAGTGGAATACTTTTCAGCTTTTGGGACACAGCGCGACGGGGGGAATGACTTTCATGCCTTCTGGAGCGAGTTCGAGTACGGTGCTACCGCATGGTGGACGACCGAGCTCTATTTCGACGGGCAGACCACCTTCAACGACAGCACAATCTTCACCGGGTTTCGCTGGGAGAACCGCTTTCGGCTGCTGCAACGCGAGCATTTCATCAATCCTGTTCTGTATATCGAATACGAGCAAACCAGCGGGGCCGACAAGATCCTGAAGGAAGTGGAAGGGCATGACGTGGAATCTGACTACGCCATTGCCAATGGCGTGGCGCGGAAAGAGCATGATCATGAATTGGAATCGAAGCTCCTGCTGTCCAGGAATTTCAACGGGTGGAACGTCGCCGAAAATACGATTGCCACCAAGAACCTTACGGGTGGCAATCCCTGGGAGTTCGGCTATGCCATCGGAGCCAGCCGGCCGCTGGCGTTGAAGGCCTCGGCCAAACGGTGCAGTTTGTGCCGTGAGAATTTCATTGCCGGAGTTGAAATGTACGGCGGCCTGGGAGACCGCTCCAGTTTTGGCTTGCACGATACGTCGCACTACCTGGCGGCGGTCGAGGCCTGGAACCTGCCCTCGGATTGGACTCTGCGGCTGTCGGCGGGTTGGGGACTGAACGACGACAGCCACCGTTTTTTGCTGCGCTGGGGTGTGTCGCGCGAATTCTCCGGCTTCGGGGAAATGGTGGGGCGTCTTTTCGGAGGGCGCAAGCCATGAGCAAAGCGATGGTGCGCATACTTGCGCTGGTGAGCGTGTCAGCTTTTGCTGCGTTCACGATTCGCTCTGTTGCTGCGCAGAAGGATATCTCCACATCTTCTAAGAAAGATGAATCGGTTTATGCCGAACTGGCGAAAGCTCCCAAGAAAGCGGTGGTGAGGCGGAATCCCCTCGAAAGTGATCCTGATGCCGTGGCGGCAGGCGCAAACCTCTTCGATCAGCATTGCGCCGAGTGCCACGGAGACATGGCAGAAGGCGGTCGCAAGGCGCCGAGCCTGCTGGCCGACGAGGTGCAGCAGTCGACGCCTGGGACGCTGTTCTGGATTCTCACCAATGGAGTAGTCCGGCGCGGCATGCCGGTGTGGTCGAAGCTACCGGAACCGCAGCGCTGGCAGATTGTTAGCTATCTCAAGTCACTCGGTCCTAAGGAAAAGGCGTCGCAGTGATCGCTGGTTGATGTTTGGTGCTTTCGCCGGTCTTCCCTATTGTAAAAAAGCCGGATGTAAGAAAGCGGATATAAAAAGCGGACGCCCCAAGGGGGACGTCCGCTGCTGGTTTGCGGGCACTGCGAACAAACTATCTGCCGAATTGGACTGCCGGAAGGACCGACGTTCCCTCAGCGCGTACGGCGTCGAGGGCCGAAGGATCGATCCGCAGAGCTCTAAGAATTGTTGGAGCGACCTGGACGGTGCCGACTGAGGCGCGGACCGTCTGGGCTTCGAAGGACGGATTGGAAAGCAGCAGAATGACATTGGTGTCGTCATGGTTGAAGCCGCCGTGCTCGGCCAGCTTCGCAGTGCTGCCTGAGTAAGTCACGCCGACGTTTGGAGTCACGATAATGTCGGGCGTGCGCGGGTCAACGGTGGGGTCGTTGTAGTTAAGAGCGAGCGAAGGTCCGTAGTAGATCTGGCCGAGCTCGATTCCGGCGGGCGTGGCATTGTCTTCGAGGATTTTGACGGCGGCTAAAGTGTCCGAGGAATTCTTCAGCCAGATCAGCGAAACGTCATCTTCCGTCGGTCCGATGCCGGTGGGGTTGTTGGTGGATTCAGAGAATGGAATGAAGCCCGCGTTAGAGAGCAGGGTGACGGGCGAAGTGCCGTTGATGAGCTGGGAAACGTAACGGCTGGGATCGATGGGCGACTGGCCGTGCTTGGCAGTGATCACGATCAGAGTCGAATCATAGAGGCCGTTGGCCTTGAGCGCCTTGACCCAGGCTGCGATGGAGGCGTCGACGAACTTGAATTCGCTCAGCAACGCCGGGGAGGGAGTGCCAGCGGCGTCCAGATATCCGCCGGTCATGCCGTTGCTCTTCTCGACTAGCTTCTGGCCTACGCTCAGGGCCTGGAAGTTCATGCCGAAGATGGTAGGGACCTGGGTGTTCCTGGTGCCGAGGTGGTTCTTGCCGTTGATCTCGTGAAGGATGGCGTCGACCTTCAGAGTGTCGTAGCACTGAATGTTCTGGAAGCTGTTGGTCCAGGCGGTGAGGTCGGAGCCGGGATCGCGGATGGTAGAGCAGGATACGCCGAGTGGCGTGGTCACGCCGGGAAGGCCGATGACGGTGGAGTTGATTTCAGGACCGTAGAAATCGTCGAGCGCTTCGGGACCGAGACCGGAAGCGACGGAGATGTAGGCGGGGTGCTTGTCGGACCAGGCAGTGTATCCACCGGCTTGATGAATGACGCTGAAGATGCTGTTGGCGCGGACGAAATCCCATGGCCAAACCGGGTTGCATCCATTGTTGGGGTCGCGGATCAGCCGCTTCGAGTCGATCGATGCGACGCCGCCGTCGGTGAGGGCCGCGCCGGGAGCACCGCCGTTCACTTTGGTCTGGTCGATGTCGATGCCTTCTTCGTACTCGCTGGTGGTGCCGGTGGGCGTACCGAAGGGAGTGCAAGGGCCGGCTCCGAGGCCGTTGCCGGTGGTTTTGGCGGGGGCGTCAAAGTTTCGGGAATAGGCTACGTCGTAGTAGACGCCAGTGAGGGCGGGGCTTCCGCCGGTGACGATGGCGGTGAGGCCGGGGAAGGAATCCGATGTTTTTGAGGTGCTGGCGGCGACATAGTTGATGCCGGTCCTGCCGAGGGCAGCGAGCGCCGGGCAAAAGGGTTCGCCTCCGTTGACAGTGCTGATGCCGTTGGCGCAGTTGGTGAAATCAACGGCATGCATGCCGTCTACGCTGATGAGCAGAACACGCTTGATGTGGTGGAAGTCATCGTTCTGGGCAAACGCCGTGCCCATGGAACAGATCGCTGCTAGGGAGAGTAAGGCAAGTGTTTTTTTCATAGGGTTTTGTTTTTACCTCGAGGGCTCATAGTACGGAACGCGGTGTGACTGGAATGTTAAAGAGAATTGAATTGTTCGTGAAAACGGCTGATGGTAGTTGTGGAAAAATCAGGAGCACTTAACAGAGACGGGCTGTTGGGAGTAGATGAAGCGGAATGGTTGCCTACTGCAGCTTCGCGTACTCCGCCTTGGCTTCAGTCAGGATGGGGATGCCGGGGTCGGCATCCTTCCAGAGCGTAAGGAAATCCTGGTAGGCGGCTTTGGCTTTGGCGGTGTCGCCGGAGATGGCGTAGGCCCGGCCGAGTTGCAGGCGGGCGAGAGAGCCGAGCAGGAAGTTCTGGATGACTCCAGGATGATCGGCGAACTTCAGGAATTCCGAGGCTGCCGCTGGGCCGTTTTTTTGCGCGAGATACGCCAGGCCGCGAAGGTAGGGCGGATACATTGAGATTCCGGGCGGAGGCGCTCCGAGTTCGTAGGGCAGAGAAGGTTCTAGAGCGATGATGGCGCGGTCGGGCGCCTGTTGGGCCAGCGCAAGGGAGGCCTCGATCACGGGGAACCAATACACTTTCAGATAAGTGTTGCTGGGTTCGGATTTTTGGAGAGCTTCGAGTATGGTTTTCGATTGAGAGGTTTCGCCGGTGCGGGCCAGAGCCACGGCGGCGATGACTTTGACATCGCGGCCGGGAGCAAGCGCCAAGGCGCGGGCGACGGCCTGGCGGGCTGCCGTGGGGTTGCCGATTTCCGCCTCGCGCACGGCTTGGAATGCGATCCACTGAGCACCGGTTTCTTTGGCGTCGGAGCGCACGGCGGAATCAGCGGCGCGGCGGGCGAGGTCGCGGGCTTTCTCCAGGCGGCCATAGTAGGCTTGCGTATCGGCGTGGCCGTTGAGCATCTGATCTTCTTCGCCCGGCCGGCCCGCTCCCCATGCCACCTGGCGGTCCATGTCCGCGGCATCGCCCGACAGAAATGCCAAGGCATAGAGATCGCCGCGAATGGTGAGTCCATCAAAATTTTTCTGCTGTGCTTCCGCAATAGTCTGGCGAGCTTCCTTCAAGCGGTTGACATTGATGTAGGTGCCGGCCAGATTTCCGTAGCCGACAATCGAGGGCTCGAGGTGCTGGTGCGCTTCGGTCTCAACGATCGATTTGTCATATTGGCCCAGAGCGGAATAGATATAGCCGAGATTGCCGTGAGGCACCGGGTCCCGGGGATAGCTCTTTGCCCACAGTTCGTAGGCCTCGGTGGCCTTTTCAACTTCTCCAGTGACGTACTGGAAATAGAAAGCAGAGATGCGGTAGCGCTCGCGCTCACTGACGCGATCGCGTAAATCGTAGGCCTTCTTGGCATTTTCCGCGGCGAGACTGGCGCGTCCGAGATTGGCGTACTCGACGGCGAGGCCTACGTAGGCCATGGCGAAGTTGGAGTCGAGTTCGATGGCGCGCTTCATGAAGGGAATGGCTTCGGCGTCACCCTTGGTGCGTCCGGTGGTGATGCCCATGCTGTAGGCCTTGAGGGCTTCGAGCGAGGGAGTGGTGGCCTCGACGGGAACGTCGAACTTCTGCACGGAGGCCAGTGATTCGCCTAGTTTGGTGCGCAGGCTGGCGGCAGCCCTGCTCAAGGCCTTCAGTACGTCGGGCTTGCCGGACGCCTCTTCCTGTTCCTTGGCGAGTGTGTCTCCGCTGCTGCAACCTACGGCGTCTACACCGATCACGTACTGGCTGCCCAAGTTTGAAATGGAGCCGAGCACGATGGCCTTGCTGCCAGTGCGCACACAGAGTTCTCTGGCTACGTCTGGAGTGATACGAGAGCTGGGCTGGCTGCCCATGAGGCGCAGGGTCTCGCCTACCTTGCGATCGGAAAGAATGTTGATGAAGGGAGATTGTCCGAGTTGAACGGCGAGGGCCTGCTTGAGCGCGTCGTCGAAGACAGGGTCTCCGGTTTTGTTGTCGAAGTCGGCGAGGACCACGGTGTCTTTTTCGCTGAGGGTGGCAGGCGTGGCAGCAGGGGCGGCGGAGCGCGAACGCCAGTAGAGGCCGGCGGCGATGAGCGCGACGACGACCACTGCAGCCGGAACCAGTATCTTCCAGCGGGTAGCCGTCGTCGTTAATGGTGCGGCGGCCGGGGTCTGCGGGGAAGAAACAGCCGTTTGCTGTTTGCTGGTCGAGGCTGCTGAGCTTGCGGCCGCGGTGCCGGTGGCGGGCTGGATGGAATCGTCGACGGCGGCGGGAATGCCTGACTTGCTTGATTCGATCTCGCGCTTGAGGCGTTTCAGGTCGGCGCGCATTTCCGCGGCAACCTGATAGCGCATCTCGCGGTCTTTCTCCAACGCCTTAGTGATGATCTCTTCGAGCTTTGGCGGGAGGTCGGGATTCATCCGCGCTGCGGGCGCGGGCGCTTTATGAAGGATGGAATCAAACAAGTCGGTGGTGGTGGCGCCGCGGAAGGGCAATTGGCCGGTGGCCATCTCGTACAACACTGCGCCGAAGGAAAAGAGGTCGGTGCGGGTGTCGAGCTCGCGGCCGCGGGCCTGCTCGGGAGACATGTACGCAGCCGTGCCGACCGCGGTGCCCGGACTGGTCAGGTGTTCGACGGCCTGGGTCCGGGTGGCCTCATTCTCGCCGGTGGCGGCCGATGTGGCGACCTTGGCCAGCCCGAAATCGAGCACCTTGGCGTTGCCGCGCTCGGTTACAAAGATGTTGGCGGGCTTGATGTCGCGGTGCACGATGCCTTTGGCGTGAGCGGAATCGAGGGCGTCGGCGATCTGGATGGCGAGAGAGAGCAGAGCGTCCAACTCGAGGGGGCGAGCTCCGATGAGGTGTTTCAGAGTCTGGCCGTCGAGAAACTCCATAGCGATGAAGGCCTGACCGTCTTCTTCGCCGATGTCGTGAATGGTGCAAATGTTGGGGTGGTTCAGTGCGGATGCGGACTGGGCCTCGCGTTGAAAGCGGGCGAGCGCCTGCGGGTCGCGGGCTACTTCATCGGGAAGGAATTTCAAGGCTACGAAGCGATGCAGGCGCGTGTCTTCGGCTTTGTAAACCACGCCCATGCCGCCACCGCCGAGTTTCTCGATGATGCGATAGTGGGAAATGGTTTGGCCGATCATTGTTCGGTCGATCATGTTCGGTCGGTCACATTCGGTCGATCATTCTTGGTCAATCGCCGGGGTTGCCTGGTTTTTGGGTCGCTTCATCTTACGGACGCGGCTTGATGCAGTCAATGAAATGCGGGGGTAGTGTACGGCGACGGCAAAAGTGACCCCCTGCCTTCCGAGTAGACCTGAACGGGCATGGGACGGCGGCGGGAGTGGGGTGTGGTGGCGCGGGGTTGTTGATTGTAGCCACACCCGGCAGCTGCGGCAGTACGATAGAGGGAAGCGGGCACCGGCAACTATGTCTGCGATTTCGGATGCTGTAGGCTGACCGGAAGAGATCATGCGCGAAATCGACCCGCGCTGGCCGCTAATGGTGAACGGAAAATGACACAGATTGTCTCCCAATTGTGCCGGAGTTTCGCCTTACAGGTGGAGGATCGCCTTGTGACACAACTCGTGGACGGGCGTGCCCCGAAGAAGTTCGATGTCTTTGCGAACAAGAACGTTATCTATTGGGCACGAGACGCGATTGTGTCTATGGGTTATACGGGACCAGCCTACGTCAAGGACCTGACGACCGATGATTGGATAGCAGCCACACTTACCGGGTTGGACGTTTCAGAGAAATTCGGATTACGCACCGGGCTACTGCCCCGTTGGTGGGACATCGGACAGGCAATTGACCTTCTGTACCGGGAACTCAAGGCGAGCGAGATAGCAGCCGGGAAAGACTACTTCGAGTTAGAAATTGTTGGCTGGCAATGGAAAAAAGGGAAGCGTCAGCTCACAGGCAGTAGACAGCCCGTGCCCTTCGGGTGCTCGATACGCAAGGCTTACGGCAAGGATTTTGAAGTAAAGCGATTACCACGCCATTGGTATTGGAAAATGGGAGCACAGTTTAGTGCTTCGCCTGAAGGTGGCTTGTCGTTATCCGTGGCGGAGCTTCAGCAGTTAGCAGAACGAATGCACTCGGTACCCGGCGCTCAATATGAGCAAGCAATCGTGGATGCCATTCGCTCGGTAGCCGCGCGTAACCCGTATGTCGGCCCAAATTGCATGAGTATTCTTATCGCACCCCCACACATTCGCGCCCTGGTGCGTGTAACGTTCTTTCCACAGGAAAACCAAACTGCTCGACTTGTAAGTGCGGAATTCGTTTCGCCCGAGTATCTGGCCGCTTACTCACCTTGGATTATAGGCAATGGGCTAGTTCAAAAGCCTTCAGTATTCATAGGCAATGGCTGGGAATTTCACATGGGACCATTCACTGTTGTGTTGTGCGGATTTCCTGCTGGGCCGGGATTCCTCGGTGGAATGAGCAGCCAGCGTCGACCTGCACGGGCCACACAGTAAGTGCGCTGATACGAATGGAACCTTCGCGGAGTAGGGGCACAGGGCCTATTTCTGGTTAACCTGGGCGAGCGCGACACCGCTTGTGAAGGGCTGAAGCCACCGAATGAATTCATTGTACGAATTGCGTTTTACGGGCAATCCGCGAAGCAATTTCCTGATGAAAATGCGTGTGAATCCACTTTCGCGGGCACACTTCTTGATGCCAATCTTTATTATGTCGCTCTTTACTTCTTCACTTGCGACTACTCTTCGCGCGCGTCCGTACTCGGTAGTTTTGAACTCCCACAGGCTGGGATCGTCACCTTCCTCCCATTTGCGATCTGTCTCCTTGCCCACGTATCGAAACTCTCCGGCGACGATGTGGGCGCGCTGTAGCAGTCCCCTCGTGTTCGCCTCGCATGGGGTTCCATTGGGCGCTAGGCTCTTCGCTTCGGGATGCTCCTGATATTCGATCAAGAGGCGTGCGAATTGCGAAGGAAAAACCACGTAGTATGGAGGATGTTTGTCTTTGGTGCAGTCCACCATTCTGTATTTCTTCCCGCTGTAAATGTTCACGCATTCCATGCCAAACCAACGTTCCTGCTTGGATGAAAAGGCGGCGACCAGCAAGACCTTCTCGTCTGCTCGTCTGTAAAACGCATAGCCAAACGTTGGATCGACCATCGGCAGAAAGAGAAAATTGTACGGACGGGCGATTTCCCATTCTCCGAGCATCTCCAACACGTTGTACGTCGTGATGGTAAGACGCATCATCTGCGGGATATCGAACCACGATGGTGTTTTGCGTTTCAGTTTGAGAGTGCCTCGCACGATGTAGTCCCACATTTCGTAAATCCATAGGGGCGCTTCTTCCTGCCAATTCTTCGGGGAGTCCTTGGGCGGATACAGAAATCCGACGCCATGCGCCTTCGGATCAACAATCTTGACGTTGTTCTCGCCTATTTTTTCGTATAGAGCATAACGCTTCGCGGCGATGCTGTAGCCGTGGAGCTGGCGTTGCTGTTTCGTTGGGTCGCAATCGACGAAGTTTGCGTCCACCAGGTTCAGGATGGAACCTTTCACGACCCTGCGGTTGTAGGGATTCAGCGCAGCAAATTTGTCAACAATCGCCCGCACTTCAGCCCACGATAGAATCCTCGCACCCTCACTGCCAGGAATGCGAAGCGGTCCACCATGCTTGGAGGCGACGATTGAGAGCGAATCTGTATCGCAAAACAGATAGGTACCGCGCTTCTCCGTTACGCACGCCTCTGTCATGGCGAGCAGCAGGCGACCTCCGGACGTGATGAGTGACGCCAGCGGTGGCAAAAACCAACGTCCAGAAGCCTCGATTACGTCTGAAGTATCAGGGAAGCTCTTTTGCCCTGAAAACACCCTGATAGGCACCTCCTTGTTCTGGATATCGGGTATCAGTTCAACGAAGAATCCATAGATCGAATTCGCAAGAATCTTGAGCCAGTAATAAAGTGCTTTGTCGGCCTTGTGCAGCTTGCGTTGTTCGATTATTTTGCGGAATAAATCATCCTTGTGCGGGTCAATCTTCACCATCCCCCGAAGGTTTACACTGCGCATTCCGGCTTGCTTGCCGTGTGGCACCATGCGGATTGCCCGAATAATGTGCGGCACTCTGCCTGTCCGGATGGTAGACGCAATCAGGTCGGGACCAGCAAACCATATCGGCGTGTCGGACGCAAGATAGTTGTTTCCGATGTTCTGGGTGACTTCGTTGTACATGGTTCGCACCGGCAGAATGTCGTTGTCAGGCTTCACCAGAGCAAAGAACCTGCAACGCTCCCACATCGCGGGAATGAAGCAGCCTTTGAGGGTGATGCGGTTGAGGAATCTGCGGATATTCTGGGTATCATCGTCAAAACTCACGCGCTTGGCGGTTAAAACGTCGAAGAGACCGAGGAGAGCGCAGCAACTTGGATATTCACTTATGAAATCTACGGGTACGACCGGCACGTCTGCACAACGTATGCGCGTTTCGGAGCGACCGCCGTAATACCCCTGCATGGAAATACCAAGCGTCCGATTGGAGACGCGGAATTTCTCTGCTGGCCTGATGATGCCCATTTGATCCAAATAGGCTTTTGCCACGGAGGCGGGAGAGTATGCGTTGTAGGGCTTCAGGTCGATGGGGTGTTTGTCGAATTCCTGCTTTAGCGCGTTGAGCACATCCACGGTGCAACGTCCGTCTTGTCGAGCATATTCAATTTCCACGGGCGTAACTTCGCCGGTTGGTTCATGGTCTTCCAGTTTCTTGTGCTTGGTATTGAGTTCCTCGCAAGCTCTCTTGAGCGAAAACGATTTGTTAAATAGCGCCCACGCCAACGTTCGTAAATCCAAGAAATGCGTCTTGCTGGTACTTTTCCATTCCTCCGGCTTCCACGGCGGGGCCAGTTTGATGAACGCCTTCTTTCCGTCTATGGGCGTGATGAGAATGCGAGGATAATTCCGGTTTTCGTCACCGTCTGCATACTGCGACATTGTGAGGGACCATTCGTTATCGTTACCTTTGCTCCACGCTAGCGCGAGCCTCGCCAAATCAAAAGGTAGATTTAGCCCACAGACCAAAGCGCCATCGCGCTTAATCGCTGGCTTAAACACGCGCTTCATGAACTCGGAGCGAGAGTACAGCGGGAATCGCGGCGGGAATGATGCCACGTCAGAAACAGCGGTCTTTATGTGGGATTCGATCACCTTGCGTTCTTTGGCAGGGAGATTGTCAGCATAGAAAACCCCCTCCTCCGTGACCACGTAAATATCGGCCACTAGTGTGCAGAGCCGATACACGCCGAAAGTGAGGGATTGATCCGCTGTGATTCGTGTTTCCGTATCAAACACCAGTACGCGCTGTGCCCACTTGGGTTCAGTTCCTACGGGGGCGCTGTGTATCTGTTTCTTCGGTTTAGGGTTCTTCTGTTTCGTCTTCTTTTTTGCTGCAACCGCGTAGGCGCGAAGAAAGATGTCGTGGGTCTGAGTCATTGAGTCACCCTAGTCTTCCGATTCGAGAATTATTTCTGTTTGTTTTGTATTGCTTCATCAAGGAACCAGAGACAAACGTATATTGCTCGCCGTGCCCGTCTTAGTCGGTCCACTTTATCGCTCGTATACCGCATGTCGATCCCTGCCCGCTGAATCGCCATGGTGAGTTGGACGTGATGCTCCCGGCAGAGCGGGATCGTGATCCAGGCGACGTGATTACGTCCCCCGATATGGTGTAGTTCCACACTGTGAGCGCTTCCACACTTTGCACAGCGCCGAGTCTGGCGGCGTCGGACTGTCATGCTGCGCCGCCCGCTAGCGAGCGGTAGAGAGAATAGGGAAGTAACTCTTTCTGAGCGAGACCCTTCAGGGTGCGCCCAGCCGTTATCAACTCAACGCCTGCTATTTTCTTCCCGTGCCATGGCGCTAGAGCGTTAAGGTCACCGACGAGAAATCTGTTGACTGCGGCCTTGTATCTTGCGATTTCACTTGCCTCTTTTGACCCATGTGCCGTTATTTCAATTGGACCGTCGGGGCTTGGAATCTGGAGATACCGTACTAGTTGATCACTTTTTGTTGCGTGAATCCGTCCGCCAGGACGATGTTGCAGGAGTGCTGATCCTGCGTAGTGTTTGATCGTTCGGGTCGTGACGCCGTTGTCACGCGCAGCTCTGGAAATTGAGGCACCGTGCCGCATGGCTGAAAGAGCGCGCAGCGCCCGAGTACGGGAGTCTCTTGCGCGCTCACTTCGAGGGATTGCCGTGCGTCTGCGTTTCATCATCTTCCTCGGCTTCTGATGTTTCTGGAGCCGCTCGTGAGTAGTGCATGTACAGTGCCACCGACCATACATAACTACTGTTGCAGCAATCACTTAGAGCCATTCCGGGCAGTGTCAGGGATGTTTCGCGATTGAGTTCTCTAGCAATCGCCGAGCGCGACGATAGAATTCCCTAGCAGTCCAAAACGGTCGCGCTGAATGATTTTGAACACCTATTTGGGAATGTGAGAAATTGTTGCGCAAAATGGGTAAAAACTTCGGAGATGCAATGAAAGACATGGACGACGCGGACGAGTCGAATGCAACCAAATTGGGAAGACGCACAATCCGCGACGGCTGGCTGAGCGGCAACCGCGACGCACTCCTAAATATGTTTGCCTTTGAGTGGCCTGAAATTGGGTGGCAGCTGGCCGCACCTGAAAACAGAGATGCTTTGAGACTGGCGCTCCAGCCTCTTGGGGATCACGCCAACAGGCAATACATCAATCGTCTTCTCCGGGCGACTAGCGCGAGAGGAGATGAGCACGAAATTCGGGAGAAGAGGGCAGCTTTAGGCGGAGCTGTGACAGAGATGCACACGGCACAGTCGCGCTGCTCCAAATGCGTTGCTGCCTGTCGGGATATAGAAGCTGCAACGATTCAGGCAACAGCAGAGCAATTTGAGATTGTCCAGCTGGAATCCTCCAAGCGGAGGATCGAGTGTCAGACCGCACAAGATCGATCACGATTCGCAACTAAGATGCAATTGAATTTGGAAAATGAGCTGGTTGACGAAGAGGCTGCATATGCCCAGGACCAATTGCTGATTTTTATAGGTAAAGGCAAGTACGCTTTTCACCCACTGAACTTGGCCAACGCGATAGCGGGATTGCCGTTTGCCATTGGAGTTCCGTTCATGGGGGTATGGCAATCTCATGCTCGCTGCTCGAAAATGAAATCTCCCGGTTGGCCTAACTATCGATACGAAGTTTTCAAAACCATCGAATCAGCTTGGAAGAACTCCTCCTCGTCTACGACACAGCCGATCATTGAGATCTTTGAGACGACAATTAGAGCTCTTCCTAGGACTGTTGTCCAAGAACACCCCCAGATGGGACCTCAGAAGATCGAGAACTACGTGAGGACATTTCTGTGTGAGAACTGGTGGCACTTGCAGCGGGCGATCAAGGAGAGTTTAGAAACTAAAGATGACCCCCGACCACCTTTCTTTATCATTGCCTCCAATCTAAACAAGTTCGTTGCAGAACCCAAGACATTCGCCGATTTGGCTGTAGCAGATACCGCAAGAATCCGCGATTAGGCCAGCGATCTGCAATTATAATTGTACTGACAAATCAAACGGGCCTGCTGACTGTTAGAAGCAGCCAACAAGCCCTGACCACCACGGGAGGTATGACTCCGATGGCAGCTTCGCACACCCTACCGCACTCGCACGCCCTCCGCAAATCGGGCGTCCTGGTTTTAGATGGCTACGGCATCCGCGTCCAGGTCAACGCCGGTCACTTACTCTTGCACGATGGAATCGCAGACGAGCGGCGGAGCATTCGCCTGCCCCGTGTAAATCACGGCTTGAAGAGACTGGTGATGATCGGCAGCGACGGTTTCATTACCCTTGAGGCTCTCCGCTGGATTTCTGACGTAGGCGCAGCGTTCTTGATGCTCGACCGCAGAGGCAAGGTACTCACTGTCACCGGCCCGGTCGCTGCATCGGATTCCAAACTCCGTAGGGCGCAAGCGCTCGCCCTCGGCAATGGGACGGCGCTCAAGATTTCTAAAGAACTCATCTCTCAAAAACTCGCCGGGCAGGAGCTACTCGTTCGCGACATGCTGCACGATGTTGCGACAGCAGGCGCGATTGCTCGATTCAGAGACGAACTATTAAGCGCGGAAAGTATAGAGGTCGTGCGGCTGATCGAAGCGCAAGCTGCACGCTGTTACTGGCAATCCTGGAGTGATCTGGCGATTCTCTGGCCGCGCAAGGACGAGCGCAGCGTACCCGAACATTGGAAGCGCTTCGCCTCCCGAATCTCACCCTTGACCCACAGCCCGCGTCTCGCCTCTAATCCACCCAATGCGCTGCTAAATTTTCTCTACGGACTTCTAGAAAGCGAAGCTCGCCTTTCTGCAGTTGCGATGGGCCTTGATCCTGCGATTGGCTTACTACACGTGGACACGCCTAACAGAGACTCACTCGCTTGCGATCTGATGGAAGTTTGCAGGCCGCGCGGAGTTGACGCATTCGTTTTGAACTGGCTTCAGAGCGAGCCACTTCGCAAATCCGATTTTTGGGAAGATCGTAATGGAAACTGCCGCATCGCGTCATCGCTGGCAATCAAGCTGTGCGAGACTTCGGACACTTGGCGCAGATTGGTAGCTCCGGTGGCGGAATACGTCGCGCAAGAGACTTGGGCCTCAATTTCGAGACCTGCATCAAGTCTTGCCCGACGCCGATTAGCGACGCGGCTTACGCAGCAGAACAAGCGCGAAGTAAAAAGCCGTGAAGTACCGACAACCAAGACACCGAAACCAGAGCACGTTTGCACAGACTGCGGTGTCCCTGTCACGCCGAGGCGCAGCCATTGTCCGAATTGTTCCATCGAGATCGCTACCGAGCGCCTAGAGCTCGCCGCTCAAGTTGGCCGAATAGCAGCGCGGACGCCAGAAGCTCGGGCAAAACATGTCGCCTCGCATTTGCGGCATGTAGAAGCGCGATCGGCTTGGGACGCATCCACGCAACCATCTTGGCTTACGAGCGAAGTGTTTTCGCACAAAATCCAGCCGCTGCTCGCCGGTGTGTCAACCTCCGTCATTCGATCACGGATCGGAGTGTCTCGCTGGTACGCGGGTCGGATTCGCGAAGGCTACTCCCCTCATCCACGACACTGGCTGGCGCTGGCGGGGCTTGTGGGCGTTACAAACTCATGAACGGCCCGCATCACCTGCTGAAATGTTACAACTAGTCACCGATGAACCTGAGAAACTCGTGCGGATGATCGCGGCAATGGACAGCAAGCTCACGAATCTGGCCGATAATGCCCTGTCCTTCTTCGCTCGAAACCTCTTCAGCAAGTCGGTCGAGCTCTTCTAGCAAGGGATACATCTGCTCGCCGTTGAAGATGGTGTTTCCATTAGGGTCTATGTATCGGAGCACGTGAAACCTAGGGTCTCCGATGGGGAGCACGCGGTCCAATACACCTCTAGTTTTACTCACTAGACCCAGCTCCTTCCCATGAATTGTCTGAAGCGCTACCTTGATAGCCATGTGCTCTCTTCCATGATCCTATCTACTTATTGCTGCCCCGGAAAACCAGGGTAGGCAGTGACCAAGCCTCCTGAGGGGTTGATTATAACCGTATAAGCGTTAGTAAACTGACCCGGTGACGACGTATTATTACCGAGAATGCCGACGGGGACACTTTGATAATTAACATACGCGAAATTACCATTCCCCTGCACAGTCGCCCAATTGGTTTGACTCCTCTGAATCAGGTTCGTCACATCCTGCGCATCTCCGAGGAAAATACTGTTATCCGCGCGGAGTCGATTCCTCCCAAGGTGTGCCCGTCGATTACATGATTGAAGGCGTCTTCCCCGACCTCAAAGCCATTTGCTGTAATCGATTCCAGCTCATCGAATACGTCTCCTATCAACGCCCCTTTTGCGCCTGCGGTCATTGACAAAGCAAAGGCTAGGTTAGGGTCCAAGTTCGACGAACTGTTGTTACCCAGAATCCCCATGGAGGTAAAAGCGCCAGTTAAGAATGCATACACGGGGTCGTCATAGTCTTCGTCATAACCGTCTGGGGGCAGTGCAACAATTGGAGAGAGAGTAGCCCCAATGGCGAGCCAGCCTGGAGATGACACCGGGAGGCTATTAGCGGCACTTAAAGCGGAGGAACCGCCGTCAGCCGCCACCGAACCAACCCCAGAGGCGAGCGGGACCGTGCAGTAGGTCAATGAGTGTAATCGAGAGTGGCTGTTGAAAAACTCAATCACCAGAAAATGGCCGAAAAAACTTTGCATTAGCAAGCCCTACAAACAACGTTCTCAGTTTTCCTAGACATTTTCTATCCCTCCAATTTGGCTGTTTGGGACGAAAAGGGAGTTTTTCAACAGCCACGAGATTTATCACCAACTTGCCGCAGTGGCGCTAGAATTGCTTCGCCATGAAAGCGCTACTGCGCGGAATTAGGTCAGGTCCTAATTTGTGATTGCTGGCTTGTTATTCTTTGTCGGAGGACGGGCGATCAGCGGACCTCCGGGGCATAGAGCACACGGCGGTTTTCCAGGAACGCAATGACCCGGCGAGCGGCGCTCACTTCCAGGTCGGATGACTGCCACGACACTCCGCCCAACGGTGTCGATATCCCCGTCAGCCGGTTCGCGATCTCTGAGAACTTCATGCGGGTTACCCCGTCATCATCGGCACTGCTTCAGAGCGTCCTTGAGCTTGCCCTCGCTCTGCTTCTTCAGCAGATGGTCGAGAGCTTTGGACTTCGCATCGGGCTTCTCTTGCCAGATTGCCTGGTAGGTCTTCAGTACACTTTCCACGGCGGCTAGGTTCGTTGCCTTCGTGTCGGAGGCTCTATCTGGATTCTCGATCAGGAACGCGGTACTGGCCAGCATGTATTGCCGGTTGATCGTGTGCGGGTAGGCGTAGTTGAACTCACTCAACATTGCCGGGGCACAGTGGCACGTGGATATCGTGAGCATCACTGACCTGCTTCAGTGCGGATTCGCCTTGCTTGTCGATACTCACATCCAGAGGGCTGTTCTCCAACTTGTGCGTGATCTCAACCCACTGTGCTCGCTCTTCTGCTGTAGAAGTCCCTTGGGCCGGTGCCTTTGATACGGCAGCGGCAAGAAGGAACGCCAGCGCGAAGATCGGCAGCCCGCGCAGACGGTCATTACGAACCTATGACGAACATCACGAAGAAGAACGTCACGAGAGCAAGAGCAATAGCTGGGATCCATAATCTCTTTCTGAAGTTCAGCACAGCAGCAACGATTCCCAAGACAACGCCGAGACCCTGGATCGCGAGCCACTGCACTCCGGGAAGGTTTAGCTTGGGAGCACTCGGAAAGTAGCTCAAGACCAAGCCAGACCAAAACAGCAATGAGCAAGCGAAACTGGCATAGGCAAAGTGACTGGATGAAACCTTCATTGTCATAGCGAACTCAGTACAGTCCCAACTTATCCCGGAACGTGTTGATGACTTCCTGTGTATGTGGCCAGAACCCACCAGGAGTGCTGTTGTTGTGTTCACCGAGATGCACGTCCCCTGGAGTAGGTCCAAGAGCCGTAAACGGATTAGCTAGCCCCCAGGGATCATGAACGGTGAAGTGGCCGGAGCCAGCGCCTGTTCCAGGCTGCCCCGCACTTCTGAAGTCAATGGCATGGTAGGTCAGACTTGACGGATGAAGAATGTCATACTCGTCGGACGAATAATGGTGGAATCCAGCCGCTTCCAAGGCGCTCTGTGCTTGTTGCGATGTTCCGCTATAGGTAAACGCACCTCCGGCGGTTACGTTGCCAGCCGGATTGCTGTACGTGAACGTGAATGAAAATCCCGGAAGATTGGTCGCCTGAAGATTCGTTTCATTCGACCCGTTTATGAACGTGCCTAGCGAGGATTGATCGCTCCCGGCCTGGGTAAACGACACGCCCGCTCCGGTCACAGCGGCGCTGTACTGGTTTCCATTTTGGTCCACCAGACCCCCGCTGCTGTTGTTGCTGATTACGGTCGCAGCGAAAGTTGAGGTCTGGTTCCCATTGGCATCTGTTGTCGTGGTGGTAGTCCCTTGCAACCCGCCATGACAAGTAGCGGTGTCTGCGCCAGAGCAAGTGAGGTTAAAGTCCAATCCAGTTGGATCGGTCAGGTTGAGTGGATTGTTTCTGACGTAGGCATAGCGATTCAGTGTTTGTGGGTCGCTCACATGACCCGCCAGCGGATCGGGTGTCAAGAAGCGGCCCATCGTTGACGCATAGTACCGTGCGCCAAAATCATCTAACCCGCTTTCAGCATCGCGTTCTTTGCCGGTGAACTTGTAGCGGTTGGAGTCGCCGCTGGTAATCGGTATCTCGACTCCGTAGGGAGAGTAATCCGACTCGTTCAGGATGTTTCCGGCGCTGCCCGTGACGATGTTCGTGGAGTGCAAGTAGTCGTGGAAGAAGTAATGGACCACATTGGCCGGAAGATCAACGCGATCAATGATTTGGCCCCCTATCAGGCCGTAGGCCGCCGTCCAGTTCCCCCCCAGATCACTCTCCGCAAGCGTGCCGCCCCCCACGCGCAACCAATAAAACGTGCCCGTGGCATTGCTCGCGCACGTGCCTGGCGTCGTTCCTTCCGTGCATTTCTCGATACGCTGGCCGTCTCCGTCGTAGAGGTAGCTGTCACCGCCAGCTGCGATCAAACGGTTCTCCGCGTCGTAAACATACGAAATTGAACCATTGCTGGTTATATTCCCTGCCGGGTCGTAGCCGAAACCACAAGTCGTCAATTGATTGTTGGTGTTGGCCGGGCAGTCCATCGTTGACGTAGGTAGTCCTTTTCCAGTTACCCCGGAGCGATGCGCCAAGTTCCCCGAGCCGTCGATGCCAGCATTAGCAGCCGAGAAGACCGTACCCGCGGCATACGTGTTCGGCGAGTACGTTTCTCCCCAATTCGGACCGTTGGTGTACGCCTGCCAGATCCGGTTCAGGGGATCGTAAATGAAATTCTGCGTCCGGTTGCTGTCTTTTCCGTTGGCAATCTGAATCACATTGCCGTTGTCGGTTCCCGGATTGAAGTTGTAGGTCAGGTTGAGAATCGGCGTCCCCGAGGTGGTAGAGGTTGAAATCAACACAGGCTGCAGACGGCTGTTGTACGTATTGGAGGCGTTGCAGGTGTTGTTACAGACTTCTGCGGTAGCTAGCTGCCCATCCGGTGTGTAGGTCCCATTTGTCAAGGCGTGGTAAGTTTCATCGCCTGCGGTGATTATCCTTCCTGCTCCATTCTCAGCCGTGTAGAACTCCCCGGTGGGGATGCCTTGTCCGGGATAATACACGGTCGCCAGATCGCCAATCAGATCATAGTTATATTCGGTATCGGTGGTGGTCGACTGAACTCCTGCAGAGTTAGTGAAAATATTGTACTTGTAGAGCGGAGGGACCAGGCCGATGAAACGGTCGTTCTGATCCGATATCCTGCCCATAGGATCGTACTGCCAAGACTTGCTGCCGGCACTGAAACACATGGCCGTGCGGCGGCCAATCCCGTTCGTCGCGGATTTCCCGGCGAAGCCGACCGGATCAGGGCAACTGAGAAGAACTCCGTCGTAGCCGTAGGAAACGCTGGGAGTTGCCGGGTTGCTCGTATAACTGTCGTTATAGCTCTTGCCGGTGAGCCGGTTCAAAGCGTCATAGGTGTACGTTGTGGTGACAGTCGCCGAACCGGTCGAAGGCTGGTTTGGCGAGGGCGCAGTCTTGGTGATGAGATTGCTGTTGGCATCGTAGGCATAGGCGATCTTGCCCGACTCCGGATTGGTAGCGCTGGTCAGGCGGGAAAGCGAATCGTACACGAAGGACCGCGAGCGCCAGTTCGCTGAACTCGTACTGCCTCCCTTTTGCGTTACGGTCAAGAGATTGTTCAGCCCGTCGTAAGCATAGTCGGTTTCGTAGTTCAGGTGCGGAGAGGAACCGGGGTCTTCAAAGACTTGCGTCAGCCTACCCAGTCCGTCCACGCAGGACTCTCGGGATTTGAGGGTTTCGTCAGTCACGGTAGTGCAGTTCTGGTTATAAGTGGTGGTGACGATCGACCCGTCCTGACGCGTGATGGTCGTGACTCTCCCCAAGCCATCGTACTGGGTCTTCGTGACGCCATATGTTGATTCGCCAGTGTTTCTGTAAGGGTTTGAAACCTGCGCCTCCCGACCGTCGCCATCGTAAGCGGTGGTCGTGTTATCCGTGCCGTCCGGGTCGGTGGTTAGCATGGTCAGAACGGGGCGTCCGTAGCCGTCAAAATTCGTCTGTGTGCTGCGTGAAACCGAGGATGTGATTAATTGAGTTTTGACCTCGCTCGGAGGACTGGCGGTGTCGTTGTAGGTGGCCGTGCTTTGCCCGCCATCCGCGTAATTGACCGCAGTGATACGCCACAAGGGGTCGGCGGATCGATAGGTTGTCAACTGACCGTTTGAATCGGTTGCCTGCGTCTCGACTGCTCCGTTGCAATCCCATGTGTAGGATTCCGTGAGACTGAGCGGGAGAGCTATGCTCGTAAGAAGGCTGTTGCCGCAATCGCCGTACGTGTATGTGGTGACGTTGTTCTTGGCATCAGTGGCCTGGTAGACCAGACCGTTATCGTAATGTGTAAACGTCTCAACGATTGTTGACGAGCTGTTCACGCGCTTAGTGAGAGTCGTGAGGTTTCCACGACAGGTTCCAGAGCAGGTTACGGCGTTCAGTTGAGTTGAACCGGATGCTTTAAGGGAAGTTATATCTTGATCGTAGGTGTAGTCGGTTTCAGCCAGCAGGTTCCCACTTCCATCCTCGATCTTGACAGTTGAAAAGTGATCATTGATGTTCGGGCCAAGGGTTGTAGCGTACGTAGTTAGCGTTTTTCGCGTGGGTGTGGTCGCGCCGAAGTCGTATTCGTCTTTTTCCGTCACTTGGCTATAGGCATTGTAAAACGTGTCGACCCTGGATTGAGGCCCCCCATTAAGAGAGCGATACACGTTTACTTCGGTGAAAGGCGTAGGAGGAACGGGCGCGGCACAACTTGCTGCTGGAGTCTCGCCGTTGTAGCAAGTTATAGTAGCTTCGATGGGAGTACCGCTCGCCGTTCCAGTATAGACCTGTCTTTGGACCTCGAAAAGTTCATTGCCGCTGCCAGCATAAAAGTTTATTACCGTCTGATTACCCAAAGGATCAGTAACCGTAGTGGTGTTAGACGCGATGAACCCGGCGGAGTCGGTGCCCGACACCACTACGTTGCTTCGGGTGTAGGTCCAAGTGCCATCAGGAGTCGTGCGCCTGAGACCGGAGGTGCTGCTGTCGACGCAAAATACACCTTTTCCAGTGTCACCGCCAACGTACTGGTATGTGATCACTCCCCCGCTGGGCAAGGTCACAGACGCTACGCGGCCCGTCACATTATTGCTTCCAGAGTTGGTCGGCTCGTACGTAAATTTGTAAGAAGTACCGTCTGCCAAGGTAATCGTGTCCAGCAGGTTCCCAGCACCCGCTGGAACATCTCCAATCGGGCAGCCAAAGGCGGTTTGTAGCGTGTAAGCCTTAAATGACTCGCTAATCGCCGGCACGTCCGAACCAGAGGAATTGAGGTAGGTAAAACTGAGAGTGCTGGGAAACGCGGCTGAATTTTCCACGGAGATGGGCGTAGTCCCTAGCGTGTCAGTGAAACTCCCGATCTCGGGGTATCCGGCCGCCGCCCACGACTGGCTCATCCAATTTCCATTGCTGTCTGTAATTGTGTTCGGACTTTGTCCGAAAACTTGACCCGTGGACCAGACCAGCGCGGGGTGGATTTGTGTTCCGTTGGGATAAGTGATCACACCGGACGTAACGGTGGCGTACACGGAAATTCCTGATCCATCAGTAGCAATGCCGGAAGCCCCTGGATAAGAATATCCGAGCTTGCATTCGCTATGAGCACCACTGTCATTGATAAAAGGCAGTCCGCTGGTACCGAAAGGATGGCTCGTGCCCTCCCCATCCGTATAGCTGATGACCTCGTACAAAGTGTACGAATATCTCTGCCCCGGCGGGCTACTGTTAAGTAATACACAAGTTTCAGCGAATTGCGCAAAGTGTAATGTCCCGATTGGGCCGTTCAGCGGGTGCTCGCCAGTGACAATCGTCCACACATTTCCACCAATCACAGGTTTAGTGCCGTAACTCTGATTGTCGAAGGAGAGGTTAGTAGCAAAAGGAATTCCTCGACCGCGTTTGGCTCGAATTGGGACATTGAAATCAATACCTAAATTCGACAAAACGACGGTATCCATTCCATCTGCAGTGATTGTGCTACCGACAGGAATCCCCACCGGAGGCACGTCTGGCATTTGCGCGGCGGAATAAACGGCGAGAAGAGGTACCAAGAAAAATAGCGCGAATTTACGCATACACTTTTCCTCTTGCGGGTCCGATGGCCCGACGGCTCCTCGGACGAATCGATAACGGAAGGTGCAAGCGAGCCATTACAATCTTCCTTATGACGAAATGAACAAACGATACGTGCGAGCTCGCGCCGGGTCAGCCATGCGACTGCCTTGTCCGCACTAATGCGTTCGCCTCCGATTTGCAAGCGCAATCCATTCACACTTCAAGGGAAGCAGCGATGAGGACCACTGACGGATCAGGGAATCCGTCGCCCTGCGAATCCCGCTCGCTGATTGTGCCGTACACTACGCGTGGATTGTCGCCAGTGTCAACAAGAAAGACATTCTGTTCGAATTCCGTAACAGCGTGCTTTTCCCATCCACCAGATGAAAATGGTGCGGTCTGAACCGCCAGACGAAATAAATCAATAAATGAAACGATGTTGTGCTACCGAGTCCGCGTGGCTCAAACGTCTGCGCCGCAACGGGCGCAGCCTTTGGTATTCGCAAGAAAAACTCAACCTCGTTACGAAATCCAAACAGCACTCACTTTGGATGGTCGTCCCGCTTTTCCCAAACCCGCCATCGCTCCCATTCCACCCGCAAGCCAACCCCCGTGCCGATGCCCGCGCCAACCCCAAAACGGGAGGGGGGTCACTTTTGCCGTCGCTGTACACTACCCCGTCAATGAAATGCGGGGGTATACGGAACACGCGGGAAGATTCCTACGCCTCCCTGACCGGATCCAGGGTGCACGGGGCGGCGTTCGGGGCGTGGGCGCGGGGAGCCGGAGCGGGGGGCGAATGGGTCAATGAGTGTAATCGCCTGTTAACAACACTGGAACCTCGGCGGTGTGGGCGGTGTCGTTGGTTCATAATGGCAGCAACCGAGGAAGCGCATTTCTGATAATGCCCGCGTGCACGAGTTCGTGGCAAACGTATGGGTGCGAGTGCGGTATCCCATGCTTGTGGCAATCGATGGGACTGCTGAGACGCTTGGACGTTATCGTGCTTGCACTCATGCTCGCTCGCGTGATTGCCATAGTCGGCCGCGCCGCTCACCGGTACCACTCGATTCGACGATCTCCCGCGACTGATCCCAGCCGGAAGATGTTCGCCGCAGAGCTGAGCTTGCGGCTTTACGCTCTTAGATCGATTGCCCACACGGCTCCGTTCCTCGGCCTCATAGGCTCGGTCGTCGGCATTCTCGGCTCTTTCACAGGAATTGGGATGGCGAGAGGGACCGTGCTGGCACTCCTGAGCCTGAATTTAAGCCGGGCAGCGCTTACAACCGCTGCTGCACTGATGGTCACTGTTCCGGCAATATGGTCCCACAACTACCTCCGGACGCTGTTGGACTTGCTTAAAAGTGAAATATCTGGAAGCGCGGAGGAGATGATCAGTCGGGGAAAAAGATGCGTTGGAGTCGCGCAAAGCCTCCCGCTCAAGAAACAATTTTCGGGCCTTCCATCATCTGCAGTGACGGTGGCACCCTGTCTGGCTTTGGTGATCGCGGGGTACATGACTTTCGCGCCCCACATCTCAAGGGGCCTTCCAGTGGGGGTCCTCGGCGCCGGAGGGCGGGCGGTGCGGGAAGAATATTCCAAAACCAGTCCAGTCCTGATTGTGGTAGCGACGAGCGAGGGTGGCATTCCCGTTCTATATGTGGACTCGAAGAAAACGCTGTGGGACGAATTGGGCAATACAGTCCGACATGAGCTAGAACTGGAGCCACGTCGGGTGGCCTACGTTGAAGCGGAAAGCGGTGTGCCGTGGGTGTACGTGGTGAATGTAGTTGACATCGTCGAGCTTGACGCAACAGTTGTACTGTCAACGATCGCGCCTGATACGAACTCGCTCCGAGGTAATCGCTAGGAGTCTCGGAAACCTGCACTAGCTGGTAGTTGGTGTAACATCCCGATTACACTCATTGACTCCTCAATGAGTGTGAACGCCTGGTTACGTCAAGTGCTCCTCAATCACAATGGACTTCTTGCTTGGCTTCTGCGTAGAGGCTTCTCGGAAGTAAGACTTGGCCGAATGGGAGGTAAACGAGCGGGGCATTGACCCTCTTGTCACACGATTGGATCCATGTGCGTCCGGTCTCCCGTTCAAAGACCAATTCGCTCTGGGGGAGTGGGGTGCAGCCTTCGCATCGGAGGAACACGTCCTCAAACGACACGGTTCCGTGTTCATCCGTAAGTTTGCATCGATCAACATTGTCATGCTGGCGAACCAACATTCCAGCCAATAACCAGTCTGGTGCAACCACGGCACATTGTTTGGTAAGACGTAGAGTGCGTTGGACGAGACAGTACGCGGTCGTCGCGGTTTATGACCTAGCCACCAGAGCACGCCCGCAGCGAGGATAATTACGATTCCGAGGACCACGCGACTGAACTTCTTAGGAGTGAAGCGAAGCAGCAGTGCAAGAACCACGCCGAGCGTAATGGACCCGAGTACGAAGCCTGTGCCGACGGGCATGCTTACGAGGCCCATCACGAGAAAGCCAACAGCCAAAAGGATTCCGGCAAACTCCGAGTCGACCCGCATGACTCGCCACGGGCCCGGATGTCGTTTGGCATCGTGATCTTCCATCAGCTAATTGTCCCACCAGTTCATGCCGAAAGCCACCTGGGGGAAGTTCCAACTGGCGTAACATCGCCATTACACTCATTGACCCCAGGCTCCGATCAGGGGGTGCAGGAATTTCTCGCGCCTATAGCTATCCCGTCAATGAAATGCGAGAGTGCGATGAGTCAACCGGAAAATCGGCTCCCCAAGGTAACTTTTCCGGCTTGCCCGTTAGAAGTAGCCTGAAGACGTTGAAATACGAAGCACGCAACAAATGTGGAGAATGACTAGTGTCGCCGTTCTGGCACTCCTTGCGTTCAGCATGAGCTGGACTGGACTGGTTTTCGCGCAAGACGCGCCCGCGCTCTCCGTGGTGCCTACAAAGGCCACTATGCTGGTCGGCGAGACGCGCACGTTCCGCGCTGTCGGCAAGGACGGACGCCTGCGGCACAATGTTCGCTGGGGTGTTTCTCCCGAACATGCTGCCAAGCTTACGGTGGTTGGCGATGAAGCGACGATCCAGGCGGAGGAAACGTCCTCGACGGTGGTTCTGACTGCTTATGCTGATGGCGATTCCTCTGAAGCCAGCATCGAAATTCGGTCCGGCCGTTCCTTGGCCGCCGGAACGATGATGTGGTCTGTCAGCCCCCTGCCGGGATGTAAGAGTACAAAAATGAGCCAGGCGGTGCCGAGCGCAAACGGGCCCGACATCTATGACGAGGAGTCGTGTCCGGATGGAGCCTACGTTCGTGCACTCACCGCTGATGGGCGTGAACTGTGGCGCAGAAAACTGGGCGGTTCGATGGCTCCCGCGGCACCGAGTGTCCGAGCGAAAGACGAAACTCAGCCCGCAGAGCACATTAACTTGAGTGCTCGATCGGTGTGTGACGAAATCTCTTCCGGGATGACGAAAGATGGCGTCTCAAGGCTCGCGCAAGATCGCAACCTTCGACTGGGTGAGAAAGAGCGGGAGAGTAATAGCTGGGTGTTCGAAGAGCATAACGTTCGCTGCACGATCTGGTTTGGCGAAGCTGGAACCGTGGTGAAGAACAAGAAGACCATCGTTAGCGACTAGCGAGTGGCTGTCCGACCTTGCAGATCAGCTTATTGAAAAATTGGACGCCCGCAGGAAAGCACTCCGAGGCCGCAAGCGGCAGTCAGTTCACCAGAGACGCAGAGCACAACTAAGCAACCCTGACGGCTGCTCCCGTGGATTTGGCGGAACCCACTTTCCTCGCGAGGACCGCGCACAACCGCTCTGCCTGCTTCGCCTCGCTCTCGCGTTCTCGGCGAAGGTCTTGCAATCGTTGCTCGTAACGCTGGGGTTCCGATTTGTGACGCAGTTTCATAGGGAGAAGGAGATGGTGCGTCGGGGAGTATAGCATTTTCTGCGAACTCCGGCTGTTAAATAAGAAAGAGTGAAGAATCGCGGACTGCGCGCTTGCAGCGATCAGGAAAGCAGCGGTCGTGAGGGTCCGAATGTGAGTCAGACTGACTGACGCTAACCCATGACCGCCCAATCAGCTTACATTTGCAATACTAGGGGACGCTCTTGTTGTGGGCAATACGGCGAATTCCGTAGCTTGCAAAAGAAATCTTGACGCCTCGATAAACACAGGCTGCCTTCCGACAGATTGTTGACATTAAGACCTTAGCTCACCATCTCGCGCATTGAGGACCAATCATGCGTTTTCTGACCGCCTCATGTTACGCGGCCCGCGGCAGTGAACGAATTGCGCGACCAAACGGCGGCTTTCTGTATCTAAACAACTTCACCTAACACACTTCGACCGGGGAATACGGAAGTGTGGCATCATCTTCTTTATCTTTAATCTCTTTGCCTGGAAATTGCCGGGAACTTTTGCTGGAATCGGGACCGAGCATGGCGAAACCAATTTTGCTGAGCGTGGATGACGACTCGGATGTGTTGCGGGCGATCGAGCGCGATCTGCGCTCGCAGTACGGCGCGGAATACCGCGTGATCGGAAGCGATTCGCCTGAAGGTGCGCTTGACCTGCTGAAGCAGTTGAAGGTGCGCAACGACAGCGTGGCATTGCTGCTGGCCGATCAGCGCATGCCTCGCATGGATGGAGTGGAATTTCTGCAACAGGCCATGGGGATCTTCCCCAGCGCGAAGCGGGCGTTGCTGACTGCGTATGCCGATACCAACGCCGCGATCAGCGCTATCAATCAAGCCAGCATCAACTATTTTTTCCTGAAGCCTTGGGATCCTCCGGCGGAGCATTTGTATCCGCAACTCGACGATTTGCTCGATGACTGGCAGGCTTCGTTCCGACCGACGTTTCAAGGGATCCGGGTGCTGGGCACGCGCTGGTCACCGCGATCGTATGAGTTGCGAGACTTTCTGGCGCGCAACCGCGTTCCCTATCAGTGGACTGACGTGGAGCTTTCTGCCAATGATCCGGAGACCAAGCAGTTGCTGGAGGCTTTGGGTCCCGAGGCGGCCAATCTGCCGGTCGTGCTGTTTCCGGACGGGACGAAGCTGCTTGAGGGCGTGCCTGCGGACGTTGCGCAAAAAGTTGGGTTGCGCACGCGCGCGCAAACCGACTTCTATGACCTGGCGATTGTGGGAGGCGGTCCGGCCGGATTGGCGGCTGCCGTTTATGGAGCTTCCGAGGGTTTGCATACGGTGATGGTTGAGCGGGAAGCGCCCGGCGGCCAGGCGGGGATGAGTTCGCGCATCGAAAACTATCTGGGATTTCCGACCGGGCTTAGTGGCGCGGATCTGGCGCGGCGAGCGGTGGTGCAGGCACAACGTTTCGGAGTGGAAATTCTGGCGCAGGAAGTGGTTGGCGCCCGGGCGGAGGGACCTTACCGGATCATCAAACTGGCGGATGGAAGCGAGATCTCTTGTCACGCGCTGATGATTGCGACTGGGGTGCAGTGGAGGCGCCTGGACGTTCCCGGCATCGACCGGTTGCAGGGTGCGGGGATTTATTACGGCGGCGGCGCTACCGAGGCTTTGTCCTGCAAGGGTGAGATCGTGTATGTGGTGGGGGGGGCGAACTCGGCGGGCCAGGCGGCAATGAACTTCGCGAAATACGCGGAGCGGGTCATTATTCTTGTGCGCGGCGAATCGCTTTCCAGCACGATGTCGCAATACCTGATCGACCAGGTTAAGGAAACGCCTAACATTCAGCTTTGGACCCATGCGGGCGTGGCGGAAGCGCACGGCGAAACGCATCTGGAAGAGATTTCGGTGCTGTGCTCCGACACCAACAAGATTGAGCGCGTGCCGGCGAGTGCGATGTTTATCTTTATTGGAGCGCTGCCGCGAACGGACTGGCTGGCGGGCGTTTTGGAGCGGGACGAGCGAGGGTTTCTGTTGACTGGGCCTGATCTTATGCGGGGTGGGGAGCGTCCCAAGGGATGGACGCAAGATCGCGATCCGTTCCTGCTTGAGACCAATGTTCCGGGCATCTTTGCCGTGGGCGATGTGCGCCACGGTTCTATCAAGCGCGTGGCTTCTGGAGTGGGAGAAGGATCCGTAGCGGTGCAGTTCATCCATCAATACTTGAGCAAGGTGTAAATGGTCGAGAAATCCGAGCTACTTCGCGTCCCCGTGTTCGTTGATTTGCCTGACGATCAGCTCGACTGGTTCATCAGCCAGGCGGAAGAGCTGCATCTTAAAGCAGGTGAGACCTACTCACGCCAGGGCGAACCGGCCAACGCCATGTATGTGATTCTCGAGGGCCATCTTCAAGGGCGCGGAGAACTCAACGGCGATGTCATTGTCTTTGACCTGGGGCCGGGTGACGTTACCGGAGTCTTGCCGTACTCCAGAATGAAGCAGTTTACCGTAAGCCAGCGTGCCGAGACGGACAGCCGCGGCTTGCGATTTCCGGCCTCGCTATTTCCGGATCTTATACAAAAGATGCCAGAGCTGACCAAGCGTCTGGTGGGGCTGATGTCTGACCGCATCCGCGAAGTCACCCGCCTCGAACAACAGCGCGACCGGTTGGCTTCTCTCGGAAAACTCTCAGCCGGACTGGCGCATGAACTCAACAATCCTGCTTCCGCGGCGAAACGCGCCGCCAGCCAACTGGGCCACATGCTGAAGAAAATCAGGGACGCGAGTGTTGAGCTGGGGAGACGTGATCTGACCCCCACGCAGAAGGCAGAAATTGAAAAGCTGGAAGCTTCGTTCACACAACCCGATATCGTTCCGCCGGATGCGCTGACCATCAGCGACCTGGAAGACCAGATCGATTCTTTGCTGCGCAGTCATGGACAGAATGATTTGTGGATGCTGGCGGCTGGCCTCGCGCGCCGGAACATCAAGCCGGAGATGGTTGAATCGTTGTTCGCGAACCTTGATGCGGAGACGGCTCGCGCCGCTCTGGTTCGGATCGCCGCATCGGTTGAGATCGCAAGTCTGCTGCACGAAATCGAGAGCAGCACTTCGCGGATATCGGATTTGGTCGGAGCAATCAAGGAATACACCCACATGGACCAGGCGCCGGTTCTAAACGTGGACGTTGTGAAAAGCCTGGAAACCACGCTTACGATCCTGAATCACAAGCTGAAGCAAGGAGTGGTGGTGCAGCGCGATTATCAACCCGTTCCCCTGCTGGTGAATTCATTTGGCAGCGAGCTCAATCAGGTGTGGACCAACATTATTGATAACGCGATTGACGCGATGCATGGAAAAGGCGAACTGCGCGTCCGAACCTATCGTGATGACGGTTGCGCCGTGGTTGAGATTACCGATAACGGTCCTGGGATTCCTGAGGAGGTCGAGCCCCACATCTTCGAACCTTTTTTCACGACGAAAGGAGTGGGGGAAGGCACGGGGCTGGGGCTCGACACGGTGCAGCGAATTGTGAAGAAGCACCGGGGAAATATTCAGGTTAATTCCAAACCTGGTGAGACGCGTTTTCAAGTCTGGCTACCGTTAAGTGGGGCTCCGGCGTAAGGCGTCTCGCGGCGGGGGCGGACGAACTCTTCGAATGGACCACCATACCGTCGCGGCCATCAGCATTACGGGGACCTGCCTTGATGTGTTGGGCAGTCTTTATCTTGCTTATGATTTGTTGGGGGGACAACACGGTCCGTTGCGGCTGCTTACGCGGGCGGTAACTTATTCGCTGGTTTTCGGCATCGGCTACGGCCTGGGACTGGGCCCGTTCTTCGGACTGGCTTCCGGGATTGCGACGGGCGTCACGCTGTCGATTGAATTCAATCGAGCGGCTCGCGGGCGGGATCATTACTCGCTGCCCTGGGAGGGACTGTTTTCTGCGATCCGCGGGTTGGCTTTCGGAGCCGGACTGTACAGGATTCTGGGCTTGCGATTCGCGATCGCGTTTGCCGTCCTGGTCACCGCGGGCCAGGTGATCGCCTACTCGAACAATGTGCGTCCTGCCCTTGATTATGCAGCGTCCGGCCATCCACGGCTTACGCGACGTCAGCTTTTTGCAACTGCGATGCGCACTCTGGGCTTTACGGCCACGGCCCTGGTGTGCAGCGCCTTCGTCCGTCGCGTGGACCACGCCTGGCTGTTTGCGATTCGCGTAGGGTTAGTGACCGGGATTGTCACCGGCCTGGGAGGGACGTTCAGCCCATACATCGAATACTATGCCGATAATCTTCCGGAGAGGCGGCTGGGAGCCTTCGGCATCGCACTGATTTTTTGCGGCTTTGCTCTGCAGTCGCTTCAGTATTGGCTGGCACTGTTTGATGTGAGCTTGACCTAGGCAAGGCGACTCGGCGCGCTGGAGTTCGAAGAACATCCCGATGTCACTTGCCGGTACGCGGATCCCATACTGGGTTGCCTTTACCGTCGCGGAACATGAGGGTGTCGGTTCCCCTTATGAGCTCCCGCACGAGGATTATGTCTGAGGCGTCCTGTTTGATTTTGGAACCGGTCACGGCAATCTCGTCTCCCTTGGTGAAGGTGATGCCCATTTCCTCCTGGAAGGGTTTGGGGCAGACGTAGATGTGGACCTTGTCATCTCCGCTTTTGATGATGAGTTCGGTGAAGTCTTTCCTGGTGCCGAAGGAGAGAAGATTTACTTCATCGACTACTCCTTTGGTTTTCAGTTCGGTATGGAGGTCGTACTTAGTTGGGCTGTCCTTTTGTTCGGTCTTTTGCGCGAGGGTAGGGACCGCGCATAAGAGCATAAATAAGGACATTGCAAAAAGCGCCTTGACGGCATTACGCGGCGGGATGTGGACTGCCCGAGTGTGCAGCACGGCTCCTCCTCGTTGCTCAGGGAAATCCAATGCTGAGGGCCGGTGGTTCTTAAGTGCGACGGCCCGTTGGAAAGAGCATCGGCTCCCGGGTTGCCTGACAGTTTCGCTACGATTAGGCCGTTGACTCAGTCGGCTTCTATGAAGACAGGAGCATCGTACACCCTGGCACCGTAGACGCCAATAGCACAGCGGTTGGTGGCGGCGATTAAGAAGGTGTTGAAGAATGTGAGTTTGCCGTCCACGGGAGAGTGGGGCCGTCCCTGAAGGGACGCGGCTTCCGTCTCGCTAGACTATCCCACACTTAGGTGCAGGGCTAATGAAATGTCCCTTCGGCTTCGCTCAGGGCAGGCTCTGCTGGCGCGACTTCGCTCGATTTGTTCCTTCCTCGTTTCTTAGACGACTCTCAGGTTGTGACAGCCGGGTGCGGACCTTCTGTTTCTTGTTTGAATTCCAAATCTGCCGATGGACCAGTATCCAGGAGACCGGAGTGGAAGGCTATGGGGAAATGACCAAGATCCTGCTTGTGGAGGACAGCAAGTTTCTGAGACTGACGGTGGAGCGTGCGCTGGCGCGTGCGGGCTATGAGATGAGCAGCGCGGCCGACGGCGAAGAAGCCTTGCGCATGGCGCGGGAGAAACTGCCAGATCTGATTTTGCTGGATATGTTGTTGCCGAAGATAAGCGGTCCGGATGTGCTGGTCGCGCTGAAGAAGGATCCTTTAACCATGGCGATCCCAGTGGTGGTGATTACCGGCCTGTCGCAGAAGAATGCTGCCCGGTTGCAGGGAGACGGAGCCGTTGGGTTCCTGGAAAAATCCGCTCTCGAGTTGGACAAGGGATCGGAGAAACTGCTGGCGGCGGTGCAGGAGATTCTCAAGAACCTTCCAGAACTTGCTCGAAGCACTTCGGCATAGGCCCCGTTTGCCGTATCGTTCGACCCGGAAAGCGGGAAGCCCCGAGCTTCTATTCCTTTCTTTTGCCTTGACAAACCTCTTAAATCGAAAGTAAAAATAATTATTCGTAATATACCAACCGCTGCGATCGCAGTGGGGCGCCGACTTCAGGGAGAAAAACTCAGAAATCCAATCAGGAGGTTTCCAATGACTAATCGCTTTGAACGGCGTACGCAACTCGTGCTGAGGCGTGAGTTGATTCGGGCTCTGTTTCTCTTTCTGTCCAGTTGCTTCGCGCTTTGCTGTTGGGCGCAGGCGCAGACGTACTATGTCGCCAAAACGGGCAGCGACACGAATAACGGCAGTGCGAGCGCGCCCTGGCTGACCATCGGACACGCGGCGCTGGAGGCGCAGGCGGGCAGCACAGTTTATGTGGGAGCCGGAACCTATAACGAGAGCGTGACCTTCGCCAACTCGGGAACGTCGACTGCTCCCATCGTTTTCAACGGACAGGGTGTAGCGATCGTGGACGGCACCGGGGTCTCCTGCTGCGTCTCACCCACCTTCGCTCAAAGCAACGGGTTCATCGGTACCAACACGCAAGGGCTGTTCAACATCGGCGCAGCGAGTGGCGTGAACTATCTCACCATCGAGGGGTTCACCATTCAAAACTACAAAGTGTCAACCGCCGCGAAAGTTCCCCTCGGCCTCTTGATCGTCGGGAGCGGCACTGGAATCAACTTCCTCAACAATACGGTTAAGAACATTCAGACTACAGCCGGGAAGCGAGGCAACGCATACGGGATCGGCGTTTTCGGGATCAGCGCCACTCCGCTCAGCGTGAACGTCAGCGGCAACACGGTCACGGGATGCCTGACCGGGGAAAGCGAGACCACTACTTACAACGGCAACGTGCAGAACTTTGTGGTCTCCAACAATGTGATTTATGACAACGACAACATTGGCATGGATGCGATCGGCTTCGAGGGAGTGGGTCCGACCGGCTTCGATCAGGCCAAGAATGGAGAGGTTTCCGGCAACCTGATCTACAACAACAGCGCCTTCAAGAACCCAGGAGAAGGTAATCAGTACGATGAGGACGGGTTGTACTGCGATGGGTGCACGGAGGTGACGTTCGAGCGCAACACGCTGTACGGCAACGATCTGAATTTCGAGGCTGCCAGCGAAAACGCCGGGGAAGTCTCAAGCAACGTCATCTTCCGCAACAATCTCGACTACGCCGCAAATTCATGCGGTGTTTCCGTGGGCGGCTACGCCAAATCGGGGACGGGTGGAAGCACGAACATCACCATTGTGAACAACAGCCTGTACGATAACGACACCCAGAAGACCGGCAGTGGCGAGTTCCAGATCCAGTATCGCGCCACGGGCATTGTGTTCGAGAACAATATTGTCTATGCCGGGGCGCAGGGCCTGTTCATTCACGGGTTTACATCCGGCAGCAGCGTTACTTCAAACTACAATGACTTCTACACAACCAGTTCGACAACCACGTTTGAATTGAACAACAAAACCTACACCTCGTTCGCCTCTTACAAGTCAGGGACTGGGCAGGATGCGAATTCGGTGTTCGCGAACCCCGACTACCTTACTGTTCCGACTTGCACTTCGACGGTAGAGAGTGGCCCTCCGACCCCGATCACGACGTGCTCGCCGACGCCGAATTTTGACATCTCGACCAGTTCTCCCGCCGAGAACACGGGCAACGTCAGTCTGGGTTCGGGTGACTTCGGGACCGTGGACTTCAACGGCAACCCGCGGGTTAATGCCAACGGTCAAATCAACATGGGAGCGTTCGAACAGTGATCGGCTAGGTTAAGCCCGGGCACGCAGCGTTGCTGCGTGCCCATTTTATTTGCTGCGCCACCTTGGCATTGAGGATACTGAGCCATGCCTCTCCTGTGTTTCGTATGTCTGCTGCTTGCAAGCTTGGCGTACGGGCAAGCTCCGCCACCGGTTAAACCTCCGGCCGCCGGTGACGTCCCAGAAATAAAAGTTGGGCCTGAGGATGCGGTGATAACGGTGAGCGGCTTCTGCGCTGATCCGGGGCAGACAGGCGGGGCCTGCAAAACTGTGATCACTCGGGCGCAATTTGAGAAGCTTAGTGACGCGCTGCAGCCGGGCATGTCGCTGGCCCTTCGTCTGAATGTGGCGAATGCTTATGCGCGCAATCTGAGAATGGCGGCGGCGGCGGAGAAACGCGGTCTCGATAAGACGCCGGCGTTTGAAGAAGAGATGCGCTATGCGCGAATGCAGCTGCTTGCTCAGGACCTGACCCGCGTGCTGCAGGCGGAAGCTAACAACATCACCGATGCCGATCTTGAGGACTATTACGCGCAGAACCAGTCCTCCTACGAGCAGGCAACTCTGGCGCGGATTTTTGTTCCCCGCACCAAGCAAAGCGATGCCGCGCAGGGGGAACATGAGGAAGCGCAGACTAAGGCCGATGAGGAAGCGATGACGAAAGTTGCCGCCGAACTTCGGGTCCGGGCGGTCAATGGCGAAGATCCTGACAAGTTGCAGATCGAGGCCTACGCGGAGGCCGGAATCCCGCGAACCAACTCCGACACGAAGATGGAGAAGGTGCGGCGGGCTGCGCTGCCTCCGCAGCATGAAGCCGTCATGGGCATGAAGCCAGGAGAGGTTTCAGAAGTGTTCTCTGATCCTGGAGGCGCCCACTTTATCTACAAAATGATCAGCAAGCAGACCTTGATGCTGGAGGAGGTGAAGGTGGAGATACGCAGCACCATTTCCAGCCAGCGTTATCGCGACAGCATGAAAAGCTTTCAGGGCGATGTGGTCTTTAGCGATGCCTACTTTAATCCTCCCGGAAAACCGGCCTCGACGCCACAGCAAAATCGCATGGGGAGAAGAAAGACACCTCCTGCCCAGCAGGGCGAAGATCATTGACTAGCTAGATTATTGTAGATAAACCACTTACGGGTGGGAACCTGCGATGGGTGGACGGAGTCTATCTTCTAGTAGAGTGTGCGCCGGTAACATGTAGCGGTGACCTCTAATCCGTAAACCAGGGGCGGGCAGGCGATTTTTCGGTTGGGGATCAGGCGGAGAATCCTATAATCAACCTGTAGTCACGCGGTACGCGTCTAAGAGCGGGAGTGACCACCTTGGGAGATTTGGCTAGCGCGATCGGAGCACGGGCGCAGGAAGCGGCAATTGTCGCCGACCTGAAGGACGGCTCGGAAGAGGCCTACGCGTGGCTGATTGGTGAATTTCAGCGGCCGGTTTACGGGCTGGTATATCGCATGATGAGCGATCCGGCGGACGCGGCGGATACGACACAGGATGTGTTTCTGAAAGTGTTCCGGGGGATGAAGAGTTTTCATGGCGAATCGAGTTTGAAAACCTGGATTTACCGCATTGCACTGCATGAAGCGGCGAACCGGAAGCGATGGTGGTTCCGGCACAAAGCGCATGAGACTTCGATCGAACCGGTGGAATCGGAAGGATTGTCCAACGGGGATGCAGCGATGCAGAACGCATTGACCGACCGGAGCGATTCGCCATTCGATAGTGTGGCGCATCGGGAAGTGCAGAAGCGGGTGGATGCAGAGCTGCGGCAGGTGGCGGAGCCTTACCGGACGAGTTTGATTCTGCGCGATTTGGAAGAGATGTCGTACGAAGAGATCGCGGAGGTTCTGCAGATTTCGCTAGGGACGGTGAAATCCAGAATCACACGGGGACGGCAGGCGTTGAAGCAGCGGCTGGCACCGTATGTGCGCGAGGTGAGCGGAGAGTTGGGGCTGGCTGCGCCGGAGAAAGACGACGAGCCGAGTTTGCGATCCCAAAATTTGCAGGACCAGGTTGCTGGAGGGGGAAGAAGGGTCGAGGTGACGCCATGAGGTATGTGGCCATGAAGTCCGTATCGGCGAAGTCGACGATGAAATGTGCGGACGTGAAGGGATTGCTGTCGCCGTATCTGGACGGGGCGGTGACGGGGACTGAGATGCAGGGACTGCAGGCGCATCTGGACGGATGTGCAGCGTGCATGCGGGAGTACCGGTTGCTGCGGCAGACGCAACAACTGTTGATGGACATGGGGCGGGTGCAGGAGCCGGCAGACCTTGGGTTGAAGCTGCGTCTGGCGATTTCGCGGGAGGCGGCGGAGACGCGGAGGCCGCGGTATGAAGGCTTGCGCATGCGCGTAGAAAATACTTTGAATGCGTTCATGGTGCCGGCTACGGCGGGCCTGGTCTGCGCTTTGCTGATCTTTGGTTTAGTCACCGCAATTCTGGCGATGCCGGGAGAGGTGCAAGCGAACAGTCAGGATGTACCGCTGGTACTGAATACCGGGCCGGAATTGCAGGAGAGCGTTTTTGGCACGACGCTGAGCGGGATGAATACGGACTCGCTGGTGATTGAAGCGTATGTGGACAGGAACGGGCGGGTGCAGGACTACAGAATTCTTTCCGATCCCGGGGAGTCTCAGGAACTGCTGCCGCAGGTGAAGAGGATGCTGATCTTTACGACGTTTCGTCCAGCGATGTCGATGGGACGGCCGATTTCGTCGCGGGCGGTGCTGTCGTTCTCGAGGATTAGCGTGCGGGGGTAGGTCGGCTTCGGGCTTCCGGGCTTCGGCAGGAGTCAGTCCGGTCCAAATTTTCAGGTTTGACGGCGTCCACAATCTCGGGTAGATAAACTTCGAACTTTGCGCCACGGCCAAGGCCCGATTCCACCGAGACCCATCCCCCGCTGTGCCTGACGATTGAATACACTATTGAGAGTCCAAGACCCGTTCCGTTTCCCACGGCCTTCGTGGTCCAGAAAGGCATAAAGATCATCGCTCGGGTGGCTGCGTCCATGCCCATGCCAGTGTCGCCTACGACGAGCCGCACATAATTACCCTCCGGCATCGTCAGAAGTTCCCCTCCGTAGAGAGACTCAGATTTACTAACCTTCGGCCTGACGAAGTCTGGGCCGACGTTGACCCGCGAGATCTCGACCGTGATGGTGCCACCCTGAGGCATTGCATCCCGCGCATTCGCAATCAAATTGACTACGACTTGTTCGATCGATCGCGCGTCCGCCTTGACCCAGAGTGCTTCGTTTCCGAGGCTAATCTGCAGAGTGATCTTGGTGCCGACAATCTCGCGGAGGCTTGGTTTCATTCTGGCGACGGCGGTAGTCAGGTCTGTCGTGATTTCATTGTTGGTCATGTGAACGACGGCCTTTGTCTCCCAATCCCCTCTTGCTTCAAATCACGCGGCTGCTGTTGCCTACCGCGCTGATTCACTGGCACGACGCTGCTCTAGTCGTTCAATGACGCTGCTTAGATCGGGATAGCCGGCGCCGAAGCTCCGGGTCAACCAGTTTCCACCGCGTTCGACGATCTTCTCGCCGTCAGCCAGAACTTCGAATTGACCAGTCTTCCCGGGCGTAAGGACGGCTTCAATATCGAGGCGCTTCTTGATGAGGGTCACGAGGCTCGCGACCTGGGCCTTGTTGTTCTGTCATGTCGGGCAGTGAATGATCTCGATCTTCATGTGTTCTCCAAGCGTTACCGAAATTCTATGCTTTAACGGGCGTTTAAGGCGATTTATCCTCAGCTTCCCCTTCCAGAACCGGCGATGTCGAGGGGACGGCCCATTTCGGCGTAGGGCGCGAGATGAAATTGGTAGTTGGGGAAGTTTACGCTGAAGCTGCCGATGCCTTGGGCTCCGAGAATACAAGCCACTCCAGGGCTGCGAAGGTTAGATAAACCTGGGGAGCATCCACTTTAGCCATGATGCTGCCGGTAACCTCCCGCAAAGCCGCCACCATGTCGTCGCTCTGAAAGCAGAATCCAGTCTCGTCGGTCGCAACCACCGTGCCCGGAAAGGCTCGGGTAAAAAGAGAAAGCTTCACGATCACGTGCTTGCTCACAAGCTTGGCTTTGAACGAAGGCGAGGCTGGCAGGGACATAGTTCCTCTGGCAATAGATTGCGGCCCGCAGTTCAATTGAACAAGCTCCGTTCGGTATCTGCCGTTACGTCGGTAATTCACCTAGTGGCCTGTTCCGTCTGGCGAAAACGTGCCGCTGCGCCCCTTGACCATTGAGAGGTGAGGTCTGAGACTGATTGCAGCGATCGGAGTGGTGTGAGCGGCGTGGAAACCGAAGCCGTCTTTGCGCGATACACACTGTTTTCTGTTTGCAACTCTCTTCTGTTCGCAACTTCTTCCTAAGGAGGAACCCACATGTCAGTATCGAGTGAATCGCGAGCAGGATTTCTCTCTCGGCGCCGCTTTTTTCGATGGGCGAGTTCGCTGGCCGCGGCCGTGGGCGCCGCGCCTCTGGTTTCCTCCGCTAGCGCTCTTTCGTCGCCGACAGCGCCGTCGGATGGTGAGGACTACTATGCCAAGCTTGGCGTGCCGACGATTATCAACGCTGCCGGCACCTATACCACGCTAACGGCAGCGTGCATGCCTCCGGAGGTGCTGGCGGCGGTGCAGAAGGCCGCGCTGCATCCTGTGCGTCTGCACGAACTGCAGCGGAAGGCCGGAGAGTACATTGCGCGCCGCCTGCAGTGCGAAGGCGCGGTCGTGACTTCGGGAGCCTCGGGAGCGATCAGCCTGGCGGCTGCAGCCTGTCTGCAGTATGCCAACAAGATTGACATTCTGGACATGCCGCAGGCGATTGACGGCAAGAAGAATCAGGTCATCGTACAGCGTGCGCATCGCTATGAATATGACCGCGCCATGTATCTTTGCGGGGCGCGAGTGACCGAGGTGCTCACGCTCGACGACTATAAACGCGCTTGCGAGGCCGGCAATGCAGTGATGACGAATTTTTTCAATGCTGCGGAAGATGAGGATGGGATCGCAGGGAGCGCGCAGATCGGTCGGGAAGAGTGGTTGCGGGTGGCGCACGAGTACAAGATTCCGTGCCACCTGGACGCGGCCGCGGACATGCCTCCGATTTCGAATCTGTGGAAGTACACCGGCATGGGTTTCGACCTTGTGGCGTTCTCGGGCGGTAAGGGAATACGCGGTCCGCAAAATGCGGGCCTGCTTCTGGGCAGGAAGGTGCTGACGGACCTGGCCCATGAGAACAATAATCCGGGAGACGGGATCGGGCGCGGCATGAAGGTGGCTAAGGAGCAGATTGTGGGCATGGTGGCTGCGGTCGACTGGGTTCTGTCGCACACAGAAGAGTCGATGCAGGGCGACTATCAGAAGCGCGTCGATCTCATCGCTAGTGCGGTGAAAGGCATCCCTTCGGTAAGAACGGAGACGGTGGTGCCGAAGATCGCGAACCATGTTCCGCATCTGCTCATACGCTTTGACCCGGCGGTCATTGGGTCCACGACCGGGCAGATCGTCGAGGCTTTGCGCAAGGGGACGCCTTCGATTGAGCTGAACCCCAACACTGGACAGAAGCCCAACCAGGGTATTCCGGCGGATGCGAACACGCTGGTGGTGGGAGTGTGGATGTTGCAGCCCGGAGAAGATGAGATTGTGGGCCGGCGTATTCGCGCGGCGCTCACGAAACAGTCCTGAATTTCTCACGCCATCGGCCACGAAGTTATTCGTAGCGCAGAGCTTCGATGGGATCCATACGCGAGGCGCGGACGGCGGGCACCATTCCGCTCACCAGCCCTACGGCGGCGAGGATCAGCGTGGCGATGATCAGGGTGCCCGGAGCGATGACCAGGCGGACGTCTGCGGCTTCCGCGTTTTTCGCCATCGCGCTGTATAGGGTGAGGCGTCCCACGGAAAGTGAGACCCCGTAGGCGAGGATGATTCCCAGCGCGCCGCCGATGAAAGTGATGGTCAGAGATTCGGCGAGGAACTGGAGCAGGATGTGACTCCGGCGCGCGCCCAGCGCCTTCTCCACCCCAATCTCGCGGGTGCGCTGCGCGACCGAGACCAGCATGATGTTCATGAGGCCAACTCCGCCGATGCCGAGCGTAAGTGTACCGACAAAGCCCAGGAGAATCTTGAGGCCGATCGTGATCAATTCGAACTGGTGGACCTGTTCCATGAGGTTAAACACGTACATAGCGCGCCGGTCGGTGGGGTTGAACTTGTGTTCGATGGCCATCACGGAGCGCACGGTGTGTTCAAGATCCTCGTACGCCGGGGTCTCGTAGCTGAACCAGATGGAGTCGAGGTAGTGCGTATCTTTAATGTCGCTGAGGGTGGTGAAGGGGACGTAGAGGATGCGGTTAATATTGTCGTCGCCCGCCTGCATCTTGGGGCTGAGAACCCCGACAACTTCCACGCTAAGGCCGTCGACGCGGATGTGTTCGCCTAATGCGTTACGTCCAGAGAAAAGCTTCTCTTTAGCCTCCGAGCCAATGACGACGACGCGGGCGTGCTGTATCTCATCTTCCGGGTTATAGAAGCGTCCCTGTGCCAACTTGAGCGCGCGGACGGAAAAGACGTTGGGATAGTTTCCGGTCACATTGAAGGTGAAGGTCCGCGTCTCATACTGGATGTTGGCCTGCTTATCGGCCTCGGGAGTGATCTGACCGATTTGAGGAATGTTTGTCGTAAGGGTGTCCACGTCGTCGAGGGTGAAGCGTATCTGCTGGCCGGCTTTCTGTCCGCCCGCCTGCATCGAGCTGCGGCCGGGAGCCAGGATCATCAGCTTCGTGCCGAAGTTGGCGAAGATGCTGGCGCAGGCCCGGCCGAAGCCATCGCCGTAGGAGAGCAGCATGACTACCGTGGCGATACCCCACGCCATGCCGAGCATGGTGAGCGTGGTGCGTCGGCGGTTGTGCCGCATGGCGCCATAGGCTTCGTTGAGTAAATCCCCGAACATACTTTTAACCGTGCACTTAACTTACTCCTGCCGGAGGGCCTCGACCGGCGCCAGCATAGCAGCTTTGCGCGCGGGATAAAGTCCGGCAACCACGCCCGCCAGCGTCAAGCAGCCGATCGCCAGAATCGCCGTCGCGGGGACCAGCTTAGGAGGATCAAAATTCCCCGGCGACTGCAGCGTACCCAGCAGCGCCATCAGCCCGCCAGCGAACCCCATCCCGATCAATCCACTCAGCAACGTCAAAAGGATTCCCTCCAGAAAAAACTGGACCAGAATGCTGCGGTTCGTTGCTCCCAAAGCCTTGCGCAATCCAATCTCGCGAGTCCGCTCGCTGACTGCCACCAGCATGATGTTGATGACGCCGATGGCGCCAAGGACGAGGGTCACGATTCCCACAGTACCCAGGAACAGGTTCATGGCGTCGAAAATTTTGCCCATCATCTCGGCCTGCTGAACCGTATCCAGGTTTTCGAAGGCGTCTTCGTCACGGTAATCGAACCCGTGATTACGGGCGATGATCCGGTGGACCTCTTCCCGCGCCAGCATGTGCTCTGCCGGCACGCGGGGCTGATAGTTGATGAGGGAGATAGAGTTCTGATGGTTTTCGCCCTTGAGCGGGAAGTTGGTGGCCATCGTCTGAAAGGGAATGTAGCCGCGCATGTTGGTCATATTTTCGTCGCCCCGGCCGATGCGCTTCAGCGTGCCGATCACTTCAAACCTTACGTCGTTGAGCAAGATGAATGCGCCCAGGGCAGGTCGTCCCGAGAAGAGGTTTCTGGTCAACTCGTCTCCGAGCACAATGACGTTGCGTCTTTGGGTGTCGTCCAAGCCGTTGAGCCAGCGCCCCTGCCGGAGCGGGAGGTATCTGATCGCGGAATACTGAGGTTCCGCGCCGACAATCTGCCCGTTGGCACTGGCGAATTCGCTGACTGCGTGCATGTCATCGCGAGACAGGACCGGAGCAGCGTTGCGAACGTGGGGAGCATCCGCGCGGATATCGAGGTAATCCTGGTAGGTGAGCAGGTAATTGCGTGCGGAGTTCATGCTGCCGGCCACCACGGGGGCGCGGCCGGGGAAGATGAACATGATGTCTTCCCCGTATTCGGCGAGCCCACGCTTGTTTCCCGAGCGAAAACCTTCGCCCAGCCCGACCAGCAGCAGCAACGATCCCACGCCCCAGGCCACGCCGAACATGGTGAGGAACGAGCGTAGTTTGTGCGCCCACAGCGTGCGGAAGATTTGCGCGAAGATATCCAGGATCATCCGCATGACTACTGTCATTGTACATTTGACGATCTCGCAGAAGATTCGTTTCGAGGATCAGACCGAGACCGTCGGCGGGCGAGGAATAGGGGGCGCCCATGGATGCGACTGTGAAGAAGGCTCCCTTAGGCCCCCCAACTCACGGCGGGTCAGCTGAATACCCGGGTTTGACGGGGTGGTGTACGGAGACGGCAAAATGCCCCCTCCCTCACCCGTACCCCGATTTTGACCTGGCGTGGCCCCGCCCAAGCACGGGCTGCGACTGTTAACGTTTGCCAATCCTGCTCGGAATGGGAAGGCTGCGAACCGAATACGGCCCGTCTCTCCGTCGCCCAGGCCCTTCCATCTGCGATGGTTGGTTCCGACAATCCTTGGTATTATTCTGCGTGATTTAAGTGGCGACATCTTTGACCGACTGGTGGTGCTACCGGTGTGGTGTTACAAGGGGCGTGGCCGTCTGCCCAATCTGCGGTTTGAGAGCCCCAAGTAGCTTCGTTGGCGAGCTTGAGCGTGCGCGCTCTTCGCTCGACGAGGCTACGTCGACCTTGAAATCCCAGTCCCGATGCGATTCTCAGAGTGTTCAGTCCACACTCAACGAGATTCTGTCGACTCTGAAATCCCAATCCCGTTCCGACGCGTTTGGATTATTCTGGTTGTTCATCTTCATCCTCCTGTTAGAGAGCTGGCCTGGGTCCACGCTGGACAAGTGGACAGACAAGGCGTGGGACTCATTTAGATATGACGCAACGTTTGCAAACATCACGGTCGAAAAGAGACCGTCGGGCTGCGATTTCCTTAACGCTCCCTTGGGAATCAAAGGATGTGAGTACAAGAAACACACTAGCGCCTTTGGAGCAAAGGAGCGCGAAGCGCTCATCCGGCAAGCAACGACTGCAGAAGGGCGACAAACAGCTGCAAGACAGCCGAACTCAGTTAACGTGTATTGGGAAAGGCAGGAAGACTGAAGACTGGGGGCATCACACTACGGACCCATTGGCCTGCGTTGTGGATCGACGGACATCTCCGCGGGGTAGGGGAGAGCGCCCTTCAGAATCTCGTGTCGAATTTTACTAAGCAATCTGTGCGAACTGCGAGCTTCGACGAAGAGTAGGTAGGCCGCCGCTGCTATAAACGCTGCAGAGCATGTCAGTGCTTTACAGAATGTCAACGTCGTCAGCGGTAATCCTATACCGGAAGACAACAATGCAATAGCAGTACCGAGTTCGAACTTGAACCTCAGAAGTATTGCGCGAAGATAGCGCTGACCAACTGGCTCAATTTTGAAAACGAGACGAAGATATTGTTTCCATTCCTCGGAATGAGCGGAAAAGTCCGGTTGCGCTCCTAAACGTCCGTCCAGGTAGCGACTTTCGAACCTCGATCCCACATCTTCGATCAACAGTCCCGCCGCAACGCTACATAATGCAAGTAGTAATGTAGTTTCGGCGTGGTTGCCTACCGCTAAGTCATACAGTTTCGTAAACTTTTGTAGCAGTACAACAAACCAGACGCTGATCGCCATGGCGCCAGGAATCACTATTGTAACGAGAGGTCGAAATACTTCCGATCCAAACGCTGAGAAAATTTCTTTCATCTTTGTTCGCTCTAATCCATTCTTCCGCATTTTTCTCGAAAATGGTGGTACACAGACTGGTTCCCTGTGGCAGCCCGGAATTACCTCTAAGCTTGTCTTTTGGCGAAGCTGGACCCGCGCGGAAGTAGAATCGTTCAGGCGAAATTGACATCGCTATTACGTCGCACTACGCTGTCCTGCAAATGCGAATCGATGTGTCCGGCCACAACTTCGTATTTCCTCACAAATGCGCGTGCTGTGGCGGCGCGGCGGATACAGAACTTGGTGCCTCAGCTACCAAGTCCAGTGGGAAGCGAGTCGTTCACACTAAGACTAATGTCTGGGATTTCCCGTATTGTAGCCGGTGCGTGGGGCACGTTATGTCTGCTGAGGGAACGAAGAAGCTGGCGTGGATTCTCGGGATTGTGTCAGTCGGGTTAGGATTTTTCCTTGGGTTCGCGGCAAGCGCCACCAGCGGAGTCATGATCGGAACGCTGGCTGTCGTTGGGACCGTGTTGATATACCGGCGCGGGATGGGCAAAGCAAGAGCCCGCTGCGGTGCCAACTGCGTTTGCGTAGGGCGGGCAATGGCCTACTTGGGCTGGCATGGGACTCTTCATCAATTCGAAGTGGGTTCGGCACAATATGCTCACGATTTTATGAAATCCAACGAGAGCAAGCTGGTAAACCTGTCAGTTCAAGCCCGGAATTTGTTGGCAGGGGGTCCGACTCCCAAGAAAGATGCCCGCACCCCCCGTCGGTACCAGAGTTAGGATAGCGTTCACCAAACGTAGGAATCGCTTCCTGACAAATCGGGGTCGCTCCAAAAATAGCTGCGATCCTCTATGTTTTCAGCGTTATAATCACGGTCTTTCCCTATCCCCGTTCGTAGTCGGGCCCTGTCGTCGGTAAGTAGTTCAAGCTTGCAGTGGTTTAAGGAGGCGTTAATGGCCTACACGGCGGAAATCAGCCGCAACAATCCCTCGTGCTTCTTATTCTTGATAGACCAGTCTGGTTCGATGGGTGACAACTTCCCAGGTGAAGTCGCGAAGAAAAAGGCCGACGGTGTGGCCGACGCTATCAACAAGCTCCTTCAAAACCTGGTGATTCGGTGCGCAAAGGAAGAGGGCGTCAGGGATTATTTCCACGTTGGAGTCATTGGGTACGGTGTGAATGTTGGTCCCGGCTTCGGAGGCTCCCTCTCCGGTAAGGAACTCGCTCCGATTAGCGAAATTGCAAATTCGCCAGCAAGAATTGAGGAGAGAACGAAGAAGGTTGATGACGGCGCTGGTGGCTTGGTTGACCAGAAGGTGAAATTTCCAATCTGGTTCGAGCCCACATTCAGTGGTGGTACTCCAATGTGTCAGGCTTTGAACAACGCTAAAGGAGTTCTTCAAAGATGGCTCAGTCAACATCCGAATAGTTTTCCTCCGGCGGTGATACACATCACAGATGGGGAATCGACAGACGGCGACCCTAGTCAGGCAATGAGCGACTTGAAAGCTCTCTCCTCGAACGACGGAAGTGTCCTTGTATTCAACTTGCACATCTCCAGCAATCCCAATGCACAGTCCACAGCATTTCCAGATTCGTCTGCGAGCTTGCCGGACCAATACTCAAAACTGCTTTTTGACGGTGCGAGTGTGTTAACTCCGTTCATGCGAAATGTGGCTGGTGAACATGGCTTCAGCCTCTCGGACGGAGCAAGGTGCTTCGTTTTGAATGCTGACTTGGTACTGGTAATTCAGGCTCTCGACATTGGCACTCGGCCAAGTAACTTGCGATGACCCATGCTTTTCTACTCCGATGTGCTGTGGGCTCAGAAGGCTGGCAATCCGGAACACGAATACGAGGACTCGTTTTGGCCAAGGAGAGTTGTTTTAGGAGAACGCCGCTCTGAGTTATCGGTCGCGGTAGCGGACGGAGCTACAGAGTCATCTTTTTCGGCAGTCTGGGCTACGCAGTTGGTGCGCGCGTACTGTCGCGGGATATTGAATTCAGACAATGTGAGAGATTCACTGCTGAAGAAACAGCGAGCTTGGGCACGATTCGTCAAACGGAAACCGCTGCCATGGTATGCAGAAGAGAAGGTGCGGAAGGGGGCATTCTCCACAATCCTCGGATTCTCCATGAGGGACGGTGACCGAACGAAAACGTCAGGCTTATGGGATGCATTTGCGGTGGGTGACACCTGCCTAGTTCAGATTAGAGGTGAGACGCTGCTCACGAGTTTTCCCCTATCAACTGCAGATGCGTTTACGAATAGTCCCTTTTTGCTGGGAAGCAATCCCGAGGCAAACATAGACGTCGAGTCTCAGACAAAGGCCCAGACTGGAACTTGGCAATCGGGAGATAAGTTCTATTTGATGACCGATGCGCTAGCGGCTTGGTTCTTTCGGGAGGTCGAGAACAATCAGGCTCCATGGCTTGCATTGAGGGACCTGGATAGTGACGAACTGCCATTTCGGCTCTGGTTGGATGACCTTCGCGATACACATCAGATGCGGAACGATGACGTAACGCTCTATCGAATCGACGTGGATTGAGTCGTCAACAAATGTCTTGGCCGAACGAACAGGAATATAACGAGGCCATCCAAAACCCTCAAACCTGCTTTGAGGACCTCGAACTCCGAACGGGAAAGGTTGAATGCACTCAACTTGGTCTGCCTCGTCCTCGGAGCGGAAATTTCGCAACGGTTTACAGGTTGGATTGTGGCGCGAAGAAATGGGCTGTTCGCTGCTTTAGGCGACAGACCCAGGACCAGCAAGAAAGATACACCGCAATAAATGCTTACCTGCATCAAGTCTCTCTGCCCTATACAGTCGGTTTCACGTACTTGATGAACGGCATTCGCATCCGTGGTCAGTGGTATCCGATTGTCAAGATGGAGTGGGCGGACGGTACTCCACTCATCACATGGGTTGAGGGCAACCTGAACAATCCCTCAGCCCTGTCATCCTTCCTGAAATCATTCGTTTCAATGCTGGCCGCTATGCAGCAGGCTTCAATCGCTCACGGCGACCTGCAACACGGAAATATTCTTGTGGTGAATTCGTCTCCAATATTGGTTGATTACGATGGGATGTACGTGCCAGCCCTCAATGGCAAGGCAAGCTCTGAGGTCGGGCAACCGAATTATCAGAACCCGAGACGAAGTGCCCGCGATTTTGGCCCATACCTGGACAACTTCTCGGGATGGGTGATCGCCGTATCACTCCTCGCAATCAGTGTTGACCCAAAGCTCTGGCATAAGTTCAAGGGCGGCGATGATTGTTTGCTCTTTCGTAAGTCCGATTTTGAGCAGCCCCAACGTTCAGCTTTGCTCAACGCGCTCGATTCTGAGCAAAGTCCAGAACTTCGGCAGATGGTGACATTATTCAAAACGATATTGGCATGTTCTCCTCAAAGCGTTCCGGCGCTCGATGGAACCTTCTCGCTAGGTTCAATTCCATCGGAAGTCAAGCCGCAGGTTCCGGATTGGATTCATTCACACCTTCCAGCACCAAAACAGGTCGCGATACCCCAAGCTGGAAACATCTCTTGGGTTCTAGAAGCAACCGATCCTGTCGGACCGCCGGTCTCTTTTGTCACTGAAGTTGGGACGGTGCGTTTACTGGCGTATCTTTCTCTGAGTGTCATTATCCTTGTCCTCGTGCTGTGTTTTCGAGCCTTGATACCAATCTGGTCGATTACGGTGGCTCCAGCCGTGCTCGGAATGGATTTGTTGCTCTTCTGGAAGGAGTACAACGGAGATTCCTCTGTCCAACAGTTGCATTCTGTGCGTCGGCAGCGGAATGAATTGCAAGAACGCATTCAGGTGATGGAGGACAGACTCAAGGAGGCTGACCATCAAAAGGAAGGAATCAATCGCCAGCTGGAAGACTCTAAAGCTGTTCTCGCCAAGGAAGACCGCGAATTGCAAAAAGCAGAGCAATCTCTGGTTGCTGCGAATGATTCGAAATTACAATCGGCAATTTCGGTGTCTCTGAAAGACAGGCAAAAACTGGACTCCCAAGAGAACGGTGAGTTGGGTGCACTCCAAAAAGGGCTTGGCAGAACAGTCTCAGATTTGAGTCAATCACTAGCTTCACTCGCTCAAACGGAACAGAACGAATTGGCAAACGCTTTGACAGCGGTACAGACTTTGTTTGTCCAAATTGCTCTCAAGACGGCCTCGATTCGAGTCGCGTCGATTCCAGGGATTGGCGCTGGATACAAGGCTCGCTTGCAGTCGGCTGGAATCCTCACCGCCGCAGAGGTTAACTATCGCATACATCGGGTCAAGGGCATCGGCGCACAACGCGCACAGGCGTTAGAGGGCTGGAAACGTGGCATCGAGTCCGCTGCTCGAATGCAAATGCCGCAGACTCTATCGTGGCAAGATCGGAACAACATTCAGGCAAAGTATGCTTCCCAGAAATCGACATTAGAATTACAGCTGAATCAACAGCAAACAAGCTTGCGAATCCAAGAGACTGCTGTCAAGACGAAGTATTCGGGATTGAGAATGCCGGTAGATGCGGTGCTGGCATCCGAGCGGCAGAAACACCAAATCGAACTGGCCCGAATAAATGCGGAGTTCAAACAAAAGAGAGACTCTCTAGCTGTTAAAGCGAGGGAATTAGAGCAAAACGCAGTTCGGGAGGTTGTTAGGGTCGATGAACAGCAGAATACGATTCGCAAGGACATGTTTGCTCTCCAGTGGCGGATCGGAAAAGTGGAGAGAGAGCTAGGACGATTTTCTGGCGTTTCATTTGGCTCTTACTTAAAGCGGGTCATGTTTTTCTCTTAAGGAGTTTTGAATATGGGATGGCGATTCAAGAAGCCAATAAACTTTGGGGGATTTCGTTTGAACCTCTCGAAGAAAGGACTGGGCTTCAGTTGGGGATTCCCCATGTTCCGCACGGGGATTTCAGCCGATGGCAGACGGTACATTTGGATAACGATACCTCGTACGGGTCTATCGTGGATCAAGTACTTCGGGAAGCCTTCGGTTTCAGTCCAGCAAACAAGAACACCACCATCGCCGACAAATCCGTATCCTCCATCCGTACCGATTAGCACCCCACAGTCATCTTCTCCGGGTTCAGCACCAACGTCTAGCTCGATTCCTTGGTGGAAGCAGAAAAATATTCCCTGACGAACGTTAAGTGTCCGAGAGGTGGGTGTTGCGATTTAGCGATTCGACGCGCGAGCGGCTCAACAGTGATGCTTATAGTTTAGGTCAGTCTTGATTAGCTTCCGTCTGCCGACACCCAACTAGCTCCGCCAACTTCGGCCAATGCCGTGGGTGGGGTCGGCGGCGGCCTGCCCGGATTGCCACAGCGTAAGTAATAGAAACTCCGAGAGCGGACATAATGACTGGGTTGGCGATGCCCCTGAGCAGCGGCTGAATCTTGTTGACGTACATCTCTTCGGTCAGCCAAGCGGGCAGGGAGGACGGCTGCCACGCCTTTTTAACGAGGGCGTGTCGCCGCTGCGTCTCCGCGCGGCGAGCTTGGGGTCCGGAAGCTTGACTGGCTACGCGCCCGACTTTGGCAATCTCGACAATTCGTTCACGAGCGGTGGTGGCGTCGCACTCGGAACAATAGCGTCTCCCGAGCGAGATCGATGCGCCGCAAATGCGACAGATACTCTGCGGCTGGGCATCGGGTTTGGTCCGTGGAAACAACGGTGACCCTCTTGCTGCGCGCTTGTTGCGGTGCGTAAGGCGTGTCGCGATCAGCTTGGATGAGGAAGCTGCTTTGGACACGGAGGACCAAAGCTCTTGCGCCACATATTCTGCGACCGGAGCCACCAATCTACGCCACGTCGCCGATGTCTCGCAGAGTTTAATTGCCAGCGATGACGCGATGCGGCAGTTTCCGTTGCGATCTTCCCAAAAATCCGATTTACGAAGTGGCTCACTCTGAAGCCAGTTCAAAACGAATGCGTCAACCCCACGCGGCCTGCAAACTTCCATCAGATCGCAAGCGAGTGAGTCCCTGTTGGGCGTGTCGACGTGAAGGAATCCAATCGAGGGGTCCATGCCCATGGCCACCGCAGAAAGGCGGGCTTCGCTTTCCAAAATTCCGTACAGCAGATTCAGCAGGGCATTCGGGGGACTAGCGGCCAGACGCGGGCTGTGGGTCAAGGGTGAGATGCGCGATCCAAACCTTTTCCAGTGGCCAGGAACCAGCTTTTCATCTTTGCGAGGCCAGAGGATCTGAATATCCGCCCACGAATGCCAATATAGTTTGGCGGCTTGTGACTCAATGAGCATCACTCTTTCAATACTCTCAGCGCTTGGTAGCGTGGTTCTGAATCGAGCAATTGCGTCCGCCGTCGCAGAGTCGCGCAGCATGTCGCGAACGAGCAGCTCCTGTCCGGCGAGCTTCTGCGAGATGAGTTCCTTCGAAATCTTGAGCCCTATACCATTGCCGAGGGCGAGCGCTTGCGATCTGCGGATTTTCGAGACCGACGGAGCGACCGGGCCTGTGACGGTGAGCACCTTGCCTCTGCGGTCGAGCATCACGAACGCTGCACCAACGTCAGAAATCCAGCGGAGAGCTTCGAGGGTGATGAACCCATCGCTCCCGATCATCACCAGCCTCTTCAGGCCATGTTTGACGCGGGGCAGGCGGATGGTGCGGCGCTCATCGGCTATCCCATCGTGCAGGATCAAATGACCGGCGTTCACCTGGACGCGGATGCCGTAGCCATCGAGAACGACGACTCCTGATTTGCGGAGGGCGTGCGAGTGCGGTAGGGTGCCAGAAGCTGCCATCGGAGTTCATACCTCCTGTGGTAGTTAGGGCTTGTCGGCTGCTGGTAACAGTCGGCGGGCCCGTTATCTATTATAGATCTAAGGGCAACAGTTGATTAAGTTTTGCCAATTCACCTTCTACTATGCTTGGTCTATACCGATGGTCCAGGAATCGCTCCATCACTTTGTAGGGAATATGGGCGCGACGAATTCGCTTTCCGCGACAATCCGCAAAAGCGAGAGTCATATAAAACCACAGCGGAGAAATGTAGGATGTCAGAAGGGGCGCTGCTTTTGTTAGTAATTCGCTCTTCAATTTCGACTCAATTTTTCTTAGGTTGGCTGATCGTGTGCTCCTCACGATTTTTTGTACCATCTCAAATATTTGGAACAAATATGTTTTGGAAACGCTTGCTAGTTCAGGGATTGACTGGCATTTCCGCACAGAATACAGCCAATCGTAGAAGGGCAACCCTGCCATCGCTTTCGCAAAATTAGTGGGTGTTTTGCTGTACCGCCTCTTACGATCTCGCACGAAAGCTATAACCTCATTGCGAGCAAACCATGCCTCTTCCGTTGACAACTGGTGCTCTAAGGACTCTCGCTTTGCCTGCGCTGATTGCAAAAGTTCGCTAAGCTCATGGGCGCGACTCGTCATTTCGTCAATCCGTAACTGCTTAGCTATCGTTTGTAGCTGGTTGCGTTCATGTTGTGGGAGTTCCGTCTCTTCCCTCCCTTTACGGACAGATTCAAACGCAGTCTTGATCTGTTGCAATGATTGATGTGCGGTTTGCGACTCGCGCGAGAGTTGGCTTTCCACGTCGCGGGCCTCTTCCCATTTATCTCTCGTCGCGCGAACCTGCCGCCACGCGACCTTAACGTTGCCATCTCGCAACAAACATCCGGTCGGGAAATCGCGAAACGCGGGCCGCCACTGGGCATCCGGCACCAGATTGAGAACTGATCTCACGTCATCAGGTTTGCGAGCGGCTGGAAGCTTTAGACCCAGGCGTCCCCAATCATCTTCCAGAAATCGCTTCATTGCTGCGTATCTTCTTAAGAGCTCTTCCGGCGTTATCTCTTCTTCGCGGCCACGCTTCCTAGAAGTTTTCTTACTTTTCGGCATGTTCAAGAATTGAGTGTCAAGCTTGAATCCGACATGAAAAACAGGAAGCTGACGGTGTTTTCATCGGCTATCGCACTAAAAGTGTAACCTCTTTCCTTAGAAAATCACCCTATCGCACCAAAATGTTTAAGCCTCGCTAACACCGCTCAGGAGGCCGTGCGAAACTGCGCCCCGAAAGGGAATTCAACATGGCAGGTGCAAAATCTCGGCGCAAACGACGGTCAACGGGCTCAAGAGGCTCGAAAGTGCAACAACAGAATAGCGCCGCAAGAGACAGGGCTTTTAAAGCTCTCTCAGAAATGCGGGGGGGCGCAAGCCTCTCACGAGCTGCCCGTGGTAACGGCGTCACGGTTCGGACCGTCAAGCGCTATCTCGGATCAGCCCTAATGCAGGATCGGCCAGGCGGACGCATTCGCGCTACCAAGAGCGACCGGCTTGTCCGATACCTGCAGATTCCCGGCCACGATGGTCGGAGGGACGTAACGGTTCGTGGATCAAAAGCAGCGAGTGAATTCGCCAACTACAAAGCTGCTGTCAATCGCTTGCTTCGTGGTGATCGGCACGCGCTGGATCGCTGGCATGGAAAGACCATCCAAGGTATTCAACTCGTAACAGACACAAAGATTCTGGTTGAGCAAGCACGCAAAGAAATACTGCCGTATTCGCTCTATCGCTCGCTTGCTGGTGGTGCGGCATGAAATCGAAGCGAACGCGTAAGCGTTGCCCCGATTGCCCGGAGCAGTGTTTCTGCGCGAGTTCGCAGCACCTCGAAGACAACCACCTCGGAGGACGAAAGCTCGTTCCGTGGCTCTGGCTCCCGCACTGCCAGCCCGATCATGCACAGTTTCACGCGAACTGTCGGCGAGCAGGCGTCGATTTTCGCAAACCAAAGAACCAGCTGATCGGGCAAATACAAGCTCTCAAAGCCCAACTGATCGGTATGTGGATGGTAGTTGAGGCAATGGAGAAGCACGTCAAACCTGAATTGGGGGATCAATCAAATGACTGAATTACACGATATTTTTGTCCGCGCTTATGCCGTCGTGGCCAATAAAGAAAGCCAACCACGCAAATCGAGTAACACCGATGTCCAGAAATGGCCTCGTTACGCCCTTGTGTTTGATACGGAAACGCGTATTACCGCAGATCAATCGTTAACGTTTGGTGTTTTCCGCCTATGTGAACTCAAAAACGACAAATACAAGCTGATACGTGAGGGCCTCTTCTATTCTGACGATCTGCCCGTGACGGAACGCAAAATCCTTGAGAACTACACGCGAACAGCCATTCCCGACGCAAAAGCATTCCCACCCGAATTCCCGCTCTATTCGCGTTCCGATTTCATGAAGAAGGTGTTTTGGCCTGCGATCAAGCGGACCGGAGCTTTGATATGTGGACTGAACTTGCCGTTCGACCTCGCTCGCCTTGCACTGGCGTGGAACAGAGGGGAGCACGATGAATGGTCGCTCACAATGTCTCACTATTCAAACGGAGTCGAGAACCGAAACGTCCCACGCATTCTGATCACTCCGATTGACAGCAAGAAAGCATTCATCCGGCTGGCGAAGCCGTGGAAACCGGAAGAGTGGAAGGACAACGGCAAAGCGCACTTCCTGGACCTGCGAACGCTTGCCTGGGCGTTGTTCAACCGATCATTCTCGCTGAAACGTCTGTGCGAAGAGCTTCAAACTGAGCATCAAAAGATCGATCACGAGCCGACAGGCAAAGTTACTGTCGAAGAAATCCAGTATGCAAGACAGGACGGAGGCTGTACGGTCGATGCTCTTAACGCTCTAAAGCAGGAATTCGACAAACATCCGATCGGTTTGAGGCCGTGCAACGCATATTCCCCAGCAAGTGTGGCAAAAAGTTATCTCGATGCCATGGGCATCATTCGACCGGCCGATAAATTCAAGATTTCACTGAAGGATCTTGGCATCGCAATGCAAACGTATTACGGTGGGCGCTCCGAGACTCGCATTCGTTGCACGGAGGTTCCCGTTGTTCCCGTTGATTTCACCAGCGAGTATCCAACGTGCTGCGCATTGCTGGGCCTTTTCGACGTGCTCACAGCGGCGAGCGTGACGTTCGAGGATGACACAGATAACATTCGTCGGCTGATCAAGAAGATTTCTCTGGATCGCTGCTTTGATCCCAAGTTGTGGAAACAATTCAGGTTCTTCGCCCTGGTACAGCCCGAGAACGACATCCTGCCGGTGCGTACCGTTTACGACGGAGTGACGCAGAACATCGGCAACAATTACCTAACTTCTGAGACTCCGCTCTGGTTTGCAGGTTGTGACGTGATTGCGTCAGCGATCCGAACAGGAAAGCCCCCGCGCATTCTGCGGGCCGTTCTCATGGTGCCACACGGCAAGCAAGCTGGCATGAAAACGGTAAATCTGCGCGGCAGCATGGTCGAAATCAACCCCTACAAGGATGATCTCTTCCGCAAGGTGATCGAACAACGAAAGTTGAACAAAGCGGACAAAAAGCTTTATTACTGGCTCAAAATCTTCGCGAATTCGATTTACGGATTTTTTGTTGAGCTGATTCCGGAATTACAGAACAACAATGTTCCGCTCGAAGTCTTCTCAGGTGAAAAGAAGTTCTCCGACTCGTCGGACGTGGTTGAAAAGGCCGGGCTATGGTTTTTCCCGCCGTTGGCATCACTCATCACATCTGCGGGACGATTGTTGCTTGCCATGACGGAGGAATGCGTAAACCGGAAGAAGGGCACGTATCTATTCTGCGATACCGATTCCCTCGCAATCGTAAGCTCCAAGAACGGCGGATCACTCACAATCACGGGCGGTGACGCTCGCCGAATTCTGCCGTGGGCAGAAACGCAGAAGATAGCAAACAAATTCACTTCGTTAAATCCCTACGACCGAAAAGCAGTAAAGGGATCGATTCTCAACCTTGTGGATGCGAATTTCGTCGATTGTGACGCAACGAAACAGCAACGCCAACTGTACGGTTACAGCATCGCCGCGAAACGCTACGCGTTATACGAAAAAACGGGGAAATCGAACATCGTAATCGTTGATCCAAAGGCCCACGGAATTGGATTTCTCTATTCGCCCCAAGATTCTCCCAAGAATTGGGGGAAAGAAGTCCCGCGCTGGATTTACCAACTGTGGGATTACATCGTGCGGTGTGCGCTGAAGATACCGAAGAAACCACCATCTTGGCTGGATGTCCCACAGATGATGCGACTCACCATAACAACATGCAACGTTTTGGAAATGCTGGGAGAATGGAAAATCGCACGTCCATACAACTTTCTATTGCTGCCGATGGTTGATCCCGTGGTTGGACTCGCATTCCACCGGCAATCAAACGAAAAAGTTCTTCTGGTTTGTGCGTTCTCATCGAAACAGGAGCAATGGTTCGATCTGGAATGCATCAATGTGCACGATGGCAAGAAATACAAAATGCTCAACTGCAGGGAAACAAACAGCAATATCCATTACAACGTCGTCTTTCCTTCGCAATTCGCTCATCTGTTAATCCAGTATCAGGGGCATCCGGAAGCGAAGAGTTTAGCGCCTGATGGCACGTCATGCAGCGCAGATACCAAAGGCCTGCTAAAGCGTGCTCACGTGATCGGAGGAGAAATTCGTTACGTCGGCAAGGAAACAGATCGCAAATGGGAAGAGGGAGACGAAATCAGCGTTTTGGAATTCGCAGCAACCGAATACGGGCGAAAAGGTAAAGTTGTCGCCAGCGAAGAGGTTCAGACTGCAATTCAGAGAATTGGAATCAACAAATGTGCGCGGGAGAGCGGTTTTGACCGCAAAAACTTCGTAAGAAAATTGGTCAGAGGATTGGCCGTTAAGCGTAACTCTTATGGCGAATTCGTTCGATGGCTAAAAAATGTGAGCTGATAACATTCTAGAATTACGGCCGCCGTATAGACTTAGCAATTGCAATGTAACGCTGGCCGCGTACGAAATCAAAACTCCGCACATAGCTCGCCCAGCCCAGCAACTCAGTTGCCCTGTCCGCGAAACGGTCTGGATTGGCGCTTGCTTGGTGAAACATTGCTCTCATTCTTCTTCGCGTTTGCCGGTCGACCTGGGGACGAACATTCACAACAAGTCCAGTAACATAGCGAGCTTGGCCCGGACCCGCAAATCGAGTTTTGTCCGGGTTTAGTCTGAATCCCCGGCCCTTTAGCGTTTGATCCAATTCCGTAAGAAAATGCCGAGCGATCGGACGCAGAGAGGAAAACGTCATGTCGTCGGCATAACGGGAATAACCAATCCCGCGGACTGAGGCTAGGGCAGCAATCCTCTGGTCGATTTCAGCAAAAACTAGATTTGAAAGGGCAGGAGATGTGGGTGCGCCTTGCGGGAGAGAGCCTCCAAACGTGCACAATTGCGCAAGCGAATCGGCGACTGTTATCGGGAAGCCAATCTTGAGAAACTCCTCGCGCACCTGAATGGACGTGACTGAACCGAAGAAGTCTCTGAGGTCAACGTTCAGCAAAAAAGGAAGTCCTACGTGTAGCCGGGCGTTGTGGACAATCCCCTTACCGCGAACAAACCCTGTGGCGAAGTCCGAGACTGGCTGTTTCTGCAAGATGAAGCGAAGAATATAGTACTGAACAGCCTTCAGGAACGTTCGTGGTGCCGATATCATACGTTCACCACCACCTCGCTTCTTGATTGGGAACGTCCTGTAGTATCGCGTCGGATTTCGTGCCATGGAGGTTAGCAATTTAGGACTGATACCGAGGATTAAGGCAAAAACAGTAGGCGAGACTAGGGGCGGAAGACCTCGTCCCACAAGATCATCAAAGAGACTCTCGTTGAAGGAGTATGTTAGGTCAGAGTCCTGAATAGCCTTCTTTAAGGCCGCAGGAGAATCATAAGAGATGAGTGGCGTCAGCAAGCTGACTCACCAGTTGGAAGCAGAATAGTCTTGCCTCCCCTGCTTCGAGCGCAGGCACGTTCGATCAGTCGCGTTTTTGGTTCTTGCGACTGAGCGAACGGGCCGACCTTATATCCCGGACCATACGCTGTGGTGCGGTTGGCGATGCACCAACCATGCCTACATGAGAGAATCGCTTTCCGCCACTCATCGATCTTCATTGTAATCACGTCGCAGAGAATTTTTCAGAAAAAAGAGACGATTCTTATCCCGTGCTTTACGAAGACCCAGGGCGGCAGCCCTCTGGTTGCCCAAAACACTGCATGAGAAGGCTCCTTTGTGCTCGATGATGAGACCACGCTTTACGAGTTCCTTCAGTGCCTCTGAGGCAGAGAATAAGTCCGAACTCTCCGAGGGGGATGGTCCAGCAATCTTAGCGAGCTCGCCAAACAGATCTTTTCTGGTTATGGGTTGAAAGACGTTGACTAAATAAAGCACGAAGAAATATGTGTCTCCGAGATTCATTGGCCTCATTCACCAAGCAGCCTGCTTGATCGTTTGATCGACTTCTTAGCACGCACGCGGTCGACAACAGTTTCAAGCATTTGGGGGAGATTTCCATAGTCCATTTCAACGACTGTCGAACCTCGCGGTTGAGAAGCCTTGATGGGTCCATTCCAGATATAGCTGCCTCGTCCATAACTCTTGTTGAACAATATGAGAAGCTTCGGAGTGAACTTCGTGAGGACGGCAAACATCCCTAGCTCAGCAATTGATCCGGGACTGCTGGGTAGAATGACAATCAGATCCGCCCAATGAGCGAGCTGCAGTTCGAAATCTGTCAAATTTGAATGTTTCGGGACGGTGGAACCTTCGGATCCTTGATCAAAAGCCTCAATTAGTTTTTGGTGCTCGGCTAGCGTGACGACGCAGTTCTTGACTTCCTTCTCAATTCCCACCTTGAGATAGGCTCTTAGATTGGTATCCGTTTGGTCCTCGATGTTCTTGGATGAATCTAACGCCTCGCCGCAGAGGAAAACTTTTACTTGCACGTCGTCCAGATTACCCCTGACAAACTGCTGGAAGTCATCAGCGAGCTTTCTGTTGAACTCGTCAGCCATAGCGCAGAGTTGAGAGCGCCCCCATTCTACACTGATCAAATCTCGCTACGGCGAGCCATGGCGCTCACGCGCCGGTCATGCCTCACCTCGCACGGGCCCGCGCGCGAGGGCCCGGCCTAAGTCAAAACCGGGTCCAGGGGACAGCGTTGTTTCTGCCCTATAATTTCACCGTGGCGTCGTGGGCTCGTTTTAGAAAATCGCCGCGCCGCTGGGGGCTCAAGAATGAATCGCATCGGAGTAGCTGCTTTTTTAGTCCTCCTAGTTGCCACCTACGCCATTGCTCAGGACAACCTTTGTGCCAACCCGAAGACGCCCAGACTAGGAATCCTTGTCGGTACGCCCCGGACGGACATGACTAGGGCAGGTCGTTCCTCTCAGGATTTTGAAGGTCGATTTGCTGATGCGCTGGCGAAGGTGAAACTGTTTCAACCCTTTTGCGTCGTACGCGATGCCAAACCTTTCGCCGACCCAGCAAACTACCCTACGATGAAAGGGAGCGTTCTCATAAAAATTTCTTCAGAATCCTCCACGAAAAACTCAGCCATTGCGGCGATCGCAGTTGAAATAGAAATTGTTGAAGGACCAACAGTGTGGGATGGCATGTCTCTCGCCACTGTAGCGGTCTTAATCGAATCTCCTACGGACTTCGATAAGGGGGCGGAGAAAGTTTCATTTTTCTATTCTGACCTCATCCCTAAACTGTCGATCAAATGACCCAGTGAAGGCCAATTAAGCTTTTCTTCGCCCACCCCGTCAGTCCCTAGCGGGGGAGGGGGCATTTTGCCGTCTCCGTACACCACCCCTACCCGGGTTTGACCCTCTGCGCGGAAGTCCTTACACTTGAGGGTGTTCTCCGCTCGGCACGCCACCAAACCTGTGGAGGGTTTCCTGAGTCTGCGATTGCGACGTCTGTGGTTTGCGGCCCTATTGGGGCTGCTGACGCCCTTGTGCGTGGGGCAGGAGGCGGTTCCGCAGAATCCGGCACCACAGAGCCAGACTCCACAGGATCAGACTCCGCAGAGCCCAGCTCCGAAGAATCCGCCTCCGCAGGGTCTGCCGGCTTCGCAGGGCGATTCGTCTTCCAAGGATCAGTCGCCTTCTCAGGGGGAATCGTCTTCCAAGGACCAGCCTGCGCAAAGCCCGACTCCGCCGAAACCGGTGGCGCCAAACCGGGCGCCGCAGAATCCGGTTCCGGTGAATCAATCTCCGATCACGCTGGACAGTAACGAAACGATTTTTTCCGTGCTGGCGGCGCTCAACACCTGTGGCTACGATCAGGACTTAACCGTCTCGGATGTAACCCGGAGCAATGTACGGGCCGAGGTGCAGAGAAATTTGCGGGGGTCGGACGGAGCGGAGGCGGCGCGGACGGCGCTGTGCGAGTTCTACCAGGGCCACATGGCATCGAGCGATGCGAACCGCAACCTGTCGCAATACATCTCGCTGGCGTTGTATGTGGATGGGCCTCCGCATTTTCTGCCGCGCACGAAAGAGGAGGATCTCCCTCCGGATGCGTCTGCGGTTGCGGGTTTCGGAAAACTGCTGGAGGCTTTTTACGACAAAGCCGGGCTGCACTCGATCTGGGAGCGTCACCGCGTCGATTACGCCGCGGCGATGAGGCGGTACCACGAACCGCTACAAAAGATGGTGTTTGACACCGAGATTTACCTGAAGCAGCCTTCGTCGCAATACCTGGGACGGAGGTTCACGATTTATCTGGACTTCATGGGTTCGCCGAATGAAACGGATGCTCGGAATTACGGGACGGATTACTACGTGGTCGTGTTCCCGGCGCCGAACGTGCCGTCGGGAGAGGCTTCGAAGTCGGCCCTGAAGATGGAACAGATCCGGCACACGTTTCTGCACTACGAGCTGGATCCGCTGGCAGAGAAGCACTTCAGCTCGATCAAGCGGCTGGAACCGCTGTTGCAGTCGGTGAAGCGCGCACCGCTGGAAGAAAGCTTCAAGAGCGACATTTCTCTGCTGGTGACGGAGTGCCTGGTGCGGGCCATCGAGATTCGCACTACGGGGAACAAGCAGGCGGCGCAGGAAGCGATGCGGGCGCAGGCGGTAGATGACGCGGTGAAACAGGGATACATTCTGACCAAGTACTTTTACGACGCGGTGGTGGGGTTTGAAAAAGATCCCGCGGGTATTCGAGCAGCTTACGGCGATTTTCTGGTGAATGTAGACCTGCGGAAAGAACAGAAAGCGGCGGCGGAAGTGCAGTTTGCCAGCGCGACGTCGCCGGAACTGGTGCGGTTGTCGCGTCCCGAAGAGCGGCGGATGCTGATCACGGCGGAGAAGCGACTGGCGGCCGGAGACCCCAAAGGGGCGCAGGATCTGGCGCAGCAGGCGCTGGAGAAGAAGATCGGCGATCAGGGCCGGGCGCTGTTTATTCTGGCGGAAGTGGCCGTAGCCAACAAGAACCGGGATGGGGCACAGGACAATTTCCAGAAGGCGATTGCAGCCACGCAGGATCCAAAGGTGGTGGGATGGTCGCATGTGTATCTGGGCAGGATTTTAGACATGAAAGAGGATCGCGAGGCCGCGTTGCAGGAGTACCGGGCGGCGTTGAACGCGGGCGGAGAATTGCCGGAGATCAAGGCGGCGGCGGAACGAGGATTGCAGCAGGCGTATGAGCCTCCCGCGAAGCCGCAACCCGATGCGCAATCTGTAAGGTAGCGAGGCACGCAGGAGATCCGGGGGCGCGGCGGTACGGACGAAAGGCTTTACCACAGAGGACGCAGAGGAACACAGGGTAAACCCAAAGAGCCTTACAATGCAGTTACAATGCCACCGGTGGATGGCAGTTGCGGAAGTCGGAAGCGGTAAGTTGAATCAGGCGGCATGAGCCAAGGAGAAAGCATGAAGCGAGCGGCGATGATTATCGCGGTGCTGGGAATAGCGGTCTGGAGTTTCGCGCAGAACGGTTTTGCGCAGAGCAATGAGAAGCCCGCGGGGCAGAACCCGCCGGCCGGGCAAGCCGCGGGACAAGCGGCAGCTCCGGCTGGGAAGCGCCCGCCACAGGCGAAGACGCAAGACGAGTTTGCGGCTTACAAAGCAGCGGCGGCGTTGACCGACCCGGCGGCCCAGGATAAGGCGGCGGACGATTTCGCTGCGAAATTTCCGGACAGCGAGTTGCGGGGGCTGCTTTACAGGGCTGTGGTGGCCTCGTATCAACGGGCCAATGATGCAGACAAGATGCTGGCGACGTCACAGAAGCTTTTGACTTTGGATCCGGACGATCCGCAAGCGCTGCTGGGAGTCGCTCAAGTACTGGCAGAGCGTACTCGCGACACTGACCTGGATAAGGATCAACGCCTGGCGGAAGCGAGAAAGGATGCACAGCGCGCGCTGGTCACTGTGGACACCGACCTTCCCGCGGGCCTTACGCCTGATAAAGTCGACGTATTCAAGGGATACGTGCGTTCCGAAGCTTACGAGATTCTGGGGACGCTTGATTTCAATGCGAAGACATGGGCGGATGCGGAAGGAAATCTGAGGAAATCAATTGACGCCTACCCGCAGGAGGTCGATCCAATCGCGGTGTTCCGGCTTTCGGTGGCGTTGGATATGCAGGGTAAATATCCCGAGGCCATGAAGTATGCCAACCAAGCAGTGGGACTGACCAAGGAGGGCACAGCCGCGGGCAAGGCCGCACGGGATGAGAAGGACCGCCTGACGCAATTGACTGGCGGCGGCAGCAGTCCGGCGCCTACGCCTCCGAAGAATTGATTCCGAATCCGCGGCAATGCAATCATGAAAGAACGGGAAATCACCGCGCTGGAAACGGCGTTACGCTATAACTTTCATCGCCGGGCGGTGATCGAGCAGGCCCTCACCCACAGCTCGCAGGCGCGGGAGCAAGAGTCGCAGCAGGCCGGGGAAAGCAAGTATAAGGTTAACGACAACGAACAGCTGGAGTTTCTGGGAGACGCGATTCTGGCGCTGGTGACGAGCGAGGAATTGTTCCACCGGTTTCCGCAGTTTCGCGAGGGGGAACTCTCAAAATTGCGCGCTCATGTGGTGAGCGAGCGGCACCTGATCCGGGTGGCGCAGCGGCTGGAATTGGGCCACTATTTGCGCCTGGGCCGGGGCGAGGAGAAGAGCGGAGGCCGTAGCAAGACGGCGCTGCTGGTGGACGCGCTGGAGGCAGTACTGGCGGCGATCTATCTGGATGGCGGAATGGAACCGGTCCGTGAATTCATTCTGCGGGAGATCCTGGCACCGGAACTGGAGCGGATGGAGCGTGAAGGCGGCACGCTGCCCATGAACGACTTCAAGTCGGCTTTGCAGGAAACCTTGCAGGGACTCGGGATGGCACAGCCGTCCTATGTGCTGGTGCAGGAAGCGGGACCCGAACACAGCAAGACGTTTACCGTCGAAGTCCGTCTGAACAGTAAGAACGGCGAAGGCCGGGCAGAATTTGTAGGACGCGCGCAAGGCACCACCAAGAAGACGGCGGAGCAAGATGCGGCACGGCAGTTGCTGGCTTATCTGGCTTCGCGTCCGCAATCGGCGGGAGCGCGGCTCGCGCGCGGGTCGCGGTCCGCGGAGAAGTAGAGGAGCTGGATCAGTTACGTAGATATGAATTCCCCAGACGAACAATCCGCCGTCGGCCATTCTCAGGAGGATCAGCGTCTGGAGGATCGGCGTCTGGAAGATCATCGTCTGGAAGATCATCCTCCCGACACTTATTCTCAGGAAGTTCATTCTCTGGGCGAGGATTCTTCGGTCGGTCGTTCTGTGGATGGTCCTGCTCCGGACGCTGTCCCTCAGGACGGCCTTTCGGGCCGTCGTTTACCTGACGAGCGGAGAACGGCGTGGGTCGCCGGAACAGACCTGACCGGATCGATACAATCGCTGCTCGGAACGGTCGTGATCGCGGTGTTTGTGATTACATTCATCGTGCAGGCGTTTCAGATTCCTTCTCCCTCTATGGAGAACACCCTGCTGGTGGGCGATTACCTTCTGGTGAATAAGCTCTGCTACGGCGGAGGCGGCCCGGGAGACTATTTCATGCCCTACCACCGGGTGCAGCGCGGAGACATTGTGGTATTTCATTATCCGGTGGACCCCGCCCAGCATTTTGTGAAGCGGGTGATCGGCGTGCCCGGGGACCGGGTGCGACTGGTCAACAAGCAGGTGTTCGTGAATGGAGTGCCGTTGAAGGAGCCTTATGCGCGGTTCACGCGGCCGGCGGATGACGTGTTCCGGGATAATTTCCCGCGGCTGGATGTGATGTCAGGCCCCACGCCGGAGTGGTGGCTGCAGTTGCGCAAACTGGTCGAGGATGGACAGCTCATTGTTCCCGAGGGGCACTACTTTGTGATGGGAGACAATCGGGACAATAGTTCTGACAGCCGGTACTGGGGATTTGTGCCGCAGGCGAATATTATTGGGCGGCCACTGGTGATTTACTGGTCTGTGCGGTCTGAGGGCGACCCGACGGCGCCATCTTCGGTGGGCGATAGACTGTACCACTTTGCCTACGTCGTGACGCACATCCTTCAGATCACGCGTTGGAACCGCACGCTTCGGCTGGTGCATTGAAGAGAATTTGTAATTGGTAATTGAGTAATTTGGTAACTTGAAACCGCAGGATGGATTGATCACATTGGCTAAGAAAGATAACAACGAGACGAACGAGGTCGACGAGAAACCGCGAGAAACTCCGGTGGAGTTTCTCGCGTCCCTCGCCGCGGTGCTGGTGACGGGACTGTTCATCATCACATTTGTGGTGCAGGCGTTCGAGATCCCCTCGAGTTCCATGGAGAACACGCTGCTGATCGGCGATCATGTGTTTGTGAACCGCATCACGTTTGCGCCGAAGACTTCGTGGGTGGGACCGCTGCTTCCCTATCGTCAGGTGCGGCGCGGAGACATCGTGGTGTTTCTGCATCCTGATCCGCACGATGCGGGGCTTTATGTGGTCAAGCGGATCATGGGTGTTCCGGGCGACCGCATTCATCTCCGCAACGGAGTGGTTTATAGAAATGGCGAGGCGCTGAACGAGCCTTACATAGATCACGATCAGGATAATCCCAGCGATTCTTATCGCAACGAATTTCCCGCGGTGCCGCCATCCTATGAGAATGGAGTTTATCCGAACTGGATCGACAACCTGGCTTCGCATGTCGAGGGAGGCGACCTGGTGGTACCCCCCGGGCACTACTTCGCTATGGGCGACCATCGGGGCGTGAGCCTGGACAGCCGCTACTGGGGCTTCATTCCGCAGGAAAATGTGATTGGGCGTCCGATGTTCATTTACTGGTCGTTCGATACGCCCGGCGACCAATACACCAAGACCGGGATATGGGAACGGGTGGGATTTCTGGGGCACGTGGTGTTGCACTTCTTCGATGAGACGCGGTGGGGGCGAACGCTGAAAGTAGTGCGGTGAGCTTGAGGCTTTTCCTTTCCAAGCGGCGGATAGTGATCGCGGCAGTAGTGATACTGCTGGGTCTGTTTCTGGTGCGTCCGGGCGTTTCTCGCCTGAAAGCGCGTATTGCAAACTCCATCAGCCAAGCGGTGGCGCGTCCGGTGGAGATCGGCGCGGTTCACCTTCGATTCCTGCCGCAGCCCGGGTTCGATCTGGAGAACCTGGTCATTTCTGAAGATCCAGCGTTCGGCGCGGAGCCCATGCTGCGCGCTCCTGAGGTTACTGCCGTGGTGCGGCTGACTTCGCTGATGCGGGGAAGGTTGGACGTCTCCCGATTGGAACTGACGGAACCTAGTTTGAATCTGGTGCGCCGAGCGGACGGGCGCTGGAACTGGGAAGCGCTGCTGGAACGCACGGAACGCACGCCGCTGGCGCCGACCGCGAAATCGAAGTCAGAAGCACGGCCGGGGTTTCCCTACATCGAGGCCAGTTCGGGCCGCATCAACTTCAAGGCGGGACAGGAAAAAAAGCCCTATGCGCTTCTGAATGCGGACTTTGCGTTGTGGCAGGAATCAGAGAACACATGGGGAGCGCGGCTAAAGGCTGAACCGCTGCGCACGGATATGAATTTGAGCGACACCGGATTGCTGCGGATGAACGGGACCTGGCGGCGCGCCGGGAGCCTGCGCGAAACACCGCTGCAGTTCAGCCTGGAGTGGAACGGCGCGCAGTTGGGGCAACTGACCAAACTGGTATCGGGAAATGATAAGGGCTGGCGGGGAGAAGTCCGGTTGGAGGCTACGTTGAGCGGCATCCCGGCGGCTATGCAGGTAGGAGTTGATGGTTCGATCGACGACTTCCACCGCTACGACATCTCGAGCAGCGAGAGATTGCTGCTGACCGCACACTGCAATGGCCGCTACAGCTCTGTGGAAGCGATGATGCACGAGGTCTTCTGCAATGCGCCGGTGGGGAACGGCATGATCACACTGCACGGCGATGCCGGGCTGCCGGGAGTGCATCGGGTCGACCTCGCCTTGAACCTGGAAAGCGTTCCCGTGAGTGCGGTGGCGCAACTCGCTCGACGGGCCAAGAAAAACCTGCCGGCGGATCTGGTGTCCGCGGGGAATGTACAAGGCAATTTTACGGTGAAGGAAGAAGGAGCATCGGCCAGGGAACCGGAGTTTCAGGGCCGGGGCGAGATTACGAACCTTCGGCTGCAGTCGGCGAGCACCAAGGTGGAATTTGCTCCAGCGAGTGTGCCGTTTGTGCTGAGCTCGAGGCGTGTGGGCCCTCGTGCGGGATCGAAAGGTAAGTCCGTTCACCGATTGGAGGCAGAAGTGTTGCCCGCTCCAGATGAGCTGCATGTCGAGTACGGTCCGCTTCCGGTGGCTCTGGGACGGCCTGTGCCGGCGCAAGCGCGGGGCTGGGTGGCGCGGTCGGGTTATGGCGTGGTGATTCGCGGAGACGGAGAAGTCTCACACACTCTGCGGTTGGCGAGCCTGCTGGGATTGCCCGTGGTGAAGGCCAGCGTAGAGGGCGAGGCTGACATGAGGTTGCAGATCGCCGGATCATGGGCGGGGAGTATTTCCGGGAGTTCCTCAGGATTTTCTTTACCGCAAGTGAACGGGACGGTGCAACTGCGCAACGTGCATGCTACGTTGCGAGGAGCAAATGGACCGATTGAAATCTCCTCGGCGGAATTGCTGCTTCTGCCTGATGAAGTGCGCGTGGAGAAGTTGAGGGCGCAGGCTGGCGGCGCTGACTGGACGGGGTCCTTAGCCTTGCCCCGCGGTTGTGGAATCCCTTGGACGTGCCTGGTCCGCTTTAATTTGAACACCGAAGAAATGGGGCTAAGCGAACTCTCCGAGTGGCTGGGTACACAACCGAATCAGCGCCGGTGGTACCAGATGCTGACGTCAGTGGAACCGACGGCGCCGATCTTTCTGAAAAACTTGCGAGCATCGGGCAAAGTAAGCGTCGGCCTTTTCCGGATTCATAACCTGGTTGCGGAGCGGGTTTCGGCTTTGCTTGATCTCGAACGCGGGAAACTGAAGATTTCTGGATTGCGTGGGGATATGCTGGGGGGAAACCATCGCGGCGAGTGGCAGGCGGACTTTACCACGGGACCTCCCACGTACACTGGGAGCGGGACTCTGACCGGGGTTTCGCTGGGGCAGATCGCGGAAGTGATGCACGATCGGTGGATTTCGGGAACCGCAGGGGGGACTTATCAGATCAGTGCATCGGGCGCGGATTCCACAGCATTCTGGGAATCCGCTGAGGGCCAGTTGCAATTCGATCTGCGGGACGGAGTCCTGCCTCACATTTCTCTGGCGACTGATGAAGGGCCGTTGCACGTTGGGCGCTGGCAGGGGCTGATGCGGCTGCAGGGCGGGGAAATCGAGATTGAGAATGGGAAGCTGGTTTCGTCTGCGGGAGCTTATGAGATCAGCGGGTCTGCATCGCTAGGGCGGGTGCTCGACCTCAAACTGTCGCGCGCTAAAGACGTGAAACCGGAGCGCGTGGGTTCGCAGGTTTATAGCATCAAGGGCACTTTGGCGGAACCGCGCGTGGTGCTAACTACCCCGGAGACGCAGGCTCGACTGAAGCCGTAGGGCTTCCCTGAGGCACTAAAGCCCAAATTATTTTTCAGTGCTTGATGGCACGACTGAAGTCGTGCCCTTCCCGAGCATTCTCTCGCGCTTTCCTGCACATTCTGCGCGCTACGGTATGTATCCCGCGCCGCGTAGAACTTTTCCCGGCAAGGCTCCTGTCATTTTTCCATGGTCGATCACGGGCACGCCGTTCACGAGAACATACTCCATCCCCTGCGAAAGCTGGTTCGGATTATCGAACGTGGCTAGATCGCGCACGGTTGCGGGATCGAAGATGACTACATCGGCCCACATGTTGGCCTTGAGAACGCCGCGATCGGTGAGGCGCAGGCGCTGGGCCGGGAGAGCGGACATTTTGCGGATGGCGTCTTCGAGCGTCAACGCTTTATCTTCGCGGACATACTTGCGGAGGATGCGCGGAAAAGTTCCGTAGGCGCGTGGATGAGGATGCTCCTGGCCCAGAAGGCCCTCGGGCGAAGTGCCGGAGGAATCGTTGTCGATCGCGACCCAGGGCTGCTGCAGTGCAAGAGTGACGTCGGGTTGTGACATGCCGAAGACGGCGACTCCGGAGTTGGGATCTTCGATGAGGAAATCGAACAGGGCATCCATTGGGTCTTTGTTCCAGAGTTTCGCAATCTCGGAGAGGCGCTTGCCTTGCAGGGGAAGAAGTTTGGGATTCTCCACCACGCCGATCATGATGGCGTCGGGTCCGGGGATCTCATCCCATTCGTTGTCCCAGTCTTTAGAGGGCGTGAGCATGTCTTTGCGAATTAGCTCTCGGGTGGCGGGATCTTTGAGGCGGGCGACTAGTTTCGCGGTGCCGCCATCGTGCGCCCAGGGCGGAACGAAGGCCGAAAAATCGTTGAACCATGCGGTGTAGGCGTACGTATCGGCAGTAACGTCGGCGCCAGCGGCACGCGCGGCGTTGATTTTGGCGACGACCTCGGGCATGCGTCCCCAATTATTTTTTCCGGCGACCTTGATGTGCCAGATTTCCACGGGCACGTGGGCTTCGCGGCCAATGCGCAGGGCTTCGTCGATGGCTTCGAGCACGGAATCGCTTTCGTTGCGCATGTGGGTGGAATAGATGCCGCCGAACTTGCCGCCTTCGGCGGCAAGAGCGATCAACTCCTCCGTCCTGGCATACGGTGCGGGCGCGTATTCGAGTGCTGTGGACACGCCGACCGCGCCGTCTTTCATGGCCTCGCCCACCAGCGTTTTCATTTGTTCGAGTTGCTCCGGCGTGGGTTGTTTGTCATCGTCGCCGAGCACCATGCGGCGAACTTGTGTGGCGCCGACATAGCTGGCCAGGTTGATTCCCATGCCCTGCTTTTCAAGGCGCGCGAAATACTGGCGGAAAGTTCGCCAGTCAGGAGTGATCTTGTAATGTTCGTAACCGGCGCGATCGATTTGAATGATGGCATCGTTAAGCGGGGCGATGGAACCGCCTTCTCCGGTGATCTCGGTGGTGATGCCCTGGTAGATTTTGGAAGGCAGGCGCGGTTCGACGAGGATGGAGAGTTCGGATTGGCCGAGCATGTCGATGAAGCCCGGAGCGACCACTCTGCCGGCGGCGTCGATGGTGCGCTTGCGGGGCGCGGCAGTCAGGTTGCCGATGGCGGCGACTTTTCCGTCGCGGATGCCGATGTCGCCGGAATACCAGGGCGAACCGCTGCCATCGATGATGTGGCCGTTGGTGATGACGAGATCGAAAGCGCCCGGTGATTGCGCGGGCAAGGGGTGGGATGTGGCGAGGAACAGAGCCATCACGACTATGAGATTCGCGGTATGAAGCTTCATCGATTTCCCTTTTTTACGAAACCGGTTGTGCACGGCGCCTTGCGATCGCACCGAGAAGAATCCAAATTCCCAACGCCAGCCATTCGTACACGGTGAAATGGCCAGGGATTGCTGGGACCAGCTTCATCAACATCATTGCGATGGCCACTAGTAATCCGAAGCCGGCAACTGACCATTCCACCGGGGAGAGAATCGAGTGACCCGGCAATTTTCCTAAGCTTCCCATCCGGATGTAGGCAGCGCAGGTGGCCGCCCATCCGATGGCGCATGCGACTGAACCGACCTCGGTGACCGGCACGAGAATTGCGTCGCCTAGAAGCATACATGCGCCCGTGACCAGTCCGATGCAGAGAACTGCGGTCGAAGGCGTTCGATGTTCGGGGTGGATCTGGCCGGCTCGAGGATTGACGAGGCCACGGCGTCCCAGAGCAAAGAGTAGGCGGCTGGCGGCTACGAAATTTCCATTGAAGCATTTGAACAGTGACAGCAGCGCCGCAGCGAGGATTATGTTCACGATCCAGCGGGAGCCCACTGCGCGCTGAAAAGCTACCGCGGTCATGAACTTGTCGTAGGTCAATTCGTGCCATGGAGCAACGAATGCTACCGCGGCAATGATGACTGTGTAGAAAAGAATGCCGATGAGGATGGCCATCCAGATGGCTTTGAGAAACCCCTGGCTGCGAAATTCGGGAGTGGATTCCTCGGCGGCCTTGCTTACGGATTCGAATCCAGTCATGAAATACGGGACGATCTGCAACACCAGCAGGACGGAAACCAGCGGCGTGTGAGTAAAGAGTGGAGGCAGGTGGTGGAGCGAACCCTGGGTTGCTCCGAGCGTGACAAACACGATAAACAGGGCCAGGGTGCCGAAGGACGTCCAGTTCTGGAAATTTGCGCTGAGGCGGACGCCGCGGTAGTTCAGCGTAGTGAGCAGAGCTGTGAGGCCGAGACCGATGATCAAGTGGGGGAGATAGACTGGGCGTCCGGCGACGCGGTAGATCTCTATCGAATCGAGCGATGGAATAATGTAGCCGGCGATGCGGCCGACGGCTACGGCTTCCCAGGGGCAGACGATGAAGTACGCTAGCATCATCATCCATCCGGTGGAGAAGCTGATGGGGCGGGAGAAAGCTGCCGCAGTGTAAGCGATTTCGCCCGCGGCATCGGGCATAGCGGCCACGAGCCGGCCATAAACCCATCCGATGGGGAACAGCAACGCGCCGCCGATGGCGAAGCCCAGCACAGCGCCCAGAGAGCCGCCCCGCAAAAGCCAGTCGTCCATGATCACGAGCCAGCCGACCCCGACCATCGAGCCCCAGGCTAGCGTGAAGTAATCGGTAAGGCGAAGTTTGCGGGCTAGATTTGACATTCGAAGGTCGGTCGCGTGGAGGGCGAATTATAAAGCATATAGCGAGGATCCTAGGAAAAGCGGACGTGGTTCAGATCGAAAGGGAGCGGGCGAACATGCCCGCTGGACAGCCGCCTGGCTGGCGGCGCTACTGTTTCAGTTCGCGGGCTGCGTGATAGTATCGACGTACCCTCGCATGATGCCGCTGGCTGTGAATATTGGCGTTGTGACGCCGTCGTGCCTCTTTAATTTCTGTTTCTGCGACTCATTGAAAAACTGATGACAACTTCGATCAACTTGCGTAAGCGCGTGCTCAGCGGCATGCGCCCGACCGGAAAACTGCACCTGGGAAATTATGTGGGCGCGCTCGAGAACTGGGTGCGCATGCAGGATGAGTATCAGTGCTTCTTCTGCGTGGTCGACTGGCACGCGCTCACGACCGACTATGCCGACACTTCGCGCGTGAAAGAGAATTCGCTGGAAGTTGCGCTGGACTGGCTGGCGGCGGGGCTTGATCCGGAGAAATCGGTGCTGTTCATTCAGTCGCATGTTCCGGCCCACGCCGAGTTGCATCTGCTGCTCTCCATGATTACGCCGCTCGGCTGGCTGGAGCGGGTTCCGACTTACAAGGAGCAGCGGGAGAACATTCGGGACAAAGACCTGGGAACGTATGGGTTTCTCGGCTATCCGGTGCTGCAGGCAGCGGATATTTTGATGTACAAGGCCGATGTGGTGCCGGTTGGCGAAGATCAGGTCGCGCATGTCGAACTCACGCGGGAGATTGCGCGGCGGTTCAACGGATTCTACCCATTGAGAAATATTCGCGTCACGGAAACTGACACAGCCCACCTGACAGATCAGCAGAGAGAGCACTTGATTAAGGAAGGCAGAGAGATTCTTCCGAATCAAAGCTGGGTCTTTCATGAGGCTGAATTTGATCGAAAGTACAACAGCGCTTTCGTCTTTCCCGAGCCGCAGTCTCTGTTGACAGTCGCTCCCAAACTCCCCGGGACCGATGGGCGGAAGATGTCGAAGTCGTATGGCAACACGATTCTGCTGACTGATCCGGAGCCGGTGGTGCGGCAGAAGTTGAAGACGATGGTGACTGATCCGGCGCGGGTAAGGCGGTCGGACCCGGGAAATCCCGACGTGTGCCCGGTGGGCGATCTGCACAAGATCTTCAGTGATCGCGCTACCATGGACAAGGTGAACGTCGGCTGCCGCTCGGCGGGCATTGGGTGTATCGAGTGCAAGGGCTGGGCGGCGGACGCACTGGTGAAACTGCTGAATCCGATGCAGGAGCGGCGCAAGAAATTTGAGGAGAATCCGCGGCTGGCTTGGGATATCCTGGAAGCAGGCAGCGGACGGGCGCGCAAGGTTGCCTCTGAGACAATGGATGGTGTGCGCGACGCCATGGGAATGTCACTTGCGTACGAGCCGCCGGCGGCGGATGATGCGAAGTAGGAAGATGGGAACCAGGAAAGATGCAAACTAGGATGGACCATGGGATCATTGCTTCCGAAGGGAATGCGCCGGAACTGGTCTCCCCGAGGCTTGCTGGTGATCCGCACTCCCCCAAGAAAGAAGAGAGCGATTCTCCTTTTGCGGTCTCGGTCAGCGACGTCTACGATGGGCCGCTGGATTTGCTGCTCGATCTGATCCGCAAGCAAGACATCGACATCTACGACATTCCGATTGCCCGCATTACCGCGCAGTATCTGGCTTACGTGGAGAGAATTCGCGAGCTGGATGTGAACGTGGCGGCTGACTTTATTTACATGGCCGCGGTGCTGATTCACATCAAGTCGAAAATGCTCCTGCCGCGCGATCCGTCGGCGAAGGCCGAAGAGTTGGAAGATCCGCGCACCGAACTGGTGAACCGGCTGCTGGAGCATGAGAAGTTCAAGTCGGCGGCGCAGATGCTTCTGCAGAAGCAGCAAGTCGAGGATGCGGTGCTGAGCAATCCGTCGCTGAAAGAATTCATTGACGCCGAAGGCACCGAGCCGGAGATGGCCGCGGACGTGATCGATCTGGTCAAGACCTTCCAGCAAATTCTGGAACGGGTACGCACGCGGCCGGTGATTAACGTGGACGAGGAAACCGTCACGGTCGGGCAGATGATTGACTATCTGCGGCGGCGGCTGGCACTGGAATCGCGGCCGATACGACTGAAGCAGCTTCTGATGCGCGTGCCATCGCGGCAGGCGCTGGTGTGCATGTTTCTGGCGTTGCTCGAGATGGTGCGGCTGCAGGCGATTCAGGTACGGCAGGATCAGATGTTCGGCGAGATTGCCGTGCGCAAACATACGCATTTCGATGAGATCATGACAGAGCAGGCGGCTGTGAGAGACGACTGGCGGTAGTCGGTGGGGTTTCAGAATGAAGCTTGGCGGATCAAGCACAAAGGTCGATATAGTTGCTGCCTCCGGAGTTCTGCGCGTGACCGTAAGCCCGAGACAGCACTGGCTGTGGATTTTGTCGGAGGCTGTGCTGATTGTTCTTTTCAGCAGGTATGCCTTTCGGTATTGGGCCGCGATGCCTTTGATCGTGAGAGTGTTTTCCGTATGGGGAATTGGCGCGGCAGTTGTTGCATGGTTCTACCAGCTTTCTGGTTCGGAAGTGATCGAGTTCGATGCAAATGGAATAAGAATACGCAAGGATATTCTCGGTTGGGAAAGAATGAGGGAATATCGCATCGAGGATTGCCGCTCGCTGGAGCCTCACTTTAAGGGCGAGGGCGATGAGTATGGTCTGCAGTGCAAGGTTGGCTGGAGAACGGTGCGGTTCGCTGAATATGTTTCCGAGGGCGAAGCTAACACGGTTTTGGCTGCCCTGCAGAGGGAGTTGCCAGAAGTTGCAGGGAAACTAAGAGGCGGCCCCGACGAATTTTACCGCTCTTGGCCTGAGTTCCCGAGTGGGTTAACCGTGAAGGACAGATGAGTCTTAAAGCTCAACTCGAAGCCATCATTTATGCGGCGGAGACGCCGATCACTACTGAGCAAATGGTCCAACTCGTCAAGGAGTCGGCGATTGCCGAAGGAGCGGCGGACGAGGCTGAGGTGAAGTCGCGGGTCCGGGCGGCGCTGGAAGAATTGATTGCCGATTACGGCGGCCCGAATCATGGTATCGAGGTTCGGCAAGTGGCGGGCGGGTATCGCATGTCGACCAAGCCTGAGCAGCACGAAATGGTGCGAAGCTTCGCTAAGAGCCTGAAACCGCCGGTGCGGCTGTCGCTGCCGGCGCTGGAAACGCTGGCGGTAATTGCTTACAAGCAGCCTGCCACTGTGCCGGAGATCAGCGAGATTCGCGGCGTCGATTCGGGCGGCGTGATTGCGACTTTGCTCGATCGCAAGCTGATCACGACCGCGGGCCGCAAGCAGGTGATCGGGCGTCCCATTCTCTATAAGACCACCAAAGAATTCCTGATGCGCTTTGGATTGAAAGACGTGAACGAACTGCCCAGCATGGAGGAGTTCGAGAAGCTGGTGGCGGAATCGTTTCAGGCAGAGTTGATTCCCGCCGAAGACACGGTGGAAGCACGCGAGACGGAGTCTGTTCAGGCGGAAGAGATCGCGGAGTCTGCTGCCCAGAAGGAATAGTTCCCCACCACATGCCCGCTGAACGCCTGCAAAAAATTATTGCCGCTGCTGGAATCGCCTCCCGTCGCAAGGCCGAGGAATTGATCAGCGCCGGCCACGTGAAGGTGAATGGGACCGTGGTGACGGAACTCGGGAGCAAGGCGGACCCGGACACCGATCACATCCGCGTGGACGGAAAGCTGCTGCAGGGCGCACAAATGCACGTCTACCTGTTACTGAACAAACCTAAGGGCTACGTCACTACCGTGAGCGATCCGGAAAACCGGCCGACGGTGATGCAACTGATTCGGGGCGTGAAGAAGCGCGTGTATCCCGTGGGACGGCTGGATTACGCCAGCGAGGGCCTGCTGCTTTTGACCAATGACGGCGCTCTGGCGAACAAGTTGATGAAGGCGGCATCGCAGGTGCCCAAGACTTACGTGGTGAAGATTGCTGGAACACCGAGTAACGAAGCGCTGGAAAAGCTGCGCGGGGGCGTTTCGATTGCTACCGAAGATGGCCGCCGGGTACGGACCGCGCCAGCGGGTATCCGCCTGATTAAAGAAGCCACGAATCCGTGGTACGAAGTCACCTTGATCGAAGGCCGCAACCGGGAGATCCGGCGAATGTTCGAGAAGGTCGGGCACCATGTGGAGAAGATCAAGCGCGTCCGCTACGGGCCGCTCACTCTCGATGTTCCGCCCGGGCGATTCCGCGCCCTGACTTCGCAGGAGGTCGATCGCCTGCGCACCGTCTGCAACAAACCGATGGCAGGGACGAAGCCTTCCGTGGCATGATGAGCGGCAAAGTATGAGCCGCTTTTACGAACTGGTTTCCCAACCGGCCCGCAACCTGGGCAGGATGAACGCTCCCAGCACGAGGCCGGCGGCGCTGGAGCGCCGATCGCGGCTGATCAAACTCGATTCCAACGAAAATCCCTTTGGACCCTCAGCGCGGGCAGTCGATGCCATGAGGAGCGCCTTGGGCACGGCAAACTCGTATCCTGACGATGATTGCAGTCCGCTGCGCCTGAAACTGGCTACTCATCACCGCCTGCCGCTGGAGCAGGTGCTGGTGACCGCGGGTTCAACCGGGTTGTTGAGCTTGCTCTGCCAGACGCTGCTCGCGCCGGGCCTCAATGCGGTGACTAGCGAGCGCTCATTCATTGTGTATTCGATGGCAGTGCGGGCGGCGGGTGCGCATCTGGTCGAAGTACCTATGCGCGACGACAGTTTCGATCTGGAGGCAATCCTGGCCGCGATCGACGCGAACACGCGCATCGTGTTTCTGGCGAACCCTAACAATCCCACAGGCACGATGCTGGAAGCGGACGTGGTGGAACGCTTTCTGGCGCGGGTTCCGGGCCATGTGGTGGCGGTTCTGGATGAGGCCTATTTCGAATTCGCAGAGCATTTTGCGGCGCTGTGGAAAATTAAATACTCGAACTCGCTGGATTATGTCCGCCAGGGAACGAGCGCGGTGGTGCTCCGGACTTTTTCAAAAGCTCATGGACTCGCCGGCTTGCGCGTGGGTTACGGTTTGGGGCCCGCGGAATTGCTGGGGTACTGCGCGCGCATGCGTAACACGTTCTCCGTGTCGTCGGTGGCACAAGTGGCGGCGATGGCCGCTCTTGACGATGAATACCACATTCAACACGTAGTGCAGAACAATGCCTTGCAGTCGCGTGTGCTCACCCAGGAATTGTCGGCGCTCGGCTATCGTGTGGTTCCGACGGCGGCGAATTTTGTGTTCTGCGATCTGGGGGAAGACGCCGCGGCTTTCGCCAATTGCCTGCAGGATGAAGGCGTGGCCGTGCGTCCGCTCGGGCATTGGGGAGCAGCGACTTGCATTCGCGTGACGATTGGGACGCCAGAGCAGAACCAGGCTTTCTTGCAGGCAGTGCGCCGGCGACCGCGTAGCTCAATGGCCGGGCACGTGGCTCATTGAAAGGCACGCTACCTCAAACACGGCCGCGACGGGTCTACCCAGACAGCGTGGACACACGCGCAGCGCCGTAGAGTCCCGCGTCGCTTCCCAGCAAGGCAGGAGTGATAACGGTTTGTCGTTCGGTGCTTTTCAGCGGATCGGCCGGTGCCGTCGCCGCATAGACGATCGAGCACTGCCGCAACTTTTCGAACATGCTGGGGGCAAAAGCGTCCCATGCGCTCGATGCGCCTCCGCCGATCACGTACATCTCGAGATTTAAAACGTTGACCAGGTCGGCGAGCAGCAGGCCCAGGGAGCGACCAAAACTCCGGAAGATGCTGCGGGCCGGCTCGTCCCCGTGAATCGCGAGGTCATATATCGACTTCGCGCCGAATTCGGGATCGGATGACGCGGCCTGGGCGAGCGCAGGCGCGTGACCTGTGGCGATGGCTTCGCGAGCCATGCGGAGAAGCGCGCTGGCCGAAGCATATTGCTCCGAGCATCCGCGATTGCCGCAGCCGCAGAGATAGCCGTCCGGCTCGAGGGTAACGTGGCCAAATTCGCCGGCCATGCCGTTCATGCCATGCCAGATTCTTCCGCCCAACACGATGCCGCCGCCGATGCCGGTTCCAAGCGTTAGCACCGCCATATTCTCAACCCCGCGCGCGGCGCCCAGCCACTGCTCGCCGAGAGCGGCCACGCGCGCGTCGTTCTCAAGGACCACGCGCGCGCCGTTTTTTGGGAGCCCCAGGCGGCGCTCGATTTCCGCGCGCGCCGGATAGTTTTCCCAGCCCGGGAGGTTGGCGGCCTTCCTCATCATCCCAGCTTGCAGGTCGATGAGGCCGGGCAAGCCGATGCCGGCGCCAAGGAAGTTTCCGGTCGCTTTGTACTTACCCGACAGACTTTGAATGGCGTCGCACATTTCGCCGATGACGTGGTCGCGGCCGAGAGCGAGTTTGGTGCCGAGCGTAACTTTCTCGAGGAGCTTGCCGTCGCTGCTCACGGCGGCAATGCGGAGGTTGGTGCCCCCGAGATCGACTCCGATGGAGAAGTCAGGCATGGGTAAGAAGATTATCAGAAGCGCGGCGGGGCGTATTCATTCACTTCTGGCACTTGGGACAGTAGTGGCTGCTGCGGCCGGCAATTACGATGCGCTTGATAGGAGTCTTGCAGACCAGGCAGGACTCGCCCTCGCGGCCGTAGACACGGTGTTGCAGTTGGAAAAAGCCCTCTTCGCCGTCGGCATCGACATAATCTGAGATCGACGAGCCGCCGAGCGCAATCGCTTCGCGAAGAACCTCTTTCACCGAGGCGAGGAGTTTGGCCAACTCGTCACGCCTGATGGTGGAGGCTCGGCGGCGGGGGCGAAGTCCGGCGCGAAACAAAGATTCATCGGCATAAATGTTCCCCACGCCGCGTAGCAGTTTCTGGTTCAGCAGCGCGCTCTTGATGGGAGTTTTGCGGCCGCGAAACAAGGCGAGGAAGCGGTCGAGATCGGCTTCCAGCGGCTCAAGGCCGCCCGCTTCGAAGCCGCCGGCGCGGGCAACGCTCAACCGTCCAAAGCGGCGGGGGTCGATAAAGCGCAGTTCCCTGCCCGACTTGAGTTTCAGAATCGCGTGCGTGTGCTTGAGAATTTCTGACTGCGGCTCGCAGACCTGCAGGCGTCCGGTCATGCCGAGGTGGACGATCCACTGGGCTGGGTTCTGTGTGGGGCGCATGCCCACGTCCGCCTGTGCGTGCGGCGCCGATGAAGCCGGGCGCGATCGCACTCTAGATCCCGTCGGCGGCGTTCCAGGGTGCCGGCGTTTGGCGGGCGAGAGCCTGCCCTGAGCTTGCCGAAGGGGTGCCCGCCCCACACTCGTCTGTTCGAGGTCGAAGACGATATGCTTTCCCATGCGCCGCACGGTCGAGATGCGGCTGTGCTCGAGCGCGGCGGCGATTTCCACCGCCGGAGACTTCAGCGGCTCTGGCTTTTGGCCCAGCCATATCGATTCAATCACATCGCCCGAGACGCGTTTGTCCAGTCCGCGGGCAATGGTTTCAACTTCAGGGAGTTCAGGCATGCTTTCCCAGTGTACAAGGCGTTCCGAAGACAAGGGGGTAAGGAAATTGCGCGGGATTTGAAGGCAGGCGAGACTAGTCTTTCAAGGGCACGACGGTTTTGCCGTCGCGGCAGAAGGTGGCGACTTTTTGCAGATCCCCGTTTGCCTGAGGAAGGGTCATTACCGGTCCGTAGCAGTAAACTGCGTGGCCGTTGGCGGCGAAGTACCAGCGTCCGGTGGAATGCTGCTCCAGGTGCCCGGTTGGGCGGCGGACTGGCGGCGCGGGCTTGGCAACCGTCAAACTAAACATCAAGGCTAGGGTCAAAACCTTCATCGTTGCCAAATTTCCAAAACGGCGTCCGTTGACGCTGACGGCTTACCCGGGCGCTAAATCGAGCGCAAGACGCGACGCTGATCTGTCAAATCCGAAGCCGGCACGGGAGGATGCTGAGGCTTCGCACTTCTACCTAGATGACCTTGAGGCTGCTGCTGCGGTGCTGCCTGGGTTGATGGAATCTGGGTTGACGGGATCTGGGTCGATGGTATCTGGGTCGACGGGGTCTGAACTGACGGAGCGGCCGCGTGACCCTGGGTTTTTGTCCGCGCTGCCTGCTGATCGGTTAGTGCCTTGCCTCTCATACCCCACAGTTCGGAGCTGTCGCGACTTAAGATCTTGATGAGATTGCGCTGCGACTGGATGACCGATCCTTGTTCAACGATGAGCATGGTCATCAGACCGTAGGAGAGTATAAACACCACGGTGAGCAACGGCAGAAGGGTTTGTTTCTTCTTCGGAACCGTGTTCGGAACTGTGATCGGCATCACCGCCGTGTAACCCAGCAAAGTAGTCAAGTGGCACCCCGGCCTGGCCTCATAGAAGGCAGGCACACTGGATAATGCAGCTTGTCAGCCAATGGGGCGAGTAGCCGGAAGCTATTGAATTTACTTGGTTTAGTATGATTTATCGGGCCGAGGTGGCGAATTCAAAGTGCAACTCAATGCATATAATGAGCAGGGTAACCGTTAGCAGGCAGAAGCTCGCAGCCCTGAAACGACCGCTAGACGCGGGTTTCCGGGGAACAAAGGGCCGCGCGCGACCCCGGCTGCCAGTCTTATTTCCCCCCGAGGAGAAGTTTGGCGATGGTTGCCAGCTGCATGTTCGACGTACCTTCGTAGATCTTGCCGATCTTGGCGTCGCGCCAGTATTTCTCAACAGGATAGTCCTTGGTGAAGCCGTAACCACCGTAGATTTCGATGGCGAGCGACGTCACACGCTCGGCCACTTGCGAGGCAAACAGCTTGGTCATGGCCGCTTCCTTCACGAAGTTCACGCCTGCATCCTTCATGCGGGCGGCGTTGTAGACCATGAGCCGCGCCGCCTCGATCTCGGTCGCCATCTGCGCAATCTGGAACTGGATGCCTTGAAACTCCGCAATGGCCTTGCCGAACTGCTTGCGCTCGACAGCGTACTTCGCGGCGAATTCCCACGCTCCGCGGGCCAGACCGATCATCTGAGCCCCGATGCCGATCCGGCCTTCGTTCAGAGTTTCGATCGCAATCTTGTAACCTTTACCAGGCTCGCCCAGCACGTTCTCTTTGGGCACGCGGCAGTCTTCCAGAATCAGTTCGCAAGTAGAAGAGGCACGAATGCCCAGCTTGTCTTCCTTCTTTCCGACGCTGAATCCCGGGAAGTCCTTTTCTATTAAGAACGCGGTGATGCCTTTGTATCCCGCGGTGGGGTCGAGCGTGGCGAACAGGACGAACAGTCCGGCTTCTTTGGCGTTGGTGATCCACAGCTTGCGGCCGTTGAGGACGTAGTCGCCGCCCTTGAGTTCGGCCCGCGTTTGCAGGGCAAACGCGTCGGACCCAGAGCCGGCCTCGCTCAACGCATAGGCGCCGACCGTGTCGGCCGCCATCTTCGGCAGATGGCGCTTCTTCTGTTCAGCACTTCCCCATCGCAGTAGAGCATTGTTGACCAGCGTGTTTTGCACGTCGACGATCACGCCGGCGGACGCATCGACGCGCGACAGTTCTTCTACCGCCAGGATCGCTTCGAAGAACTTGGCACCGCCGCCGCCGTACTGTTCAGGGATCTCAATCCCCATCAGCCCGAGTTGGAAGAATTCGTGGATGAGATCTTTGTTGAAGATGCCTTTTTCGTCCATCTCCTTCACCAGCGGCCGGACCCCCTCGTCGGCAAACTGGCGAATGTTGTCGCGGAAAAGAATCTCGTCTTCGGTGAGGGTGGTTAAGGGCGTGGGAAGAGTAGATTGCAAGGTCGTTTCGGGCATACGGATACCTTCAAACGGAGGAATAGCAAACCTTGAATTTTAGCATCCTTGGAGTGGTCGGAGCGGGGTAACGCTCAGCCGCGGCGGGAATGCACCAGCTTCAGCGAGTCGGCCTGCAGAATGCGCTGAATCTGATTGCGGGCGTGAACCGACCACGGGCCTGTGGTATCGAGCTTGATGTACGCCTGCCAGTGTTTCAGCGCCTTTCGCGGCTCGCGAGTCTTTTCGTAGGCGAGCGCGAGGTTGTAGTGCGCGTCGGCGTAGGTAGGAGCTAACTGGATCGCCATCTTGTAGGTCTGGATGGCCTCTTGCACGCGCCCCGTCTCGTCCAGGACGTTGCCCAGATCGAAGTAGGCCAGGGCGTAGCGAGGGTCGGCCTGCAGGGCGGCGCGGTAATGTCTTTCCGCCAAGGTAAAATCCTGGCGATTGTAGTAGAGCGTGCCCAGGTTGATGTGTGCGGCCGCGTGGCTGGATTCAAACTCAAGCACTTTCTGGTAAGCCGCAAGCGCTTCGGTCTGCGTGGCCGGATCCTCTTCAAAGGCAATGCCGCGGGCGAACCAGGCCGCAGCGTCGTTCTCGTGCGGACTGGAATCTGGAGTGGGAATCGGCGTGCTGGTGACAACTTTTTCCCGAGTCGCGAAGTCCATCACGAACTGCCCCGCGATCGGCTCCAGCAGCCTGCCCTCATGGCGGAACGCGACGCGATGATTGTTAGTCGATGAGGCTCCGGCATCGAGCAACGGATTTCCCATGCCCGACGCCTGCTTCTGCATGGCTTCGAGCGATTGCCGGATCACGGCCGGACGCACCCTCATGGCGCAGAGGTCGCGAACTTTCTTGACTTTCAGCAGGTCGGAAAAAGAATAGGTTGTGGAAGCAGTAATCAGCCCCGCCCGCTCCCAGTTAGCCAACTGGCGCGGCGTGAGGTGAAGAATTCTAAGTAAATCGGCTCGACTGTACACGACTGTACACAAGTCTTGCGCCTGAAGCCTGCGCAAGGACGTCCCCGCCGCCATTATCCGCAACTTGCCGATGTAAACGCAACTGCAAACCTTGTGGAAATCTAAGGAGAACCTGGTTGATTTACATGCAACGGAAATGGTGCAACCGGACTAAACCACCCACGAGTCTTGTCATTCCAAGCAAAGCGAGGACTCTTGGTTTCGGCCTATACCACCACGGCGGCCTGATACTCCTCGTACGTCCCCTTGAAGTCCGTGATCTTGTGATCGCTTTCGAAATGCCAGACGCGCGTGGCCACTTCGTCGATCAGGTCGTGATCGTGCGACACCAGGAGTACGGTCCCCTGATAGCGTTGCAAAGAGATGTTCAGAGCGTTGATCGCCTCCAGATCCAGATGGTTGGTGGGCTCATCGAGAACGAGCACATTCGGTTTCTGCAGCATGAGCTTGCAGAAAAGCAGCCGCGCCGCCTCGCCGCCGGAAAGCACGCTGGTGGATTTCGTGGCTTCGTCGCGCTGAAACAGCATCTGCCCCAGCAAGCCGCGGATTTCTTCGCTGACCGCTGCTGGATTCCATTGATGCAGCCATTCCAGCACAGTCGTGCCCCCTTCGATCAAACTGCGGTGGTCCTGGGCAAAGTATCCAATCGACGCTTCGTGTCCCCAGATCACTTTGCCGGAGTCGACGAACGTCCCGTCGTAGCCGCTGGTCTTGCGCAACTCCGCTTCCGGCGTGGTCGGCGAATTCGCCAGCAGCGCATTCACCAGAGTGGTCTTCCCTGCTCCGTTGCGCCCCATCAGCGCGATCCTCTCCCCGCGCGTGATGCTGGCAGTGAAGTCGCGAATGACCTGCTTGTCGCCGTAGGCCTTGTCGAGGTGTTCGACTTCGAGAATGTGCTTGCCCGAGGGCCGTTTTTGCTCGAACTTAATGTAAGGCCGCGCAATGTTCGACTTGGCCAGCTCGGTCACCTGTAGCCGCTCCACTTCCTTGCGTCGCGACTGAACCTGGCTCGATCGGGTGCCTGCCGCAAACCGCGCGATGAACTCGTTCAATTGCGAAATCTTTTTTTCCCGCTGCGCATTCTGCGATTCAATCTGTGAGCGCACCTGTGTCTTCGCCAGCACCATCTCGTCGTACGATCCGGTGTAGGTGATGATGGTCTCGTAGTCGATGTCGGCGATGTGCGTGCAAATGCTGTTAAGGAAGTGCCGGTCGTGCGAGATGGCGATGACCACGCCGTCGTAGGCATTCAGAAATCCCTGCAGCCAGTGGATCGAATCCAAGTCCAGGTTGTTCGTAGGTTCATCGAGCAGCAGCGCCTGGGGATGCCCGAACAACGCCTGCGCCAACAGCACGCGGACCTTCTGTCCGCCCTGCAGTTCGCTCATCTTTCGGGAATGCGCCTCGTCCGGAATATCCAGACCTTGCAGCAAGATTGCGGCGTCACTCTCCGCGGTGTAGCCATCTTCTTCGCCGACGATGCCTTCGAGTTCGCCCAGCTTCATGCCGTCCTCGTCGGTCATGTCGTGCTTGGCGTAAATCGCGTCGCGCTCCTGCATGGCCGCCCACAGGCGCTTGTTGCCCATGATGACCGTATCGATCGCGGTGTAAGCATCGAAGGCGAACTGATCCTGACTTAAGACTCCGACCTTCCGCGGACGCACGACCGTGCCTTTTTGAGGCTCCAGTTCCCCGCTGAGCAGCTTCATAAACGTGGATTTGCCCGAGCCGTTGGGCCCAGTCAGACCGTAGCGCTTGCCCGGCGTAAACGCCGTGGAGACTTCATCAAACAGTATTTTGGCGCCGTAGCGCATGGAGACATTGCTGACTGAGAGCATGATTTCTAGTTTCTCTTCTTCTGGGCTTCTACTGGGAACTTCTTCAGGAAGCGTTCTTCTGAAACTGCGGGGGAATTTCCGCCAAAACGGTACGCAGCTGATATCACTAGAATATCATGCGCTCGGCGACTGCGAATCAGTTCTGGTCGAGCAAGGTCCGCACCTTGTGTGCCAGCGTGTCCAGGGAAAAGGGTTTTTGCAGCAGGGTCGCCTGACTGCCCACGTCCTCGCCTTCCAAGCCAGGATGGTCCGGATAACCAGACATGAACAGAACCTTGATCTGCGGACGCACGGTCCGCAGTCGGTGCGCCAATTCTTTACCCCCGAGGTTGGGCATGGCCATGTCGGTCACCAGGAGGTGGATCAGATCTTCGTGCCCCTCGGCGATGCGCAGAGCCTCGTTACCGTCCATGCCGTGCAAAACTTTATAGCCCTGACGCCGAAGGAATTCGCTCGCCAACTCGCGAATGCCACTCTCATCTTCCACAAGAAGAATGGTCTCAATACCACGGGGCGCGGCGGCGAGATCACTTTGCACTTCCGACACTGGCGCCGGCGGCTTGGTCTCTGTCTCTTCGGCCCATGGAAGATAGATTTCGAATGTCGTACCCTGCCCCGGCTTACTGTTCACATGGGTCCAGCCGCCGGTCTGCTTGACCACGCCGTAGACAATGGGCAACCCCAGGCCTGTGCCCTTTCCAGGTTCTTTGGTAGTGAAAAAGGGCTCAAACATATGGGCTTGGGTTTCACCATCCATACCGACGCCGGTGTCACTGACGATAAGCATTGCATACCGGCCTGGCCGCACCCCGTCGCGAAGCCGAGGATGGGCATTGCCGATTTCCGCGTTCCTGGTCTCAATCAGCAACTGTCCACCCTCCGGCATCGCGTCCCGGGCGTTGACGGCAAGGTTCATGATCAGTTGCTCCACCTGACCCGGATCCGCCTTGACGGGCCAAAGCTGAGGAGCGGGCACCACTCGCAAGGTAATATTTTTTTCGATCAGGCGGTCCAGCATCTTGGCCACTTCGCTCAGGACCACGTTCAGGTCCATGACTTGGGGCTGCAGTACCTGCCTGCGGCTGAAGGCCAACAACCGGCCGGTAAGGCTTGCCGCCCGCGTCACTGCGTGTTCGATCCCCTGGGATTCTTTCTGTGCCGGAGCATCCTCGGCAACTGCGTCGCGCAGCCGCTCGTTGTGCGCCTGAATGAGCATGAGCAGGTTGTTGAAGTCGTGGGCGACGCCTCCCGCCAATAGTCCGACGGCTTCCATTTTCTGCGAATGAAGGAGTTGATCTTCCAGACGCTTGCGCTCTGTGATGTCGTACATGACGCCTTGCATCAGGCTCGGCTGGTCCTCGGCCGTGGGCAACATGACGGCTTCATCGCGAAACCACACGACTCTGCCGTCGCGAGCAAACATGCGGTATTCCGCCTGAAACAGGTCGCGGTTTTTTTGGAAGTGCTCTTCGACCGCAAGTACCTTTTCGCGGTCTTCGGCATGGATGCGATCGATCCATTGTGCGGAATCGGAAACCCAGTCTGCGGGTGAGAACCCGAGCATTGACTCGATCTGCGGGCTCACATAGTGCCAACGGCCGCAGGCGCCGAGTTCGGCAACGTAGGTGACTGCGGGCAGGCGCTCTACCAGCGTGCGGTAGCGACTCTCGGCCGATCTGAGTTCGGCCTGGGCGCGATCCCATTCCATGGCGACCGCAGCCAGATGAGTAGCGTGGGCAATGAGTTGTAGATGCTCTTCATCGGGCGTGCGCGGTTCGCGGTAGTAGACGGCGAAAGTTCCAAGTATGTTGCCGTCCTGCGAGGCGATCGGCGTCGACCAACAGGCCCGCAGTCCGTGGGGTAGCGCCAGTTGGCGACAGTCTGCCCAGAGAGGATCCGTCGCGATGTCGGAAACGATGACCGGCTGGCGTCGGTAGGCGGCAGTACCGCAGGATCCCGCGCAAGCACCGATCGGTATTCCGTCAATTATCCGGCTATATTCCTTTGGCAAAGACGGGCCTGCGCCGTGGCGCAGGGTCTTGCTGTCAGCATCCAGCAGGAGAACCGAGCACAATAGGTCAGGGTGTTGCTTCTCGATGTTCATGCACAAGGTTGCCAGGATTTCAGGAAGCGCGGCATGGGCCATCACCATGGCCAGAACTTTTACGTCGAGCCGCGCTAAAGCTTCAGGCGACTCCTGCGTTTTGTTGGCTGCTTTCCGCACTCCAGTAGACATACTACTTCTGCTGTCTTCCTTTGAAAGTTATTAAACAGGCTGGTCCTACCACTTGGCCACGACACCCACGCTGAATCCCTATTATTGACGATGAATCGGACGGGGTAGCGGGATACCAGTCCTGCGGGGTTACATTAGTAATGTAAGGGTCCCGTGGAATCGGGTGGCGAAGGGAGCCTAACCTACTTTGACGAGCTGGCCGCGCCGGATGGAGCCGAGCACTTTGAGAATCTCCGGCGCGTGAGGCAGTAAGTCGTCGAGCCGGCTGGACTTGGCGTGGATCACGACCACTCCGATTGATCGTTGCCGCAAACTTTGCTCGTATTCAATACCCCGATCAACCGTGAGGAACGCCTGAAACCCGGCTCGCTCGGCGAGCGCCAACAGTTCCCCGTTCTTTTTCCCAGCTAGACCCAACTCGGGCACGGTCTGACACTCAATGCCGGGCAGATGATTCTTCAATTTTCGGGGAACACACTCATCGAGCAGCAGCTTCATCACAATTCGCTGAAGACGAGCGATTTGGCGTGCTCCAGGGCATGGATCGCTGTGTCGCGGGTCACCGTGGGAAAGTCGTCAAGAAACTCATCCAAGGTCTGTCCACCTTCGAGGTAGTCGAGGAGAGCCTGAAAAGGGACACGAGTCCCGCGAAAGACGGGCGTTCCCCCTAGCACCTCGGGGTCCCTGGTGATCACGCTATTCGGTGAGGCCATTGGAGGTTCCTCTCTCTCAGATTCCAAGTTTACTCCGAAGATTGTGCGAAAGCATCCAACTCAGTGTCCGCCGCTCAACTCTCGCACAATCGCACCCACGAACTGCTTGGCGTCGCCGAAGAGCATCAGGGTGTTAGGTAGGTAGTAAAGAGGATTGTCGATGCCGGCAAAGCCCGGGCTCATGCCGCGCTTGATTACCATCACGGTGTGGGCTCTATCGACATCGAGGATAGGCATGCCGTAGATCGGACTGGAAGCGTCAGTGCGTGCGGCGGGGTTAGTAACATCATTGGCGCCGATGACAAGGGCGACATCAGTTTGCGGGAAGTCGCCGTTGATCTCATCCATTTCGATGAGCCGGTCGTAGGGGATGTCGGCCTCGGCCAGCAGCACGTTCATGTGACCGGGCATGCGTCCCGCGACGGGATGGATGGCGAAGCGAACTTCGACTCCCTTCTTGCTGAGGATGTCGTACAGTTCGCGCACTTTGTGCTGCGCCTGCGCCACCGCCATGCCGTAGCCAGGGACGATGACGACTTTGTTCGCGGCTGACAGAATCGCCGCCGATTCTTCAGGTGTGGCGCTGTGCACGGGTTTGGCTTCCTGCCCACCGACAGCTGCGGCCTGCACCTGGCCGAAGGCTCCGAACAGGACGTTGGTGAACGACCGGTTCATCGCCTTCGACATGATCACCGAAAGAATCAGTCCTGAAGATCCATCGAGTGCGCCGGCGATGATCAGCAGCTTGTTTTGCAGCACGAATCCCATCGCTGCAGCGGACAATCCGGCATAGCCGTTTAACAGCGAGATGACAGTCGGCATATCTGCGCCGCCGATCGGAATGATCAACAGAATCCCGAAAACCAGCGACAAGCCGACGATCAGTGGGAAGAATTGTTTCGCCTCGGGATGCAAAACCAGATAAACCGCGCTGCCGATGGCGATGGCCATCAGCAAGAAGTTGACGAGATTCTGTCCTTTATAAGTGATGGGCCGCTGGGGCAGGATTTCCTGCAACTTCCCTGCCGCCATCAAGCTGCCGGTAAAGGTCAGCCCTCCGAGGATTACTTCCATGGATAGGACCGACAATCCGAACTTGGAGTTGTTCTGGGTTCCCAGATAGAACTCAGCGGTGCCGACCAGAGTGACGCACAACGCTCCGAACGCGTGGCTGAGCGCCGTCCGCTGTGGGACGGCCGTCATCTGCACCATGCCGAGAGGAATGCCGATGCCGCTGCCCAGCACCAGCCCGACGGCGATCCACTTGTAGTCGACGATGCCGTGGTGCAGGAGAGTACCGGCAATGGCCAGCACCATGCCGATCTCGCCCGCCCAAATCCCGTGACGTGCAGTAGTGGGCGAACTCATCCACTTCAGCGACAAAATAAACAGCGCGCTGGCAATCAGGTAGATGGCTTCGATGACGTACGGGCTTGCGGCGAGCTCGTTCATAGCTTATTCAGTAAGACTCCGCACAGCTCTCTACTTGCTCGGACGACTACTCTTGAACATCTTCAGCATGCGGTCCGTGATAAAGAATCCACCTACGACGTTGCTTGTCGCCGCAACGATTGCGATCGTGCCCAGCACCGTCGCGAACGTGCTCTTGCGCTCGCCCACCATCACAATCGCGCCAATGACGGCAATCGCATCGAGTGCGTTGGTCAGTGACATCAGCGGAGTGTGCAGTAAGGGCGAAACGTGGCGGATGACTTCGAAGCCGATGAAGCAAGCCAGCATAAAAATAAACAGCGCATCGATCAGGTTTTCGTTCACATGCTCTCCAGTTCTCAGCTCTTACTTCGCTCCCGACAGAGCCAACGCCGGCAGTTTGAAAAACTCGCGCACCCGCGCGTTCACGATTTCACCACCGCGGGTAACCATGGTCTCGCGGATGATCTCATCCTGCGGGTTAAGCTGCAGCTTGCCGTCTTTCACCATATAGGCGAGAAACGTGGCCACATTACGGGCATACATCTGGCTCGCATGGTAGGGAACGCTGCTGGCCAGATTGATGGCGCCGATAATCGTCACGTCATTCGCTTTGACTGTCTCTCCGGTTCGGGTCAGTTCGCAATTGCCGCCACGCTCAGAGGCCAGATCAACGATCACCGAGCCCGGAGCCATCCCTTTAACCATGTCGGCCGTGATCAACACGGGAGACTTCTTACCGGGAATCACGGCGGCGGTGATGACTACGTCGCTCTCTGCAACCACCCGAGTGAGGAGTTCGCGCTGCCGGGCGTAAAAAGTTTCATCCTGGGCAGTACCGTAACCACGGGCATCCTGGGCGTTCTGAGCTTCAAGAGGCAGTTCGACGAAGCGTCCACCCAGGCTCTGCACTTGCTCTTTGGCGGCGGGGCGCATGTCGTACGCTGAGGCTACCGCACCCAGCCGCCGCGCGGTCGAGATGGCCTGCAGTCCCGCGACTCCGGCGCCGATCACGAATACTCGCGCCGGGGTAATAGTGCCCGCCGCAGTCGTCATCATGGGAAAGATTCTTATGGATGTTTCCGCGGCCAGCAGCACCGCTTTGTAACCGCAGATCGTCCCCATGGAGGAGAGCGCATCCATACTTTGGGCGCGCGTGGTGCGGGGCACGAGTTCCACAGAGAACGATGTGACGCCGGCAGCGGCAATCTGCTGAATTACTTCTGCAGAACCGAAGGGGCGCAGAAATCCGATCAGCACCTGATCGCGCCGCATCAAAGGAAGGTCAGCCTTGCCGGTCACGTCATTGGAGCCGTAGCAAAGCACTTGCACAATAATGTCAGCGGTGCTGAACACGGCGGCGCGGTCGGGAAGAACTTTTCCGCCCTTCTCAACATAGATCGAGTCAGGATAGCCGGACCCTTCCCCGGCACCCGCCTCCACAACCACTTCCAGCCCGGCTTTGCCGAGGGTCGGGATGACGGCGGGAACGAGAGCAACCCGGCGCTCTCCCGGATAGCTTTCCTTCGGAACTCCAACAATCACGCGGTTGTCCTTTCCGCTGGGAGAATCATCGCAGGCACGCCCGCAGATTCAGCATCCCAATTGCGAATACTACAGAGCGAGTCCAGGAACGGCTGTGACGCCCGTCACATTGTGTTGGAATCAGCTTTCCACGGACTCAAAACAGTACCAGAAAGGACGAGGAACTTGAAAGCGGCGCTTCAGATGACAGAAAACCGCTGGACCCGCGCCACTTCGCGAGGGGGTTTCGCTTACTGCTTCATGTTATTTCTTAGAAACCGGCCGTTTCCCGCAGATGTCACCGCCCGAGAAACGACCGGCTTTCGACTCACAAACAGCTATTGCTGAGGTGGTGCGGAGCCGCCCTCACGGTTCTGCATTCGTTGCTCACGCTTGGCCTGCATTTCATCCCACTTCTTCTGCTGGTCAGCGTCGAGAAGCCCGCGGATCTGGCCGTCCGTGCTCTTATGGATCTCCATCATCTTGGTGCGGCGATCCTGCTGGGAAAGTGAGCTGTCCTGGTGCAGGCTCTCCATCTGCGAGTGCTCGGACTGAAGCGCATCCTGCACCTTGGTCTGCTGATCGGAGGTTAGCTTTAGCTTCTTAGTTAGTTCCGCGGTGCGCTGGGCGGGATCTTCGTGGCCGTGCCAGCGACCGTGCTCTTGTGCGGACGCAGATGGTTGATTGTTGGACGGGTTATCCTGCGCCGTCGCGAAAGGCGCCATCGAGATGAGGCCGGCCGTGGCCAAAATGAGCAGGGATTGTTTAATCATTGGAATCTCCTTTTTTCAAAAACGGGTCTGTCTATCTCTGTAAACGGAATTATGAACCCAGAGTTGCGCAAGAAAACAGGAATTGCACAATCTTTGCATAACTTTACGAATGCCAGCTTCGATCTGAGATATCTGCTGCGAAAGCTCGGCGACCCTCGGGAACAGCTCTTTCATGAACTGATCTCTCAGCGCTTGATAAGCATGGAGTAGGCGACAAACCGCAGTCGATGCAACATTAAAGTGGACCGTCCATTCCGCCGATGGGACTGGAAGATGGCAGGCAGCGGTATCTTCGCCGACGCTGCTTCCGGGCTGCGCCTCGCTGACGAGGTCCCTATTCACCACCACGCCGTTGCGACTGCAAACAAATGAGCGAGAACTCCCTGAAGCTTCTTCTGGTGGAAGACAATTCGCTGGATGTTCGTTTGTTGCAGGAGATTCTCAAGCAGGCACCGCGCGAGTTCGCCCTGACCGAAGTCGGATCTATGAGCTTGGCGGAGAGTCACCTCGCGACGAATGCCGTCGACATTATCCTGCTCGACCTGGGTCTGCCGGACGCAAGCAGACTGGAAGCGGTGCAGCGGGCGCGCGCCGCCGCACCTCGCGTCCCGTTGATTGTGCTGACCGGATGTGAGGACGAATTGGTCGCCGACCAGGCTTTGCAGGAGGGCGCCCAGGACTTTCTCGTCAAGGGTCGAATCGAGACTGCAGGATTGCTCCGAGCCATTCGGTATGCCACTCAGCGCATGAAAGCGGAAGTTGAAATGCAGCAGGCCCAGGAAGACGCGGAAACTGCCAATCGCGTCAAAGGGGAACTCCTGGCCGAGCTGCAGGCTGCCCACGCGGAAACCGAACTGTTCTTGCGCTCGATCCCTTCCATCCTGATCGGGGTCGATTCCCACGCTCGCGTCACTCACTGGAACCTGTCTGCGACTAGTACGTTCGGGGTCGAAGACAACGTCGCAGTGGGGCGCATGATCGAAGACTGCGGAATCCGATGGCTTCATCCGGAGATTAAAGCGGAGATCGCACGCTGGCTGGCAACCGAGTCTTCCTATCGCTCCGACAATCTGGCCTATGAGCGCGATGGGAAGACCCGGTTTCTAGGCATGAATGTCCTTCGCGTCCCCGCGAAGGGCGGCGAACGAACGGGGTTCATCATCACAGGAGCCGACGTCACCGATCGCATGGTTCTGGAGTTGCAACTCCGGCAGGCGCAAAAACTCGAGGGCATTGGTCAACTGGCCGCCGGCATCGCGCATGAGATCAACACGCCCACGCAATTCGTCGGGGACAACATCAGGTTCCTCAAAGATTCCTGGGGGCCAGTCGCGGAATTTACGAACTTCTGCGGAACCATGCAAGCAGAATGCGCCGCCGGCGCAATTTCCCCCGAACATCTTCAGCAGTTTTGCGAACTCCATAAGAAGTGTGATCTGGAATACCTTTCGGAACATATTCCGAAGGCCATCGACCTGTCCCTCGAGGGAGTAAAGCGGATCGCCAAAATCGTGAAGGGATTCAAGGAATTTTCCCATCCCGGCTCGGAGGAGAAGCAAACCATCAACCTTAATCAGGCGATCGAAACCACCATCTCAGTGGCCAAACACGAATGGAAGTATTGTGCCGACGTGGTTACCGCATTCGATGACGACCTGCCCGCCGTCCCGTGTCTGGTTGGAGAATTCAACCAGGTGATTCTGAACCTGATCGTCAATTCCGCCCACGCCATCAGCAACGCAGCCGAGAAGAACGGGAGCGGGAAAGGCACCATTACCATCAGCACGCGGCAGGACGGGGACTGGGCCAGAATTGCGGTGGCTGACACCGGCGCCGGCATTCCAATGGAAATACGTTCGCGAGTCTTCGAGCCTTTTTTTACCACGAAAGAAGTGGGCAAAGGTACCGGGCAGGGACTGGCGCTGGCGCACGCCGCGATTGTCAAACGCCATCAGGGCCAGCTCTGGTTTGAAAGTGAACTCGGAGCCGGAACGACTTTTTTCATCCGCCTTCCGTTAGTCGCGGGGACTCTTGCGCCATGAACAAGCGAATCCTCTTTGTCGATGATGAACCCATGATTCTGCAGGGCATCCAGCACAGCCTGCGCGGCATGCGCGCGGAGTGGGAAGTCAAGCTCGCCAACAGCGGCGTCGAGGCCCTGGAGACGATGGCCCAAACCCCATTCGACGTGGTGATCACTGACATGCGCATGCCCGGGATGGATGGCGCCCAATTGCTCGACTTGGTCAAGGTCAAGTTTCCCCGGACAGTCCGCATCATTCTTTCCGGGCAGTCGGACCGCGAGACCATTTTGCGCTCCGTGGGCCCCAGTCATCAATATCTCTCGAAGCCCTGCGATCTCGATGAACTCAAGCAGCGGCTGATGCGCGCTTTTGCCCTGCGCGACATGCTGAACGATTCTCATTTGAAAGAAGTCATCGGCCGCCTGAAAACCGTGCCGAGCCTTCCTGCACTCTATGTCGCTGTGACCGAGGCTTTGCGATCCTCGGATGGTTCGATTGCGGAAATCGGCAACCTGATCGCCCAGGACATGGGCATGTCCGCCAAAGTGCTGCAGTTGGTGAACTCGGCATTTTTTGGACTTTCCAACCGGGTCTCGAGCCCCCAGCAAGCCGCGCTGCTGATCGGAATCGAAAATCTGAAAGCGCTGGTTCTCAGCGTGCAAGTGTTCTCCGATTTAGGCGGCCATCTCACTCGAGAATTAGGCTTCTTGTGGGACCACAGCATGACCACCGCCAGTTTCGCCAAGGCTATCGCGCGCGTGGAACAGTCTTCTCGCGGAGTGATAGAAGATGCCTTCACCGCCGGCCTGCTGCACGATGTGGGGCGACTGGTGCTGGCCTCTGCTTTTGGAGTCGAATATCAGCTGGTTCTGAAGCGCGCAGCCGAGCCTGGCGCTCTGCTGGCACGGTGCGAAGCGGATGCCTTTGGTTGTACGCACAACGGAGTGGGAGCTTATCTGCTCGGGCTCTGGGGGCTGACCGACTCGATCGTGGAAGCGGTTGCCTGGCACCACCAGCCGGCGCACGCCCAACCCGTGTCATTTTCCGCGCTGATCGCCGTGCACGCCGCCGATTACTACGATAGCCAGTTGCATGCTCATCCGCTTTCCGATGAAACCTCGGGGATGGATGAACCGCTTTTGACTCAGATCGGACTCCTGCCACATGTGCCGTCGTGGGAGAAAGCTTGTCGAGAAGTTGCCTCTCGGAGTGAGACCCATGCCTGAAAAGATTCTGATGGTGGATGACGAAGATGCCGTGCTGGTGGGATATCAGCGCATGTTCCGCAACGAATTTCAAATTGAAACTGCGCCCGGCGGAGCCGCGGCCCTGGCCGCGCTCGAAGCCTCCGGGCCCTATGCGGTTGTGGTTTCCGACATGCGAATGCCGGAAATGGATGGCACTCAGCTATTGAGAAAGGTCAAGCTGATCGCGCCTGATGCGGTTCGCATCATGCTGACCGGCGATGCCGATGTCCGCAGCGCGGTGAGCGCGGTCAATGAAGGCAGCATCTTTCGCTTTCTGACCAAGCCCTGCAACAAAGACACCTTGGGCAAAGCCTTGACTGCGGGATTAATGCAGCATCGCCTGCTCACGGCGGAAAAAGACTTATTAGAAAACACGCTACAGGGCAGCATCCAGGTGCTCACTGAGGTGCTTAGCCTGGTCAATCCGACGGCCTTCGGCCGCGCCCTGCGGGTCCGCCGCTACATCCATCACGTGGCTACGAAAATGGCCATGGCTAGCCCGTGGAGGTTTGAGGTAGCGGCCATGATGTCGCAATTGGGATGCGTCACGCTTCACCCGGAAACCATCGAAGCCGTCTACGCTGGCCGGAAGCTTCCTCCCGACGAACAAAAACGCTTTGATGCTCACCCCGGCGTAGCTCGTGACCTGCTCTCGAAGATTCCCCGCATGGAACCCATTGCGTGGATGATTGCGCACCAGAATGATTCGGCGCCGGTTGGAGGCGACAGCGCAAAGCTCGCCACGGCCGACATGCGCCTCGGCTCCAATCTGCTGCAAGCAACCCTGGCCTTCGATGAACTGGTGAGCAAAGGTCTTTCCCAGGCCGAAGCCGCCAGCCGTTTGTCGCGGGAGCATACGAGCTTCGATCCGCGGATCTTTGAGGTTCTGGCCCAGCTCGATGGAGAGAAGAAGGGCACGGAAGTCCGCTCCTGCGATGTGGATGAGTTGATCCCCTACGACATGGTCCTCGAAGAGGAGCTGCGCACCAAGACGGGCATGTTGCTGGTGTCGAAAGGGCAGGACATCACGCCGACCCTCATCCTCAAACTAAAGAATTTTCTGGAGAAAGGAGCCATCGGCCGCAAAGTCGCAATTTCCGCCAAGAACCGCGCCAAGGCCGCGACAGCTTGAAACGCCTCGATCGCAGGTTGGCCGTCGCCGGCAGCTCGGCTTTCAGCTTACTTAAATCTCACAACCGTTCCAAAATGGAGGGTGTCCCGAAGTGGAATTTCCGGTGCGAATTTCAGAATTTATCTTTTCAGAGCGCCAGTATTGTCGGCGCATACTGAAGACATCGCCAGTAGGCAACTGTCCCGTATCTCACCTCAAGGCATCAGCGCCCCTACACGAAGTGGCAACCCTAGGAGCGGTGCGCACAGCACAAAGTCAGGTGAAATGAAGACCGCGTCCCGATCGAACCGGAAGGTACAACTCGAGTCCTACCGCGGGCTGCTTGAAGCGGCGCCCGATGCCATGGTGGTAGTAAACGTAAGCGGAGAGATTGTTCTGCTGAACGTTCAGGCAGAAAAGCGGTTTGGCTACAGCCGCGACGAACTGGTCGGCCAGAAGGTGAAGAACATCATTCCCCAGGGCTTCGCGGAGCGCATCATCTCCGACGGCACTCGCAGCGCGGCCGAAGCTCTCGCCCAGCAGATCGGCACCGGAATTGAACTCATCGGGCGGCGCAAAGATGGCAGCCAGTTTCCCATCGAGATCATGCTGAGCCCGCTCGAAAGTGAGGAAGGGATTCTGGTGACCGCCGCCATTCGCGACATCACTGCGCGCAAGGGTGCGGAAACCCATCTGGCACAGATGGAAGGCAGGTACCGCGGCCTCCTCGAAGCCGCTCCCGATGCCATGGTGGTGGTCAATGTGGCAGGGGAGATCATTCTGCTGAATGTTCAGGCGGAAAAGCGGTTCGGATACAGCCGCGATGAACTCGTCGGCCAGAAGGTGAGGAACATCATTCCCCAGGGCTTCGCCGAGCGCATCATCTCCGACGGGACTCGCAGCGCGGCCGAAGCTCTCGCTCAGCAGATCGGCACCGGAATCGAGCTCATCGGGCGGCGCAAGGACGGCAGCCAGTTTCCCATCGAGATCATGCTCAGCCCGCTCGAGAGCCCGGAAGGCATTCTGGTAACTGCGGCAATTCGCGACATCACCGTGCGTAAGAGCGCCGACGCCCATCTGGCGCAAATGGAGGGCCGTTATCGCGGGCTGCTCGAAGCCGCTCCCGATGCCATGGTGGTGGTGAACGTAAGCGGAGAGATCGTTCTCCTGAACGTTCAGGCGGAGAAGCGGTTCGGATACAGCCGCGATGAACTGGTCGGCCAGAAGGTGAAGAACGTCATTCCCCAGGGCTTTGCGGAGCGAATCATCTCCGACGGCACTCGCAGCGCGGCCGATGCGCTGGCGCAGCAGATCGGCACCGGAATCGAACTCATCGGGCGACGAAAAGACGGCAGCCAGTTTCCCATCGAGATCATGCTGAGCCCGCTCGAAAGTCCGGAAGGCATTCTGGTGACCGCGGCAATTCGCGACATCAGCGTGCGCAAGGGCGCCGAAACCCATCTGGCGCAGATGGAAGGCCGATACCGCGGCTTGCTCGAAGCCGCCCCTGACGCCATGGTCGTGGTGAACCCCGGCGGAGACATTGTCCTGCTGAATGTGCAGGCGGAAAAACAGTTTGGATACGGCCGCGACGAACTCGTCGGCCAGAAAGTCAAAAGCATCATTCCCGAAGGTTTCGCAGAACGGATCATTGCCGACGGCACCCGCAGCGCGGCCGAGGCGCTGGCCCAGCAGATCGGCACGGGAATTGAACTCGTCGCACGACGCAAGGACGGCAGCGTATTTCCCATCGAGATCATGCTCAGCCCGCTCGAGAGTCCGGAAGGCATTCTCGTAACGGCGGCGATCCGCGACATCAGCGTGCGCCAGGCTGCTGAGGCTGATCTTCTGCAGAAGATTGATGAACTCAATATGTCGAATGAGGAATTGGGGAAGTTTGCCTACATTGCCTCTCACGATCTGCAGGAGCCGCTGCGCATGGTGGCCAGCTACACCCAGCTTCTTTCCCGTCGCTACAAAGGCAAACTCGACGCCGAAGCCGATGAGTTCATTGCCTTCGCCGTCGACGGCGCCAACCGCATGCAGCGCTTGATTCAGGACCTGCTGTCTTATTCCCGGGTGGGGACAAAAGGACAGGAATTGGTCGATACGTCGAGCGAAGAAGCGTTACAACGCGCGCTGGTGAATCTGCGCAGCGCCGTGGAAGAAAGCGGCGCGCTGGTCACCCACGATCCCCTGCCCACCGTCCTGGCCGACGGGACTCAGCTGATTCAACTATTCCAGAACCTGATTGGCAATGCCATCAAATACCAAAAGCCCGGCGTGCCCCTGGTGCACATCTCGGCCGTCCGGAACGCCGCAAAACAGTGGACATTTTCAGTGAAAGACAACGGCCTGGGCATCGAGCCGCAGTATTTCGAAAAGATTTTTGGCATGTTTCAGCGTCTGCACAAGCGGGAAGAATTCGCCGGCACAGGCATTGGACTGGCCATTTGCAAAAAGATCGCCGAGCGCCATGGCAGCACCATCTCGGTCGAGTCTGAACCGGGGCAAGGTTCCACTTTTCGCTTTGCCTTGGAAGGAGTGAAGGGCAGTCACGCGTCGCAACAGGGGTGAACCGTATGGCCTTAGAAGTTCTCTTGGTCGAAGACAGTCCCGGTGATGTGAGGCTGACAAAGGAAGCCTTCCGCACCGCCAACAACAACGTTCGCCTGCACGTGGCCACTGACGGCGTGGATGCCATGGCGTTCCTGAATCAAGAAGGAGCCTACGCCAATGCCCCGCGCCCCGACCTTACTTTGCTCGATCTCAATATGCCTAGAATGGATGGCCGCGAGGTTCTGGCTCGCATCAAGAACGATGACAGCTTGAAGACCATCCCCACCGTGATCCTGACTACTTCCACGGCGGATGAGGACATTGTGAGCAGCTATCGGCTCCATGCCAACTGCTACTTCAGCAAGCCGGTACAGTTGGAGGACTTCGAGAGCCTGGTAAAGACCATCAATGACTTCTGGCTGACGGTTGCCAAGTTGCCGCACGAAGCCTTGACCCCGGCAGTCGCGCCCAAGGGCGGGAAGAATCTTGGAGAATAGGTCTAGATAATGAACGCCATCGGAGGAACAGCGCATGCCGCTGGAGGTTCTTGTGGTTGAAGACAGTAGCGGAGACATACGCCTGACCCGGGAAGCCTTCCGCGATGTCAATCCGTTCATCCACCTCGAGGTGGCGCATGACGGCGTCGAGGCAATGGCCTTTCTGCGGCGTCAGGGCGCCCACTCCCATGCCCCGCGCCCAGATCTTATTTTGCTGGATCTGAACCTCCCGAAAATGGATGGCCGCCAGGTTCTGGCTCTCATCAAAGACGATGACAGCCTCAAAACTATTCCCACCGTAATCCTGACCTCTTCCGAGGCAGAAACGGACGTGCTGAAAAGCTATCAACTCCAGGCCAACTGTTACCTCAGCAAGCCCATGCATTTTGAGGCGTTCCACGGCTTGGTGAAGAGTATCAACGACTTCTGGCTGACCAAAGTGAGGTTGCCACAGCAACAGGACAACGGCGACGAACCAGAAGCCCTCGCGCATGCGGGGCACGCGCCGAGCCCCAGAAAGTCTCTCGCAACAAAGTCTCTTGGAGCACAGTCTCTTGCAAAGAGGAGGAACAATGAAAGCGATCGGAGGAAGCGGAGTGCCCATTGAGGTTCTCTTGGTCGAAGACAACCCCGGCGATGTCCGGTTGACGCAGGAGGCTTTTCTTGACGCCAATCCGTCGGTTCACTTGCACATAGCCTCGGACGGCGTGGAGGCCATGGCCATTCTTCGGCGTGAGGGATCTCACAGCCAGGATGCCCGCCCCGATCTCGTCTTGCTGGATTTGAACCTGCCTAAAATGGATGGCCGCGAGGTGCTGGCTCAAATCAAGAAAGACGAAAGCCTGAAAACCATCCCCACCGTGATCCTGACCACCTCCGATGCGGAAGGAGACATCGCGAAAAGCTATCAGTTGCAGGCGAACTGCTATCTCACCAAACCCGTGCAGTTGAACGCCTTCGAGGCCCTGGTGAAGAGTATCAATGATTTCTGGCTGACCAAGGCTAGGTTGCCGCAATCGCGATAGCGAACACGAAAATCTGTACTGCGGAGACGTTTTTGAATGGAGCCGACGAGCGGACTTGAACCGCTGACCTGCCGATTACGAATCGGCTGCTCTACCAACTGAGCTACGTCGGCTTCTGGCTGGACTATCCCGAGTGCGACTGTTCCAGTTTATCAAATCGTCGCCGCGCGCCCGTTGATGATCGAGCCGAGCGATTCCTTCAGAGATTCCTTCAGAGAAGCCCCGCTTCAGATCAGCTCGCTTATGCGGCGCGAGCAGCGACCATGGCGTCGTATTCCTCTTGCGACTGCGCGGGCAGCAGCACCCACAGGGTGTACACGCCGACGGCCGTGCCGAAAGGAACATTGAACAGCGAGATGAAGCCCAGCACCAGCGCGATCACCCGAGCCCAGGGCTCACGCTGCATCAATCCCCAGCCGGCGAGGAATCCACAGGCGGCTTTCGCCAGGACGAAAATACCGAGCACGCTCAGCAGCGGACGCAAGAACGCGGTGGGCGCATCCGGCGCACCCATTTCGTGCAGATGAGCGAACAACGTGTTGGCAAGAACGTACAAAACTACGCCGCCAATCGTGTTGAACGCGGAGATGGCAAGCCAGAGTATCCCCAGCAAGTGAAGATGCCCCTGGACGCGGCCGGGGCGCTGCGGCATCGCCCTCACGGATCCCACGACTTGCTTGCCGCACTTGCTGCAAAAGGCCTGACCGGGCTGCACTGCTGTGCCGCATCCATCGCAGAACATGATTCCCTCCCCGCCGCCTCGTTTGAAGAGCCGGTTGCCGCGAAACACTGCTCAATACACTTTACCCAAAGATGATACGCAAATCGCCGGCAAGAGTTCAGTGAAAGCGTTCTCGCCGCCGCAATCTTAATATGCAGCGCTTTGCTCCACAGGCCGCAGATCGTTCACGAGCAAAAAACGAAAAGGCCACCCGGCAACAGGGCGGCCTCTTCTTTTCAAGGGAGAATAGTTCCAACGGAGGCAAAAGATCCCGTCAAAACTTTCTGCACAAAATCTTATGAGCCGAAAAAGGAGGGTGTCAAGCAATTTTTGGGAAATAAATGTCTTTAGTTTCAATCATTTACAGAATGAATCAACATTCCGTGAAACCGTTTCAATTTGAGACAGAAGGTCACTGAAATGCCCGTAAGCCAATATTCCTGAGGCACTTAAGAACTCTTGGAGGGCTCCGTCGTGGCCGGAGGACGCGCCCCGGACTCTGGCGCCGCCTCTCCCAGTTGAAGGGAAATGAACTCGGTCTGGTCGGGACGGCCGAACACCGGACCAGGGAAAAACCGCCGCAAAAGAATGCGAGCGCCCCCGAAGGCGACTCCAGCCGCCAGAGATATCGCACCCACCAGGATGCACAGCAGAATAATGTTCACCAGCAGGTTGGCAATGTTGTTCTTCTTGTCGAAATACGTGTTCTCGTTCCAGGTGACGCTGGGCGTCCAGTTCACCGCGCCTAGCAAAGTTTGCGCGTCGCTCTGAGAAAGCGGGCCGGCGGCGATCGCAATGATCGGCCCAGTGCGCTTATCGAAAAACGGGCCAACGTTTTCAATGCCCGCAACCCCGGCTTGGGGTTGAGCAGCACCATGAGCGGCGTCAAGGCGGCGGAGATGTTCGGCCGCCAAAGCGGGCGTCGGATACTCGATCAGCATCAGCGTCGCATCTCCGCTTGAAGTCGAGTACTGCCCGAGCACGACTTCGGGGCTGGCACTGAAATCCACCAGATCCGCGGGCAGTGGAGACGCAATCGCCGCCAGAGCCAGAGGTCCTTCGGCATATTTCTCGGTGTTCCTGGCGTAGCCGTGGTGCGGCATGAAGGCGAGAATCGGAGGCAGGTTGCCTGCATTCCCGCCGGGACGCGGCAAGACACCAGCCAACTCACGCAGCCCCGCTGCAGACATCACCGACAACTGGCTGAATACGGCCTCAATCACAATGTGTCCGCGGTAAAACAGAACCCGTTGATTGAGAGATGCGCCCTGATCGCCGATCTCTTCCCGCGCCATCTCTGGCTGCAAGTAGAAGGCGTAGGCCCCGAAGGCGCCGCTGGCGTCTGTAAAGCGCGCAGCGCGGATCTTCAACGTTCGGCCGTCGTCACTCTTGTAAGTAGCAGCCTCGAAATCTGTGAAGCCGTATTCCTTCAGCAGAGCCGCGTTGGTGGGGTCCGCGGCACTAGCATCTTTACTGGCCTGCGCCGAGCCTTGAATCTGCCATTCGGCGAACTGCTTCGGCAGGATCGGCGGCGCAGCTGAATCCGCGCCCGGGCCGGCGGCGAAAGCCACGCTAACGAGACAGGCGCTGATTAAACACACAACCGCAGCCCGGATGAGTACAAACCTTGAGGCACGCATGAATACACCGCTCGGCACAGAACGCCTACTCTGATTAGACCACAGCGGGTGAGAAAAAGTTTCCGGAGGGCGCTACTGGCCGGCGGTTTTGTCTATCTTGCTAGCAACCTTGACTCCGCTCAGCCCATTCACATATTTGGCGATGCCACGGTAGAGTGACTCGGCGATGCGCTGGCGGTATTCGCCGGTGGCCAGACGGTGCTCGTCGGTAGGATTGCTGACAAATGAAACCTCGGCAAGAATCGAGGGCATGTTGGCGCCGATCAACACAATAAATGGAGCCTTCTTCACGCCCCGGTCGCGAATCGCCGGACTCTTGGCGGCAAGGCCGCTGTGCAGTGACTGTTCCACGTCCCCGGCAAACTCGCGCGACTCTTCGATCTTTTCCTTCAGTGCGATCTTCTTCACCAGGTCCTGCAGTTCGTAGATGGACTTCTCCGAAACCGCGTTTTCGCGCGCCGCAACCTCCAGCGCTTCCGGCGACGAGGTGAAATTCAGATAGTAAGTTTCGACTCCTCGAGCGTCAGGGTCGTGACTCGAGTTAGCGTGGATGGAGACAAACAGATCGGCGCGCGCCTGATTCGCAACCGCAGTGCGAGTCTCCAGCGGGATGAAAGTGTCGTCCTTGCGCGTATAGACCACCTCCGCGCCCAGCCGCGTTTCCAGCAGCTTGCCCAGGCGCCGGCCCACATCGAGCACAAGCTCTTTTTCTTCAAGGCCGTTAGGACCGATGGTGCCGGTATCGTGGCCTCCGTGCCCGGGATCGATGACGATCTTGCCGATTTTCAGTCCCAGGGCGCGAATCAGCGAACGGTCGCCGCCCGCAGTGGGTCTCGCCTCGTGAATGTCCAGATCAGAAGCGCTTCCCGACTTGCCCGAAGCGAGCGTGCGCGCGGACTTGGGCCGGGGACCTTCTACATCCCCTCGCAATGCCGAAGCACTCGAATCTGAAGTATCCGGATCGCTGTCGAGATCGCTGGCCGCAGGCTTTTTGGCGGCGACTGCATTCTGGGTGTGCGAAGCTCCACGCTTTACGCCTGGAACGCTCCGCTTCGTGACTTCGACAGGGGCAGCGCCGGCTTCCTCGTCGTCGTCGTCGGCTTCGACTATTTTCTTCACCACTGACGTTGTGGATTTCTTATTCGCAACGCTGCTCCCGGACAAAGCCGCAGCATCATCGCTGGCGTCTGTGCTGGCTTTCGATGTCTCTGCACCATCCACCGGCGCTGAGGCAGTTTCTTCCGCTTCTTTGCCCTTGTCCTTGAGTTGCTTCGCCCTTCCATTTCTGCCGTGAATGTCTATGATCAGGCGGTAGGGATTGGGCAGCAGAAAAGCCTCGTAATCGGAAAGGTTATCGACCTCGAGCACCACCCGCGTACGTCCCGGCGCAAACTGGGCCACGCGAACCTTCTTCAGGAAGCCGTCATCCACGTCGAAGCTCTTCCCGACCAGGGTCGACGCAAGCTTGGTATCGCGCAAGTCGAAGAAGATGCGCGCCGGACTGTCGATCCTCTGCGAGAAAAACTTCACTTCGCTTTCCACATCGATCGCAACCCGGGTGTAGTCGGGCGTGGACCAGTGCCGGATGCCGGTCACCCGCGGCAGGCGCCCGGAGCGCGATTCCGAGGATTCGTTCTTGCCTGATTCCGAATCAGAAGCCGAACCGTCTCCGGCCTCTCTCGTGTCTTTATTATCGT